>Ga0315904_10000002_pt1 | contig 640157 bp, 615 predicted proteins | sample LakEriMetagenome_6_FD_203529 | JGI IMG/M metagenome (GOLD analysis project Ga0315904, IMG submission 203529) | Freshwater fungal communities from buoy surface, Lake Erie, Ohio, United States - Buoy 12 MA120 | ecosystem: Environmental > Aquatic > Freshwater > Lake | place: USA: Lake Erie, Ohio...
ACCGCACTCGGCGGGTTCCTTGCATTTCAGTTTGTCAGCCTAGCTTTCCTATCAGATGAGAATTGGCTAGATGGGTGTATCTGGAGAGCATTGCCAGCGACTTATGCCCCGTAATCGAGGCCACTTCTATCGCCACCAACCCCTTTTCAAACAGGCTGCTGGTGGCTTCATGGCGCATGTCGTGAAGTCTCAGGTCTTGCAGATAGCCCGGCTTTGTCTCTTCACCCCTCCACCTGCATTCCTGCTCGTGCAACCGTCTTGCAGCCTTCACAGCCCGAATAAATGCCTTGGTCGGGGTGTCTTTGTGGGTGAAGGCAAACACAGCCCCCGTGTCACTGCTGGGAAGTGATTGAAAGAGCTTTACAGCCCTGCTACTGATAACGACTGTACGACTGTCCCCATTCTTGGTGTCGGCTAGATAGACATGCTGCTTGTTTAGGTCCACCCTCTCCCATGACAGACCGTACAGTTCGCTCCTTCGCATCGCTGTCTCGGCTGCGAGTTGGATAAACACCCTGATCTCCTGGCTCTTGATGTGAACTAGAACTGCAACCAACTCCTGAGACGTGGGCCTACGGGCCCGAGCGTTAGACACTCTCGGCTTTTTAATCTTCAAGACGGGATTGTCCAGGTGGAAGCCCCACTCCTTGGTTGCGACTGTGAAGACGTGACTGAGAACCGCTAAGTATCTGACGACTGTCGCTGGGGCCTGCCCCGTTGCCAGTGCGCCATCTCTGTACCCAGCCAAATCCAGAGCGGTGATTGAGGCCAAGGGCTTGTTTGCGTAACGACCTCTCTGCCACTGCCTGATGATGCTGCTCTCTTGGCGAGCGGACTTCTTATGAACAACAACCTCTTCCAGATATCTGTCAAGAGCTTGCGCCAGTGTTGGTGTGATGGAGCCCCTCACCCGTGCGATCGGGCTGTTGCCGCGATCCATGTCGGCCTCCACCTGCCTTGCCCATGCCTTGGCATCAGACAGGCTCTTGAAGCACTTACTCACCTTTGGTGAATCTTTCCTGCGGATCTCAACTTGGTAGGACGAACCTCGGTTGGTAATTGAAGCCATGCGTAAAAAGTGCGTAAAAAGCACTGGGAACACATCAACTTCAGAGGAGACTGGTGCTGTTGGCCTTCGGATTCGTAATGAGAAGGTCGGGTGTTCGATTCATCTCACCGGCACCAATCGATTCAAAGGCCTGGTTGTCACCAGGCCTCAAACGCCCTCGACGATCCGGATGTCGCGTACCGCGGCGTTCTCGCCCAGGGCGGCCAGCGCCTCCTGGTAAGCCGCACTCTCGTACGCTGCCTGGGCCGCCGCCAAGCTCTCGAATTCGATGATCACCACCCGCATCAGCTTGCCGGCTTCCTTGGCCTTCTGCGGCATGCCGCGCACGATGAATTTGCCACCGGCCGCTGTCAGCGCCGGCCCGGCCAGCTTCGCATAGGCCGCCAGGGCGACTTCGTTGTGAATGGCGTGGTAGGTGCTGACCCAATAGGCCTTGGACATGGAAAATCCTGTGAAAAACTTGGAGGCCGCAGTCTCGGCAGTCTCGCCATGCGCGTCAACAGGGATAGCCCGAACACCGGATCAGCCTGCGTCGTAACGGCGACCCTGCGCCATCAGTTCTGGCGTGCCGATGACCCGGTTCAGGCCCTCGAAATCCAGCATCTCACCCGCCATCGCCGCCGTCGTGCCATCGGCGTGCAGGCGCGCGTAGTAGCGTTGCAGGGTATGGGCCACCGCACGCGCCGTGCCACCGGGAAAGATCACGATGCGGTAACCGCGCCGTCCGAGCTCCTGGGCCGATTGCACCGGGGTCTTGCCGCCCTCCACCATGTTGGCCAGCATCGGGATACGTTGCGCGAAGCGCGCGCAGGCGGTGTCCATCTGCTCGCGGGTCCGCACGGCCTCGATGAAGAGGGCGTCCACGCCCGTCTCCAGGTAGCGCTCGGCGCGCTCCATCGCGGCGTCAAAGCCCTCCACCGCCACGGCGTCGGTGCGGGCGAGGATCAGGGTCTGCCCGCTGCGGCGCGCATCCAGCGCCGCGCGCAGCTTGCCGCACATCTCGGCCACCGGCACCACGCCCTTGCCGTCCAGGTGGCCACATCGCTTGGGAAAGGTCTGGTCCTCCAGCTGGATCATGGCGGCACCCGCGCGCTCGAACTCGCGCACGGTGCGCTGCGTGTTCAGCGCGTTGCCGAAGCCGGTGTCGGCGTCCACGATCACCGGCAGCTGCACGCGCTCGGTGATGCGCGCCAGCGTGTCGGCCACCTCGGTCTGGGTGGTCAGGCCGACGTCCGAGCGGCCCAGGCGGGTGTAGGCAATGGACGCACCCGAGAGGTACAGGGCCTCGAAGCCGCTTTGCTCCGCGACCAGGGCGCTCATGGCGTCGTAGACCCCGGGCGCCAGCAGCACGCGGGATTCAGACAGTCGTTGCTTGAGGTTCATGGAAGATCCGTCGGTATCAGGGGGACACGATGGTCGCCGCCGTGTGCGCCGCGATCCAGCCGCCCGCCACCGCACTGAGCAGGCCGTTGCCCGAGAGGTACCCCCACACCGCGTCGCCCGAGACGCCGCGCGCGGCGCCGCCGGCGGCCAGGAGATTGGGCAGCGGCCTGCCCTCGCCACCAAGCACACGGCACTGCGCGTCGATGTCCAGGCCGCCCTGGGTGTGGAACAGGGCGCCGGTCACCTTGACCGCGTGGTAGGGGGGATCGAACCGATCCAGGGCCGAATCCAGGCTGCGCGCCGCGCACCCGATCAGGCGGGCCAGGGCCGGCTTGTCCGCTGCAGTGCGCAGCGCGCCGGCCGCCTCGGCCTGCTGGAAATCCGGAAAGGTGCGGGCCAGCGCCAGCAGCCGGTCGTCGAACACATTCCAGGCCACCTGCCCAGGCTGCTGCAGTACGTGCACCGAGGCCTCGGAGTAGCCCTCGGTCTCGTCGTGAAACCGCTTGCCCTGCGCATTGAGCTGGATGCCGCCTTCGGCCATCACCGCCCAGGTCATGAGGATGCCCTGGGGCACCACCCAGGAGCCGTGGCCCTGGTAACCCGTGAGGTCGGCCAGTCGCGCGCCGAGCTGGCGGCCCCACTGGATGGCGCTACCGTCGTTGCCCACATGGCCGCCGAAGGTCGCGCCGCGCATCTCGGGCAGGAGTTCGTTCACCATCGCCACGTTACCGCCGAAGCCGTTGCAGGCGAGCACCAGGGTGTCGCAGGCCAGTTGCTCCAGCTGCCCGTCGGGGCGGCGAAAGCCCAGGCCAGTGATGCGGCTGCCGTCGTCGACATACAGCTCGCGTACGGTGGCCTGCGTGAGCAGCATGGCACCCGCTTCGCTTGCAGCGCGTTCGAGCTGCGCGACGAAGGAGGCACCGGTCTTTTGGGGCGTGGCGTGCATGCGGTGCGCGGTGTGGCCGGGGTAGAGGAATCCGTCCAGCACCTGCAGCGCGATGCCGTGGCGCTGCGTGAGACAGTCCAGGGCAGGTGCAATCGCCTCGGTGTAGGCCACCACGAGGTGGGGCGCGGCGCGACCCATGGCCTTGTCCTGGATGTCCTGGGCGAAGCGCTGCGGGCTGTCGTCGATGCCCGAGGCGCGCTGCACCCGGGTACCCGCGGCAGGGATGAACCCCGAGGACAGCGCGGTGGAACCCGCAGGCCGCTCGTCCCGCTCCAGCACCACGCAGTCGATTCCCGCGTCACGCAGCGCGATGGCAGCCATCAGCCCGCAGGCGCCTGCGCCGACGATGGCTGCCGGCACCGCGGGCGCGTCGCCCCGCAGGCGCGAGGCAGGCAGCACGCGCGGCGCCTGGGCATCGTCTTGCGCAGTGATCATGGTCGCAGCGTGTGGCGTGACGCGGTCCGAGGACCTCAGGCCGTCGGGCGGTGCAGGTACTGGCCCGAGGGCTTGCCCAGGATCTGACCGTTCTCGCAAATGAGCTTGCCGCGCAGGAAGGTGGCGTCCACGTGGGCGGACAGCTCCAGCCCCTCGAAGGGGGTGTAACCCTGGGTAGAGGGCGAGTCCTTGGCGTGGATGGTCCAGGTGCGCTTGGGGTCGACCAGCACCACGTCGGCGTCGAAGCCCTCGGCGATGTCGCCCTTGTGGTTCAGTCCATAGCGCTGCGCCGGGTTCCAGGACAGCACGCGGGCCATGTGGTTGTAGCCCATGCCGCGGCGCGTGCCCTCGGAGACCAGCGCGGGCAGCAGGTATTCGGTGCCGCCAAAGCCGCTCTTGGCCATCCAGATGTTGCCAAAATACCGTTTTGGAATCTTCATCTCCTGGCGGCAGCAGGCGTGGTCGGACACCACCCAATCGAGCTCACCTTCGAGCAGCGCCTGCCACAGGAACTCCACGTCCTCGCGCGGGCGGATCGGCGGGTTCACCTTGGCCAGTTCGGCGGCCTTGGAGGTGATGTCCAGCATCAGGTGGCCGATGGTGACCTCGCGCTTGAAGTCGATGTGCGGGAAGACGTCGGCCATCATCATCGCGGCCTGGACCGCCTTTCGGGAGCTCAGATGCAGCAGGTTGATATTGGGCAGCGCGGTCTCGTTGGCCAGGTAGCTGGCGATGAATACCGCCAGGCCCTCGGAGTGCTGCGGGCGCGAAGCGCTGTAGGCCGCCAGGCCCTTGAGCGACTTGTCCTTCTCGACGATCTTGGTGTAGGCCGTCATGATCTCGGCGGTCTCGCAGTGCAGGGACAACGAGATCTGCCTGGCCTTGTCCGGCATCTGCTCGCGCGCGGCCTGGATGCCGCGCATGATGAACTCGAAGTGCGCGAGGTCATAGCGCTCGTCCTCGCCGATCATCAGGAATTCCTTCTGCGTGTTCGACGCACCGTGCAGGCCGTGCGAGCCGTAGAACATGAAGATCTTGAAGCTGGACACGCCGTGCTTCTCGATCAGCATCGGGATCTCCTCGATGTGCTTGCGGTCCATGGGCGCCAGGTGGTAGCCGTAGTCCACATGGAAGCGCCCCTTGGAGATCTTGAGCACCTCAGGGAAAAATTTCGCGTACGGGCCGCCCTTGTTCAGGTAGTACTGGCCGGTTCGGAAGTAGTTCAGGCTGGAGGTCACGCCGCCGATGGCCGCGGCCTTGCTCTCGGTGACCGCGTCCTCGTCCAGCGGCGAGTAGATGCCGCTATGCATGTGCGCGTCGACCACGCCGGGAAAGGCCAGACGGCTCTTGCCGTCGTAGACCTTCTTCGCCTGGGTGACGTCGATGCCGGGGGCGACCTTCACCACGCGCTCGTTGGCGATGGCGATGTCGCCCTCGTGCACCACGTTACCGTGGGGACGCACGACGCGCACGTTCTTGATCAGGAGGTCGTAGGGAGGTTGGCTCATGGGGTCTCCGGGGTCTTGGAAGGGATGCGCGCGCGCAGTAGGTTGAACAGACCGCCGGCGTTCACCATCGCCAGCAGGAAATCCGGGACCGGGTCGCAGGTCAGGCGACGGCCGTCGGCGGCCATCACCAGGGGCGCGTCGCCGGTGTGCAGGTCCAGGCGTACCGCCTCGCCCTCGGTGAGGGTCTCGGCCTCGGGGCAGGTCAGGAGCAGCAGACCGAGGTTGTAGGCGTTGCGGAAAAACAGGCCGCTGTAGGACGGGGCGATCACGGCCGCCACGCCCAGGTGGCGCAACGCCCCGGCGGCCTGCTCGCGCGAGGACCCGATGCCGAAGCCGGGACCCGCGGCGATGACGTCACCCGGGCGCACCTCGCGCGCGAACTCCGGGCGCAGGGCCTCCAGGCAGTGGGGAGCGATGCCGTCGATGCCCAGCTTCATGTAGGCACCGGGGGCCAGGACATCGGTGTCAACGTCGGCGCCCAGGCGCCAGACGCGGTGCGAGGCCGCTGCCGGCCTGCGCAGGTCCTGATGAGGCACCGGGGCGTTCACGCGGCCGCCTCCACCATCATCTCGCGCGGGTCGCAGATGCGCCCGGCCACGGCCGACGCTGCCACCGTGTAGGGGGAGGCCAGGTACACCCCGGTATCAGGCGATCCCATGCGGCCACGGAAATTGCGCGCCGTGCTGGAAATGACGCTGCGCGCCTGCGACAGCGAGTCGCCATAGCCCGCGCAGGCGCCGCAGGCGGTGGCGCCCACTTCGGCGCCCGCGTCGCGCAGCACCTGCATAAGACCCTCGCGCTCGGCCTGTGCCTGGTCCTTCTGGGTGGCAGGGGCCACGATCAGGCGCACACCCGAAGCCGCGCGACGCCCGCGCAGCACCGAGGCGGCGGCACGCAGGTCATCGATCTTCGCGCCGGTGCAGGCGCCCAGGTAGGCGACGTCGATGACCGTGCCCTCGTGGCGGGCCACGTCGCCCGCGTTGGCAGGGCTGTGCGGGGCGGCCACCTGAGGCGCGAGGCTGGACGCGTCGAAGGCATGGCGCTCCATCGGAGCGCCTTCATCCGTGCGCCAGTGCCGCAGGTCGCCCAGGACCCCAGGGTCCACGCCCGCTGCACGCAGCCAGTCGAGGGTGGTCTCGTCAGGCGCGACCAGGCCCGCCTGCGCGCCCAGCTCCGCGCTCATGTTGGACAGCGTCATACGCTCGTTCATGGACAGCGCGCGCACCGCCTCCCCGCAGAACTCCAGGGCCTGGTAGGCGCCGCCGTTCATGCCGAAGCGGCCGATCATGTGCAGCATCATGTCCTTGGCGGTGACGCCCGGTGCCAGTTGTCCCGACCACTCCAGGGCGATGGTGCGGGGCACCTGCAGCCAGATCTCGCCGGTCACGACCACGCCGAGCATCTCGGTGCTGCCGATGCCGAACATGTAGGCGCCAAACGCTCCACCGGTGGGGGAGTGCGAATCGCCGCCGACGCAGAACATACCGGGGCGAATGTGACCGTGCTGGGGTACCACCACATGGCAGATGCCCTGGCTATCGTAGACATGGGGCAGGCGCTCGTCACGCGCCCACTCGCGGGCGATGCGTACGATGCGGCGCGACTCGTCATCGCGCTCGGGCACGTAGTGGTCCATCACCAGCACCACGCGCGAGGGGTCCCAGATCTTCGCGCCCAGGTCCTCGAGCATAGGTTTGAGGCGCCGGGGGCCGGACGAATCATGGAACATGGCCAGGTCCACCCGGCAAGTCACCACCTCACCCGGGGTGACCTGAGCGCGGCCAGCGGCGCGAGCCACCAGCTTCTGGGCCAGGGTCATGGGCGCGGACATCATGTTCGAACGCTCAGATGCCCAGGTAGGCCCGGCGCAGGCGGTCACTTGCAAGCAGCTCGCCGGGCAGGCCGGAGAATTCGATCGTGCCGTTCTCCATCACGTAGGCGCGCTGCGCGATCTCCAGCGATTGGCCCACGTTCTGTTCGACCAGCAGGATGGACAGCCCTTGCCGATGCAGCTGCGAGATCAGGCCGAACATTTCCTCCACCAGCAGCGGCGACAGGCCCAGGGACGGCTCGTCCAGGATCAAGAGGCGCGGCTCGGCCATGAGGCCGCGGCCGATCGCCAGCATCTGCTGCTCGCCGCCGCTCATGGTGCCAGCCAGCTGCGTGAGGCGCTCCTTCAGGCGGGGGAAGATGCCGAACACGCGCTCCAGGTTCTGCGCGCGCCGCTCGCGGGCGCGGGCGAAGCTGCCCAGTTCCAGGTTCTCCAGCACGGACAGGTTCGGAAAGACCCGCCGCCCCTCGGGCACCTGGATCAGGCCGGCCTGCACGATGTCGCGGTAGTGGGTGCCTGCCAGAGGCTGGCCGTCGAAGGCGATGCTGCCCGTGCGCGCCGATACGATGCCGCACAGGGTGTTGTTGAAGGTGGACTTGCCCGCGCCATTGCTGCCAAGCAGGGCGACGATCTCGCCGGTGTTCACCGTCAGGTCGACGCCGCGCAGGATCTCCACGCTGCCGTAGCCGCTGCGCAGGCCCTTCACGTCAAGCAGGGGCGCGTTCACGTCGCTACTCCTGCACCCGCCAGCCGCTTGGCCGTGCCATGCCCCAGGTAGGCCTCGATCACGCGAGAGTCGCGCGTGATCTCCTGCGGCGCACCCTCGGCGATCAGCTGGCCCTGTGCCAGCACCCAGACATGCGAAGCCAGGTTCATCACCGCCTGCATCACGTGTTCGATCATCAGCACGGTCACGCCCTCGTCGGCGATACCGCGCACCACCGGAAGCATCTCGCCCACCTCCTGCGGGTTCAGGCCGGCCAGCACCTCGTCCAGCAGCAGCAGCCGGGGCCGCGTGGCCAGCGCGCGCGCCAGCTCCAGGCGCTTGCGGCCAGCCACCGTGAGGTCGCCGGCGGGTTTGTCCAGCTGCGGCGCCAGGCCCACACGCCGGGCCACGCCCTCGGCCTGGGCCAGGGCCTCGGCCCGGTCGGCGCAGTGCAGATGCGCGCCTGCGGCGATGTTCTCGCGCACGGTCTGCGCGGCGAAGGGCTGCACGATCTGGAAGGTGCGGGTCATGCCGCGGCGCGCGTTGCGGTGTGGCGGCTCGCCGGTGATGTCGGCGCCTTCCAGCTCGACGCGCCCGCTGTCGGGGACGAGGAAGCCGGACATCAACGCGAACAGCGTGGTCTTGCCCGCACCATTGGGGCCGATCAGAGCGCTCAGACGTCCCTGGGGCAGGGTCAGGCTCACGTCCTGGACTGCGCGCAGGCCGCCGAAGGATTTGGAGACGCCGGTCAGGCGCAGCATGTCGGTCATGCGCCCTCCCCCTTGCGCTTGTCCTGCCCGGTCTGGGCGCGCCACAGCGCCACCACGGAGCGGCCGACACCGCCCACGCCACGCGGGGCGAACATCACGATCAGCACCAGCACGCAGCCGTAGATGATCATGTTGATCCCCGGCAGGTTGCCAAACAGGTTGCGCGTGAGGTCCGCCAGCAGGTGCAGCGTCGCTGCCCCCAGCAGCGGGCCCCACAGCGTACCCATGCCGCCGACGATCGCCGCCACCAGCGCCTCCACCGAGGCGTGCGCGCCGTAGGCGATGGCTGGATCGATGTACTGGAACACCTGCAGGTAGAAGGCCCCGGCCGCGCCCATGAAGCCGCCGGACAGGCCAATGGCGCCCAGCTTGACCCGAAAGGGATCGACGCCGATGGCGCGGGCCGCGTCCTCGTTGTCACGCACAGCCTGCAGCCAGGCGCCGAAGCGCGAGTGCCGCAGCCACGCTGTGACGAGCAGCGCCAGCACCAGCAGCCCCAGCGCCAGCCAGATGAAGCCGGCGCGGCCGCCGAACTGCATGTTGTCCGCGCCTTCGCGCAGGGGCAGCATGAGGCCCACCCCCGCGCCGGTGAAGGGCACGGACAGGGCCACCACGCGGAACACCTCCGCAAAGGCCAGCGTGACCAGCGCGAAGTACGAGCCCTTGAGCCCGTAGCGGAAGGTGAGCGCGCCCACGAACAGGCCGACGGCCGACGACAGTGCCATGGCCAGGGCCAGCGCGGGCCAGGGGTTCAGGCCCCACTGCATCTGCGCGATGGCCTGCACATAGGCGCCAGTGCCGAAGAACAGCGCGTGGCCGAACGAGAACTGGCCGCCGTAGCCGCCCAGGAGGTTCCAGGCCTGGGCCATGAGGGCGCCATACAGCACCATCATCACGAAATTCAGGACCACGCCCGAGGACGTGGCCAGGGGCACGCAGGCCACGAGCAGCGCGAACAGCGCGATCATCAGGAGGTCGCGCTTCATGCCTTCGCCCCGAACAGGCCCTGCGGGCGCAGCAGCAGCACCGCGATGAAGATCAGGAAGATGCCGATCTGCCCTAGGGATTCACCGAACCACAGGCCGCCCAGCGACTCCACGACCCCGATCAGGAAGCCCCCGAGCAGGGCGCCTGCGAAGCTGCCCATGCCGCCCAGGACGACGATGGTGAAGGCCACCAGCACGAAACCGTTGCCCACCTGCGGGTTGACGTAATAGGCCGGCAGCAGGAAGCAGGCGGCCGCGCCCAGGCAGGCCAGGCCGATGCCGAAGCTCATGGCGTAGACATGTTCTACGTTGATTCCCATGAGACGCGCACCCTGCTTCTCTTTGGCCACCGCGCGGATCGCGCGGCCCAGGTCGGTGCGGGCCATGATCCACAGCAGCACCGCCGAGGCCAGCACCGCGCCGCCGAAGGCCACCACCTTGGGCAGGGCGATCATGGCGCCCGCGATCGGCACCGTACTCAGGGTGTAGGCGGTGTCGATGGTGCGCGTGTCGGAGCGGAACGCCAGCAGCGCCACGTTCTCCAGCACGATGGAAATGCCCAGCGTCACCAGCAGGATGTTCTCGTCCTTCCCATGGCTGGCCCGCTCGATCACCACCCGCTGCAGCAGGTAGCCGGCCACGAACATGGCCACCACCATCACCGGCAGGGCGAGGTAGGGATCGATCCCCAGGGACTGGCGCAGGAAGTACACGCCGTACAGGGCCATCATCAACGCCGCGCCGTGCGCGAAGTTGATGATGTGCAGCACGCCGTAGATCAGCGTCAGCCCCAGGGCCACCAGCGCGTACACCGCGCCGGTGGTCAACCCGTTCAGGACCGCCGGGAACAGGATGGAAAGTTCAAACATCAGCCGGTGTCTGCCTCGCGCGGATCAAGCCTTTCAGGTCAGGCCTTGAGCGGGAAGATCGGCTCGGCTTCGCGGTAGTCGCGCGGGATGATCACCTTGATGTCGTTCTTCTGGACCTGCGTCATCAGGGGCTGCGCGCCGGTGTTCTGACCGTTCACGAACTTGGTCGCGCCGTACGGCATGATGTGGTCGGCGAAGGTGCTGGACTCCAGCGCCGCGATGATGGCGGCGCGGTCGGCGGACTTGGCGCGCTCGATCGCATCCCCCAGCAGGCGCATGGCGGTATAGGTCATGAACACCTCGTAGCTGAAGAAGGCGCCCTTGGCCTCGACGCGCTTCTTCAGGTCGGCGCTGCGCTTGTCACGCGGATTGAACCAGTGATTGCAGTCGATGATGCCGTTGGACGCGTCCGGGAACTCCTTCACGAACTTGTACTGCGAGGCCGCGCCACCCAGCACCGAGTAGATTGCCTTGGGAACGGCCTTCTGCTGCTGCATGGTGCGCACCAGCAGCGCGTACTCGTTGTAGTAGTTGGCAGGGATCACGATGTCCGGGTTCACCGCCTTCATGCGCAGCACGATGTTGTTGAAGTCACGCGTGGGGTTGGCGTGCTTGATCACTTCCTTGACCTCGTAGCCGTAGCCAGGCAGCTCGCGCGAGAGCAGGTTGGCGGTGCCGGTGCCGAACAGCGATTCCTCGTGAATGATCATCACGGTGCGGGCGGGCTTGCCTGCAGCGGTATTGAGCACGTGCAGGTTGGCCACCGCCACCTCCGCGCACTTGCGGTAGCCGGGGCCGAAGCGGAAGGTGTTCTTCAGGCCACGCTCGACGATCTGGTCGGCCACGCCCACGTCCACCACATGCGGCAGGTTGTACTTGGCAGCGGCCTGCGTGGTGGCCAGGCAGATGGCGGAGGCGAAGGCGCCCACCACGGCGCTGGCGCCGGCTTCGTTGATCTTCTCGATCTCGGCCACGCCGGCCTGCGGCATGGACTGCGCATCGGCCAGCAGGGGCTCGATCTTGGCGCCCCCCAGCGACTTGATGCCGGTCCTGTTGATGTCCTCGATCGCCAGCTCGGCGCCCAGGCGGCACTGCTGCCCCGAGTAGGCGAGCGCACCGGTGACCGGGTGCAGCACGCCCACCTTGATGGCGCGGGCCTGGGCTCCGCCTACCAGCGGGAAGGCCAGCGCGGAGGCGCCAGCGGCGGTTTGCGTGATGAAGTGGCGACGAGTACTCATGGTGTTCTCCTTCATTAGTGAAACTGAGCTGATAGCTCTTTACTGACCCAAACCTTGGCGTCGATGCTGCCCACGCGCGAGAGCTGCATCTGGTATTCGTAGCGGTCCGGCCGGTACAGGCCATGCAGCCATTGCACCGGTCGGTCCTTGTCGTCGTAGATCAGGCGGCGCACCGCCAGCAGGGGTCCGCCGATCGGGACATCAAGCTGCTGCGCCGATTCGGCATCGGCCAGGACGGCAGTGAGGGTCTGCTCGGCGCGCCCGACGCGAACGCCCGCCTCTTCGAGCAGCAGCAGGATCGGCTTCTTGCCCAGTTCGCGGCGCGTGAAGGGACGCGCCACCGACAGCGGTACCCAGGTGGTCATGCGAGACAGCGGGCCCTCGCGCGTGCTGCGCACGCGCACCGCCTTTTGCACCCGGTCGCCCGGCGCAATGCCCACGGCCTGGGCTACGGCGTCGGGGGCTGCCAGCGTCTCCAGGGATATCACGTCCACCGAGGTGCGCAGGCCCATGCTGACCAGGTTTTCCAGCAGGCCGGACAGCCGGGTCTGGGAGGGCGCCTCGCCACTGGCCGGTCCGGGTGCGGCGCGCGCGCGCGTGGGCCGCGTGGCCCGCCCCGGGTGCCGGGTGATCAGGCCCTCAGTGGCGAGCTGTTCGAGCGCACGCCGCACGGTCACGCGCGAGACGCCGAAGGACTCCATCAGCACCAGCTCGCCGGGCAGGCCGTCGGTGAAACGACCCTCGTCCAGCTGCTGGCGCAGCACCAGGTAGACCCGGTGGTACTTGGGCAGCGGCAGGTTGGCGCGGGGCGTGTTCACGCGCCGCATCCTGATCCGCTCCTAATGTCCTGTCAATAGGACATTTTAGAGGGCGGGCGCGGCACTCGGGTATTGCCGTCCGCGCGCCAGCGGGCGGGCGCCTCACTGGTAGCTGCGCTGGTCGTCAATCACCTTGCCGTCGGCCGCCAGGGTACCGGGCGCAGCCAGCTTCACCTCGCCCCGCAGCTTGGTGACGTCACGCACGCTGGCCACCATCTGTTCGGCCAGCTGCGGCGACGGCGTTGCGGTCTCGGCGTGCAGCACCATGCGCTCGTCGCCGATGGTGCCCTCCACCACCAGGCGCACGCGCCCCACGCCCGGGTGCCGGCGCGCCACTTCGGCCACCTGCCCCGGGTGCACGAACATGCCGCGGATCTTGGTGGTCTGGTCGGCGCGCCCGAGCCAGCCGCGGATGCGGGTGTTGGTGCGGCCGGTGGGGCAATGCCCGGGCAGCACGGCGCTGAGATCCCCGGTGCCGAACCGGATCAGGGGGTAGTCCTCGTCCAGCGCCGTGACCACCACCTCGCCGATTTCGCCCTCGGGCACCGGCTCGCCGGTACCGGGGCGCACGATCTCCACGATCACGTCCTCGTCCAGCACCAGACCTTCGCGCGCGGAGGTCTCGTAGGCGATCAGGCCGACATCGGCGGTGGCGTAGCACTGGTAACCCTCGACGCCTCGCTCACGCATCCAGTCACGCAGCGAGGGCGGGAAGGCCTCGCCGCTGAAAAGCGCCTTGGTCACGGACAGCGTCATGCCCTTGGCCTGCGCCGCCTCCAGCAGGATCTTCAGGAAGCTGGGCGTGCCGGCAAAGCCGTGCGGGCGCAGGTCGGCCATCGCTGCCAGCTGCAGCTCGGTGTTGCCCACGCCGCCCGGAAACACGGTGCAACCGATGGTGAAGGCGCCACCTTCCATCATCATCCCGGCGGGGGTGAGGTGGTAGCTGAAGCCGTTGTGGACCAGGTCGCCTTCGGTGAAGCCCGCGGCGTGCAGCGCGCGCGCCATGCGGAAGAAGTCGAGGTCCTGCCCCTGGGGCTCGTATAGCGGCCCGGGCGACTGGAACACGCGGCGCGCGCGGCGTGGCGCCTTCAGGCCCCGCCAGCCGCTGGCGGAATAGCCGGCGAAGGGCTCGACGCCGCGCTGGGCCTGCTGCGCCTCGAGCAGTTCGCCCTTGCGCAGCACGGGCAGACGGGCCAGTGCCTGCCGACTGGTGATCTCGCGGGCGTCAACGCCTCGCAGGCGTTCCGCCTGGGCCGGCGCATGGGCCTGGGCATGGGCCACCTGCCGGGACAGTGCGGCCATCAGGGCCGCTTCGCGTTGCGCGGGATCGCGCCGCTCCTGGAGATCGAGGTTCTGTGCGGTCATGGTCGTCAATCTAAGGGGGGCGCGGCTCCGATACTGTCAGTGCCTCACCAATTGGCGCGTCTGCGCGTTCAGGGTTAACCCGAACCGGACGCGGTGCAGAATCGACCGCACCACCCGACCCGCCGTCAGAAGTGAATTCCGAAGCGCTTCGCAAGTTCCTTGAGGCCTCCCCCTGGATGGCGGGCCTGACGCCCGCCCAGGCCGAGCGCGTCCAACGCGAGACGATCGCCCGCGCCTTCGAGACCGGCGCCACCGTATGCGCGCGCGGGGCCCCCTCGGCGCACTGGATCGGCGTGGTGCAGGGCATGCTCAAGGTCGAAACCATCACCGCCGGTGGCAAGAGCGCCAGCTTCATCGGCGTACCGTCCGGCGCCTGGGTGGGCGAAGGCGCGGTGATCAAGGGCGAGTTGCGACCCTATGACATCGTGGCCATTCGTGACAGCGTGGTGGCCTTCATGCCGCGCGCCACCTTCAAGTGGCTGATGCAGGAGAGCCACCCCTTCTCCGCCTGGCTGATCGACCAGCTCAATGCGCGCCTGGGGCATTTCATCGCGATGGTGCAGAGCCTGCGCCTGAACGACACCAAGGCGCAGGTCGCCTACTGCCTGGCCAGTCTGTTCAATCCGGCGCTGTACCCGGGCACGACGCGCCAGCTGGAGATCTCGCAGGAAGAAATCGGGCGGCTCTCGGGCGTCTCACGCCAGATCGCCAACCGCGCGCTGCACGAGATGCAGGACGCCGGAATCCTGCGCATTGGGTATGGATCGATCGAGGTGCTGGACCTCGCGGCACTGCAGGAGATCGCGGGCGGAGCTTGATTACGCCAACCAGCGCTTGCGCCGCTTGTAGCTCTTGACGTCCTTGAAGCTTTTGCGCTCGCCGCCGCCCATGCCCAGGTAGAACTCCTTGACGTCCTCGTTGTTGGCCAGGTCAGAGGCGGCACCATCCATCACGACACGGCCGCTTTCCATGATGTAGCCGTAGTCGGCATAGCGCAGGGCCATGTTGGTGTTCTGCTCGGCCAGCAGGAAGGTGACCTTCTCCTTCTGGTTCAGATCCTTGACGATCTCGAACACCTCTTCCACGATCTGCGGCGCCAGGCCCATGGAGGGCTCGTCGAGCAGCACCATGCTGGGGTTGGCCATCAAGGCGCGGCCGATAGCGCACATCTGCTGCTCGCCGCCCGAGGTGTAGGCCGCCTGCGAGGTGCGCCGCGTCTTCAGGCGCGGAAAGTAGTTGTAGACCTTCTCGAGGTTGGCGGCGATCTCGCCCTTGTCCTTGCGGGTGTACGAGCCCGTGAGCAGGTTTTCTTCGATCGTGAGGTGCGCAAAGCAGTGGCGCCCCTCCATCACCTGCACCACGCCACGCTGCACCAGATCGGCGGGCGAGAGGTTCTCGATGCGCTCACCCCGCAGCTCGATGCTGCCCTTGGTCACTTCACCTCGCTCGCCTCTGAGCAGGTTGGAGACGGCGCGCAGTGTGGTGGTCTTGCCGGCCCCGTTGCCGCCCAGGATGGCGACGATGCCACGCTCGGGCACCTTCAGCGAGACCCCTTTGAGCACGAGGATCACGTGGTTGTAGATGACCTCAATGCCGTTGACATTGAGGACGATGTTGGGGTTGCTCATGATGGTTTCCATTCAAGCCACTGGCAAGCGCAGCACGATGCGCTTGCCAGTGGTGGCCCATTGAGGGCCACCTGCCCCCACCGAGCCGGCGGGGGCGCGTTGGATCAGGACTGGCAGTCCTTCGGATCCCGGCGCGACTGCTTCTTCTCCGACAGGTACCTGTCTGCCGACATCTTGATCATCGGCTTGATGATCGACTGGTCAGCTTCGATCCAGTTCGAGGAGAAGTTCCACTTGTTGCCGTCCCAGGTGTGGACACGTGCCCAGGTCGAGCCGCGGTGATCGGCGCAGCTGGTGGAAATCGGGCGCATCACGCCCTTGAAGCCCAGTGCGTCGAGCTTGGCCTGGGTGAGGTTGAGGTTTTCATAGCCCCAGCGCGCCTGCTCGCCGTTCATGCGCTTGCCTTTGCCGAAACGCTCCTGGGCCGAACGCACGCCCTCGACCGCCAGCATGGCCGCCACCAGCCCGCGCATGTAGAGAACCTGACCCACTTCCTCCTTGGGTCCGGTGCCCTGTCCCTTGGCGTGGACCTTGGAGAGGATCTCCTTGACCACGTCCGCATTGGGCTCGGCCCCATGCTGGAGGGCCAGCGCGTTGTAGCCCTTGGCACCGTCTGCCACATCCTTGACATCGGGTTCGGCGCCGGCCCACCACACGCCGTACATCCGGTCACGCGGGAATCCGGTGGCAACCGCCTCCTTCAGTGAAGTGCCGTTCATCACACCCCAGCCCCACAGGAAGATGTAGTCCGGGCGGTTCTGCCGAATCTGCAGCCAGGTGGCTTTCTGCTCGACGCCAGGGTGAGCCACGGGCAGCAGCGAGAGTTGAAAGCCATGCATGGCCGCGCGCTCCTGGAGCAGCGGGATGGGCTCTTTGCCGTAGGGGCTGTCGTGATAGACCAGCGCAATCTTCTTGCCCCTGAGCTTGTCCAGACCGCCCTCCTTGGCGCCCACGTGCTGGACCAGAATATCGGCCGCGTCCCAGTAGGTGCCGGTCAGCGGAAAGCTCCACTTGAAGGCCAGGCCATCGGTGGTGTCACTGCGTCCATAGCCAGCGGTGATCAGCGGAATCTTGTCGCCCGGGGCTTTCTCGGTCAGGGCGAAGGTGATGCCAGTCGACAGGGGCTGGAACACGGTAGCGCCACCGTTCTTGCCCTTGAGGCGCTCGTAGCACTCGACGCCGCGGTCGGTGGCGTAGCCAGTTTCGCACTCTTCCCAGCTGACTTTCACGCCGTTGATGCCACCGCGTGCATTGACCAGCTTGAGGTAGTCAACGTACCCGTTGGCAAACGGAACGCCGTTGGGCGCGTAGGCGCCCGTACGGTACACAAGCACGGGGAAGAACTGTTCGCCGGCCTGTGCGGTTGCTGCTGTTGGGACCAAGCCAGCCGACAGGCCAGCGGCGGCCACGGTCGCGGCAAGAACGAATTGACGAAGCTTCATGGTAGGTCTCCTGGGTGAAAAAACATGGGGCAAAACACTCGAGTCACAAGGGGGAGATCGGTCAATGGGGGAAGGGCCAGATTCGCAGCTTTTGCTTGGCGACGCTCCACAGACGGGCCAGACCGTGGGGCTCGACGATCAGGAACCAGACGATCAGCGCGCCGAAGATCATGAATTCGGCGTGCGAGACGAAGGCGGTGGTGACTTCCAGGCCCACCGCATCGCCCAGGAGCGGCAAGGCCTGATTCAAGAAGATGGGTAGCAGGGTGATGAAGGCCGCACCGAAGATGCTGCCCATGATCGATCCCATGCCACCAATGATGACCATGAACAGCAGCTGGAAGGATCGATCGACCGAGAAGGCTGCAGGCTCCCAGCCCCCCAGGTGGACGAAGCCCCACAGGGCCCCCGCGACACCGACGATGAAGGAGCTGACCGCAAAGGCGCTGAGTTTGGCGTACATCGGGCGGATGCCGATGACGGCAGCAGCCACGTCCATGTCGCGAATGGCCATCCATTCCCGGCCTATCGCGCCTCGCACCAGATTTTTGGCCAGCAGGGCAAACACGACCAGAAAGGCCAGGCAGAAGAGGTACTTGTCGACCGGATCGTCGATGGCCCAGCCCAGCACCTCCATGTTGGCCACCTGGACCGAGCCCGAGGGTGCGTAGTTGGTGAACCACTTGATGCGCAGGAACGCCCAGTCCCAGAAGAATTGGGCCGCGAGTGTGGCCACCGCGAGGTAAAGCCCCCTGACCCGCAGACTGGGTATTCCAAAGACGATGCCGACCAGGGTCGCGAAGAAGCCGCCGCCCAGCAGGGCCACCACCAGCGGGAGACCCTCTATCCGGATGAACAGGTTGTAGGCCGCGTACGCCCCCACAGCCATGAATGCCCCAGAGCCCAGCGAGATCTGCCCGCAGTACCCCACCAGGATGTTGACTCCGATAGCCGCCAAGGAAAGGATGAGGAAGGGGATCAGGATCGCCTTGAACATGTAGGTGCTGGCGATCATCGGCACCACGATGGCGGCAAAAGCCAGAATGCCCAGGATGACCCAACGATCCTGCGCGATCGGAAAGATCTGCGAATCGTCGGTGTAGGAGGTCTTGAACTGACCGTTCTCGCGGTAAAGCATGCTTTTCTACTTTCGAACCATCTTTTGGCTACGACGCGCTACGCTTAAATTTGCTTCGCAAAGTTAGTCTGCACCGAAAAATCATTGAGTGCGTATTTCATACGCGGTCAATGATTTTTTCTCCGAACAGGCCCTGCGGCCTGAACAGCAGAAAAACCAGCGCCAGAACATAGGCGAACCAGATCTCGATGCCGCCTCCCACCATCGGCCCAATGTAAATTTCCGAGAGTTTTTCTCCGACACCGATGATCAGGCCACCGATGATGGCGCCGGGCACGGAGGTCAGGCCACCCAGGATCACCACAGGCAGCGCACGCAGCGCGACGGTGGTCAGCGAAAACTGCACACCGAGTTTGGAGCCCCAGATCATGCCGGCGACCAGGGCGACCACACCGGCCACGCACCAGACGATGATCCAGATGCGGTTCAGGGGAATGCCGATGGACTGCGCCGCCTGGTGGTCGTCAGCGACGGCGCGCAAGGCCCGGCCGGTTGTCGTTTTCTGGAAGAACAGCGTGAGGAATACAACCAGCAGCGCCGAGATGGCAGCCGCGAACAGGTCTTCCTGGCTGACCAGCACGCCCCCTTCGAAGATCGACTCGAACAGAAACAGCGGGTCCTTGGGCATGCCGATATCGATCTTGTAGATGTCGCTGCCGAAAGCTGTCTGACCCGCACCATCCAGGAAGTAGGCGATGCCAAGGGTGGCCATCAAGAGCACAGCGCCGTCCTGGTTGACCAGGTGTCGCAGCACCAGGCGCTCCACCAGCCAGGCCACCGCGAACATCAGCGCTCCGGCCATCACGAAGGCCACCAGGTTGGCCAGAACCTTGCTGTCGAAGCCCAGCCATTGCGGCATCCACTCGGCAAATCGGGCCATGGCCAGGGCGGCAAACAGCACCATGGCACCTTGCGCGAAATTGAAGACCCCGGAGGCCTTGAAGATCAGCACAAACCCGAGTGCGACCAGGGAATACAGCATGCCCGCCATGAGGCCGCCGAAAAGAGTCTCGAGGAAAAATCCCATCGTTGCGTCCTCAGTGCGAGGTGCCCAGGTAGGCACTGATCACTTGTTCGTTGTTGCGCACTTCATCGGGCGTACCGTCGCCGATCTTCTTGCCGTAGTCGAGCACCACCACACGGTCGGAGATATCCATCACCACACCCATGTCGTGTTCGATCAGCACGATGGTGGTACCGAACTCTTCGTTGACATCCAACACGAAGCGGCACATGTCCTGCTTTTCCTCGACGTTCATGCCGGCCATGGGTTCGTCGAGCAGCAGCACCTTGGGCTCCATGGCCAGGGCCCGGCCCAGGTCGACGCGCTTTTGAAGACCATAAGGCAGCTGGCCAACCGGCGTCTTGCGGTAAGGCTGGATTTCCAGGAAGTCGATGATGCGCTCGACGACTTCGCGATGACGAAATTCCTCTTTCTGCGCGGGGCCGATGCGCAGCGCCTGGAGCAGCAGGTTGCTCCTGATCTTGAGGTTGCGCCCGGACATGATGTTGTCGAGCACGCTCATGCCCTTGAACAGAGCCAGGCTCTGGAAGGTCCGTGCGATACCCATCTCGGCCACCTGGCGCGAATTCATGTCGCGAAACTGCTTGCCGCGGAACGTGATCAGCCCTTGCTGGGGGTGGTACACGCCGTTGATGCAATTGAGCATCGAGCTCTTGCCGGCGCCGTTGGGGCCGATGATGGCGCGGATCTCGTGCTCGCGCACGTCAAACGAGATGTCGGTCAGGGCCTTGACCCCGCCGAAGGCCAGCGAGATGTTCTGGACGTCCAGGATCACGTCGCCGATCTGGCGTCCACCACCGACGGAGACGCTGGCGCCCCGACCGTCGGTTGCGGTGTCATTTTCGATCTTCATGCGGCGGCCTTCACGGGGGGATAGGTTCGGGTATCGACGATCTTGAGCGTGGCGCTCACGCTGCCAGTGCGGCCATCCTCGAACTTGACTTGGGTCTCGATGAACTGCTCGGTCCTGCCGCCATACAGGGCCTGGACCAGTACGCCATATTTGTCGGCGATGAAGCCGCGGCGGACCTTGTTGGTCCGCGTGAGCTCGCCATCGTCGGCATCGAGCTCCTTGTGCAGGATCATGAAACGGTGGATCTGCGAACCGGCCAGGCGCTCGTCGCTGGCCAGGTCGGCGTTGACCTTCTCGACGCAGTCGCGGATCAATTCGTAGACCTCGGGCTTGACCGCCAGATCGGCGTAGCCGGCATAGGGCAGGTTGCGCCGCTCGGCCCAGTTGCCCACGGCGTCGAAGTCGATGTTGACCATCACGCAGACCATCTCGCGCTGGTCGCCCACCGCCACGGCCTCCTTGATGTAGGGGAAGAACTTCAGCTTGTTCTCGATGTACTTGGGCGCGAACATGGCGCCGCCGGCCAGGCGTCCCACGTCCTTGGCGCGGTCGATGATCTTCAGGTGGCCCTGGGCGTCCAGGAAGCCCGCGTCGCCTGTGTGGTACCAGCCCTCAGCTGTCTTGACCTCGGCGGTGGCGGCGGGGTTCTTGTAGTACTCCTTGAGCAGGCCAGGCGAGCGCACCAGGATCTCACCGCTCTCGGTCACCTGGATCTCCACGCCGCGGCAGGGCACGCCCACGGTGTCGGCGCGCACCTCGTGGTCAGGCTGCATGCACACGAACACCGCGGTCTCGGTGGAGCCATACAGCTGCTTGAGGTTGATGCCGATGGCGCGGTAGAAGGTGAAGAGGTCGGGGCCGATAGCCTCACCTGCGGTGTAGGCCACGCGCACCCGCGAGAAGCCCAGGCTGTTTCGCAAGGGTCCGTACACCAGCAGGTCGCCCAGCGCGTAGGCGATGCGGTCGACCAGGCCGACGGACTTGCCGTCACGCAGCTGCGGACCAACCCGACGCGCAACGTCCATGAAGGCCTGGAACATCCGGCGCTTGATCGCGCCAGCATCCTCCATGCGGATCATCACGCTCGTGAGCAGGGTCTCGAACACGCGCGGAGGTGCGAAATAGTAGGTGGGCCCGACCTCTTTGAGGTCGATCATCACCGTGGCTGACGACTCGGGGCAATTGACCACGTAGCCGCAGGCCAGCCACTGGGCGTAGCTGAAGATGTTCTGGCCGATCCAGGCCGGCGGCATGTACGCCAGCACCTCCTCGCGCGCAGTGAGGTGATCGAACTCGGCCCCGGCCTGCGCGCGATCGAGCAAGCTGTGGTGGGTATGGACCACGCCCTTGGGGGTGCCGGTGGTGCCGGATGTGAAGAACATCGCGGCCACCTCGTCGGCGCGTCCTCGGGCCACCTCCTCGCGGAAGAACGCCGGGTGCATGCGAGCGTGAGCTTCGCCGGCCGCGGCCAATTCGTCGATCGAGGCCAGGCCAGGCTCGTCGTACTTGCGCAGGCCACGCGGATCATCAAAGTAGATCGCCTGAAGCTGCGGGCACTGCTCGCGCACTTCCAGCAGCTTGTCCACCTGCTCCTGGTCCTCGGCGAAGGCGAAGCGCACCTGCGCGTTGTTGATCGGGAACACGCACTCGGCGGCCACCGCATCCTGGTACAGGGGGATCGGGATCGCGCCCAGCGACTGCGCCGCCAGCATGGTGGCGTACAGGCGCGGTCGGTTGGCGCCGACCACCACCATGTGGTCGCCACGCGCCAGACCCGCCTGGTGCAGGCCGCAGGCGAGTTGCTCCACCAACGTGGCCAGGCCCGACCAGGTCAGGGTCTGCCAGATGCCGTATTCCTTCTCGCGCAGCGCAGCATGCTCACCCTGCTTGGCCGCATGGTGCAAAAGAAGTTGCGGAAATGTCTCTTGCGTCATGGTTCTTTCTTCCCAAGCGTTCGGCCCACGCGGCCACGCACGGTCAGCGCGCATTGTGGGCCGCGCGCAATAACCGTGACTGTTCTGGCCTGTACAGTTTTCCCTAGTGAAAACCCTAGAGGCCTGCCGCCGCGTTGCCCGGGAATCGTTCAGGGGCTCGGGTCACGGCAGGTTACCTCGGCCGAGCGAGTTCAGCGTCAGGATGATCCGGATGGAAACCCTAACGATTGCGACCCCAGTCCTGCCGCCTCGGCGCAGGACCCGGCCCCGCACTGCCTGGTGGGTGCTGGCCGTCCTGGCTTGCGGGCCTTTAGGCTTGCGTCCGGCTGCGGCCACCCCGCAGGACTGCCACGCCGTGAGCCGCGAGACCTGCGAGGTGGCCCACGCGCTGGGGCGCGGGATCAACCTGGGCAACATGCTGGAGGCTCCGCGCGAGGGCGACTGGGGCGTGCGTGTGGAGCCGCGCTTCATCGCGCTGGCCACGCGCCACTTCCAGACGGTGCGCCTGCCGGTGCGGTGGAGCAACCACGCCGCACCCGACGCCGACGCGCGCATCGACGAGGCCTTCGCGCGCCGCGTGGACGGCGTGGTGGACGCCCTGCTCGCGCGCGGCGTGCGCGTGATCCTGAACGTGCACCACTACACGCAGCTGACCGGGGGCACGCTGCATCCGAAGGAGTTTGCGGTCGACCCGGAGGTGCTGGAGGAACGCCTGGTGAACCTGTGGCGACAGATTGCCTGGCGCTACCGCGAGCGCCCGCCGCGGCTGCTGTTCGAGCTCCTGAACGAGCCCCATGGCGCCCTGGAGGGCGAACGCTGGAACCGGCTGGCCGCGCGCGCGCTGGCGGCGGTGCGGCCCAGCAATCCCACGCGGCTGGTCCTGATCGGGCCCGGCGACTGGAACCACCCGCGGGCGCTGCAGGCGCTGCGGCTGCCGCCCGATCCCTTCCTGATCGTATCCATCCACACCTACGACCCCTTCGAGTTCACCCACCAGGGCGTGACCTGGCGCCCCGACCCCCTGCCCACCGGCACGCTTTGCTGCGACGAAGCCCAGCGCGCGAAGATCACCCAGGCGCTGGACCAGGCCATGCGCTGGAACCGCGAACACGGCGTGCCGCTGCACCTGGGCGAGTTCGGGGCCTACAGCGCGGGCGACCTGGCCTCGCGCGCGGCCTACGCCCGCTTCGTGCGGGACGAGGCCGAGCGCCGCGGCATCGGCTGGGCCTGGTGGGAATGGGGATCGGATTTCTCGAGGGTGTACGACCCCGCCCGGCGCGCGTGGGTGGAGCCCCTGCGGCGGGCACTGCTCGATTGAGGCTGGAACCGGTGGCGGCCGGGGACGCTCAGGCCGGCGGGAAGGCCAGCACCTTGTCGATGCGCTTGCCGTCCAGGTCCACCACCTCGAACACCCAGCCGGCGCATTCGATGCGCTCGGCCACCGCCGGCAAGTGGCCGCACACCGCCATCAGCAGGCCCGCCAGGGTGTTGTAGCGGCCACGGTCTTCGTCGGGCAAGTCCATGCGGATGTCCAGGCGCGCCTTCAGCTCGGACACTGGCATGAGACCATCGAGCAACCAGGTGCCGTCGCCGCGGCGCGTGGCCCAGGCCTCGTGCTGCTGCACCGGCTGCAGTTCGCCGGTGATGGCTTCGAGCAGGTCGTGCGGCGTCATGAGGCCCTGCACCACGCCGTACTCGTCGACCACGAAGACCATGCGCGCAGAGTGCGCACGAAACTGCTCCAGCAACTCCATGCCGGTGAGCGTCTCGGGCAGGAAGGCCGCGGGCACCGCGTGCGCCTCCACCGGCTGCTGCGCCTCCTCGCCCGTCAGGGCCAGCAGGCGGGCCACGCTGACCACGCCCACGACCTCGTCCAGGGAGCCGCGGCACACCGGGTACCAGGAGTGCGCGCCGCCGCGGCCGGCCTGGGCCAGGGCCTGCGACACGGGCAGTCCCGCCGGCAGCCACTCGATGTCCGAGCGCGGAAGCATCATGGAGGTGAGCGTGCGGTCGTCCAGGTGGAAGACGTTCTGCACCATCTGCCGCTCGTGCTGGGCGATCACGCCGGCGTCCACGCTCTCCTCCAGGCTGTGCGTGAGTTCTTCCTCGGTGATGTGACGGGTCTGGCGGGTGTCGATCCGAAGCAGCCGCAGCACGCCCTGGGTGGTGGCCGAGAGCAGCCAGACGAAGGGCGCGGTCACGCGCGCCAGCCAGGCCATGGGCCGGGCCATCCAGCGCGTGACCGTCTCGGGATAGAGCTGGCCGATGCGCTTGGGCACCAGCTCGCCGAAGATGATGGTGATGAAGGTGATCAGGGCCACCACGATGGCGGTGGCGGCGATGCCGGAGGCACGCGGGCTCATGCCGAAGCCGGCCAGCCAGTGCGCCAGGCCGGCGCTGAAGGCGGCCTCGCCGATGATGCCGTTCAGGACGCCGATGGAGGTGATGCCCACCTGCACGGTGGACAGGAACTGCGTAGGCTGCTCCATGAGGCGCAGCGCGGTCTGGGCGCCGGCGTCACCCGCCTCGGCCATCGCCAGCAGCCTCGCCTTGCGGCTGGCGGCCAGGGCCAGTTCGGACATGGCGAACGCGCCGTTGAGGAGGGTCAACAGCGCGATCAGCAGGACATCCATCGTTCACGGAGAGAATCGGACACCATGGCACTCTACCTGATCGGCGATGTCCAGGGCTGCGATGCGCCCTTGGGCCGGCTGCTGGAAAAGATCGATTTCTCCCCGAGCCGCGACACGCTGTACCTCCTGGGCGACCTGGTGAATCGTGGCCCTGATTCCGACCGCGTGCTGCGACGCCTCATGGCCTACGGCGACGCGGCGCAATGCCTCCTTGGCAACCACGACCTGTCGCTGCTGGTGACGGCGCAGGGCCTGCGCTCGTCCCACCCGCGGGACACGATGCAGGCGGTGCTGCAGGCACCCGATCGCGAGCCGATGCTCGAGTGGCTGCGGCACCGGTCAATGGCGATGCAGGCGCAGGGCGTGCTGATGGTGCACGCCGGGGTGCTGCCGACCTGGGATGCGGCGCAGGTGATGGCGCTGGCGCGCGAGGTGGAAGACGCGCTGCGCGGGGCGGGCCTGAAAGACTTCCTCACGCACCTTTTCGGCAACGAGCCCGCGCGCTGGGACGAGGGCCTGCAGGGCCCCGACCGCCTGCGGGTCGTGGTCAATGCACTGACCCGCCTGCGTTTTTGCAGCGCCGACGGGACGATGCACCTGAAGGCCGCGGGCGCGCCTGATCAGGCACCACCGGGTACGATGCCGTGGTTCGAGGTGCCGGGGCGGCGCACCGCAGGCACACCCATCGCCTGCGGGCACTGGTCCACGTTGGGGGTGCTGTTGCGCCCCGATCTCATGGCGCTGGATTCGGGCTGCGTGTGGGGCGGGTTCTTGAGCGCGCTGCGGCTCGACTCTGACCCAGCGCGGCACGAGTTGATCCAGGTGGCCTGCGAACAGGCGCAGGCGCCAGGCGGGAACTGAAAGACGCTTCGCAGGGGGCGGCGGGCGCGCGGCCCCGGCTTACTCGCTGGTCTTGAACAGCGCCGCCACCTTGCGCTTGGTCTTGATGTTGGCCGAGACGCGGCTGGTCGCGGGCTTGGCCGTGGCTTCCCAGGCCGGGGCCGCAGCCGCATCGGAGACCGGGGCCTCGTAGGGGCGGTCGAAGAAGGGATCGCGCGGCGCGGCGGGCGCACGCGCAGGGCGGGCGGCTTCACGCGGGGCACGCGGGGAATCCAGCACGTCGCGCGGGTCGCCCGTCTCACCGCGCTCACGCCAGGCGCGGCGGCCGTCGTTGATGCGGCCGCGCGGGCGATCTTCCTCGAATTCGACGGCCTCGATCTCCAGCTTCTTCTTCAGGAGCTTCTCGAGGTCGGCCACCAGCCGGCCATCGCTACCCGAGACAAAGGTGACTGCCAGGCCCGAGGCGCCGGCACGGCCGGTGCGGCCGATGCGGTGCACGTAGTCCTCGGGGTTGAAGGGCAGGTCGAAGTTGAACACCGCGGGCACGTCCTTGATGTCCAGGCCGCGCGCGGCCACGTCGGTGGCCACCAGCAGTTCGACCTCGCCGGCCTTGAAGGCGGCCAGCGCCTTCAGGCGTTCGTCCTGGCTCTTGTCGCCGTGCAAGGCAGTGGTCTTGAGGCCATCGCGTTCGAGCGAGCGGGCCAGGCGCGCGCACCCGAGCTTGCTGTTCACGAAGACGAAGGCCTGGTTGATCTGGCGCTGGCGCACCAGCTGCACCAGGGCGCGGCGCTTGTCGTCGTCGCCCACGCTGTAGAAATGCTGTTCGACCGTGGAGGCGGTCTCGTTCGGGCGCGCCACCTCGATGGTGATCGGGTCCTTGAGGTAGCTGTTCGCCAGGCGCTTGATCTCGGGCGAGAAGGTCGCCGAGAACAGCAGCGTGGTGCGCTCCTTGGGCAGGTAGGACAGGATGCGCTGCAGGTCGGGCAGGAAGCCGATGTCCAGCATGCGGTCGGCTTCGTCGAGCACGACGTATTCGACCTGGTTGAGCACCGCGTTCTTGGCCTCGATGTGATCGAGCAGGCGGCCCGGGGTGGCCACCAGCACCTCGACGCCGCGTTTGAGTTCCAGCGTCTGGGGCTTCATGTCCATGCCGCCGAACACCACCGCGCTGCGCAGGTTGGTGTACTTGGCGTACAGCTTGACCTGCTGCGCCACCTGGTCGGCCAGTTCGCGCGTGGGCAGCAGCACCAGGGCACGCACCGGGTGGCGGGCGGGCGAGGTGGACGAGTTCTCGTGCTTGAGCAGGCGCTGCAGCAGGGGCAGCGAGAAAGCCGCCGTCTTGCCGGTGCCGGTCTGGGCCGCGCCCATGACGTCCTTGCCGGTCAGGACCACGGGGATCGCCTGGGCCTGGATGGGCGTCATGGACTCGTAGCCCATTTCGGCGACGGCCCGCGCCAGCGGCTCGGCCAGGGAAAGATTGGAGAAGGAGGAAGCGGTCATGACAGCCCGCTATTGTCGCACCTTGGGGGTCCGGCCCCGGGAAGGGCCGCCCGGCCCCTGGCGCAGCGCCGGGCCCGGGGAAATTACAGTGCCGTCTCCGGCCCGAATACCCCGACCACACCCCGACCTTACCCCGCCCTCGCCCCATGAACACCCCCGCCACGCCCACTGTCCTGGTCACCGGCTTCGACCCCTTCGACGGCGCCACCATCAACCCCAGCTGGGAGGCCGCCCGCGCCCTGAACGGCCAGGCGGTCGGAGGCCACCGGGTGGTGGCCGGCCAGCTGCCCACCGAGTTCGCGCGCTCCCTGCCGGCGCTGCAGGCGCTGCTGCAGGCGCACCGGCCGGCGCTGGTGGTGTGCTGCGGCCTGGCCGGCGGTCGCCCGGCGATCTCGCTGGAGCGGGTGGCGATCAACGTGCAGGACGCGCGCATCCCGGACAACGCCGGCGCGCAACCCGTCGATGAGCCCGTCGCCCCCGAGGCCGGAGCGCCTGCAGCCTACTTCACCACCCTCCCGGTCAAGGCCATGCGCCGGGCGATGCAGCAGGCTGGCATCGCCGCCGAGGTTTCGCAGACCGCCGGCACCTTCGTGTGCAACCACGTCTTCTACGGCCTCATGCACCACCTGGCGCGGCGCGGACCGCAAGGCACGCGCGGCGGCTTCATCCACCTGCCCTGGCTACCCGGCCAGGGCGAGCCGTCGATGCCGCTGGCGCAGGGGGTGCAGGGGCTGCGTCTGGCGATCGAATGCGCACTGGCCACGCCGGTGGACATCCGCGCCGAGGGCGGCGCGCTCGATTGAGCCGCCAAGGCGGCGCGGCGCCACACGGGCCGGCGCCTAGAATGGTGATGTGTCCATCCTGAACGCCGACCTGCACTGCCACTCCGTGGTCTCCGACGGCACGCTCACGCCCGAGGCCCTGGCCGCGCGGGCTGCCGCCAACGGCGTGGAGCTCTGGGCGCTGACCGACCACGACGAGATCGGCGGCCAGCACCGGGCCATGGCCGCCGCCCGCGAGGCCGGCATGAAGTACCTCACCGGCACCGAGATCTCCGTGACCTTCGCCGGGCAGACCGTGCACATCGTGGGCCTGGGCTTCGACGCCGACGACGAGTCCATGCGCAGGGGCCTGACCGCGACGCGCGGCGGGCGCGGCGAGCGCGCCATGGAGATGGCCGAGGGCCTGGCCCGCGTGGGTATCCACGGCGCCTACGAGGGCGCACTCAAGCACGTGGGCAACCCCGACCTGATCTCTCGCACCCACTTCGCCCGCTTCCTGGTCGAAACCGGGGTGTGCCGCGACACCTCCGAGGTCTTTCGCCGCTACCTGACCGAGGGCAAGCCCGGCTTCGTGCCGCACCGCTGGGCCGCCCTGGGGGACGCGGTGGCCTGGATCACACGCGCCGGCGGCGTGGCCGTGATCGCGCACCCGGCGCGCTACGCCTTCACCGCCAACGAGGAATACGCCCTCTTCACCGAGTTCAAGGCCCACGGTGGCCAGGCCGTCGAGGTCGTCACCGGCAGCCACACCGCCGCCGAATACGTGAAATACGCCGACACCGCGCGCGAGTTCGGCCTGGCCGCCTCCCGCGGCAGCGACTTCCACAGCCCCGACGAGAGCCACACCGACCTGGGCCATCTGCCCTACTTGCCTGGCGGGCTCATGCCGGTCTGGGAGCTGCTGTCTGACCGCATCCGGTGAAGCGCATGAAGCCGCCCCGCCCGGCGAGGTCACGCAGGGCATGAGCCTGAACCCGCCAGCCGCCCGCACCCTCGCGGGTATCGCGATCCTGCTGCTGGCCACCGCCTTCTTCTCGGTCACCGACACCGCCGCCAAGTACGTCAGCGTCGCCGGGGTGCCGCTGCTGATGGCGCTGTGGGCCCGCTACACCTTCCAGGCCATCGCGACCACGCTGGTCGTCGTGCCCATGGGCGGCTGGTCGGTGATGCGCACCCGCCAGCCCCTGTTCCATGCGCTGCGCGGGCTGATGCTGGTCACCAGCAGCGGCCTGGTGTTCCTGAGCCTGAAGTTCATGCCGGTGGGGGAGTTCACCGCCATCATGCTGATCGCGCCGCTGGTGCTCACGCTGATCGCGGGTACCTTCCTGAAGGAGCAGGTCTCGCCCCTGCGATGGGCGCTGGTGTGCGGCGGCTTCGTCGGCACGCTGGTCATCATCCGGCCCGGCGGTGAGTCCTTCACCCCGGCCTACCTGCTGCCCCTGGTGCAGGTGGTCACGAACTGCTGCTTCCAGCTGCTGACCATCCGCCTGGCCCGTACCGAGGACCCGCTGACCATCAACTTCTACACGGGCTGGGTGGGCGCGCTGCTCGCCACGCCCCTGCTGCTCCTGGCCTGGGACCCGCATCTGCCCGCCTGGCTGTGGGGACTGCTGGTGGCCATGGGGGTGTCCGGTGCGGTGGGACACTTCCTCCTGATCCTGGCCTACCGTCGCGCGCCCGCCTCCACGCTCACGCCCTACCTGTACGCGCAGATCGGCTTCGCCATGGCCTGCGGGTGGGTGGTCTTCGGCCACGTGCCCGATGGCTGGGCGGTCCTGGGCATGGGCCTGATCGCCCTGTGCGGCGCAGGGGGCGCGTGGCTCACGGTGCTCGAACACCGCCAGGCCCTGCGCACGGCCTGAGCCCGCCCACGCCCGCCGCGGCGGACGGATACTTGCGCCATGGCGCAATTCTTCGAGGTGCACCCAGACAACCCGCAGCCGCGATTGCTGAAGCAGGCCGTCACCCTGCTGGCACAGGGCGGCGTGCTGGCCGTGCCCACCGACTCCAGCTACGCCCTGGCCTGCCACCTGGACGACAAGGGCGCCGCCGACCACCTGCGCCAGATCCGCGGGGTGGACGAGAAGCACCACCTCACGCTCCTGTGCCGGGACCTGAGCGAGCTGGCCAGCTACGCCCGTGTGGACAACCGCCAGTACCGGCTGCTGAAGTCGGCCACGCCGGGCGCCTACACCTTCATCCTGGAAGCCACGAAGGAAGTGCCCCGGCGCGTGAGCCACCCCCAGCGCAAGACCATCGGCCTGCGCGTGCCGCAGCACACCGCGCTGCAGGCCCTGCTGGCGCTGCACGGCGCACCGCTGCTGGCCACCACCCTGATCCTGCCGGGAGACGAGGCGCCCATGAACGACGCGCACGAGATCCGCGAACGGCTGGAGCGCTCGCTGGCCGGCGTGATCGACGCGGGCGCCTGCGCCTCCGAGCCGACCACGGTGGTAGACCTCAGCCCCCTGGGCGACGGGCAGGCGCCGGTGGTGCTGCGCGAAGGCCGGGGCGAGGTAGCAGCGCTCGGGCTCTAGGACGGCCTCTGAGACAATCCGGCCGTGGATTTCAACAACCTCGTCCAGACCGTCCTCATTTACGCACTGCCCGTGCTGTTCGCCATCACCGTGCACGAGGCGGCGCACGGCTACGCGGCCCGCCACTTCGGTGACCCGACGGCCACGGTGCTGGGACGCGTGACCCTCAACCCCCTGCCCCACATCGACCCGGTCGGCACGATCCTGATGCCACTGCTGCTGTATTTCGCCACCGCGGGCGCCTTTCTTTTTGGCTACGCCAAGCCGGTGCCGGTGGATTTCGCCCGCCTGCGCCGCCCCAAGCGCGACATGGTCTGGGTGGCCCTGGCCGGACCGGCCTCCAACTTCGTGCAGGCGATCCTGTGGGCGCTGGGCCTGGTGATGCTGGCGGCCCTGGACATCGACGAGGTCTTCTTCGTGAAGATGTGCGAGGCCGGCGTGCTGGTGAACCTGGTGATGTGGGCCTTCAACCTCTTCCCGCTGCCGCCCCTGGACGGCGGGCGCATCCTGGTGGGCCTGCTGCCCTGGCGGCAGGCGCAGTTCGTGGCCCGCGTCGAGCCCTGGGGCTTCTTCATCGTGCTGGGCCTGGTGCTGGCCGGCATCGTGGGCAGCCTGTGGCTGCGCCCGCTCATGGCCCTCGGCGCCGCCACCATCCAGGTCCTGATCTCGCCGCTGCAGGCCCTGCTGCCCTGACCGGCACCTGCCCCGCCTCCCGGCTTCCAAGCACGCCCGCCGCATGACCTCCGCACCCATTCGATTCCTCACTGGCATCACCACCACCGGCACGCCCCACCTGGGCAACTACGTGGGCGCCATCCGGCCCACGGTGCAGGCCAGCCGCCGCGCCGGCACCGAGAACTTCTATTTCCTGGCCGACTACCACGCCCTGATCAAGTGCGACGAGCCGGCCCGCATCCAGCGCTCCACGCTGGAGATCGCGGCCTGCTGGCTGGCCGCCGGCCTGGACCCGGAGCAGGTGTTCTTCTACCGGCAGTCCGACATCCCCGAGATCCCGGAGCTGACCTGGTTCCTTACCTGCGTCACCGGCAAGGGGCTGCTCAATCGCGCCCACGCCTACAAGGCCTCGGTCGACAAGAACCTGGCGGCCGGGGCCGACCCCGACGCCGACGTCACTGCGGGCCTGTTCATGTACCCGGTGCTCATGGCCGCCGACATCATCCTGTTCAACGCGCACAAGGTGCCGGTGGGCCGCGACCAGGTGCAGCACATCGAGATGGCACGCGACATGGCCTCCAGCTTCAACCACCTGTACGGGCCGCACTTCACGCTGCCCGAGGCGGTGATCGACGACGCTGTGGCCCTGCTGCCCGGCCTGGACGGCCGCAAGATGTCCAAAAGCTATGACAACACCATCGGCCTGTTCACCCCGCCCGCGCAGATGCGCAAGCAGATCGCGTCCATCGTGACCGACTCGCGAGCGCCCGGTGAACCCAAGGACACCGAGGGCTCGGCCCTGTTCCAGATCTACCAGGCCTTCGCCAGCGCCGAGGAAACCGAATCCCTACGAAAGCATTACTCCGAAGGCATTGCCTGGGGCGAGGCCAAGAACCTGCTGTTCGAGCGCATCGACCGCGAAATCGCCCCCATGCGCGAACGCTACGAGGCGATGGTGAACAACCCGGCCGAGGTCGAACGCATCCTGCTGCGTGGCGCCAAGAAGGCCCGGGAGCGCTCGCGTCCCTTCATCGCCCGCCTGCGCGAGGCGGTGGGCCTGCGCAGTCTCGCCGCCACCCGCACCGACGTCTCCCAAAAGGGTGAGAAGAAGGCCCAGCCCGCCTTCAAGCAATACCGCGAAGCCGACGGCCTGCACTACTTCAAGCTGGTCGATGCGAGCGGGCGGCTGCTGCTGCAAAGCCAGGGTTTCGCCTCCCCGCGCGAGGCCGGCCAGGCCGTCGCCCGCCTCAAGGAACAGGGGTTTTCGGCCCTGGCGGACCTGGGCGCCCAGGTCCAACGCCCCCACGGCCTGTCCGAGAACGATCTGACCACTCAACTGTCTTTGCTGAGGCAACCTGATTAATCCAGCTCTGCTATAAACACGCCAGCAGGTTATTCATTACGTTCACCATGCAAGCCACAAAATCCGCCGCCGCCCCGATGAATCTGTTCGTGATCGACGACCACCCGCTGATGCGCGAAGCCGTCGTCATGCTGCTGCGCCGGATGCGTCCCGGAGCCAATGTGGTGGAGCTGGACCGCATGGGCGGCCTGGACGGCGCGGTACGCCAGCACGGCACGCCCGACCTGATCTGCCTGGACCTGAAGCTGCCCGACACCACCGGTACCTCGGGTGTGCACGAGGTGAAGAACCTCTTTCCCGAGACGCCCCTGGCGGTGATTTCCGCCTCGCCCTCCACCGACGCGGAAGAAGTCTGCATCGACGCGGGCGCCGACATCTACATCGAGAAATCCTCAGGTGCGGGCGAGATCGGCAACGCGCTGCGCGCCCTGCTCTCGGCCGACGGCCAGTTCGAGGAGCTCGCGCCCACCGACAACAAGCTGTCCAAGCGCCAGAAGCAGCTGATCGTGATGCTGGACCGGGGCCTGTCCAACCGCGAGATCGCGGAAGAACTGGGCATCAGCGAGCACACGGTGAAGGTGCACCTGTGGCGCCTGTTCCGCCGCCTGGGTGTCAAGAGCCGCACCCAGACCATCCACTACGCCCGCGTTCACGGCCTGCTGGCCAGCTGATCGATCGCGGCGGCCCGTGCGGCCGCCTGCTGCGGGTCGCTCGGATCGAGCACCAGCCTGAACATCGTGCCCCGCCCGGGCTCGGAACGCAGTTCCACCGGGTGGCCCAGGATATGGGCCAGGCGCGAGACGATGTACAGACCCAGGCCGAAACCATCCTGGGTGCCCTCGTGCACCGGCACCTTGTAGAACTCCCGGAAGATGTCGCGCTGGTGCTCCGGCGCGATGCCCAGGCCGCTGTCCCAGACCTCGATGCAGGGGCGCGTAGCCCGGTGGCGCACCGCCACCAGCACCGCACCGCGCTCGGTGTACTTGATGGCGTTGGACACCAGGTTGCCCAGGATGCGCGCCAGCAGCAGGCTGTCCGAGTGCACCGTGCCGCCAGCGCGGCGCACCCGCAGCTGCAGGCCCTTGGCCTGGGCCAGCGGGCGGTACTGCAGCTCCAGGTCGTCCAGCAGCTTGTCCAGTGAGACGGTCTCGAGCGTCAGGCGGATCTTTCCCGAGTCCAGGCGCACCAGGTCGAACAGCGAATCAAACAGAGCGTTGACCGCGCGCGTGGACTTCAGGATCTTGGGCGCGATCTCGCCCACGAGCTCGGGCTCGCTGGCCAGCCAGTCGGCGTACAGGCCCAGGGCCAGCACCGGCTGACGGATGTCGTGCGTGGCGCTGGCCAGGAAGCGGTTCTTGATTTCCACCGCGTCCAGCGCAGCGCGCGTCTGGCGCGTGAGCGATTCGATCAGCTGGCTGTTGCGGTATTGCAGCTCGAAGTTGCGCCGGTGCGTGCGGTGCTGGCGCTGGCCTGCCTGATAGAGCACCTGCCAGAAGATGGCCAGCAGGGCCAGCAGCCAGTAGTGGTAGTAGGGCCCCTGCAGCTGGTGCTCGGCGACCACGCGCCAAACCACGATGGCCAGCACCACGCCCATGAGGGTATTCAGGTAGGCGCGTATCGCGCCCAGTACCGGCGACAGGCCGTTGACCGCCAGCATGGTGATGGAGGCCAGGATCAGCCAGGAGATGAACTGCGTGGACAGGGGCGTGCGCTCGAAGAACAGGCCCACGGAGGACGCCCACACGAGGGCGCTGACCGTCCAGAGGTGGCGAGCCCGCGCGTAGAAGGCCAGCTGGGAGGCGGGTTCCGCCGAGGCCACATGGCGCTCGTAGCGATGCACGACCAGCGCGCGCACCACGGCCAGTGCGACGGCGGCCAGCGTCCACAGCACCAAGGCCAGGGGATGGGCGTCACCCCACATGACGCCCACATAGATCGGGATCACGACCCAGATCACGACCTGGGCGTTGCCCGACACGCGCATCAGGCTGCGAACCAGCTGGGCGTCCACCCACTCGGTTTCGGCGGGGGTGTAGGGGGACGCGGAGGACTCGGTCTTCATGGCGGACAGGGCGGGTCCGCCGAGTCTATCGAATGGACGGGTGCCGCCGCGGCGCCGGGGCGATCTTCAGTTGCTGGCGGTACTTGGTGACGGTGCGGCGCGCCACGCACAGGCCCTGGCGCGCCAGCAGTGCGGCCACGGCCACGTCCGACAGCGGCTGGCGCGGGCTCTCGGCGGCGATCAGCTCCCGGATCAGGCCGCGGATCGCGGTGGGCGAACACGCGCCGCCGCTGGCGGTGGCCAGACCCCGCGAGAAGAAGTACTTCAGCTCGAACACGCCGCAGGGCGTGGCCATGTACTTGTTGTTGGTCACGCGCGAGATGGTGGATTCGTGGGCGCCCACCGCGTCGGCGATCTCGCGCAGGGCGAGCGGCCGCATCGCCATCGGGCCTAGGGCCAGGAAGCGGTGCTGTCGCTGCAGGATGGCGCGCGCCACCGACAGGATGGTGGCAAAGCGCTGTTCGACGTTGCGCAGCGTCCAGCGGGCCTCCTGCAGGTGCGCGCCGAGCTCGGCGTGGCCGGGGTCGCGGCAGCGGCCGTACCAATCCGCGTAGCGCCGGTGCAGCCGCACGCGGGGCAGGACCGCCGGGTTCAGGCTGGCAACCCACTGCCCGCGCTGGCGGCGCACCACCACGTCGGGTGTGATGTAGTTGACCGCGTGCGTGCCGTGGCGCCAGCCGGGACGCGGATCGAGCCGGCGGATCGCGTCGCAGGCGGCCTGCACCGCCTCACGCGGCGCCGCGAGCCGGCGCGCGAGGGCAGCCACGTCGCAGGCGGCCAGCGCCGGCAGGTGCTCGCGCGCGATACGCAGCGCCAGGTGCAGGTGCGTGCATACGGTGGGGGCTGGATCCTGCACCTGCTGCACCAATTGCACCAGTTGCAGTTGCAGGCACTCGGACAGGTCTCGCGCGCCCACGCCCGCGGGATCCAGGGCCTGCACGCGCCGCAGGGCGATGGCGAGTTCCTCGGGGCCGGCGCCGGGCACCAGGCCTGCGGCCTCACCCGCCTCCTGCAGCGGCAGCCGCAGGTAGCCGTCGTCGTCCAGGCTGTAGGCCAGGGCCAGCGCCAGCACCCGATCCCGTTCGGGCAGGGGCAGCACGTTCAGCTGGGTCGCCAGGTGCGCGGCCAGCGAGGACGGCGCCGCCAGCGTGTCCAGGCCCGCCTCACCGCTGGCATCTTGGCGCGGCGCGCGGACGGTCGTGTCCGTGCCCCAGGGCATCTCGCCCTCGCCGCTCTCGGCATCCGCGCCGCCCGGGTCGTCTTCGCCGACTTGTACGTCCTGTGCGTCCTGGCCTTGCGGGTCCGCCGTCGTCGCGGCCTCGGGGTCCACTTCGAGGAAGGGATTGGTGTCGGCCGCCTGCCGCACCAGCTGCGAGAACTCCAGCGACGACATCTGCAGCAGGCGCACCGCGCGCTGCAGGCGCGGCGACAGCGTAGGCGCAAGCTGGGCGCTGGCCTGCAGCGCGGGCGAGTGAATCATGGTGCGACACCTCCGGCAGGGCCTGCGCAAGCCGCGTGCCGCATCGCCCGCGCCGCGATACGCGCTCACACCTGCCACACGCTGTCACCCGCAAGCGATCCGCCGGCGTGCACCACGCCACAGCCTGCGGCCATATCGCCGCCTTCGCCGCGCGGCCCCCGGGCACACCGTCGGCAAACCTTGCCGCAAGCACCTGCCGTCGGGGTTACAGGCGGTTGCCACCCCGCCTTTTTCCACGCAGCGCGCAGTAGGCTGTGGGCGCTCCCTCGCGCCTCCATGCGTCCGCTGCCCCACCTTTTCCTCCCTGCCATGCACGCCCACGACGACACCTCTGCGCTGCAGACCAGGCCCGCGCCGCCGTTAGCCATGGCCCGCTGGCGCCACGCGCTGCGCAGCCCGCTCAACGCCATCCTCACCGCCGCCGCGGTCCTGGAAACCTGCCCCGCGGACAGTGCTGCGGCGGTCGAGGCGCGGCGCATCATCGCCCGGCAAACGCGGAACCTGGCATGGCTGATAAGCGACATGCGCTGATCGTGGAAGACGAGGCAGATGCCGCCGGGATGGTGGCGGCCCTCGTCGCAGACCGGGGCTATTCGGCGGCGACGGCGCCGACCCTGCATGACGCGCGCCGCCAGCTGGCGCTGCAGCCACCCGACCTGCTGATGCTGGACCTGCGCCTTCCCGATGGCAACGGGCTATCCCTGCTGCAGGAAGACCCCGGGCTGCTGGGGCGGCCCGAGGTGGTGCTGATGACGGGCCACGCCAGCCTGGAAAACTCGATCCAGGCGCTGCGGCTCGGGGTGGTCGATTACCTGGTCAAGCCCCTGAGCGCCGACATGCTGCAGGGCGTGCTGGCGCGGATGCAGGGACAGGGGCGGCGCGATGCGCCGCGCAGCGCTCCGTTCCGGCCAGCGAGCCCGGACGTGCAACGCGCGGACCGCTTTGGTCATCTGGTGGGCCGCAGCGCGCCGATGCGCCGCGTATGCGAGCAGGTGGCGCGCGTGGCCGGCACCTCGGTCACGGTGTTCATCACCGGAGAGAGCGGCACCGGCAAGGAACTGGTGGCGCGGACCGTGCACGACATGAGCCGGCGGCGGGACAAGCCGTTCCTCGCAGTCAACTGCGGTGCGATCTCTCCGCACCTGATCGAAAGCGAGATCTTCGGCCACGAACGCGGTAGCTTCACCGGGGCCGAGCGTCAGCGGCAGGGATTCTTCGAGCGTGCGCATGGCGGCACCCTGTTCCTGGACGAGATCACCGAGATGCCGCCGGCCTTGCAGGTCAAGCTGCTGCGGGTGCTGGAGTCGGGCACCTACATGCGCGTGGGCTCCAGCGTGGCCCAGGAAAGCGACGTGCGCCTGGTCGCCGCCGCCAACCGCGACCTGGCCCGCGCGGTGGCGGACGGCCATCTCCGTGAGGACCTGATGTACCGCCTGAACGTGTTCCCGATCGCGATGCCGCCGCTGCGTGAGCGGCCGGACGATATCCCCCCCCTGGTGGCGCACTTCCTGCAGGAGATCGGGCAGCGCGAGGGACGGCTGCGGCAGATCACGCCGGCGGCCCTCGAGCGGCTGGCCCGCCATCCCTGGCCGGGCAATGTGCGCGAGCTGCGCAACGCCCTGCAGCGCGCCTGGGTGATGGCCGCCGGCGACGAGCTCGACGAGACCTGGCTGCCCGCGGTGCCCTCGCGCGCCGGGGCCAGCGGCCTGTCCTTCGCGGTGGGCACACCGCTGGAGGCCGTGCAGCGGGAGGTGATCCTGGCGACGCTGGCGCACTGCGGCCAGAACAGGGAACGCACGGCGGCTCTCCTGGGGGTGAGCCTGAAGACGCTTTACAACCGGCTCAAGACCTACGGGGTGCAGGGCTAGCCCATGCCCATGTAGGACGTGGATCGCGCGGCACGCGCCGCACGCTGACAGGACCCGCAACTGGCACTGCCTACGCTGGCAGCATCCATCGCACAGGACCTCTCACGGGGCCTGGCGCACAAGACATCGTTCCCCCAAGCCCGCCATGAGAGCCGCCACCGCCAACACGACGTGTGCCATCAACACGCGCCAGAGCGACCTGCAGCAGGCCTGCCGGGCGCTGTGGCGGATGACGCTGACCCTGATGAACTCCTACCTGCGCACGCGCGGACCTGCGCAGAGGGTGATGCTGGCGCGGCGCATCGCGCGCAACTTCCAGACACTGGAACGCGAGAGCGCGCAATTCGCACCCGGCAGCCGCGAAGCCTTCGCACGGCTCGCCCGGCGCTGGGCGCAGTTGGCACGCTGGACCTGAGGTCCGTCCGCCGCTCAGACCCGCTCGAGGATGACGGCGATTCCCTGCCCCACCCCGATGCACATGGTGCACAGGGCGTAGCGGCCGCCGCGCTGGTGCAGCTGGTTGACTGCGGTAGTGGCCAGACGCGCGCCGCTGGCGCCCAGCGGGTGGCCCAGGGCGATGGCGCCGCCCCAGGCGTTCACGCGCGCGTCGTCGTCGGGAAGGCCCAGGTCACGCAGCACCGCCAAGCCCTGGGCAGCGAAGGCCTCATTGAGCTCGATCACGTCCATCTGCGCCAGCGTCAGGCCGGTCAGCTCCAGCACCTTGCGCGTGGCCGGGGCCGGGCCCATGCCCATGATGCGCGGGGCCAACCCTGCGGTGGCCATGCCCACCACGCGGGCGCGCGGCGTGAGGCCGTGACGCTTGGCAGCGGCTTCACTGGCCAGGATCAGGGCGCAGGCACCATCGTTCACGCCGCTGGCGTTACCGGCAGTCACGGTGCCGTCCGGACGCACCACGCCCTTGAGCTTGGCGAGCGACTCCAGGCTGGTCTCGCGCGGGTGTTCATCCTTGTCCACGACCACCGGGTCGCCCTTCTTCTGCGGGATGGTGACGGGCGTGATCTCGGCGGCGAGGTAACCCGCCTGCTGCGCCTTCACCGCATTGAGCTGCGAGCGCAGGGCCATGCGGTCCTGGGCCTCGCGCTCGATGCGGTAGTCGGTGGCGACGTTCTCGGCGGTCTCGGGCATGCTGTCCACGCCATAGAGCTCCTTCATGCGCTTGTTCACGAAGCGCCAGCCGATGGTGGTGTCGTAAACCGCGTTGCTGCGGGAGAAGGCGCTTTCGGCCTTGGGCATGACGAAGGGCGCGCGGCTCATGCTCTCCACGCCGCCTGCGATCATGAGGTGCGCGTCGCCCGAGCGGATGGCGCGGGCGGCGCTGCCCACCGCGTCCAGGCCTGAGCCGCACAGGCGGTTGATGGTGGCACCCGGCACGTCCATCGGCAGGCCCGCCAGGAGGGTGGCCATGCGCGCCACGTTGCGGTTGTCCTCGCCGGCCTGGTTGGCGCAGCCGTAGATCACGTCGGTCACCTGCGCCCAGTCCACGCCGGGGTTGCGCGCCATCAACGCCTTCAGGGGGATGGCAGCCAGGTCGTCGGTGCGCACGCCTGACAGGGCACCGCCGTAGCGGCCGAAGGGGGTGCGGATGGCGTCGCAGATGAAGGCATGGCTGGAGGTCATGGGGCGGTCTCTCTGGCGGAATCAGGTGGAGGATTTCAGGTTGAACAGGCTGGTGGCTTCGAGCTGAAGCACCTCGCGGCCCTCGCCATTGGCCATGCGCCAGGTCCACTCGACCACCCCGAGTTCGGGGCGCTTGGTGGAACGGCGCACTTCATTCACGGTGATGCGCAGGGTGAGCGCGTCGCCCGGGCGCACCGGGTGCGGCCAGCGGATCTGGGAGACACCTGGCGAGGCGAAGGACTCGGAGCCGCGCAGCACATGGTCGGCTGCCAGACGCATGGCGATACCGCAGGTGTGCCAGCCACTCGCGATCAGGCCATCGAATGGCCCCTCGCGTGCCGCCTCGGGGTCGGTGTGGAACCACTGCGGGTCGTAGGCCCTGGCGAACTGCAGGATCTCGGCTTCGGAAACCTCATAGGGGCCAGCCTCGATCACCTGGCCGGCATGGAATTGTGCGAACTTCATGCGGCGATGTTAACGAGGCCGGGCCACAGGGCGATCAGTAGGTCTCCAGGTGCAGTCGGCCTTCGCGCTTGAGGGCAGCCCCCACCGTGTCCCAGTCCAGGCCGGCCTGCTTGGCGATGTCCTGGAGCGCCAGCACCACGCCTGCCTCCATGGACTTCAGGCCGCAGACGTAGAAATAGGCGTTCGGGTCGGCCAGCATCTTGGCGAGGTCGGCGGCCTGCTCGCGCATCGCGTCCTGCACGTACTTGCGCGGCTGGCCCGGCGTGCGGCTGTAGGCGAAGTGGGTATCGATGAAGTCCTTGGGCAGGCTTTGCAGCGGGCCGAAGTACGGCAGCTCCTGCTGCGTGCGCGCGCCGAAGAACAGCATCAGGCGTCCACCCTCGAACTTGCCGCTGGCACGCTGGCGGCGGCGCCACTCGGTCATGGCACGCATGGGGGCGCTGCCGGTGCCGGTGCAGATCATCACGATGTGGCTGCGCGGGTGATTGGGCATCAGGAAGCTGGTGCCAAACGGCCCGATCACCTGCACGGTGTCACCCACCTTCAGGTCGCACATGTAGTTGCTGGCGACGCCGCGCACCGGCTTGCCCTGGTGATCTTCCAGAACGCGCTTGATGGTCAGGGACACGTTGTTGTAGCCAGGACGCTCGCCGTTGCGCGGGCTGGCGATGGAGTACTGGCGCGCGTGGTGCGGGCGGCCTTTTTCGTCCGTGCCGGGTGGGATGATGGCGATGGACTGGCCTTCCAGGCAGGGGAAGGGCGTCTGCCCGAAGTCCAGCACGATGTGGTGCGTGTCGTAGTCGGTGCCGACCTCGGTCACGCGCACGTTGCCGGTGACGGTGGCGGTGATGGTCTTCTCGGCGGCCTTGGGGCCGTAGAGGTTGGTGTAGGGATGGGCGGCCGACCAGGGCGGCACCTGGGCGCCGTATTGCGCGCTGTTGAATGGCGCATTGGTTTCGGCGGTGGCGGCGACCGTCGTGGCGGCAGCAGCGGCGGGCGCCGCTTCGGCCACAGCGTCCGCAGACACGCCGACCGCGGACAGTTCCTCGGCGCTCAGTTCGGGCGGTAGCGAGTCCCAGGTGAGTTGTTCGGCGGGCGTGTAGGCGCGCACGCGCGGCATCTGGCGCCAGTTGTCGATGGACCCGGTGGGGCACGGCGAGATACAGGCCATGCACAGGTTGCACAGGTCGGCGTCGACGACGTAGTTGTTGTCGTCGTGCGTGATCGCCTTTTGCGGGCAGATCGATTCGCAGGTGTTGCAGCGGATGCAGATCTCGGGGTCGATCAGGTGCTGCTTGATGACGGCGGCTTGTGCTTGTTCCATGTCTCGTCTCTCCGGGATTGGTCCACCCCCGAGGCGGCTGCGCCGCCTCCCCCTCAAGGGGGCGCCTCTGGCGGACCGGCAAAGCCGGATCCGCGGCGGCCACTTGAAAGGGCCGCTTGAGCGGCCCTTGAGGTGGTCAGTTGAATCGGACGTACTCGAAGTCCACGGGCTGGCGGTTGATGCCGACGACTGGCGGGGCGATCCAGTTCGCGAACTTGCCCGGCTCGACGACGCGGCCCATCAGGCTGGCCACATAGGCGCGGTCTTCGGCGGTGGGTAGCCACTCGCCGACCTTGGCATTCCACTCGGCTTCGCTGACCACGCGGCCCTCGGGCGAGACCTTCACGCCGGCCAGGGCGCCGATGTTGCGGTGGAAGGCCTTGTGCGGGGCAGACAGACGGAAGGGGATGCCCGCCTTTTCGATCAGCTTGTTCCAGCGGCCCACGCCGGATACGCTGTCCTTGATGTAGTCGTCGCGCAGCACTTCGTTGAGCGCATTGAGCATCGGCACCTCGCGCTCGACCAGCTGGCCGTCCTTGACCGCCAGGACCTTGTAGGTCTGACCCCGCAGCTGGTGGTCGTCGGTGCGCTTGCCCTCTTCGTAGCGACCCTTCAGGCCCGTGCTGTAGAAGGTCGCGGCGTTGCTGCTCTCGTCGGCGCCGAACAGGTCGATGGTCACCGAGAAGTGGAAGTTCAGGTAACGCTGGATGGTGGGCAGGTCGATCACACCCGCCTCGCGCAGCGTCTTGACGTCGTCCGTCTTGAGCTCGTTCATCTTCTGGCAGGTGCGGGTGATCACGCGGCCAATGCCGGACTCGCCCACGAACATGTGGTGCGCTTCTTCCGTCAGCATGAACTTGGTGGTGCGGGCCAGCGGGTCGAAGGCGCTTTCGGCCAGCGCGCACAGCTGGAACTTGCCGTCACGGTCGGTGAAGTACGTGAACATGAAGAAGGACAGCCAGTCGGGCGTCTGCTCGTTGAACGCCTGCAGGATACGGGGGTTGTCTTCCTGGCCGCTGCGGCGTTCCAGGAGGGCCTCGCCCTCTTCGCGGCCATCACGGCCGAAGTGCTTGTGCAGCAGGTAGACCATGGCCCACAGGTGGCGGCCTTCTTCCACGTTGATCTGGAACAGGTTACGCAGGTCGTACATGCTGGGCGCGGTCAGGCCCAGGTGACGTTGCTGTTCGACGGAGGCCGGCTCGGTGTCACCCTGGGTAACGATGATGCGGCGCAGGTTGGCGCGGTACTCGCCAGGCACGTCCTGCCAGGCGTTCTCGCCCAGGTGGTCGCCGAAATGGATCTTGCGGTCCTTCTCGGCGGGGTTCAGAAAGATGCCCCAGCGGTAATCAGGCATCTTCACGTGGCCGAACTGGGCCCAGCCCTCAGGGTCCACGCTGGTGGCGGTGCGCAGGTAGACATCGAAGTTCTGGCTGCCGTCCGGGCCCATGTCGTCCCACCAGGAGAGAAAGCTCGGTTGCCACTGCTCCAGGGCGCGCTGCAGGGTGCGGTCTTCGCTCAGGTTGACGTTATTGGGGATCTTGTCGCTGTAGTTGATCGAGGACATGGTGTACTCCAGAAAAATCTTGTGAAACTCAGACGCGGTTCCAGTCAAAGGCGGCCTTGTCGCCCTTGCCGTAGACCTTGAGCGCGCCCTTCTCGCCGACGGCGTTGGGGCGTTGGAAGATCCAGTTCTGCCAGGCGGTCAGCCGGCCGAACACGCGAGTGAACATGTTCTCCACGCCGTTGAAGCGCAGATTGGCTTCGAGGCCGGTGAGGGAGTCGGGACTCATGGCCACGCGCTCCTCGATGGCGATGCGCACCTCGTCTGCCCAGTCGATGTCATCGGGGTTGCTCGTGACGAGGCCCAGGGCGAAGGCGGCGTCGGCGTCCAGGGGCTGACCGGCCTTGGCGCGCACCGCGTCCAGCGCGGGCTGCTCGTCGTAAAAGCGGCGCTGCAGGCGGCTCTGGCCGGTGATCATCGGGTACAGGCCGAAGTTGGTGTCACCCACCAGGATGGTGGGGGCCTTCGCCGGCTCGTCGGGCAGTGCCAGGTGGTAAATGCGGTCGCAGGCCAGGGCCAACTCCAGGAAGGTGCCGGCAAAGCAAGAGCCGGGCTCGATCAGCGCGAACAGGCTGCGCGAGGACACGTCGATGCGGCTGAAGGTGCGACGCAGCAAGCCGATGGTCTCGCGTACCAGCCAGTGGTCCTGGTGCGCCATGAACGTGGCGTCCATGGCCATGACGGCGGCGGCGTCACCTTCGGTCTTGATCAGCCAGGTGCCGATGTCCAGCTCGTTGGTGCGCATGTTCAGGATGGCGTCTTCCAGTTCGCGCGCCATCTGCAGCGGGTACCAGTTGGCACCGGCGGCCTCGATGCCGGCGATGTCGGCGGGCTGCGCACCGGTGGGCGCCTTGACGGTAAAGGTGGCGGTGCGCTTGGCGCGGTCGATCTGGACGACCACGTTCGGGTAGCGCAGGGTGTCGCCGGCGATCTCGCGCTGCAGCGGGGTGAGGACCACGCCCTGGGCGTTGGCCGGGCGGTCGCTGCCGGCGGCCAGTTCGAGCGCACGGGCCTGTACGGCGGCAGCGAACTGCGCGGGCTTGGCGATGTGGTCCACCAGGCGCCAGTCCTTGGCCTTCTGACCGCGCACACCTTCCACGCTGGTGCAGAACAGGTCGGCCAGGTCGTGGCGGACCTTCTTCTTGTCGGTCACGCGGGTGAGGCCGCCGGTCCCGGGCAACACACCCAGCAGCGGCACCTCGGGCAGGCTCACCGCACTGGAGCGGTCGTCCACCAGGATGATCTCGTCGCAGGCCAGGGCCAGTTCGTAGCCGCCGCCGGCGCAGGCGCCATTGACCGCTGCCAGGAACTTCAGACCGCTGTACTTGGAGCTGTCTTCCAGGCCATTGCGCGTCTCGTTGGTGAACTTGCAGAAGTTCACTTTCCAGGCGTGGCTGGAGACGCCCAGCATGAAGATGTTGGCGCCGGAGCAGAACACCTTCTCCTTGGCGCTGGTCACGACCACGGTGCGCACCTCGGGGTGCTCGAAGCGGATGCGGTTGATCGCGTCGTTCAGCTCGATGTCGACGCCCAGGTCGTAGCTATTGAGCTTGAGCTTGTAGCCAGGGCGCAGGCCGGCGTTCTCGTCGAAGTCGGCCGCCAGGGTGGCGACCGGGCCGTTGAAGGAGAGCTTCCAGTGGCGGTACTGGCTGGGGTGCGTCTGGTAGTCAACGCGCAAGTCTTGGCTCATGTGTGTCTCCGGTTCAGGGCCGCTGCGGCAGGGGAGTGCGTGGATGCGCACCGAACTGACAGGCACTGTAATGCCTGCTGTCAAACCCTGTCAAGCACTTTTATGCATCTTTTTAAATCGGCAGGTCCAGAGCGCTGCGGACCTGCCGGCGCAGGGCCTCGAAGGTGGGGCCCAGGGCCGCGGCACTGGTGTCCAGGTGCAGGTCGGCCTTGGAATAGAAGGCCGCCCGGCTGGCCAGGATGTCCTTGAGGTCCTGCATGGCCTCCTTGTTGCCGGCCATGGGACGCAGGTCGCCCTGGGCGGCCACCCGGTCCATGTGGTCCTGCGGGCTGGCCTGCAGCCAGACGGTGGTGCAGTGGGCCAGCATGAGGTTGAAGGTGGCCGCATCCGAGACCAGGCCGCCGGGGGTGGCGATCACCGCCTCGGGGTAGATCTGGATGGCTTCCTCCAGCGCCCGGCGCTCGTAGCGGCGGTAGGCGTTCTGGCCGTACAGGGCCTGGATCTCGTTGATGGAGCAGCCGGCGAATTTCTCGATCTCGCGACTGAGTTCCACAAAGGGGAAACCCAGGTCCTCGGCCAGCATCCGCCCCAGGGTGGACTTGCCCGCACCGCGCAGGCCCACCAGCGCGATCCGGGGGCTGCGCACGCCCGTGCCCCCGCTGCCGGCATGCCCCTCGCCAAGTACCTGCGCGACCGATTCGCGCACCCGGCGCAAGGTCGCCTCGTCACGGCTCTCCAGCATCTCGCGCAGCATCAGCCACTCAGGTGAGCGGGTGGTCACATCGCCCAGAAGTTCGGCCAGCGAGCACTGCAGCGCCTGGGCCACCTGCAGCAGCACGAGGACCGACGCATTGCCCACGCCGTATTCCAGGTTGGCCAGGTGGCGCTCGGACACCTCGGCCGCGACGGACAGGGCCTTGCGGGTCATGCCGCGCCGCGCGCGCAGGGCCCGCACGCGCTCGCCCAGCCCCAGCAGGAAGGGGTGCTTGCCGGGGGCGTCGGCCTCGGCGCCCTCGGGTGAGGCCTCGTCGAATGGCACTATAGTGCTTGACATGCTCCGTTACCGGCCGTAGAGTTCATTCCAGCACGATATTGCAACTTGAGCGAAACCGCAAGTCCATATCGTCGTGACCGGGGGCAGGTCCAGTGCACAGGCCCGCCCCTTTTTCGCCAGAGGACGTGCCACTGACATGTCCCGGCTTTCGAGGAGACCGCCATGATCGATCGCCCCTCCACCGTCGCCCCGCCGCCGGAGCGATTCAACTTCGCGCAGCACCTGCTCGGGCTCAACGAAGGCCGCGCCGGCAAGGCCGCCTTCAGCGACGACACGGGCGCCCTCACCTACGGACAGTTGCGCGACCGCGTGCAGCGCGTGGCCGCAGGTCTGCGTTCACTGGGCATCCGGCGGGAGGAGCGCGTGCTGCTGCTGATGCAGGACGGCAACGACTGGCCCGTGAGTTTCCTGGGCGCGATGTACGCGGGCCTGGTGCCGGTGGCGGTCAACACCCTGCTCACGGCCGACGACTACGCCTACATGCTGGAGCACTCGCGCGCGCAGGCGGTGCTGGTCTCGGGCGCGCTGCTGCCCACCCTCACCGCCGCGATGACGCGTTCGGAGCACGAGGTCGGGCGCATCATCGTCTCGCGCCCGGTCGCGCCGCTGCACCCCAACGAGGTGGAGTTCGAGACCTTCGTGCAGGGTCACCCCGCGCTGGCCAAGCCCGTCGCCACGCACGCGGACGATCCCGGCTTCTGGCTGTATTCCTCGGGCTCCACCGGCCGCCCCAAGGGCACGGTGCACTCGCACGCCAACCCCTACTGGACGGCCGAACTCTATGGCCGGGCCGTCCTGGGCCTGCGTGAGGACGACGTGTGCTTTTCGGCCGCCAAGCTCTTTTTCGCCTACGGCCTGGGCAACGGGCTGACCTTTCCCATGAGCGTGGGCGCGACCACGATCCTCATGGGCGAACGCCCCACCCCCGAAGCCACGTTCAAGCGCTGGCTGGGCCAGGTGGGCGGCGCAAAGCCGACCATCTTCTTCGGCGCGCCGACCGGCTTTGCCGGCATGCTGGCCCACCCGCAGCTGCCTGCGCGCGACGCGGTGGCCCTGCGCCTGGCTTCCTCCGCTGGCGAAGCCCTGCCCGCCGAGCTGGGCGAGCGCTTCAAGCGCCATTTCGGCGTGGACATCGTCGACGGCATCGGCTCCACCGAGATGCTGCACATCTTCCTGTCCAACCGGCCCGAGCGCGTGCGTTACGGCAGCACCGGCTGGCCGGTACCGGGCTACGAGATCGAACTGCGCGCCGAGGGCGGTGGACCGGTGCCCGATGGTGAGCCCGGCGACCTGTACATCCACGGCCCCAGCGCCGCGATGATGTACTGGGGCAACCGCGCCAAAAGCCGCGACACCTTCCAGGGCGGCTGGACCAAGAGCGGCGACAAGTACGTGCGCAACGAGGACGGCAGCTACACCTACAGCGGCCGCAGCGACGACATGCTCAAGGTCAGCGGCATCTACGTCAGCCCCTTCGAGGTCGAGGCCACGCTCGTACAGCACCCCGCAGTACTGGAGGCCGCGGTGATCGGTAAAGAAGACGCCGACGGCCTGACCAAGACCAAGGCCTTCGTGGTGCTCAAGGCCGGCGGCCAGGTCGACGAGGCCGAGCTCAAGGCCTTCGTGAAGGACCGGCTGGCCCCGTACAAGTACCCGCGCTTCATCGAGTTCGTGGCTGAACTGCCCAAGACGGCCACCGGAAAGATCCAGCGGTTCAAGCTGCGCGACCTGGAGGCGGGACGCCGCTGAAGCCAGCCAACGCCGTGGAGTTCGTCGAACTGCAGTTACCCGGCGTCGCCTCGCGCGTACGCATCGAGCACCAGTGGGTCGGGCGCGAGCGGTCCCAGGCCCCGCTGCTGGTGTTCCTGCACGAGGGCCTGGGGTCGGTGGCGATGTGGCGCGATTTCCCGCAACGACTGTGCGACGCGCTGGGCTGGCGCGGGCTGGTGTATTCGCGCCCAGGCTACGGCCGCTCCACGCCGCGCGCGGCGGCCGAGACCTGGGGGGTGGACTTCATGCACCAACAGGCGCACACGGTGCTGCCCCTGCTGCTGCAGGCGCTGGGCGTGGACCCCTTGCAGGACAAACCCTGGCTGTTCGGCCACAGCGACGGGGGATCGATCGCCCTGCTGCACGCAGCGCGTTTCCCGCAGCGGGTGGCCGGTGCCATCGTGCTGGCGCCGCACATCTTCGTGGAGGACGTGAGCGTGACCAGCATCGAGCAGGCCCGCCAGGCCTACCTGGGCACCGACCTGCGCCAGCGCCTGGCCCGCTACCACGAGGACCCGGATTCGGCCTTCTGGGGCTGGAACCGCATCTGGCTGGAGCCAGCCTTCCGGTCCTGGAACATCGAGGCCGAACTGGGGACCATCGCCTGCCCGGTCCTGGCCGTCCAGGGTCTGGACGACGAATACGGCACACTAGCGCAGATCCGCGGTATTGCCCGGCGCGCACCGCAGACGCAATTGCTGGAGCTGGCCGCCTGCGGCCATTCGCCCCACAAGGACCAGCCCGAAGCCCTGACCGCTGCGGTCTGGCGCTTCGTTTCTTCGCACTCTCGACCGACAGGAAGTACTTGACCATGTCCGCCTACCCGAAACTCAGTCTCTACATCGACGGCCAGTTCATCGGCGCCGAAGGCCGCCGCGAGCAGGATGTGTACAACCCCGCCACGGGCGAGGTGATCGGCAAGCTGCCGCACGCCACCCGCGAGGACCTGGACCGCGCGCTGGCCGCCGCCGCCCGCGCCTTCGAGAGCTGGAAGAAGACCTCGCCCCTGGACCGCGCCAAGGTGCTGCGCCGCGTGGCCGAACTGGCCCGCGAGCGCGCCAACGACATCGGCCGCGGCATCACCCTGGACATGGGCAAACCCCTGGCCGAGGCGGTCGGCGAGGTGAGCTTCTGCGCCGAGCATGCCGAATGGCACGCCGAGGAGTGCCGCCGCATCTACGGGCGGGTGATTCCGGCCCGCGTGGACGGCGTGCGCCAACTGGTGCTGCGCGAGCCGGTGGGCGTGTGCGCCGCCTTCTCGCCCTGGAACTTCCCCTTCAACCAGGCGATTCGCAAGATCTCCGCCGCCGTCGGTGCCGGCTGCACCATGATCCTCAAGGGCCCGGAGGAGGCGCCCAGCGCGGTGGTGGCCCTGGCGCAGTTGTTCCATGACGCGGGCCTGCCCCCGGGCGTCCTGAACATCGTGTGGGGCGTGCCAGCCGAGGTGTCCGACCATCTGATCAACAGCCCCGTGGTGCGCAAGATCACGTTCACCGGCTCGGTGGGCGTAGGCAAGATGCTGGCGGCCAAGGCCGCGGCGCACATGAAGCGCAGCACCATGGAGCTGGGCGGCCATGCGCCGGTGATCGTCTGCGACGACGCCGACATCGAGACGGCCGTGAAGCTGCTGGTGCCGTTCAAGTTCCGCAACGCCGGCCAGGTTTGCATCTCGCCCACGCGCTTTTACGTGCAGGAAGGGGCCTACGACCGCTTCGTCGCCGAGTTCGTGAAGAAGACCCAGGCCCTGAAAGTGGGCGACGGCCTGCAGCCTGACACCCGCATGGGCCCGCTGGCGCAGGCGCGCCGCGTGGGCGCGCTGGCCGGCTTCATCGACGACGCCCGCGAGCGCGGCGCCACCCTGCTGGCAGGCGGCGCGCCGATCCCGGGTTCGGGCGGCAGCTTCTTCGCACCCACCGTGCTGGCTGATCTGCCCGAGGACTCGCGGATCATGACCGAGGAGCCCTTCGGCCCGGTGGCCGGTATCGTGCGCTTCAAGGCGGTCGAGGAGGCGATCCAGCGCTCCAACAGCCTGCCCTTCGGCCTGGCCGCGTACGCCTTCACCGGATCCACGAAGCACGCGCAGATGATCTCCAGCGGCCTGGAGGCCGGCATGGTGTCCATCAACCACATCGGCCTGGCGCTGGCCGAGACGCCGTTCGGCGGCATCAAGGACAGCGGCATGGGCAGCGAGGGCGGCATGGAGACCTTCGACGGCTACCTCAATACCAAGTTCGTGACGCAGCTCAATTGAGCGGACGGCGAGCCTGAATAGAAAAAGCCCCGGGGAACCGGGGCTTTTTCTTTGGTCGGGAGGGGAAGCCGCTCAGGCCTTCTTCGCCCAGGCGTTGCACCAGCCCTTGGTCGCGACCTTCTTGCCGGCGAACAGCGGGCAGCCGCCGGAGGCGTCGGAGGCCTTGCCCTGGAACAGGGCGCAGTTGCCGCAGTTGCTGCCGGCAACGAACTTGGGCTGCTTGGCTTTGTCCACCTTGGTGGCGTCGGCCACATAGGCCAGGGCCTTGGCCTGGGGATCGGTCTCGGCCACCAGGGCCTGGGCGCTGGCCTGGGAAGCAGCAGCCAGCAGGCCACCGCCAACGGCCACTTGCATCATGAACACGCGGCGGGTCTTGGTGCCGCCGAAGGAGTCAAAGCTCATTGAAATCCCCTAGAAAAGTACACAGACAAATCGGAAAACCCTGCGAAGGTAGCCGAATTCACCGCCCCCTCAAAACCCTGGGGTCTAAATTCGATCAATCTAGTCGGCATCTCGGCCTTGCGCCCGTGAGGGTATTCAGTCTGGCACCACCGCCGTGACCTCGATCTCCACCTGCGCCCGGTCCTCTACGAGGTCGGCCACCTGCACCAGGGTCATCGCCGGGTAGTTGCGACCCAGGACCTCCTGGTACACCTTGCCCAGTTCGCGCCCGCGGGCCAGGTACTCGCGCTTGTCCTTGACGTACCAGGTCATGCGGGCCATGTGCTGCGGGCCGGCCCCGGCACAGGCCAGGGTGTCCACGATGTTCAGCAGGGCCTGGCGGCACTGCCCGATGAAGTCGTCGGTCTCGAACTGGCACTGGGCGTTCCAGCCGATCATGCCGGCCACGAAGACCATGCGGCCACGCGCCTCGATGCCGTTGGCATAGCCCTTGGCGGGCGCCCAGCCCTCGGGTTGGAGGATGTTGAACATTCGGTGGGCTCCTGGTGGGGTCTCAGGCCTGGGCCTGCTGGCGCAGCTTGAACCGCTGCAGCTTGCCGGTCTCGGTGCGAGGCAGGCTGGTCAGGTAGACGATGCGGCGGGGGTACTTGAAGGGAGCGATGGCCTGCTTCACATGATCCTGCAGGGCACGGGTCATGGCCTCGTCGCCGGTGTGTCCCGGCTTGAGCACCACAAAGGCCTGCACGACCTGCCCGCGCTCCTCGTCGGGCACGCCCACCACGCCGCACTCGGCCACCGCCGGGTGCTGCAGCAAGGCGCCCTCCACCTCGGGGCCGGCGATGTTGTAGCCCGCAGAGATGATCATGTCGTCGTTGCGGGCCTGGTAGCTGAAGTAGCCGTCGGCATCCATCACGAAGGTGTCGCCTGGCAGGTTCCAGCCGTCCTTCACGTAGTCCTGCTGTCGCGGGTCGTCCAGGTAGCGGCAGCCGGTGGGCCCGCGCACCGCCAGGCGCCCCAAGGTGCCCGGGGGCACGGGCTGCATGGCTTCATCCACGATCTGCGCCTGGTAGCCGGGCACCACCTTGCCGATGGCGCCGGCGCGCACCTCGGGGCCCGCGCTGGAGATGTAGATGTGGATCACCTCGGTGCCGCCGATGCCGTCGGTCATCTCGATACCGGTGGCCTGCTTCCACAGCTGGCGCGTGGCGTCGGGCAGGGCCTCGCCGGCCGACACCGGGTGGCGCAGGCTGGACAGGTCATAGCCTCCAGCCAGGCCCGCCATCTGGCGGTAGAAGGTGGGCGCGGTGTAGCACTGGGTGCACCTGTAGTGCGCGATGGTCTGGAGCAGCGTCTCGGGCGTGTACTTCTCCAGCAGTACGGTGCTCGCGCCATAGCGCAGGGGGAAGGCCAGCAGCCCGCCCAGGCCGAAGGTGAAGGCGATGGGGGGCGTGCCGCACACCACGTCGTCCTCGCGCATCTGCAGGATGTGGTGCGGAAACAGATCGCACATGGCCAGCACGTCCCGATGGAAGTGCATGGTGCCCTTGGGCTTGCCCGTGGTGCCGCTGGTGAAGGCGATCAGGCAGACGTCGTCGCGGCTGGTGGGGTGCGGCGTCCAGGCGCCAGTGTGGCGCTGCATGCGCTGCTCCAGGCCCTGGGCGTCGTCGCTCCTGAACGCCACGCACTGGCGCAGGGCGGGCGCGTAGTGGGCATGGCCCGGGGTGATGCAGTGCTGCAGTTCCTCCAGCAGCAGGCTGTCGCACAGCGCGGCACTGACCTGCGCCTTCTCGATGATCTGCGCGAGTTCGGCGGCGCGCAGCAGCGGCATGGTGGGCACCACCACCAGGCCCGCCTGGATGGCGGCCAGGAAGCAGGCCGCCATCATGGGGCTGTTGCCACCCCGCAGCAGCAGGCGGTTGCCGGGGACCAGTCCCATGTCGCGCGTGAGGACCAGGGCGATGCGCTGCACCTGCGTCTGCAGCTGCGCGTAGGTCCAGGAAAAAGGCTGCGGTGCGCCCTTGCCCCCCATCAGACCGTGCACACCGTGCAGCGCGACGCGGTCGCCGCGGCCCTCGCGTACATGGCGGTCGACCAGTTCGACCGCGCAGTTGATCTGCTCCGGGTAGCGCACCTCGGGCCGGTCGAACACGAAGACCGGCCACTGCGCGGGCGGCGGCAGGCGGTCGCGGGCGAAGGTGTCGACGTGGCTGCTCGGGGCCAGGGTGTTGTCGCTCATTGCCTCCTCCAGGCGCGGGATCAACCGCGCAACAGGTCCTTGCCGATGATCAATTGCTGCACCTCGGTCGCACCTTCGTAGATCCGCAGTGCGCGGATCTCGCGATAGAGGGATTCGACGATGCAGCCTTTCTTGACCCCCATGCCGCCATGCATCTGCACCGCCATGTCGATGATCTGCTGCGCGTTCTCGGTGGCCGTCATCTTGGCCATGGCGGCCTCGCGGGTGATGCGCCGGCCCTGGTCACGCAGCCAGGCAGCGCGGTAGGTCAGCAGCGTGGCGGCGTCCAGCATCGTCGCCATCTGGGCGATCTTGCTCTGGGTGATCTGGAAATCGGCCAGGCTCTGGCCGAACATCTGGCGCGAGCGCGCCCAGGCCACGGACTCCTGGAGCGCGCGGCGCGCGAAGCCCAGGGCCGCTGCGGCCACCGAGGTACGGAACACGTCCAGCGTGGCCATGGCCACCTTGAAGCCCTCACCCGCCTCGCCGATGCGGCGGCTGGTCGGCACCTGCACCTTGTCAAAGCGCAGGGTGGCCAGCGGGTGCGCAGCCACCACGTCGATGCGCTCCTCGATGGACAGGCCCGGACTGTCGGCGTCGACGATGAAGGCCGTGATACCACGCGCGCCCGGCGCCTCACCGGTGCGGGCGAAGACCACGTAGAACCCGGCGATGCCGCCGTTGGAGATCCAGGTCTTGCAGCCGGTGAGCTCGTAGCCATTGGCGGTGGGCGTAGCGGCGCACTGCATGGCGGCCACGTCGGAGCCCGCCTCGGGCTCGCTCAGGGCAAACGCTGCCAGGGCCTGGCCGCTGACGACCCGGGGCAGGTAGGCCTGCTTCTGCTCGGGCGTGCCGCGCAGGCTGATCGCGCCGGAGCCCAGACCCTGCATCGCGAAGGCGAAATCCGCCAGCCCGTTGTGAAAGGCGAGTGCCTCGCGCATCAGGCACAGCTGGCGGGTGTCGATGTGGTCGGCGGCGCCACCCTGCGCGGTACCGGCCACCGCGTGGCGCAGCCAGCCTCCCTGCCCCAGCAGACGCACCAGGCGCACGCACTCGGCATCGACTGCGGCCCGCGAGTCGTCATGTGCTGCGTGGGTCAGGTGCTGCTGGCTCCAGGCGTCCAGGCGCACCTTGAAATCGCGGTGTGCGGGGTCGAAGAAGGGCCAGTCCAGTTCGGGTGGCCACGCGGCAACGGGAGGGGTAGCCGGGGCGGATGCGTTCGCGGCCATGCCTCAGTCCCCCCCAAACACCGGCGTCTGCTTGGCCACGAAGGCGTGGTAGGCGCGGTGGAAGTCATTGGTGGCCATGCAGATCGCCTGGGCCTGGGCCTCGGCCTCGATGGCCTCGTCCACGCCCATGTTCCACTCCTGGTGCAGCATCTTCTTGGTGATGCCGTTGGCAAATGTCGGCCCGGCCGCGACCTGCGCCGCCAGCGCCTGCGCTTCGCCCAGGACGGCCTCGGGCGCGCACACGCGGTTGTAGAAGCCCCAGCGCTCGCCCTCCTCGGCCCCCAGGCCACGACCGGTGTACAGCAGCTCGCTGGCGCGGCCCTGGCCGATGATCCGCGGCAGGATGGCGCAGGCGCCCATGTCGCAGCCGGCCAGGCCCACCTTGTTGAACAGGAAATAGACCTTGCTGCGGCTGGAGCCATAGCGCAGGTCCGAGGCCATGGCCAGGATGGCGCCCGCACCGGCGCACACGCCGTCGACGGCGGCGACGATGGGCTGCGGGCAGGCGCGCATGGCCTTGACCACGTCGCCGGTCATGCGGGTGAACGCGAGCAGGCCCGGCATATCCATCTTCGTGAGCGGCCCGATGATCTCGTGCACATCGCCCCCAGAGCAGAAGTTGCCGCCTGCGCCGGTGATCACCACCGCGTGCACGTCGGGCGCATAGGCCAGGGCGCGGAACCAGTCACGCAGCTCGGCGTAGGAGTCGAAGGACAGCGGGTTCTTGCGCTCGGGCCGGTTCAGGGTGACGGTGGCGACGCCGTCCTTGACCTCCAGCAGGAAATGCTGCGGCCGGTAGGACGCCATCGGCTGGTGGTGACGGGGCAGCGCGTGCGGCTGGCCGGGAAGGTGGCGGGTGGTGTTCATGGGGCCTCGGGGGGTTGAGGAGGTGGGGCGGCCAGGCCGCCCTTGAGGGTGCCAAGCAGGCGGTGCAACTGGTCCTGCTGGCGCTCGGTGAGGGGCGAGAGCAGCTCGATAACCCAGGCTTCGTGCTCCAAGGCCATGGCGGCGAAGGCGCGGCGGCCGGCGGGCGTGAGTCGCACGGTGAAGGAGCGGCGATCCTGCGCCTGGGCCTGTCGCTGCACCAGTTGCTCGCTTTCGAGCTGGGCGACGATGGCGGTGACATTGCCACCGGTGACCAGCATGCGCCTGGACAGCTCGCCCATGGTCAGGCCTCGGGGCTCGCGCTCCAGTTGCGCCATGAGGTCGAACCTCGGCAGGGTCAGCCCGAACCGCTCGCGCAGGCGCTGACGGATGGTGTCCTCGATCCGGATCGTGCAGGACAAGAGCCGCAGCCACAGCCGCAGCGAGGCGTGGTGGTCCTCGTGGGCGCGCACCTCCAGATCGGTGGCGGCAATCGCGGTGGCGGGGAGGCTGGCCATGTGGTGGTGCGTCAGGATGGGATCCGGGTGCGCTCAGTCGCCGCGGCCGGCGGTCTGCATCGCGCGCTCCCGGGCAAAGGCGGCCTCCAGCTGCGGCTTGCCGGATTGATAGGGCCGGGGCCAGGCCAGCGCGGTGTAACCGATGCGGGCAGCCTCCTGCAGCGTCCAGGCCGGGTTGGCCAGGTGCGGACGGGCCACCGCGCACAGGTCTGCGCGTCCGGCGGCGATCACGCTGTTCACATGGTCGGCCTCGCTGATCGCGCCCACCGCGATGGTGGCGATGCCTGCCTCCTGGCGTACACGGTCGGCAAACGGCGTCTGGTACATGCGGCCATAGGTCGGCTTCTGGTGTGGGCTCACCTGGCCCGACGAGCAGTCGATCATGTCGGCGCCGGCGGCCTTGAAGGCGCGCGCGATCTGCACCGCGTCGGCGGGGGTGATGCCACCCTCTACCCAATCGTGCGCGGAGATGCGCACCGACATCGGCAGGTGCGCGGGCCAGACGGCGCGCACCGCCTGGAACACCTCCAGCGGATAGCGCAGGCGGTTTTCGAGGCTGCCGCCGTACGCGTCACTGCGGCGGTTGGTGAGCGGTGAGATGAAGGTGGACAGCAGGTAGCCGTGCGCGCAGTGCAACTCCAGCCAGTCGAAACCCGCCTGCGCGGCGCGGCGCGCGGCGTTCACGAACTCGTTCTTCACGGTGTCCATGTCGCGGCGGTCCATGGCGCGTGGCACTGGGCCGTCATCCAGGTAGGGCACGGCGGATGCGGCGATCAGCGGCCAGTTACCCTCGGGCAAGGGCTGGTCCATGCCGCCGCCCTGCCAGGGCGTGCAGGTGGAGGCCTTGGGGCCGGCGTGGCCGATCTGCATCGCCATCCTCGCGTCGCTGTTCGCGTGGGCCCAGTCGACGATGCGTTTCCAGTCCTGCATCTGTTCGTCGGTCCACAGGCCGGGGCAGCCGGGGGTGATGCGGCCCTCGGGGCTGACGCAACTCATTTCCGCGAATACCAGGCCCGCGCCGCCCATGGCGCGTGCGCCCAGGTGCACCAGGTGGTAGTCGCCCACGCGCCCGTCCTGCGCCATGTACTGCGCCATCGGCGAGACCACCACGCGGTTCTTCAGGGTGACCGAGCGCAGGGCGTAAGGGGTGAACATGGGCGGGCGGGCGCCCTCCTTCCGCCCGTTCTGCCCAGCGCGGCCCGCGAACCAGGCTTCGTAGCCTTCGAGCCAGCCCTTGTCACGCAGGCGCAGGTTTTCGTGGCTGATGCGCTGGCTGCGCGTGAGCATGGAGTACATGAACTGCTCGGGCTCGAGCTGGTCGCAATAGCGATCGCCGCAGACCTCGAACCACTCCATGGCGTTCCAGGCGGCGTTCTGAAGGCGGATCACGTCGATGGCACGCACGTCCTGGTAGCGCCTGAGTACCTCGGGGATGCGGTCGGCGGTGTCGCCCATGTCCTTGAACTGGCGCGTGAGCTCGATGGCGTCTTCCAGGGCCAGCTTGGTGCCTGAGCCGATCGCGAAGTGCGCGGTATGCACTGCGTCTCCCATGAGGACCACATGGCTGTTGCCGTTGAAGTGCGACCACTGCTCGCACTTCACGCGCTGGAAATTGAGCCAGGCCGAGCCGCGCAGGTGGCGGGCATTGGTCATGAGCTTCTCGCCTTGCAGGTTGGCGGCGAAGAGCTTTTCGCAAAAGGCGATGGAGGCCTCCTGGTCGGCCTGGTCCAGGCCGTGGGCCTTCCACACATGCTCGGGGCATTCGACGATGAAGGTGGAGGTCTTGTCGTCGAACTTGTAGACATGGGCCTGGAACCAGCCGTGTTCAGTCTTCTCGAACAGGAAGGTGAAGGCGTCGTAGAGGCGGTTCGTCCCCAGCCAGATGTAGCGGTTGGGGCGGGTAACGATGTCGGGCTTGAAGACGTGGGCCAGTCGCTGGCGTACCTTGGAATTGATGCCGTCACTGGCGATGATCAGATCGGCGTCCGGGAAGTCGAGGTCTGAATCCGCGTCCTGCTCGAACAGCAGCTTCACGCCCAGTTGTTCGCAGCGGGCCTGCAAGATGTTCAGGAGTCTCTTGCGGCCGATGCCCACGAAGCCGTGGCCGCCGGAGCGGATGGTGCGGCCCTTGAATATCAGTTCGATGTCGTCCCAGTGGTTGAAGGCCTGCTGCACTTCATCGGCGGTCTGCGGGTCCCACTGGCGCATGTGCTCCATGGTCTGGTCGGAGAAGACCACGCCCCAGCCGAAGGTGTCGTACGGCTTGTTGCGCTCCACCACGGTGACGTCGTGGTGGGCGCCGAGCTTCTTCATCAGGAGCGCGAAGTACAGGCCCGCGGGGCCGCCGCCGATGCAGACGATCTTCATGAGGTTTTCCCGACGAATTATTTGAGGCCTCAAATAATTCTGCCAGCCGAGGATGAGGGCGGGATAGGGGCTAACCCTGCCCGGGGTTCTCTGCGGCGCTTCTTCGCCGGACTGCGACTTGACTTAATTCACCATCCAGTTAACTATTGCCTCGTGCCCGCCGCCCAGCCCTCCACCCGGAAACCCAGGCGATCCAGCGCCCCGACGCAGGAGAAGCTGCGCGACGCCGAGCGCTCGCAAGCCGCCATCCTGGCCGCCGCCATGCAGGAGTTCGCGCAGCATGGCCTGGGCGGTGCGCGCATGGACGCCATCGCGGAAAAGGCGCAGTTGAACAAGCGCCTGATCTACTACTACTTCCAGGACAAGGACCAGTTGTTCCAGGCGGTGCTGGAGCAGTCCTACCGCGAGATCCGAGAGCAGGAGCGCGCCCTGAACCTGGAGGCGCTGGAGCCCGCAGCGGCCATGCGGGCGCTGGTGGAATTCACCTGGAATTACTACATCGCCCACCCGGAATTCATGACGCTGCTCAATAGCGCCAACCTGCACCGGGCCCGGCACCTGAAGAACTCGCAGCGCGCGCGCGCGCTGAACTCGCCGCTGATCGAGATGCTGGGGGACATCCTGGAACGCGGGCGCAAGAGCGGCCAGTTCCGCGGCGGCATCGACGCCCTGCAGCTTTACATCTCGATTGCCGGGATGTCGTACTTCTACCTGTCCAACAACCCCACCCTCTCCGCCATCTTCGGGCGCGACCTCATGTCACCCAAGGCGCGCAGCGAACGCCTGTCGCACATGGGCGACGTGATCCTAGGGTATGTCCTGAGAAGCTGAGGCGGGCACGGCGTTGACAGCCCCCTCCCCCTTTCTAGAATTCACCAGACAGTGAATTAGAGCGGGGGATCCGTGATGCGGACCCAGCCGCCCCGACTGCATCCCACCCACCCTTGAGGAGACCGTCATGCCCACCCCCTTCCAACGCCGCCACGTCATCACCGCCCTGCTCGCCTCGCTGGCCTGCACCGGCGCCTTCGCCCAGGCCACCTGGAAACCGAACAAGCCGATCACGCTGATCGTGCCCTGGGCACCGGGTGGATCAACCGACCAGGTCACCCGCGTGGCCGCCGCCGAACTGGAAAAGCACCTGGGCCAGAAGATCGTGATCCAGAACCAGCCGGGCGCCTCCGGCTCGGTGGGCACCAAGAACGCCATGGCCGCCGCCCCCGACGGCTACACCTGGACCGCCGGCGCCGCCAAGGACCTGGGCACCTACAAGGTCCTGGGCATGGTGGAGACCTCCATCAGCGACTGGAACCTGTACATCAACGTGGCCCACGTGGCCGTGGTGGGCGTGAATGCCGACACCCCCTACAAGAACATGAACGAGCTGCTGGCCGCCATGAAGGCGCGCCCGGGCGCGATCTCGGTGGCAACCGCCGGCGTGAACTCCAGCGGCCACTCCGCCATCGAGGCCCTGGCGCGTGCCGCCGGCGTCACCTACAAGCACGTCACCTACGACGGCGGCGCCCCGGCCGCCGTGGCCGCCGCCTCGGGCGAGGCCAACGTCACCACCCAGCTGGCCGCCGAACAGACCGACATGATCCGCGCCAAGAAGATCCGCCCCCTGGCCGTGGTCAGCGACAAGCCGCTGGAGATCGAGGGCTTTGGCACCGTGCCGCCGCTGTCGCAGTTCATCCCGGGCTTCAAGGACCCGATCAACTACTTCGGCATCTTCGTGCCCAAGGCGGCGCCGGCGGAGGTCAAGCAGACCCTGGACCGCATCTGGACCACCGAGATGACCAAGAGCACCGCCCTGCGCACCTACGCGCAGTCGCGCGGCGCCATGTTCGCCCCGATGGCCGGAGACGAGGCGCAGAAGGCGGCGATGCCCGCCATCCAGGCCTACGCCTGGACCCAGCACGCCGCGGGCAAGGCCAAGGTCTCGCCCGACACCGTCGGCATCCCCAAGCCCTGACCCGACCGACATGAGCCAAGCTTCCGGCAGCCGCGGCGACCTCTGGGGCGGCGCGGTCTGGATCGCCGTGGGCGCCGTCATCGTGTTCGAGTCGCTGCGCATGGAGCGATTCGAGTCGATGGGGGCCACCGTCTACACCTACCCGGGATTCGTCCCGGGCCTGATCGGTTCGGTGGTGGCCCTGCTCGGGGTGGTGCTGCTGGCGCGCGGCTGGCGCGCTCGGGCCGTGGCCGCAGACGCGCAGCCCCTGGTCAACGCCCGCGTCCTGATCGCCCTGGGTCTGGCCCTGGCCTACTGCCTGCTGCTGCTCACGCGCGTGCACTTCGTGGCGGCGACCGCGGCCTTCGTCGCCGCCTTCACCTTCCTGTTCACCGACCCCGACCAAACCCGTGTGCGACGCCTGCTGGTGGCCGGCGCCAGCGGCTCGGCCACGGCGCTGGTGGTGTTCCTCGTCTTCCAGGAAATCTTCCTCGTTCGTCTGCCCTGAGGCCCCGACATGCTGGATGGAGTGCTGGGCCTGGCCCAATCGATCGCCGGGTTCTGCACACCCGAGGTCATCGCCTATGCGCTCATATCCTGCCTGGTCGGCGTGGTCATGGGCGCGCTGCCAGGCCTTACCGCCACGATGGCCCTGGCGCTCATGACGACGCTGACGCTGAAGCTGCCGCCGAACCAGGCGCTCCTGATCCTGATCTGCACCTATGTGGGTGCGATCTACGGCGGCTCGCGCTCGGCGATCCTGCTCAATATCCCGGGCACGCCAGCCTCTGCCGCATCCTGCCTGGACGGCTATGCGCTGGCGCGCCAGGGCCTGGCCGGACGCGCCATGGGCATCGCCACCACCGGCTCGGTCATGGGCACCCTGATCGGGATGTTCTTCCTGGCCGCCTTCACCCCGGTGCTGGGCGGCATGGCGCTGAAGTTCGGCGCCTACGAGTTCTTCTGGCTGGCGCTGTTCGGCGTGATCATCGCCGGCACGCTCACGGGCGACGACCCTCTCAAGGGCTGGATCGCGGGCATCGCGGGCCTGTTCATCGCCGGTATCGGACAGGAGCCGCAGTATGGCTTCGAGCGCTTCTCCTATGGCGTGCGTGACCTGGCAGGCGGCATCTCGCTGGTGCCGGCCCTGGTGGGCGCCTTCGGCTTCGCGGAGCTGCTCACTGCCATCCGTGAGCGCCAGGCGCCGGTGAAGATCAGCGCCTTCGACACGGTCATCCCCCGCCTGGGCGATGTCTTGAAATACTGGCGCACCATCCTGCGCTCGGGCCTGATCGGCACCGCCGTCGGCGTCGTGCCCGGCGTGGGAGAGGACGTGGCCGCCTGGTCCTCCTATGCCGCCGCCAAGCGCGCCAGCCAGGAAAAGGAGCAGTACGGCAAGGGCTCCGTCGAGGGCCTGATGGCCGCCGAGACTGGCGACAACGCCTGCGTGCCCGGTGCGGTGATCCCGGTGCTGACGCTGGCGATTCCCGGCTCCGCGCCCGCGGCCGTTCTCATGGCCGCCATGATCATCCACGGCATCAAGCCAGGCCCGATGATCATGGTGGAGAACCCCACTTTCGTGTACGACGTGGTTGCCATGATGCTGTTCGCCACCATCGGCATCCTGATCTATGGCCTCGTCCTCACCAAGGCCCTGGTGCAGGTGCTGCGCGTGCCGCAGCACGTGCTGGTGCCGATCATCTTCGTGCTGTGCGCTGTGGGCAGCTTCGCCATCGCCGGCCGCATGTTCGACGTGTACGTGATGCTGGCCTTCGGCATCCTGGGCTATTTCCTGCGGCAGTTCGGCTATCCGATGGCGCCGCTGGTCCTGGGCATCGTTCTGGGCGACCTGCTGGAAAAGAACCTGCGCCGCGCCCTGATCCTGTCCGACGGCGACCTCACGCCCTTCTTCACCCGCCCGATTTCCGCGGTCGTGGCGGCCCTGATCTTCGCGACCATCGGATGGAAGCTGTGGTCGCTGCGCAAGGCCAGGCAAGGCAAGGCGGTGGCCGCGTGAAGCTGGCCCTGTGCAACGAGGTGCTGCGCCACCTGACCTTTGAAGCGCAGTGCGCGACGGCGGCGCAACTGGGTTATCAGGGGCTGGAGGTCGCGCCCTTCACGCTGTTCCAGGACGCGTCCACGCTGGACGAAACCCTGGCGGCGCGCGTGCAGACCTGCGCCCAGGCCCAGGGGCTTGCGATCCCCAGTCTGCACTGGCTGCTGGTGAAGCCCGAGGGTCTCTCGATGGTCAGCCCCGATGACCGCGTGCGTCAGGCGACGCTGGACTGGATCCGCCGCCTGATCGGCTTCGCACACCGCTGCGGCGCGCAGGTGCTGGTGCATGGCTCGCCCGCGCAGCGCAACCCGCAGCCTGGACAAGGCCTGGACGATGCCTGCGCCCGGCTTGAAGACAGCCTGCGCCAGATCGCCCCCTGGGCGCAGCAGGCTGGCGTGACCTACTGCCTGGAGCCGCTTTCGCCGAAGGAGACCCCGGTGGTCAACACAGTGGCCGAAGCTGCCGCCCTGGTCCGTCGCATCGGATCGGGGGCGGTGCGCACGATGCTCGATGCCAGCGCCGCCGCGCAATCGGAGTCGGATCCGATCGCGCAGGTGCTGGCGCGCCACCTGGCCACGGGCGACATTGCCCACGTGCAGGTGAACGACCGGAACCGCCGTGGCCCGGGCCAGGGCAACACCGATCTCCTGCCGCTGGTGCAGGTGCTGCGCGAGCAGCGCTACGAGGGCTGGGTGGCGGTCGAGCCCTTCGAGTACATCCCCGACGGCGCCACCACCGCGGCGTTTTCTGCCGGGTTCATGCAGGCCTTGTGGAGGGCCACGGCATGAACCGCCGCGCCCCTGTGGCCTTCACTGTGCGCGAGGTCACGGCGTACCAGCGGCCGGTCACCATGCGCATTCCGTTTCGCTTCGGGGCGGCCACCGTCACCGCCTGCCCACAGGCCTTCGTGCGGGTGGTGCTGGACATCGGCGGCCGCCCGGTAGAAGGCGCCAGCGCCGAGCTCATGGTGCCCAAGTGGTTCGACAAGTCGCCCGCGCTCACGCACGAGGACAACTTCAATCAGCTGCGGCGTGCCGTGGCCTCGGCGCGAGAGGCCTGCCTGGCCGCGCCCGTGGCCGCCAGTGCCTATGCCTTGTCCGCGGGCGCGGGGGCGCAGGCCATCGCACGCTGCGTGGCCGACGGCATGCCGCGCCTGGCGGGGCAATTCGGCCCGGCCCTGATCGACAAGGCCGTCGCCGACGCGGTGCTGCGCGCGAGCGGCCTGGATTGGGTCAGTGGCGTGCAGGCTGGCGCGCTGGGCGATCCGTGGTCGGCCTCGATCCGGCTGGTGCGCCCGGCTACCGTCTGGCTGCGGCATACCGTGGGCCTGGCCGACCGACTGGAGGCGGACGACGCGGGCACACCTGTCGATGACGGACTACCCGATACGCTGGAAGACGCCATCGGCCGCTACGGCCTGCGCTATTTCAAGCTCAAGCTCTCGGGACAGCCTGAGGCAGACGTGCAGCGCCTCACCCGCATCGAGCGGCTGCTTGCACGCGTGCCGGACTACCGCGTGACGCTGGACGGGAACGAAACCTACGCCAGCGTGGCCCAGGTCGAGTCGCTGTTCGACACGCTGGCGCGCCATCCCGCCACCGGGCGCCTGGTGCAGCGCACCCTGCTGCTGGAGCAGCCCCTGCCGCGCCACCTCGCCCTGGCGCATTCGCTGGCGGATGCGCGCATCCCGGTGCCGGTGATCCTGGACGAATCCGACGACGATGAGGCCGTCCTGATGCAAGGTCTGGCGCGGGGCTACCGTGGAATCTCCAGCAAGGCCTGCAAGGGGATCTACCGCTCGCTGGCCCACGCGGCGCGCCTGCGTGGCCACCCGGGCCACCTGCTTTCAGGCGAAGACCTCACTTGCCAGGCGGGCCTGGCCGTGCAGCAGGACACCTTGCTGGCGGCCAGCCTGGGCGTGACCCACATCGAACGAAACGGCCACCACTACGTGCGCGGTTTCGGCAAGGCTCCCCGCGAGGAGGCCCGCGACTTCCTGCAGGCCCACGCCGGCCTCTACCAGCCAGACGCCCACGGCGTGCGGCTTCGCATCCAGGGCGGCCGCCTGGACCTCACCAGCCTGCACGGCCCCGGCTTCGCGCGCGCAGCCACCCCGCACTGGGACGCCCTCGAACCGCTTCCCGAATGAGGCGACCCACCCCACCGGACAACCCAAGGAAACTGCCATGACCACCCAAAGACTCGGACTCATCATGCACGGCGTCACCGGCCGCATGGGGATGAACCAGCACCTGATTCGCTCCATCGTCGCCCTGCGCAAGGAGGGCGGCGTGAAGCTGTCCAACGGCACCCGGGTGATGCCCGACCCGGTCCTGGTCGGACGCGACGGCGCGAAGATCGAGGCCCTGGCGCGCGCCCACGGCATCGAGCGTTTCGGCACGAACCTGGACGCGGCGCTGGCGAACAAGGACGACACCGTCTTCTTCGACGCGGGCACCACGCAGATGCGGCCCACCCTCCTGGCGAAGGCGATCCGCGCCGGCAAGCACGTGTACTGCGAGAAACCCATCGCCACCAACCTGAATGAAGCGGTGGAGATCGCCCGTCTGGCCCAATCCTCGGGCCTGAAGCACGGCGCGGTGCAGGACAAGCTCTTTCTGCCGGGTCTGCGCAAGCTGGACATGCTGCGGCGCGCGGGTTTCTTCGGAAAGCTGCTCAGTGTGCGCATCGAGTTCGGCTACTGGGTGTTCGAGGGCGACCTGCAGCCGATCCAGCGTCCCTCCTGGAACTACCGCACCGAAGATGGTGGCGGGATCATCCTGGACATGATCTGCCACTGGCGCTACGTGCTGGACAACCTGTTCGGCGAAGTCCAGTCCATCAGCTGCCTGGGCACCACGCACATTCCCCAGCGCTGGGACGAATTGGGCAAGGCCTACACCGCCACCGCCGACGACGCCGCCTACGCCACGCTGGAACTCAAGGGCCACCAGGGAGAGCGCGTGATCGCGCAGGTCAATAGCTCGTGGACCACGCGCGTGCGCCGCGACGACCTGGTCACCTTCCATGTCGATGGCACGCACGGCTCCGCGGTGGCGGGTCTGACCGATTGCCGCGCCCAGAGCCGTGTGAACACCCCGCGCCCGGTGTGGAATCCCGACGTGCGCCAGACCATGAACTTCTTCGACCAGTGGCAGGAAGTGCCGGACACCGAGACCTACGACAACGGCTTCAAGATCCAGTGGGAGCATTTCATCCGCCACGTGGTAGAGGACGCCCCCTACCGCTGGACCCTGCCCGAAGGCGCCAAGGGCGTGCAGCTGGTCGAGGCGGCGCTGCAAAGCTGGAAAGAGCGGCGCTGGGTCGACGTATCCGCGATCAATCTCTGAGGGGGCAAGCATGACCCGCATCACGCTGGTGAACGACCAGGGGCAGCTGGCCCCCTACAGCCTGCAGGGGAGGGTGCTGCCCCCGCCCCCCAAGGGCCTGGCCTTCAACCGCATCGCGTACTCGGCGGCCCATGTGGTGGCCGACCCGCGGGCCGCCATCGACCCCTGGCTGCAGTGCGCCATCGACTGGGACGCGACCGTGGCCTACCGCCAGCGCCTGTGGTCCTTGGGCCTGGGGGTGGCGGAGGCCATGGACACCGCGCAGCGCGGCATGGGGCTGGACTGGCCAACCTCGCTGGAATTGATCCGCCGCTCTCTGGACGCCGCGAAATCCGTGCCCGGCGCGCGCATTGCCAGCGGCTGCGGGACCGACCACCTGGACATCGGGTCGGTGCGCTCCATCGACGACGTGATCCGCGGCTACGAGGAACAGATGGCCGCTATCGAGGCCCTTGGCGGACGCCTGATCATCATGGCCAGCCGCGCCCTGGCGCGCGTGGCGAAGTCGCCCGCCGACTACGAGAAGGTCTATGACCGCGTGCTGCGCCAGGCGCGCCAGCCGGTGATCCTGCACTGGCTGGGGGACATGTTCGACCCAGCGCTGGCCGGCTACTGGGGCTCACCTGACGCCGACGCCGCGATGGACACGGCGGTGGGCATCATCCAGGCCCACGCGTCCAAGGTGGACGGCGTGAAGATCTCGCTCCTGGACAAGGACAAGGAGATCGCGATGCGACGGCGCCTGCCCGCGGGCGTGCGCATGTACACCGGCGACGACTTCAACTACGCCGAACTGATCGAAGGCGACGGCGCCGGCACCGAGGACGTGCACGGCAAAAGCGACGCGCTCCTGGGCATCTTCGACGCCATCGCCCCGGCGGCCAGTGCGGCGCTGGGCGCCCTGGCCCAAGGCGACACGAAGAAGTTCCACGACATCCTGGGGCCCACCGTACCGCTGTCGCGCCACATCTTCCGGGCGCCCACGCGCTTCTACAAGACCGGCGTAGTCTTCATGGCCTGGCTCAATGGCCACCAGAGCCACTTCAGCATGGTGGGCGGCCAGCAAAGCACGCGTAGTCTCCCGCACCTGTGCGAGATCTTCCGCCTGGCCGATCAGGCGAACCTGCTGGACCAGCCCGAACTCGCCACGCGCCGCATGCAGGCGCTGCTGGCCGTGCACGGTGTGAACTGATGCCGGAGACCATGCGCCATGCGTGACTTTTCGCAGGACACCCGATGGCTGTCCATCAACACCGCCACGGTGCGCAAGCAGTGGACGCTGGACCAGATCATCGAGGGCTGCGCACGCCGCGGCATCCGCGCCATCAGCCCCTGGCGCGACCAGGTGGCGGCCATCGGCCTAGATCGCACCGCCAGGCTGCTGCGCGACACGGGTATCGTCCTGACCGGCTACTGCCGGGGCGGCTTCTTCACTGCCAGCACCCCGCAGGGCCTGCGCGACGCGCTGGACGACAACCGGCGGGCGATCGACGAGGCCAAGACGCTGGACGCGCCCTGCCTCGTGCTGGTGGTGGGCGCACTGCCCGGCGCTCTGGCGGGCAAGCCCGAGTCCAAGGACATGGCGCTGGCCCGCAGCCAGGTGCATGACGGCATCGCCGCGACGATGGAATACGCGCACGAGGCCGGCATGCCGCTGGCCATCGAGCCCCTGCACCCCATGCAGGCCGCTGACCGCGCCTGCGTGAACACCCTGGAACATGCGCTCGACCTGTGCGACGCCATCGATCCGGCCGGCAGCGGCATGCTGGGCGTGGCGGTCGATGCCTATCACGTGTGGTGGGACCCGAAGCTCGCGAGCCAGATTGCGCGTGCGGGCGCCCGGCGCCTGCTGGCGTGGCACGTGTGCGACTGGCTCACGCCCACCACCGACCTGCTCAGTGACCGGGGGATGATGGGCGACGGCGTGATCGAACTGCGCAGGATTCGCGGCTGGATGGAAGCCGCCGGCTACGCGGGCTATGCCGAGGTGGAGATCTTTTCAGAGAAGGACTGGTGGCAGCGCCCTGGCGATGAGGTGCTGGACACCTGCATGGAGCGCTATAGGCGCTGCGTCTAGCGCGCCAGGGCGCGCACGCCGCTCACCTGCAGCTCACCTGCCGCTCACCTGCCGCTCACGTCCCGCCAATTGCCCGACGCGATGCGCGCCTGCGGTGCCACTTCCTGCGCATAGACATAGGTCCAGGCCAAGCAGCTGCCGCCGCCCTCCAGGTCCACCTCGATCAGGCGGCGCTCGTACAGGTTGCCATCGGCATCCTCGCCCGCGTAACCCTCGAGTTCGTCCATCGCGCGCAGGGCCGCCTCGAAGTCCTGCGGCACCAGCACCTCCCCGTGCACCCAGACATCGTCCGTCGCCGGACGCATCGCGGGATAGCCCGCGCCGGTATCGAACAGCGCCCCGCGCACCCGGCCCACGCGGACGCTGGCCAGGCCGTGGCGGGCCGCCACCTCGTGGTTGGACTGGCCGCGCATCAGGGTGCCATAGACGAAGAATGCGCGGACAGCGTCCGCAGAAGGTGCAGGGGTCATGCGATGAGGGTGATCCGGCCCGCCTGGGCCTGCCACCAGACGTAAGTTGTGCGGCTGAGTTTGCCACCAGGGCGAAGCTCAGCGTATTTGCTTACGCGCGCCAGACTTTTCCTACAAGGGCGCCGGACAACTCCCACACCATTCGCGCCTCTTGCTGAGGCTGGCGCCGCGCCGGATCTGCAGGCCTTCGATGGCCTGCCACGGTCCGTCACCCGGACATCACCGTCGCCCCGGTTCATTTGTCAACACGGTTTCACGCCATCGGCCTCGTGCCCGGCCGGACCGTCAACTTTCCTTTTGTTGTACATGAAAAGACGCATTTTTCTTCAGGGCGGTTCGTCCACAGTGGTCCTGGCCTTGGCCGGTTGCGGCGGTGACGGTGGAGGGACGAATGTCGCCGCCACTGACGACGCCGAACTCCTGGCCGCCCGGGCCCCCAAGACGCCCAAGACGCCCGCCCCGCCGGCGCCGCCTCCCGAGCAGACCGCCGGCGGCTCCGGCTATCCCTTTGGCTCGCGCAAGGACCTGGTGGGCGGCCGCTACCCCCACGGGATCATGCCCACCAACGCCACGCCGGCGGCGATGGATGCGCGCATCAAGACCTGCTACGAGGCCTGGAAGGGCGCGAACCTGAGGAAGTCGCCCACCTTCACTGCCAACGTCGGCATCTACGCCGGCCGCACGATCAGCGACGCCTGGCACGTGCGCTTTCCGGGCACAGCCTACGCCTGCGTCTCCGAGGGCGTGGGCTACGGCATGCTGATCACGGTGCTGATGGCGGGCCACGACCCGCTCGCGCGCACCTACTTCGACGGCTTGTTCAAGACCGCACGCGGGCGCCCCGCCTACGGCCACATGAACGCGGGCAAGCCGGCGGGCGCCTACCTGCACGAGTGGCGCCTGGCCATGAACATGGGCAGCGCCGGCGAAGGCTGGAACGCCACGGATGGTGACCTGGACATCGCGCAGGCGCTGCTGATGGCGCACCGGCAGTGGGGGTCGACCGGCGCCATCGACTACCGGCAGGAGGCGATCAACACCATCAACGCGATGAAGGCGATCAACTTCGCGCCCTCGGGCGAGCCGCGCGGTCCGCAGCGGGAGAACACCCGCACCTCGGACCACATGATCAGCTACTTCCGATCGTTCAGGAAGGTCACGGGCGACGCCTTCTGGGACAAGGCCATCGACCGCTGCCACGCGCTGATCACGGACATCATCGCCCGCTACTCGCCGGTGGCGAAGCTGCAACCGGGCTTCATCATGGACTGCATGAGCCAGCCCGTGCCTTCGCCCGGCAACCTGGTCGAGGGGCCCTACGAGGGCATCTACGACGGCAACGCAGTGCGCAACCCCTGGCGCTGGGGGGTGGACTACATCTACTCGGGCGACACACGCTGGAAGACGATCGTCAACGACATGACCGCCTTCCTGAAACGGGACTGCAACGGGAATCCCTTCAACATCGGCGGCCTGTACAACCTCAATGGCACCGTGAACGGCGGGCGCTACTTCTCCGAGATCACGGTGGGCCCGCTGACGGTGGGCTGCATGGTGGACGCGGCGCACCAGGACTTTCTGAATACGCTATGGACTGCCAACTCGGAAAACTTCACCACCGACTACTACGACTCGGAGTTGCAGCTGATTCCGCTGATCGTGGCGTCTGGCAACTGGTGGAATCCGTAAACTCACCCTGACCTGGGTACGGGGCCTCGCAAGAGGCCCTTTTTTTGCCGACAGGACGCTGCGGATACCATTCAATTTGACCGTCAAAGACCGGAGTGTCCCATGCCGTCCGCCTTTCGAGTGCTGTTCGACCTCGCCCTGAGGGTCCGGCTTGATCCCGCCTTGCGGGCCTTGACACGCCACCCCGCCACGGACGGCGCGACGGTCGAGGCCGACCTGCGCCGGTCGATCCTGCGTGACGTGATGCCCGGCGAGGCCGCCCTGACCCGGTGGCAGAAGCTGCGGATCTTCTGCCTGAACCTGGTGAACCGCTCGCAACCGCCCCTTTCGGCCCAAGACGTCCTGGCGCTGCTCGACGGGATCGAGGCCGCCCACGCCGACGACGACGGCCGCATCCGCGCCCTGGGGTCTATGAACGGTGACGGCCAGCCCGGGCGGCGCCCGCAGGATTTTTTCGCCGCCGTGCGCCGCGTGACCTCGCCGCAGCCCCTGCCCGCCCTGGGCCACCTGACCTACCTGGACTGGATCGAGCAGCGGTGGGTGTACTGGATCGCGCAGCCGGCCCATGCACTGGAAGCCGACGCACTCCTGGCCGACCTGGACGTCCTGAGCCTGCATCCGGCCACCAAGATCAAGGGCATGGGTCTGCCCCTGGCCGCCAACTTCATGGCCGACATCGGAGTACCGGCCTTTGCCAAACCCGACCTGCACGTCATGCCGATCATCGGACTGCTGCAACTGTCCATCGAACGCAATGACGAAGAGCGCGACGCCTTCCGGGGCCTGGTGCGGATCGCCCGGGCCGAGAACGAAGCCCTGCGCCATGACCGCGGCTTCGCCTGGCTACAGGAGGCAGGCGGGCTCAGGCCGCGGCACCTGGATCGCCTGATCTACCTGGTGGGGTCCGACAACTTCCATCTGGACGGGCGTCGCAACAAGCGGCAGGCTCCGCCGCGGCGCGCGCTGATGCGGTCTGCACTGATTGACGCCGGGCTTGTGGGCGGCCATTACGCCTAGGCTGCCTAGGCGAAGCCTGGCGTCGTAGCGGCGTCGCTATTTCGTACTATTTCACTTGGAAAATCATCTATTTCCCAGGTGCTAGACTGGTCGGCTATTGGTCATTTGGAAAACGACTTCGCAAGTCACCACCCTGTCGTGATCACCACCGACTTCCCCCGAGCAGGCGACAGGGGCTGCGAGCACGGCCGGCCATGAAACCCACGGAAGGGGCAGTCTGGGTCAAGGGCTGGTTCGACGGCGACTTCACGTCAGTCTCCTCCGCCGCTTCCGACCTCTCGCAGGATCGCACAGCCCAGCGGGTCGTGATCACCCGCGGGCGCCTGCGCTCGATCGAGCGTGCTGACGGCCCGCCGCCCGCCGATGCAGCCCACGCCCCGCTGTTCCAGCGTTCGCTGGACATGCTGCACCTGGAGGATCCTGCGGGTGAAGGCTGGATCACCCAGGCCCACGACCTGCACATTCCCCAGTGGTCCAGCGTGAGCAGCGGCAATGCCGACGAGGCCACCGGCCAGGAGGTCGGGCGGGTGGGCGGGTGGGCCTGGGTAAGGATCCTGCCGCCCCGGCCGAAGGAGAGCCCTCCCGAGCACGCTGGGCCCGAAAGCAAACCCGCACCCGCGCCAGCCCCGGGTCCGCGTGCCGAGGACCCTGCACCGCCCGACGAGCCTCGCCAGCCCCCGGAGTCACCGCCGGCACCGCCCCCCGGGGAGCCGCCAGCACCGCCGCCCGAGTCACCGCCAGCACCGCCGCCCGAGTCACCGCCGGCACCGTCACCCGAGGAGCCACCGCAGGACCCGCCCGCCCCCCCCGAAGTCCCGCCCCAGCCCCACCCGTGCAAGCTGTGCGGATGGGGCTGGCCCGTCGTCCTGTTCCTGCTGCTGTGGCTCTCGTGCAAATTCACCTGGGCCCTGGTGGGTGTGCTGCCCTTCTTCCTGCGCTGCGCGCTGGCGCAGGTGGAACTGCCGCCCAGGGCCCCGTGGAAGCAGTGGGCCTACAGCGGTGCGGTGCTGGCCCTGGCACTGATTCCCTTCGTCCTGCTCCTGGCGGACGCAGTCGCCAACTGCCAGGACGTGCGGTCCTTGTGGCTCTGGCTGATCGCGCTGGCGGTGGTCCTCTCGGCCCGCCTGGTGCATTGCTGGGTGGCGTTCCTGGTGGCGGTCATGTGGTCGGTCGCGGCCCTGATCTCCTGCCCCGAGGACCCAGCCACCTGCAGCCTGTCCAACACGCCGGACATGGGCCAGTACGTGAGCGAGCGCGTCGAGCAGTCGCGCCAGCGCATGAACGAGGTGTTCCGACCTGACCGTGACAGCGAGGACATGCTGGGCGGATCCCAGGGCGACCCGGACCGCCCGCCGACCGTTAGCGTCGACGAGGCCGCGAAGACCCCGGACAAGGTTTTCCGGTGCACCGACGACAAGGGCAAGCCCCGCCGCAACCACCAGATCTACATGGGCGAAGGCGCCCTGTTCGAGCTGAACGCGTCCAACCTGCAGCAGGAGGCCATGCCCCAGTTGATCAAGCTTGGCGAGCTGATACGCAAGCACCCGGACGCGAACATCACCATCGTGGGCCACTCGGACCGGGCACCGCACAAGGACGGCCCCCGCGGCAACCTGATCGTGAGCGAGCAGCGCGCCAGTGCAGTGGCCGACTGGCTGGTCGAGAACGGCTACGCCCGGCCCGAGAAGATCTCCGCGATGGGGGTCGGTGACCGCTACCCCATGCATGACGCGCAGGGCGAGTACCGCGGCAACCGCCGGGTCGAAGTGCGGGTGCAATGCCCGAAGGAGGCACGATGAACTTCTCCGCAACCCGGGCATCGCTGCGCGCGGCCTGGTCCCATGCCTTCTCCCGGCCCCGGGTCCTGGCCTGCACCTCGCTGTCCGAGGTGGTGCCCCTGGACGTGATGCTGCTTCGGGTGCAGGTGGCGGGCTGGGGCTGGCTGGACATCCGCGGCCCGCAGGGTTTCAGCCGGCGCGAGTTCTTCCGGGAGCCCTGCACGCTGGAAGTCGCCGTCCCGGTGCGAGCGGCGCTCACGCTGAAGGTGATGAACCCCTGGGGCAGCCGCAGCTACCCCATCGACACGCACAACCTGCGCCAGGAGGTCTGGCGCGCGCCCGACGCCGCGTACGAGGTGCGCTTGCCCGACGGCCTGCAGCCCGCCTACGATCGCTTCGGGGCGCCCCGGGACGCGCGTGTGCCCCACGTGGCGCTGCCGTCGTGGCTGGCACCGCCGTCGCTGGCCACGCGCGTGGCCGGGCCGGATGTACACAGCATGCCCGCCACGCGCGAGACGCCCGCACTGGTGGTGCGTCCGCTGCCATCGATCGGCCAGGCCCAGGCAGCGCCTGCGCATCCCCGCCTGCCTATGTGGCGCCCCCAGTTGCCCATGGCCACCCTGGAGTCCAGGATGGACCAGGCCCGCATCGAGCCCTGAACCCGTTTGTCCAACCGTTTTTTGATGTTTCGAGCAACCAGGAGTCCCCATGACTGAAACCCGGCCTTCCAACTCGTACGACCCGGCACCCGCCACGGAATACAACTACGCCCTCAACCTGAATTGGTTGAACCGGGCCCTGTACTACTCGGCGGGTGTCGACGTGCAGTTGCTCAAACACTGCCCGAGCTACGACCGGGTGAAGCTGCAAGGCATCGGCGGCACCGTGATGGCCACCGCCGCCCTGGCCTTCATCTCCGGCTCATATGCCTTCTACACGGTATTCGGACCCAACCCGGTGGACGGGCCCGACGAGATCAGCTTCGGCTGGATGCTGGTCGCCTGCTTCTTTGGTCTGGTGTGGTCCGCGGTGATCTACAACCTGGACCGCTTCATCGTGTCGACCACCGGGCACGGTGACGGCACGGACACCGTGACCCTTGGAGAATTTGCGCGGGCACTGCCGAGGATCGCGATGGCGGTCCTGATCGGTATCGTCCTGTCCAAGCCACTTGAGATCCGGATCATGAAGACGGAGATCGACGCGGCGCTGAAATCGGAGCAGCAGAAGGAGGCTAAGAAGCTTCAGGGGAAAGCCAAGGAAGAACATGAACTTGCAGTGAACAAGTTGCGCGCCAGCAAGGACGACCTGACCAAGCAGAAGGAAAAGAAAGCCCAGGAGATCCAGAGCTTTCGTCAGGAAGCCCAGAGAGCCGAGGATGCATATAAAAAAGAGATGGACGGCGGCGTGGGCGGCCGCGGGCGCGGCGACGGAGACATGGCTAAAGCCAAGAAGGCGCTTCTGGACAAGAGCAACGCCGTTCTCGAAGAGAACACGGCCCGCCTGCTGCCTGAAATCAACGAACTGCAGACACGCATCAAGGCCAAGGAACTGGAAATCGACGCGGAGGACAAGAAACTCGAAGTGGCTATGAAGGCCGCCGACGAGGATGCGAAGAAACTCAACGGCCTGATCAAACGCATCGAAATCGCGCATACGGTTTCGCCCAACGCCTCGAAATTCCTCACTGCAATGCTGATCTTCATCGAGATCTCGCCTTTGATCTTCAAGATGATGCTCACGCTCAGCACCATCGACTACCTCACCGAGAACCAGAAGCGCCTGGCGCGCGCGCGCCGCGGCATCGAGGTGGGACATGTGCTGGACGCCAACGGCGAGGCCATCGTCGATGTCAAGCATGCCAAGTACCACGAGGCCGACCTGCAGGCCACGCGCACGGTGGGTAAGCTCGAGATCGACCGCCAGCTGACCGTGCAGGTGCAGGAGGAGTTCACACGGATCGTCTCGGACGATATCCGCAAGAACCCGGGCGGCTACGTTGACCGCCTGCCGCCAGCAGCGCCGCCCGCCACCTCCTGACACAGCACAGGCACCACCGCATGCGCACCCTGGACAGGATCTGCACGCTCCTGGGGTTCCACGACAGCCACCTGAAGCGGCTGGAGCGGCCCCAGGACCGCCAGTGGATCGGCCTTTCCAACCTGCTGGTGCTGCTGTCGTTCGTCCTCATGTCGCTCTCGGTTGGCGTGATGGCATGGATGTACACGGCCCCCGGCTGGGGACGCCCCCTGATCGTGGCGGGCGCTGCGGCGCTGTTCTTCGCCATGCTGGTGTCGGTGCACGTGCTGTTCGTGACGCTGGGGGCCTACCCCCTGCACGCCAATGAGGAAGGCATCACCCGCTGGCAGCCCAACCCGCTGCGGCTGGCGCTCTTCGCCTTCCTGGCGGCGGTGCTGTCGCAGCCGCTGCTGATGTGGGCCCAGGGCAAGCGCCTGGACCTGGAGACGCGCGCGCAGCTGGAGCAACGGGTGGTCAGGCAGTTCGAGGGCCGCGAGCGCACCCGACTCACCGACAAGCAGCAGTCGCTGCTTCTGGACAAGACGATCCTGGAGGAGGAATACCGGCAGGTGCAGCGCGCCACGTCGGTCAAGACGGGCGCGCCGGGCGCCGCGGTTTCTTCCACGCGCAAGGCGCTGATCGTGGGTGCCTCCGACTACGGCGGCAGGCAGACGCGCCTGCCCAACGTGCGCAACGACGTGACCGCCGTGTACCAGAGGCTCACGGCGCTCGGCTACACCGTCACCCTGTCCCTGGACGATCCCTATGACGTGGTGAAGGAAAAGGTCCAGAACTACAGCCTGTCTCTCAAGAGCGGCGACATCAGCCTGCTCTATTTCTCCGGGCACGGCGTGGAGCAGAACGGGCACAACTACTTCATCCCCAGGGACTTCGACGAGGGACGCACGGGGCCGATCACCGAGCGGGACCTGAGGAGTCGGGCCGTCGTTCTCACGCCGCTGATCGACGACCTCACGCGCGCCAAGCTGCGGCTGAACCTGCTGCTGCTGGATGCCTGCCGCACGGGGCTGGACGGTCCGCCCCGGGGCCTGGCGGCCATGCAAAGCACCACCAGCAAGAACGTGATCGTGGTGATGGCCGCCTCGCCCGGGCAGGAGGCGCTGGACGGACTGGCGGGCCAGCGCGGGGGCAACAGCCCGTTCGCGGCAGCCTTCCTGCGCAACGCCGAGCGGGACGAGGACGTCATCAAGGTGCTCCGGCGCGTCACGCGCGAGGTGATCGAGAACACGACCGACACCATGAAGCTGATGCAGCGGCCGCCCCAGACGCCCTGGATATCGCAGTCGGTCGTCGAGGACGAGATCAAGCTGGTCCCCCCGGCGCTGCAGGGCCGAAACCTGCAGGGAGCCCGCGCGAAGCTGCAGGCCATCGCTCCCCGGTGTTCCGGGCTACTCGAACAGGGCGCCGCCCCCGCACAGTACGGTCTGTGCCTGGGCGAAGAGATCGAACGCCTGAACCGGCAGGTCGGTTTCATCGAGGAACAACTCGGAACCATCGCTGAGGACTCCAATGCCTGGATGAAGCAGGAGCTGTCCGACTCCGTCTTCTTCGGCGAGCGCCTTCGGCTCATGTGGACCCGTTACGCGATCAACGGCCCGCTCACCCTGCTGCTCACGGCCCTGATGCTGGCCGGTATCGTGATGCGGGACTTCGCGCGGCCTGCGGCCCTGCGCGCCTACGAGACCCTGCGTCACCAGAGCCTGCGCAAGCTGCTTCGCAACCACCACGCGTCCTTCCAGTCGTCCATCGATGCGGTCGTGGGGGACTACCACGCCGGCAGCCCGATCCCTCGGTATGAGCACTGGTCGACCGAGCACGACTTCTATTCCGCGACCCTGCCCCGTGCAGCCATCCGCCGGGCGGTGGATACGCGCTTCTCGCCCGTCGAGGAACAGAGGATGTGGGACTGGCTGCAATCCATGCCCGCGAGAGGCGCGATATGAGCCTGAGCGGATCCACCCTGGACGACGTGTTCTGCTGGGTGTCGGGCGGCGACCCGGAGTACTTCTACCTGGACGACGACATCGCAGCCGACGAGCGCCGGGTGGCGCGCGGATATGGGATCGTGATCATGGGCGTCACCCTGATCCACTTCATTTGCTCGGCGCTGAGCATCCACGAGGTCTTCATCCACCTGCGCGAGAAACTCAGTGCGCCGGTCTACCTCCTGCTGCTGGTGCTACCCGTCTCCCTTTTCTGGAGCGCATTGGTGTTCAACCTGCTGCGTTTCACGATCCTGACTGGCTACGAGCACGACGAGAACTGGCTCGGGCGCCTCAAGCGGGTGGTGACGCTGATGCCGGTTTGGCTGATCTTTCCGACGCTGGGTTTTGCGGCGGCCATCCCGCTGCAGACGGCCGCCTTGTCCGACGACATCCGTTTCGCCGCAGTGGTGGAACGCTGGGAACGCCTGAGCCCTGCGCTGCTCGAGGAACATCTGGCGCATGCCGTGCGCAGCGACAAGCCCCACCACGCCTGCCTCAAGCCCCTGATGACCCCCCAGGTCTTCAACGACCTGGAGAAGTCGCTGCAGCTGCTGGGGGACTGCCAGGCACAGGTCGATGCACCCGCACCTGCGCAAGCAGGGGACGGGGCGGCTGAAGCAGCCAGCGACCTGGATCCCGCCTATTCACGGCGGCTGCTGGAGAAGGTGCGCACCCACCTGTACGAAGACGGCCTGATCTCGCGCGCCGAGCACGCCTATCGCGTCGCTCCCGGCGCCTCCTGGCTGCTGGCGCTGGTGATGATGGCGCTCTTCTCCTCGCCCTACCTGACCCGCCTGCTGGCGCGCAAGCGGGCCTACGAATACTGGCGGCAGGACAACCACCGGCGGCTGCTGGCACGCAAGGCCCACATCGAGCTGCATGCCCACGACGTATTCGACGACAAGGGCCGCTCCATGCCACTGCACCGCTATCACGGCGTGGAGTGGGCGCAAAAGCAGATGGCGCAGCGCTTCGAGAGCGAGCGGCAGCGGATCCAGGACGAGCTAGAGGCCCGCCGGGCGCAGGTGCAGGCGAGCCTCTAGCGCGCAGGCCGCCGATTCAGGCGTAAGCGGCGCACAGGTCGCCCTCGGCCCGCAGGCGATCCAAGCCCCTGTAGTCAGGAGTCCAGGCGCAGGCTGCATCCTGTGTCAGGTCCATCAGGCGATGCAGTGTCTGCAGGCCATCAGTGCGTAGTGCTTCCTCGCAGGCCGCCAGGTCCGGGTACCGTCTCAGGGCCGAAGCCCAGATGGCGCGGCCAGCCAGGAAGCCATGGGCCCCGGCCGCATAGGCGTAGCGCATCACGCGCAGGAATTGCGCTGGCGTGACGCCAGCGGACAGCAGCACCCAGGGCGTACCTGCCTCGCGGCAGATCCGCCCCATCTCGTCGAACCAGGCCTGCGCCTCGCGATGCGCCGGCGCCCCGTCTGTGGCGGGCAGGTCGGCACCGGGTAGCGGGCTCTCTAGCTTGAACAGATCGACGCCGTACTCGGGTTGGGCGAATTCGCGCAGGCTCTCGATCACGTGCTGTGGTGATGCCGACGGTGACTGCCCGGGGAAGGGATAGGTCAGAAGCTCCAGCACATAGGCGATGTCATGACGCCGGCATTCATAGCCTACCTCGCGCACATAGGCCTGCTGGTGAGCCAGCACCTCGGGCGCCGCGTCGGGCCGGTACCAAGCGAGCACCTTCACCCCATCACCACCTGCGCGCTTGATCTTCTGCACGCTCCAGTCGGCGATGGAGTGCGACAGGCGCCCCTGCGGCGTATCGCGAAAGCGATGGTCCTCCAGCGTTACCAGGAGGCCGGTACGCGCTGGCAAGCAGGCCAGGGCGGCAGGCAGGGCGAAATTGGGGTCCAGCAGCATGGCGCTGGCATGCGGCGCCAGCACCTGCACCAGCAGGCGCTTGGCCGCGAGCATGTCCTCAAAGCGCACCTGCGAGGGCGCGATGCCCAGGCAGGACGCCAGCATCTGGGCGATGGGTGGGCGCTGGTCCAGCGCCACCATCGTGAAGTGCCCCGCCTCATTGGACAGGCGCTGCAAGCCGCGCAACTTTCCCAGCATCAATGACGTCGCAGGCATGGTCAAGCTTCCTTGTTGGGGGCAGGACGTTGGCAGACTCAGAGCGGTGGCAGCAGACGCAGGGCCGCGTCCCAGCCCAGTTGGACGATCTCGGCCACCTCGGGTCGGTCCGCCCCCTGGTCGCCGGCGCGCGCGCACACCTCGGGGCTGGGGATCGTGAGGGGGCGCCCGCCACTGAGCGCCTTCACCTGGGCCTGGCAAGCCCGCTCCAGGAACATGATGTTGTGGAAGGCCTTTGGGATGGAGTCGCCCGCGGCGACCAGGCCGTGATTGCGCAGGATCATCACGTCGTGCGGACCCAGGCTGCGCGCCAGCCGCGCGCGCTCGTCCAAATCCAGGGCCACCCCCTCGTAGTCGTGGTAGCCGATGCGGTTGTAGAACTTCAGGGCATGCTGGCTGATCGGAAGCAGCCCCTGCGCCTGACACGACACGGCGATGCCGTCGGGCGTGTGCGTATGCACCACGCAGGCCAGGTCATGGCGGGCCTCGTGGATGGCGGAGTGCACGGTGAAGCCCGCCAGGTTGATGCGGGAGGTGGCCGGGTCCTGGCCCTCGATCAGACGCCCCTGCAGGTCGATCTTGACCAGGTCCTGCGGGCGCATCTCGTCGAACAAGACGCCGTAGCGGTTGATCAGGAAGTGATCAGACGATCCGGGCACGCGTGCGCTGATGTGCGTATCGATCAGGTCCGTCATCCGGAAATGCGCCATCAGCCGGTAGAAGGCGGCGAGGTCCTCGCGCACCCGGACTTCGGCTGCGGACATCGGGTACGAGGCTGGCATGCAGGCTCCTGGCAAGTCAGCGGGGCGTGACCGCGCGGTCCACCACCTCGCACAGTCGGGCCAGGCGGGTCGCTGCGTCCTGGGCCAATGCGCGTGAAATGTCCGGGGTGCCGATCACGTTGCGCCACACCGCGCGCCCGGCCAGGAAACCGCTGGCACCCTCGCGGCAGGCCCACTCCACGGCCTGGGGAAAATCATCCGGGGATACGCCGGAAGACAGCACGACCCAGGGCCCCTGGATGGTGCGGGTCAGGCGCGCGCTGGCGTCACGCACCGCGCGCTCGCCGCCCTTGCCGTGCAGGGGTACTTCGGCCTTGTACAGGTCAGCCCCCAGGTTTCCCAACTCCTCGGCGGCAGACTGGATGCCGTCGTTCACGTCCCAGGGCCGTCCGTCGCGGGGCTTGCGCGAGACGGGCTCGATGATGCTCAGAAGCCCCGCCTGGCGGCAGCGCGCGACGAAGTCCTGCACCATGCGCTGACGCGCCAGCGCGCTCTCGTCGGGCCGCCACAGCACCAGCAGCTTCAGAGCCGCTGCGCCATCGGCCTTGACGGCGGCGGGCTTGACCGCTTCGTCGATGCGAACGTCCGAGACGATCTCGTCGGCGCTGGGGATGAACTCGTCGGCCGCAGCAATCAGGCCGCAGCCCGGCGCCACGGCCTTCTGGTCCACCGCCTGGCGCCAGGCGAACTGCCGGTCAATCAGTACCGCAGACGCCAGGGGGGTGAGCGCGCGCAGCGCCGCCAGCTTGAAATCGGTCAGCTGCTGGTCGCTGACTGGCGTCTTCTGGTATTCGCCGAACATCGCACGCATCGACTCGCGTTGGTCGATGGCCAGCATCGCGAACGCGCCCGAGGGGCGGGTCAGCGCTTTGAATTTTTCAGGCGCGGCCACGGGTATCTCCTGCGTGTGTTTCTGGAGCCTGGATCAATTCGGTCTTGTGCAGCTTCAGCAGCTTCTTCAGACCGGCGGGTGGAGACTTGTCGGTGTACAGCTGATCGATGTCGGCGATGTGCCCCACCATCACCGAGGCACTGCGGCCGAACTTGCTGTGATCTACCACCAGAATGCTGCGGCGCGAGCGCTTGATCATGAGGCGTACGACGGCCGCCTCGTGCTCGTAGTAGTCCAGGATGTTTCCCTCGGCGTCGATGCCACCGGCGCTGAAGATGCAGACATCGGGCCGGTACCCGGCCACGGCCTCGATGGTCATCGGCCCAGTGGCGCCCAGGTTACGTGGGTCCAGCCGGCCACCGAGTAGCACCACATCGAAGCCAGACTGGCGGGCCAGCACCTGGGCCGCCTCGGTGTGGTTGGTGACGACCTTCAGGCCGCTGCGCAGGTTCAGCGCATGGGCCATGGCCAGCATGGTGGTGCCCAGGGCCAGAAAGACCGAACTCTTGTCCGAGAGCGAGCGGGCCACCGCCTGCGCCAGGCTGGCCTTGGCGTCGGCGAAATCCGAACGACGGGCGTCGTAGTCGGTGTTGATGACGCTGGAGGGAATCGAGGCACCGCCGTGGTGGCGTACCAGCCGGCCCTCGTCAGCCAGCGCGTTCAGGTCGACGCGAATGGTCTGGGGCGTGACCTGGAAGCTGGCGACCAGGGCCTCGATCGGCATGTAGCCGGCCTGCTGGATCAGGGCCAGGATCTTCTCGCGGCGGTCGCGGGGGGAAAGCGCTTCAGCCATTGCGGTGCCTCGCCCGCATGAAGGCCGTCACGTCGTCGTGGACCGGCAAGGTGTCCCAGTCATGATCGCGGGTGCACTTGAGGCTGGCAGCGACGCTGGCATAGTCCACCGCCTGCGTCCAGTGCAGGCCACGCGCCAGTGCCAGCGCGTAGGCACCGTGGAAGACGTCCCCCGCGCCGTTGGTGTCCACCGCCTGAACGCGCGGCGCGGCAAAGGCGCGTACCTGGCCGTCCTGGCAAAACAGGCTACCCGCCTCGCCCAAGGTCACGCCCACCACCTCGCCTGCGCCGCGTGCCACCTGCCGTAGCGCCTGCTCTGGGGGCAGGTCGCCAGCGAAGTCCCTCAACCCACGCTCGGAGAAGATCACGTGGTCGGCCAGCGGCACGAGCGCGTGCAGCGCGCCGGGGTTGCCCGCGTCGGCATCCAGCACGCGCGGCAGGCCCAACGGGCGCGCGGCCTCATACAGGGCGCGCGAGCCCTCCACCCAGCGGAAATCGGCATGCACCGCGCCGGCGCCCGCCAGCGAGGCCAGGGGCAGCCAATCGGGTGCGGCGTCGAGCTGGCCGGTGTAGACCGCCAGCATGCGCTCGCCCGCGTCGTCCACGATCACCGCCGACAGCGGCGACTGCGAACTGGGCTGCACGTGCAGCCGGGGCAGTACGCCCCGCCGGCGCAGGGCCTGTTCGGCCTGCACGCCAGTCTCGTCGTCGCCGACGCGGCCCCAGAACTCCACCTGCCCGCCCAGTGCTGCCGCCGCAGCGGCAGCCGTTGCCGCCATCCCACCAAACTGCGTGCGCAGAACGGTGCAGGTCAGCTTCTGGGGAGTGGACGGAATGGCCGGGACGCGAAAGACGAGGTCCTTGACCAGGATGCCCAGGCAAACGAGGCGAGTCATGTCATTCGCAGTCCGCTCTCGCCTTCAAACAGGTGGTGGTCACGCGGGTTCCACGACAGGCCCACCGACGCCCCCAGTTGCAGGGGCGAGGCACCGATGACGCGCACGATAAGACGCTGCTCGCCGGACTTGACCGTGATCAGGGTGTCGGCGCCCAGGGGTTCGATCAGCGTCACCTCGCCGCGCACCGGCGCGCCGTCGGCAGCGACGATGGACAGGTTCTCGGGACGGATCCCCAGCTCGCAGGCACCGGCGCCACCACCGGCGTGCGCCATCGACGAGCCGCCCGGCAGCGCGATCTGGCCGCCGACCACCGTGACCGGCAAAAAGTTCATCGGCGGTGAGCCCAGGAAGCTCGCGACGAAGCGCGAGACCGGCGCGTTGTACAACTCCAGCGGCGTGCCCAGTTGCTCGATCTCGCCCTTATTGAGCACGACGATGCGATCGGCCATGGTCATGGCCTCGACCTGGTCGTGGGTCACGTACACCGAAGTGGTCTTCAGGCGCTGGTGCAGGGCCTTGATCTCCGAGCGCATGTCCACGCGCAGCTTGGCGTCCAGGTTGGACAGCGGTTCGTCAAAGAGGAACACCTGCGGATTGCGCACGATCGCCCGACCCATGGCGACACGCTGACGCTGGCCACCGGACAGCTCGCGCGGCTTGCGCTCCAGTAGCGGCTGGATCTGCAGGACGGCCGCGGCCTCGTCGATGCGGCGCTGGACCTCCTGCTCGGGGTAGCCACGCATCTTCAGGCCGAAGCCCATGTTCTTGCGCACCGACATGTGCGGGTACAGCGCGTACTCCTGGAACACCATGGCGATGTCGCGCTTGCTCGGGTGCAGGTCGTTCACCGGCCGGTCGTTGATGCGGATCTCGCCGGCTTCGAACCCCTCCAGGCCGGCGATCATGCGCAGGAGCGTGGACTTGCCGCAGCCCGAGGGCCCGACGAAGACCAGGAACTCGCCGGCGTGGATCTCGACGCTCAGGTCGCGAATGACCTGGACATCGCCGTAGTTCTTCTTGACGTTGCGGATGGAGACACCCGCCTGCTTGGGATCAGTCATGGAGATGAAGTTGGGGCTTGATGCGGTCACCTGCGGCGAATTGCGCGAACAGCGTGGACAGGCCTTCCAGGGACACCTGGGCGTCAACCAGGCGCTCGAAGCGCGCGCCCCCCCGGCGCAGGATCTCGATGTTCTCGGCGTATTCGCTGATCGGGAAGTAGAAGGAGCGGATGCAGTAGAAGTCCTTGCGGCGGATCGCCTTGGTCTCCTGGATCTGCCAGGCGTCGGACTCTCCCAACTGCACCACCGCGCCCAAGGCGCGCACGGCCTCCAGCGCGCTCTGGCGGCCTGCGTCCTTGCCGCTGCATTCGAGCACCAGATCGTAGGCGGCATCGGGCGGGATCGCCTCCAGCGGTACGGCACCGAGCGAGGCGGCGATGCCGCGGCGAAAGGGGTTGGGGTCGAACACGTCGACCTGTTCGAAGCCGAAGTGCTGCAGCACCAGCAGGCCGCCCAGACCGATCGGACCCGCGCCCAGCACCAGGACGCGCCCCTTGTCGACGATGCGCCGAGCCAGACGCACGCCGTGGCCGGCGGTGCCGATGGTGTCCAGCAGCAGGGGCGCCAGATGATCGGGAATGTCGTCGGGCACCGGCAGCAGGCACTGCTGCGGCACCGCCAGGTATTCGGCATAACCGCCGGGGCGCTGCCAGCCTATGAGCTCCTGCGCATTGCGGCAGATGTGGTTCTGGCCGGCCTGGCACTCGGGGCAGCGGCCGCACCACACCGGGATATAGGCCAGGCAGCGCCGGCCCTGCAGCGCGTGGCCGGGTTGGTGCACCACGCCGAACACCTCATGCCCAGGCGTGCGGGGCCAGCCCTGGCGCCAGGGGCGCAGGTCGCTGCCGCACAGGGAGCAGGCCACCACCCGCATAAGCACCTCGCCCGCCGCCACCTGCGGCATGGGCGCCTCGACGACCGAGATGCGGCCGTCGCCTTCGAATTTGGCTGCCTTCATGCGTCTAGCCCTTGACCGCGCCGAACGAGAGACCCGCTACCAGCTTGCGCTGGATCATGAAGGTCAGGAGGATGGGCGGCAGGGCGATTACCGTGGCCGCCGCCATCAGCGCCCCCCAGTTGGTCACGCCCTCACCGATGAAATTGAACGAGGCCACGATCGCCGTCTTGGAGCTGATGCCCGAGAGCGCCAACGCGAAGAGGAAGTAGTTCCAGGAGAAGATGAAGGACAGGATCACCGCTACGATCAGGCCTGGCATCACCACCGGCAGGGCGATCAGCAGCAGGATCTTGAGCGCGCCGCAGCCGTCGATCTGCGCGCTTTCGGTCAGCTCGCGCGGCAGGCCGTCGAAGTGCGGCAGCATCGTCCACAGCGCGATGGGCACCGTGATCACCGCATGGGTCACGATCAGCGCAAAGTGCGTCCCCGACAGGCCCACATTCGAGAACATGATGAACCAGGGCAGCAGGAACAGCGTGCCCGGCGCCATGCGCGCGAACAGGGTCAGCGTGGCCGGCCAGGTCAGGCGGTGCCAGGAGATGGCATACGCCGCAGGCACCGCCAGCAGCAGCCCCAGCAGGGTGGAGCCGCCCGCCACGTAGAAGCTGTTGAGGGTGTTCTCCAGGAAATCCGTGCGCGTGAACAGCTGCGTGTAGTTGTCCAGGGTGGGCGTGAACCACAGCTCGGGCGGGTACTTGGTGATGTCGGCCCGGTTCTTGAAGCTGGCCATGATCATCCAGGCGATGGGTGCGAACAGGGCTACGCACAGGATGGCTACCTGCAGCCCCATCAGGTGCTTGAGGAGCGAGCGTTTCACCAGGTCACCTTCCTTCGCAGCTGGGAGAACACCAGCACCGCCCCGAAGACGATGGTGCTCAGGGTGATCATCAGGGCCGAGGCGTAGCCGATGTCGGAAAACTCGAAGGCCTTGCGGTAAGCGTAGATGTTCAGGGTGGAAGACGCGTAGCCCGGACCGCCCTGGGTGGTGATGTAGATCACGTCGAAGAAACGCAGCAGGTCCACACTGCGAAGGACGGCCGCCGTGAGGATGGTCGGACCCAGCATCGGCAGGGTGATGTAGAAGAACTCGCGCCAGCCGGTTGCGCCGTCGATGGAGGCGGCCTCGTAGATCTTGGTCGGCAGCGACTGCAGGCCGCCCAGCACGATCAGGGCCACGAAGGGCGTCCACTGCCAGGTGTCGATCAGCACCACGGCGAAGATCACATAGTCGGTGGACGCGAGAAAGAGGCTGGTCGGCAGGTGCGCCGACTTCAGCAGGTAGTTGGCGACCCCCATGCCAGGGTCGAGGATCACGATGGACATCATGCCGATGACCACCGGCGGCAGCATGAAGGGCGACACCATCAGCGTGCGCACCAGCCCCCGCATGAACTGAACCCGGTGCAGCAGCATGCCCAGGGCCACCCCCAGCACAAGCTGCACCACCAGGGCGGTGACATACAGGATCGCGCTCAGGCGCGCCCCGTTCCAGAACTGTTCATCGGCCAGGAGGGCCTTGTAATTACCCAGGCCGATGAACTGGTGGGACTGGCCGATCTTGTAGTCCATCAGGCTGAGCCAGAAGGCATAGCCGAAAGGAAAGACGACCATCAGGACGACGAAGGCCACCGCGGGCCACATCAGCCCTTGCAGCGAGGCAGCCCGCTGTGCCTTCATCGTCCCCACCGCTTACTGCAGCTTGGCCAGTTCTGCGTCCAGCGCGCACATCGTGTCACGCGCGTTGCCCTGACCCAGGAAGACCTTCTGCACCGCGCCGCCGACCATTTCACGGGCTTCCACCACGCGCTCGGTGGGCGGGTAGGAGATGGCGGTGCCGGTCTTGCTGATTTCCACCAGGGCGTTGGCCCAGGACTGGCGAATCGGCAGCTCGTTGGTCCAGGCCTTGAAGTCGGGGCCGTTGAACACCGAGGAGCGCGGGGGCGCCACGCCGTTCTTCACCAGTTTGGTCTGCATCTCGGCGCTGGTGGCCCACTGCAGGAAGTACCAGGCGGCTTCCTTCTTGGTGGAGAAGTTGGAGACCGACACGCCCCAGCCGAAGACGATGGGCTTGGAGATGCCCGAGGCCTTGCCCTTGGGCAGCACCTTGATGCCGATGTCCTTGTCGCGGCCGGCAAACTTCATGACGTTAGCGAATTCGTTGGACGATTCATGCGTCATGGCCAGCTTGCCCTGACCCAGCATCTCGATCACCTGGGTGAAGGTGTGGTTGGCCGCGCCAGGCGGGCCGTAGTCCTTCAGCAGGTTGGCGTACATCTCCGCACCCTTGACGGTGTTGGGATTGCACATGCTGGGTTTGCCGGCGGCATTGGAGAAATCGCCGCCGCTGTTGTAGATGAATCCGGACACCGCGTACGAGATGGCGCCGCGGATGCCGCGGGCCGCCCACACGTTGGCGTCGCCGCGCGCCGGGCAGGCCTTGAGCTTGGCGGCCGTCTCCGGCAGGTCCTCCAGGAACATGGGCTCGGCCACGTTGCATTTCTGGAAGATGTCCTTGTTCCAGTAGAACAGCGGCCCCTCGAGGTTGATCGGCAGGCCCACCAGCTTGCCGCCGATGGTCTCGGCGCGGCGCAGGCCCTCACCGAAGTCGTTGAAGTTGAAGTCGGGTGCGGTCGACGCGGGGGCATTGAGCAGGGGCGTGAGGTTGGCGAACCAGCCCGCCTTGTCGTACATCGCGCCTTCGCGAAACTTCAGCGACATGAACACGTCAATGTCGCTGGACTTGGCCTGCAGCATGGTGTTCAGGCGCGCGCGGTACTGCTCCTCGTTGAAGATCTCCACCCGCAGCCGGATACCGGTCTTGGCGGTGAAGTCGCCCGACATGTCCTTGATCGCCTGCGACCAAGGGTGGTTATTTAGCAGCAGGTTGATGGTCTGCCCGTCGTGCTTTTTCCAGTTGAACGCCTGTGCGACGGCCGAGCCTGCGCTGAGCACCATCGCGGCCGCGGCGGCCAGGACGCCAAGGGTATGTCTCCTCATCTCGATCTCCTTCTCGTTGAACTGCCTACACATACACACACAAACACCAGCGGAGTCACGTCATGCCGACGTGTAGCCGCCATCCACAGGAATCGTCACGCCGTTGATCAGGGCCGACGCCGGCGACGCCAGGAACAGGGCGGTGCCGGCCAGCTCCTCGGGTTCGGCCCAGCGCTTGTTTGGCAGGCGGCCCATGAGCTTGTTGTTGAACTCGGGGTTCTCACGCCCGCCGCGGCTGATCTCGGTGGCGATCCAGCCGGGCGCGATGGCGTTCACGCGGATGCCATCCTCCGCGTAGGCCAGGGCCAGCGATCGCGTGAGGCCCACCACGCCGGTCTTGGCCGCGGCATAGGCTGGCACCTGGGGCGCGCCGAAATAGCTGTACATCGAGGCGATGTTGATCAGGCAGCCCTGCGTGCGCTTCAGATGCGGGCGGAAGGCAGCGGCCAGACGCACGTTCCCAAACAGGTGGATGTCCACGATGTCGCGAAACACCTCAGGCTGGTGCTCCTCCCAGCGTTTGAGCTTGCCGGCGCAGTGAATCAGCACGTCCAGGGTGTCGATCTTTTTCGATAACGCAAGGACCGCCTCGTCACTGGTGACGTCCAGCGTCTCGAAGCGCGCGCCCGCCTTCAGGACGTCGTCCGGCGGCGGCTTCAGGTCGGTGACGGTGACCTGCGCGCCGTGCTGCAGGAAGGCGTGGGCGAAGGCGCAGCCGATGCCCCCGCTGCCGCCGCTGATCAGGACATGTTTACCCTGGACTGAAAAGCTGATGGGGCTCATGCGGATTCCAAAGACGTTTTCGACTCGGACGAAACGACTGTAGGAGTGATCTTTCGAATTCGCAAGTCGCCTTTCGAGTTCGAAACCTAAGGATTTCCCCTAGGCCGGCCCCGCGCGCTCAGGACCAGTCGCGCCCTCGCAGCGCCCGCTGCAGGTAGTCGATCATGGGCCGCCTCGCGCTGGCCGGCTGGACGCTGGACGCGCGCCGCGCGGTCTGAAGCGGGCGATGCACGCGCCGGGCTCGCAGCGGCGTTCGGCTAAAGTCCCCGCACAAAAAACAAACGCAGGAGACACCCATGCGCATCGGCATCGCCGGCACCGGCAAGATGGGCAGCGTCATCGCGACGCGGCTCGCATCCCTCGGCCACGAGGTCACCGTCTGGAACCGCACCCGGGCGCGCGCCCAGCCCCTGCTGGATGCGGGCCTGGCCTGGGCCGACACGCCCCGGGCGCTGGCCGCTGGCTGCGAGGTGGTGATCAGCCTCCTGACCAACGAACAGGCACTGGACGACGTCTACCTCCCGGAGCAAGGCCTGTTCGCCGCGGGCGGGTCCTGCGTCTTCATCGAAATGAGCACGGTCAAGCCCGCCAAGCAGGCCGAGATGGCGCGCCGGGCCGGCCAGGCAGGCGCCGCCTACCTGGAGTGCCCCGTGGGCGGCAGCGTGGGCCCGGCCAAGGAGGGCAAGCTGATCGGGTTCGCCGGTGGCGACGCGCAAGTCCTGGGGTGCGTACGACCGGTGCTCGAACAACTGTGCAAGCGGGTGGAGCACGTCGGCGCACACGGCGCCGGATCGACCATGAAGCTGGCGGTCAACCTGCCGCTGATGGTGTATTGGCAGACATTCTCCGAAGCCATGTCACTGATCGAGCCGCTGGGCCTGGACCCCAAGCGGGTCGTCGACATCTTCTCGGATTCCTCGGGCGGCCCGAACATGCTCAAGGTGCGCGGCCCCATGATCGCCCAGGCCCTTGCGGGCGAGGCGAACGGCACCGTCACCGTGAACGTCGCCACGATGCGCAAGGACGTGCGCACCATGCTCGATCAGGGCCAGGCCACTCAGCGCGCCATGCCCCTGACCGAGCTGACCCTGCACCAGCTGGACGCGGCGGCCGCAGCGGGCCTGGACGGCGCTGACTGCGCGCAGTACCCCGTCTGGTGGCTGGCGCAGGGGCGCTGACAGGCGCCCCTACGCCGCTCAGTCCGTGATCTTCATCTCCTGGATGATGGGACGGAACTGGTCCATCTGGCGCCGGAAGATCGCGTCCTGCTCGGCGGGGGTCGAGCCCACCGCCTCGGCGCCGAGTTCTGCCAGGCGCCGCACCACGTCGGGGTGACGCACGGCGGCCACCACTTCGCGGTTCAGGCGGTCGATGATCTCGCGGGGCGTCTTGGCGGGAGCGAACAGGCCGTTCCATCCTTCCAGCTCCAGCATCGCAAAGCCCTGTTCCCGCACCGTCGGCACGTCAGGCAGCGAGGCGACGCGCCTGGAAGCGGTGGTGGCCAGGGCGCGCAAGGTGCCTGCGCGGATCTCCGCCAGTGACGTCGACAGCTGGTCACCGCCGATCTGGATGCGCCCGGCGAGCAGCTCCTGCTTCAGGGGAGCCGCGCCCTTGAAGCCGATGTGCTGCATGTCGACCTTGGCTTCCCGCTTGAACGCTTCGCCCAGCACGTGGACCGCGGACCCCGGTCCGGTCGATCCGTAGTTGTACTGGAGGTCCTTGCGGCTTCGCAGCAGCGCCGCCAGCTCCTTGATGTCCTTGGCTGGCACGCTCGGGTTCGCGGTGAGCATGAAAGGCACATAAACCGCGATCGAGATCCCCGCGAAATCGGTATCGGGATTGAACGGCGAGCGCTTGTTCAGGGTCTGGGCCACCGAGGACAAGGGGAAGGTCAGGTTGTGCATCAGGATGGTGTAGCCATCGGGTGCGGCCTTGGCCACCAGGTCCGCGCCGATCGCGCCACCCGCGCCGCCCCGGTTGTCCACCGTGACGGGTTGGCCCATGGATTCACTCATACGCTGGGCGACGATGCGCGCCACCACGTCCGTCGTACCGCCTGCGGGGAAGGGCACGACCATCCGGATCGGCTTGGCGGGATACGCCTGCGCCAGCGCCTGCGGGGTAGCGAGCAAGGCCAATGCCGATGCGCCGCCGGCAACGACGGCCTTGAAGATGCGGGAAAAAGCAGTCAAGGATGTCTCCTGTTTCTACGTGTGATCGGGTCAGTCTAGGCACGCACCGCGGGTGCTGCATTCGGAAATACCCTTTCAGGATGACGCGTGCGCCAGAATCAGGGCATGACCGACACCACGTTCCTCGGCACCACCCTGCCCCTGATCCAGGCTCCCATGGCGAGCGCGCAGGACGCGCGCCTGGCGATCGCGGTGGGCGAGGCCGGCGCCCTGGGGTCGCTGCCTGCGGCCATGCTCGAGGCCGCGGCGCTGGAGCGCGAGCTGCGCCTGCTGCACGCCAGCGCCCGCCCGTACAACGTCAACTTCTTCGTGCACACGCCGCCGCAGCCGGATGCGGCGCGCGAGGCCCGCTGGCGCGAGGCGCTGGCCCCCTACTACGCCGAGCTCGGGCTGAAGGCTCCGCCACCCGGCGCAGGTGCCGGCCGCCGTCCATTCAGCCACGAGGCCGCCGAGGTGCTCGAAGCCTTTCGCCCGTCCTTCGTGAGCTTCCACTTCGGATTGCCCGCACCCGATCTGCTGGCGCGCGTGAAGCGCATGGGGTCGCGCGTGCTGTCCTCGGCCACCACCGTGCGCGAGGCGCTGTGGCTGCAGGCGAACGGCGCGGACGCGGTCATCGCCCAGGGCCTGGAGGCCGGCGGCCATCGCGGGCACTTCCTGGACAAGGATCCGGCGCTGCAGGCGGGCCTGGCCACGCTGCTGCCGCAGGTGGTGGCGGCGCTGGACATCCCGGTCATTGCTGCAGGCGGCATCGCGGATGCGGCGGGCGTGCGCGCGGCGATGGCGGCGGGCGCCTGCGCGGTGCAGGTCGGAACGGCGTTCCTGCGCTGTGACGAGGCGACCACCCACGCGGTGCACCGCGAAGCGCTGGCGGACCTCGAGGCAACGACAGCCCTGACCAACCTGTTCACAGGCGGCCTGGCGCGCGGCATCATCAACCGCGTCATGCGCGAGCAGGGTCCGGTCAGCGATGCCACCCCGCACTTTCCACTGGCCGCCACAGCGATCGGTCCGCTACGCGCAGCGGCCGAGGCGCAGGGCCGGGGCGACTTCACGCCCCTGTGGTCAGGCACGAACCGCACCGGATGCCGCGCGGCACCGGCCGCCGAGGTCGTGCGCGCCCTCGCGGTCGGCTTCACTCCGGGCTGAAGGCGGTCCGCCGCTGGAGGCCAGGCCTCACTCGCCGCCCTCGCCCTCCTCGCCGGTCACCCCCAGGTCCTCGATCAGCCGGTCCAGGCTGGCATACAGCTGCTCCTTGAAGTCCTTGCCCAGGCGGGCCTGGATGTGCTCGTAGATCGCGTCCACCTGCGGCGCGATGCGCGCGGCCAGGGCGCGGCTCCTGGCCGTGGTGGACACCAGCACGCGTCGCTGGTCGCCTGCCATGGGCTTGCGCGCCACCCAGCCCAGGTCGTCCATGCGCGCCAGCATGCCGGTCAGGCTGGGGCTGGAAATGCCGCAAAGCCGCACGAGCTCGCGCGGCTCGGTCGGGCCGCGCTCGGCCAGTACCCGCAGCACGCGCCACTGCTGCTCGGTCACGCCGTGCGCATTGAGCACCGGACGAAACTGGCGGATCACGCTCTCGCGCGCCAGCAGCAGCAGGAGCGGCAGGTTGCGGTTCGCAAAGGGCGCACGGGCCGTAGATGCCTTGGACATAGGGAGAGTCAATCGATGGTTCGCAGTATCTGCGCCGACACCGCCATTCTTGCATCACTCACACATGAACGAATACACTGCTCATATGTTAGCGACTTCCGTCCTCCTCAACCCGCTGGTCCAAGCCGGACTGCCCCCGGCCCTGGCCGGTTTAGGCCTGTCGGGCACCGTGTACGGCGTGCTGGCCAACGACCCTGCGCTGGTTGCGGGCCTGGGCGACGCGGTGAACCGCCCCCCCTACAAGGCACCGCCCCAGGCGCCGGTGCTGTACGTCAAGCCACGCAACACCCTGGCCGCGGCTGGCAGCCGTGTCGAACTGCCCGCAGGCGAAGACGCCTACGAGCTGGGCGCCCACCTGGGTCTCGTGGTCGGCCGCACCGCCTGCCGGGTACCTGCCGCACAGGCCCTGTCCCACCTGGCCGGCTACCTCGCGGTGGCCGACCTCAGCCTGCCCCATGCCAGCTACTACCGCCCCAGCCTGCGATTCAAGGTCCGCGACGGCAGCTGCGTGCTCGGCGCGAGCCTCACGCCGGCATCTGCGGTGCCCGACCCCGACGCCCTGGCCGTGCGCGTGGGGGTGGACGGCCAGCCCGCGCAGACGGCCTCTACGGCGGGCCGCGTGCGCAGCGTCTCACAGCTCCTGGCCGACGTGACCGCCTTCATGACCCTGCGCCCCGGCGACGTGCTGCTGCTCGGGGCCAGCCTCGGCGCACCGCTGGTGCGCCCGGGCCAGTCCTGGCGCATCGAGATCGCGGGTCTGCCCGCGCTGGAAGGCGTGGTCACCGCTCAAGTCACCGCCACGGAGGCCCGCGCATGAAGACCGCACGCGTCGCCTACGGCGGGGCCCTGCACAACGCCAGCCCGCATGCGCTGGGCCTGCAACTGGAAGACGGCCGGGTGCTGCCCGATGACGCCGTGGTCTGGCTGCCGCCAGTCAACGTCGGCACCGTCATCGCCCTGGGCCTGAACTACGCCGATCACGTCAAGGAGCTGTCCAAGGAACTCACCGTGCGCGCCGACGACGAGCCGCTGGCCTTCCTCAAGGGCCCGGGCGCGCTGATCGGCCATCGCGGCTACACCCGCCGTCCGGCGGATGCCACCTTCATGCACTACGAATGCGAGCTGGCGGTGGTGATCGGGCAGGCCGCCCGCCAGGTAAGGCGCGAGGACGCCATGCGCCACGTGGCCGGCTACATGGTGTGCAACGACTACGCCATCCGCGACTACCTCGAGAACTGGTACCGCCCCAACCTGCGCGTGAAGAACCGCGACACCTGCACGGTGCTGGGACCCTGGTTCGTGGATGCGGCCGACGTGCCCGATCCGCACGCGCTGGCCCTGCGCACGCTGGTCAACGGCCAGGTGATTCAGGAGGGAAACACCTCGCACATGATCCACGACATCCCGGCGCTGATCGCCTACCTGAGCGGCTTCATGACGCTGCAGCCGGGCGACATCATCCTCACCGGCACGCCTGACGGGGTGGTCAACGTCAACGTGGGGGACGAAGTGGTCACCGAGATCGACGGCATCGGCCGCCTCGTCAACACCATCGTCGGCGACGACGCCTTCGGAATCTGAGCTTCGAAGAGGACACCATGCGCATCGACCATCTGATCGACGGCAAGGCCGTCAGCGGCCGCGACTACTTCCAGACCGTCAACCCCGCCACGCAGGAGACGCTGGCCGAAGTCGCCGCTGGCGGCGAGGCCGAGGTGCGGGCCGCTGTCGCCGCCGCGAAGGCCGCCTTTCCGGCCTGGGCCGGCCTGCCTGCCACCGAGCGCGCGAGGACCATTCGTAAGCTCGGCGACCTGATCGCCCGCCACGTGCCCGAGATCGCGCAGACCGAGACCAACGACACCGGCCAGGTGATCGCCCAGACCGGCAAGCAACTGGTGCCGCGCGCGGCGGACAACTTCCACTACTTCGCCGAGATGTGCACTCGGGTGGACGGCCACACCTACCCCACACCCACGCACCTGAACTACACCCTGTTCCACCCGGTAGGCGTGTGCGCGCTGATCTCGCCCTGGAACGTGCCTTTCATGACCGCCACCTGGAAGGTCGCGCCCTGCCTGGCCTTCGGCAACACCGCGGTGCTGAAAATGAGCGAACTCTCGCCCCTGACCGCCGCCCGCCTGGGCGAGCTGGCGCTGGAGGCAGGCATCCCCGCAGGCGTGCTGAACATCGTGCACGGCTACGGCAAGGACGCGGGCGAGCCGCTGGTGCGCCACCCCGACGTGCGCGCCATCTCCTTCACCGGCTCCACAGCCACCGGCAACCGCATCGTCAAGGAAGCGGGCCTGAAGAAATTCAGCATGGAACTGGGCGGCAAGAGCCCCTTCGTGATCTTCGAGGACGCCGACCTGGACCGCGCACTGGACGCCGCCGTCTTCATGATCTTCTCCAACAACGGCGAGCGCTGTACTGCCGGCAGCCGCATCCTGGTGCAGCAGTCGATCTACGCGAGCTTCGCGCAGAAGTTCGCTGACCGCGCCCGCAAGATCACCGTCGGCGATCCGCTGGACGAGAAAACCATCGTCGGCCCCATGATCTCGCAGGGCCACCTGGCCAAGGTGCGAAGCTACATCGAGCTGGGGCCCAAGGAGGGCGCCGCGATGCTGTGCGGCGGCTTGGGCGCCCCGGACCTGCCGGAGCGGGTGAAGCAAGGCAACTACGTGCTGCCCACGGTGTTTGCCGACGTGGACAACCGCATGAAGATCGCACAGGAGGAGATCTTCGGCCCGGTGGCCTGCCTGATCCCCTTTCAGGACGAGGCTGACGCGATCCGCATCGCCAACGACATCGCCTACGGCCTGTCCAGCTACGTCTGGACCGAGAACATCGGTAAGGCGCACCGCGTGGCCGCGGCGGTGGAGGCGGGCATGTGCTTCGTGAACAGCCAGAACGTGCGCGACCTGCGCCAGCCCTTTGGCGGCACCAAGGCCTCGGGCACGGGCCGCGAGGGCGGCACCTGGAGCTACGAGGTTTTCCTGGAGCCGAAGAACGTGGCCGTGTCGCTGGGTGGCCACCACATCCCGCACTGGGGCGTCTGACGCACCCGCACGCCAACGGAGTCACACCATGGGCAAGCTCGCACTGGCCGCCAAGATCACCCACGTGCCGTCGATGTACCTGAGCGAGCTGGACGGCCCGCGCAAGGGCACGCGCCAGGACGCCATCGACGGCCACCTGGAGATCGACCGGCGCTGCCGTGCGGCGGGCGTGGACACCATCGTTGTCTTCGACACCCACTGGCTGGTGAACGCGAACTACCACATCAACTGCGCGCCGCACTTCAAAGGGCGCTACACCAGTAACGAGCTGCCACACTTCATCAGCAACATGGGCTTTGAGTTTCCGGGCAACCCGGCGCTGGGCAAGCTGCTGGCGCAGACCTGCAACGAATGGGGCGTGGAGACCCTGGCCCACGACGCCACCACCTTGCACCCTGAATACGGCACCCTGGTTCCCATGCGCTACATGAACCAGGACCTGCATTACAAGGTGGTGTCGGTGTCAGCCCTGTGCATGGCGCACTACCTCAATGACAGCGCACGCCTGGGATGGGCAATCCGCCGCGCGATCGAGGACCACTACGACGGCACGGTGGCGATCTTCGCCAGCGGCTCGCTGTCGCACCGCTTCGCGCAGAACGGCCTGGCCCCCGAGTACGGATTCAAGGTCTGGAGCCCCTTCCTCGAGCACCTGGATCGCGAGGTGATCCGCATGTGGGAGGCCGGCGAGTGGGAAGGGTTCTGCGGCATGCTGCCCGAGTACGCGGCCAAGGGCCATGGCGAGGGCTTCATGCACGACACCGCGATGCTGCTGGGGGCACTGGGCTGGTCCGCCTACGACGGGCGGGCCGAAGTAGTGACACCGTACTTCGGTGCCTCCGGCACGGGCCAGATCAACGCCATCTTCCCGGTCACACCGCAGGACGGCGCCGCCATCCCCCGGGCCCAGGCCTCGGCGGCCGAAGGCTACACCGCGATCAGCAGCCGACTGTGAGCCAAGCACGATGCCGCACCTCGTCATCCTCTACACCCCCAACCTCGATCCGGATGCCGGCATGACCGCCCTGTGCCGCAAGCTGGCCGACGCCATGCTGCAGGTGCGAGACGAAACCGGCCAGCAGGTCTTTCCCTCCGGCGGCACGCGCGTGCTGGCCTATCCGGCGGCGCACTACGCAGTGGCCGACGGCCAGGGCGACTACGGATTCGTCTACATGAACCTGCGCATGGGCGCGGGCCGCAGCGACGCCGTCAAGCAGCGCGCCGGCGACGCCGTCCTGGCCACCGCGCGCGCGCACCTGGCGCCGCTCTTCGAGCGCGCCCCGCTGGGCCTGACCGTGCAGGTGGACGAGAGCCCCGGCCAGGTCTACGACGGCAAGCACAGCACCCTGCATCCTCTTTTCAACAGGTCCTGACCCGATGTTTTCAGAAGCACTCACCGCGCAACTCGCCACCGAACTCGAGCAGAGCGAACGCACCCGCGTACAGGTGGAGCATTTCAGCAAGCGCTACCCGGGCATGACGATCGACGACGGCTACGCCGTCTCGCGCGCCTGGATGACGATCAAGAAGGCCCAGGGCCGCACCGTCATCGGCCACAAGATCGGTCTGACCTCGCGCGCCATGCAGATCGCCAGCCAGATCTCCGAGCCCGACTACGGCACGCTGCTGGACGACATGCTCTATGGCCCGGGCGACATTCCCACCGACCGCTTCATCGCGCCGCGCGTCGAGGTCGAACTGGCCTTCGTGCTGAAAAAGACGCTGGAGGGCGACAAGGTGAGCGTGGACGACGTGCTGGACGCCACCGACTACGTCACCCCCGCCATCGAGATCATCGACTCGCGCATCGAGCAGTTCGACCGCCACACCCAGGTGATGCGCAAGGTCTTCGACACCATCTCCGACAACGCTGCCAACGCCGGCATCGTGCTGGGTGGCCGCAAGGTCAAGCCGCGCGACCTGGACCTGCCGTGGTGCGGCGCGATCCTGCGCCAGAATGGTGTGGTTGAAGAGACCGGCCTGGCCGCCGGCGTGCAGGGTCACCCCGCCATCGGTGTGGCCTGGCTGGCGCACAAGCTCGCGCCCTGGGGCGAGCGCCTGGAAGCCGGCGAGATCGTGCTGGCCGGTTCCTTCACCCGCCCGGTGGCCGCCCGGCGCGGCGACCGCTTCGAGGCCGACTATGGCGCCCTGGGCGCCTTCCACTTCACCTTCGTCTGACCACCATGAACGCTCCCGCCAAGACCCCCGTCAACACCTTCAAGCAGGCCATGCGCGCGGGCCGCCCCCAGATCGGCCTGTGGGTGTCCCTGGCCGACGCCTACGTGTCCGAGGTGCTGGCCGGCGCCGGCTTCGACTGGCTGCTGCTGGACGCCGAGCACGGACCGAATCACGTGCGCTCCATCCTGTCGCAGTTGCAGGCCGTGGCGGCCTACCCGGTCTCGCCGCTCGTGCGTCCGGTGGTGGGCGAGACGGCCCTGATCAAGCAGTACCTGGACCTGGGGGTGCAGACCCTGCTGATCCCGATGGTCGAGACCCCGGAGCAGGCGGCGCAGCTCGTACGCGCCACGCGCTACCCGCCCGAGGGCGTGCGCGGGGTGGGCAGCGGCGTGGCCCGGGCCTCGCGCTGGAACCTGTACGGAAATTACCTGAACGAGGCCGATGAACAGATCTGCCTGCTGGTGCAGGTCGAGACGGCCAGTGCCGCCGCGCGCCTGAAGGAGATCGTCGCGGTGCCGGGCATCGACGGCGTGTTCTTCGGCCCGGCCGACCTGTCGGCGTCCATGGGCCATCGCGGCAACCCCGGTCACCCCGAGGTACAGAAGGTGATCGAGGAAGGTATCGCCACCGTACGCGCCGCAGGCAAGGCGCCTGGCATCCTCACCGTCGACCAGACGCTGGCGCGGCGCTACCTGGAACTGGGCGCGCTGTTCGTGGCCGTCGGGGTGGACACCACGCTGCTGGGACGCGCCTCGCGCGAGCTGGCGGCCAAGTTCAAGGGCGGCGCGGCGCCAGCACCCACACCCGGCAGCCCGTACTGAGACCGGCGCGCGAGCGCGCGCTGAGACTTCAGTCGTTCGCCTTGAACCCGGTCGCCTGGATCACGCGCGTCCAGCGTGCGGTGTCGTTGGCGATGGTGGCCTCGAAGGCCGCGCCCGATTCGCGCGGCACGTCAAAGCCCTGTCCCTCCAGCTTGGCGCGGTAATCCGCGTCGGCCTGCGCCCGTACGACCGCAGCGGTGATCGCATCGATCACCGGACGCGGCGTGGCCGCAGGCGCCGCCAGGCCGAACCAGACCTGCAGGCTCAGGTCGCGGTGCCCCAGCTCGACCAGCGTGGGCACCTGCGGCAGGAAGCGTGAACGCTCGAGGCTGGTGACCGCGATCGCATGCAGCTTGCCGGCCTGCACCTGCTGCACGGCGCCCTGCATCTGCGTGAATCCCACCAGCACCTGGCCTCCGATCAGGTCATTGAGCTGCGGCGCGGATCCCTTGTACGGGACGTGGACCATGTTCAGCTTCAGGCGCTCATTGAGCTGGAAGCCCAGGAAGTGCGAAGGCGTACCCGGGCTGAAGGAGGCATAGGCCGCCTTGGCCGGGTTGGCCGCCAGCCAGGCCGCCAGCTCCGGCAGCGTGCGCGCGGGCACCGAGGGGTGCACCACCAGCAGCAGGGGGCTTTCGATGCCCTTGGCGATCGGCTTGAAGTCGCTCTGCTTCCATCGCATGACCGGGTAGGCCGAGGGATTGATGGTGAACATGGCATGCGTGGTCACCCAGATCGTGTGGCCGTCGGCCGGCGACTTCAGCACGTGCTCGGCGCTGAGGTTGCCGCCCGCGCCCGCGCGGTTCTCGACCAGAAAGGTGCCCCCCGTCTGCCTTGCCAGCTGGTCGGCCAGCGTGCGGGCATACGCGTCGATCGCACCGCCCGCCGGCGTACCTACCACCAGGGTCACGGGCCGGGCGGGCCAGGCCTGGGCCCAGGAAGACGGCCCCGCGAGGAAAGCGGCAGCAAGCAGCAGGGCGCCACCCAAGTGGCGGCGTTGGAGGCGGGTGCGATCAGGCATGGTCAATCGAGATTCCCCATGAGGCAATGACTGGCGGCATAGGCCTATTGACGTATTCGGGCGCAGCGGCCGGCCGGAGAACAGGCCGTTAGCGCTCCCTTGCGAGCAGGTGCCGGCGGACGACTATAGCGCCTACCCGGTTGGCGCAGGCTCAGGGCGTGAGCCAGAGGGCGTTCGGCTTAAGCACTAACACCCATATCGCCGAAACGTTATTTTAAAAATACTGAATTCGATAAGAGTCGCTCCGGTGCGAGGCTCGGCCCGTGAGCCTCGCGACTGGCACAGTCCCTTCACCTTTCGGACAGATAGCCCCACCGTCGTGAGCGAATCCCTGCGTCTTTACCGCTACCAGAGCCTTCTGGGCACCCGCCGTGCCGTGCCCACGCGCGAGTTCCTGGACACGCTGGAGATCTCGCTGGCCACCTTCAAGCGCGACATCGCCAAGATGCGTGACCAGATGGGAATGCCCATCGTCTTCGACCGCGATCGGGGCGGCTACGTGCTGGAGGGAGAACACGCCAGCCACCTGCCGGGCCTGTGGTTCACGCCCCAGGAGCTGGTGGCCCTGGCGACGTTGCAGCAATTGCTGGTGCAGCTGCAGCCGGGCCTGCTGGCCGCCACGCTGGCGCCGATGCGGCAACGCCTGGCGGACCTGCTCGAAGCCCATGACCTGAGCGACCGGGAGATGGCGCAGCGGGTGCGCATCGTGCACGCGGGCAAGCGCGTTGTGGCGCCGCAGGCCCTGGAGGCCGCAGCCTCGGCCACCATGCGCCGGCTGCGGCTGGCCATGACGCACTTGAACCGCCAGACCAACGAACGCGTACAGCGCGAGGTCTCGCCCCAGCGCCTCGTGCTGTACCGGGACAACTGGTATCTGGACGCCTGGTGCCACCTGCGCAACGACCTGCGCAGCTTCGCGATCGACGCGATCGATTCACCGCGGGTGCTGGACACGCCAGCCCGCAACGTTCCCCCCGCGCAGATCGATGCCCTGGTGTACCCGTCCTACGGCATCTTTTCGGGCACGCCCACCGGCCAGGCGGTCCTGCGCTTCACACCCGAACGCGCGCGCTGGGTGGCCAGCGAACAGTGGCATCCGCAGCAGGAAGGGCGCACGCTGGACGACGGCTCCTACGAGCTCACGATCCCCTATGCAGACGACCGCGAGCTGATCGGGGACATCCTGCGACACGGGCCAGACGTCGACGTACTCGCCCCATCCGGGCTGCGCGCGCGGGTGCGCGAACGCCTGCAGCAGGCCGCGGCCCGCTACGCCGGCGGGTGAATACCGCGGGTGAGCCGGCCGCTCACAGGCGCGCCTTCATGTTCGCGCCCCACACGTTGCCCCCTGCCAGGTTCCACTGTGCGCTCCAGCAGATGAGCAGTGATCTAATGACGGCCATGAAGACCTATCAGATCGCGACCATCCCCGGTGACGGCATCGGCAAGGAGGTCATTCCCGCAGGCCAGGAAGTGCTTGAGGCGCTGGCCCGGGCCTGCGGCAGTTTCCGCTTCGAGTTCGAGAACTTCGGCTGGGGGGGCGACCACTACCGCGCCCACGGAAAGATGATGCCGGACGACGGCCTGGACGCCTTGCGGGGCAAGGACGCCATCCTGTTCGGATCCGCGGGCGACCCGCACATCCCCGACCACATCACCCTGTGGGGCCTGCGCCTGAAGATCTGCCAGGGGTTCGACCAGTACGCCAACGTGCGGCCCACGCGCATCCTGCCCGGCATCGACGCGCCCCTCAAACGCTGCGGCCCCAAGGACCTGGACTGGGTGATCGTGCGCGAGAACTCCGAAGGCGAGTACTCCGGCGTGGGCGGGCGCGCCCACCAGGGCCACCCGATCGAAGTGGCCACCGATGTCTCGGTCATGACCCGCGCGGGCGTGGAGCGCATCCTGCGCTACGCCTTCCGCCTGGCGCAGTCGCGCCCGCGCAAGCTGCTCACCGTGGTCACCAAGAGCAACGCCCAACGCCACGCCATGGTGATGTGGGACGAGATCGCGCTGCAGGTCTCGCGCGAGTTTCCCGACGTCACCTGGGACAAGGAACTGGTCGATGCCGCCACCGCGCGCATGGTGAACCGCCCCGCCTCTCTGGACACCCTGGTCGCCACCAACCTGCACGCCGACATCCTCTCGGACCTGGCCGCTGCCCTGGCGGGCAGTCTGGGTATCGCGCCCACCGGCAACATCGACCCCGAGCGCCGCTACCCCTCCATGTTCGAGCCGATCCACGGCTCGGCCTTCGACATCATGGGCAAGGGCCTGGCCAACCCGGTGGGCACCTTCTGGTCGGCGGTGATGCTGCTGGAACACCTCGGGCAGGCCGACGCCGCGGGCCGCCTGATGCAGGCCATCGAATCGGTGACCGCCGACCCGAAGCTGCACACGCGCGACCTGGGCGGCCAGGCCACCACGCGCCAGGTGACCGACGCGGTGTGCCGGCAGCTGGCCGGCGCACGCTGATTTCTAGACGACAACTCCAAGGAGACAGGTATGAAGATGGTGAAGCACTCCCTGAAACTGGCCACCTGGCTGTTCGCGCTGACCGGTGCGGCGCTGCCCCTGCCGGCCGCGGCCCAGGGCTGCCCCGACCGCAACGTGCAGTACTGGCAGGCCTTCCCGCCCGGCGGCGAGTCGGACCTTTCGGCACGTCACCAGCAGACGGTCCTGAAGAAGCGCTGCCCGGCGGTGGACACCGTGATCCAGTACAAGCCTGGCGCCGGCGGTGCGCTTATGTGGTCGCAGATGAACACCCTGCCCGGCGACGGCGCGAACATCGTGGGTATCAACCTGCCCCACATCGTGTTCCAGCCGATCGAGGGACAGGTGCAGTACAAGACCGGCGACATCACGCCGGTGTACTGGTTCCACTATACGCCCGACCTGCTGGTGGTCCCCGCCAGCAGCCCGATCCGCAACTTCGCCGACTTCGTGGCCGCGGCCAAGAAGGACCCGGGCAAGCTGTCGCTGGGCGGCTCGGGGCTGAACTCCGCCAACCATGCGGCGCACGAGCGCCTGAACGCCGCTTTCGGCATCAAGACGATCTACGTGCCGTACAAGGGCACCGGAGACATGGCCAGCGCCGTCCTGGGCAGCCAGATCGACGGTGCCATGACCTACACCACCTTCGCCATCAACAACAGCAGCCGTCTGCGCGCGCTGGCGGTCGCCATGGAGCGCCGCCATCCGCTCATGCCCGACGTGCCCACCTTCAAGGAGCTGGGCGTGAACTGGGTAGACGGCGCCTACCGCGGGATCGGCGTTCCGAAGTCGACCCCGCCCGAGCAGCGCCGGCGCATCTCCGAGCTGTGGGCAGCCCTGAACAACGATCCCGAGATGAAGGACCTGGCTGCGCGCAACGGCTTCGAACTGGTGAACGTGGGGGTCGACCAGATGGACGCCTTCATGCGCGAGCGCGCCGCCGTCTACACCGAGGGCGCGGCACGTCTGGGTCTGGGCAAGAAGTAATCCATGAAACCTCTCGGTACCCCCCTGTCCCCCAGCGCCACGCGCGTCATGCTGCTAGGCAGCGGCGAGCTGGGCAAGGAAGTCCTGATCGCGTTGCAGCGCCTGGGCGTGGAGACGATCGCCGTCGACCGCTATGCGAATGCACCCGGCCACCAGGTCGCCCACCACGCGCACGTCATCGCCATGAACGACGGCGCGCAGCTGCGGGCCCTGATCGAGCGCGAGAGGCCCGACCTGGTGGTGCCCGAGATCGAGGCCATCGCCACGCCGGTGCTGGAGGCGCTGGAGGCCGAGGGGAAGGCCACGGTGATCCCCACCGCGCGCGCCGCGCGACTGACCATGGACCGTGAGGGTATCCGGCGCCTGGCGGCCGAGACCCTGGGCCTGCCCACCAGCCCCTACCGCTTCTGCGATTCGCTGGAGCAGCTGCAGGCCGCCATCGACGGCGCCGACGGCCACCCGGCCATCGGCTACCCCTGCATCGTCAAACCCGTCATGAGCAGCAGCGGCAAGGGCCAGAGCAAGATCGACGGCCCCGGCGACGTGAAGAAGGCCTGGGACTACGCCATGGCCGGCGGACGCGTCGGCCCTGGCCGGGTGATCGTCGAAGGTTTCATTGACTTCGACTACGAGATCACCCAGCTCACCGTGCGCGCGCTGGGCGCTGACGGTCAGGTGCACACGCAGTTCTGCGACCCCATCGGCCACGTGCAGGTCAGCGGCGACTACGTGGAGAGCTGGCAGCCGCACCCCATGAGCCCCAAGGCACTCGCGCGCTCGCGCGAGATCGCCCAGGCCGTCACCGCCAACCTGGGCGGGCGCGGCGTGTTCGGCGTGGAGCTGTTCGTCAAGGGCGATCAGGTCTGGTTCTCCGAGGTCAGCCCGCGCCCGCATGACACCGGCATGGTGACGATGGTCACGCAGTGGCAGAACGAGTTCGAGCTGCATGCCCGCGCCATCCTAGGCCTGCCGGTGGACACATCGCTCAAGAGCCCGGGCGCCAGCGCCGTGGTCTACGGCGGGGTCGATGCCACGGGCATCGTGTTCGACGGCGTCGCCGAGGCGTTGACCGTCCCCAACAGCGAGCTGCGTCTGTTCGGCAAGCCCGAGAGTTTCACCAAGCGCCGCATGGGCGTAGCGCTGGTGCACGACGCCGACATCGAGGTGGCGCGCAGGCAGGCCAAGCTGGCTGCGAGCAAGGTCAGGCCCCGCAAGGCCTGAGGTCAAGCGAAAAGATCGCCTTGGGCCGGCGGCCCCGGGGGCGCGGCACGCCGGGCTGCGCTGCGTTCAGACGCGCGCTTGCGTACGGTGGAGGGCAAGCCGCTCTTTCGCGATCCGTGCCGCGCCTGCACCGCGTTCGCCTCACGCCGCGCCTCGTCCTGCGCGCGCAGACCGTACATGCGCTCCTTGGCGGCGCGCAGCGCGGACTTCTCGTCCACGATGGGCGCGGGGTAGTCCTTCCCGATCCGGCAACCGGCCAGATCCTGCACCGGGGCGGGCATGGTCCAGGGCTCGGCCAGGTAGGCCAGCGGCACGCGCGCCAGCTCCGGCACCCAGCGCCGTATGAAGTCGCCCTGCGGGTCCTGGTCCTTGGCCTGCTTGGTGGGCGAGTACATGCGCAACGTGTTGATGCCGGTCGTGCCACTTTGCATCTGCATCTGGCTCCAGTGGATGCCCGGCTCGAAGTCCAGGAACTGGCGCGCCAGGAACAGGCCCGTCTCGCGCCAGTGCAGCCACAGGTGGTAGCTGGCAAAACTCACCAGCATCGAGCGCATGCGGAAATTCAGCCAGCCCGTCGCGCGCAGCGAACGCATGCAGGCGTCGATCATCGGGTAGCCGGTCCGGCCCTCGCACCAGGCCGTGAATCGTGCGTCGTCGAAGTCGTCCTCGCGCAGCCCGTCGCACACGCGCGCGAAGTTGCGCAATTCAATGGCCGGCTCGCTCTCGAGCTTCTGCATGAAGTGGCAGTGCCAGCGCAGGCGGCCAGCGAAGCCTCGCAGGTCCCGGGCCAGCTCCCTTTCGGGCGTCGTCGAGATCGCGCGCTCCACCGCCTGGTGCACCGTGCGCAGGGAGATCGTGCCGAACGCCAGGTGCGGACTCAGTCGGCTGCAGCCTTCCTCGGCGGTCAGCGGGCTGGACAGCGCGCGCCGGTAACCCATCGCCCTGTACTGCAGGAAGCTGCGCAAGGTCTCGTGCGCGGCACTTTCACCGGCGGCCTGCAGCGTCTTGCCGTGGGGCGGCAGGCCCAGGCGGGTCCGCGTGGGCAGGGCCTGCGTATCGGGCCCTGCCGCGGCCCGCAAGGCTCCGGTGAGGCGCTGCACCGGAGCGTCCATGCGCGCCTGCCAGCGGTCGGCCCAGCCCGCCCGGTCTCGCAAGCGTCGCACCACGCCGGTCTGGGTGCACTCCTGCCACTGCACGCCCTGCGCGCGGCACCAGCGGCCTACCGCCAGGTCCCGCGCATACGACCAGCCAGGGCCGGTCTCTTCGTGACTGAGCAGGTGGGTGTAGCCCAGTTCCTCGTGCAAGGCTGCCAGCACCTGCACCGCTGGCCCCACCCGCACCCACAGCGGCAGCCCGCGCAGGGCCAGGGCGTCGCGCAGTTCGGCCACGCAGGCCAGGGCGAAGTCGACATGGCTGCCGTCGCACTCCGGGCTCTGGAGCCATTCGGGCTCGATGATGTACACCGCCAGCGCGTCGCCATGCGACTGCGCTCGCACCAGCGGCTCGTGGTCCTGCACGCGCAGGTCACGCTTGAACCAGACCAGGGCTCGGGTGGTGGGCATGGGGAGGCAAAAGAGGACTCGGGGCGCAGGTATTTAGCGGCCTTTGAATCTACTACGCCCCCTCGCACCGGTGCGGCGGGCCCGGGCATCTCCCAGTGAAAGCCCGGTGAATTTGGGGCTACCATTTTGCGGATCCGCCGCACCGCACCGGGCGGGAAAGCCCTCGATGAAAGCAGAACTCAATGAACGCATCACCCGCATCGGCCCGGGCACGGCCTGCGGCGACCTGATGCGGCACTACTGGCAGCCGGTGGCCCTGGTCGATGAATTCAATCCGGCACTGGACCCGGTGATGGCGGTGCGCCCGGTCAAGGCGGTACGCGTGCTGGGACAGGACCTTGTCCTGTTCAAGAACGCGCAGGGCGAGTTCGGCCTGCTCGATCGGGACTGCCCGCACCGCGGCGCCGACCTGGCCTATGGCCGCAACGAGGGCGACGGCCTGCGCTGCCCCTTCCACGGCTGGAAGTTCGACGTCACCGGCCAGTGCCTGGAAACACCGGCCGAACCCGAGGGCAGCACCCTGTGCCAGCGGATCCGCCAGCGGAACTACCCGCTGGTGGAGCGCAGCGGCGTGCTGTTCGCGTGGCTGGGCCCACAGGACGGTAAACCCCCGCCCTTTCCCGCCCTGGACTGCTACACCGCGCCCGCCTCGCACACCTTCGCCTTCAAGGGACTGTGGCACTGCAACTGGCTGCAGGCCTTCGAGGTGGGGATCGACCCGGCCCATGCCTCCTTCCTGCACCGCTTCTTCTTCGACGAATCGCTGGACGACAGCTACGGCCGGCAGTTCCGCGGCGCCAGCGCAGGCGAGATCCACGGCGAGCGCTGGCCGATGACGAAGGTGATGCGCGAGTTCGACCAGCCCCGCATCACCGTGGCGCCCACGCCGGCGGGCATGCGCCTGACCGCCTTGCGCGAGATGAACCCAGACCTCACACACGTGCGCGTGACCCATTGCATCTTTCCGCACACCTTCGTGATCCCGCTGTCGGAGACCATGACCATCACCCAGATGCATGTACCGGTGGACGACACCCGCACGTACTGGTATTCGGTCTTCACCAGCTTCGACGGCCCGGTGGACAAGGAGGCCATGCGCAACCAGCGCCTCAAGGGCATCAGCCTGCCCGATTACCTGCCCAAGTCGGGGCGCCACAACCACTGGGGCTTCAACGCGCAGGAGCAGGCAACGCGCACTTTCCTGGGCATGGGTGAAGACGACATCAACGTGCACGACCAGTGGGCCTGCGAGAGCATGGGCCCGATCCAGGACCGCACCCGCGAGCACCTGGGCACCAGCGACGTGGCCATCATGACCTACCGCCGCACCCTGCTCAAGGCGCTGGACGACGTGCAGGCCGGCATGCTGCCTCCGGGGCTGGCGCAGCCTGAAGTGGCGGCACGGCGCACAGGCCCCGACACGGTGGACGGCATCGCCCCGGCGCAGGACTGGGAGCGCTGGTGGCAGCAGGCCGTACAGGCCAAGCGGCGCGGCGCACCCTGGGACGCCGCCCTGTCCGGGGACGCGCCGTGAGTCTGGCGAAGCACGTGCAGCTCGTGGAGCTGGCACAGGCGATCGAACGCAGCGGCCTGGAGCTGGTGCGCTTCGGCTGGTGCGACACGCACGGCATGGTGAGGGGCAAGACACTCACCGCCGCCGCTGCTGCCGCCCTGCTACGCAAGGGGGCAGGCCTGGGCATGGTCAGCACCCTGTTGCTCAAGGACACCTCCGACCGCACCGCCTACAAGGTGTTCGAGCCTGGCATCGCGAACGACCTGCCCGGCTTCGAGTTCGCCAACAACCTCCTGCTGCAACCGGTAGAAGGAAGCTTGCGAGTGCTGCCCTGGGCGCACAAGACCGGCTGGATACAGTGCCAGCCCGTGTTCCAGGACGGTACGCCCGTGCCGTATGACACGCGCCGCCAGCTGCAGCTGGCGCTGGCCCAGCTTGCCGACCGCGGCCTGGGCATGGTGTGCGGCCTGGAGATCGAGTTTCACATCTACCGCCTGCGCGATCCGCTGCACGGCCCCGACCTGGACCCGGCACGCGCGGCCTGGCCGGGTCCCGCCCCGGAGGTCAGCCTGATCCACCCAGGCTACAACCTGCTGTCGGAACAATGCTTCGACATGGCGCACGAGCCCCTGCGTATCGTGCAGCACACCGCCCAGGCCCTGGGTCTACCCCTGCTGTCTTTGGAAATCGAACTGGGCCCCAGCCAGGTGGAGGCGGTGTTCGACGCCACCGATGCCCTGACCGCCGCCGACAACATGGTGCTGTTTCGCAGCGCCGTGCGACAGGCCCTGCGCCGTGCCGGCTACCACGCCACCTTCATGTGCCGTCCGCCCTTCGAGCAGATCATGTCCAGTGGCTGGCACCTGCACCAGTCGCTGGTGCACCGGGATACCGGCCGCAACGCCTTCATGCGCGAAGCACCCGCGCCGGACACCGGACCGTCGCACGCGGGTCACACCCTCTCGGACACGGGCGCGGGTTATCTCGCGGGCCTCATGCGGCACGCGCGGGGCATGACGGTGATGTGCACGCCCACGGCCAATGGCTTCGGGCGTTTCCGGCCCAACGCCCTGGCGCCGCAGTCCATCGTCTGGGGGCGGGACAACCGCGGCGCCATGCTGCGCGTGATCGGGCAGGCAGGCGACCCGGGCACCCGCATCGAAAACCGCCTTGGAGAGCCCGCCGCCAACCCCTACCTGTACATGGCGTCGCAGGTCCATGCCGGCCTGAGCGGCATCGGCGCGAGGCTGACACCGCCTCTGGCCACCGATTCACCCTATGGCGGCGACTCCGCCACCCGCGTACCCGACAACCTGGGTGACGCGCTCGCGGCGCTGCAGGAAGACAGCGCGATGTGTGCCGGCTTCGGCGAGGATTTCATCCGCTACTACAGCCGCCTCAAGGCGTCGGAGCAGCAACGCTACGCCGACGCCGAGGACAAGGTGGAATTCCATCGCCGCGAATACTTCGGCCGAATCTGACACTCGCAACGAACCCCATGATCAAGATCGTCATCTTCGAAAACGCCTCGGACACCCAGGGCAAGACCCTCAGCACCAAGCCGGGCCAGAGCCTGATGCGGGCTGCGGTGGCCGCGAACCTCGACGGTATCGCGGCCGACTGCGGTGGAACGCTGACCTGCGCCACCTGCCACGTGATGGTGCGCGAGCCCTGGGCCAGTCAGCTGCCGCCCATGACGGACGACGAGGACGGCATGCTGGACTACGCCGCCTGCGCGCGCCAGCCAAACAGCCGCCTGTCCTGCCAGATCACGCTGACCGAGGCGATGGACGGCATGCAGGTGGACCTGCCCGCCAGCCAGTACTGAACCCGTCGGCGCGGGTAATGCGTTGCTTTATCGACAACCGACTTTTGTCTTCCCCCGGGGAAGGCCGCATGATGGCGGCCTGGAGACATCGCCATGAGCGCACCGCAAGAAGCAAACTGGTACTACGGCTGGAACATCGTCGCGGCCGCCTGCGGGATCGTGCTGCTTTCCACCGGCATGCGTCTGAGCATCGGCCCCTTCTTCCTGCCCATGGTGCAGGACCTGGGGTTCAGCCGCAGCCTGCTGGCCGGGATCATCGCGGTGGGGATGCTTTCCTACGGCCTGGCGATGCCGCTGGCCGGCTATCTGATCAACCGTCTCGGCACACGCGCCGTGCTACTGCTCGGGATGGCGATGGTGCTGGCCTCCACCGCCTGGACCCTGGTGGCCATGAGCCCGCTGGCTTTCGGCCTGGCGTTCGGCGTGCTGCTGTCGGTGGGCCTGGCGTTCACCAGCCCGGTCGCCGTGACGCCGGTGATCAGCCGCTGGTTCACGCGGCGCCGGGGGATGGCCCTGCTCTATCTGTCCACGGGTTCGATGGCCGGCATGGCCCTGCTGACGCCCGCCCTCACCCGCCTGATCGAGGCGATCGGCTGGCGTCACACGCTGGTCGTCTTCTCTGTCACGCTGGCGGCGTGGGTGGTGCTGGCCTGCTGGCGGGTCGTGCGCGATGACGCGCCCGAACACACCGACCTGCTGCCCGAGGAACGCGCCCGGCTGCCGCAGGCTGGCACGCCCCCGGCGCAGCCGCCCCTGGCCCTGCGCGAGGTCCTGCGCACCGGTCCCTTCTGGAAGATCGTGCTGGGCATGTTCGCCTGCGGCTTCAGCATGAACCTCCTGGGTGCGCACGGCGTGCCGATGCTGATGGACCACGGCTTCGATTCGGGCACCAGTTCGCACGGCATCGGCCTGATCGGGCTGGTCGCCATCTTCGGCACCATCCTGCTGGGGCGCGTGGCCGACCGGCTCGCGCGCAAGAACATCCTGGCCTTCATCTACGCCGTGCGGGGCCTGGGCTTCTTCGCCCTGGTCGTCGTCGGCACGCACTGGGAGCTGTACCTGGCGGCCACCATCGGCGGCATCGTCTGGGCAGGCAGCATCGCGCTGTCATCGGCCATCCTGGCCGACGTCTATGGCGTGCGGCTGGTCGGCGTCCTGTACGGGCTGGCCTATGTCAGCCACCAGGTGGGCGGCACCCTCAGCGCCTGGCTCGGGGGCTGGGGCTATGAGGTCCTGGGATCGCACTGGATCGCCTTCGGCGGCGCCGGCGCACTGCTGCTGGTGGCGGCGGGCATCTCCCTGCAGCTGCCGCAGCGGGGCTTCGTGCTGGCCATGAAGTCCTGAGACGGCGGGGTCTGGCATGTCGTCTGGGCGCAGTATCCGCATCTTCCTTTCCAGCACCTTCCGCGACTTCGGCGAAGAGCGCGACCTGCTGGTGCGTCGCGTCTTTCCCGCGCTGCGTGCGAAGCTGCGCGAGCGCTTCGTCGAACTGGTGGACGTGGACCTGCGCTGGGGCATCACCGTGCAACAGGCCGAGCGTGGCGAGGTGCTGCCGATCTGCCTGTCCGAGATCGACCGCGCGCGCCCCTTCTTCGTGGGCATGCTGGGTGAGCGCTATGGCTGGATCCCACCCCCCGAGGGCTATGCGCCCGACCTGGTCGAACGCCAGCCCTGGCTGAAGCGGCACCAAGGTGGCAAGAGCGTCACCGAGCTGGAGATCCTGCACGGCGTGCTGAATAACCGGCGCATGCGCGGGCGGGCCTTCTTCTATTTCCGCGCGCCGGGCTATGCGCGAGCCAAGGGCGGCGACTACGTGCCCGCCTCCGACGAAGACCGTCAGAGGCAGTTGGACCTCAAGCGCCGCATCCGGGCCAGTGGCTATCCCGTCGCTGGCTACCGCAACCCGCAGGCACTGGCCCGGCGGCTGGAGCGGGACCTGTGGGCGCTGCTCAATGCCGAGTTCCCCGCGTCCTCGGTACCCGACGCCTTCGAACAAGAGGCCATGCGTCACGAGGCCTATGCCGCGCCCCGGCGACGGCTCTATCTCGGAGGCGAGCGTTACGAGGCGGCGCTGACCCGGCTGCTGGAAGCTGACGAAGTCCGCATCTTGGTCGAGGGGGCCTCCGGTGGCGGCAAGAGCGCGCTGCTGGCGAACTTCTTCGAGGGGTGGCGCAAGCGCCATCCGCGCCACCTGGTGCACGAGCATTACCTGGGCGCCAGCGCAGATGCGGCGCAGCCACATGCGATGGTTCGGCGCCTGGTCGAGGCCCTGCAACGTGCCACCGGCAGCACGGAGCCGATCGCCACCGAACCCCAGGCTCTGATGGAGAGCCTGCCGCAGTGGCTGGCGGTCGCCAGCGCCTGGGCGCGCAAGCGCCGCACGCGCGTGGTGATCGTGCTTGATGCCCTCAACAGCCTGAGCGAGCAGCAGGACCTGCGCTGGTGGCCCGATTTCCTACCGAAGGGCGTGAGCGTCGTGGTGTCCTGCCTGCCGGGGCAGGTGCTACAGGCGCTCCAGGCGCGCACGGCGGCAGATGGCCGCGAGACCTGGCGGCGCATCACCGTCAAGCCCCTGTCTGCCCGCGAGCGCCGCACGCTGCTCACGACCTACCTCGCCCGCTACAACAAGGTGTTGCCCCGAGAGTTGGCGGCACGCGCCCTGGCTCACCCCCTGGCGGGAAATCCCCTTTTCCTGCGCACGCTGGCCGAGGAATTGCGCCTGTTCGGCGTGCACGAGCAACTGACCGAGCGCCTCGCGCACTACCTGGAGAGCCAGACCGTCGATGACCTGTTCGAGCGGGTGCTGGCACGCGCCGAAGGCGACTGCGGGGCGCGCGCGGTGCGCGAGGCCATCACGGCGGTCTGGGCCAGCCGCGCCGGCCTGACCGAGAAGGAGATCCTGGACATCGCCCGCCTGAAGCCGGCCGACTGGGCCCCGATCCGTCACGCACTGGACGAATCCCTCCTGGAGGTCAACGGTCGCATCACCTTCGCCCACGACTACATGCGCGTGGCAGTACGTGACCGTTACCTCCCCGACACCGCACGCGCCAGCCGGGCCCATCGCACCCTGGCCCGCTGGTTCGCACAACAGTCCCCGCAAGCGCGGCGCGCCGAAGAAGAACCCTGGCAATGGCGTGCCGCCGAGGCCTGGCCCCAGCTGCTCAAATGCCTGGGCGATGCGGACCTGTTCGATGCCCTGGAGGCACATCGTCCGCACGCCGAGCTCCTGGCCTACTGGAACGACTTGAAGGCGGTGCGAGGCATTGATCTGGCCGACAGGGGCAGCCGCCTGGTGCAGGCGTGGCACCGCGCCGATGCCAGCGCCAGCCGCACCCGTCTGCTCGCGCGATGGGCGAAGTTCCTCACCTACAGCAGCAACTACGGCGCCTCGGAACGCGCCTTCGCGATCACGCTGCAACGTGCCAAGACCGGGCGCTTCGAGCGGTCCTGGCACGAAGAGATACTCACCAAGCAAGCCTGGCTGTACAACGGAATCTCGCGCTACGACGAAGCCCTGGCGATCCACCACAAGCTCCTGGCCGAGCGCACCCGGCGCCTGGGACGTGCGCACCGCCTGACGGGCGAGACCCTGCAGTTCATCGGCGCGACCTACTACGAACAGGGCCGGTATCTGCAGGCGATGGAGCTGGCGCCCACGGTCATCGAGATCTTTCGTGCCACCCTGGGCCCAGGTCACGTACAGACCCTCAATGCGATCAACAACCTGGCCAACCTGCACATCGAGCTGGGCCAGTTCCATCAGGCGGTCGACATGCACCGCGAGGTCCTGCGACTGCGCAAGTCGACCAGCGGCGCCTCTGGGCCTGAATACGCCCAGACCCTGAACAACCTGGGCCGGGCCCTGAACGATGCCGGCCACATCCACGAGGCCGAGCGCTGCTACCGCGAGTCGATCGAGGCCTACCAGGAGGTGCTGGGGCCCAACAGCGCCGACCTGCTCAAGCCCCTCAGCAATCTCGGTCTGCTGCTCACGAACTTCACGGGAAGCCCGGAAGGCCTGGACCTGCAAAGGCGCGCCCTGGCCATCGCCGAGCGCCTGCTGCCGCCTGATCACCCCGAGATCGCCCGCATCCTGATCAACCTGTCCCTGGCCGAACCCGACGCCGCACAGAAGAAGTCGCTCGTGGTGCGGGCGGTCTCGATCTGCAGGACCCGCCTGGGGCCGCACCGGTTCACGGTGGCCTCGCTGAATCACCTCGCGGCGGTCCATGAACAGGACGAAGACGAAGCCAGCGCACGCGCCTGCCTGCAGGAATCGGTGGCTATGGCGCTGGCCGTCGCGGGCGAGCGTAGCAGGCTGCACGCCGACTGCCTGTGGTCACTCGGTGACTTCCTGTACCGGCAGGACGAGAACGAGGACGCCCGCGTGGTGCTGGAGCAGGCCCTGGACATCCAGGAGGAGGTGCTGTCGCCCGACGATCCGATCCGCACCCGCACGTTGCGGACCCTGGCCTGGACCCTCGGCGATCTGGACGACCACGCTCGCGCGCATGCGCTGCTCACGCGGGCCCTGAAGCTGACCACGCAGATCCACGGGCCGGAATATCCGAACCGGATCGGCATCCTGCGCGAACTGGCGGACGAGGCCCTGGCCCTCGAGCGCCCGGAAGAAGCCGTGGACCTCCTGCGTCAGTCGCTGCAGATCGCCCAGGCCCAGTCAGACGCGGATCCCACCCAGACCGGCGAGATCCTGTGGGACCTGAGCGCCGCGTTGTCGACCGCCGGCCTTCACGCGCAAGCGATACCCGTCTCGCAGCAGGAGCTGGAGATCGCAATCCAGTTGCACGGCGCCATGGACACCGGCGTGGCGCGCTCCTACTGGCGGCTGGGTAACCTGTATCGCGAAGCGGGCACACCAGGCCGTGGCCGCGAGTATCTGCAGACGGCCTGCGACATCCTGTTGGCGCAGTCGGGCCCTGACACCACAGACCTGGCCTGGCTTGAGGTCACGCGGGGTCGCCTGGAACTGGCCGCGGGGGCTGCCGGGGCGGCGCTCACACACCTTGAGGCTGCCGTACGAATCTTCAGCGCCGCGTCGCCGCCCGACACCGACGGCGTGGCCACCGCAGAGGAACTGGTGCAGCAGGCGCGGGCCGCCTTGGGTTAAAGGTCGTTGATCCGCCGGCGGGCTTGGCGCGTGACAAAGGCCATGCGGTACTTCTGCGGCGGTAGCCCCACGCCCGCGCGGAGTTTCACCCAGCGCAAGCAACCCTTCGCCACAAAGCAATGGCCCTGCACGCGCACCCGTGAGAACCTTGGCGCCATGCCATTGCGTTCCTACCTCTTCGTTCCCGCCGACCGTCCCGAGCGCTTCACCAAGGCACTGCAGGCGGGCGCCCACGCCGTGATCATCGACCTGGAGGATGCGGTCGCGCCCGGTGCCAAGGCAGCCGCGCGCGCCGGCTTGGACGACTGGCTGCGCGGCGCACCCGAGCGCAGCGTCCACCTTCGCATCAACGCGATGCAGACCCCCTGGTTTGAGGACGACCTGGCCCTGTGCGTCATGCCCGCCGTGCAGGGCGTCATCCTGCCCAAGACCGAGTCGACCGACCAGGTGGCGGTCCTCGCCGGCGTTGCGCCAGGCACGCCCGTCCTGCCCCTGATCGAGACGGCCGCGGGCCTGGAGGCCTGCCGCGCCATCGCGCGCGCGCCCGGCGTGCAGCGGCTGGTGTTCGGCTCGCTGGACTTCCAGGCCGACCTGGGCATCGAAGGCGATGATGACGCGCTACTCGCGTTCCGCAGTGAACTGGTCCTGGCCTCGCGCCTGGGGCAACTGCAGGCCCCGGTGGACGGCGTGACCACCGCCCTGGACGATCACCAGGTCCTCGCTGCCGACACGGCGCGCGCTCGCCGCCTGGGCTTTGGCGCGAAACTGTGCATCCACCCGCGGCAGGTGCAGGCCGTGAACGACGGATTCGCCCCGAGCCCGCAGGAACTGGCCTGGGCGCGGCGCGTCATGGAGGCCATGCAGTCACAGCCGCAGGGCGCGATCACGGTGGACGGCAAGATGGTCGATGCGCCCGTGCTCAAACGCGCACGGGCCCTGCTCGAAGCCGCCTGAAGGCACCGGCGCGGCTCGGGGCTGCAGCCCCGGGCGGGCCGGGCACGGACGTCAGACCGTACGGCCCCCGTCGACGGGGAACTCCACCCCGCTGATGAACTGGGCCGCGTCGCTGGCCAGGAACAAGGCCGCCGCCGCCACGTCCGAAGGACGCGACAGGCGCCCCAGCGGGATGGTGCTGATGAAGCGCGCGCGGTTTTCCGGGGTGTCCGGCACGCCCATGAACTTTTCCAGCAGGGCCGTCTCACCGATCACCGGGCAGATCGCGTTCACGCGGATGCCGTCGGGGCCGAGTTCAACCGCCATCGACTTGGACAGCAGGTTCACCGCGCCCTTGGAGCCGTTGTACCAGGTGAGGCCCGGGCGCGGACGGATGCCTGCGGTGGACCCCACGTTCAGGATCACGCCCGATCCGCGCTGGCGCATCAGCGGTACCACCGCATGGGCCATGTGGTAGATCGATTTCACGTTGACCGCGAACATGCGATCGAAGGTGGCTTCGTCCACCTGCAGCATGGGCTGGTTCACGTGCGTCGTACCAGCGTTGTTCACCACAATGTCGGGTACGCCGAAATGCTGCGTGCAGTGTTTCACCAGATCGGCCACCGCTGGGCCGCTGGCCACATCGCAGGCCTGGAAGGCCGCCGCGGCGCCCAGCTCCTTCGCCAGCGCCTGGCCCTTGTCGGCGGCGAGGTCGGCGATCACCACGCGCGCGCCCTCGGCCACGAACAGTCGCACGATGGCCTCACCGAATCCGGCGGCACCCCCGGTGACGATGGCCACCTTGCCTTGCAATTGCGCCATGCGGTTCACCCGTGGTAGTGGACCAGGGTCTTGGTCGTGCTGACTTCCTCGAGCGCGATCAGGCCCTTCTCGCGGCCGTGGCCGCTGCGCTTGGTGCCACCGAAAGGCAGCTCCACGCCGCCGCCGGCGCCATAGCAGTTCATGAACACCTGACCGGCTTGCACCGACTTGGCCACACGCTGCAGGCGCCCGGCGTTCTCGGTCCACACGGCCGCCAGCAGGCCGTAGTCGGTGCCATTGGCCAGCGCGATCGCGTCGGCCTCGTCCTCGAAGGGCATGGCAGCCAGCACCGGGCCGAACACTTCCTCGCGCGCCAGCGCCGCGTCGCGCGGTACGGGGCCGAAGAGGGTGGGCTTGACGAAGTAGCCGCTCGCCGGCACGTCAGCGGCGATGCTGCCCTGGGCCAGCACCGGGATGCCAGCGTCGCGAGCCTGGTCGATGTAGCGCTGCACCCGCTTGTGCTGCGCCGGGTTCATCACCGGACCGCAGTCGAAGTCCATCTGCGGGGTACCCACGCGCACCTTGGCAAAGGCCTCTGCGACCTTGCCTACGAAACGGTCGAAGATGGAGCGCTGCACCAGCAGGCGGCTGCCCGCGGTGCAGGTCTGGCCCGCGTTCTGCACGATGGCGCGCACGATGATCGGGACGGCGCGCTCGACGTCGACGTCCTCGAAAACGATCTGCGGGCTCTTGCCGCCCAGTTCCAGCACGCACTTCACCGCGTTCTTGGCGGCGGCCTGTTGCACCAGCGTACCCACTTCATTGGAGCCGGTGAAGGAGATGAAGTCGATGCCCGGGTGGGCGGCCAAGGCCGCGCCCACTTCCTCACCCAGGCCGGTGACGATGTTCAGGGTGCCGGGTGGCAGGCCCACCGCGGTGGCGATCTCCGCGAAGCGGATCGCCGACAGGCTGGTGTCCTCGGCCGGCTTGAGCACGACGGCGTTGCCCATGGCCAGCGCGGGCGCCACCGTGCGGCCCATCATCTGCGCGGGATAGTTCCAGGGAATGATGTGCGCGGTCACGCCCAGGGGCTCGCGCACCAGGCTCACCTGGTGGCCCGGCAGGAAGGGAATCACCTCGCCGTGCACCTTGTCCGCGGCGGTGCCGTAGAACTCGAAGTAGCGGGCCAGCACCTTGATGTCGTTGCGGGCGGTGGTCATGGGCTTGCCGGTATCGCGGGCCTCGATCTGGGCCAGTTCCTCCTCGTGGGCCAGGACGGCGTCCGCGATCCGGCACAGGATACGCCCGCGCTCGGTGCCCGACATGCGGCCCCAGGCACCAGAGGCGGCACGCGCCGCCTTCACCGCGCTGTCCACGTCACCGGCGGTGCCGCGCGGGATCTCGTCAAAGGCCTGGCCATCGGCGGGCGCGACGACCGGCAGGGTGCGGCCGTCCTGGGCAGGCAGCCACTGGCCGCCGATGAACATCTTTTTCATACAGGGTATCTCCGGTTTTGGAATCTGGAAGGATCGGGGCACTGTACGCAGCTTGGCCCTGCAGCGGAATTGGAAATCCAGCAACGTCGTCTTGCGCTGCGTGCAAACCGGGTGTCCAAGACGCGACAATCCAGCCCACCATGCTCCCTGACCTCGATTCCCTGGCCCTGTTCGTGCAGACGGCCGAACTGGGTAACCTGACCCGGGCGGCCGAGGCCAGCCACATCACGGCGCCGGCTGCGAGCCGGCGCCTCGCGCTGCTGGAGCACCAGTTCAAGACCCCCCTGTTCGAGCGGCATTCGCGGGGCCTTCAGCCCACGCCCGCCGGCGAGCGGCTGCTCGTGCTGGCGCGCGAGCTGATCGCCAGCGTGCACCACATGCGAGCCGAAATGGCCAACTACGCAGCGGGCCAGCACGTCGTGCTTCGGGTGCATGGCAACACCTCGGCGATGGCACAGTTCCTGCCCGGTGACGTGGCCAGCTTCGAGGCAATGCAAACCAGCAGCGTGCGCATCACCCTGGAGGAATGCTGGAGCGACGAGGCGGTGCGCCGCGTGCGCGCCGGCGCCGCGGACCTGGGCATCGTGGTGGAAGGTTGCGACCTGGCCGGCCTGTGGCACCAGCCCTATCGCAGCGACCGGCTGGCGGCGGTCCTGCGCGCCGACGATCCGCTCCAGGGCGAGACCGTGTCCTTCTCCGAGTTGCTGGAACGTGACCTGGTGGGCCTCGAAGGCGGAAGTACCCTCACGCGCCTTGTCACCGCCCAGGCCACGCAGGCCATGCGGCCCATGGCCCTGCGCGTTCAGGTGCGCAGCTTCGAGGCCGTGTGCCGCGCGGTGGAGGCCCGTCTGGGCATCGGGATCCTGCCGGCGAATGCAGCCAACAGCTTCGCGCACGCCATGAAGCTGCGCGTGGTGCCGCTGTCCGATGACTGGGCGCTGCGTCGCATGCTGGTCTGCGCGCGCAGCCAGCCCGGTTCGCAGACGCCACTGGCCCTGCTCGCCCGGCACCTGAGCGACTGCGCCGCGGACGACGCAAAAAGCTGAGGGCGGATGCCCGGCCCCGTGCGGGCAGGCCCAAGCCTCAGGCTTTAGGCATGTACGGCACGGTACCCGCAATCGAGGGGCGTTGCCGCATGGCATGCGCCAGCGACTTCAGCGCGGGGGTGGCCGGGAACCAGGGCTGGTCGGCGTGGCGCATCTCCTGGTAGTCGTGGAAGACGACTGCACACACGATGTCCAGGGTGGGTGCCGAGGCGCCCGGGTTCGCGCCCCCCATCGCGGCCGCCAGCGCCTCCAGCCGCTGCGCGCACTCGATCATCGTGCGCCGCCGCCGCAGGCCCACCGGCGTCTCGTCGAACAGGACCGGCGCGGTCACCTTGCGGGTGATGACGGTATGCACCGAGGCCTCGATGCCCCCCATGGCGATGCCGGCGCGCGACGCGACGCCAGCCGCCTGCTCGGGGGTCTTGCCCAGGAGGTGCGGCCACTGGGGCGCGGGCCGGGCCACTTCCAGCCACTGGACGATCAGCATGCACTCGGTGAGGGCCGTACCATCGTCCAGCACCAGGGTGGGCACGCGCGAGGCGGCGTTGGCCGTACGCAGGCGCGTGTCGTCGGCCCAGGGATCGACCACGGTGGGCTCGACCTCGATGCCTTTCTCGATCATGGCGATGCGCGCGACGCGCACGAAGGGTGACGTGGTATTGGCCAGTAACTGCATGGGATGGGTCTCCGAAAAGGCTCAGGCCGGCAGGGCGCCCAGCTGCTTGAGCATGCCCAGATTGTCCAACAGCGCCCAGTGCTCCACCAGCACGCCGTCCTCGATCTTGAACAGGTCCAGCACGCCAATGTCGATGCGCCGGCCAGTCGCAGCCATGTCGCCGAAGGCGCCGGTGTGCGTGGCCTGCACGCGCAGGCGCACCAGCACCTTGTCGCCCTCGGCCACGAAATCCAGCAGCGGCAGCTGCATGTCCGGGAAGGCCGGCAGCAGGGCGTCATGCAGCTGCGCCACGCCCTGCGGACCGCGCACCTCGAAGGGCAAGCCGGGGTCGTGCCGCACGAAGTCCGGAGCGATATGACGCGCCATCCAGGCGGTGTCGCGGGCCAGGAAGGCCTTGAAGTAGTCGCGGCAGGTCTGCTTGTTCTTTTCCAGGGTGCTCATGGTGTCTCCAGTATTAAGGGGGGGGTCAGGCCGCGACGACGTCGAAGCCCAGGCGCGGGAAGTGCACGTGCAGGTCGCCGGCCTGCGCGTCGCGGTGGTGGATCACGACCTCGCTGGCGCTGGCGGCCACCAGGGTGCCGCGCACCGGCACGCGGGCGTTGTCGTCGGGGGTCACGACCACCGCGGTGCCAGCCTTCAGGCCGCCCGGGTCGCCGTTGGGGTCCAGGTGGCCGGGCTTCACCGGCGTCGAGGTGCGCGCCACCTCGAAGGCCGCCTCGGCGGTCATGGGCGTGGGCGTGCCGTGGCCGAAGGCCTCGATGCGGTCGAACCAGGGCCGCAGCGGTCCCAGGTCCAGCAGGGTGTCCACTTCGGGGGGGCAGTTCTTTCGTAGCAGGAAGATCGTCTGCCAGCAGGCCAGGTCGGCGGCGCTGGGTGCGTCCCCGAACAGGAACGGCCGGTGCGCCAGGGCCTGCCTGAGCCATCCGAGCTGGGCACGCACGAACTGCAGGTGCTGCTCGAACTGCGGGGCCATCGCCGCCTTGGAGATGTCGATGCCCAGGTAGCCCTCCTTGCGGTCCTTGATGAACTCGGGCGGGATGTGCTCGCCGATGTAGTGCACCAGGACGCCGATGATGGGGATCCACATCTGGCGCTCCCAGGCGAAGCCCAGGCCCTGGGCCACGCCCTCGCTGCCCGCCGGGTACAGCGTGGACGCGGGCTCCAGGCGCTCGAGCGCGGGCAGGATGATGTTGGTGTCGCAGTACAGGTCCGCACCGATCTGCATCACCGGGGTGCGCCGGTAGCCGCCCGTGAGCGGCGTCAGCAGCGGACGCGGGGGCAGGCCGGCGATCTCCACCGATCGCCAGGCCAGCTGCTTGCGGCCCAGTGCGGCCCGGACCTTCTCCGAGAAGGTGGAGAAGGGGTAGTGGTGCAGGATGATCTCGTTCATGGTCTTGGGGTGTCTCGTTGAGGTTTGGGGACGGTTGGCAGGGGTCAGTACATGATGTGGCCGCCGTCGACCACGACGGTCTGGCCGGACACGAAGGACGACAGGTCCGACAGCAGGTACAGGGCGGTACCCACCAGGTCGTCGGGGCGCTGCTCGCGCGAGATCGCGCGCGCCTTCAGGAAGCTTTGCTGCCACTCGATGGGGCGGTTCTTGGTGGCGTCGGTCAGCACGAAGCCGGGGGCGATCACGTTCACGCGCACGTTGTGCGCGCCGCACTCCTTGGCCAGGCCCTTGGTCATGGACAGCACCGCGCCCTTGGTGGCGACGTAGTGCAGGTAGCCGGGCTGACCGGCAACGGCCACCACCGAGGCAATATTCACGATGGCGCCGCGCTTTTGCGTGCGCATGGCGGGCATCACCGCCTTGCAGCACAGCCAGACACCCTTGACGTTGACCTGGAAGATCCGGTCCCAGATGGCGGGGTCGAGTTCCTCGAAGGGGGTCAGCTTCACCTCGCGAAAGTAGGCCGCGTTATTGATCAGGCCGTCGATTCGCCCGGTCGCCTTGATCGCGGCCTCGGCCATCGCCTTGACGCTCGCGTCGTCGCTGACATCGACCTTGGCATAGGTCGAACGGCCACCCGCCTGACGGATGCGGTCCATCGTCTCGTCGGCCGGGCTCATATCCGCCACCAGGACATGTGCGCCCTGTGCGGCTGCGCCCAGCGCGAAGGCCTGGCCGATGCCGGTGGCGGCCCCGGTGACGATGATGGTGTGATCGGGAAGCAGGTTCTGTGCGCTCATGGCTTGAAAGTGGATGGATTGGAAAAGGTGAGGTGGCGTCAGTGACGGTGTCCCGTACCGTGCCGCATCGGCGCCATGTCGGAGGGCTTGGCGGCTGTGGCGGCGCAGCGGTCATTGCCGTTGCACTCGTGCACGACCAGGTTGCGGGACACTTTGTCGCGCACAGGCCCGGAGACATCGACATCCACGGCCCAGACGCCCAGCATCTCCAGCTCCAGCGTCGCCTTGTATTGGCCGGGCACGCCGGTCGGCGCAGCCTTCATCGGCTTGACGGTATGGGCCATCGGCATCGAGGGCATGATGGCGCCGAGCGTCACCTGTGCGCCGTCCAGTGGCGCGCCGTCGCGGCGCTTGAGGTCGACGACGCACTCGAGCATCGGACCCGTTCCGTAGGACACGCATTTGAGCGCCACGTTCGGCCTGCCACTGCCAGCCGCCGCACTCTGCGCATGCGCCAGCGGGCAGAAAAAGCCCAGCAGGGCCACGATCAGGCCGACAGCTTGGGGCCGGCCAATCGCCGATCGAATATTCATGACGGGTCTCCTCTTGATCGGGTTGAATCGGTGCGCGCCGATTCGGCAGCGCCCCGGCCGCCAGGGCGCTGGCGGTCCTTTTGAAAAGGGGTAGAGAGACGATGCACCAGTGCCTCATCGAGTAAACCGCGTGGGCGCCAGCGCAGGAACAGCGCCACCAGGCCGCCGAAAATCACCATGCGCCAGCCCGGCAAGAGGCGCGACGCATCGAGCAGGCCCAGGTCCAGGATCACACCCAGTAAAGGGCCCAAGGCGGTGCCCAGGCCGCCCAGCAGCGCATAACCCACCGCATGCACGCCCAGCATCGGGTCGAAAACGGCGGGTTCGATGTACGTGGTGCGGTGCGCATACAGGCCCCCGCCCAGCCCCGCCAATCCGCCCGCCATCGCAGCGGTCACCAGGCGCAGACGATCACAGGCAATGCCCTGGGCCGCAGCCAGCGTGTCGTCCTGTCCGATCATGCGCAGCCCCACGCCCAGGCGCAGCCGCTCCAGAATCATCAGCAGCGCCAGCACGGCCACCAACACCAGGACCGTGAGGCCCAGGTACTCGGTCGGCGAAATATCGTTCTCCAGCAGCCAGCGGATGTCGCGAAAGCCCTCGATGCCCGCGGGCCCCACTGGGCCGTCGGGTCCCGGTCGCTGCCAGTGCCATGCACCCAGCGCAATGCGCGCCATCTCACCGAAGGCGAGCGTCGCCACTGCATAGTGCAGCCCTGACAGGCGCAACGTCGGAAGCGCCAGGAGCCACGAGCACAGCGCCGCGAACGCCGCACCCCCCGCCAGAGCCAAAGCCAGCGGCGCTTCGAACATGACCGACATCACGCCCGCGGCATAAGCACCCAGACCGAAAAAAGCCTGCTGACCGAAAGACACGCGGCCCACCAACAGCATCAGATAGGCCGACAGCGCCAGCAGCGACATGATCGTCATGTCACTGGCCAGACCCACCGCGTGGGCGGAGACGACGCCGCCGAGGTCGCTCATGCGCGCAGCCCTCCGAACAGGGCGCCAGGTGCGCCGCGGCGCCAGGGTACGACCAGCGCCACGAACAGCAGGGCGTAGGTGGAGAACTCGCGTCCCGCCGCGCCGAAAAGTGCCTGCGCATGCGCCTCGACCACGCCGAGCAGCAAACCGCCCCAGAGCACGCCGCGCACCGAACCCAGCCCCCCGAGCATTGCCGCCACCAGACCCTTCAGGAGCACCCACATGCCGAACATCGGGGTGACCTGCCCGTCGATCGACAACACGGCAAAGGCGGCCACACCCGACAAGGCGCAGGCCACCGAAAACGCCCAGGTCTGCTGCCGGGCGACTGGCATGCCACTGAGGTGAGCGGCCGTGCGCTGGTCGGCGGTGGCGCGCCAGGCCAATCCCGTGCGCGAGCGCTCCAGCCACACCGCCAGGCCGAAGACCAGACCAGCGGCCAGCAACGCCACCAGCAGGCGATCCGGGCGCAGCATCAGCGGACCCAGCGCCCATTCGCCCGAGGCGGCCAGCGAAGGGAAGGGGTTGAGGTGACGCGGCAACAGGTTCACCGCCACCTGCTCGAGTTGCATCCAGATCGCAAAGCTTGAGGCCAGCGCCACGACCTCGCGTCCGTCGACACCGGCGATCGGCGCACCGCGCGACGGCGCGACCTCGTCGCGAGTGCCAGCAAAGCACAGCCTCTCAACGTACCAGCCGATGACGATCGCACAGACCACCACCGTCAGCGCCACCAGCCACACCGGCGCCTGCAATCGCACATGCAGCCAGGCCCCCAGATAGGACGCCAGCATGGCCGTGGCACCGTAGGCCAGATTCAGGCGGCGCAGGCCACCGAAGGTCAGCGACAGACCCAGGCCCACGATGGCGTAGGAGCCGCCGTCGAGCAGGCCATCGAGGGTGATCTGCAGGAAGTCGATCAGCATTGCCCCGTCCTGCCCGGTCTGTACACCCTGACTGCCCGAGGCGGCTGCATCGCCGCTTCAGGCTGCGCGCTTTTGCCCGAGGTAGGCGCGCTGGATCACGTCATCGTCCGCCAGCTCCCCGGGGTTGCCCGAGAAGCTCACCCGGCCCTGCTCCATCAGGTAGAAGTGCTGCGCGACCTTGAGCGCCATGTGCGCGTTCTGCTCGACCAGGAAGATGCTGACCCCTTCCGCGTGCAGCTGGCGGATGATGGAAAAGATCTCGGCCACCACCAGCGGTGCCAGGCCCACCGAGGGCTCGTCCATCAGAAGCAGGCGCGGGCGCGACATCAGCGCACGCGCCACCGCCAGCATCTGCTGTTCACCCCCCGACAGCGTACCGGCCAGCTGGTCGGTCCGCTCCTTCAGCCGGGGAAAGCGACCGAACATCGCCTCGATGTCGTTGCGGATACCGCCCATGTCCCGGCGCTTGTAGGCGCCGGCCATCAGGTTTTCGCGCACGGTCAGCGCGGGAAACACCAGTCGGTTCTCGGGCACCAGCGCCATGCCGAGCTCGACGATCTGCGCCGGCGATTTGCCCACCAGCTCCTCGCCCTCGAATTTCACCGACCCCCGCTGCGGCTTGAGAATGCCTGCCAGCGTGAGCATCAGCGTGGACTTGCCCGCTCCGTTGGGTCCGAGCAGGCAGGTCACCTCGCCGGCCTCGGCCGACAGGGATACGCCCTTGAGGGCCTCGATCTTTCCGTAGGCGGTCGCCAGGTCAGTGATCTCAAGCATGACGGGATGGATCAGTTGCAGTGAAAGGTAGGTCGGCGCTCAGGTGGTGGCGGCTTCGTCGGTGCCCAGGTAGGCGGCACGCACCTGCGCGTCCTGCTGCACCTGTGCGGGCGTGCCCTCGGCGATCTTGCGGCCAAAGTTCAGAACCGCCACGCGGTCGCACACCTCCATCACGAGCTCCATGTGGTGCTCGATCAGCAGGATGGTCCGACCCTGATCGCGCAGGCTGCGGATGCGGTTGTCGAGGTCTTCGATCTCTTCGGCATTCATTCCGGCGGCCGGCTCGTCCAGCAGCAGCAGCTCGGCACCCGAGGCCGCTGCGCGGATCAGTTCCAGGCGGCGCTGCTCGCCAAAGGCCAGGTTGCCCGCGAGCATGTCGCGCTTGTGGGCCAGGCCACCGAACACCAGCAGCTCCTCGGCTTGCTCGCGCGCGGCATTCGCGCCCGAGAGCCAACGCTCCTTGAAGCCCGCCCAGCCGCGCTCGCGCACCACGCGCGCCGCCCACAGGTTCTGCCACACGGTGAGATGGCCGAACAAGCGGATGTTCTGGAAGGTGCGCGCCAGGCCCAGTTCGCAGCGCTCGTGCGGCGCCAGTTTGGAGATGTCCTGCCCCTGAAAGACGACATCGCCTGTGGTCGGCAGGTACACCCCGGTGATCAGGTTCACGGTGGTGCTCTTGCCCGATCCATTGGGCCCGATCAGCCCGAGAATTTCGCCGCGGTGCACGGTGAGGTTCAGTTCGTCGACCGCCTTGACGCCGCCAAAGTGGCGGCTGAGGTTACGAAGCTCAAGCATGCTTGCCCCCCTTGTCGATGCTGTCCGGCTTATCGGCGCCGGCCCCGCGCCGCATGCCCAGGCTCAGCCCCAGTGACCGGTTGAGGAACCCGCCGGGGCGCACCAGCATCACCACCACGATCAGCACCCCGAACATCAGGCTGCGCCAATCGCCGATGAAACGCAGACCTTCGAGCAGGAAGCCCTGGATGAAGATCACCGCCAGGATCGTACCCGCCAGGCTCGACAGCCCGCCAATGATCGGATAGGCGATCGCGAAGGTGGCCAGCAGGATGGAGAAGTTGTTGTGCTCGATGTGCGTGGCGTAGTGCGCAAAAATACCGCCGGCCAGGCCAGCGATGGCACCGCCGATGCCGAAGGCCGACACCTTGGCCGCCGTGAGGTTGATGCCGGCGCTCTGCGCTGCCAGTTCGTCCTCGCCGACGGCGCGCCACAACGTACCCACCCGCGACCGGTCCAGCCACCACAGCACCAGCAGCACGGCGGCCACCAGCGCCCAGATCAGGAGGCACACCTCCAGGGTCGTCCAGCCGTTACCCGGGAAGTAGCGAATCCCCCCGAAGCCCAGGCTGCCGTCGGGGCCGGCCAGGCCTTCGGGTGTCTGTACGCGCCACTTGAAGTTGAAGAAGACCAGCCGCACGATTTCAGCAAAGGCGGTGGTCGCGACGACCAGCATCAGGCCCTTGACCCGTAGCGCCGGGAAACCGACCGCCACGGCGACCACTGCGGCCAGCAGCGCGCCCACGGGAAGTGCCGCGGCCAGCGGCCAACCCCACATCGACGTCAACATGCCCGCCGTATAGGCGCCGATGGCGAAAAAACCACCCTGTGCCAGGCTGACCTGGCCGGTGTGCAGCACGCACCAGGCCGACAGCCCCAGCAGCGAGTGGATGCCGATGACCTGAGCGAGTCCGAGGTAGAAGTCCATGTCCGTGATCTCCGCCGCGCTCAGTCACGTCCCCCGGGCGCCGCGAACAGGCCACCTGGACGGAACACAAGAAAGGCGAACAGCATCAACATCACGTAGATGTCGCGCTCGCTGACGCCGCGCAGGAACTGAAAGAGGTTCTCGGCACCGCCGACGATCAAGCCCGCGACGATGGCGCCGGGAATGCTGCCCAGCCCGCCGATCACGGTCACCACCAGACCCTTGACGGTGAGCGGCAGGGTCATCAGGGGCGAGAGCACGCCGATGGCGGCACCCGCCATGGCACCCGCCGTCCCGCCCAGAAAGCCGGCGATGATGAAGGTGCTGGCATTGGTCGCGTTGACGCCCATCCCGCACAGCTGCGCGGCCACCGGTTGCTGCGCCACCGCACGCGTGGCCAGGCCCAGCCGAGTGCGTTTGAGCAGCAGCGTCAGGCCCACCATCGCCGCGCAGCCAAGCACGAAGACGAAAATCAGGTCACCCCGCAGGAAGAACTGGCCGATCTCGACGTTGGTACTGGCAAACAGCGCCGGATAGTTCTGCGGCATGCCCAGCGTCAGGTGAGAGATCAGCTCCTCGATGGCCAGCAGCATGCCGACCGTGGACATGAGGGCCGCCAGCGGATTGTTGATGGGCAGGAAGCGAAAGCAGATCAGATACACCAGCCAGCCCAGTACCCCGCCGAGCAGCGCGGCGCCCAGGTAGACCACAGGCGCTGGCGCCAGCTTCACCAGGATCAGGCTCAGGTAGGCGGCACCGATGGAGGCCGCCGCATACGACAGGTTGATCTTGTGCATCACGCCGAAGATGAGCGTGAAGCCGATGCCGATCAGCGAGTAAGTGGTCCCGAACAGCACGCCATCGATAAGCGACTGCGTGAGGTCGATGAAATCCATGAGGTCCATGAATCGGTCCGGTGAAATTCAGGGGGCGGCCAGGTGCGGCCCATTCGCGGGTGCGGTGTTTCCCGGCGGGCCGGCCGCCGAGCGGATACAGGCAGGTCACGGGCGAATGACACCCGTGACCTGCCCCTGTGGCTTTACTGCTTGGGCGTGTGGGCCACGATCCAGTTGCCCGCCTTGGCCTGCACGAACAGGAAAGGCTTGACCGCCTCACGGTCGTCCGTGCGACCCACCTTGCCGAGCAGACCCTTGGTCTCTTTCATGGAGGCCAGCGCTTCGCGCATCTTCTGGCGATCGGCCTGGACCGTGTCCGGGCGACCCATGACCTTCTGCTTTTCGATCAGCTCCTTGAGCGTGAACACGTTCTCATAGGCTGCCGCGTTGTGCAGGTCCATGTTGTACTTCGCGTTCACCGCCTGCACCGCAGCCGCCGCGCGCTTGGCGTCCTCGGTCACCGGCGCGAAGCTGGTGGGGATCACCAGGCCCTCGGCCTGCGCGCCGCAGCCTTGCAAGGTCTCCATGCTGGACGACGACGTCAGACCAATCAGGAGCTTGGGCTTGACGTTCTGGCGTGCCATCTCCTTGAGCACGCCACAGGTCGTGAAGGGGTGGGCCGAGATGGCCACCACATCGGCGTTTGCACGCTTCATCTCGCGAACCTGGTTGGAGAAGTTGGTGTCATTGAGCAGCCACTCCGACTGACCCAGCACCTGCAGGCCGTTACCCTCGGCATTCGTCTTGATCACCCCGAACGTGGCGTTGCTGTGGGCGAAGTCCTTCTCGACGCCGCCCCAGAAGGTCTTGAGCTCCGGGCGCGTCGTCTTGACCCATTCGAAGACCGACTTGTACATGTTCGCTTCGCTGGGAACGTTGCGGAAGGACCACTGGGAGATCGACGCCAGACCGCCCTTGGCAGCCACGTCGGTGTACAGCGGGAACTGGATGCCGGAGTCGGAGGCATCGCCAGCCTTCTTCTGCAGGATGCCGAAGACGGGCTCGGCGACGTTGGAGCAGGTCGGGCCGATGGCGACCACCGCATCGGTCTGTGCAGCGATACGACGCAGCGCGTTGATGCCTTCCTCGGCGTTGCAGCGGTCGTCCAGGTATTCGATGACCAGGCGCGCCTTCGAACCATCGCCCAGCGTGACACCGCCGGACTTGTTGATGGCGGCTGCGGCGGCCTGCATCGCGGCCTCGCTCTGCTGGCCAAAGATTCCGACGACGCCACTCTTGGCGCCAAAGCCGTAAATCTTGATCGTCTTGTCTTGCGCCTGGGCGCCTGAGACCAGCGCGAACGTGAGTGCGGAAGCAGCGGTCAGGGTGGCCGCAAGGGTACGCGTGCGTCGTGACATGGTTTGTCTCCTGTGGATGTGATCGTCGGGGTTGACAAGGCCGAACTTTGGCCACTTGCGCGCCCGCTGGCTATTTCAAACCCGGCAAGCCAGCGTTAAGGCGGCAGCAACATTTGTCTTGCTCCAGACGCAAAGCAGGTTTCGCGCAAATGGAATTCCCCCGTGGATCCCGACTTCGCACAATGCACCCATGATCAAAAAGAGGAGATCCTGATGGGCCAACCGATGCCCCGTGGGCCGCTGGAGGGCATTCTGGTGGTGGCGCTGGAGCAGGCCGTGGCCGCCCCTTACTGCAGCAGCCGCCTGGCGGATGCCGGCGCCCGGGTGATCAAGATCGAGCGTCGCGAAGGCGACTTCGCGCGCGGCTACGACAAGGCCGTCTACGGCGAATCGTCCTATTGGGTGTGGATCAACCGCGGCAAGGAATCCATCGCCCTGGACGTCAAGAACCCGGACGACCTGGCCCTCCTGGAGCGCATGCTGGCCCGCGCCGATGTCTTCATCCAGAACCTCGCCCCCGGCGCCGCGGAGCGCCTGGGCCTGGGTTCCGCCTCGCTGCGCGAGAAGCACCCACGCCTGATCACCTGCGACATCAGCGGCTACGGCGACGATGGCAAGCTTTTTGGCATGAAGGCCTACGACCTGCTGGTGCAGGCAGAGAGTGGCCTCGTGTCGGTCAACGGCGCGCCGGGCGAATGGGGTCGCATCGGGGTGTCCCTGTGCGACATCAACTGCGGCCTGAACGCGCTCATAGGCATCCAGCAGGCCCTGATCCAGCGCGAACGCACCGGCCAGGGCGCCGCCGTGAAGGTCTCGCTGTTCGGATCCGCTGCAGAGCTCATGAGCGTTCCCTACCTGCAGGCGCGCTACGGTGGCAAGGCACCGGACCGCGTCGGCCTGAAGCATCCCTCCATCGCGCCCTATGGCGCCTTCACCTGCGCCGACGGCCGGGATGTCGTGATCTCGATCCAGAACGAACGCGAGTGGGCCGACTTCTGCACCAAGGTCCTGCTGCGCCCCGAGCTGCTGGAGGATGCGCGCTGCAGGAGTAATGCGGCCCGCGTGGCGAACCGCGAGTTCGTCGATGGCGCGGTGGCAGCGGTATTTGCCTCGGAATCGAGCGCCAGCATGGTCGACCGGCTGATCGCGGCGCAGACGGCCTTTGCCAACGTCAACACGGTCTATGACCTGATCGAGCATCCGCAGCTTCGCACCCGTCCCATGCCCGTGCAGGGCCGGACCGTGCAGGTTCCGGTCTCGCCCTGGATCGTGCCCTGGGACACGGAGCAGTTCGCAGAGGCGCCCGCCCTGGACGCCCACGGGGCGGCGATCCGTGCGGAGTTCTCGGCGCAGAACTGAGGCGGAGCGGGCGCGGGCGTCCGGTGCCGGCAGCGGGGGCCGATAAACTCCCGGCTTTGCCCACAGCCCAGCCCGGCATGCCCCCGATCCCTGCTTCCTGCGTTCGTACCCTGCGCCGCTGCATCGCCCTGGCGGCCGCTGCGGCGCTGGCCGCATGCGCAAGCGCGCCGCCGGCCAGCCCTGCGGCCGCCGCTGCGCCAGCCGCGCCAGCCGCACCAGCGATCAGGATCGGCATCGCCCTGGGCGGTGGCGCCGCCAAGGGCTTCGCCCACATCGGCGTGATCAAGATCCTGGAAGCCAACGGCTACGCGCCGGCGGTGGTGGCGGGCACCAGCTCCGGCAGCATCGTCGGGGCGCTGTACGCCAGCGGCATGAACGCGTTCGAGCTGCAGGAGAGGGCTGTCGCCCTGGATGAAACCCGCATCCGCGACCTGCAGCTGTCCACCAGCGGCCTGTTGATCGGGCAGAAGCTCGAGGACTACGTGAACGAACAGGTACGCCGCCAGCCGCTGGAGCGCCTGGCCAAGCCCTTCGTGGCCGTGGCCACCCGCCTGGAGGATGGCGAGCGCACCTTCTTCGCCCAGGGCAACACCGGCCAGGCCGTGCGCGCCTCCAGCAGCGTGCCCGGCGTGTTCCAGCCGGTGGCCATCGGCAGGCATCGCTACGTCGACGGCGGCGTGGTCAGTCCGGTGCCGGTGGATGCCGCGCGCGAACTGGGCGCGGACCTTGTGATCGCGGTGGACATCTCCAGCAAGGCCCGGGGCCAGGCCCCCACCGGCATGCTGGGCACCCTGAGCCAGGCCATCACCATCATGGGACAACGCCTGGGCCAGGCGGAACTGGCGCGCGCCGACGTCATCGTTCGGCCGCAGGTCCTGGACATCGGCGGCACGGATTTCACGCAACGTGCGAACGCCATGCTGGAGGGCGAGCGTGCAGCGCTGGCCGCCATGCCACAGATTCGCGAGCGCGTCGCGCAACTGCAGGCGGCGCGCGAAGAGGCCACCCGGGTCGCCCGGCTCAAGGCGGCACAGGCGCAGCGCGAGGCCTGCCTGGAGCAGCGCACGCCGCTGCAGAAACTGGCCGACCTGGCCGGACGTGACGGCGCCTGCGGCGCGCCCTGAGCTAGAACTCGAAGCCGCCCCGGCGCCGCACCGCCTCAGAAGCCGGCCCCGCCAGCAGATCGGCCAGTACGAGGGCGTCCTGCGGGTGTTCGGCGCGCGTGCAGATGCCCAGGGTGTAGTCGGTATTGAGCTCGAACTCCGGGGGCAACGCCCCGACCAGGTCCACGCCGGGCGTGTAGTTGATCTCCGTGACCTGGGTGCAACCGATCAGGCCGTCCTCGGGGCTGCCAGCCATCTCGCCCATCGCGGTCGCCCCGTTGGGATAGGGACGAAAGCGCGCCTGCAGGCTCTGGTCCAGGCCCAGGGCCTTGAGCACCTTCATGAAGTGGATGCCCGCGGTCGCTTTTTCAGGGTCGGGGAAGTAGATGCCCCGCGCCGCGCTGAACGCCGCGTGCAGCTGCTCGCGCGTGTGCACCGGAGGGTGCGGCGTGCCGCTGCGTACCGCGATGCCCGTCTTCACCAGGCCCAGGGAGCGCGCGCTGCCAGCCACCACATGGCCCGATTCGATCAGCTGCGTCACCAGCGGGCGGGTGAGGATCACGAGGTCGCAGGGTGCGCCGCCCACCAGCCTGTCGCGCATCTGGCCCACCGCGCTGAAGGTGCCCTCGATGCTGCGGCCCGTGCGCTGCGTGAACTGTGCCTGCACGGCCCGGACGACCGCGGCGGCCGCGCCGCCACTCAATACAAGCATGGTGTGTCCTCAGTCCGGCTTGGCGCCCGACACCTTCACGATGTTCGCCCAGTTGGCGATGTCGGTCTGCAGGTGCCTGTCGAATTCCGCGATGGTCATGGACATCGGCACGGCGCCCTGTCGGGCCCAGGTGGCCTTCACCTCCGGGTGGTTGACGATCTTGCGCACCTCGGCGTTCAGGCGGTTCACGACGTCGGTGGGCGTCCCCTTGGGCGCCATCAGCCCCAGCCAGATGGTGGCCTCGAACCTGGGCACGCCCGACTCGGCTACCGTGGGCATGTCCGGCAGGTTGGCCGAGCGGGTCAGGCCCGTGCTGGCCAGCGCCCGCACCTTGCCCTCGCGGGCCATCACCGCCATGGTGGTCTCGGCGTCGAACATCACGTCCACCTGGCCGCTCACGATGTCCGTGCGGGCGCCGGAGCTGCCCTTGTACGGCACGTGGGTCATGTCGATGCCGGCCATGAACTTGAACAGCTCGCCAGCCATGTGATAGGGGGTGCCATTGCCCGAGGAGGCGTAATTGAGCTTGCCGGGTTTGGACTTGGCCAGCGCGATCAGCTCGCCCACGCTCTTGACCGGGACGGACGGGTGCGTCACCAGCAGCAGCGCGGAGTAGTTCACCGGCGCGATGCCCACGAAATCCTTCAAGAGGCCATAGGGCTTGTTCGGGATCAGCGACTCGTTGACGGTGTGCGTGTTGGACATCATCAGCAGCGTGTAGCCGTCTGCCGGTGACTTGGCCACGACGTCGGTGCCGATGATGGAGCCGGCCCCGGGCCGGTTCTCGACCACGAAGGACTGCTTGAACTCTTCGCCCAGGCGCTGCGCGATGAAGCGCGCGTAGTTGTCGGCGGGACCGCCCGCGGCGAAGGGCACGACGATGCGCACCGGACGGTTCGGGTAGCCCTGGGCCTGGGCGGCGCCGGCCGCCAGGCACAGGCCCAGTGTCAGCAGACGCAGGATGCGGGTAAACGTGTTCATGGCGGGGCCTTTCCTGGATCGTCACTGCAACTTGCCGATACGCACCACCAGCGCGCCCATGTCCTTGGCGTCGGCCTGGATGAAGCGCTCGAAATCGGGTGCGTCCTGGTACAGGAAGGAGGTGCCCGCCGCAGCCAGCGCCGCGACGGCGCGCGCATCCTGCGCCGCGAAGCGGGCCGCCTCGCGCAGCGCCTGCACCACCTCCGGCGGCGTGGCCGCCGGTACGAACAGGCCCGACCACTGCGAGTACTGGATCGGCACCCGCAGCTCCTTCAGGCTGGGGACGTCCGGCAGGCTGGCCAGGCGTCCCTCGCCCCAGTGCGCGAGGGCGCGCAGGCGGCCCGAGGCGATGTGCTGGGCCACGCTGGCCGGCCCGGTGGACAGCGCGTCGATCTGCCCCGCGAGCAGGCCGATCACCGCGGGCCCCGCGCCGGTGTAGGGCACGTGCAGCATGAAGGTGCCGGTCGCGGCCTTGAGCTGCTCCATCGGCACGTGCATCGTGCCGTAGTTGCCGGACGACCCGAAGGAGGTGCGGCCCGGGTTGGCCTTGTTGTAGGCGATGTAGTCGGCGTAGGTCTTCCAGGGGCTGTCGGCGCGCACCACCAGCACCGTCGGGTCGGCGGTGAAGCGCGCGATCGGCTTGAGCTGGTTGACCTGGAACATGGGCGGGCGCTGCAGCACCTTGTCCGCCTCGGGCAGCACCACCAGCGACGAAAGCGCCATCAGCACCGTGTAGCCGTCGGCCCGCGCCTTGGCCACATGCGCCATGCCGATACCCCCGCCCGCGCCGCCGCGGTTCTCGATCACGATGCTCTGGCGCAGGTGGCGCGACATCGCCTCGGCCACCGGTCGGCCCACGGTGTCGGCCACGCCGCCCGGCGGGAAGGGGACGACCATGGTGATGGGCTTGCTGGGGTAGTCCTGGGCCAGCGCGCTCGCGCCGGCGCCCGCAAGTGTCAGGGCCAGGACCGCAGGCAGGGCCAGGGTGGATCGAAGCAGCTGTCGTTTCTTCATGTCGTGTCTCCTGGTTTCAGACGAAGCGGTTCTGGATCTCGCCGATGCCGTCGATCTCGATGCGGATCACGTCGCCCGTCGCGATGTAGCGCGGCGGGTTCAGCCCCATGCCCACGCCGGCGGGCGTACCCGTGGCGATGATGTCGCCCGGGTACAGCGTGATCCCGCGCGAAATGGTCTCGATCAGCGTGGGGATGTCGAAGATCATGTTCTCGGTCGGGCCGTCCTGGCGCAGTTCGCCGTTCACCCAGCAACGCACGCGTGTCTTGCGCCCGTCCATCTCGTCGGCGGTGACGATCCAGGGCCCCATGGGGCAGAAGGTGTCGAAGGACTTGCCCATGTCCCACTGCTGGTGGCGCATCTGCACGTCACGGGCAGTGACGTCATTCACGATGGTGTAGCCGAACACGTGCGACATTGCGTCGGCCTGGGTGATGTTCTTGCCACCCTTGCCGATCACGACCGCCAGTTCAGCCTCGTAGTCGATCTGCTCGGAGATCGCGGCGCCGGGCAGGCGCACGTCGTCCGACGGGCCCACCACGCACTCGGGCACCTTGGTGAAGACGATGGGCCAGGCCTGCGGGTCGGCGTTACTGGCCTTGAACACGGAAGCCGCCAGTTCCTTGGCATGCGCGTGGTAGTTGCGCCCCACGCACCACACGTTGCGCCGCGGCACGGGCAGGGGCGCCTCCAGGCGCACCGCGGACAGGGCCAGAGGCGCTGCGGCCAGAGCTGGCAGCGCCTGCCCGGACACCATCGCGTCGATCAGGGGCTGGGCGCCCACGCGGGCCTGCTGCGGCGTCAGCGCAAAGGGCGTGACCTGGCGGCCGTCGGCAGACACCTGGCCGACTTGGCGCTGACCCTGGTGGGAATAGGTGGCGATGCGCAAGATGAAGTCTCCGTCTTCGTTGTTCGTGTTTGCAACCGCCTATCTTGGCATTTCCTGCGGGCGGGGGTCACGGGGAATGCCCCGATCCTGATGGCCCTGCCCGGGTATCGGAACGTGTGCCGGCAGCCCCACCCCGGGGTAAGCACGGGGTCCTGCGGGGTCCGAGGCTGCGATTTGGCAAGTTTTATCGATTACCATTTTTTCTGGCCTCGCGGGCCTGAGGAGAGACCAAGCATGACCCTGGAGCCCGGTGACGTGATCGTGATGGGCACGCCCGCAGGCGTGGGATATGCGCGCACCCCCCCGGTCTGGATGAAGCACGGCGACGTGATCGAGATCGAGATCGAAGGCATCGGGATCTTGCGCAACGAGGTGGTAGCGATGTCTGGAGCCGACTGATGATCACGCTGGAAAACCTGACCCGCGCCGTGATCGGCAGCTTCGAGGGCGTGCCCGAAGCGCGCCGGCGCGAACTCCTGCAGGAGTTGGTACGGGCGCTGCATGGCTTTGCCCGCCAGACCGGACTGACGCATGCCGAGTGGCGCGCGGCCATCGCCTTCCTGCACCGCGTGGGCGCGATGAGCAACGACTCGCGCAGCGAATTCACCCTGCTGTCCGACGTGCTGGGGCTGTCCAGCCTGGTCGACCTCGTCGGCTCGCAGCCGGGCGCCACGCCGGGCAGCGTGCTGGGCCCCTTCCACACGGCGGGCTCGACCTGGTTCGACAACCCCGCTGACCTGGTGCGTGACAACACAGGCGAGCGGGTCTGCCTCGAGGGGCAGGTGCTGGATACGGCGGGCCGCCCGCTGCCGCAGGCCACCCTGGACTTCTGGCAGAACGCCGACAACGGCCTGTACTGGCAGGTAGACCCCAGCCAGCCCCAGGACAACCTGCGGTGCCGCCTGCGGGCGGACGACCAGGGCCGCTACCGCATCATCACCATTCGACCGCAGCCCTATTGCATCCCCACGGACGGTCCGGTGTGGTTCGACGTGGTCGAACCGGCGGGCCGCACCGCGTGGCGGCCAGCGCATTTCCATCTGATCGTCGAGGCCCCGGGCCATCACAGTCTGATCACCGAGCTGTTTGACGAAGAAGACCCGCACCTGGCCACCGACGCCGTCTTCGGGGTGCGCGACGCCCTGGTCGGACGCTATGTCCCGGGGGCGGACGGCCTGCCCACCATGCACGTCGATTTCAAGCTGGCGGCCGCGTAGTCCAGCCCGCGAGGGCCATTCGACGCGCCTTGATGTTCGCGTTGGCCACCACCGGCCGCCAGCGCGCGATCTCACCCTTGAGGCGGTCCGGCCCGCGATGCCGGCCGGTTTCACATGATGTGCAGGCCGCCGTCCACCATCAGGGTGGTGCCGGTGATGAACGATGCCTCGTCGCTGGCCAGCCACAGTATGGGGAGTGCGATTTCTTCGGGCGAGGCCCAGCGTCCGAGCAGCGAGGTCGACTGGCGCTCGCCCCGAAGCTGCTCCAGCGGCTTGCCTGCCTCGCGGGCGCGGCGGATATGAAAATCCGTCAGCGTCGAACCGGGGCACACGGCGTTCACGCGCACGCCATGGCCGGCCTCCTCGAAGGCCAGGCTGCGTGTCAAGGACAACTGGGCCGCCTTGGTCGCGTCATAGAGCGCCATGCCCCTGCGGCCCGTGACCGCATAGCAGGACGACACGTTGACGATGCTGCCCTGGCCGCTGGAGCGAAGATACGGCAGCGCCGCCTGGCAGTAATTGGACAGACCCACGAGGTTCACGCTGACCATGGACTGCCACTCCTGCGGCGTCGCGCTGTCGGCGGGGCTGTAGTTGCGCATCGCGGCGTTATTGACCAGGATGTCCAGGCCCCCGAATTGATCGACCGCGGACCCGACCGCCTCGTGCGCCCGACCGGCGTGCGCCACGTCCGCCACGAAAGCGGCCACCCGGGACTGGGGCCATTGCGCCTTGAGCGTAGCCAGGGTGGATGCGAGCGCCGCGTCATCGGCATCGACCAGCATCACGCCAGCGCCCTCGCGCACGAAGCAGTGCGCCGTGGCCGCTCCGATGCCGGAGCCGGCACCGGTGATCAGCGCCACGCGCCCGCCCAGGCGGCCAGCGCCCCCCTTCATTCGGCTTTGGTGCCTGTGCTCTTGACGACGACACCCCAGCGGGCAATCTCCGTCTGGATCCAGTCGCTGAACTGCCGGGGCGTGGTCGCGACGATCTCGAACTCCATGTCCAGCAGGCGCTTGCGGATATCGGGCTGGTTCAGGATCTTGACGATCTCGCGGTTGTAGCGGTCGATGATCGGTGCCGGCGTTCCGCCCGGCGCCAGGAAACCGATCCAGGACGTGGCTTCGAAATCCTTGTAGGTCTCGCCCACCGACGGGATGTCCGGTGTGCTGGCAAAACGCCGGGCCCCGGTAGACGCGAGCAGGCGCAGCCGCCCCTCCTTGGCAAATTGCTGCACGTTGCCCGGAACGAAGAAGCCGGCCTGGATGGTGCCAGCCACCAGGTCGGTGATGGCCGGGCCCGCCCCCCGGTAGGGGACGTGCGTCATCTGGAAGCCGGCCGCCGCCTTGAACATTTCCATGGTCAGGTGCGAGGCGCTGCCTAGTGCCACAGACCCATAGGAATACTTGGTCGGCGCCGCTTTCGCCTTGGCCACGAAGTCGGCAAGGCTGGTGATGCCCGATCCGGGGTGAACCACCAGGTACTGGGGCGCCTTGACGGCCAGGATGATGGGCGCAAGGTCGCGGGTGGGGTCGTACGGCATCTTGTCGAACAGCGCCACGTTGATCGCCAGCGGCCCGTTGTAGCCAATCAGCAGGGTGTGGCCATCGGGCGCGGACTTGGCTACCTCGTTGGCACCGATGTTGCCGCCCGCTCCGGGCTTGTTTTCGACCACGAAAGGCTGCCCCAGCACCTCCTGCAGCTTGGGGGCAATGAGTCGCGCCAGGACATCGTTGGTGCTGCCCACGATCGGCACCACGATGCGGACCGGCTTGCTCGGCGCCCATTCCTGGGCGCCGACGTGGGCGTGTCCCGCCAGGCCCAAGCCCAAGAGGGCCAGGGTCAGTCGCCGGCGGATCAAGTCTTTTTTCATGATGTCTCCTGGTGTTATCGGGGTGAGGGATTCGCAGCGGGCCGGACTCAGAGGGTGTACAGCGGCCGATCGAGTCCGTCCGCCAGGTGGGTCCTGGCCCATTCGAGGGGGCTGGCATCGCGTGGCAGCAGCACGCCAGCCGGTCGGACCCGCTGTTCGCGTGCGTCCAGTGCCGGCGGCTCAATGCCTTGCGCCAGCCCGGTGGCCGCATCATGGAGCATGCGCCGGGCCATGACGATGGCCTTGTCGGTGGGCAGCAGCTTTTCGGCCTCGTGGTTCTGGATGGGGCCCATGCTCTCCTGAAGCGAGTAGTCCTGGGCCGAAAAACCGAACACCCCGCTGTAGGCGCGTTTTTCCCTCTGGGCGACGCGGTCCATCAGGTAATCGTTGGAGGCGTTGGCCTTGGGGATGAAGCTGCCGGGCGCCTCGTATTCCACGTGGATGCCCTTGCCCGCCCGCATCGCCTGCAGTTCATGCTCGCTGAGCGCCTGGCGGGGTTGCCAGTTGATGCTCCAGGCCCAGCAGCTTTCGTCGTCGATCGGAATCCAGGCGTGGCCACCCAGTGCGTGGTCGCCAAAGGGCGCGATCAGGGTGAACCAGGGGAACAGCCACTGGGTCACCCGCCAGTAGTAACTGTCCGCCTCGCCGTTGCGCCTACCGAACAGCGACAGTCCGAAGGAATTCTTCTCGATTTCGAAGATGACATTGCCGTCGGCCTTGATGTAGTCCAGCGCTTTCACGCCCTGGTGCATCGGATCGGTGTCGACCTCGTAACGGTGCACGTAGGACACGTGGGCGGTGTCGATGCCGCCCTCCATGGCCTGCAGGTAGCTGCAGGCCTGCACGCGCTTGGACACGAAGACACGGTCCGGGGGCAAAAGGCACCATTCGAGCTCAGGGGGCGCCGGCTTCCTGTCGGGCGGCCCCATGTACGCCCAGACGATGCCGCCGCGCTCTACGCAGGGATAGCCCTTGATATGCATGTGCGCGCAGGCCTTGGGCGACGAGGGAACCTCCACGCAACGGCCGTCTCCGTCGAACTTGACACCGTGGTAGGCGCAGCGGATCCCGTTTTCCTCGTTGCGGCCGAAATACAGCGAGACGCCCCGGTGGGAGCAGAACTCGTCGATCAGGCAGGCGCGGCCGTCGGAATTGCGAAACGCCAGGAGCTTTTCGCCAAGCAGCCGGACCCGAACCTGCGGGCCGTCGGGCTGCGCGATCTCGCTCGATTGCAGGGCGGGGACCCAGTAGCGGCGCATCAGGGTGCCCATGGCGGTGCCGGGACCGACGCGGGTGAGGGTTTCAGACATCTCCTTGTTCAAGCAAAAACTCCTTGGGGTTCACCGCTGCACAGGGTGGCGCGATTTTTTTGACTTATCCGGCCAGTGTCAAATCGGGCGTTGGCCGCCCGGGTTGAACCTTAGCGCCACGCAATTCAGGGTTTACCCCCAAATTAGCTTGCGACGGCCGTGCTCAACTTGTCGGGCTCTATCAAAAACGCAGGAGACAGCCATGCAGGTCCAGTTACGGGTCAACGGAAAAGCCGTGACCGTCGATGCCGCACCCCACACGCTGCTGGTGCAGGCGATACGAGAGAACCTCAAACTCACCGGCACCCATGTGGGGTGCGACACCGCTCAGTGCGGCGCGTGCACCGTGCTGGTGGACGGCCGTGCGGTCAAGGCCTGCAACATGCTGCTGGCCCAGGCCGCGGGCACCGAGGTCACCACCATCGAGGGCGTGGCTGCCACTGACGGCACCATGCACCCGATGCAGGCCGCCTTCAAGGAGTGCCACGGCCTGCAATGCGGCTTCTGCACCCCGGGCATGGTGATGTCCGCGATCGACCTGTGCCAGCGCCACCCCAAGGCCGACGCCACGCAGATCCGCGAGCAGCTCGAAGGCAACCTGTGCCGCTGCACCGGTTACCAGAACATCGTGAAGGCCGTGCAGCAAGGTGCTGCCGCCATGAAAGCCTGAACAGGAGTCCACCATGGGTGCATCTGACTTTGCCAAGCTTCCCCACATCGGCGAATCCCTGCGTCGCAAGGAGGACTACCGTTTCCTCACCGGCGCTGGCCAGTACACCGACGACATCGTGCTGCAGAACATGCATCACGCAGTGTTCGTGCGCTCGCCGCACGCCCACGCCCAGATCCGCAAAGTCGACAAGACCGCGGCCCTGAAGGCGCCCGGCGTGATCGGCATCTTCGACGGCCAGGACGTCGCCGCCGACAAGATCGGCGGGCTGCCCTGCGGCTGGCTGATCACCAGCACCGACGGCCAGCCGATGAAAGAACCGCCGCACCCGATCCTGGCCCAAGGCAAGGTGCGCTACGTGGGCGACCACGTGGCCATGGTCGTGGCCGACACGCTGGAAAACGCCAAGAACGCCGCCGAACTCGTGGAGGTGGACTACGAGGCGCTGGCCGCGGTGGTGGACGTGCGTGACAGCATGAAAACCGGCGCACCGACCCTGCACGACGCCGCCCCCGGCAACCACTGCTACAAGTGGGCGATCGGCGACAAGACGGCGGTCGATGCCGCCTTCAAGAACGCGGCGCACGTGACCAAGCTGGACCTGGTGAACAACCGCCTCGCGCCCAACCCGATGGAGCCGCGCGCAGCCATCGCCACCTTCAACCGCGCCAGCGACGAATACACGCTGTATGTGGCCAACCAGAACCCGCACGTCGAGCGCCTGCTCATGACCGCCTTCGTGATGGGCCTGCCCGAGCACAAGGTGCGCGTGATCGCCCCTGACGTGGGCGGTGGCTTCGGCGCCAAGATCTACCTGTACGCCGAGGACGTCTGCCTCACCTGGGCTTCCAAGAAACTGAATTGCGCGATCAAGTGGACCTGTGACCGATCCGAGGCGTTCCTCTCGGACGCGCACGGCCGCGACCACGTCACGCATGGTGAACTCGCCCTGGACAAGGACGGCAAGTTCCTGGCCTTGCGGGTACACACCGACGCCAACCTGGGCGCCTACCTGTCCACCTTCTCCACCGCGGTGCCCACCATCCTGTACGCCACGCTGCTGGCGGGCCAGTACACCACGCCGCAGGTCTACGTGGAGGTCGACGCCTGGTTCACGAACACCGCACCGGTGGACGCCTACCGCGGCGCGGGCCGGCCCGAGGCCACCTACCTGCTGGAGCGCATCGTCACCCGCGCGGCCTGGGAGACGGGCCTGTCGCAGGACGAGATCCGCCGGCGCAACTTCATCACCCAGTTCCCCTACCAGACCCCGGTGGCCTTGCAGTACGACACGGGTGATTTCCCGGCCTGCATGGCCAAGGCGCGCGAGCTGGCCGACGCGGCGGGCTTTGACCAGCGCAAGGCCGCCTCCAAGGCCAGGGGGCTGCTGCGCGGCATCGGCTACAGCAGCTACATCGAGGCCTGCGGCATCGCCCCGAGCAACATCGCCGGCGCCCTGGGCGCGCGCGCTGGCCTGTTCGAGTGCGGCGAGGTGCGGGTGCATCCCACCGGCAGCGTCACCGTGTTCACCGGCTCCCACAGCCACGGCCAGGGCCATGAGACCACCTTCGCGCAGGTGGTGGCCTCGCGCCTGGGGCTGGATCCCTCGCAGGTGGACATCGTGCACGGCGACACCGGGCGCGTGCCGTTCGGCATGGGCACCTACGGCTCGCGCTCGATCAGCGTGGGCGGTGCGGCCATCATGCGCGCCCTGGACAAGATCGAGGCCAAGGCCAAGAAGATCGCAGCCCACCTGATGGAGGCCAGCGACGCCGACGTCGAATTTGTCAACGGCGAGTTCACCGTGAAGGGCACGGACAAGAAGGTCACCTTCGGCCAGGTGGCCCTGACCGCCTACGTCCCGCACAACTACCCGCTGGACAAGCTGGAGCCGGGCCTGAACGAGACCGCCTTCTACGACCCCACCAACTTCACCTTCCCGGGTGGCACCTACATCTGCGAGGTCGAGGTCAACCCCGACACCGGCGTGGTGCGGGTGGACCGCTTCACTGCGGTGGACGACTTCGGCACCATCATCAACCCGATGATCGTGGAGGGCCAGGTACACGGCGGCCTGGTGCAGGGTATCGGCCAGGCGCTGCTGGAACACTGCGTCTACGACCGCGAGACCGGCCAGCTGCTGACCGGCTCCTTCATGGACTACGCCATGCCGCGCGCCGACGACGTGCCCGAGTTCAGGCTGGGCCATGTGGTCACGCCCTGCACCACCAACCCCCTGGGCACCAAGGGCTGCGGCGAGGCCGGCGCCATCGGCGCGCCGCCCGCGGTGATCAACGCCGTGCTCGATGCCCTCGCGCCACTGGGCGTGAAGGACCTGGACATGCCCGCCACCCCGCACCGCGTGTGGGAAGCGATCCAGGCCGCCCGGTAAGGAGAAACGCCATGTATGCATTCACGCTCGAACAGCCCAAGACCCTGGCCGATGCCAAGCGCCTGGCCGCCGGCGGCGCCCAGGCCCTGGCAGGTGGCCAGACCCTGATCGCCGCCATGAAGCAGCGCCTGCTGCAGCCCGGGCAGGTGGTCGACCTCGGCGGCGTCGCCGAGCTTCGTGGCATCAAGGCCGACGGCAAGCAACTGGTGATCGGCGCGATGACACGCCACCAGGACGTGGCCGCCAGCGCCGACGTGCGCAAGCACATCCCCGCCCTGGCGGCCCTGGCCGAGGGCATCGGCGACCGCCAGGTGCGCGCGATGGGCACGCTGGGCGGCTCGGTGGCCAACAACGACCCGGCCGCCTGCTACCCCAGCGCGGTGCTGGGCCTAGGCGCCACCATCGTCACTGACCGCCGCGAGATCGCCGCCGACGACTTCTTCCAGGGCCTGTACACCACCGCGCTGCAGCCCGGCGAGCTGATCACCGCGATCCGCTTCCCGGTGCCCGCCAAGGCGGCCTACGCCAAGTTCCGCCAGCCGGCCTCGCGCTTCGCGCTGGTCGGCGTGTTCGTGGCGCAGACGGCCAGCGGCGTGCGCGTGGCCGTCACCGGTGGCGGCAACGGCGTGTTCCGCCACCCGGGCCTGGAGGCCGCGTTGACCAAGAGCTTCACGCCCGATGCAGTGAAAGGTGTGGCCGTGGACGCCGGCAGCATGAGCGGCGACCTGCACGCCAGCGCCGCCTACCGCGCGCATCTGGTCTCGGTGCAGACGCAGGCCGCGGTGCGACAGGCGAACGGGTGAACCGGGTGCCCCCGGCCCCGGGCTCCATCGACGGACTCATCGCTGCCCTGCAGGGCGCGGGCTACCACGCGCCGCGGCCGCTGGCCACCGCCGTCTTCCTGGCGATGCGGCTGCAGCGGCCGCTGCTGCTGGAAGGTGAACCCGGCGTGGGCAAGACCGAACTGGCCAAGGCGCTGTCGCAGGTGCTCGGTCGCCCGCTGCTGCGCCTGCAGTGCTACGACGGCATGGAGCAGCGCGAAGCCCTGTACGAGTGGAACCACACCGCGCAGCTGCTGCACATGCGAGCGGCCCAGGCCAGCGCCACGCCCGAGGCCATCGAGCGCGAGGTCTACCAGGAGCGCTACCTGATCCGCCGCCCGCTGCTGCAGGCGCTGCAGGCGCCCGCCCCTGGCGCGGTGCTGCTGATCGACGAGGTGGACCGCGCCGACGAGCCCTTCGAAGCCTTCCTGCTGGAGTACCTGGGCGAGTACCAGGTGAGCATTCCCGAACTCGGCACCATCCGCGCGGCGGCCGTGCCACTGACGATCCTCACCAGCAACCGCACCCGCGACCTGAACGACGCGGTCAAGCGGCGCTGCCTCTACCAGTGGCTGGACTACCCGGACCGCGAGCGCGAGCTGGCCATCGTGCGCAGCCAGGTGCCCCAGGCCAGCGCCGCGCTCACCGAGCAGGTCTCGCTCTTCGTCTCGCGCCTGCGCAGCCAGCCCTTCGCCGATGCCTTCCAGCGCAGCCCCGGCATCGCCGAGAGCGTGGAATGGGCCAAGGCCCTGGTGGCGCTGGACACGCTCACGCTCGACCCCGAGGTGGTACAGGACACCGCGGGCATCCTGTTCAAGCAGCGCGAGGACGTGGCCGCCCTGCTGCCGCTCATCGACCAGCTGCTGGAGCCCGCGTGATCCTGGGTGATGCGCGCAGCGGCAAGCTGCCCGAGCACCTGACCGCCTTCGGCCGCGCGCTGCGACGTGCCGGGGTACCGGTGGACAGCAGCCGCATCGCGCTGGCCGTCGATGCCGCGCAGGCGGTGGGCGTGGACCGCAAGGACGACCTGCGCGCCGCACTCGAGTCCGTCATGGTCAGCCGCCAGCAGGACCGGGGAGTCTTCTCGGAGATGTTCGACGCCTTCTTCCGCAACCCAGAGCTGGCCCAGCAGTTGCTCGCGCAGATGCTGCCCAAGGCCGCGCAGGCCCAGCCGGTACGCCGCAAGGCCCGCGTGCAGGAGGCGCTGAGCGTGGCCAGCCTCAAGGGGCGCACCCCGCACCAGGGCGAAAGCGAGCTGCAGTTCGACGCCGCCATGACCGCCAGCGCGCAACAGCGGCTGCGCCATGCCGACTTCGCGGGCCTCTCGGCCAGCGAGTTCCGGCTGGTCGAGCAGTTGGTGCGTCAGATCCCCCTGCCGCTGCCGCCGGTGCGGGCCCGGCGCACCCGCGCCGGCACGCGCGGCCACCGCATCCACTGGACGCGCGCGCTGCAGCAGGCCCGGCGGCACGATGGCGAACTGCTGGACCTGCCGCGTCGGAACCGCCGCCAGCAGCCCCTGCCGCTGCTGATCCTGGTGGACGTCTCGGGTTCGATGGAGCGCTACGCACGCCTGCTGCTGGCCTTCCTGCACCAGTCCACCCGGGGCACCTCGCGCGCCGCCTTCGCCTTCGGCACCGGCCTGACCGACCTGCGCCCGGCCTTCCGCCAGCGCGACACCGACCAGATGCTGGCCATGGCCAATGCAGCCATCGCCGACTTCGCGGGTGGCACACGGTTGGGTGAGTCGCTGGCGCAGCTGCGCACCACCTACCCGCGCTGCCTGGTGGGCCGCCGCACCGTGGTGCTGATGATCACCGACGGACTGGACACCGGCGCACCCGAGGCCCTGGACCAGGAGCTGCAGTGGCTGGGCCGGCACACCCGGCAGTTGCTCTGGCTCAACCCCCTGCTGCGCTTTGACGGCTACGCCCCTCTGGCGCGCGGGGCCGGCGTGCTGCACCGCCACGCCCACGGCATGCTGGCGGTGCACAATCTCAGCCGTTTGGAAGATCTGGCCCGTTCCCTGGCCGCGCTGATGCAGCGCGGCTGACCCCGACAGGAGAGACCACCGTGGACATGCAAGGCAGCCGCACGCTCGCAGTCAGCGTCGCGCAGGCCTGGGAGGCGCTCAACGACCCGGCGATGCTCCAGGCCTGCATCCCGGGCTGCGAGAAATTCGAGCTCACCGGCCCCGACAGCTACGCCGTCACCACCGCCATCAGGATCGGCCCGGTGGCAGCCCGCTTCAACGGGCGGGTGCAGCTGTCCGACATCGTGCCCCTGCAGTCCTACACCCTGGGCTTCGAGGCGCAGGGCGGCGTGGCCGGTTTCGGCAAGGGCGAAGCGGCGGTGCAGCTGCGCGCCGCCGAGGGAGGCTGCGAGCTGAGCTACCGCGTCCACTCCAACGTGGGCGGCAAGCTGGCCCAGCTGGGGCAGCGGCTGGTCGAGGGCGCCTCGCGCTCGCTGGCCGAGGATTTCTTCCGCCGCTTCGACGAGGCGCTCCAGAAACGCTACGCGGATGCTGCAGCCGAGCCGGCACCGGCCGCCGGGACACAGGCGCCTTCTGCGCCAGCCAGCCGCCCGGCCTGGCTCTGGGCTGCCGTTGCGGTGGCCGTGGCCGTCCTGATCTACCTGGGCACGAAAGGCTGACCCGCCATGGAAAACCTGGATGTCACCGTCCTGCGCACCCTGCACGGCTGGCGCCAGCAGGGGCACCGGGCCCTGCTGGCCACCGTGGTGCGCACCTGGGGCTCCTCACCCCGCCCGGTGGGCTCGATCATGGCGCTGTGCGAAACCGGTGCGGTGGTCGGCTCCGTCTCCGGCGGCTGCATCGAAGACGACCTCATTCACCGTTACAGCCGCGCCTACCAGGTGCCGGCTGGCCACGCGACGCCCGGGATCACGCACGAGATTCCGCAAGGCCCACCCCAGCGCGTGAAGTACGGTGTCAGCGCCGAAGAGGCGCACCGCTTCGGCCTGCCCTGCGGCGGTACCCTGGAGCTGGTGCTGGAGTTCAACCCCGACACCGCCCTGCTGGGCGAACTGGTGCAGGCCCTGGCCAGCGGGCGCCTGATGGAGCGGCGCACCGCGCTGGCCGACGGCCGGGTGGAACTGCGTCCCGCCACCGCCCCGGCCGACCTGGGCGACGACGGCCAGTGGCTGACCAACACCTTCGGCCCGGAGTACCGCATGCTGCTGATTGGCGCGGGCCAGCTCACCGAGTACCTGGCCACCATGGCCCTGTTCAGCGGCTTTGCGGTCTCGGTCTGCGACCCGCGCGAGGAATACCGTGGCGCCTGGCAGGTGGCCGGCGTCACCCTGCTGACCGGCATGCCCGACGACGTGGTGCGGGCGTTCCAGGTGGACCGGCGCACCTGCGTGATCGCCCTCACCCACGACCCCAAGCTGGACGACCTGGCCCTGCTGGAAGCGCTAGAGACCGAGGCCTTCTACGTGGGTGCCATCGGGTCGCGCCGCAACAACGATGCGCGCCGCGCCCGCATGATCGAGCACCTCGGGCAGACTGAGGAAAGCCTGGCCCGACTGCGCGGCCCCATCGGCATCTACATCGGCAGCAAGACCCCGCCGGAGATCGCGGTGAGCATCATGGCCGAGGTCCTGGCGGTGAAGAACGGCGCGCCGCTGCCGCGCGACCTGGACGTGGCCAACGCGAAGAACATGCTCTCGGGCGCCCCCGCCTCCGGGCCGGGCTGCTCCGCGCCGAGGTGAGCACCAGCTTCCTGATCCTGGCCGCCGGCGCGGGTCGGCGCATGGGCGGCATCGCCAAGTGCCTGATCGAGGTGGAGGGCGTGAGCCTGCTGCAGCGCCTGCTGCGCCACATACAGCCGCTGTGCGCCGGACCTGGTGACGACTGCGTGATCGTGCTGGGCCACCATGCCGAGGCCATCCGGGCGCACCTGGCCGGGCTGCCTGCGACCTTCATCCCCCGCTGCGTGATCAACCCCGATCCGGGCGATGACCCCGCTTCCTCGCTGCACGCGGGCCTGCGCGCGCTGGCGCCGGGCGTGCAGCGGGTGGTGGTGCTGCTGGCCGACCAGCCGCTGATCGACGGCGACGACCTGCGGGCCGCGCTGCGGGCCTACGCCGCGCGCGCGACGGGCATCCGGGCGCTGGTACCAACGGTGGGTGGCGAACCCGGCCACCCCGTGATCTTCGACGCCAGCGTGCGTGCCCAGCTGCTCGGCCCCGCCGCGCCCAGCCTGCGCGCCTGGCGCACCGCGTATCCGCAGGCAGTACATCGGTGGGTGGTGGACAACCCGCACTACACGCGCGACCTGGACACGCCCGCCGACCTGGACGCGCTGGCGCGGGACACGGGCTGGCGCTGGGCGTGGCCGGGCGGGCGCCCTTGCGTGGTGCGCCCCGGCGCCGGCGCACCCTGAGCGGGTCACTGCCCTGGTGATGCCCTTGTGAGGGCTCAGACGGACTGCGCGCAAACCCCAGCGCGGATTCCGCCAAAAAATACTACGCTGGCGGTTACAAGCCGTCGAGTCCCTCGCCCAGGGGCTGATCCCGAGGTCGATGGTTTGCGTCCACCCCCCGAAACAAAGAAAGGTCGTCCATGGCCAGCTTGCATGTGAACGGAACGGTACGCGAATTCCAGGCGGAGCCCGATACGCCCCTGCTCTGGGTCCTGCGCGAGCAGCTGGGCCTGACCGGCACCAAGTACGGCTGCGGCGTCGCCGCCTGCGGGGCCTGTACGGTGCACGTGGACGGCGTGCCCACCCGCAGCTGCGTACGCCCGCTCGCCTCCCTGGGCCCTGGCCAGAAGGTCGTGACCATCGAGGGCCTCTCGCCGGACGGCTCGCACCCGGTGCAGAAGGCCTGGGTGGCACTGGACGTGCCGCAGTGCGGCTACTGCCAGTGCGGCATGGTCATGGCAGCGGCGGCGCTGCTCAAGGCCAAGCCCAATCCCAGCGACGCCGACATCGACGAGGTCATGACGAACATCTGCCGCTGCGGTACCTACAACCGCGTGCGCGCCGCCATCAAGGCGGTGGCCCAGGGCAGCACCCGCAGCGCGGGCCTGGACATCCAGCACCGCGACGGGAGCGTGGCATGAGCGGCGCCCCGTACGCAGATCGCCCCGAGGTCCTGGACCGGCGCGGCTTCCTGAAGGTCACCGCCTCGGCCGGCCTGACCCTGGGGCTGCACCTGCCGCTGGGAGCGCAGGCTCAATCTCAATCGCAACCGGCGCCCACCGAGATCAACGCCTGGGTGGTGGTGCAACCCGACGACCGGGTGATCATCCGCATCGCCCGCTCCGAGATGGGCCAGGGCACGCTCACCGGTCTGGCGCAGCTGGTGGCCGAGGAGCTGCAGTGCGACTGGGCCCGCGTCACCACCGAGTACCCGACGCCGGGCCAGAACCTCGCGCGCGGCCGCGCCTGGGGCAACTTCGCGACCGGCGGCAGCCGCGGCATCCGCGAATCTCACGACTACGTGCGCAAGGGTGGCGCGGCCGCCCGGATGATGCTGGTGCAGGCCGCCGCCGCGCAGTGGAACGTGCCCGTGTCCGAGTGCCGCACCGCCGACAGCGTCATCACCCATGCCCCCAGCGGCCGCACCCTCACCTACGGGCAAGTGGCCACGGCGGCCGGCAGGCTGCCGGTGCCCGAGCAGGTGCCCCTGAAGGACCCGGGGCAATGGAAGCTCGCGGGCAAGCGCCTGGCCCGCCTGGACACCGCCGACAAGGTCACCGGCCGGCAGGTCTACGGCGCCGACCTCACGCTGCCCGGCATGCTCAACGCCGCCATCCGCGATTGCCCGGTCTTTGGCGGCAAGGTGCGGCGCTTCGATGCCGCCGCCATCGCCCGGCGACCCGGCGTGAAGAAGGTGCTCCAGGTGGGCGACAGCGCCGTGGCCGTGGTGGCCGATACCTGGTGGCGCGCCAAGACTGCCCTGGATGCGCTGCCCATCGAATGGGACGAAGGCCCCAACGCCCAGGCATCCAGCGCCTCGGTGGCCGCGATGCTCAAGGCCGGCCTGGATGCCCCCGAGGCCGCCGTCGGCAACAGCCAGGGTGACGCCCGCAGCGTGCTCGCGGCAGCGGGCCGCAGGATCGAAGCGGTCTACGCCTACCCGCACCAGAACCACGCCACCATGGAGCCGATGAACGCCACCGCGCGCTGGACGCCTGAGCGCTGCGAGGTCTGGACGCCCACCCAGAACGGCGAGGCAGCGCTGGCCGCCACGTCTGAAGCCGCAGGCCTGCCGGCGCGCCAGTGCGAGGTCTACAAGATCCATCTGGGCGGCGGCTTCGGTCGGCGCAGCATGACCGACTGGATCCGCCAGGCAGTGGCCATCGCCAAGGAGATGCCCGGTACGCCGGTCAAGCTGCTCTGGTCCCGCGAAGAAGACATGCAGCACGGGCGCTACCACCCCGTCACCCAGTGCAAGCTGCAGGCGGCCCTGGACCCGCAGGGCCGCATCACCGCGCTGCACATGCGGCTGTCGGGCCAGTCCATCCTGGCGGGCGTGAACCCGCAGGGCGTGCAGAACGGGCGCGACCCCGTCGCCTTCCAGGGCCTGAACCCCGGCGGGCCCGAGGCAGCCATCGGCTACAGCGTCCCCAACCTGCTGATCGATCACGCCATGCGCAACCCGCCGGTGCCACCCGGCTTCTGGCGCGGGGTCAACCTCAACCAGAACACCCTCTACCTGGAGTGCTTCCTGGACGAGATCGCCGCCGCCACCGGTCAGGACCCGCTGGCCCTGCGCCGCACGCTGATGGCCCGGCACCCCAAGCACCTGGCGGTGCTCGAGGCCGTGGCCCAGCGGGTGGGCTGGGGCCGTCCGGCGCCCGACGTCGGCGGGCAGAAGGTCTACCGGGGCCTCGCCCAGACCATGGGCTTCGGCAGTTATGTGGCCGCCTGCGCCGAGGTCTCGGTGGATGCGCAGGGCGAACTCAAGATCCACCGCATCGTCGCCGCCACCGACCCAGGCCACGCGGTCAACCCACAGCAGATCGAGGCGCAGGTCGAGGGCTCCTTCGCTTACGGCCTCTCGGCGGCGCTCTTCGGCGAATGCACGCTCAAGAACGGCCGCATCGAGCAGTCCAACTTCCACGACTACCCGATGGTGCTGATGCGCCACATGCCCAAGGTCGAAACCGTGCTCGTGCCTTCGGGTGGTTTCTGGGGCGGCGTGGGCGAGCCCACCATCGCGGTGGCGGCGCCGGCGGTGCTCAACGCCATCTTCGCGGCCACTGGCAAGCGCATCCGCGAGCTGCCGCTGCGTCACCACAGCCTCAAGAGGGCCTGATGCTGCTGCGGCCCCTGCTGCACGCTTCGCTGTTCATGTCGCTGCCGCTGATGGTCGCTGCCGCCGCGGCGCAGGAGGTCGTTCCCTACACCGTCCGCGGCGACGGCATCGACGCGCCACTGACTGCGACGCCCGGCGACCCCGCGCGCGGCCTGGCCATCGCGGCCGACCGGCAGCAGGGCCTGTGCCTGCTGTGTCACAGCGCGCCCCTGCCCGAAGAACGCTTCCAGGGCAACCTCGCGCCCAGCCTCGCGGGCGTCGGCGCGCGCTACACGCAGGCGCAGCTGCGCTTGCGCCTGGTGGATGCGCGCCGCATCAACCCTGCCAGCTTCATGCCCGCGTTCCACGGCACCACCAACCTGTCGCGCGTGGGCGGCCCCTGGCAGGGCAAACCCATCCTCAGCGCACAACAGGTGGAAGACGTGGTCGCCTGGATGGCCACCCTGCGCTGAGAGCCCCCATGCAGCGGCCACGTTCATCCTCCCGTGTAGCGGTCGCTGCCGCACGCAGTGGCGCGATCGACCGGCGCGCCCTCCTGGGGGCGGGACTCTCGCTGGTCCTGGTGCGGCCTGCTGCGGCGCAGGCCCCCGCCCCGGGCGAGGTCCTCGGCATGGGCATGGCCCCGGGCCGGCAGATGGCCGCCGCTGTCGCCGCCTTCGCGCAGGGCCAGCCTGTGCGTGCCGGCCGCGTCACCCTGGACATCGCGCAACTGGTCGACAACGGCAACGTGGTACCCGTGCGCGTGGCGGTCGACAGTCCCATGACGGCCACCGACCACGTGCAGCAGATCGCCCTGTTCAACGACCGTAACCCGCAAAGGGACGTTGCGTTGTTCACCCTGGGACCGCGCGCCGGCCGCGCAGTGGTGTCCACGCGCATGCGGCTGTCGACCAGCCAGAGGCTGGCGGCGGTAGCGCGCATGAACGACGGCAGCGTCTGGATGTCCACGGTGGATGTCATCGTGGCGCTGGCCGCCTGCATCGAAGGCGAGGGCTGAAGGCCATGGCGCGTGTGCTGATTCAGGTGCCCGCCACCGCCCGCCGCGGCGAAGTGATCGAGCTGCGCGCCACCCTGGCCCACCCCATGGAGACCGGCTACCGTCCTGGCGTGGACGGCCGGCCCGTGCCGCGCGACATCGTGCAGGACTTCACCTGCCGCTACAACGGCGAAGTGGTGTTCAGCGCGCAGCTGCATCCGGCCGTCGCTGCCAACCCCTACATCGCCTTCCACACGCTCGCCACCGACAGCGGCACGCTGGAATTCGAATGGCGCGGCGACCACGGCTTCGCGCATCTGGAGCGGCGCGAGCTGAAGGTCACATGAGGCGCGGACTGGGCCTGCTGGCGGTGGTCCTCGCCGCATGCAGTGCGCCTGCGACCGCGACAGCGCCCTCACCCGCGAGCGCCACGGCGCCTGCCACTGCCCACACGGCCCGCGCTGTCCCGCCCACGCAGCGCTCCGGTTTCGACGACATGGGCGCCGCGGTGCAGGCGATGCAGCGTGACGACGCAGCCAACCCCGCGATGCTGTGGGTGCAGGCCGGTCGGCAACTGTGGACGACAGCGCCCGGCGCGCAGTCCAAGGCCTGCTTCGCCTGTCACGGCGAGGTGTCTGCACTGCGCGGTGTCGCCACGCGCTATCCCGCCTGGGACGCGCCGCTGTCCCGGCCGGTGAACCTGGCCAGCCGAATCAACCTGTGCCGCCAGCGTCACCAGGGCCAGCCGGCGTGGCCGCCCGAGCACGCCGACCTGCTCGCGCTGGAGGCGCTGGTAGGTCTGCAGTCGCGCGGAATGCCCGTGGCGCCGATGGCCGACCCGCGGCTCGAACCGTTTCGCGTGCGTGGTGCCGCACTGTTCCAGCAACGCCTCGGCCAGCTGGACCTGTCGTGCGCCAGCTGCCACGACGCCTTGGCGGGTGGGCGCCTGGGCGGCATCACCATTCCCCAAGGGCAGGCCAACGGCTACCCGATCTACCGGCTGGAGTGGCAAGGCATGGGGTCGCTCTCGCGCCGCATCCGCAACTGCATGACCGGGGTGCGCGCGCAGCCGCTGGCCGCCCACGGCGTGGAGATGGTCGAACTGGAACTGCACCTGGCCCGGCGGGCGCTGGGCATGGCGGTGGAGACGCCGGCGGTACGGCCCTGAGGCCGTCACCCGCCTTGCTGCCTCACTGCAGCTTGATGTTGGCCCGCCGGATCAGCGCGCCGAAGCTCTCGAACTCGCGCTGGTTGAACTGACCGAACTGCTCGGGCGTCATGCCTGCGGGCTCGCCGCCCAGGCCCTTCAGCCGTGCCTGCACGTCGGGCAGCTGCAGCACCCGCTGCAGCTCGGACTGCAGCCGGCGCAACACGTCAGGCGGCGTGCCGGCGGTAGCGAACATGCCGTACCAGGTGCTCATCTCGAAGCCGCCCACGCCCGCCTCGGCCAGGGTCGGCACCTGTGGCAGTTCGGCACTGCGGCGGGGTGACAGGATGGCCAGGGGCTTGAGCTTGCCGGCCTTGATCTGCGACATCGCCGACGAGGTGGTGTCGAACATCATCTGCACATTGCCCGAGATGATGTCCAGGTGCGCCTGGCTCGAACCCTTGTACGGAATGTGCACGCTGCGCGTGCCCGCGGCCAGGTCGAAGCCCTCGCCCGCGATGTGCTGCGTACTGCCCACGCCCGAGGAGGCGTACTTGAAGTCGCCCGGCTTGGCCTTCATCGCCGTGACGAGCTCGGCCACCGAATTCACCGGCACCTGGCTGCCCACCACCAGCACGTTGGGCACCGTCACCACCAGGCCCACCGGGACCAGGTCCTTGAGCGGGTCGAAGGCCAGCTTCATCAGGTGCGGCGCGATCGCCTGGCCGGTGTTGGTGGCCACCAGCAGCGTGTGGCCGTCTGGCGGCGCCTTGGCCGTGAGGTCGGCGGCGATGGTGTTGGACGCGCCCGGGCGGTTCTCCACCACGAAGCTGCCCTTGAGTCCCTCGGCCATCTTCTCCGCCAGCAGCCGGGCGATGATGTCCGTGCCGCCCCCGGCGTTGGCGCCCACCATGATGCGCACCGGCTTGGAGGGGTAGGCCTGGGACCAGGCCAACGCTGGCACGAGGGCCAGTAGCGCTAACAGCGATCGGATCTTCATGGTTTTCTCCTCTTTAAATCAGGCCACCAGAACCAGCGCGCCCGTCGTACGGCGCGACTCCAGTCGCTCGTGGGCGCGGGCGGCGGCCTCCAGGCTGTGCCGCTCGATGGGCGGCAGCTTGAGCGTGCCGTCGGCCAGCGCATCCCACACCCGCTGCGCCCGCTCGGCCAGCTTGGCCCGCGTGGGCACATAGGCGAAGGCCACCGGCCGCGAGAACGTGGCGGATTTCTGCACCAGCCAGTCGGGCGACAGTGGCTGCAGCGCCCCGCTGGCCTGGCCCAGGCTGATCCAGTGGCCACAGGGCGCGAGCGCGTCGAAGTTCTCTTCGCGCGCGGCGTCGCCCAGGCCGTCGACGATCACGTCGGCGCCGTCGCCGAAATGCTGGCGCACCGCCGCCGCGAAGCGGTAGTCGGGGGTCACGATCACATGCTCGCAGCCATGTTCGCGCGCCAGCCGCGCCTTGTCCTCGCTGGACACCGTGCCCACCACGCGTGCGCCCAGGCGCCGCGCCCACGCGCAAAGCAGCAGGCCCACGCCACCCGCAGCCGCATGCACCAGCCAGCGCGCGCCGGGCTGCACCCGGCCCAGGTCCCGCAACAGATAGTCGGCGGTCACGCCCTTGAGCAATAGCGCGGCGGCCACGTCGTCGTCGATGGAAGCTGGCAGCCGCACCACATGGTCGACCGACACATTGCGCACGCTGGCATACGCACCCGGCACCGGGCTCATGCAGGCCACGCGGTCACCCGGCATGAAGCCGGTCACGCCCTCGCCCACGTCCAGTACCGTACCGGCTGCTTCCATACCCGGGGTCCCCGGCAGGGGCAGCATCGGCGGAATCCAGCCGCGTCGCAGATACACGTCAAAGAAGTTCACGCCGATGGCGCGCTGGCGGATCCGCACCTGCCCGGGCCCAGGCGCGGGCACTTCGCCGTCCTGCGCCACCAGCACCTCGGGCCCACCGTAGGCAGACACCACCACCTGCCGGCAGGACTGCGGCAGCGCCCGGGGCATGGGCGCCGCGCCCGGCGCGCGCAGGTCGCCGCCTTGAATCAGGTGCCGCCGCAGGTTCTCGAAGCCGGCCTCGTAAACGCCCTGGGCCACCATCTCGCGCAGCTCGCGCTCCTGCCCCGGGGGCGTGGCGAAGGTCGATTCCCAGTGCCAGAAGGTGCGCCGTCCGTCGGTCACGGGCTTCAAGGTGACGGTGGCCACATACCGCTGCAGCGGCACGGTCGCTTCGACGATGCAGTAGGTCGACTTGTACTGGGTGTCGTCCAGCGTCAGCAACTGCTCGCGGATGAAGTTGCCGTCCTTGAGCGTGAAGGCGCGCACGCATCCCACCTGGCTGGACGACTGTCCGGCCTCGATGCGGCTTTCCTGAACCATGGTGTGCCACTGGTCGTGGCTGTTGAAATCCCTCAGCACCGCCCAGACGCGCTCGATGGGCGCGTCGATGACGGTGGACCGAACGACCTTCTGCAGCACGGTGGCCCTGTGTGCGTCAGCGGCGCGAGAAGTGGCGCTTGAGGGCGTCGAAGCCGCCCTGGAACACGCCGGCTCCGATCAGGTCTGTCAGCTCGCGCTCACGGCCCTCGGCGCAGTCGAACTCCGCGCTCCACTCGGCAAAGCACCGGTCGCCGTCGGTCACCGGCGTGAGCTTGAGGGTGGCCACGTAGTGCTCCACGCCCATGGGGCTTTCCAGGATCTCGTAGGTGCAGCTGAAGTCGTAATCGGACAGCGCCAGCAGACGCTCTCGGATCATGCCGCCGTCACGCGTGTGGAAGTGGCGGATGCAGCCGACGCGGTCGGAGGGCTGCTGGTTCTCGATGCGGCTGTCGGCGATGGCGGGGTGCCAGGCGGGCAGGCCGTTGAAGTCTCGGATGCGAGCCCACACCGTGTCGGCGCCGGCGTCGATCACGCTGGAAACATAGACGCGGATCACCTTACAGGCTCCTGGATATGTTCATGCGCCCGCTCACTCGCGCCCGGGCGCTGCCGGGGGCAAGGCCGCATCCATGCTGGCCGCACCCGCCGCCCCGGCCGCCAGCCGGCCGATGTCACCGCCCTGCAGGCCGATCTCCCGCAGCAGCTGGTCCACGATCGGAGCCTGCGCCCGAAAGCGCAGCGCGGAATTCACCACGTTGTCGGCAAAGCCACCATGGCCACCGTCACCGCCGCCCGAGCCGCCGCCACCGGCCAGGCCGTCCACGTGCAGGATCTTGATGCCCTCGATCCGCTCCATCGGCTTGACCGACTCACGGATGATGGCCTCGGCCTTCTCCACGAGTTTGAGGCGCAGCGCCGACGCCCGTGCCTCAGGCGAGAGCACGTTGTGTGCCTCGTTCATCATGCGCAGCGCCTCGGCCTCGATCTCGGCGCGCACGCGGTGCGCCATCGCGCGGATCTGGTCGGCCTCGGCCTCGGCCTGGGCCTGCGCGCGGATCGCCGCGCCGCGGTCGCTGCTGGCCTCTTTCTCGGCCGACGCGGCGGCGGTGATTTCCAGAGCCGAACGCTCGGCGGCCTGCTGCGCGCCAATCAGGTCGATGGCCTTCTTGCGCTGCGCCATCTCCACCTCGCGGGCGCTGAACACCCGCTCTTCGGCGGCCACCGCCTTGGCACGGGCCTCCTCGGCCTCGGCCTGGGCCTCGCTCTGGGCCTTGCTCTCACGCGCCACCGCGATGGCACGCTGCTGCTCGGCCAGCTCCAGCGCCTTGCGACGCTCGATCTCGGCGGCCTGGATCTCGCGTTCCTTGCGGATACGTTCCTGCTCGATGCTCTGCTCGCTGCGGATGCGGGCGGCCTCCACGGCCTGACGGGCGGTGATCTGCGCGCCCTCGGCGTCCTGTTCGCGCTGGGCGCGTTCGGCGGTCACCTCGGCACGCTGGCGCGCCCGGGCCATCTCCACCTCGCGCTGCTGCGACAGCCTTGCGCTCTCGGACTCCAGGTCGATGGTCAGCGACAGCTTCTCGGCCTCCAGGTTCTTGTTGCGGATCGCGATCAGCGTGTCCTGCTCCACGTCGTTGCGCTGCTTCTTGCGTCGCTCGATCTGCTCGGTCAGGCGGGTCAGACCCTCGGCGTCGAAGGCGTTGCTGGGGTTGAAGAACTCCATGGAGGTCTGGTCCAGCTGGGTCAGGGATGCCGCCTCCAGCTCCAGGCCGTTCTTGGTCAGGTCTTCGGCCACCGCCTCGCGCACCCGGCGTACGTAGGAGCCGCGCTTCTCGTGCAGTTCCTCCATGGTCATCTCGGCAGCCGCGGTGCGCAGCGCGTCGATGAACTTGCCCTCCACCAGCTCCTTGAGCTGCTCGGGCTCCATGGTGCGCAGACCCAGGGTCTGTGCCGCGGCGGCGACGCTGTCGGCATTGGCGGCCACGCGCACGTAGAACTCGGCGATCACGTCCACCCGCATCCGGTCCTTGGTGATCAGCGCCTTGTCGCGGCCTCGGCTCACCTCCAGGCGCAGGGTATTCATGTTCACCGGGATCACGTCGTGCACAATGGGCAGCACGAAGGCGCCGCCGTCGAGCACCACCTTCTGCCCGCCCAGGCCGGTGCGCACGAAGGCGCGCTCCTTGGAGCTGCGCAGGTACAGCCAGTGCAGCAGCCACACCGCGATGGCCACCACGATGGCCACGACGATCAGGCCGAGGATGAAGCTTCCGAAATCAGCACCGGTCATGGTGGGTCTCCTCGTTGTCTCTTCTAAGGGTCAATCCTGCGTCCAGGGTGTCCGCGCCCCTCACGTGCGCCGCATCCGGGTGAACTCCAGCGTGGTGGCGGTCAGCGCCTGCTCGGCGGGCAGCCGCTCCATGGAGCTGGCGCCATAGAAGCCGTCGCAGCCCGGGCATTGCTCCAGGATGTAGCGGGCGTCCTCGGGGGTAGCGATCGGGCCGCCGTGGCACAACACCAGCAGCTCGGGGTTGATCGCACGTGCCGCCGCCGTCCGGGCCTTGATCGGCTCCACGCAGTCGGCCAGCTTGAGCGCGGTGTGGGCGCCGATCGCGCCGCCGGTGGTCAGGCCCATGTGACACACCACGATGTCGGCCCCGGCCTTAGCCATGGCCTTGGCGTCGTCTTCGCAGAAGACGTAGGGCGTGGTCAGGAGGTCCATCGACCGCGCCCGCGCGATCATCTCCACCTCCAGGTCGTAGCCCATGCCGGTCTCTTCGAGGTTGGCGCGGAAGGTGCCGTCGATCAGGCCGACGGTGGGAAAGTTCTGCACCCCCGAAAAGCCCAGGTCGATCAGCCGGCGCAGGAACTGGTCCGGGATCATGAAAGGGTCGGTGCCGTTCACCCCGGCCAGCACCGGCGTGTGGCGCACCACGGGCAGCACCTCGCGGGCCATGTCGCAGACGATCTCATTGGCATTGCCGTAGGCCAGCAGGCCCGCGAGCGACCCGCGACCCGCCATGCGGTAGCGGCCCGAGTTGTAGATCACGATCAGGTCGATGCCGCCGGCCTCTTCGCACTTGGCCGACAGGCCCGTGCCGGCGCCACCACCGATGATAGGCTCACCACGCGCCACCTTGGCGCGCAGCCGCTTGAGAATTTCAGTCCGTGCGATCCTGGGCATCGTGTGTGACTCCGTCGGGGCCCCGCTCAGGCGCGCCGCGCGAGGCGGCTGCCCGACACCTCGTGCCAGGCCGCCACCAGCGCCTGGGCGAAGGCTTCGTCGTTGATGTGATGGGGCAGGCGCACCAGGCGCCGGTCAGCCCCGCCGCGAAAGCCCTTCTCGATGGTCTCGAACAGCACCTGATCGGCCTGCGGATCGTGAAACGGCTGCCCCGGCCGGTCGATGGCCGAGACCCCGCCCTCGGGAATCAGGAAGCGCACCGGCCCGCGCATGGCGTTGATCTTGGCCACCAGGAACTCGCCGATGGCGCGGCACTCGTCGGCAGTGGTTCGCATCAGCGTGACGCTGGGGTTGTGCTTGTACAGGCGCCGGTCGCGAAAACGCTCGGGCACGGTGTCCCAGGCGCCGAAGTTGGCCATGTCCAGCGCGCCGCAGGAGCCGACCCAGGGCAGTGCGTGGCGCGCGAACACGTCCAGCCTGTTCGGCCCCGCCGACAGCGTGCCGCCCGCGATCTCGTCGGCGATCTCGGTGGTGGACACGTCGATCACGCCCTCCAGCATCCCGGAATCGGCCAGCTTCTCCATGGACTGCCCGCCCACGCCGGTGGCGTGAAAGACCAGGCAGTCGAAGTCGGCGTCCAGCAGCTTCGTGACCGCCTGCACGCAGGGCGTGGTCACGCCGAACATGGTCAGCCCGATCGCCGGCTTGGTGGCCTGCAGCGCGGTCGCCGGGTGGGTGATCATGCCGGCCAGAGCATGCGCGGCGTTGGCCAGCACGTGTACGCTGATGCGGTTCAGGCCCTGTACGTCGGTGATCGAGTACATCATGCAGATGTCGCTCGGCCCCACGTAGGGCCGGGTATCGCCGCTGGCCATGGTGGAGACCATCACCTTGGGGATGCCCACCGGCAGCGCGCGCATGGCGGCGGTGGCCAGCGTGGTGCCCCCTGATCCGCCGGCGGAGATGATGCCGCCCAGGTCGCGCCGCGTAAGTACGAAGCGCTCGAAGGCCAGCGCCATCGCGCCGACGTCGTGGCCCCGGTCACCGGTGAAGACGGCCGATTCGCCGCCTGGGTGGTGGCGGGCGACCTCACGTGGATGCACGCTGGCAGTGGAGGTGCGGCCACTGGTGGACAGGTCCACCGTCACCACCCGCAGGCCCAGGCGCTCCAGGCACTGGCGCAGGTAGAACAGCTCGCGGCCCTTGGTGTCGAAGGTGCCGGCCACGTAGGCGGCACGGCCGCTGGTGGCCGCTACCGGGAAGTCGAAGACGAGCGCCGGCTTGTCGGCGCTGCGCGGCGCATCGGCCGCGGGTGGCGTGGTCCGCGTCATCGCAGGTGCCGCCGTCGGGGTCGCATCGCCGGACGGCAGCGGCCGGTCCATCACTGGCGCGGTGGGCGTTCCCGCGTTCCAGCGGTTGTAGCCCCGCACCGTACGCGGCGCCAGGTCGTCCAGCGAGGGCACACCGTCACCGTGGGCGCGCAGCACGGTCAGCACGCGAACCTCCTGGCCACCCTCGCCCGCCTGCGCACCTTGGGCGGAAGCGGGCGCCGGGACATCCGCCAACGCTTCATCTTCACCGTGCGAGCGCACCCCGAGCAGCCGCTCCTGCAACTCGCGGTCGGCCGCCAGTTCGCCGGCCGGCATCTCCTGCGCGATGCGACCGTTCACCATGATCCCGATGCGGTCGGCCACGCTGGTGGCCACGCCCAGGTTCTGCTCGATCAGCAGCACCGCGATCGCGCCCTCGCGCGCGAGGTCACGCAGGGCCTGCGCCACCTGCTCCACGATCACCGGCGCCAGGCCCTCGGTCGGCTCGTCCATCACCAGCAGGCGCGGCTCCAGCAGCAGCGCGCGGCCGATGGCCAGCATCTGCTGCTCGCCGCCGGAAAGCTGCGAGCCCCCGTTGCTCTTGCGCTCGGCCAGGCGCGGGAACATCGTGTAGACGCGCTCCACCTCGCGCCGGTGGCGCGCCACCAGGCGCAGGGTCTCGTCCACCGAGAGTGAAGGCCACACCCGCCGCCCTTGCGGCACGTAGGCGATGCCGCGGCGCGTGATCTCGTGGGGGCTGCGGCCCAGGATCTCCTCGCCCGCCAGCTTCACGCTGCCGCCGGCCGGCACCAGGCCGGTGATCGCGTTGCAAAGCGTGGTCTTGCCCATGCCGTTGCGGCCCACGATGCCCAGAACGCCCGTGTCCAGGGTCAGGCTCACGCCCTGCAGGGCATGCGCACGCCCGTAGTAGACATCCAGCCCCTGCACTTCCAGCAGTGGTTCAGCGCGCGAGGGCGAGCGTCCCTCGCGACCCTCCCTTGCTCGCGGGGCCTCGGCACCCGCTGCCCCCTGCCGCTCACGGCCAAACCACGCCATCAGTGCCGCCCTCCCATGTACAGGGCCTGCACCTGCGGATCGGACTCGATCTCGGCGGGCGAACCATGCCGCAGGACGCGGCCGTTGTGCATCACGGTCACGCGCTCGGACACGCGCAGCGCGATGTCCAGGTCGTGCTCGATGATCACGAAGCTCATATGCGCCGGCAGCGACGCGAGCAGCATCACCAGCTCGCGACGCTCGGCGGGCGACAGGCCCGCTGCCGGCTCGTCAAACAGGATCAGGCGCGGCGCACCGGCCAGTGCCATGCCGATCTCCAGCTGGCGCTGCTGACCGTGGGCCAGGTTGGCCACCGGCTCGTCGGCGATGTGCGACAGCCGCACCCGCTCCAGTAGGTCCTCAGTGGCCAGGCGCGAGGGATGGCCCGCGCCCGGGCGCCATATCCCGAAGCGTCCGCTGGCCACGCCGCGCACGGCCAGGAACAGGTTGTCCCGCACCGACAGGTCGCGAAACAGCAGCGAGGACTGGTAGGTACGCCGCAGGCCCTTGCGGATCCGCTCGTGGGGCGGCAGCGCGGTGATGTCCTCGCCAAAGAATTCGATCCGCCCACTCGTGGGCGGGAAGTCCCCGGTGATGGCGTTGAACAAGGTGGTCTTGCCCGCGCCATTGGAGCCGAGGACGGCGTACTTCTGGCCCGCGCCCACCGCGAACGACACATCGTCCACGGCGCGCAGCGCGCCGAAGGCCCGGGTCACGCCGTGCAACACCAATGCGTCGGAGGACGCCAGCGGTGCGCGCGCCACCGCCCCGGCGCCGGCCAGGGCCGGCGCGCGGGATGCGGAACGCAGTTGGGTGACGGAGGCCATCGGGGTTCAGCCAGAGTGCGCCATCAGGCCAGTCCCTGCCTCAGGGGCAGGCGGGCACGTCACGAGAGCCCATCTGGAACTCTTCCTTCTTCATGCCCAGCGTCTGGTCCACGTTGTCCACCTTGCGCAGCACGCGGGTGGTCAGCTCACCACGGCTGTCCTTGACCACCTCGGTCACGAAGGTGGTGCCAATGGCCTGGCGGTTGCCGTCGAGCTTGACGGTGCCGGTGGGCATCTTCAGCTCCAGCTTGGACAGGGCCTCGCGGTACTTGGCCTGCCCGCCGGAAAGGTCACCCTTGACCGTATCCAGCGCGTCCAGCGCCGCCTTCATGTTGGTGTAGTACACCAGCGCGAACAGGCTGGGGCTGGGGTAGCCGCCGGCCGACACCGGGTAGTTGCGCTGGTAGTCGGCCACGAAGGCCTTCCAGTCAGCGCCGTCGAAGCTGTCGGCATACGGGCCTGCCGACATCGTGCCCACCAGCGAGTCACGCCGCTTGCCACGGTAGTTCAGCACGTCCTGGCTCACCGTGATGGATCCACCCATCAGGGGCTTGTCGCCGCCAGCCGCCTCGTACTGGTTCAGGAAGTTCACCGCGTCGGCGCCACCCAGCACCACCAGCAGGGCGTCGACATCCTTCGGGATACGTGCGATGACCGAGGAATAGTCCTTGCCGCCCAGCGGCACCCAGGCCTTGGTCGGCACCTTGCCGCCCAGGCGGCAGAACTCGGACATGAAGCCCTGCACCTGCGAGTAGGGGAAGGCGTAGTCCTCGGCGATCACCATCACGCGCTTGTAGCCCTTGTCCATGGCGGCCTTGCCCAGACCCACCATCCACTGCGCGCCCTCGGTGTTGAAGCGGAAGAAGTTGGGGCTGGGGTTCTGCAGGGTCGTGGCCTGCGCGCCGGAGCCGCCGTTGATGAAGGTCATATTGGGCTGGGTCTTGGAGTAGTCCTTGACCGCGATGCCCTCGCCGCCGGACAGCGGGCCGACCACGATATCCACCTTGTCCTGCTCCACCAGCTTGCGCACCGCGTTCACGGCCACGTCGGGGTTGGCGTTGGACGAGGCCTTGACCATCTCGATGCGCCGGCCGGCCACCATGCCCCCGCGCTGCTTGATCGCCAGCTCCGCGCCGCGCATGCCGTCGGCGCCACCGGCCGCGAACGGGCCTTCCAGCGTGGCCAGCACGCCGATCTTGATGGGGGCGCCCTGCGCCCAAGCCAGCCCGGTGAAGGTTGCGGCGGCTGCCGCGGCGACCATCGAGCGTACCCAGATCCGTTTAGTCACTTTCACTGTCGTCTCCTCTTTCAATGTCGACGTTGCGGGGAAGTGACGGTCTGGTTCGGGCCGAAGCGGGAGCGAAGCTTCGCCCACAGTCCGAGCAGGCCGTCGGGGGAAAACAGCACGATGGCGAGGAACACCACGCCGATCACGAGGTTGAAGCGCTCGCGGTCGATCAGGTCGATCGCGAAGGTCTGAAGCAGCACGAAGATGATCGCGCCCAGGAACGCGCCTATCGGGTGGCGCATGCCCCCCAGCACGGCGATGACCAGGATGTTGATCTGCCAGCCGGTGTTGACGGAGCCGGGGGCGATCAGGCCGTTGTACCAGACCAGCAGCACGCCGCCGACAGCCGCCATCAGGCCGGCTACCGAGTAAGCGGCCACGCGGTGCGCCACCACGTTGAAGCCCAGGGCCGCCATCCGGCGCGGGTTGTCACGCACGCCCTGCAGCGCGATGCCGAAGGGTGTGCGCACCAGCCACTTCACCGCGAGGTAGGCCACCATCGCCCAGAACAGGGACAGGAAGTAGAAGGGCACCGGGTCGCGCCAGTTCAGGCCGAAGACCTCGGGTGGGTACACCCTCTGGAAGCCCTGGAAGCCGTTGAACACCGTGTAGTTCTGCAGCACCAGGTAGTAGAAGGCCACGCCAAAGGCCAGCGTGATCATGATCGTGTAGATGCCCTCGGTGCGTACCGACAGCCAGCCGATCACGGTGGCACAGGCGGTTGCGATCACCAGGGCGACGATCACCGCCAGCCACCACGGCCAGCCCAGGCTGATGGCGGTGCTGCTGCTGCCGAAGACCGCCAGCGCGTACCCCGCCATGCCGGCCACCGACATCTGCGCCAGCGACACCATGCCGCCGTAACCGCCCAGGAAGGTCAGGGACAGCGCGATGATCCCCAGCACCAGGGCCTGCGCCGCCACCTGGAAGGTGAGGAAGGGCGTAGCCACCCAGGGGAACACCAGTACCAGGGCGATCACGGCTACGTGGCGTGGCGAGAGCGTGCGCCACAGGAACTTCAGCCAGCGCGGGGCGTTGCTGTCGGCGTAGGGATCGACAGGTGCCGGTATCGCGGGCGCGGCGGCGCGCACCGGGCGGCGTGCGGCGTCCGGGCCGGAGGATCCGCGCAGGCCGCCGTTCATGGCACGGCGCCATTGGGCGGCGCTCATGATCTGGCTCCCAACGCGCTCATGGTGGATCTGACGCCTCTCATGCCGCCTTCCCCAGGATGCCTCGCGGGCGGAAGGCCAGCACGAGGATCAGGATGACGAAGGTGAAGACCACGCTGTAGGTGGGCGCGTAGGCCAGGCCATAGGTCTCGGCCAGGCCCAGGATCACCGCGCCCACGGCGGCGCCCACCACGCTGCCCATGCCGCCCACGATCACCACGATCAGCGACGCCAGCAGCAGTCGCGTGTCCTCGCCGGGCACCATGGACAGTTCCACCGCCCCGATCACTCCGCCGAATCCCGCCAGCCCCGCTCCCAGCATGAAGGTCACCGCGAACACCAGGTTCACGTTCACGCCCGAGGCGGCCAGCATCTGGCGGTCGTCCACGCCGGCCCGGATCATCGCGCCCACGGTGGTACGCGTGAGCAGCCACCACAGGAACACGCCAATCGCGACGCCGAACACCAGCAGGCTCAGACGGTAGGCCGAATAGGCCTTGATCAGGGGCAGATTGCGGATCGGACCCTGCAGCCACTCGGGTGCTTCCATCTGGTGCACCTGCGCGGTGAAGGCCCACAGCAGCAGGTCGGCCACCACGATGGACAGGCCGATCGTCACCATGGTCTGGCGCAGGTCCTGGCCCTGCATGTGCCGTAGCACCAGCACCTGCAGCAGCAGGCCGGCGACGGCCGCAGCCAGGAAGCCGGCGGCCAGCGCCAGCACCCACCAGCCCGTCTTCTCCGCCACGAAGAAGCCTACGTACCCTCCCAGCAGGTAGAGCGATCCGTGCGCGAGGTTCACGTTGCGCATCAGCCCGAAGACCAGGGTGAAGCCACTGGCTACGATGAAGTACAAGGACGCCAGCGTGAGCCCATTGAGCAGGGTCACGAAATACAGGCGCGTGTTGTCCACCATCGCCCACAGCGAAAACACCGCCAGCGGACCGCCAATCAGCAGCCACGCCCAGGCGCGCGCATCCCATTTCATGCCGGGCCCCCACGTCCGCCCACTGCGTGTGGCGTCCTGCCCCCCGAGGGGGCCTTCGCGCCTTGGGACGGCCCGGCGGCGCTCATGCAGCCATCTCCCAGGCGCGGGCGCGGGCCAGCGGCGGCTCCTTGGCGAAGGTGCCGTCCTTCATCACTGCCAGGATGCGTTTGGGATCGCGCAGGATGGACAGGTTGGCCAGCGGGTCGCCGTCGAGCAGCAGCAGGTCGGCCAGGTAGCCCTCCTTGACCAGGCCCAGCTGGTGCGGCTGCATCATCACCTGGCCGCCGTACAGCGTGCAGGCGCGGATTGCCTCCATGGGCGTGAAGCCCAGGTACTTCACGAACAGCTCCAGGTCCCGGGCGTTCTTCAGGTGCGGGTTGAAGGCAAAGCCATAGTCACCCCCGGGCAGCACGCGCACGCCCCGGCGATGCATGGCCTTGAGCGACTCGCAGGCGGCGGCCCATTCCTCCTCGTAGCCCATGGACACCGCCTGCTCGTGGCTCACGCCGAAGGGCTCGGCCTCGTGCAGCAGCGCGTACAGGATGCCGATACCCGGCGCGACGAACACTTCGTCCTTCGCGGCCTCCAGCATGTCCAGCGCCTCGGTGTCGGTGAAGCTGGCGTGGTAGATCAGGCGGATGCCATGGCGCAGGGCCTGCTTGACGCTGGCGCAGGAACGCGCGTGCACGATGATGCGCTTGCCTCGCATCCGCACCTCCTCGGCGCAGGCGGCCACCTCGGCATCGGTCATCCAGGTGGTCTTGGCGTCGGCGCCAGGGACGAAGTTATCGCCCGAGAGATTCAACTTGATCGAATCGACCCCGTACTTCAGGAACATGCGCGTCACGCGGCGCAGGTCTTCGGCGCCATTGACCACCACCCCGAAGCTGAACTCCGGAAACGGCAGGTGCGGCAGCATCTCGTCGCCCAGGCCGCCGGGCACGGTGATCTCCTGGCTGGCGGCCAGGTAGCGCGGGCCGGGGATCTGGCCGCTCTGGATCGCATTGCGGATCACCACGTCCAACCGCGGCTTGGCGCAGGCCGCGCCCAGGCAGGAGGTGAAGCCCGCCTTCAGGTAGCTGTGGGCCACCTTGGCGGTCCACAGCACGTGCTCCTCCAGCGGCATGGTCTGGATGCCGGCCAGCGTGGCCGCGTCATTCCAGGAGAAATGCGTGTGCGCCTCGGTCATGCCCGGCATGAGCGTGGCGCCGCCGGCGTCCACCACCAGCGCATCGCCCGCGCTGGCGCTCGCGCCGCTGCGACTGACCTGCACGATGCGGTTGCCGCGCACGCGCACGCTGCCGGCGTAAGGCAGCTGCCCTGAGCCGTCCAGGATGCGCACGTTGGTGAACAGGGTTTCGCGGATCGCTGCCATGTCGTTTGCCCTCCGCTTGCTCTAGGCTGCCCAGCGCGTGGCGCGCGCCTGCCGCACCGGCGGCGCCCGGTGGAACTCGCCGTCCTTCATGACCGCCAGGATGCGGGCGGGGTCCTGCATCACGGTGATATCGGCCAGCGGGTCGCCGTCGATCAGCAGGATATCGGCCAGGCACCCCTCGCGGATGTAACCCAACTCCTTGCCCATCTTCATCATCGGCCCGCCCCAGGCGGTGGCCGACAGCAGCGCCTCCATGGGGCTCATGCCGATGTACTTCACGAAGTACTCCAGGTCCTTGGCATTGGTTCCGTGCGGCGTCCAGGCAAAGCCGTAGTCGCCCCCGGGCAGGATGCGAATGCCGCGCCGGCGCATCGCCTTCATGCTCTCGATGGCCGCCTCCAGCTCGCGGTGGTAACCCATCTTGCGGGTCACCTCGGGCGTCAGGCCCCATTCGCTGGCGTGGTGGCAGGTGTTGATCAACCAGGCCAGACCCGGCGCGACGAAGTGCTTGAACTTGTTCGCCTCCAGCAGGTCCAGCGCCTCTTCGTCCGCAAAGCTGGCGTGGTAGATCACCTCGATCCCCAGCTTCACGCACTGCTTGATCGACCAGGTGGAGCGCGCGTGAGCCGCCACCCGCTTGCCCCAGGCCTTGGCCTCCTCCACGCAGGTGCGGATCTCCTCCTCGGTGAACTGGCTCATCTCCGATGGCATGCCGGTGATGGACTCGCCCGAGAGATTGATCTTCAGCGAATCCACGCCGTACTTGCAGAACATGCGCACGCAGCGGCGCATCTCCTCAGCGCCACTAACGACCGCGCCGAAGGCGAACTCGGGCTGCGGCAGGTGCGGCGCGGTGGTGTCGCCCAGGCCGCCGGGCACCGTGATCTCCTGGCTGGCCGCCAGGTAGCGCGGGCCGATGATGGTGCCGTCGTTGATCGCGTTGCGTATCACCACGTCCAGACGCGGCTTGGCGGTCGCCGCGCCCACGCAGGAGGTCCAGCCCATGTCCAGGTAGCGGCGCGCCACCTGCGCGCACCACAGGATGTGTTCTTCCGGCGGCATGCGCTGGATGGACTCCAGGCTGGGCTGGTCGTTCCAGGAGAAATGCGTGTGCGCCTCCACCATCCCCGGCATCAGGAAGGCGCCTGCGCCGTCAATCACCTGCGCACCCGCGACAGGTGCGGTGCGCGCACCATACCCCGTCTGGAGCACCCGCGTGATGCGGTTGCCCTGCACTAGCACCTCGCCCTGGAACGGCGTCTCGCCACCGCCGTCGAAGATGCGCACGTTGGTGAATAGAACGTCGGCCATGCGCTCGATCCTCGGGTTCAGTGGGTGGTCAGGGGGGCTGTCGCAGCCACTGGCGCGCGCCCCACCGATCCGATGAATTCCTGCCAGTGCGTCATGCATTGCGCGGCACGCTCCACCGGCGTCCAGTGGCCGCAGCGCTGAAGCACCACGGTGCGCACGGCGCGCGCGCCGTGCAGGCGGTCGGCCAGGGTCCGCACTGCCTGCGGCGGCGCCACCCCGTCCTCGTCGCCAGTCACCAGCAGCACCGGCGCCTGGATCCGCTCCACCGCCGCAGGCTGCGCCTCGGCCAGGGCCTCGCAGGTGCGGGCATAGCCTTCGCCATCGCACCGCATCAGGTTGTCACGCACGAAGGCCACCGCCAGGGCATCGCGCTGGCGGGTGTCCGCGGAGAGCGAGGCCTGTACCAGCTGCTGCGCGATCGCATGCATGCCCTGCGGGCCGCTGCGCGCCTTCTCGGCGCGGTCACGCAGTCCCTTGCGGGCCGGGTCGGGCGGCGCCATGAGGGGCCCGAACAGCGCCAGGCTGAGAACGAGCGCAGGGTGCGTCACCGCCACGTGCTGGCACACGATGGTGCCCAGGGAATGCCCCAGCCAGTCGGCCTGGCGCACGCCCAGGCGCTCACAGGCCTGGGCCGCCGCAGTGACGAACCGTTCGATCGACAGCACGCCCTCGGCGCGCGAGGACAGGCCGCTGCCCGGTAGGTCGATGCGCAGCACCCGGTGGCGTGCCAGCGCCGGCATCATCGGTGTCCAGGTGTTGGAGCTGCCCCCCAGTCCGTGCACGCAGACCACCGGGGGGCCTTCGCCCTCGTCCTCCACGGCCACGCGCTCGAACAGATGCAGCGTCACGCGCGCGTACCCCTGATTCGCGGCTCACCGCACGGGCACGGGCCGGCCGTGAACGGGCCGGCCGAGATCTCTCCACCCGTGCAGCTTCGCTGCCCGCACCGGCCTCGTCCGTCAGAACGCATGGGACCGTCTCCTCGTCGTCCTCGCAGTCAGGCACGTCATGCGCCACGCCGCGGGATCTGTCTTGGCAGAAATGAGACTTGCGTCTCAAATCTGGATGGAGGCATCATAAGCATGAGCAAACTCCCCTGCCAAGGGCCCATCGATCAATCAGTCCCCGGGATAAACCCGCATGCCCACCCCCAAGGTCGCCCCCAGTTTCGGGCCGTCGCCGCCAGAACGAGGCGTAAAGGCCTCTACTTTTCGGCTGCTGCTGGACACCGCGATGCAGCTGATACGCGAAGCCGGCCACGTGCCCTCGATGGCGGATGTCGCGCAGCGCAGCGGCGTCTCGCGCGCCACGGCGTACCGCTACTTCCCTAGCCGCAGCGCGCTGATCGCCGCGGTGATGGATGCCTCGCTGGGGCCGGTGCGTGACTTCTCCTCGCCCCACGCCGACGGGCCCCGGCGCGTGCGTGACGTGTTCGAGAAGACCTTCCCCCTGTTTCAGGCCTTCGAGCCCCAGATGCGCGCGGCGGTGCAACTGTCGCTGGAGCAGTGGGCGCAGGAGCGCGCCGGTTCGCTGGAGGAAGAGCCCTACCGGCGCGGCCACCGCGTTCGTATCCTGGGCGACGCGATCGCACCGCTGTCCAGCGTGCTGGATCCCGCCGCGCAGATGCGGCTGCACCAGGCCCTCACCGTGGTCTATGGCATAGAGACCTACATGATCCTCAAGGACATCTGGGGCCTGTCGGACAAGGCCGTGGAAAAGGTGGCCCTGTGGATGGCCGACGCGCTGGTCGCCGCCGCGACGAAGGAGGGCCAGCGCGCTGCAGGCAACGCCGCGCGCAAGGCCGCGGCCGGCAAATCGATCCAACGCAAAGCCATCACCGGTGAATCCACCACCCGCAAACCCGCCACCGCCCGCAAGCCCAGGAGCCCCCGATGACCGCTGCGCCGCATGAACCCGCGTGGTACGACGCCCAGTACAACAACCGCGCCCGTATCCCCGGACACCCGCAGATCCTGCAGTCGTGGGCCGAGCGCTCGCGACAGGCACTGGACGATCCGCTCTGTGTGCGCGACATCCCGTATCAGGAAGCCTCTCCCGCCTCGGCCGGTGCAGGCCATGACCCCGGCAACACCCTGGACCTGTTCCTGCCACACCCACCGGGCCGTGCAGCAGCGGGCGGCGCGCCGGTTTTCGTGTACCTGCATGGCGGCTACTGGCGGGCCCTGTCCAAGCGTGACCAGGCGTTCATCGGACCGGCCTTCGCGCAGGCGGGCGCGCTGGTGGCGATTCCCGACTACCCGCTGGCCCCCGCGGTCAGCGTGGAGCACATCGTGATGCAAGTGGCCCGCGCCGTCGCCTGGACCTGGCGCCACGCGCGCGAATACGGCGGTGACCCGCGGCGCCTCGTCGTCGCCGGCCACTCCGCGGGAGGGCACCTGGCGGCCATGATGCTGCTGCTGGACTGGCCCGCCTTCCAGGCCGGCCTGCCGCGGCGCCTGGTGCGGGGCGCGGTGTCGCTTTCGGGCGTGTTCGATCTGGAGCCCCTGCGCCACGCGCCCTTCCTGGCGCCCGACCTGCGGCTGGACGAACAGGCCGCCCTGCGTCTGAGCCCCGCCTGCATGCCCGCGCCGACGGGGCCGCTGCTGGCGCTGGTGGGATCGCAGGAGAGCGAGGAGTTCCTGCGCCAGAACCAGCTGATCCGCAAGGCCTGGGGCGAGCGCGCCGTGCCGGTATGCGAGACCGTTCCTGGGCGGCACCACATGAACGTGCTGCACGACCTGGCCGACCCCCAGGCTCGGGCGCACCGGCTCACGCGGGGGTTGCTGGGGCTATAGCGCCGTGGTTAGCAGCTGATGAGCACGCCCCTAGAATGCACTTTTGCGTCCAGAAACCCCCGTCTAGGAAAGCCTCCCATGCGACTGCTCACAGCCATTTCCCGCCTCGCACCCGCTCTCACGGCCCTGCTCACCCTGCACGGTGGCGTCCAGGCGCAGACCGAGTGGAAGTTCAACAACAGCTACGCGCCCACCCGCCCGGAATCGGCGCACATCCGGGCCTTCGCGGCCGACGTCGAGAAGCGAACCAGCGGCAAGCTCAAGATCTCCGTCTCCGAAGGCGGCGCCCTGGGTCTGAAGGACGCCGACGCCCTGCGCTTCATGCAGGCCGGCACGCCCGAGCTGAGCTTCATCTGGCCGCCCTTCATCGGCCGTGACGCGCCCGCACTGGCAAACCTCTACGTCTTCGGCCTGGTGGCCAACGCCGACGAGCACCTCAAGGCCCTGCCCGCGCTGAAGGCCGTGCTCAAGGAAGGCATAGCCAAGTGGAACATCGAAGTCCCCGGCTTCCTGGGCTTCTCCATCGTCGATGCCTCGCTCTTCTGCCGTGAGCCGGTCCGCTCCATCGACGAACTAAAACGTAAGAAGCTGCGCGTGGGCAGCCGCGAGCAGGTCGAGACCTTCAAGCGCCTGGGCGTGGCCGCGCAGATCATTCCGCAGAACGAGCTGTACTCGGCGCTGCAGACCGGTGTGGTCGACTGCGCCCTGTACGCGGCGCGCTTCGCCAACACGATCTCGCTGCAGGAAGTGGCCAAGCACGTGACGCCCACGGGCTTCCCCTTCCCGCCGGCGCCTTATGCGCTGCTCGCGCACAAGGCCAAGTGGGCCGCACTGCCCGCCGACCTCAAGAAAGGCTTCAGCGACGCCGTCGCCGAGCTCGAGAAGGTGAGCTTCAACTTCGACGGCGACGCCTCCGGCGAGAAGGCCGCACGCGAGAAGCTCGTGAGCCAGGGCAGCACCTTCTACCCCGCCCTATCCGCCGCTGACCAGCGCGCGCTGCGCGCCTCGGCGCTGGAGACCTGGGACGTGCTGGCCAAGGAAACCGGCGGCGACGCCATCGCCTACCGCCAGCGCATCCTGCAGGCCCTGCCCAAGTGACGGACCAGCCCACCGGCAAGGCCGGGGGCCAGGCCCAGGGCCAGCCTCTGCAGGCCTGGCCCGAACGCGCGCTGCAGGCGCTGTCCGGTGTGCTGGCCGCCATCGGCGCCCTCTCGCTCGCCAGCCTCTTCGTGCTGGTGCTGGCGGCTGTGGTGATGCGCTACATCTGGGACAAGCCCTTCAACTTCACCGAAGAACTGTCCGGTCTGCTCATGACGCTGGCCGTGTTCACCCTGCTGCCCGCCACAGTACTGCGCGAGCTGCATATCCGCGTCACGGCACTGTCAAGCATGACCGGCGGCCTGGCGCACCGGGTGATCTTCGTCCTGGGCCAGCTGATCCTGCTGGGCTTCTGCGCAGTCTTCCTGCGCGAGATCTGGGGGATCACCGAATTCACCTACAAGCTGGGCCTGAAGTCCGAGCAATCGCGGCTGCCGCTGTCGCCCTTCCTGATCCTGATCACAGCCTCCGTGGCGCTGATGACCGTCGCCGGGCTGTGGCGCACCCTGCGGCCCGTACAGCCCGAACCTGAAGAAGCAGTCCGTCCATGATCTGGTCGGTGCTAGCAGGCCTGCTAGGCCTGACCGTGATGTCGGGTGCCGTGCTGGGCGCCGCGCTGGGCCTGACGGGCTTCGCGATCCTGCACTTCTTCGGGGGCGGCGCCACGCGCCTGGGCGCGCAGGCGGTCCTGAACGTGCTGGGCGAGTTCACGCTCACCTCCATCCCCCTGTTCATCCTGCTGGGGGACGTACTGGTCGCCAGCGGCCTCGCGGGCGGAATCTACAAGGCCCTGTCGCCGCTGTTCGCACGACTGCGCGGCGGCCTGCTGCACACCAACATCGCGGTGTGCACCCTGTTCGGCGCGGTCAGCGGCTCCTCGATGTCGGTGTCGGCGGCGGTGGGCTCGGTCTCCTACCCCGAGCTCACCCAGCGCGGCTACGACAAGCGTATGGTGGTGGGCTCGCTCGCCGGCGGCGGCACGCTGGGCCTGCTGATTCCGCCCAGCCTGTCTCTCCTGATCTACGGCGCGCTCACCGACACCTCCATCGGCAAGCTGTTCCTGGCCGGTATCGTCCCTGGGCTGATGATGGCCCTGATCTTCATGATCTACATCGAGATCAAGGCGCGGCGCAGCCCCGGCATGGTCCCGCGCGAGGCGCCCCTGGGCTGGGGGTCTACGCTGCGCGCCGCCCTCGCCGTGTGGCCCATCCTGCTGCTCATCGTGGCCGTGCTGGGCAGTCTCTTCATGGGCATCGCCACCCCCACCGAATCGGCCGCCGTGGGTGTGGCCGCGGCCGCGGTGCTCGGGTTCACCTTGGGCGACCTCACCCTGTCCAAGCTGCTGCGCACCTTCCTCAACTCGGCCCGCACCTTCGCGGTGATTGCCCTGGTCTTCCTGGGCGCGGTCATCCTGGCGCAGTCCATCAGCCTGCTGCAGCTGCCGCAGAAGATGCTGGATGGCATCTCCAGTGCAGGGCTCTCGCCGCTGGTTCTGCTGGGCGTGATCGTCCTGATCTATTTCCTACTGGGCATGATCTTCGACGGGCTGTCCATGATGGTGATGACCCTGCCGGTCGTCTTCCCGCTCCTGACCGGCCTGGGCTACGACCCGGTCTGGCTGGGTGTGGTGATCACTATCCTGATCGAGATCGGCATGCTCACGCCGCCCGTGGGGATGAACCTGTTCGTGCTGGTGGGCATCAGCAAGCACCAGGTCAACCTGGCCGAGGCATCCGCAGGCGCCCTGCCCTACTGGGCGCTGCTGCTGGTGGGGCTGGCGCTGCTGACGGCAGTGCCTGGCATTGCCACCTGGCTGCCCTCGGTCTCTTTTGCCTGAACCGCCATGTCCGACATCCTGCGTCCGCGCGCCCAAAGACTCATGGCCGAACACGGCCTGGACGCCATCGTGGTGGCCAAGCCCGAGAGCTACACCTGGGCCACCGGTGCGCCCCCGGGCGTAGCGAGTTTCTTCCGGCGGGCTGGCTCGGCCCTGGCCCTGATCCCTGCGGACACAGGCCGGCCGATATCGGCCGTGGCCACCGAGCTGTTCGCGCCGCCAGCGCGTATCGCCCTGGGCGAGGGGAACGTACTCACGCACCCCGACTGGGTCGAGACCGCCGACATCCGGCCCTGGGCCGGCAGCGACGACAGCGCCGCGCAGCTGACCGAACGCGCCTGGCAGGCAGCGGGGCGCGCGCCGGGATTCGCACGGCCCGCTGCGTTCGACACGCGCCTGGCCTTCGCCCGTCTGGTCGAACTGCTGCGCCGCGAGGGCCTGCTGCATGCGCGCATCGGCCTGGACCTGGACTACTGGCCTGTGGCCGACTTCCTGCAGCTGCAGGCCCAGTGCCCGCAGCCCGTGTGGTGCGACGCTAGCCTGGCGCTAGCAGGCATCAAGGCGATGAAGTCCTCTCGCGAGATCGCCCGGCTGCACGCCGCGGCCACCCTGGCCGAGGCAGGCATGCGCCGCGCGATCGAAGCGGTGCACGAGGGCACCACCCGCGACGCCATCGCAGCGGCATGGAAGGCCGGCGTGGCCGATGCGGCAGCCGTCCGGGGCGACCGCCTGACCGGCCAGTGGGAGTACACCACCGTCGGCCCCACGCCCTGGAGCGGCGGTGGCCCTGTGCGCCGCGGTGACGTGATCAAGTTCGACGTCGGGTGCCTGGTCGAGGGCTACAGCTCCGACAGCGGCCGCACCTACACCTGCGGCCCGGCGCGCCCGCGCGCGCGGGAGATCATGCGCGCGCTGTGCGATGCCTTCGCGGCGGGCCTGGAGGTGCTGCGACCGGGCCACACCATGCGCGAGGTGCACCAGAGGGCCACCGCGGCGATGCAGCGGGCGGGCTTTGCCCGCTACACCCGCGGCCACTTCGGCCACAGCTTGGGCCACGACACCTTCTGCGAGGTACCACCCTTCATCGCCGCCCAGGCAGACCTGCCGATCGAGCCGGGCATGGTGCTGGCCTTCGAGACGCCGTTCTATGTCGATGGCGAAGGCGGCTTCATCATCGAGGACCAGTTCCTGATCACCGACGATGGCGCACAGGCAGCTTGGTCGCTCGAGCGCGAGCTGGTGGAACTGGGCTGAGGACCCTAGGCCAAGCCCAAGCCCTCCGGGCCTCAGTAGGTAGAGCGCCCGCCCGAGAGGTCGAAAACCGCGCCCGTCGAGAACGAGCACTCCTCGGTGCACATCCAGGCCACCATCGCGGCGATCTCCTCGGGCTGGCCGAAGCGGGCCATCGGGATCTTGGACAGCATGAACCCGATGTGCTCGGGTGTCATCTGGTCGAAGATCGCGGTGCGGACCGCGGCGGGCGTCACGCAGTTCACGCGGATCCCGGTGTCGGCCAATTCCTTGCCCAGGGATTTGGTCAGGCCGATCACGGCGGCCTTGCTCGCGCTGTAGGCGCTGGCATTGGGGTTGCCCTCCTTGCCCGCCACCGAGGCGATGTTCACGATACGGCCCTCGCCAGTTTCTCGCATCCAGCCCACCACCTCGCGGCAGCAGTAGAAGAGGCCGTGAACGTTCACGTCGAACACCTGCCGCCAGCCGTCGACCGGGTAGTCCCAGACCTTCGTATTGGGGCCGGTGATGCCCGCGCTGTTCACCAGCGCATGCGCCCGCGCATGGCGCTTGCGCGTGGCCGCGACGGCAGCCACCACCGAGGCGTGGTCCGCCACATCCACCGCCACTGCGCCAGCGGCGGCGCCCAGGGCCTGCGCGGCGCGCGTGGCACCCCCTTCGTCACGGTCCCAGAGGGTCACGCTACCACCCGAGGCGATCAGCCGCTGCGCGATCGCGTAGCCCAGGCCGGTGGCACCACCGGTGACGATGGCGTGTCGGCCCTGAAAGTCGAGTTGGTTCACGGAAAACTCCTCGTTGTTACTGTGCGCCTAGCGGCGCGCTTGCGACGGGATTCTAGGGCCTTGTCCGCAGCATGGCCTCACGTTCGTTAGCCTGGGTACTAAACGGCTTGGTCATGGAACAAGAAAAATAAGCGGATGATGGTGGTGTTTTCCAATGAATCGCCCGCGGGCGAGCCCTCTTGCGAAGCGTTACCAGCTCCAAATTCAAAATGCCCAGCCACTGCGAACCTGCTTTCCCCGCCATCAAGGCTCTGATCTTCGACGTCTTCGGCACCCTCGTGGACTGGCGTACCTGCATCGCGCGGGAGGCCGAGCACCTGCTGGCGCCGCGGGGCATTCGGCTTGACTGGCTTGCGTTTGCCGACGCCTGGCGTGCGCAGTACCAGCCCGCCATGGAGGAAGTACGTGCCGGGAGCATTCCGTTCTGCAAACTCGACCATCTGCACCGGCGCAATCTTGATGTCGTCCTCACCGCCCAGGCGCTGAACGACATCGACGAAGGCACACGACATGAACTCACCATGGCCTGGCACCGACTCGACGCGTGGCCTGATGTGGCCGAGGGCCTGGCTGCATTGCGCACCCGATTCCTGCTGGCGCCCTGCTCCAACGGAAACATTTCCCTGATGGTCGACCTGGCCCGGCGCAATGGGCTGATCTGGGATGCGATCCTGGGTGCAGAAGTCGCGCGTGACTACAAGCCCAAGCCGGGGGTCTATCTCAGTGCGGCCGACGCCTTCGATCTCGCACCCGGAGAGGTGATGATGGTCGCCGCCCACAGCTCGGACCTGCAGGCTGCCGCCGCCTGCGGCCTGGCGACCTGCTTCGTCGCCCGCCCCGACGAATATGGGCCTGGCCTTGGAGAAGCTGAGCCCGACGGCCCGGTCGACATCAGCGTCGCCCACCTGCGCGAACTCGCTGAGCGACTCGGCTGTATCCAGCCGGACAGGGGATCACGTCACCTTCCGGATTGAGATCGCGCAGCGTTGCGATCGTGATTCACGGATCGCAAAAAGTCATTGCGCCTCGCGCATGGCTCTTCCCAGCGACTCTTCGCCTTTTGCAAGCAAGGTATCCGCGGCATTGAGTCGGTCGCGGGCTTCGCGGTTCTGGCTCAATTTGGCCTTGCCTTCCATGCGCCTGATCTCGATCTCGATCCCTACGATCGCGCGCAGCATCCCGTCGATGTAGTCGGGGGGCGAATCACCCATCTTCCAGGGACGTGGCTCGGTCATCTCGTGCTGTCGGGTGAGTCTGGCCACGACCCCACGGACAAACTTCTCTTCGTCCATGACGGTCAGCCGGCCCTGCACGTGTACCACCTCGTAGTTCCAGGTAGGGACCTGGCGGTGGGTTTCATGCTTGCTCGGGTACCAGTTGGGCGATATGTAGCTCTCGTTACCTCGAAAGATCACCAGGACGTCGGCGCCGTCCTTGCACTGCTGCCACACCGGATTGGCGCGCGCCACGTGCGCGGTCAGGAGTCCGAGCGTACCGTGAGCGGGATCAAACTCAAACGGAATGTGGTTAGCGTCCAGTCCGTCGGGGCCTACCGTGACCAGCGCGCCCAGCGGGTGCTCCCGAATGATCGCGTGCAGGTCCTGGGGATTCTTGATTGCGAAATGGGGGGGTACGTACATAGGAATCTTCAAAGTTTGATTACCGATCGTCCTATTTTCCGCTCACATCCCCTTCAGAGGAATCAGGATTTCATTGCGCCGGTTCCACGGCAAGGTGAACGGGTCGTTATAGCGAGCCAGTTGGGGGCGGTCCTCAAACGCCAGGTTGTTGCGCGCCAACCAGTCTTTGAGCAATTGGGTCTGGCGCTCGATGCTGGCGGCGGTGGTCAAGCCACTGAATCGCACGGCAGCCATGCGCTGCGCAGGCACCTCACGCAATTGCACGCTGGCGTCGACCGGTTTGGGCAAAGTACCCAGGGACATGCCTTGCGGCATGACGAAATGCAGCCGCCATTGCTGGTTCTGCGCCTCCATGGTCACAGGCGCGGTCATGGCGATCTTTTCGCTCTCGCCCTTGGCGTTCTGATTCTTCCCGAAGATGTAGCCGGCCACTCGGCGAAACCCCAGGCTGCCCGCGACGTCAAAGTCACCTTCGATCAGCGTTTCAGCTACCGTGAGCACGCCGTAGTCACGGACTTCGAAAGGCGGCTCGTTCTTCACCAGGGTGTAGGGAGGTTCGCTGACGGTTTGGGCCATGCTGGATCCGATCAAACCCAAGCCGGTCAAGACAAACCACAACAGGGCTTTACGGGTCATGCTGGGGGTGCTTTCTCGAAACGGCAGTGAGAGGGTGACTGCACGTCATTCTAAGGAGGGTGAAGTGAATCAGGCAGGGTTCACGGCTTGAAACCTATACTGCCAGCCGCCGCTCAATCCATAGACCTGACCGTGAACGACACCCGTCCCGACGCACTCCAACAGGCGCGCGTCCTCTTCGAGCAAGGCGTGCGAGAAGCCGAATCGGGCCAGTTGTCCCGCGCCGAATCGTCTTTCAGCCAGGCGCTCGAACTGGCGCCCGAACGCCCGTCGGTCCTGATGAACCTGGGCGTGGTGCGTGCCGCGCTGGGCCAGACCGCCCAAGCGATCGACCTGCTGCGTCGCGCCGCGCAGCTTGAGCCCGAAGCCGCTGAAACCTGGGCTCATTTGGGGGCCAGTTATGCCGAAGCGGGTCAATACCCGCTGGCTTTGGCCGCGCTCGATCGGGCCTTGGCCCTGCACCCCCAGCAACTGATCCCCCTGCGACACAAGGCGTCGGTTTTACGGGAATTGGGCCGATGGGATGAATCGGCCCAATGTCTGCAAACCCTCCATCAACAGGGCGCAGGTGACGAGCTCACTCGCTACATGCTGGCCGCCGTGCTGCATGCCCAGAGTGGCTGGACCCAAGCGCCGCCCGCCCCGCCGGCAGGCTATGTGGCGCAACTCTTTGACCGCTACGCCGACGACTTTTCCAGCCACTTGGCCCAACTGGACTACCGTGCGCCCGACATCCTGGTCAAGGCCGCCCAGAGCTGTCTTTCTCCCTCGTGGCAACACGTCCTGGACCTGGGCTGCGGCACCGGCCTGGTCGGCCAGTGTCTGCAAGGCCTGGCCCTGCACGTCGACGGCGTTGACCTCTCCGCCGGCATGGTGCACAGAGCGCAAGAAAGTGGGCACTACCGCCGGGTCTGGCAGGCCGATATTCACGACGCCATGGAACAGGCCCACCGTGCAGGCGACCGCTACGACCTGATCGTGAGCGCCGACGTCTTCATCTACGTGGGTGCCTTGGAGCGCGTGTTCGAACTCGCCACGCAGGTGCTGCGTGCCGGTGGTGGTTTGGTATTCAGCCTGGAGGAGTGGGCGGCAGGCCCCGAGGCGTATGTGCTGCGGCCCAGCCTGCGATATGCGCACTCCCTGGCGTACATCCAGCGTTTGGCTTCAGACCATGGTTTGCGAGTGCTGCGGGCAGACCGCGGTCTGTTGCGTCACGATCACGGGCAGGCCATCACCGGGTTGTTCTGTGTTTTGCAGACAAACGTCCGGCCTGGTTCTTCGTGAGTGGACACGCTGGATACGCCACAGGACGCCACTGATGTACTGCCCCGACAAGCGATCGACCTTAGCGAAGCTGATCACCAGCTCGGCCTTTTTGACAGCTCCCTTGAGCGCCAAAGCCAGCGATTTTGGTCGCGCCAAAGGCTTTCCCACAGGATGGGGGCCGCCAGGACAAAACCCCAATCCCTGGGGGCATCCCGACTGGATCGTCGGGAACTTCTCGGGCGGTGTTGAAAAACTTTTCGATCACAAAGTCGTCAAAGCGCCGGCGATAAGCTCTCCCCTTGCCAACAGCCCCCGAGCCATGCGTTGGGGTCTATTTGGCAGCTTTCAGGACTACCAAAGGCGCTATGGCAAACCCGCCATGCTCGTGGCGCGATCGGATACGGTCTTTTATGAGCACTATGAATTCGATCGCTCCCAGGAGATGCGCTTTTACAGCAAGTCCATGGCCAAGGGCGTACTCAGTCTGCTCGTTGGCCTGGCCTTTGATCTTGGGCTATTTGACAGTCTGGAAGATCCTGTCGAGAAGTACGACGGCCGCCTCAAAGGCAAGCCCCTGGGGAGGGTCACGCTGCGACAGGCCTTGAACATGTCCAGCGGCGCAGATATCTGTCATTGGCTCTGCGGCACGCGAGACAACTTCGAGAAGTGGGACTTGCGGGGCTTTATGGGACACCCGCGCAGCCGGGGGAAGAATACCGACCAGGACTCAGTGATCTTGAACTGGTCCCATGGCTTCAAGCACGAGCCTGGCACGGCTTTCAACTACTCACATGTCGACCCACATCTGATCAGCATGGCCCTGAGGGCCGCTTCCAAAATGAGCATCACGGAATTCACCGAGACAGCGCTGTGGAGGGGCATCGGCGCACAGGCTGACGCGGTATGGCTGACGGACTCCGTCGGCGTAGAAGACGTCAGCGCCAGTTTCTCGGCCGGTCTGCGGGACTGGGGGCGTCTTGGCCTGCTGGTGGCACAAAGCGGCGCGCTGGGGGGCAAGCAGATCATCAAGAGCGAGTGGTTCCAAGAGTGCAGAACCCATCGCTCCTCGGAGGCCTTTTTGCGTCGCGGCCGGATCCAGGGGTACGGCCAAGGCTACAAGTTCTACTTTCACCACCCTGGAGACGATGGCAAGTGGCTGCGCTTTGGCGGCGACCTGGGCCAATCCATCTACACCGACAGTAGGACCGGTACCACGCTGGTCATATTGAGTGCCTCCAACGAAGGAGGGCAGGAGTACGGCAGGCTGTTCGAGACGGCGCTGTCGAGCACATCCTGAGCTGATAGACCCTCATGCGAAGCGCACGGGAACGTGCGCGAGTCCGCGGCGCAGGTCGTTCCTTCGTCCAGGTCTCACTGGCCGCGCCAGACCGGAGCAGTCTTTGCCACGAAGGCCTGCACCCCGCTGTGGAAATCGGCGCTGCCATAAGCGCGCCGGATCAGGTCTTCGCAATCGGGCAGGTCCCGCTGCAGCAGGCGATTGAGCGCCTCCTTGCTCACGGCCTGGGTGACGGGCGCGAGCCGCGACAGGCGCTGGCACAAGCTGTCGGACGCCTCGTCCAGAGCCTCGGGCGCCACCACGTCCAGCAGATAGCCCGCGACATGCGCTTCATCGGCGGCGATCAGTTCCGCCGCCAGCAGCAGGCGCAGCGCGCGCGGCCGGCCCATCGCCGCCACCAGCCGCGCCAGGTTGGAGGCGGACAGGCAGTTGCCCAGCGTACGGGCGATGGGCACGCCAAACTGCGCGCCCTGGGTGGCGATGCGGAAATCGCAGGCCGTCGCCAGCGCCAGGCCGCCGCCGATGCACCAGCCTTCGACCACGGCCACCGTCGGCTTGGGCAGGGACTCCAGCAGCCCCACGCAGGCATCGATGCGCCGCTCGTACTGCACGCCATCCTCACCACCGCGAAAGTCCATGAACTGCGCGATATCCGTGCCCGCCACGAAGGCCTGCCCCCCGGCGCCGCGCAGGCGCACCACGCGCACCGCATCGTCCGCGGCCAACTGCCTGCAGATACGCTCGAGCGATTCGTACATCGCCCAGGTCATGGCATTACGCGCCGCCGGGCGGTCGAACACCACCGAGGCCACCGGCCCGTCGATGCGCAGGTGGACGGCACCCTCACTCATGCCACTCATGGCGCGAAGGCCCCCTGTTCCCGCAGCCTGACCTGCTCCTCGTCGCTGAAGCCCAGGTCGGCCAGCACCTGCGCCGTGTGCTCGCCCAGCAGGGGCGGGTGCCGCCGGACCTGCTGCGGCGTGCCCGAGAGCTTCACCGCGAAGCCGATGTTGGGCACCTTGCCCTCGACCGGATGGTCGATCTCCATGCGCATGCCGCGCACCTTGGCATGCTCGCTGCCGAAGGCCTCGGGGTAGCTCAGGATGGGGCCAGCCGGAATGCCGTGGGCCAGCAGGGTCTCCACCCAGTAGTCCTTGGGCTTGCGCCGGAAGGTGGCCTCGAGCGCCTCCTGCAGCACGGCGCGGTTTGCCAGCCGCAGGGCAATGGTGGAGAACCGCTCGTCCTCCAGCAGTTCCTCGCGTCCCATCACCTTGCACAGTTGCACCCAGAGCTTCTGGCTGTTGGCGCCCATCACGAAATGGCCGTCGCTGCTGGCCATGGCCTGGTAGGGCGCGGTCATCTTGTTGGCCGTGCCAAGCCGCTCGGGCGGCTTGCCCGTGCCCCAGTAGTCGCAGATGTCCCACACGCTGAAGGCCATGGCCGAATCGAACAGGGCGGCGTCCACATGCTGCCCCTGCCCCGTGTTCTTCGCGCCGATGTAGGCCGACAAGGTGGCATAGATCGCAAAGAGCGCGCAGCCGATGTCGGCCACCGGCACGCCCGCCTTCACCGGCGGACTGTCCGGGTAGCCCGTCACGCTCATCACCCCGGACATGGCCTGCGCCATCAGGTCGAAGCCAGGACGGTCGGCCCAGGGGCCAGTCTGGCCGAAGCCCGAGATGCTGGTGTAGACCAGGCGCGGGTTGACCTGGCTCAGCGCCTCGTAGCCCAGTCCCAGGCGCTTGAGCGCGCCGGGGCGGTAGTTCTCGATCAGGATGTCCGCATCCTGGACCAGCCGCATCAGCACCTGCCGACCCGCCTCGCTCTTGAGGTTGAGCGCGACGCTGCGCTTGTTGCGGTTCATGTTCAGGAAGCCCAGGCTGTCGGCGCCCTTCATCTTGAAACCCATGGCACCGCGCGTCTGGTCACCGGTGCCAGGGGGCTCGATCCGGATCACGTCGGCGCCCAGGTCGCCCAGGAGCATGCAGGCGTAGGGGCCCGCCATCACCTGGCTGATGTCCAGCACGCGCACGCCCGCCAGGGGCAGGGGCCGAGCCCCCATCAGCTGTCCACCTTGACGCCGGCGTCCTTGATCACCTTGGCCCACTTCTGCTGTTCAACCTGGATGAACTGCGCGAACTTCTCCGTGCTGCCGCCGCCGTCTTCCGCGCCGGACGCTTCCAGCCGCTCCATCACGTCGGGCATGACCAGGACCTTGTTGACGTCCTCGTTGATGCGGCGGGCCAGCGCCGGCGACATGCGGCCCGGTCCCACCAGGCCGTACCAGGTGGTCGCCTCGAAGCCCGGGAATCCGGACTCGGCCATGGTCGGAACACTGGGGTGGCCGGCCGCGCGCTTCAGGCGGGTCTGCGCGATCGCAACCGCCTTGCCGGTCTTCACGTGTGGCGTGGCCGCCGTCATGGTGTCGAAGCTGTACTGCACCTGCCCGCCGATCAGGTCGGTGAGCATGGGGCCCGAGCCCTTGTAGGGCACGTGGATGGCCTTGACGCCGGCCTGCAGCATGAACATCTCCAGCGCCAGGTGCTGGGCCGAGCCGGAACCGGCCGAGCCGAAGCTGATCTTTCCGGGGTTCTGCCGGCACAGGTCCACGAGGTCCTTGACCGTCTTGGCCGGCTGCGACTGCCCGCAGACCAGCAGGTTGGGCGTGACCCCCACCAGCGCGATGGGCTGGAAGTCCTTGACCGGGTCGTAGGCCAGCTTCTGCAGATTGGGCACGATGGCGTGACTGTTGATGTGCGCCATGTGCAGCACGGTGCCGTCACCGGGCTGCCGGGCCACCATCTCCGCGGCGATGGCGCCCGAGGCACCGGCCCGGTTCTCCACGAGAACCTGCGTCTTCCACATGTCGGCCAGCTTCTGGCCCACCACCCGCGCCAGGATGTCGGTGCCGCCACCGGGCGCGAAGCCCACGATGATGCGCACCGGCTGCGTGGGCAGCGACTGCGCGCGGACGGCAGGGGCGGCAAGGCTCGCGGCTGCGCCTGCCACGAAGAGTCTGCGATCGATCATGGTTGTCTCCTGGACTTGGGAAAAAGTTTGAGGGAAGGTGGGCTAGCGGCCGTGCTCAGGCCGCCATGCGCAGCTGCACCGGCGCGGGATGCCCCGCGAAGTAATCCATCGCGGCCTGCACGCCTGAGCCGGCGAGCCTGATGCCCGAGAGCTTCATGCCCATCTCGCAACCCGAGAGCGCCGCCATCAGCGTGAGGTCGTTGCAGTCGCCCAGGTGGCCGATGCGGAACATCCGGCCCTTGATCTTGCCCAGCCCTGTGCCCAGCGAGAGGTCGAAGCGCTCGTAGATCAGCTTGCGCACCGCGTCCGCGTCCACGCCCTCGGGCGTGACCACGCCGGTCAGCACCGGCGAATGGCAGGCCGGGTCGATGCACTGGGTCTCCAGACCCCAGGCCGCCACGGCGGCGCGCACGCCCGCGCCCCAGCGGCGATGCCGCGCGAACGTGCCGTCCAGGCCCCCGTGGGCCGGGTCGAGCAGCATCTCGCAGGCCTCGACCAGGCCGTAGAGCACGTTGGTGCTGGGGGTGTAGGGAAAGTAGCCGGTCTTGTTGAACTCCAGCATCTCGTCCCAGGCCCAGAAGGACTTGGGGAAACGGGCGGACTTGCTGGCCTCGATGGCGCGCTTGGACAGCGCGTTGAAGCTGATGCCGGGCGGCATCATCAGGCCCTTCTGGGAGCTGGCGATGGACACGTCGGCACCCCAGGCGTCGTGGCGGTAATCGGCCGCACCCACCCCCGAGATGGTGTCCACCAGCAGCAGCGCGGGGTGGCCCGCGCTGTCGATCGCCCGGCGCACCGCCTGGATGTCGCTGGTGGTGCCGGTGGAGGTCTCGTTGTGCACCACGCACACTGCCTTGATGGCATGCCCCTTGTCCTGGGCCAGGCGCTCCTCGATCAGGTGTGCCTGCACGCCGCGGCGCCAGCCTTCGGTGCCGGGCAGGCCGATCACCTCGGCCTTCAGCCCGAGCTTGCCGGCCAACTTGGTCCACAGCGCCGCGAACTGCCCGGTCTCGTACATCAGCACGTGGTCACCGGGGCTGAGCACGTTGACCAGCGCCGCCTCCCAGGCCCCGGTCCCGGAGGCCGGGTAGATCACCACAGGCTGTCGGGTCTGGAAGACCTGCTGCATGGACTGCAGCGCGCGCGTGCCCAGCACGGCGAATTCGGGGCCGCGGTGGTCGATGGTGGGCAGGCTCATGGCCCGCAGGACGCGGTCGGGAACGGGCGAGGGCCCCGGAATCTGCAGGAAGTGGCGGCCGGTGGGATGGAAGTCGAGCTTGATCATGGTGAGGGTCCTGGCAAGGCGGCAGGCCGAGACACCGGCCGTACGACTGAGCCGGATCTTTGCATACAAAAGCCGATTGTCAACATTCTCTAGGGGAAGACTCGGGTTTGAACCTAGCGTTTTTTGCATACAAAATACGCGGGTGACTGCCCACATCATAGAAATGGCCCGTCCTGCCCTGCACGAGCAGGTCGCCGGCCGGCTGCGCGAGATGCTGGTCGAAGGCCGCATCGCCCCGGGCGCCAAGCTCAACGAGCGCCAGCTGTGCGAAGTGCTGCAGGTCTCGCGCACGCCCCTGCGCGAGGCCATCAAGATGCTGGCCGCCGAGGGCCTGGTCGCGCTGTTTCCCAACCGGGGGGCCGTCGCCCTGCAGCTGGATGAGCAGGCCGTGCGGCACACCTTCGAGGTGATGGGCGGCCTGGAGGCCATATCGGGTGAACTCGCGGCGCAGCGCATCACCGAAGCCGAGCTGGACGAGATCCGTGCCATGCACTTCGAGATGCTGGCGGCCTACACGCGGCGCGACCTACCGGCCTACTACCGGCTCAATGCGCGCATTCACCGCGCGATCAATGCAGCGGCCAGGAACCCGGTGCTGTGTGACACCTATGACCGGCTGAACGCGCGCCTGCAGGCACTGCGCTTTCGCTCCAACCAGGACGGCGACAAGTGGCAGCGCGCCGTGGAGGAACACGAGAAGATGATCGACGCACTGACCCGCCGGGACGGCGCGGCCCTGAGCCAGCTGCTGGCCCGACACCTGGAGAACAAGCTGGCCGTGGTGCTGGAGCAGCTGCAGGCCGCACAGGCCAGCCCCTCGCGCGAAGGGAGCCGCCCATGAACGCCCGCGTGCCAGTCACCGTGGGACGGCAGGACGCCGACAGCGCTTACGACACAGTCGCGCGCCTGAGCAACGAAGTCGCCGGCCGGCTGGCCCAGCGCCTCGCCGCCGAGACCACGGGCGAGGTGCTGTTCTCCGCCGCAGACCGCGGCCGATACGCCACCGACGCCTCCATCTACCAGGTCATGCCCGTTGGCGTCTTCGTGCCTCGCACGAGTGAAGACGCGCGCCTGGCCCTGGACATCTGCCGCGACCTGAAGGTACCCATCGTGCCCCGTGGTGGCGGCACCAGCCAGTGCGGGCAGACCGTGGGCGCGGGCCTGGTCATCGATTTCTCCAGGCACGTGCGCGGCGTCCTGCAGGTGGATGCGCAGCAGCGCACGGCTGTGGTCGAGCCCGGCATCGTGCTGGACCACCTCAACGCGCATCTGAAAAAGACCGGCCTGTGGTATCCGGTCGATGTCTCCACCAGCGGCCAGGCCACGCTGGGCGGCATGGCAGGCAACAACTCCTGCGGCAGCCGTAGCATCGCCTACGGCAACATGGTGCACAACGTGCTGGGCGCCCAGGCCTGGACCTCGGACGGCGTGCTGCACGACTTTGGCCGATTTGACCGGGCCACCGGCCCGCTGCGCGCCCTGGGCGAACGCGTGCGGCAGCTGGCCGCCGACCTTGCCCCCGAGATTGATGCGCAGTGGCCCAAGGTGCTGCGCCGCGTGGCCGGCTACAACCTGGACATCTTTTGCAACCAGAACCCGCGGCCCTACACGGACGACGGCAGCGTGAACCTGGCCCACCTGCTGGTCGGCAGCGAAGGTACGCTGGCCCTCACCCGCAGCCTCACGCTGCAGCTGTCGGAGCTTGCGCGCGGCAAGGTGCTGGGCGTGGTGAACTTCCCCACCTTCCACCAGGCGATGGACAGCGCCCAGCACATCGTCAAGCTTGATGGCGACGGCGCCTTGCTCACCGCGGTCGAACTGGTCGACCGCACCATGATCGAGCTGTCGTTGCGCAACCCCGCCTTCGCCCCGACGGTACGCACCGCGCTCATCGGCCAGCCGGACGCCCTGCTGCTGGTGGAGTTCTGCGGCGCGGACCAGGCGGCCCTGCGGCGCAAGCTCGCGCAGCTGTCCGATCTCATGGGCACACTGGGCCTGCCAGGCTCCGTGGTCGAGATGCCCGAAGAAGCGCCGCAAAAGGCCCTCTGGGAAGTGCGCAAGGCCGGCCTGAACATCATGATGAGCCTGCGCGGTGACGGCAAGCCGGTGAGCTTCATCGAAGACTGCGCGGTGCCCCTGGAGCACCTGGCCGCATACACCAGCGAGCTCACCGAGGTGTTCCACCGGCATGGCACGCGCGGCACCTGGTACGCGCACGCCTCGGTGGGCACCCTGCATGTGCGGCCCATCCTGGACATGCGCCGGGGTGACGCGCGCAAGATGCGCCAGATCGTCGACGAAGCCTCCGCGCTTGTGCGCAAGTACAAGGGTGCCTACAGCGGCGAGCACGGCGACGGGCTGTGCCGCGGCGAATGGATACGCTGGCAGTTCGGCCCGCGCATCGACGAGGCCTTCGGCGAGATCAAGCGCCTGTTCGACCCCCTGGACCTGCTCTCCCCCCAGCGCATCGTCAATCCGCCGAAGATGGACGACACGCGCCTGATGCGTTTTCCGCCGGACTACCGGGTCATCCCGCTCACGCCGGCACTGGACTGGAGCGCCTGGGACGTGCAGAACGATCCGGTCACCGAACGCACCACCGCACCCGGCACCGGCCAGGACCCGGCCCGTGGCCTGGCCAAGGCGGTGGAGATGTGCAACAACAACGGCCACTGCCGCAAGTTCGACGCCGGCACCATGTGCCCGAGCTACCGGGTCACGCGCGACGAGCAGCACCTCACGCGCGGGCGGGCCAACACGCTGCGCCTGGCCCTGAGCGGCCAGCTCGGCGCGCAGGGCCTCGTCAGCGACGAAGTGCGCGAGGCGATGGACCTGTGCGTGGGCTGCAAGGGCTGCAAGCGCGAATGCCCCACCGGCGTGGACATGGCCCGCATGAAGATCGAGTATCAGGCCCAGGCCGGTCGCGTGCAGGGCTGGTCGCTCAAGGACAGGCTCATCGCCCACCTGCCGGCCTACGCCCCCCTCGCCAGCCGCTTCGCGCCGCTGCTGAACCTGCGCAATCGCTGGCCTGCGCTGGCCTGGCTGGGCGAGAAGCTGCTGGGCCTGTCAGCCCGCCGCTCCCTGCCCGAGTGGCAGGGCCGGCACTTCTTCAACGGCCCGGCCATGGGCGCCACGCGCGAAGAGGCGCTGAGGGCCGAGCGCGCCGTGGTGCTTTTCGTGGACACCTTCAACGGCTACTTCGAATCCGAGGTCGCGCACGCGGCCTTCCAGGTGCTGCAGGCCGCGGGCTACACCGTGCACATCGCCGCCAAGCAGTCCGGCCAGGGCCACTTGTGCTGCGGGCGCACCTACCTGGCCACCGGCATGGTGGATCAGGCGCGCGCCCAGGCCCGCGAGCTGCTGGATCATCTGCGGCCCTTTGCCGAACGCGGTATGCCCATCGTCGGGCTGGAGCCCTCGTGCCTGCTCACCCTGCGCGATGAGGCGCTCGCCCTCGGCCTGGGACCGGCGGCTGACCAGGTGGCCCAGGCGGCTCTGCTGCTGGAGGAATTCCTGGCCCGCGAAGCCTCAGCCGGCCGGCTGGACACCCTGAAGCAGCGTCTGAAGCCCCTGGACACGCCGCTGCTGGTGCACGGCCACTGCCACCAGAAGGCCTTCGGCGCGGTCACGCCGGTGCTCGAGGTCTTGAAGCTGATCCCCGGCGCGCAGCCGCAACTGATCGACTCCAGCTGCTGCGGCATGGCGGGCAGTTTCGGCTACGAGGCGCGGCACCACGAGGTGTCGATGCAGATGGCCGAGCTCAGCCTCCTGCCTGCCGTACGCAACGCGCCGCAGGCCACCGTCGTCGCCGACGGCACGAGCTGCCGTCACCAGATACGCGACGGCGCGCAGCGCGAAGCCGTACACGCGGCGGTACTGCTGGCGCAGCAACTGGCCTGAACACCCTCCCCCACATCTCCTGAAAGACACCATGAACGCCCTGGACCCGCGCGATGTCCCCACTGCGGTGCAACTGCGTCAAGCCCTGGCGCAGGGCCAGACCTCGGCCCTCGACATCGCGCAGCGGCATCTCCAACGCATCGAGGCGCTGGAGCCTGCACTGCACGCCTGGAAATACCTTGATCCCGATGCGGTGCTCCAGCAGGCACGGGCCCAGAGCGGCGCGGCGGGCCTGCTCGCTGGCATACCCGTCGGCGTGAAGGACGTGTTCGACACCGCCGACATGCCCACAGGCTATGGCTCGGCGCTCTATGAAGGCCACAGGCCCAGGGAAGACGCGCGGGTTGTGCAAGCCACCCGTGCCGCCGGCGCCTGCATCATGGGCAAGACGGTCAGCACCGAGTTCGTCTACTTCACACCAGGGCCCACCGCCAACCCCTGGAACACGGCGCACACGCCCGGCGGCTCGTCCAGCGGCTCGGCCGCCGCCGTGGCCTGCGGCATGGTGCCCCTGGCCCTGGGCAGCCAGACAGCCGGCTCCATCATCCGGCCCGCCTCGTACTGCGGCGTCTTCGGCCTGAAGCCCACCTTCGGCTTCCTGGACATGCGCGGGGCCAAGCCCTTTGCGCCCTCGCTGGACACGGTCGGCTGGTTCGCACGCACGGCCGATGACCTCGAGCTGATGCGCTGCGCGCTGGCGGGCCTGCCCTTCGAGCCACTGGAGGCCGTGGCCCCCGCAGGCCTCAAGCTGATTGCCAGCCGCACCGCGCAGTGGAGTGGCACAGACGCCTCGGGCCGCGCCGCCTGGGAGCTGGCAGGCCAGCGCTGCCTGCAGGCGGGTGTCGCGCTGCGCCGCGCCGAACTCGACACAACGCTCGAGGGCCTGTTCGACGCGCAAAAGCAAGTCATGGCCTTCGAAGCCGCGCGCAGCTTTGCGCCCGAATTGCGCGACCACCCGGGCGCCCTCAGCGATGTGCTCAAGCAGCTGCTCTATACGGGCCAGGGCATCTCCCAGGAAACCTATGACCAGGCGCAGGCGCTCGCGCGACAGGCGCGGACGCAGGTGCTGCAGTGGATGGGGGACGCGGATGCAGTGATGACCCTGTCAGCGACCGGCGAAGCGCCGGTGGGTCTCTCGGCCACTGGTGACCCGATGTTCAACCGCATCTGGTCGCTGCTGGGGTTTCCTTGCGTCAACGTGCCCGGCCTGCTGGGCCCGTCGGGCCTGCCGGTCGGCCTGCAGCTCGTGGGCCGGCCCGGCGCGGAGCGGGCGCTGCTGGTGACGTCGCAGGCGCTGCACCGCGTCATCACGCAGGCCACGCCGGGCGCCTGAGCGCGCGGTAGCACTCCAGGCGGCGCACAACGCGACACTCAGCGCGGAAGGGGCGGCAGCGGACTGGCCTCGGACGGCGGCACTGGCGTGCGGGCGGCGTTCATCACCATGGACAGCAGCGCGTAGTAGCCATTGATGCCAATCAGGTCGACCACGCCCTGCTCGCCGAACCTGTCGCTGGCCCGGGCCCAGGTGCCATCGCTCACGCGCTGGTGCCGGTGCAACTCGGTGGAGAACGCGTACACGAGGGCCTCGTCCTCGGGCAGGTCCGTGGGCGTGCGGCCCTCCTGGATGGCGGCGATGGTGCCCGCCGACACGCCCGCCTTGCGCGCGATCGGCGCGTGGATGGCCCACTCCACCTGCTGCGACCAGTGGCGGGCGGTCACCAGGATCGCCAGCTCCGACAACCTCAGCTCCAGCGCGCTGCGATAGCGCAGGTACTCCCCCATGCGCTGCGCATGGCCCATGAACTCGGGGCTACGTAGCAGGGGAATGAAGGGCGAGAGCAAGGCGCCGCGGGGACCATCAATGATCTCCTGGGCGTACTGCCTCTGCTCGGGCGTCCACTGCGTCTCGGGGATGGGCGGCAGGCGGTCGGTGTCAGAGGTCATGGGTCAGGGCGCAGGCACGCTCACTCGGTGATGTTGTTTTCCTTGATGAACCTCGACCAGGTCGTGATCTGCCGCTCCACGAAGGGCTTGAACACCTCGGGCCCACCGGCCACGATGTCGATGCCCTGCGCGTTGAGCTTCTGCGCGATCTCGGGCGTGCGCAGCGCCCGGGTCAGCGCCTCGTTGAAGCGCGTGACGATGGCCGGCGGTAACTTCGCCGGGCCGATCACGCCCCACCAGGCTGGCGCGTCAAAGCCCGGAAAGCCGCTCTCCGCGATGGTGGGCACCTCGGGCATCTGCCGCGAGCGCCGGCTGGTGGTGACCACCAGGGGCTTGACCGCGCCGCTGTCGGCATGCGGCTTGATCAGGAAGAGTGACCCCACCACCAGCGGCACATGGCCGCCCGCGGCGTCGGTCATGAGGGGTCCGCCTCCGCGGTAAGGCACATGCGTCCAGTCAAAGCCCGCGGTCTTGGCGAGCGAACCGATCGCCAGGTGGCCCAGGCTGCCCGCACCGATGGTGCCGAAGCTGGTTTTCTGGCGTGCACGTGAGGCCTCGACCAGCTGCGCGAAGCTGGTGGCGGTCGAGCCCTTGGTGGCCGCCAGCACCATGGGGGCGGTGCCGATCAGGTTGATGTGCTCGAGGTCACGCAGCGTGTCGAAGGGCATCGAGGGCTTCAGGCCGGGGTTGACCCCGTGGGTATCGAACACCACGCCGAAGGTGTAGCCGTCGGGAGCGGCGCGCGCCACCGCCTGGGTGCCCACCACGCCGGAGGCGCCCCCGATGTTCTCGACCACCACCCCCTGGTTGAACTGCACCCGCAGCGCGTCGGCCAGGATTCGTGCCACCTGGTCCACCGAGCCGCCAGGCGGGAACACGGCGATCAGCCGGATCGGTTTGGACGGCCATTCCTGCGCCATGCCCAAGCTGCATGCCATGGCCACGCCGGCCGCGACGAGGAGTTTCCTGATCATGGTTACCCTTTCAAAATTGAGCCCATCGTAGGAACCGCCGCTCGGCCCGGCCATTTGTGCTTACCCTGACGAAGCCGATGCGGCAGGTGGGCGTCGACCCGGCCGACCGCGAAAAGTACTACTTTGTTGAACCAGGGCGGGCGTGACGCCCAGTCCAAGAGGAGCAAGCCCCATGAACCGACGCGAACGCGATGACCTGCTGCAGTTCCTCGAGCCGCTGCTGCGCACCCGTGCCATGGACAAGGACCCCGCCGCAGAAACACTCATTCTGGAAAAGTGCGCCCGCCAGCCCGATGCGCTGTACCTGCTGGTGCAGCGCGCGATGGCACTGGAGGCGGCGCTGCAGGCCGCGCAATCCCGACTTGCTGAAGGCACGGCGGGGCCGGTCGACGCTCAAGCCGCAGCGCCGGGACCGGGCGCGCCGATGACACGCGCGCCCGAAGCGGCAGGCGATCGCAGCGGGGCGTGGGGCCGAGGCCTGCTGGCGCAGGCGGGCGCCATCGGCGCTGGCGTGGGCCTGGGCGTGGCGGCGGGTATCGTTGCAGGCGACTGGCTGCTCGACGCGCTGGACGACGACTTCACCGACGGCCTCTGAACCGGGCCGCCGGTCGGGTCAAGGCTCGATACCCTCGACTGAAACCAGCCGCGCGGCGCTGCACCTGTCCTGGCTGGCACGCGCCAGTTCCCGCCAGATCTGGTCGCGGATCTCGTGCGGGCTCTGAAGTGGGGTTCTCACACCCTCACCGCACCAGCGGTCTGACCGTGGTGAACCCGCCGTCCACGGCCAGGATCTGTCCGGTCAGCCGGGCGGCGCCATCGCCCAGCAGAAAGGCCATCACGTCGGCTACCTGCTCGGCCGACTGGAGTCCACCCAAGGGATACTGCCGCGCGGCGCCCTCGCGCATGGCCGGCATCTTGAGCATGTTGGCGGTCATGGGGGTCTCGGTCATTCCGGGTGCGACCGCATTGATCCGAATCCCCTGGGTGGCATAGGTAGCCGCCGTGCTGCGCACCAAAGCCTCGAGACCACCTTTGGCCGCCGCGATCGCTTCGTGGTTGGCCACGCCGATGCGCGCCACCACAGAGCTGGCCAACACGGCCGCGCCGGGCGCGCCCTTCAGCGCCGCGAGCCAGGCCTGCAGCATGAAGAACGCGCTGTCCAGGTTGACGCGCATCACCTCTCGGTAGGCCTGCGCCTGGGTGCGATGCAGCGGGGCAATCAATGTGCTGCCGACGCAGTGCGCCAGCAGCGCGGGGGGCCCGCCCAGCAGGTCCTGGCAGGCAGCCAGCGCTTGTCCCGCGCCCTCAGGCGTCGTGGTGTCGGCAGCGATACGTGCGTGCGCAACGACGTCGGCCAGGCGGCTGGTGTCACGACCGACGGCGGCGACCTGAAGGCCCTGGGCGTGCAGCTGCCGGCACAAGGCCCGGCCGATGCCACCGGCCGCACCCGTGATGAGAACGATAGAGGTCATGGTCAGTGGTATGGAGCGAGGGTGAGAGAGTGGGTCCAGCGGTGGTGCCGCCCTGCGCGGGCCAAGCCGGCGCAGTTCAGTCCAGGCGCGAGGCCCAGCGCTGCAATGTGGGCCTTGCGTGGAGAAAGAGCCGGTAGGTGCGTTCCATCAGCCAGCCGGCTCCCGGCAGGCGACCTGCCAAGGCCAGCCAACGCCAGCCGGGCAGGGCCGCCCACAAGGCCAGGAAGGCTTGGGCACCACTGAGCAATTCACCATCACGGCGCTGCACATGGAACCGCGCCAGCAGCTGCTGCCGTGTGGTGCCGGCGGGCAAGGACACCGCCGCATCGCTCACATCGGCAAAGCAGATCGGGGCATCGGGCTGAAGATTGCGGTAGATGCCGATCTCGCGCCGGCACAGGGGACAGGCGCCGTCGTACAGGACGGTCAGCGCGGGCGATGCCGGAGTCGCTTCGGTCTTGGGTGGGGTCAGCATGCGCCGTTCAGTATCGATAGGTTCGACCGCTTGCCAGTGCGTCCCGCAAGGACACTTCAGCCCAGGTTCCCTGCCCTCCCCTGGCCAGTATTTCATCGTGCTGGCGACGTGCCGCCGCCAGATCGCCCGACGCCACGAAGCCTTGGCCCATGTAGGAACGAACGAGGAGGTTATTCGGGTTTTTTTGGATCGCCGCTTCGTAATACCGCATCGCCTGATCCATTCGACCGAGCTTGCGCTCGAGGAAACCGCGGTAGGTCAGTACGCGGTCGTCGCGCTGATCGGACATGGCGTCGAGCACCTGTGCCGCCGCGGGGTATCTCTCGAGATACGCCAGTTCCCGAACTGCCTGGTAGCGATCCTCATCGCTCAAGGAGCTGGACTTCACCGGCACGCACTTGCCTTCCCTGCGATCATGGATCTGGCCTTCAGGACAGCGAGGCGTGGGGGTGGGGGCAGGCGGAGTGGTCGAGTCATCGCCTGCCGCGAAGGCCAGCGGAATCAGGAGCGCCCAGGCTCCCACGGCCAGCACACAACGGGCATGAATACGGGCTGGGGTCAGCATCGGATGAACTCCTTCAGTCAAGTCATGGGGGCGAGGAAATCATCCTAAGCGAATCAGATGAATCCAGCGTTGCGCTACGTGGTGCGACGAGGTGAGACGGCGTCATCTCGCCAGCCGAATGAGCACCGCAGCGGAGGCGACGATGTGTGACAGCGTCAACAGGACCGATGCGCCATGCATCCAGGCAAAACGGCGCTTTTCCCCGCGATCGGTCGCCGCGTTGATCGCGGGCATCAAGACTTGCCGTGCGAAAACCGTGGTAACAGAGATCAGCCCCAGGGCGAGCGTACTCCAGCGATCCACGGGCCAGCAAAGCGCTGCGGCTACAGCCGATGAGCCCACGACAAACAGGTAGAAGGGGGGGAACGCCTTGCGGATCAGGAATCGCGCTTCCGCTGCAGACAGGACTTTGAAGACGAATGCGGCAAAGCCCGCAGAAAAAAGAAGCATCCCGCCGAACAGCCATGCCGTCACAAGCAGCGCAGCACCGGGCAAAAGGGAATCGAGCATCTGAATGTCCCCGCTTCAGAACCTACAGTTTCCGGCAGATCCGGACAGCGGCGTCGGAGCCCGCACTCACGCAAAAGAGCCAGGCGCCCAACAAGGCGCCGGCCTTGCCACTCCAGCGGCCAGCCGCATCATCCCGGTGGGAGACTTCATCGAGCCGGCACGCTTCCAGCCGCTCGCGCACTGAGGCGAGGGCGTCACGCACCTCAGGCGGGTACAGGGGTGAGGATCCACCGCTTGGCCGTGACTGCAACCCGTAGTCGATCCATTCGATTTGCGAGGCGTAGTGCCGATCGACAAAGGTTTCGACCGCCTGGATCGTTGCGTAGACTGCCCGCGCTCCCGCCAAAGCGGGCAGCGCGCCTGTCAGCCACCCTGCCAGGCGCCATACAGGCAGCAGCACGCTGCGCCAGCGGGTAGGAACGATGTCTTCGATGCATGCGAGATGGCGAGACTCCGTCGCGAGGTGGTCGCTCGCGAACGCTCGAAGCTTCGGGTCACGGGTCACCGCGAGAATGCCACGGTAGATCATGACGGCGCCCGATTCGCCAGCATGGTCTGTCCGCAGGTCCACCATCAAACTAGCGGGCAGCCGCGATGCCGGCCAGTTCGGACCGTGTTCGGTCTGACCGGCTTGCACGAGCGGCGAGCCCGAGGCCCGCTCACCGGCAGCGAACTCCCGACGGATCAGCCCTTCTTCGCCCATGCGTTGCACCAGCCCTTGCCGGCGACCTGGCGGGCGCCAAACAGGGGACAGCCGCCCCACGCATCGGCGGCCTTGCCCTGGAACAAGGCGCAGTTATTGCAGACCTGTCCGGCCGCGTACTTGGGCTGCTTCTTGGGATCGACCTTGGTGGCGTCGTGCGAGTACCCCAGCGCCACAGCCTGCGGGTCTTTCTCGTCCAGACGAGCCTGCGCCCGGGCGGCTCCGGCAAGGGTCGCACCGCCGGCAGCTACGGTCATCAGAAATATGCGTCGCGTTTTCATGGATGTCTTCGTGGGTTGTACAGGCCGTTGGAATGCGAAGCGGCAAGGGCCTGGAAGCTGCGCCGCTCATCGGGGCCTGACTATAGCCGCTGAGCTCAGAGAATCAAATTCATCTTCAACTCATATGGGCTTTTCTCGCCATTTTTTATGGACAATACAACTCAAACCCGATTCATCGAAGACTATGCCCAAACAGAAACAGAAGGCCGCCAGTGCCCGTGCAACGATCCCGGCGCCCCAGCTTCGCAGCGCAGCGGTTGCGCGAATGACCTTGATGCCCGTGGCCACGCTGCGGGTCTGGGAGCAGCGCTACCAGGCGGTGCGCCCCGCCACGACGGCGTCCGGGCACCGGCTCTATGACCTGGCAGATGTCCAGCGCATCCTGCTCCTGAGGCAGTTGACCCAGCAAGGACACGCCATCAGTTCGCTGGCACCGCTACAGACCGGGCAATTGCAGGCGCTGGTCGGACAGCACGTCGGCATTGCGCAAGCCACACAAATCGGACACCGGAAACCGGCTGAGGCACTGCGGCTGGTCGTGGTCGGGCGGGCGCTCGCCGAGCGCCTGCGCCGCCCTGCGGTCGCCCGGCAAGCCGGGCAGTCGATCGAGGTGGGGGCAGAGTTCGCTACGCTGGCCGAAGCCGTACAGGCGGCACGAGCGGCCAGCCGTGGCCGGAAAGTAAGGGTGGACGCGCTGATCTGGGAATCCCCCGGCCTGCCGCCTGGCGCGCCTGCAGAGTTGGAGGCCGCGCGTGATGCCTGGGCAGCAAGCCAGGTCGCCGTGGTCTATCGCTTCGCCGGGGCTGCGGCCAGGGGAGCCTTCGCGGACACCGGCACCCTTCTTTTTCACGACCGGGCAGACGATCAGGGGCTGGGTACCGCGCTTGCATCGCTGGTGTCGCGCATCGCTCGCGGGCAAGAGCCCGCGGACCCACCTGGCCCTTCAGGCACTGCAGGCGGATCTTCACCCAGAGTGACGGTATCGGCAGCGCCCCGCCGCTTCGACGATACCGTGCTGACGGCGATCGCTGCACTTCCCTCCACGTCGGCGTGCGAGTGCCCGCGTCACGTCGCTGAGCTACTCATGCAAATCGCAAGTTTTGAGACTTACAGCGCGGACTGCGCCAATCGCCATCAAGACGACGCCGAACTCCATGCGCACTTGCATCAGGTCGCCGCCATCGCTCGCCAGTTGTTCGAGTCAGCCATTGAAGCGGTTGCCCGCCATGAGGGCTTGTCGCTGCGCTGAGGACCCGTCAAGCAGCCCACATCGCTGAGAAATCGCTCGCGACGCGATCCCTCAATTCAAGGTCGACTCCGACCTGGCCCTCGCAAGCGCCCGTGACAGTGCAGAGCTGTTTTCGTACCCAGCAAGCCTGGCTGCCTCTTGGAGCCCCTTGCCCAAATCCAAGGGCACATCCTGCGCTTTGACCTTCGTGTCCTTTAGCCCACTCTCACCACACCCATCATGCCGCCCGCATGGTGCTCCGCGATATGGCAGTGGAACATCCAGTTGCCGGGGTTGTCGGCCACGAACGCAATTTCGATTTCTTCTCGCGGGAGCATCAGGACAGTGTCCCGCCATTCTTGGTGCGGTGTAGCGGTCCCGTTGCGGCGCATCACCCGAAACGTGTGCCCGTGCAGATGGATGGGGTGGTGCCACGCCGTATCGTTACGCATCCGCAAGACATAGCTCTGGCCCAGAGCCAAGTTGAGCATGGGCTCCATGGGGTGATGTGAGTCGGAAACGTGACCGTTGATAGCCCAGGCCTTTCCGCGCCGAAGCAGACCACGCATGTCGGTCTGCTTTCCATCCAGCCAAGCCTGGTGAAGGTTTCCCATCATCCCGCCGCCAAAAACAATCTCATGCGTCTTCGCACTCGTTAAGTCAGGCTCTTTCACCGGGTTTGCCGCTAACGGCTTCAGTGGCGCCATGCGATCGGAAATACGCGGGGCCGCGTCGTACGCGAGGTCCATCAACACGTACTGCTGGCGAGGAGAGAAGAGTTCCTGAACCGGGTATCGCTCACCAGGAGCGCCTACCGCATCGATCACGACATCGCAACGCATCCCTGGCGCCAGGACGATCCGCCCACCGTCAGGCTCATGAAGCGGGACCGGGTGGCCGTCTAAAGCGATGATCACCGGCCGGTGCCCTTGGAATCGCAGCGCAAAGATGCGTGCGTTGGCAGCATTCACCAGCCGCAGACGAAGCCTTTCCCCAGCCCTGACTGGAAATTGGTCGTTCACGGAACCATTGACTGTCACCACGTTCCCGATACGCCCCGCATGCGACATATCGTGGGCGTTTCCGAACGACTCACTGACCTGCCCGTTCGCCGTGATGCGCCAGTCGTCAAGCACCCAGGTCACGTCACGATGAACCGCAGGAGGATCCCGTTCCTGCACGATCAAGGTTCCGTGCAGACCCCGGTCTATCTGTTCCGAGCTCTGAAAGTGCGAGTGGTACCAATACGTGCCGGCATCGATCGCGTCGAATTCGTAGATGAACCGCTGTCCAGGTTCGATCGGGAGCTGCGTCAAATGGGGAACACCATCCATTGCGTTGGGCAATCTCACGCCGTGCCAGTGCACGGTGGTCGGTACGGTCAGCTGGTTCGTCACTTGCACCCGAACTCGCTCACCTTGACGCGCGCGCAACTGGGGGCCCGGCACGTTTCCGCCGTACGTCCACGCTGCGACAGGGGGTTTGCCTGTGTCCGTCAACGCCTGGCCAGCCATCGCTACCAGTTCGAACTCCCGAGCAGGGTACTTCTGCACTGCGGATGTACAGCCAAGTTGAGTGCCGACTCCCAGCGACGCAAGGCTGTAGAGGAAGTAACGACGGTCTGCATCCACCATGCCTGAGATCATAATTGTTGGAAGCCATCGGGCCAGCAGGCGCGCCAGACGCGCCGCGTCCAACGAGAAAGACAAGCGGTTTTGGGGTGGTCGATAATCGCGACGCGGCCTGGCAAGTCGACCGATTTGTACAGCCACCATAAACACAGGAGACAAAAATGGCATCCATCGGATTTGTCGGAGCCTCAGGCCTCATGGGTCACGGCATGGCCAAGAACCTGCTGGCCAAGGGCCATGCGCTCACCCTCACGGTGCATCGCAACCAGGAGCGCGTTGCCGACCTGTTGGCTGCTGGGGCCAAGCAGGCGCCCGGGTTCGCGCAGATGGCCGCCGGAGTCGACTTCGTGATCATCTGTGTGACGGGTTCGCCGCAAGTCGAGGCAGTCGTTACGGGTCCGGGCGGCCTGCTCGAAGGCGCACGCACTGGCTTGATGATCATCGACGCCTCGACGGCCGAACCCGATTCGACCGCACGCCTGCGCGAGGTCTGCGCCGCCAAGGGCGTCAGCTTCGTTGACGCCCCCCTTTCTCGGACTCCCGTCGAAGCCGAAGCCGGGCGCCTCAACGTACTGGTCGGCGCTTCGGGCCCAGACTATGCACGGATCGAGCCCATCCTCAAGGCATACGCCGAGAACGTGTTTCACATGGGGCCTCCAGGCACGGGCCATATCGTCAAACTACTCAATAATTTCATCGTCCAGGCCACTTGCAACGCGATGGCCGAGGCCTTCGCGGTGGGGACCAAGGCCGGTGTCGATCTCAAGAAGCTGCTGGCACTGATGTCCTTGGGCCCGGCCGCGTCGGGACTGCTTCAGATCATGGGCAAGACGCTCGACGGGACGCTCGATGGCATGAAGTTCGAGCTGAACAATGCACGCAAGGATGTGCGTTACTACACGCACCTGGCCGAGAACCTCAATATCCCGACCGTGATGGGCGAAGCCACCCACCAGTCGCTGGCGATGGCGTGCGCGCTGGGTTTCGGCACCAAGCTCGTGCCGTCCCTGGTCGAGGCGCAGGAAAAGATCAACAGCGTGTCCATCGTGCCGCGCTGACGCCGCACAGGGTGTCGACGCTTGCGGGCGGCGATGACCGGCGTACCGGTGGCCTGACTACAGCGAACCGGGCGGGAAGAGTCGCGGCAGGAACAGCGAAACCTGTGGCCAGGCGATGACCGCGGCCAACACCAGCAGCATCGGCACGAGCATGATCATCGTGTCTTTCAAGGCGTCGATCATGCGCATCTTGGCTACCGAACACGCCACCATCAGGCACAGGCCGTAGGGCGGCGTCACCAGGCCGAAGGCCAGGGACACGATGCCAACCATCGCGAAGTGCACGGGGTCCATGCCCACTTTCTGGGCCAGGGGCTGCAAGATGGTGCCCACGATAATGATGGCCGGGATGGCATCCAGGAAGCACCCGACCACCAGGAACACAAACGCAATGAAGAAACCGGTCGTCAGGGGGGCCATCCCCCATTCAGTCACACCTGCCAGCAACATCTTGGGGATCTGGTAGTAGGCCAGCAGCCACCCGAATGCGCTGGCCGTGCCCACGCAGAAAAGCGCCACCGCCGACAGCTTGCCGGTTTCGAGCAAGGATTGGCCCAGGCCCTTGAGCCCCATCTCGCGGTAGACCACCATCGTGAGCACGCCTGCATAAAGCACGGCGATCGCGGCCGACTCTGTGGCGGTGAACCAGCCAAAGATCTTGCCGCCGATGATGATGAAAGGCGTCATCAGCGCTGGAATGGCAATCCACATCGCCTTCAAGGCTTCCATGAAGGAGGCGCGTTCATAGCGCGGGTAGTTGCGCTTGACGGCGTAGGCATGCACCGTGGCCATCTGCGCCAGGCCGATAAGCACGCCGGGTACGAGGCCAGCGAGCATCAGCGAACCGATCGACACCTGCAGCACACCCCCCCAGACGATCATCAGGATTGAGGGCGGGATGATCACCGCCAGCACGGCGGACACGGCGGTGATGGCCACAGAGAAGCTCAGGTCGTAGCCCTCTTTCGTCTGCGCCTCGATGAAGATCTTGCTCTGGCTGGCCGCGTCGGCAGTGGACGAGCCGGACACACCGGCAAAGAAGATGGACAGCACGACGTTGATCTGCGCCAGCCCCCCGGGGAAGTGACCGACCAGGGCGCGCGAAAAGCGCACCAGGCGATCCGTGATGCCGCCGACGTTCATGAAGTTGGCCGTCAGCAGGAAAAAGGGAACGGCGAGCAGGATGAACGAGTTGTAGGCGTTGAAGGTTTCCTGCACCAGGCCTTGCGCATCCAGCCGCGGCTCGATGACATACACCGGCACGCAGGCCAGGCCCAAGGCAAAAGCCACTGGCACACGCAGCAGCATCAGACCAAAGAAGATGCCAAACAGGATCAAGGCGGCATCGCCCGCGCTCAGGGCGTTCATACCGCACTCTCCAATTTCGAGGCCACTGAGGCATCAGGGTCGATGCCGGTGACCAGTGCCCTGATCGCTTTCACCAGATGCTCGCCTTGAAACAGGATCCAGGTGATGCCGGCCAAGGGCCAGGCCATGTGAATCATCCACAGCGGCAGTTCGGCCAGTTCAGAGATGCGGTTCGCGGCGAAGCGGGTGAAGAGATAGCCTCCCCAGAGGAAGACACAGGCGAAGGCCAGCACGAACACGCCCGCCACGATCTGCAGGGCCGCATTCGCGCGGACCGACAGGCGCGGCCACACATCAACCACGAAATGGGAACTGTCACGAATCCCGACCATGGCGCCGATCATGACCATCCAGACGAAGAGAAAGCGCGCCATCTCCTCGGTCCAGATGTAGCTTGGAATCAAGGCGGTGTAGCGCGAGATGATCTGGAGCGTGACGGGAATGATCAGTACCCCCACGGCGACGCACAGCAGGAAATTGAGCAACCGGGCGTACAGCGCCGTCAGGGTTCGATAGAAGGACATGGGGGACTTCGGACAAGCGCAGACCCCAGGGAGGCCGCTGTGGGCGGCCTCCTAGGGTTCAGCGCGTAGAGATCGATCCGGCTCAAACAAGCGCCGGGTCAACGGGTCGCGTTGATTCTTTCGTAGATGGAGTCAGCCCCGATCTCCTTGGCGTAGGCCGCCATGACCGGGTCGGTCAGCCGTTTCATCTGGGGCCGTTCCTCGAACGGGATCCGCTTGAGCTTGCCGCCTTTCTCAAGCGCGTCGAGCTTGGTGGTTTCTTCGCTGGATTCGAGTGCTCGCCCGAAATTGCCAGCCTCCGGACCCGCACGCATGATCGCGTCCTGCAGGTCCTTGGGCAGGGTCTTGAAGGTCTTGACCGAAAAGCAGATCGGCCGGATCGACACGGCATGCTGTGTCATGTTCAGGAACGGCGCGACTTCAAAGAACTTCATCGCCTCGACACCCGCGGCCTCGTTCTCGCCGGCGGCGATCACGTTGTTCTGGATGGCGTTGTAGACCTCGTTGTAGGCAATGACGGTCGGCGACATGCCGATGGCCGAGAAGGTGCGGCTCCAGATGGGGGCCCCCTGCACACGGACCTTGAGGCCACGGATTTCCGCGAGGTTCTTGATGGGCTTATTGGCAAAGATGTTGCGCACGCCGCCCCCTGCGTAGCCGATCAGCATCACTTCCGCTTTTTGCGCGACCTCGTCGGCAATCGGCTTGATCAGGTTAGCCGCGACCACCTTGTTCATGTGCCCCACGTCGTTGAAAACGAAGGGCGCGTCGATGAAGGGCGCAGCCCGGGCGAAGGTGCTCATGTGCGCGGGCGACACGATGCCGTAGTCCACCGCTTTGCCCTGCGCCATGTATTCGAAATATTGCTTCTCCAGTCCGAGCGAACTGTTGCGGTGGAGCGTGAAATTGAGAGGCTTGCCGTAATACTTTTTAACCAGCTCCTCGAACTTGAGCAGCGACTTATTGAAGGCGTGGTCGTCGTTGAACTGCACGGCCCCATTGAGCGTGATGGGCGCCTGGGCGCGGGCTGCAAACGGTACGCCCACCACGGCGGCGGCGGCGGCAACAAATGTTCTGCGTTCCATGGTCTGTCTCCTGGGCTCTCGTAGGGGAGCAGCTGAAAGCTGCCCGGCACTGGACACCCTGGCAAGGATGTCCTCGAGGGACAGGCTACCCTTTTGCCGTTGCGCGGGTGATGGGTAGTTTCCCGAGATGAAGGATCAAGCCTTCGGAGCACAGCGCTGTGGGCACCTTGGCCATCCGCGCCTCACCACGGGCGCAGGTTCAGAGGCGCTCCCTGGCATGCTGCCGCACCCAATGCGCAAACTCCTCCTCACTCAAGTGCCCCGCCGCCAGGGCCAGCATGGTGATGACGCACTGCGCGTCATCCGCCATCAGCTCCCAGCCATTGAGCACGAGAAACAACTCCACGGCCACGAAGGCGGCGCGCTTGTTCCCATCGACAAAGGGGTGATTGCGGGCCAGACCGTAGCCGTAAGCGGCCGCCAGGGCGGCTGCGTCGGGTTGTCCGTAGTCAGCGAGATGACGCGGTCGCTGCATCGCCGATTCGAACAGGCCTTCATCGCGCACCCCGCTGCCACCGCCGTGCTCCGCCAGCTGCTCCTCATGCACCGACCGCATGACCTGAGCGTCCAGCCAGACCCACCGGCGGCGCCGACGGTTCATTTAGCCAATTCCCGCAGGACTTGACGCCGGCTTTTCATGATCTTTCGCGCTGCGTCCATCTGCGCTTCGAAGTCTGCGTCGTAGGGGGACAGCATCACCGCTCCGTTGGCGGCCTCGGAGACAAACAGCGTGTCACCCTTCTCCAGCTTGAGTCGGGCGAGCAGCTCCTTGGGCAGGATCACGCCAACGGAGTTGCCGATCTGGGTGAGTTTGAGTGAGGTCATGGCTCGGCCTTGTTATAACGATTGTTATATTAAATAGGATTCGCCCGCTCAGTCAAGCAGTCGGCGGCAACAATTGCATGCCTGCAAGGCATGGGTTCCGCACCCAGCCTTTGTGAAAGATCAGGCTCACCATGAGAGCCTCGAACCATCTGGAATCCTGGGAAGGAGCCTGCCGATGAAACGCACCCCTGTCTCGAAGTCGAGTAAATCCAAGTTCAAGAGTGACGCGTTCGAGGCCATCCACAGCGCGGCAGAGGGCCTGCATCGCGTTGGCACGATAGACAAGGCAACGATGCGCAGCTTTGATGTCGCATGCCTGAAGGTGCCGGAAGCAATCGCCCCCAAGAAGATCAAGCGCATCCGCGAAAGCGCACATGTGAGCCAGCCCGTATTCGCACGGTTCCTGAACACCAGCGAGTCGACTGTCCAGAAATGGGAAGCAGGTACCAAGCCCCCCAGCGGCATGGCGCTGAAGCTGCTTTCGGTGGTGGAGAAGCATGGGTTGAAGGTGCTGACCTGACCTGCGTGCGTGGCGGCCGTTTCCGTTCGGAAATGCATGTATCCAGACCAGTTGGTGGTGAAACCGCACCGCCAACGCATCGGGCTCGTAGACGTTGTGGTCGATCTGGTACTGCGTGTTATCCAGAAGATTGCGCAGCTTGACCGCCACCTGCTGCCAGGGAACGCCGATGTTCTGGCAGTTGCGCGTTGGCGCTGTCGTATCTACAATGTAGACACCAACGAGGAGTCCGAACCCATGGAAACCGTCATCCGAAAATGGGGCAACAGCCCAGCCTTGCGCCTACCCACTGCTATTCTTAAAGAGGCGGGGTATCAACTTGAGCAAAAAGTGGACCTTGTGGTCTCGCGCGGCCGAATCATCATCCAACCTTCCAAGAAGGTTGAATACGACCTTGACGATCTGGTGAACGGCATCCATGCGGGCAATACCCATGATGAGGTCAACTTCGGGCGACCCGTTGGAAACGAGGCGCTTTGATGCCACCGCGTACCTATGTCCCGGATACCGGCGAAGTCGTGTGGTTGCAATTCGATCCGCAGGCCGGGCATGAACAGGCGGGGCACCGTCCTGCGCTGGTGATCAGTCCGGCCAACTACAACGGCAAAACAGGCTTGATGGTCTGCTGCCCGATGTCCACCAAGGTCAAAGGGCATCCATTCGAGGTGGTTACCGAGGTCGACGGCATCGAGTGCGCGGTCCTATCCGATCAAGTGAAGTCTCTGGATTGGAAAATCCGACGCGCCAAGAAGAAGGCCACGGTCAGCACCGAAGTCATGCTGCATGTGAGGGCCAAAATGAAGGCGCTTTTGCAGATTCCATGATGAAAAGCCCGCAGGACTTCAGAGTCGGCAGCTTGATCGGGTGGTGAACCTCGAGTACAGCGTCTGCGGCAGGTTGAAGGTCAGGATGAAGCCCAGAAATCCTGGCTTGCCGCTGGGTGCAGCGGTCAATTCGATCTTGTGTTGACATCAGCTACACATCCAGTTAGGATCTGCGTATCTGTTGTGTATTCATTTGGAGATGCCATGCGCGACGCCGCCATCAATCTGCGAGCCCTGCCTCAGCAACGCGACCTGATCGACCAGGCCGCGAGCCTTCTGGGTAAAAACCGCTCTGACTTCATGCTGGAAGCCGCCTGCGACAAGGCTCAGTCGGTGCTCCTTGACCGGGTGTTCTTCAGCCTCGATGACGCCAAGTTCCGGGAGTTCACGGCCATGCTGGATGCGCCGGTACAACCTAACCCAGGCCTTGAGCGCTTGCTGGCGGTCAAGGTCCCCTGGAAAGTTGGCGCATGAACTTGCGTGCCCCGGAGTCGTTGTCACCCGATCACCAAGTCAGTTCATTCGCCTGCGGCGAATCGACGCTCGACGAGTGGCTCAAACGCCGCGCTCTGGGCAACCAGACCAGTGGTGCCAGTCGCACGTTCGTCGTCACAACCCCAGAGCGTGAGGTCATGGGCTACTACGCTTTGGCTGCAGGTGCCGTCGCGCACCAAGATGCTGCCCGGTCCATTCGTCAGAACATGCCCGATCCGATTCCAGTGATGGTCCTTGCCCGTTTGGCTGTCGATGCCCGAGCGCAAGGAATGAAACTGGGGGCAGCCTTGCTTCAGGATGCGCTGCAGCGCTGTGTACTGGTATCGCAAAACACAGGTGTGCGAGCCATGCTAGTGCATGCACTGAACGATCGTGCCCGCCAGTTTTACGAGTACTACGGTTTTAAGGCATCGCCCGCACATCCCATGACACTGATGCTGCGGATCAACCAGTCATCAATCTGATCTTCAGCCAGCGATTTCAGCCCAGGGCTCGGCAACTGTCTGCGTTGGACGCGGCCACAAGGCCCGAAGACATGAACCGTCCCGGGTGGGACTGGCATCCCCTCAAGGGCGGCCTCTTAGGCCACTGGTCAGTCAGCGTGAACGGTAACTGGCGTCTGACTTTTGCTTTTGAAAACGGCGACGCCATCCTGGTGGACTACCAGGATGACCACTGAGGTGTTTATGAGTTCGATGTTCAACCCACCCCACCCTGGCCTCACTTTGAGGGGCGACATCCTTCGTGCCTTGGATCTGCAGGTGGGCGAAGCAGCTGCCCAGCTGGGCGTCGACCGGACGACTTTGTCCAAGGTCGTCAATGGGCGGGCCGCGATCAGTCCTTCAATGGCACTGCGCATTGAGCGTTGGCTGGGGCGCGACCATGGCGGGGCGGCTGAGGTGTGGCTGGCTCAGCAGGCTGCATACGATCTCTGGCAAGCACGGGTTGCAGCGAAGGCCAGTAAGACCCTTTCGGGCATCAAGGCACTGAGACTTAAAACGGCATGACCAGGGAGCAGGACTGCGCGGATGCAGCCGCCACCCCGGCGCTGCTCCTCTGGTCGCGCCTTGCTCTTATCGCGCCTGGGTGAGCCCATCTCACTCCCCCAACCTCCCCCTCAACACCTGCGCCGCCCGCTCTGTGGTCACCAACACCGCCTGCAACCGCGCCCGCGTCAGCCCCACGAACAGCCTGCGCCGCTCGCGATCGCCTAGCTGCTCAAAATCCACCTCGGTGATGACCACCGCATCTGCGGCCTGCCCTTTGAATCGATTGACCGTATCGACCAACAAGGGGCCATCAGACCACTGCGCCCGCCCTTCGCTGTCATAACCCGCCTGGCGGCGCACCGCCTGCCCGGCTAGTTGAGCGGGCCCGCCATCCCCAGCCAGCACACTGCGGTTCTGCCCCTGAAAACTCAGCACCGCGATGTTCTCGGCCGAGTACCCCTCGGCCAGCAGCGCGTTGAGTGCTGCCTCCGTCGCCGGCACCGGTGATTCATCCAGCGCGTAAACATGCCACTTCGGATCAAAGCCCAGCACCGCGCTTCCCGCCTCAATGGGCTCGTCCGTGAGCGACAGCCAGTTGATGAACTCCACCAGCAGTTGAGGAGATCGGTAATTCACCGGGCTGACCAGGCTGACCCAGCCGGGTAGTTCGACCGGCCCACGCTCATACAGCGCCTGCTCAGGATCTTCCAGCCACAACAGGTGCGCATCGCTGCGCGCCATGGCCAGCAGGCTGTACACCCAGGCCGGCTCGAAGTCCTGCCCCTCGTCAATAATGAGGGTGTCGAAGGTATCGGCCAGCTCTGGACTCAGTTCCATAAAGCGCTGCGTGATCTGCGCAAACACCTCGGGGTGGCTGAAGTCGATCGCTGGTCCACCCGAACTCTGGGAGACCAGACGCGCCAGCTCATGAAAGGTCACCACGTTCTCGGGCAGGGGGGCCAGCAGCTTCATCGCATCGGCTAGCGGGCGGTTGAAGCACACGTACAGCGCCCGCTTACCTGCCGCGTGGGCTTGTTGCAGCGCCTGCAGCGCCAGCTGCGTCTTGCCCGAGCCTGCGGTGCCCCGCACCCGCAGCCGCCAGGGCCGCATGGACAAGCGCGACACCCAGGTCGACAAGCCGCCCGACAAGCGCGTCGTGAATTCACGCGCCGAGCGCCCTAGCAAACCAATATGAGGCGCTGCACCCACACGCTGCGACAGGAATTCATCGATGCGCGGCAGGTCTTCCAGCCGATCGTCTGACCAGGTCTGCCCGTGACCCTCGAGCAGAGACTCGATGGTGGCGATCAGGCTGGCATCACTCTCGGCATCGATCACGCGTGCGGGGTCGACCGACGAGGGCAGCGCACCCGCAATCCGTGCAGTCGGTAGGTACAGCAGATGGTCAATCTGCAGCGTGCGGCCTGGATACCGCCGCGAAAACTGCGTGCGCAAAGCATTCAGGTTGCGATTGACTTGCGTGGTGATGCTTTTGTCATTCGGCTGCGGCGCGGTCGAACCAGGCGATCGCGCGCCACCGTAGCGGGCGAAAAGATCCTTCGGAGTGACGACGATTTGCGTGTCCTTCTGCTCGATCGCCAGCAGATGGCCGTAGGGGTTGACGACGATGAAGTCGATCTCGCCATACGCAGACCCGCCAGCCTGGGCACGGGCCCAGTGCACGCCGTGGTACACGGTGTATCGGTCACTCAGCCCATCGCGCAAACGCGCCAGCGTTCGCGCCTCGGCGGCGTGCATGCCGTCCGGGCCGAGTGCGGTTTCGAAGTCGGAGGGGATGAGGCGGGCCATGGGTATTGGGATGATGACATGCTCAGCCAGGCTCACTCGATGAGCCTCGGCACCCATAACCTGAGCCACTCAAACTGCCAGGAGTGCCGGTTTTGAACACAGACCCCATCCAAGACACCCTCAACGCTGCCAAGCTGCAACCTGAGACGCTAGCGCGTGTCGAGCAGCTGATCGACGCTCTTCGCTCAGCGCTCACAGATTACGAAATTGACGGGCTCATTGACGCGCTTGCGACGGACCACAGTCCGCTGCGCGGTACGGCCAGCCGAGGCGATGTCGTCTTGATCCCAAGCCGCGGCCACGGATCCTGCGCCCCCATCGTTCTGGCCATCGCGCGTGGCCGCGATGGCCGTTCCCCCCAGAGCGTGCCCAGTGTCATGCGGGAGGTTCGTGCCCACTTGATTTCATGTTTTGAGATCGCCGAAGTGGTCTTGCTGCTTACAGACCGCTGGGACCCGGATCTGCTGCGTGAGAGTGAGCCTGACTTTAGGGCTCACGCCGATCGGACGGGATCGCGGAAGGTGTTGATTCCGCTCGTGGCCTGGAAGCGGCAGCTCACGGCGTACGGTTGGCCGTGACCCGCTTTGAGGCCGCCATCCCAGGTTGCACCTTCTAGTCTTGATAAGGTGGGTTATCGCAATGGATAGAAAAAATAGAGCGCTGTTTTACCCCCGAGATGCCAGGTGCGAGTCCAACTGATTGAAGATCACTGCACGTACGTCGCCGAAATACGGCGGTCATTCTGGCTCAAGCGCGAAGTAGCTCATCTCAGCGGGCCATTCCGTACCTTCCTCACTGCCAGAGCCCTCAATGTCTCTGATCCCTTGGTCGCCAAGCCGGCCGACAAGCGCGGGCACGCCCAATTGGCGGGCTTCGTCGGACTGGATGGCCCCGCGCGGGTTGTAGGCGGTCAGAAAGGCGCCGCATGCGACGCCGCTGGACGTGGACAAGGCAACCAGGCGCTCAGGGCGCACGCCGAAGTTCAGAATGATGTCTTGTTCAGTGTGCCCGAGGCGGCAGTCGGTGGCCTTGTCTAGATGCACTCAACATCTTTAGCGTGCGCGGCAGAGGCTCCCGCGCATAAAGACAGAAAATCAAAGGCAGAAGCATGCGAGGGAAAAGCGACTTCTTTGAATTCAGTGTCATGAGGAACAGAGAATCGCTCCAGACAAATACGGTCATCAAAAAGATGCGTGTGGTATCCTCTTTCCTAGATGGGCGTTACTTTTGCGCCCGATCGGGCCTGGGCCCGGGAAAGGGTCTCTTGGCGGAACCACTGGATGCTTCGCAAGCGCAGCGTGAAAGGCTCGCGTTCCTCGAGTTGCGCGCATTCTTCACCGGGGAGCTGAGGCGATCGGACATCGCGGCCCGCTTCGGTATCAAGCCGGCAGCATCTTCGCGCGACCTGGCCCTGTACCGAGAGGTAGCTCCCGGCAACCTCGAATACGACGCCACTGGCCGTTGCTACCGACCTTCTGCCTCATTCGAACCGGTCTTTCCCTTCAATTCGGACCGGGTCATGGCCTGGCTTCTGCAAGGCTTTGGCGACGGCCTAGATTTGGGTTTGAAGCAGGCAGCTCCTTGCGAGGGGCCAGGACAACTCAACAAGCCCGATTTGAAGGTTTTGGGAAGCATCACCCGTAGCATGTGTGCCAAGCGACCAGTGCGAATGAATTACTTGTCCTTGTCATCGGGTGCAAAACGGCGTGACGTGGTCCCGGTCGCTCTCGCCGACAACGGCCTTAGATGGCATGTTCGTGCCTACGATAGGGAGCGGGGCCGCTTTGGCGACTTTGTGCTAACACGGATTTCGAAAGTGAATGAGTTGGCAGAACAGGCTAGAGAGTCAGAGCTACTGGGTGCTGACGAGCAATGGGCCAGGATGGTGGAAATGGAGCTTGCTCCACATCCCGGTTTAAAGCACCCCCAAGTGATTGAATCAGACTACGGAATGGAAGGTGGTTGTCTCCGGTTAAAAACTAGAGCAGCGTTAGCCGGCTATGTACTGCGTCGATGGAACGTCGATGCTAGTGAACATCATTTTCTAGAGCCGACAACTCATCAGTTATGGCTTCGTAATTCACAAACACTGTATGGAGTCGAGAGCGCAGTTCTTGCTCCCGGATACCAAATGACCACTTAAATCATAAAAAATCAACGAGAATGGTTGTAGCCCAAACAATGAGATAAACAGATGAAATACCTTAGTCAATTTTCAGCTGAAATTTTTCAAGATATAGCAGAAATCAAAACCAATAAAATTCAATATGTAGATTTTTTCGCTGGATGCGGAGGAATGTCATATGGATTTCATTTGGCATCGAAAATATCCGAAAAAATAAAAAACGTGGGGGCTTTTGATGTTGATGAGCACGCAAACAAAACTTATGAAAAGAATCTTGGGACTAGGCCAATCAACATTGATCTAGGGAGTTCAAGCGCTAAAGAAATTACGGCGCATATGAAAAAAAATGGATACACTGAAGAGGATCCAATTATCGTCATTGGATGTGCTCCATGCCAGGGGTTCTCATCACACAGGAAAAAAGATCCAAGGAAGGATACTAGAAACTCACTAGTTGCCAAGTTCGCAGAGATTGCGGTTGGGCTAAACGCCGACTTCATTATTATGGAGAATGTGCCAGATCTATTATCTGACAAGCACAAAAGACATTATGGACAATTTGAAAAAACTCTGAAGTCCGCCGGCTATAGAATAAATGTAAAAATCGTCAATATGGCTGATTATGGAGTAGCACAAGCCCGATTCCGAACATTGGTTCTTGCTTCAAAAGAATTTACACCGCCGATACCTGAGCCGATTGTTGACAGGCAAAATTATTACACCGTTTACGATGCAATAGGACATCTACCCAAATTGTCCGCTGGAGAAAAATGCATTATTGATGGAATGCATATTACATCAAAGCATCGACCTGAAACTATAAATATTATTAAGGAAGTCCCAAAAGATGGAGGCTCTAGACCGAGAGGTGTGGGGCCTAAATGCTTGGATAAAGTCGCTGGTTTCTATGACGTATACGGCCGCTTGGCTTGGAAAAAGCCAAGTATCACTATTACCGCGAGGTGTAGAACTCCATCATGCGGTAGATTTTCGCATCCAGAGCAAGACAGAGGACTCAGCGTTAGAGAGGCAGCACTTCTTCAAGGATTCCCTCCTGATTTTGCTTTTGAGGGCCCTTTCGATGACAAGTTTAAACAAGTTGGAAATGCCGTCCCTCCTATTTTTTCAAGAATACTAGCTAGCCATGTGCTACGTATCATAACGACTACAGATGAAATGAATGACGCAACGGTTGAAAAACAAAGAAGATTCAAGTCATACAGCAGTATCATTGCGCACGTAAAAAGCGAAAAAGAAATAAGCAATGAACCAAATTAATGTAATTGAATTTTTTAGTGGCGCAGGAGGCATGTCACTTGGATTTAAGCTGGCTGGCGCAAAGATACTGGGGGCCTTCGACAATGATCCCATCTGCATTCAGACTTACAACAATAATCTTGGCTTGCAAGGCCATGTTGCGGATGTATCTAAGTTGGACAAAAAAATAATTTGTAAAATAATTGGAAGCAACAAAACCATTGATGTAATAACAGGAGGGCCCCCTTGCCAAGGCTTTTCTGTTCAAAGGCGGGGAAGCGACAGCGACTCGAGAAATAACTTAGTCCTTGACTACATTCGAATAGTTTTGGAATTTAAGCCAAAATTCTTTGTGATGGAAAATGTAAGCGGACTAATGTCCCCTAGAGGCAAGCCATTTCTTGATAAATTAAAAAATAAAGCTGAACGCGCAGGGTATTTCTTGCACATGAAAAAACTTAACGCGGCTGAGTACGGTGTCCCGCAGTTAAGAAGGCGGGTATTCATTGTCGGAGAGATGGTAGGAAATGGAGAGCCACATTTTTCATTTCCCGCTGCAATACTTGATGATCCTAGTAAATATATAACAGTAAGAACTGCAATCTTTGATTTGAGAAATCTTAGCGAAGTAGATGTGGCAAATCACAAAGCTGATCGTTTATCTGAAGTGAATTTAAAACGGATAAGATCACTAAAAGCTGGACAGGGGCGGGATTCCCTGCCGCCTGAGTTAATGCTGGAATGTCATATAAATAATTCAAATCATCGCCACCTTGACACATATGGGCGAATGGAATGGGACAAGCCTGCGTCAACAATTACTGCGCGGTTCGATAGCTTTTCAAGAGGACGATTTGGACACCCAGTGAATGATCGAACTATAACACTTAGGGAAGGTGCGCGGCTTCAAACTTTTCCTGATGATTTCATTTTTATGGGATCAAAAGTTGAAGTTGCTCGACAAATTGGAAACGCAGTGCCTCCATTACTTGCCAAAGCCATAGCAGGTTCGATTATTAAAGTTATTAAGGATGGGAGCTAGAAATGACAACATGGCCCTCAGGAAATCGCGATACAACCGAGTTTCCAGTTATCGAAATCAATACAGAGCCAAAATTACGAGAGCATCTAGAGGCATTTGTTCGTTTGGATAACATGCCATGGAGCGGCTATGAAGAGCAGCGCAACGCATCCAATTTGAATGTTGAAGATACGAGACTTCGTACATATAGAAAAATGTACGAGCAGCTTGGACTCATTCACAAGGCCGGCGAAAAAATTAAATTATCAAGCCTTGGAACAAAGATAAAATCACTTGAAAGTGAGTTGATATACAAGAAAGAGGAGCTCCTGGAATCAGCCGCACAAGATGCCATTGACATACTCAGTCGGTATCAATTCAAAAATCCTATCGACGACAAAAATAATTCATTACCAGAGGATTTTGATATTTTCCCCTATTGGACAATTTGGAAAATAATGTCCGAATTGGATGAGAAGCTACATCATGAGGAGCTTAATAGGGTTGTACTTAGAATTGATAATATGGCCAAAATCAATGCCGCCATTGAAAGGGTCCGAGCGGCGCGTCAATCTGGAGTAGATTATTCAACAACCAAAGATAAAGATTTAGACTCTATTCTTGGAGAGAGAGTGGTTACTGATCAGCCTACAGCTAGGATGGCTTCATGGTTTTCAATAGCTGGATGGGGGGGATTAATCATTAGACTACACAATGAAGATGGTTACAGACATTTTAATTCATATTCTAAGAAACACATTTCAAACGTAATTCGCAGTCAGCCGATATTCTTCAAGACGGATGATAGGGATGAATGGGTTAGGCACTATATAGGCAATAATATAAATCAAAGTCACGTAGACTTAGATTCTAACTCATCATTGAATTCTAAAAATGATAAGAGTACTAGCCTATCAAATATAGTTGATCAATTTGTAGTTGATTCAAATAATGCCAATTTTCGTATCACAAAAACCGATGCCTGTCGCTTCATCGCAAGCCTGCTATCCAAGCGTTTCCTGATCGCGACGGGCCTGGCGGGATCGGGCAAGACTAAGTTGGCCCAGGCATTCGCGACGTGGTTGACCCCAACCGCAACCGCAAGCGATCCCTTCACTGTTGGAGCGAAGGTTGAGTCCGATCGGACGACATATTTTGTGAAAGCGTCGAACACGGAGTTCGTCGAGTTCTGGAACAACGAGGACGAGGCAACCGCGACAAAAGTGGGTCTGCCGCGAAGAATGATCGAGGAGTGGGCCGACCACATCGCGGCCAAAGCTTTGCCCGCCAACACTCCCGCGAGGGACATCCGTGAAGCCGTGAAGGCGGACAGCAAATACAGCGATCAGCTCCATAGCTTTGAGACGCATTTGAAGGCGGCCGCGTTCGCCTTGATTGCCAGCCGCGGGGCGAAGAAGCCCGCGAAGCGGTATGAAGTGGTGTCGGTGGGGGCGGACTGGACCGGGAGCGAAAACATCCTGGGCTATGCGAACGGGCTCGAAACGTCCAGCTACATGTCTAAACCGGCGCTAGACCTGATTCTCCAGGCGGAGCGCAATCCTGTGGAGCCGCACTTCCTCATTCTTGACGAGATGAACCTCTCGCATGTCGAAAGGTATTTTGCGGACGTGATTTCTTCGATCGAGTCAGGGGAACTGATTCACTTGCATCGAGACGGAGAGCGCAAGGCAGATGGAGTCGTGGTGCCGAAGGCGGTGGGCCTGCCCAAGAACTTGTTCATCATAGGGACTGTGAACGTCGATGAAACAACTTACATGTTTTCGCCCAAGGTGCTCGACCGCGCCAACGTCATCGAATTCCGCATGTCTGAGTCCGAGCTTTCATCTTTCTTGATCGCGCCGACCAAGCCAGACCTCGCCTTGATGGCGGGCAAGGGCGAAGCCTATGGCCATGAAGTTGTCGAAGCCGCGTCGGACTCGCTGGCGCCATTCGCCGATCCGCTCAAATCAAAATTCGAGCTGGAAATGCTGATTTTCTTCAAGGCGCTCAGCACTGGCGGGGCCGAATTCGGATATCGCGTGGCCCACGAGGCTGCGCGCTTTGTCCAAGCCTACAAACGGCTGGGCTCTCATGACGATGCTGATGTTGCGTGGTTCGACGGTGCGTTCGATTACGTGGTCGCTCAAAAATTTCTGCCGAAGCTGCATGGCTCGCGAGCAAAGCTTGGCCCGTTGCTGAAAAAGCTCTGGTTCCTTTGCGTGAATTCCGAAACAAAAAACCGAGCGGAGTTGATGCAAGCGTTGGAGGCCGTCGCCAGGTCTACCGAAAAGCAGCACGAGCCATCGAGCTCGATCCCGGACGATGCTCCGTTCAAAGTCAGCGCTGAAAAAATTGGCCGCATGTGGCGGCTGCTGAACGACAACGGATTCGCGTCCTTCGCGGAGGCGTGATCAATGCGAGCGCTAGCGGCACATGACATCGCCTTTCGGGCGCCGTCAGGTGTCGTCCTCGCCCGAGTGAGGTTAACGGCTGCTAAGGAAGCGTCAAGCGACGCGACCGCTCCGTTGGCACAACTCGATGAAGCCGAGGCGCGCGAGCACGGCGAGACGCCTGTTCAGCTCCGAGAGTCCGAGCGATACGAATACCAGGTTGTTCCTGAAAACGGTGCTGACCTGCGCCTGCGTTGCAGCTTGGCTTCGAGGCGCAGGAGCCTAGGAGAAAGCGGCGGGCCTGACGCGGGCTTGGTGGAAACCAAGACCTTCTGTGGAACATTGCTGATGGAGTTGGTGGAGGGCACTGTCGACGAGGACAAGTCGGCCGTGGCCTCTGCGTTGATCGACGTCCGCTCGCTCAAGCTCGACTACCGCACCGAATATCGAGGGATGCTTCGTCGCCTGGCCGAGGAGATCGCTGGGTTAGTTGCAGACGCTAGGTCGTCGGCCAAAGCAGGCTTCAAGTCGTCATTCGAAGAGCGGCGGGACGAAGGCTGGCTTCAACTTCAATTGGAGTTACTGAGAGAAATCTTGGATGGCTCGGACTTCACTGCGGCAATGCAACGGATTGTTTCCTATCCGCATGAAACTCTGTCCACGGTGGCCGATTCCGTGTCAACGGATCGGCCGATCCGTTGGACGCCTTCTGCAGTGCAACAGCTCGTATCAAACAATCCGCGCCGAGCTGTACCGTCGTCCCATCCACTGAGGATGTCGGCTGGCCTCGCCAGCGTGGCCGAGCGCGTTTCAATACCGCGGCGCTCACGCGATCTGGACACTCCCGAAAATCGGTTCATCAAGTTCGCGCTGGGCGAGTTCCGGTCTTTCTTGGCTCACGCGCATGGTGTCTTCGATGGAGCCAAAGGATGGGGGGCCTCTGCCGCGCTGGCTCGCAGGCTCGCTGCCACGGTCGAGGATTGGCTTGGCAGGGCGTTCTTTCAAGAAATCGGCCCGATGCGCTTGGCTCCCCTGGGTAGCCCTGTTTTACAGCGGAAGGCTGGCTATCGCGAGGTGTTGCGCTGGTGGTTGCGCTTCAAGACCGCAGCGGAGCTTTCATGGGACGGTGGTGAAGACCTCTTCAAGGCTGGTCAAAGAGATGTCGCGAGCCTCTACGAATATTGGCTTTTTTTCGAGCTGATGGATTGGTTCTACAAGACATGCCGCGCAGGGGACAGGCCTGCGGTCGAGGAGTTGGTCGAAGGCCTCGAAGATGGTTCACCCAACTTGCGATTGAAAAAGCGCGTGGAACTCGGACCCTTCGAAGGAGCCATTTCAAAGCGGCAAAGAAAGCTAAATGCTCGGTTCTCCTACAACAAGCGCTTCGGTGCGGTCGATGAGCGAGCGAAGCGCGGCAGTTGGACAAGGGCTCTTCACCCCGATTACACGCTGAGCTTTTGGCCCGATGGCATTGGCGAGGCTGAAGCCGAGCGCGAAGAGTTGTTGGTCCATATCCACTTCGACGCCAAATACCGTTTGGAGAACATCGAGGGCTTGTTTGGAGCCGAGGATGGCGATGACGTCGACGAGGAAGTCGACGGTAACTATAAGCGCCAAGACTTGCTGAAGATGCATGCCTATCGCGACGCGATCAAGCGATCCCAGGGCGCCTACATCCTATATCCGGGAAGGTCTGTTAAGCCCGTGCGCTTTTCCGGCTTTCACGAAATATTGCCGGGCTTGGGTGCGTTTGGCGTGTCGCCTGACGAATCTGGCAAAGCGCAGGGGATGGAAGAACTAACGCGATTCTTGGATGAGGCGGTCGCGCACTTGTGTGATCGGGCAACAGCGCGTGAGCGCGGTGGATACCACCTTGCCCAGTCCTACAAAGATGGTGCGCGAGTTGGCATACAGCCTTTCCTCATGCTGCCAGAGCGGGATTTTATGAGCGATGGCTTGATCGCACTGCCACCTGCTGAGCATCTTGTCCTTGTCGCGATGCGGTGCGACAGCTCGCAGTTGGCATGGACGCTCTCTACATCCTTGGCCGTTGTGAGGCTGGGGAAGATAGGTGGCGATTGGCGGATGCAACCGGAGTGGTCGGGATTACGGCACATCGTCTTGCGGGCGAACGGGGCTCCGGACGCTCGAGGCTTGTGGCGCATCGCAAAGTCTGGCTATCGCATCATGAGCGGTGCAGACTTGGCCGCGATTGGGTGCCCTGCGACTTCGACAGCGGACTTATATGCAGTCTTCGACGTCGAACCAAAGTTAGACTTTCCTGCAGGAGTGTGGAGTTTGAAGGCCCTGCTGAAGGCAATCAGGGCGTGTGAAACATCGATGCGTGTTGTTCCGTCTGATCCTTTGGGGCGCAAATCTCTATTTCCCCGCCTTGCATCACTAGCTGAGCTATCGCGCGGATAGTCGGGCAAGATGCCAGACGTCTTCACTCGTAATGAGCGCTCCCAAGTGATGGCGCGAATCAAGTCAGGCGGGAACAAGGCCACAGAGCGTGAGCTCGCGGCGATTTTTTGCACCCAGCACATGGTTAGATGGCTCCAAAACCAAAAGCTGCTTAGCAAATCGGGTACTGTTTTCAGCAAGCGTAGGGTCTGCGTTTTCGTGGACGGGTGCTTTTGGCGTGGTTATCCGAAGTGTTACCGCGCCCCGACAATTACGTTGGGTATTGGGCATCCCAGGTGGAACGCACCCGCGAGAGGGATCAGGACGTCTCAAAGACTTTGCGATCCAAAGGTTGGCGCATCCTGCACGTATGGGAGCACCAGCTCGCCAAAGCAACCAGAACAAACCAGCTTCGTAGTTTGCGGAGGTGGCCGGTGCCAAAGCAATCTCTCGGTTGAGAATCAAACGCAACGGCGATGAGTACGGCGCCAAAACCCCGATTTTTCGCCACCCCCTCGCTCCGTACCATGGCAAAAGTCAGGAGGTTCTGAGACGAAACCGGGTTTGAGACGGGTTTCGGGGTTGGATGGCCATGGGGTCAGTCAGGAGCCCATAGCAAAAAGCCCCGCGTGGTGCGGGGCGATAAGCGCCTGACAACCCGACTGAGCGAGTTATCAGGACTTGTTCTGGCGGGGCTCAAGAAATTTGAAACGTTGGTGCGCTCTTGAAGCCGCTGTAAAAATTTGACTTGTCCGAGGCGACCAGAGAACACAGAGATTCTCATGCAGACTACGTCAAATAAACACAGGAGACTCGACTTATGAAATCACCGGCAAGCTACTGACTGGATCTCTCGCCTTGATCAACCACCACCTGCACGAGGTGGATCTGGTCGCGATCACGTGCGACCGAGAACTTTTTTCCGCACATGAAGAGGATCAGCTAAAGGCGATCTAGCTCGCCGGGCTCGCCTCCTGAGCCCGCTGCGGCTCACGATGCCAAAGCACAACAGCTCAGATATCCTGAAACAAGATGGAGGCATCGATGGTGATCAGTCCTGCCAGTTCCCCAACAGCGAGTCATCGACACCCGACATGAAGCTCCACCAAGGCCGCCCGGTCTATTCCGCTACCGACCTGAGCAACTTCCTGGCGTGTGAACACCTCACCGCCCTGGACCGACTGGCCCTGCACGACCCCGAACTGCGCGATCTCCGGATACCCCCTGACGAAGGCATCCAGCTGATCCAGCAAAAGGGCATCGCTCACGAGAAGGCCTACCTCGCCCGCCTGCAGGCTGAAGGTCGGCAGGTGATCGACATCGCGCAGACCGGCGATCCTGCCGCTGCCGTCGAGCGCACCCACGCGGCCATGCGCGACGGCGTGGAAGTGATCTACCAGGCGGCCCTGGAGCATGGCAACCTGGCGGGCTATGCGGATTTCCTGATCCGGGTGACCCCTGCCGGCGCGGGCACGCCCGCCCAGTACGAGGCGCTGGACACCAAGCTCGCACGCTCGCCCCAGGCCAAATTCCTGGTGCAGCTGGCCTTCTACAGCCGCCTGCTCGAGCGGGCGCAGGGCCAGCTGCCCGAGCGCATGCACATCGTGCTGGGCGATCAGAGCGTGGCCAGCTACCGCAGCGTCGATGTCGTGCACTACTACGACGCGCTGCTGGCGCGCTACCAGGGGGAGGTGGCCCGGCTCGACGCCGGTGGCACCCCAGCCTACCCTCATCCCCGGGCCCATTGCGACATGTGCAGCTGGCGCAAGGTCTGCGAGCAGCGTCGCGAGGACGACGACCATCTCAGTTTGGTGGCCAACATCACGCGCCCGCAGATCGACAAGCTCCGGGCCGCCGGCATCCATCGTCTGGCCCAACTGGCCCAGCTGCCCGACGCATCCACCGTCCCTCAGGTAGCGACCGAGACGCTTGCGCGTCTGCGCGCACAGGCGCGGCTGCAGCATCAGGCCCGCACCACCGGCCAGAGGATCCATGAGCTGCTACCCGTGGTCCCCGAGTCCGGACGTGGCTTCCTGCGCCTGCCCGCGCCCGACGAAGGCGATCTGTTCTTCGACATGGAAGGTAACCCCCTGGAGGCGGGGGGTCTCGAATACCTCTTTGGCGTCGGCTACCGGGAGGGCAAGGCCTGGCACTTCAAGGGCTTCTGGGCCCATGACCGCCAGGAGGAGCGCCAGGCCTTCGAGGACTTCATGGACTTCGTGACGGCCCGTCGCGCCCAGTACCCCAACGCCCACATCTACCACTACGCCAACTACGAGGAAAGCGCGCTCAAGCGCCTGGCCTGCGCGCACGCCACCCGAGTGCAGGAAGTGGACGACCTGTTGCGCCAGGGCGCCTTGGTGGACCTGTACAAGGTGGTACGCGAGGCGCTGAGGATTTCCGAGCCGAACTACTCGATCAAATCCGTCGAGCGCTTCTACCGGCACCAGCGCAGCGGGCAGGTCCAGAACGCCGGCGCCAGCATCGTCTACTACGAGCGCTGGCGGCAGACGCAGGACCCGCAGTGGTTGGACGCGATCGAGGCCTACAACCGCGACGACGTGGAATCGACCGAGCAGTTGCACCAGTGGTTGCTGCAACTGCGGCCTGCCGAACTGTCCTGGCGGCCTGTTAAGCAGGTCCCCGGAGCGCAGTCGTCCGAGGACGACGAGGCACCAAGTGTCCCAGCCACCCGCGCGCAGCAGACAGAGCAGCGCCTCGCTCGCTACCAAGCGCAAATGCTCGGGCCCTTGCCCGTCGACCGCAAGGCTTGGCTGCCCGAGCATTCACTCACGGAGTTGGTTTACCTGCTGTTGGATTTCCATCGCCGCGCGAACAAGCCGCAGCTCTGGGCGTTTTACGCCCGCCAGGATATGGAGCTGGACGAACTGCTGGACGATGCCGAGTGCCTGGCCGGACTGACCCTGGACCCCAGCCAGCCGCCCTACCCCGACAAGCGCTCCATCGTCTACACCTACCGGGTGCCGCCGCAGGAGACCAAGCTGCGCGATGGCGCAAAGTGCACCCGCTGCGACACGGGCAAGAGCGTAGGCACCTTGACCTATGACGCGACCGCCGGTATCGCCAGTCTCAGGCTCGGCGCAACCCGCGAGCCGCCGCCCCCGATGCTGTCTCTCGGCCCAGAGGGGCCGACAGGTTCGGACTCAATTGTCGACAGCTTGTTCCTGTTCGCGGATAGCCACATCGCGGGTGACGCGCAGTACCCGGCCATCAAGGCCTTCTTGCGGCGTGAGCCCCCCCGCCTGCGAGGACACGCCCCCACACAGCCGCTGATCGGGCCAGGCCAGGACGTTACGGCAGGAGCAGTGGATGCGGCTTGCCGCCTGGACAACTCCTACCTTTACGTGCAGGGCCCCCCTGGTGCCGGCAAGACCTACACCGGCGCGCGCATGGTGGCGGCCCTGCTCCGCGAGGGCCGGCGCGTGGGCATCCTGTCCAATAGTCACAAGGCAATCAACCTCCTCATGGGCGCGGCGATGGAGCAGGCTCGCGCGCTGGGGCTGGCACCGCGAGCAGTGAAGAAAGCCAACAAGGACAACCCCGACTCGCAGATGGGCCTGATCGATCCCACCGTGCAGGATGTCTGGAGCAATGGCGAGGTGATGCGCGGGAACCCGTCCCTCATCGGGGGCACCGCCTGGTTGTTCGCCGACCCGGCCCTGGCTGGGCAGATCGACACGCTGTTCGTGGAAGAGGCCGGTCAGGTCTCGCTGGCCAATCTGGTGGGAGCCGCGACCTGTGCGCGCAACATCATCCTGCTGGGGGACCAGATGCAGCTGCCGCAGCCGATCCAGGGCGTGCATCCGGGACGCTCGGGCGAATCGGCTTTGGACTACCTACTCGATGGCGCGTCCATCATCGCCGCCCACCAGGGTATTTTCCTGCCCACCAGCTGGCGCATGCATCCTGCGGTGTGCAGCTTCATCTCGGAGGCGGTGTACGAGGGGCGTCTGCTGCCTGCGCCCACCAACGTGGCACGAACGCTGGTGCTTGATGCACAGGCGCATCCGCTGCTGCGGCCTGCAGGCCTGGTGCATGCACCCATTGCTCACACGGGCTGCAGCCAGTCCAGCGAAGCTGAAGCCAATCTCATCCTCGAGCTGTACCGCAGCGCTCTGACCCAGCGCTACACCGACCGTGATGGGCGCACTCACACGATGCAGCCCGCCAACATCCTGGTGGTCGCCCCCTACAACGCGCAGGTCAACCTCTTGCGACGTGTACTGCCAGACGGCGCGCAGGTGGGGACGGTCGACAAGTTTCAGGGGCAAGAGGCCGAGCTGGTGCTCGTGTCGATGACGACTTCCAGCGGGCAGGACCTGCCTCGCAACATTGAGTTTCTGTACAGCAAGAACCGGCTGAATGTGGCGATCTCCCGCGCCAAGTGCCTGAGTGTGGTGGTGGCCAACCCAAAGCTGTTCTCGGTGGGGTGCAGCGCGCCCGAGGAGGTGGTGCTGGTGAATCTGTTGTGTTGGGCGGGGGCTGTGGGGCAGTAAGTACTTACGATTAATTCACTTATTGCATTTAATGCACTTGCGGGGTTAAACTGCCTCTTACTCGGCCCGACAGGCTCGAACAAGACAGGAGAACCCATGCGAACGATCGACCGTGTGCGGGAAGTTGCCCAGCCGCCGCTCAACGCCAAGGACAAGGAAATGGTCCGTGTGGCTCAGCGCTGCATCATGGCTTCGCTCGATCACTCGCGGGCGGCCTCCATCACGCTGACCACAGACTCTGGCGAGAAGCCTACCGTCGAGGTACCGCCTGCCGCGCTGAAGCTGATCGGGCAACTACTCGGCGCGATGAGCGAAGGGCGTCCTGTCATGCTTATGCCCACGGAGCAAGAGCTAACGACGGTTGAAGCGGCGAATTTCCTCAATGTGTCGCGCCCCTTCGTCATCAAGGAGGTCGAGTCCGGCCGGCTACCGCACCGTAAGGTGGGCTCACACCGCCGAATTGCCCTCGAGGATCTGCTGGTTTACGCGCAAAGCATGCGCGCACAACAGGCCGGAGCACTCGAGCGCATGGCCGATAACGCACGAGAGTTGGGCCTGGAGTACTGATGGCGGGTCATGCGCGATACACCGCGCTACTGGATGCGTGCGTCCTGTACCCGCTGGCGATGACTGATGCGTTACTGAGCCTCGCCACTGCGGGGTTCTTTGCTGCCAAATGGACAACCAGGATCGAGGATGAATGGATTCGAGCCTTGGAGCGACAAAGGCCAGACCTGACAGGCAGGCTCTGGGTTCGCAGAGACTCCATGCGAGAAGCCGTACCCGACTGGCAAGTTCCGGAGGCGGCACTGGCACCTCTCCTTTCCGGAATCGATCTACCGGATCCGAATGACGCCCATGTTCTTGCTGCAGCGATCGCGGGGCACGCCGACTGCATCGTGACCTCCAATCTGAAGGACTTCCCGGCCTCAGTCCTGCAGCGATATGGTCTCGAGGCAACTGATCCCGACACCTTCATCCTCTGCCAGTGGGATCTGGACCCGGTGAATGCCATCACGGCTTTCAAGCGCATGCGTGCACGACGCAAGAGACCCGAATCGAGCGCCCAGGACTTCGCTGATGCGATGGAGATCGGCGGGCTGCCGACAACAGCACAAAGGTTGAGAGATGCCGCTGAACTGATTTGAGGGGCGGTGCCATAGACTCGGACTCATAAAACTCACGCGCATGAAGTCCTAGGGGTTATGAAATGAAATGTCCCTGCTGCGGTGCAGCCAAACTGCTTCGACAGACCCGCGATATCCCCTATAGCTACAAGGGTGAGACGACCGCCATCCCTTCTGTCACAGGCGATTTCTGCCCGGCCTGCGATGAAGTGCTGCTTGACCGCGAGCAGGGTGACCGATACAGCGAGTGGGTCGGCGCCTTCCAGCGGCAGGTCAACGCCGCCTATGTGGACCCCGCTTTCATTGCCAAGGTGCGCAAGAAGCTGGACCTGGACCAACGACAGGCCGCAGAGATCTTTGGCGGTGGCATCAATGCGTTCTCGCGCTATGAAAACGGCAAGACCAAGCCGCCACTGTCGCTGGTCAAGCTCCTCAAGGTGCTGGACCGGCATCCTGAATTGCTGTCAGAGGTTCGATCCGTGTGAGTGCGCGAAGTGCCTGAGCGGCCGCCGGATCAGCGGCGGCCCAGATACCGCATCATCCCCCACACCATGTATGCCCCCGCCAATCCAGCGACCGACACGCTCAGTGTGATGGTGCTCCAGATCACCGCAGCGACATCCGCGAGATAAGGCTCCTCGCTGTAGGCTCCACGATTCCAGGCCCACTGGTCTGCCAGCAAGGGCAGGCCAGTGAAAACCAAGTGGAACGCAAGAAAGCCGATCAATGCCTTCGCGTGAAAACTCATGACCCGACGATTATTGGCGTTGCTGTCGATCTTCATGGTGCTACTGGTCGGTCTGCTGTCGTATGTCCTGTGGGTGGAGCCGGATCGGATCGAGGTGGTGCGTCACGACCTGCGTCCGACCCGGCATGAACAGGGCTGGCGGTTGGTTCAGGTTTCAGATCTTCACCTTCGCGGCTTCACAGAAAGGGAGACCGCGCTCGCCCGAACCATCGTGGCGCTCTCGCCGGACGTGATTGTGCTTTCCGGTGACGCGATCGACCGCACCGATGCCATACCGTGGCTGCGGTCCTTTGTCAGTGCACTGGGGCGAACGCCAGTGCTGCTGGTACCCGGCAACTGGGAGCACTGGAGCGGGGTGGACTTTGCCGTCTTGAAGGACGTCGGTGCAACGCTGCTGCTGAACGAGCGCTGGGCGCTGGCGCGCGGCGACCGGCGTCTGGAAGTGATGGGCCTTGATGACTTCACGGCAGGTCACCCCGACATCCACCTGCTGTCTAAGGCGGGCGCAGCGACTGATTCGGTCAGCGCGGTGCTGGTGCAGCACTCGCCGGGCTTCTTCGATCATGCGGATGTCCGTCTGCAGTTGGCGAGCCGCCGCCTGACGCTGTGCCTGTCGGGCCACACGCACGGCGGGCAGGTGACCTTCGGCGGCTGGGCCCCGTGGACGCCGCCAGGCAGTGGCCGATTCACTGCTGGTTTTTACGACGTACCGGGGTGCCGCCTGTACGTCTCCCGCGGGGTCGGCACTTCGGTCATTCCCATGCGGCTGGGGTCCCGTCCGGAGGTGGCCGTCTTCGAGTTCTGAGTGCTGAATCGCATCAGCCCCATTCAGGATCTGTGCGCGCCACGCTTGATCTTCAGGAACTCTTCCCAGACCGAATCCGTTTGGGCTTCCAGGCTATCTTTCATACGTCGTGCCCGGCTGAGGATCCGTTCCGCTGCACCCCTGGCTGTGTTGGCCGAGGTATTGATCTCTTCAAAGCCGTCGATGTCTCTGCGAATCCGCTCGATCGCGTGGTCAATCTTGTCGAAGGAAGCGGCCTCATCCTTGTCGTGGCTGTTGATTTGCGTGCAGATTGCCTGCGCCGCCATGATTGCCGCCTGTAGCCACATATCCGTGGACTCATCATCAGCAGTCCACTGGACAACGATGTCCTTGCCCAGGCGCTGAAAGCGAGGAATCGACGCCCCTGCCGTCTTGGTGGAATGCACGAAGATGCATAAGTCAGCTTGGCGATTGCGTCTAGCCAAATCGGCCTCCTCCAGCGTCTTGCGCAGGTCATAGGATGCATTCTCCTTGGCCTCGATCACGATCTTTGCGCCGGCAGCCACCTTGTCAGACCCCAGAACGATCACGTGATCGCCAACTTTGCAGTGGGAGATGACACCTGTTGTCGCGCCCACTTCATGGAGGATGTCGCCACCAGACCCCACCAGCGGTCGAAGGTGGGCAGCAAGCGCTGCTTCGAACTCCACCCCGTGACGCGTGCCCTTTGCCGCCTCTTCCCGCTTCGCCTGAAGTACCTGAACAGCCGCGTCGAGCTTGGCCGCGAGCGCATCGTGGCTGCGCGTGACGTTCTGCTGGTGATCCTCAAGCATTCTGTACATGCGGCTGAGCGCCGAACTCTCGTTGTCCAGCGAGAGTTCGGAAGCCACATTGCGCTGTGAGCGCTCGACCCTTTCCACCAGTCGAGAGAGGGCGGAGTCTTCCTTGTCCAGGCTGAACTCGCTGACCACCGCCTGCATGTTTTGTGCGAGCGCCTGATTGAGGTCGCCATGTCGGCTCGATAGCTCGCCCAGGAACCGCACCAGGGCGGACTCCCTGTTGTCCAGGCTGAACTGCGACAGGATCGCCTGGTTCTGCTCGGTCACCGCGCCCGCGAGCGTGCTTTCCAGGGCCTTGACCAGGTGGTTTTCCTCGGAGGGGTCCAGCAGCCTGAGGATCTGGCTGTTCTCGCCGATGAATCTCTCGAACAACTCTTTCAGGCGGGATTCCCCGGCCTGAACCTGTTGCTGCATGACCGTGGCCAACTCCCCATCCGCGCGGGTCAGTCGGTGGACCCGATCGGTGAACGTGCCGCTTTGAGGATCGAAGTAGTGAGCGAGCGTGTTCGCAACCTCTTCTCCGAGCAACTCGCGCCAGCTGCTCAGACGCTCGGCCAGAGAGCCCATGAGCCGCTCGCCCTCGCGGCGCATACCCTCAGTGTCCAGCGTACCGCGTGCCAGCTTGAGTGACAGGACACCCACCTTCATCGCGGTCGCCATGAAGTCCGTGCGGACAGGGCCCTCGGGCAATTCCGACAGGGCCTGCACCACCTCCGGGTCGTTGATGGCAAAGGTCACGATGACGGGCTCGGGTTGCGAATTCCAGGCGGGGGTTTCAATTTCGAGTACTTCGGGTGGCATGGGGGACTCCGGGGTTGGGTGGCGGTGGTGTGTAGGCCTGCGTCAGGCGAGGAAGCTCGGGAAGAGCAAGTCTGTGGGCGCCCAGGCTCGTCCAATGAGCCTGGCGCCTCTTATGGTTGTTCGAGGAATCTGATCGGGTCTTGCGGGATTCACGGGTCGGACGGGGCTTGGGTGCCAATTTCTGTTGGCATCTTGACAATAACAATTAACGATGTCAATATGACATTTCCAAATGGCGTTGTGACGCCCCCTAACCCAGACTGGATCGGCAGCGAGACCCCCAATGAACAAGCTCCTGGAACGCCTCAGAAACGACTTTCAAGGAAGCGCGGACGCGCTCATCGCCAAGGCCGAGGAGCTGGCGAAAGCGCTGCGCCTCGAGCAGGAAGCCAGCGAGGGCAATGAGCGTCTGCTGCGTCACTACGTCTCGATCGGCGTGGTTGACAAGCCATCCCGAGAGGGCCGTGACGCGCTCTACGGCTTCCGGCACCTCCTGCAGTTCCTGGCAGCCAGGCGACTGCTGGCGGAGGGCTTCTCGCTGGCGAAGATCGCGGGATACACCTCCGTGGTGCCCACCGACGCACTGAGCGCCTACCTGGAAAAACCCGATCGCACCAGCGAGGCTGAATTGCTGGTGGCAGCCTTTCGGTCGGAGGCGCCGGCGCGCGGTCGCTCCAGGCCCGCCCCTGCGCCTAGCACCAGTGCCACGTCCCTGCCCCGTGTGGCCACAGGCATGGGCATGGTTGATGTGATGCATGAGATGCGTGAGATGGAGCGAAGGGTCCACACGCAGCTCACGAACCTGCAGCAGCAGGTCCACACCATGGTGGCCGATGCCGTGCGCGGCATGGATGCGCGAGCCCCCGTCCCATCCATCGACCCACAAGAGTTCAAGCGCGCGATCGGCCAACTCGCCGAGATGATGAATGAAGCGGCGCAACGCTTCGACGACATGCTGCGCAAGCCCATGCTCTTGATCGAAAAGCAGATCGACCAGCAGCGCTATATGTTCGAAGAAGCGCACAAGCAAAAGGCGTTTCTCGAGCACATGTTCAAGGAACTGCTCAGCGAGCAGCGTGCGGAATTGCATGAGTTGTTCAGGCACCAGACCGCGCGGCTTGAAGAGCTGACAGTCATGCAAAGAGACCTGGTCGAAGCCATGAAGCAGCAGTTCGATCGTCTCGAATCAGTCACCGTCGGAAAACTCGAAGAGATTGAAAACCACATGCAGGCTCAGGCAGGCCGCTTGTTCCCCCGCACCGAACAGAAAGAAGGTAAGGCATGAAAATCGTGATGAATCCCATCCGCCCCGCGATGCGCGAGGGCAGCGACGACTTCCATGTGCTTATCAGGCTGCAGTCCGAACCGCAGGCTGATTTCAAGCGCACGCCCTTGAACCTGGCGCTGGTCATCGACCGATCGGGCTCCATGGCGGGCAGCAAGCTCGAAGAGGCCAAGCGCTGCGTCATTGACCTCGTCGAACGCATGAACCCACTGGATAAGGTGGGCCTTGTGCAATACGACAACACCATTGACACGGTGATGCCACTGACCGCGGTCGAGCAAGCCCGCGGGGTCCTGACGGCGATGGTCAGCTGCATCACCGCAGGGGCAAACACCAACTTGCATGCAGGATGGCTGCGCGGCAGCGAGATGCTGGCCCCGAGGGCTGGAGGCGACGAGGCCTGCCATGTCATCCTGCTATCGGATGGTCAAGCGAACGACGGCGTGGTCGACACCACAGCCATCTGCCACCAGGTGGCCGCACTCGCCGGCGCAGGCGTGACGACGACCACCGTGGGCCTGGGGGTGGATTTCAATGAGGAACTGATGACCGCCATGGCCAAGGCGGGACAGGGCAACGCCCACTACGGCGAGCGTGCGATCGATCTGGCTGAGACCTTCGAGGCAGAGATCGGGCTGCTCTCGCAGCTGCAATGGCGTTCCGTCGAGTTTTCTGTCACGCAGGGACCCTCTGAATTCGAAGTGCTCAATGCCTATGAGCGCACCCCGAGCGGCTGGCGACTGCCGTCGGTGGCTATGGGCTCCGAGTGCTGGGTGCTGCTGCGCATTCCCCTGCAGGCAGCGTTGCGCTCACAACGCGAGCACGGAACAGTCCTGACCATTGAAGTGCAGGCCACCGATGCCAGCGGCGAGCGCCAGACTTTCGGCGGTCAGTTGCCGAACCTGCCAGAGGTATCGTCTTCTGACTACGACGCCCTCGTGCCCCATGAACTTGTGCAGCGACGTATTCACGAGTTGGCTGCCGCGCGCCTGCAGCTGCAGATCCGCGACGCGGCATTGCGCGGTGATTGGCCGCATGCGGAAGCCCTCCTTCGTGAACTTGAAATTCTGGGTCGTCACGAGCCCTGGGTGGCGGCCTCCATTGCCTTCGCCCGGCAACTCTTGCGCGAGCGCGATGAACTGCGGATGTCCAAGGAAATGCTCTACAAGTCGCACAAGATGCAGCAGCGACTGTCAAGTACCGACGAGGCTCTCTTTAGCGCATCCGAACAGTACGAGATGCCGGCCTTCTTGCGCCGCAAGATGACCGAGGGACGACGCACTGAATCGTGAGGCTCCAGCGCCAGCACGCGAGGTCATTCCAGCAGCGCTCTGCGAGTTATCCGCAGAAACCGCACGGTGGCGCTTGAATCACCGCAGGAGCAGCCCAATGAAGCCAACCTTTTCGATTCGATTGGGTGTGGCGATCCTTGGCCTTGTGATGGCGGGAAGCGCCTCAGCCTGCAGCTGCAAACAAATCGGCGTCGAGAACCTGGTGCTTGACAAGCAACTGGCGCTGGCAAAGATTGTCGTGGCACCGCCGACGCCCACAGAGAGGATGGTGTCCCTCTTCGATTCGCTCAAGGCGATCTTCTCAGGATCCAGAACCTATCCCGTCAAGGTCCTGGAGGTCATCACAGGCCAGTACGAAACGAAAGCCATCACGGCGCGCGCCTCAGGCTCGGGTGATTGTGGCGTTGACCTTCGGCGTGGCCAAACCTATTACCACCTTGCCAGTCCCGCCGCCTCAGGGGAGCCGCTTCACGCTTCGGTCTGCAATCTGGTTGACGAGGAATACGTCCGGCAAGTCAAGGCATACAAGCAAAGACCCAAGCCGGAGCTGTCACCTGTCCCGCCCGATTCTTGGCCCGAGGTCTTCAGGGATGACAAGCAGACTGTGCATGCGGATTACCGCGGCGTCACAAGCGATGCACACGGCCGATACATCTGGATCCTCCGAAACTTCACCGGCGATGGGCGCATCAAGTCGGAAAAATCGCAACTCCAGATCGCCTGCAAGGACCGGCAGTACAACGTTGTGTCCCGCCACGAATTCAGCGAGATCAATGCCGGGGGCGATGTAATCTCGTCTGTGAATCTGAGCGAACGCGGTAGCTACACATGGCTCTCCACCACGTCCGATGTCGAGCGCCTGCTCCCGGGCGTATGTAGTGACCCATTGAAGCGTCCAACATCCTAGGCCGCCAACCGCTCCATCTGCCGCACCTCGGTCTCCAGCATGGCCGCCATCGGCGCTCGGCGTTGGGTAAACAGGTCCGCGAGTGCCCGGTAGTACCAGAGCGTCCCTTCCCGACCCGCCTTGAACCGCTTGAACACCGCGGGCCCGATCGTGATCAGGTCCCCGACGATTGCGCGGGCGTTGTGCAGCTTGTCCGCCCCCGACACCAGCAGCACTGCTGCCGGCGCCTGCGCCAGGTGGGCGATGTAGGCGCGCTTGCGTTCGCCCCAATCGGCCTTTTCGCCTGAAGCATCGGGCACGCCGTCGGTGCACGCCTGAACAAGCGCCAGCACCTCATCGCCGAACTGCGCCTGGATCAGAGGCTCGTACTGAGGCCCGCCGTCCTCCAGCGCATCGTGCAGCAGGGCGGCAATCGCCTGATCTTCAGTGGCCCCCAGATCCAGTGCGATCGATGCCACCCCCAGCGGGTGCGCGATGTAGGGGATCTGGGTGCCTTTGCGTACCTGACCCTCATGGGCCCGAAGGGCCAGTGCCAGGGCTTGCGCGAGTCGTTGTGTGAGCATGGGCTCCTTTGCGAGGGCCAATGGACTGCCCTCGATGCGCATCGATTGTTAGCTGGGGCCAGGCTCATTTCGTGAGCCTGATCGCCCCCCGCTCCCCATTGACCGTCCTCAGCCTATCTGTAACAATCCGTCCACGCATCAAGAGATGGGGCCGACGCCCTCGCCAACCTGCCTGCCCGGGCAAGGTGGCCAGCCGAAAGGCGATGTGACCGGTAACGGTAACCAAGCGGGAAACGTCGGCCCTCCCCTGTGCGTGGAGGGCTTTCTTTTTGGCCCTCCGACCTGTTCATCGACCACTGGAAGGAGGCTCCGTGCCCAAGCCATTCATCAACGGCCCGCGCGTGTCCGTCACGGCCGAGCCCTGACCGTAGGCACACACCACCTGATCACCGCAAAGGGGGGGATTTAGATCCAACTTGCCAGCCCCCGCATTTCGCACAACTGGCTAAACAGGAGCAACCCATGACCGTTGAAGTCAAGTTTCTTTCGGCCTTCCTGCGGCGGGCCGACGTCGATGCCCACTACCCGGGCGGCTGCGTGACCTTCGAGGCGCAGCACCCCTGCGCCGAGGGCGACCCGCAGCTACTGGTCCTGCTGGCCATGTCCGGCCAGGACCTGGAGCACACCCTCTCGGGTATCGCCGCATGCGGCCTGGACATCCACCGCCTGGTGGCCGTCGCCGACATGTGGGCTGGCCCCCTGCAGCAGGCCGAAGGGATCGCGTTCACCTGCACGCCCGGCTCAGACGACCGGCCGGTGCCCACCTGGTTCGCCTCGCAGCAGGAGGTGGACCATGTCTGAGCGCACCCTGCCCACCCCGCGCCCGCCAATTCCGGTCTCGTCGCTGGACTACCGGCCGCGCGACTACTTCGGCCGCTACGACCATCAGACCGAACTCCTGACCAGCGTTCAGGGCTACGCCCGCCGCCAGTCCATCAAGCGCGCCCTGGAGCTCGGGACGCTGGACCAGATGCCCGACTACCTCAAGGTGCCGGTGCTCGATCCGGTCGACCGCCAGGTGATGGGGCGCTTTCACCCCATGTTCATGGGAGGCGAGTACCTGCCCCGGCGCAAGCCCGGCGAGGTCGAGATCGCCCGCATCAGCATCCAGTCCACCACCTACGACGTGACGGTGCTGTACGCCCGCCCGCAGGGGCGGCGCATCGCCTACCGCGTGGTGGACGAATACAGCGGCGATACCCTGAACGAGCCGAGCACCCGCACCTCGATGCGGCCCCTGACCATGGGGCAGATGGTGCGATTCTTCCTGGGCGCCTGGGATCTGATGGCCGTCCTGCAGGGCAATTTCGAGGACGACACCGAGCAGATGCTCGGCTTCTTCAACGCCGAGTCGGAGTTCTACCCCTGCTTCGACGAAGTGCTGAGGGAGCGGGTGGAGGAGCGGTTTCCGCACAGGCTTGTAAGCGACGGAGACTTGGACGACTGAGGCTTACCCCTCCCAATCCCCTACCTCCTGCATGAGCGTCTTGTGCTGCGGGCACATTGGCGGGCCGTAGTGCAAGAACTTCTTGAGCATCGGCACCTCGAACCCGCAGGCCTCACAGCGTGCCCGCGGGCGCGGTGCCCGCGCCGCCGCCTTCGCGGGCACAGCCAGCCGTCCATGGGGGTAGGCCCCCAGGCTCTGGGCCAGCGCCTGCAACCTGGTCTTCAGCTCGGGCCCAGCCCCGGCGCTGCGCATCGGCCCCTTGAGGCCCATGCGCAGCGCAATCTTCTTGAACTCCTTGCCGTGCTTGTGCTGGCAATCGTCCACGGCGTGCACCAGCTCGTGCACCAGCGTGTCGAGCACTTCCACCGGATCCTCCAGCGCGGGGGAGATGAAGATCTGGTTGACCCCGTCACGGCTGCTGCGCCGCGACCAGCATTGCCCGATGTGCCCGCTGCGCACACCCGTGCTGGCAAAGCCGCAGGACACCCGGCACTCCGGTACGACATGGCCCTTCTGCGCAAACAGGGGGCGCAGCTGTTCGACAGCGGCAGCAAGCCACACTTCGCGGTGAGGGTGAGGTTTCAAGATGGGCGGTCCTTCGAGACTCGAAAAAACCACACTCTGGCCACCGCCGAGATCGATGTGCGACCCCGGAATCTGGATGGATTTCCAGCCCAAGGCGGGAGGGCATACCAAAGGCTCACGGCGTGAGCCTGCCCCCTCGACGCCACGCTACACACCCCGCTGCAAATGCGCTAAGTTCGTTACAACTCATCCGCAATTTGCCCATGACCGAAGCCCGTCGTCTGTACCGTTACATGGAGCTCTTCAAGGGACGCCGTCATGTGTCCAAGGACACGCTGCTGACCACGCTTGAAATCTCGGCTGCCACGCTCAAGCGGGACCTTGCGCACCTGCGCGAGGAGCGCAATATGCCGATCAAGTTTGACCATGATCGCGGCGCCTATTTCCTGGACAAGCAGCAGCCGACCGAGGAGCTCCCGGGGGTCTGGTTCTCGCCAGACGAGATGCTGGCCCTGCTCACCGTACAGGTGATGCTGGCTGACCTGGAGCCGGGTGTGCTCGGCCCCAAGATCAAGCCGATCCAGGACCGGCTCAACACGATGCTCGAGCGCCAGGGCCTGGCGCCCAGGCAGATGGCCGAGCGCATCCGACTGGTCCATGCCGGCAAGCGCCAACTGCCCCTGGCGCACTTCCAGACCGTGGCCAAGGCCACCTTCGAGCGCCGCCGTCTGCGCCTCGTGCATTTCAACCGGCAGCGTGGCGACCGCACCGAGCGCGAGATCTCACCGCAGCAACTGGTGCACTACCGTGACAACTGGTATGTCGATGCCCGCTGCCACCTGCGCAAGGACATCCGCTGCTTCTCCGTCGACACCATCGAAGCCTGCGAAATCCTGGACACACCGGCCGACGAGGTGGACACCGAACAGCTGCGCGCCTCCATGAGCGCGAGCTACGGCATCTTCGGTGGCGCTCCCAAGGGATGGGCACGGCTTCGGTTCACCGCCGAGCGCGCCCGCTGGGTGCGCAATGAGCAGTGGCACCCGGACCAGAAGTCAGTGGTGCACAAGGACGGCACCCTCGAGCTTGAGGTGCCCTATTCCGACGAGCGGGAGCTGCTGGGGGATGTGCTGCGCTACGGGCAGGATGTGGAGGTGCTCGCACCAGCAGCACTGCGCAGACAGATCGCCGCAATAGCGGCAGAGATCTCCCGACTCAACAGCGGACGCGCATAAATCCCTCGGACCGTCGGGATCTGTACGTTTAGCCAGGGAAACGCCCCCCTGTTGACCACTCCCGGGTCATCGCATGAGCCCGTGTCTTCCTACGCTGTCGTCCAACAACACAAGAGGAGACCGCCCATGCAATTCCCCGATCCCGACACCCCCACCGACACCTGGCTGTGGTCGGTGGTCAGCCAAAGTGGCCATGCGCAGGACTACGTCGCGTTCCTCGACCACGCCTTCGAGATCGAGGCCCCGGTGATGCAGGCGGTCGAGCGTGCAAAGGCCCTGTGGGATGCGCCCCAGGGCGAGGCCTGCTGGCCCCACGTGCTGCGTGTGACCGAAGCGGCCGCACGCGAGGGCGACACCCGTGCCATCGCGCTGATGGCGCGCTGGACCTATCTGGGGGTAGGCCGCCCGGTGGACGAGTCCCAGGCCATCACCTGGCTGCGGGAGGGCGCGCAGGCGGGTGACCCGCGCTGCACGCTCAACCTGGGGCGGCACCTCGCACGTACCGACCCCTCTTCCATGGCCACGCAGGTCGTACCGCTGTTTGAACGTGCGGTCGCCCTGGGCCTGCATGTCGCGCACAGCTACTGGGCCGACCATGATCCGGATCGCCGGCTGGAACACCTGGAGCTCGGGGCCAGCCAGGCCGATCCCACCGGCCTGTACATGCTGGCCAGCCACCTCAAGGAACAGGCGGATACCCCCGAGCAGCTGCGACGCGCCACCGACCTGATGCGCGAGGCCGCGGACAAGGGCTCCTCCTATGCCTGCCTGTGCCTGGGCTTCTGGTACCGCAGCGGCGAGGCCGGCCTGCCACTCGACACCGAAGCGGCGATCGGCTGGTTCCGCCAGGGCGCACGCCGCGGCAATACCGACTGCCTGACCCTGCTGGCGCGCATGCTGCTGCGTGAATGCACCGGCCGACGCGACGAGGCTATCGAGGCCTACACCTGGGCTGCGATTCGCGGCAGCGGCCTGAACCAGTCGCTGCTCGGTGACGAACTGATGTTCAATGGCCGTGACGAGCATGAGCGCGCACGCGGGGTCTACTGGCAGCAGAAGGCCGCACAGAACGGGCACCACGCCGCCTGCCAGGGTCTGGGCATTGCCTATAGCCAGGGACGGGGCGTTGCGGTCGACCTGGCCGAGGCGGCGCGGTGGTTCCTCAAGGGTGCGCAGCTGGGCGAGTCACAGTCGCAGTGCTCGATCGGCTGCGCCCTGATGAACGGATCCGGCGTGGAACTCGATGCCGCCGCTGGTCACGCCTGGTTCCAGATGGCGGCACTGCAGAAGGACCCACAGGGTCTGTTCCTGCTGGGCCTGTCCTTCGCCTACGGCAACGGCACCGACAAGAACCTGGAACGGGCCTTGGAATGCTTCATCGAGGCGGCCAAGCTGGACCACCCGATCGCAGCGTTCGAGGCCGGGCGCGCCTACCTGTTCGGCAACGGCACCCCCTCGCAGAAGCACCTGGCCGTGCGATGGCTCACGGCGGCTGCGCGGCTGGGTTCGAACGATGCCAAGGTCTACCTGGGCGTGATGCTCAAGTGCGGCGACGGCGTGAAACCCAACCCCGAGCGGGCTGCCCAGTGGTTTCGCGAGGCGGCCGATGACGGTGACGCAGGCGGCATGCGCGAACTGGGCCTGCTGCATCTGGAGGGTGAGGGCGTGTCCAAGGACAAGGCCGAAGCCATCCGCCTCCTGTGCGAGGCCGCACGCCTAGGAGACGGCGAGGCGCAGGACTGGGTCAAGCGACTGGGCGCCGAAAAGCCGGCATGGCTCGAGCGGCTGGTGCAGGGATTGCCGATGGTCGATGATCCGCAGGAGGGACCGCAGACGCAGGATCCCTAAAAGCGTCGCTTCATCCGCATCGACATCCGCATCGCATTGGCGATCGTCGGAGCCCACTTCGCGTGATCGGTACAGAGGTAGCGTGGTGAGGGGTCGATACCCACCCGGGCCAGATCGAGCCGATCGGCATCCCAGCAGACCTGCACCGCTGGCTCGGCAACGGTGTGCCCATCGCTGTGCAGCCGCATCGCCTCGCACAGGTACTCGAATTCCCGGGCGTCGAGCTCCGTGAGCGCCCCCGAACGCCGCAGACTCACAGCAAAGTCAGCCGCGCGTGCACCGTGCTGGGGATCGCGTCCGTCGTTGAAGCGCTGGCTGTCATGCAGGAAGGCGAACCAGGCCGGGATGCAGGGGTTCACCTCCATCGCATCGGCCAGTGCCTGACCATGCACCCAGACCCGGCTCCAGTGAGAGACCCCATGCACGCCATCGCGCAGGTCCAGTCGGAACTGCGGGGCGACCAGCCGAATGGCCTTGCGGGCAATCGAGCAGGCCTGGGCGCGGGAATCGGCGGGCATCGGGACTTTCACGGTAGAGCCAACACCCGGTTATAGGACAGATCGGGCAGGCTCATCCCTTGAGCCCGGACCACTTCAAAGTGTTAAATACCTCACGCCCCCTGCCCCCCTTGAAAGCCCCCCTTGCCCTTTCCCCGCAGCCCCTGGCTCTTCCCCCTGACCCTGTGCCTGCTGGTCATCGCCCCCGCCGCAGCCCAGACCGGCTTCGCGCCCTCCGTATCCGTCCAGCGTGAGCGGGTGCAGCTGACCGTCAACGCCGACGGCACCTACCGGGAATCCGCTGAACAGTCCGTGCGGATCCGCACGGCCAAGGGCGTGGAGGACTACGGCAGCCAGGAGATCAGCTACATCGCCAGCCAGGAGGAGATCCTGTCCGTGGACGCGTGGACCGTCACCCCGCAGGGCACCCGTATCCCGGTGATGCCGGAAGCGATCCGGGACCGGGCCGACGACAACAGCGGGGGCGTGGCCGAACTGTCCGACACGCGGGTGCGGGTGATCGTGTTTCCGCGGGTGAGCGTCGGCAGCGTGATCACCTACCAGGCCACCTCGCGGGTCCACACCACACCCTACCCGGGAGAGTTCACGCGGACCTTCCTCTTCTCGTCCAGCCTCCCCTACGAGGACTGGGAGCTGCGGGTGGTGATGCCGGCGTCCCGCACCCTGCACATCGAGCAGCGCGGCGTCCAGGGCGGGCTCGAGAAGACGGTGGACGGCTGGTCCCATTACACCTTCCGCTACCGCCGCGAGTCGGCCGAGCCGTCGATGCGCGGCGCCGCAGGCCCCCTGCACCGCGGGGACTACCTGCTGCTGTCCACGATGGCGGACCCGCTCGCCCTGGGCCGGGCGGCGCGCCACTTCTTCGAACCGCAGGTGGAGGTGACCGACGAGATCCGCCGCCTCGCCCTGAGCCTGACCGCCAACGCCACGAGCGACCGCGACAGGGTGCGCGCCCTCTACCACTGGGTCACGCAGAACATCCGCTACGTCTCCGTCGCCCTGGGTGCCGGCCGCCTGGTGCCCCGCTCGGCCTCGACCGTGCTCGACACGCGCTACGGCGACTGCAAGGACCATGTGGTGCTGCTGGAGTCCCTGCTCCTGGCCGTGGGCATCCCGAGCAGCCCTGCGCTGATCAGCTCCGGCAGCGACCATCGACTGCCCTCGATCGGCGCGCACTATCCGATCGACCATGTGATCACGTACGTGCCGAGCCTGGACCTGTACCTGGACGCCACGGATCCGTTCGCGCCCTTCGGGACGCTCCCCTGGAGTGACCTGGACAAGCCGGTGATCCTCACGCGGCTGGACCGCCAGGGCCGCACTCCGCCGATGCGGGCGCAGGAGCACACCAGCCGCACCCAGGTGCGCATGACCATCACCCCGCAGGGCAGCATCCGGGGCAGCGCCTACACCCGCAAGACCGGCTACCTGGAGAACCGCAGCCGCCGATCGCGCTTCGAGGACTCGTCGCGAGCGATGGACGATGTGGTGCGATCACAGCTGTTCCGGTTCAACGAGGCGGGCACCGGCACCCTGCGCTACGCCGACCCGAGCGACATCACGCAGCCCTACGAGATCCGATCGGAGTTCACCCTCGAGCCGCTGGTGAACATCCCCGGTCGCGGCGCCATGACGGTGCCGGTAGGTCTCGCCCCGGGGGATATCGCCTACCTGGGCTTCCTCCAGCCCGAGCCGATCTCGGAGCGGCCGACGATGTGCGCCTCGCGCAGCATCGAGGAGCGCTATGTGCTCACATTCCCGCCGAACTTGACCATCGACAGCGTCCCCCCTGGAACACGTTACAGGCAGGGCGGGATCGTCTTCGAGTCACGCTACACCCAGGCGGGCCGCACCGTGACGGTGGATCGCAGGCTGTCGGTGCAGCGGCCCTCGCGGATCTGCGGCCTGCAGGAAAGCCGTGACTGGCATGCCTTCTACCGCGTCATCCAGCGTGAGCTGCGCTCACAGATCGTGTACCGGTGACACGATGAAGACGCTGTTCCTGGACTTCGACGGCGTGGTGCATCCGACGCTTGCCACACCCAAGCAGCTGTTCGCCCAGGCCCAGATGCTGGTCGAGCCGATCGCGCGTTGGCAGCCGCGTGTGGTGATCTCCTCGAGCTGGCGGTTTCACTTCGGCCTGGAGGAGATCCTCTCGCGCCTGCCCCCGGCGATCGCGAACCAGGTGCAGGGCATGACCGGTCCGGCGCATGTGGGTAAGCATGCGCGCTGGCATGAGATCCAGGCCTATTGCGATCGCCACCGCATCGACGACTGGCGCGCCCTGGACGACGCTGCCTTCGAGTTTCCGTCGCCTTGCGAAACGCTCATTCGCTGCGATGGCGCCAAGGGCTTGACTGCGCACGAGGTAGACCAGCTCGCGCAATGGCTCGCAGGCACTGCAGCCGAGGGGACGTGACATGGGCTCCGTCTACCAGGCGTATTGCGGATGCGGCTTCCAGGCCGATGTATCGATCGGTGGCTCCCGCCGGGGGTTCCTGGAGCATTCCAGCTTCCCCTTCTTCTGCAACGACTGCGGTCTGGTCAGCGTGAACGTTGCCAAGCTGCCCAGGGGCCAGACCGTGACCGAGTGCCCCAACTGCCGGGCAGCGGGCTGCACCCAGTACGGCATTCCCCCGGTGTCGCTCCATGATCTGCGGCCTCTACCCTGGTGGCGCCGTTGGCTACAGGCTCGCAAGACGGATCCCGTGCCACCTCATGTTCTTCAGTGGGGTGAGCGCGAAGCCAGCGAAGCCGACCACCGATGCCCGAGCTGCCGGGAGATGACGCTGCGGTTCTCGCGGTTTCCGACGCTGATGTTTGATTGATCGGCGGGGCCGTGGTGGAGCGAGAAGGCGTCGGAGGCCGGAGGATCCGCAGAGGGCAGTGCTGCCAGACTTTTTATCTTTAAGGTTTTCTATGCCAATTCGCAAAATGACCGCAGAGGAAAGGGATCAGCTCTTCGGAGAGGGCGTTGTGTTGCCGCTGATAAAGCCCATGATCAGGTCCAAGGCCGTGAGGCCGCCACCCGACAAAACGGAATTGAAATTCATCAAATCTCACAGGAAGTATGGCGACGGGTTTTCAGCAACCTTGATGAACGGCCCGTCCGCCGATCTTTTTGAGATCGCCGGGTTGGAACCGACCTCAGAACTTCTCGATGCGGTGTGGGGGAACCACAACTGGAAGAGCCTGCTGGAAGAGTGTCCGACTGCAGACATCATCGAGACCGGCGCACAGGACCATACCCCAGGGATGAGCGATGTCTTTTTCTGGGTCGCAATCAGTGACTTGAAGCAATTCAAGCGAGAACTTCGAGCCGCCATGTTGGCAGTTGCGCAGAAGGACTGAACACTCATCGGATTCACGGCGTGCGATTCAAGCCATACGACACCCGCTCGTTGATGTTGGACTCGTGGGCTGCATGCTCCACAGTGGGTCGACATACCCGTCCATGAGCAACTGCCATGCGTATACCCTACCCGCCCAATCCTCCTTCCTCACGACCAGCAGGCCCGCGACCAGATGCTGAGTTGAAGCAAGCCTGGATGGATGAAATCGAAGACAGCTGCGAGCGTGGCTTCACCTGGTACGAAAGCTCCATAGACGGCGCAGAGCTTGCTGAGGAGCTGGACCTCTACCGCCTCATGGCCATCAGGGATAAGCGATTTGAGCGGCGGTGGTACTTCTGGGACTGCTACATCATCGAGCACGACTTATCGGTACCTATTGAGCAGTCATGTGATCAAGGCGTATTGCTCCCGCTGGAGCAGCGCCACATCCGGCTCCTGCACTGCCCGGAGCGACAACGAAGTGCTCTGCGAGGCTTCTTTGTGAATTGCCAATTGCATGTCCAGCACTACCTGGCTCTTCGGCACTACCTCCTGATACGCATAGCGCGGCATCATGCAACAGGGAAAGCCGATTGGAGCCCTGCCACTGCCCCGCCCCGCTCGGTCTATCGCGACAACACTTTCTTTCGACCGCAGCTGCTGCGGTTTCGCAACTACGCCCGCTAGGGCCCTTTTTGCCTGGATGAGGCACGGTGGGGGTCGTGATCCTGAGAAATCAATGCACCCAGTCTGTTCTAGATTGAGGCTTTGCATGCCGACAAGTCAAAAGACGCAGCAACTTCGTAGGCGTGTCATCACCCCTGTGTCTAGCGAACAAGCGTTGGCGGGTGAATTGGTGGGTAGAAAACAAAAAGCGCCCGAAAGGCGCATGATTACTAGGTGTCTGGCGGAGCAGGAGGGATTCGAACCCTCGATACGGGAGACCCGTATACCGGATTTCGAGTCCGGCGCATTCGACCACTCTGCCACCGCTCCTGGGTCTGATGGTTTCGCTGTGGTGCGAAGCCCGGCATTCTAACCCAAGGCTTCTCCCGGACCCTGGGGCGAGCTCATCGGTTGTCAATATGATGAGAGCCCATGAATTCCCCCTGGCTGATCCACGGCCTCATGGCCCTGCTGCTGGCGCAGCTGTACCTGAACTTTCGTCTCAATGGCCTGGCTTTAGGCCTGGTCTACGCGGCCATCGCCGGCGCCCTCTGGTCGCTGGGGTGGATGGTGATCTGCTTCGGGCACAACCTCTTCACCTCTGACCTGAACGACTGGCGCTACCTGAACCTCTGGACCTACGCCCAGAAGCTGGCCGAGGCCACGAAGCACAACACCGAGTTGTTCCTGACCTTCAGCCCCGCCGCCTGGTCCCAGATGGACCTCTGGCCCAGCACCCAGGCCTTTGCGGTGGCCGACCGGATCCACATGAACCTGTTCATGTTCTTCGCCTACGCGCACGCGCTGGGTGAGTCGTCCTCCGCATCCAACGGCGCCTCCCAGGCCGTCACCCCGGCTCCCGCGCCCCAGCCTGCGCCCCACCCCGCCCCCCGCACCACGACCCCCGTGCCCGGAAGCAGCGCCAGCCTGATCCGCCACGACAGCGGCCACGTGGACTACCGCGCGTACGTGGACCCGGACTCGGTGCGCAACGTGGCCGTGAAGGTGGTCAGCCCCTACGCCGGCGCCCACGGCGGTGAGCGCGAAAAGATGCTGCAGGCGGCCGCCCTGTTCGAATACGTAAAGTCGCGGGTGAACTACGTGTACGACCCGATCACCATGCAGGGCGGCAGAAAGCAGGACGTGGACTTCCTGGCCTCGCCCGCCGACACACTGAACGTGGGCGGCGGCGATTGCGACGATCAGGCCCTGCTGATGGCGTCGCTGCTGTCCGCCGTGGGCGTGGAGAACCGCATCCTGTTCGTGGACAGCCCCGAGAACGGCGCCCACCTGCTCACGCAGTTCGCGGTGCACGCCAGCCTGGCCGAGGAGGTGGCAGAAATCCTGGACGGCTTCTACGAAGACAACGACCGCGTGCCCGACGGCCGCTCCTACCTGCCCTTCGTGATCGAGGACCGCGTCTGGCTGATGGCGGATACCACCCGCGACTACGTGGGCGATTTCAGCAGCCTGGTGGAACAGGGTTTCATCCGGGAGCTGCCCGACGGGCGCTTCCAGTGGTACCAGGAGCCGGTGGTGTTCTGAGGGCCGCCGGGGGCGGGGCGCTGGCCGCCCTCAAGAAATTCCGGCTGGATCCGATTCCTCAGGACCAGCCGGATTGCCCCGATGTACACCCTCGAAAAGTCAAACGGAGAAGTTGCGTGCCCCGACCGGGTGCGCTATCCCTTTGCGACCATGGGTGTAGGCGACAACCTGTTCATCCACGACTTCAAGAAGGCCGAGAGCGCGCGGGTGGCGGCGATCCAGTTCGTGAAGCGCAACCAGCTGGCCTGGAAGTTCTCCCTGCGCAAGATGGACGGCGGCTGGCGCATCTTTCGCACGGGCTGATGGCGCGCTGGCCGACGCGGCCCAGGCGGACCGGATGGTTCCGACCAGTCCGATCAGTTCCGACAGGATTTGCTCGCCATTCCTGCGGTTCACCCGGTTCAGGCGGGCCAACAGGTAGCGATAAACACCCGCCAGACGTTTGACCATGGCTGGGGCCTGACGCGTTTCCAGCATCCGATACAGGCTCGCGATGATCACGCTGGCCTTGGCCAGAGGGGCACTACGTAGGTCGCCCCGTACAAGCGCGTGTCTGGCCACGCACAGGTTGTTGCTCAGGGCATCCAGCAAGGCTTCCATCAACGCCGCGGGGTGCTGCCCCCTCTGATGGACTGCGCCCGCCAGGTCCCGGTAGCTGCGGATGGCACGTCGGCGCCAGATCGGGCTGTCGACCATCCGGTGTCCGCGTCAGTCCACCACGGACTGGAGCAGGAAATCCACCATTTCCTTGCTCAGGGAATTGGACTGGGCCACCATCGCCGTCGACGAGTTCTGCCGGATCTCCGCTGCGGCCAGCTTGGTCGCTTCCTCGGCCAGGTCCGCCGACATGATGCTGTCGTAGCTCTCCGTCGTGTTCAGGATCATGGTGTCCGCGAAATCACTCAGGTAGCCCAGCGCGCTCTCGTAGGCGCCGACCGTAGCGATACGGGAACTCGTCGTGGAAATGCTCGTCTCCAGCGTCGAATAGGCGGTCGTAGCACCTGCGGCCGTCGAGATGTCGAGGTTGTGGATGGACAGGCCGCTGCTGCCGGTGGAGGAATTGAAGAACGTTAGCGTCTTGGTGTCGGTGGTGTCGATACCTACCTGGATCGTGACCGACGACGTAGTGCCATCCAGGACGGACGAGCCATTGATGGTGGTGGCTGAAGCGATGTTGTTGATGTCCGTGCGGTAGGACGAGAAGGCCGACTGGTAGGTCGCACGCACGGTGTCCGAGGAAGCACTGATCGCGCTCAGTGCCAGCGCCCGCATGGACGACAGGATGGTGGAGATGCTGGTGAGGGAGTCGCCCACCTGTTCGACGGTGCTGACCGCCGTGGTCAGTCCCTGCTTGACCTGGGTGTAGCCGCCGATCTGGGTGGCCAGGCCAGTGGCCACCGACAGGCCCGCGGGGTCGTCACTGGCCCGGTTGATCCGCAGCCCGCTGCTGATTCGCTCAGAGGCCTTGGTCGCGTCTGCCGTGGCAACGCGCAAGGCGTTCAGGGCGCCGTAGGGCGTGTTGATTCCGATGGCCATGTCCGGATTCTGAAATGGCCCACGCAAAAACTTGAGGGTTGGTTACCGCGATTACGCGCGTTACGGGGGTTACCCCAGGGGTTACCCCGCCTCGGGGCGCTTACGCCTTCAGGACACTCATACCGCCCAGATAGGGCCGCAGCGCCTCGGGCACCGTGACCGAGCCGTCGGCGTTCTGGTAGTTCTCCAGCACCGCCACCAGCGTGCGGCCGACGGCCAGGCCCGAGCCGTTCAAGGTGTGCACCAGTTCGTTCTTGCCCTGCGCGGTCTTGTAGCGGGCCTGCAGGCGGCGGGCCTGAAAGGCTTCGCAGTTGCTCACGGAGCTGATCTCGCGGTAGGTGTTCTGCGCAGGCAGCCAGACCTCCAGGTCGTGCGTGCGCGCCGCGCCAAAGCCCATGTCGCCCGTGCAAAGCAGCATGACGCGATAGGGCAGGCCGAGCTTTTGCAGGATGGCCTCGGCATGGCCGGTCATTTCGTCCAGGGCCGCGTTGCTGCTCTCGGGGTGGACGATCTGCACCATTTCGACCTTGTCGAACTGGTGCTGGCGGATCATGCCGCGCGTGTCGCGCCCGGCGCTGCCTGCTTCGGACCGGAAGCACGGGGTGTGGGCGGTGAGCTTGATCGGCAGGTCGGCCTCGGCCAGGATCTCGTCACGCACGAAGTTGGTCAGCGTCACTTCACTCGTGGGGATCAGGTACAGGGCGCCGTCTTCACTCGTAGCCTCGCCTTCCTGGCCGCCCTTCTTCGCGGCAAACAGGTCGCCCTCGAACTTGGGCAGCTGGCCGGTGCCGCGCAGGGTCTCGGCGTTGACGATGTAGGGGGTGTAGCACTCGGTGTAGCCATGCTCCTGGGTCTGCACGTCCAGCATGAACTGCGCAAGCGCGCGGTGCAGGCGGGCGATGGGGCCCTTCATAACGGTGAAGCGTGCGCCCGAGAGCTTCACGCCGGTCTCGAAGTCCAGGCCCAGGGCTTCGCCGATGTCCACATGGTCACGCACCGCGAAATCAAAGGCGCGCGGCGTGCCCCACTGACGCAGGACCTGGTTGCCGGTTTCATCGGCGCCCACGGGCACGCCGTCCTGCGGCAGGTTCGGCACGGCCAGGAGCAGCGCCTGCAGCTCGGGCTGGATCTGCTCCAGGCGGGCGGCGGACTGATCGAGCTCGGTCTTGATGGCGGCGACCTGCGCCATCACCGCGTCGGTGGACTCGCCCTTGGCCTTGAGCTGGCCGATCTGCTTGGACAGCGCGTTACGCTGGGACTGCAGTTCCTCGGTGCGGGTCTGGATGGTCTTGCGCTCGGCTTCGAGGCGGCGAAAGGCCTCGACGTCCAGGTAAGGCTGCGGGTTCTTGCGCGTGGCCAGGCGCGCCACGACGGAATCGAGGTCTTTACGGAGCAGGCTGATGTCGAGCATCTGGGGATTTTAGGGGGGCAGGGTTCAGGCTCCCCGGCGTGCGGGGGCTGCGCGTTTGGGGGCTGGTGTGCATGCGCTTGGCCAAGGCGGTCTTGGCCAGGTTCTGGGCCTTCATCTCCTGCGCGATCTGCCAGGCGATGACGCGCTTGAGGGCGACGGCGGTGCAGTGCCCCAGCAGGCCCTCCTGCTCGAGGAAATCATCGAATCTTTTGGACATACGAGAACTGCACCAATGTTGGTACGTGACTCAAGCCGCTTTCTCGCCTTCAGAGCACCTAACAAAACCGATCGACATGTCGCAAGCAAATGAGCGTGTATGCGAGCGACAAAAAGCCCTGATGGATATCGGCCCGTCGTTCGGAGCGAATGCGCAGGTCACCGCTGCCGCAATCCAACTCGTGAGGCAGGTACTCCCACGGAATGCCGGTATGCAACACATACAAGATGCCCGCTAGGACGGCCCGGTCGCTCAGAAAGCTCGACGCAGGAATTTGGCCTATTAAATTAATATTTTGATATTACAAGAGACTGAGTAACACTTTTTTTACTATTGCCTCGAAGGTCATGCATTACCTTGAGAACTGATTGCAACGGCAAATGCCGGGTTCTGGGTGCAATAAAAATTCCCGTCCATCCATAGCGAGGCAATTGAATGAGTGCCGAATCTGTGATCCGAGCGCTGGAAACGAGACACCTCAACAGGCGCTACATGTGGCAAGCGTCCGCCGGCGGCGGAGTTCAGCAATGGTTGACGACGAGGCCGCAAGGACCGACGCCGAATCATGCTACTGTGGGTTTGTGCTGCTTCCATCTGCCTCTGTTAGCCGCTTTCCAAACCGGCGACCTGAGCTGGGAAGCGGCTGGCGATCTGATCTTTGCGCAAATTAGCGCGGGTCTCACGCGCAGGTTTCCACGGGCCTGGGCTCCGGCTGGAATCGAGCGCTACTACATGGGGACGTTTCTGGGCAGATACAGGTCGGCACGGGATGCGTTGCGCCGGGCGCGCGCCCTCCGGCGCGGCGACATCGTGTTTTTCTCAGTGCGCGGGCTGCGCTATTTCGCGCATGTTGCTATCGCGACCGGCCTTGGCATGGAGACCATCTCTTTCGGTCATGGCGCACCTATGCTTGGCAGGGTAGCATTACCCGTCCAGCGACGCAGCATCCTCCAGCTAAGGATTGACTTCGGCAATCAGATCACAGAGGTTCATTATGGTAGGCCTCCTTGGTGATGCGGCGCCATGCTTATTAATGATGGCATGACAAATCCGCACTCGAAACGACCGGTCACCCGGGCTTTTTGTCGCTGGCATGCACGCTAATTTGCTTGCGATATGTCGATCGGTTCTGTTAGGGGCTCTTACCCGACGCTGCCCGGATCCACATTCGCCCCGCACACCACCAGCGCCACCCGCTCCCCGGGCTGCGGGGCGTAGGCCCCCGTCTGCAGGGCCGCCAGCCCCAGGGCCGCCGCCGGTTCGACCAGCAGCTTCATCTCCTTCCAGAGCCAGCGCTGGGCATGACGGATCGCGTCGTCGGGCAGGACCAGGGCCTGCCGCACGTGGCGCTGCGTGACCTGCCAGGCGATGTCGCCGATGCGCCGGGCGCCCAGGGAATCGGCGGCGATGCCGCTCACGTCCACGTCCACCGGCTGGCCCGCAGCGCGGGCGCGGTACAGCGTAGGGGCCAGTTCAGGTTCGAGGGCGACGACACGGGCGCGGTCCTCGAACCAGGCCGCAATGCCAGCGATCAGCCCACCCCCGCCCACGCTCACCAGCACGCTGTCGGGGCATTCGCCCGCCTGCGATTCCAGTTCCTGCGCCAGGGTGCCCGCACCCGCCACCACTTCGGGCTGGTCGTAGGCATGCGTGAGCAAGGCGCCAGTCTCCTTCTGACGTGCGAGGCACGCCTGGTAGGCCTCGGCATAGACCGCACCGGTCACCACCACCTGCGCGCCCAGATCACGCAGCTTGGCCTGCTTGGCCGCGGGCGACACCGTGGGCACGAAGACCTCGCAGCGCACCCCCAGGGCTTGCGCGGCGGCGGCCGTCGCAATACCCGCGTTGCCACCCGAGGCGATGATGACGCCGCTGTCTTGCACCGGGTTCGCGAGCAGCCGGTTGTACATGCCGCGCGCCTTGAAGCTGCCGCCCACCTGCAGGTGTTCGAGCTTGAGCCAGACCTCGGCGCAGGGTACCCCTAACGCGTCGCCGGGCAGCCTCCACAAGGGGGTCTCGCGCAGGAAAGGACGGCCCGCGTCGGTAAAGCGCCGGGCGGCAAGCGTGATGTCTTGACGGTTCATCGCAGGCGGAGGGCTACAGGACCGCTCGCTCAGTGGCCGCCGCCCTGCGGCGCGTCCAGCTTCAGCCCCTTGGGCAACGGAAACTTCACTGTTTCCTGGATACCGTCCATGCGCCGCACGGCCACCGCGCCGAGCTGGCGTATGCGATCGATCACGTCCTGCACCAGCACCTCGGGGGCCGAGGCACCTGCGGTCAGGCCCACGCGCTGCTTGCCCTGCAGCCACTGCACCTGCAGCTCGCTCGCGTCATCGACCATGTAGGCGGGCACGCCCAGCTTGCGGGCCAGTTCGGCCAGACGGTTGCTGTTGGAGCTGGTGGGGCTGCCCACCACGATCAACACGTCCACCTGGCGCGACATCACCTTCACCGCATCCTGGCGGTTCTGGGTGGCGTAGCAGATGTCCTGCTGCTTGGGCCGGCGCACGCTGGGAAAGCGCTGGATCACCGCGGCCATGATCTCCGCGGCGTCGTCCACGCTCAGGGTGGTCTGGGTGACCACGGCCAGCTTCTCGGTCTGCGCAGGCTGCACGCGCGCGACGTCTTCCACGTCTTCCACCAAGTGGATGCCGCTGTCCAACTGGCCCATGGTGCCTTCCACCTCGGGATGGCCCTTGTGGCCGATCATCAGGAACTCGAAGCCCTCGCGCGCGAGCTTGGCCACTTCCACGTGCACCTTGGAGACCAGCGGGCAGGTGGCATCGAAGATGGAGAAACCGCGCTGGTGGGCCTCCTCCTGGACCGCCTTGCTCACGCCGTGCGCGGAGAAGACCAGCGTGGCACCGGGTGGAACGTCGGCCAGGTCCTCGATGAAGACGGCACCCTTGGCCTTGAGGTCGTTGACCACGAAGGTGTTGTGCACGATCTCGTGGCGCACGTAGATGGGGGCGCCGAATTTGATCAGGGCTTGTTCGACGATCTCGATGGCGCGGTCCACGCCGGCGCAGAAGCCCCGGGGCTCGGCCAGCAGGATCTCGGCGGGGGCGGATTGGGTCATAGCACTCCGATCACGTGCACTTCGAAGGTGACGGGCTGGCCCGCCAGGGGATGGTTGAAATCAAAGAGGACGGCGTCGCCCTGGCCACTCGGACGATTCCCGCCGGGCCCCACCTGCTGGACGTAGCCGGCATAGGTGCCGCGGCCGTCGGGGGTGGGGAATTGCACCACGTCGCCCACCGCGTACTGTTCGTGGGGGTCGCCCATTTCATCCAGCAGCTTGCGGGCCACCCATTGGCGCATGTCGGGATTGCGATCACCGAAGGCTTCGCCGGCCGGGATCTCGAAGGTGGCGCGGGCGCCCTCTTCCAGACCGATCAGGCGCTGCTCCACGGCCGGGGCCAGCTCGCCCGAGCCCAGGGTGAGGGTGGCGGGCTTGCCGTCGAAGGTGTTGATGATGTCGCCCGCGGGCCCGGCCAGCCGGTAATGCAGCGTGAGGAAAGAACCGGCGGTGATGCGGGGCGCGGGGCAAGCCATGGGTGTCTCGTGGGACAACAGGGTCTCGTTAAACTGATCCCCCCATTGTAGAAACCCATGGCCCTGCTCGATCTCCCCGCCGACGCCCGCCCCCGGGAGAAGCTGCTGGCCCGGGGCGCCACCGCCCTGTCCGACACCGAACTCCTGGCCCTGCTCCTGCGCACCGGCCTGGCCGGCAAGGGGGTGATGGCCCTGGCCCAGGAGCTGATGGACACCTTCGGCGGGCTGGCCGGCCTGTTGCACACCGACGCCCGCGCCCTGGGCCGCATCAAGGGCCTGGGCGGTACGGCCAAGCGCTCGCAGCTGGTGGCGGTGCTGGAATTGGCGCGCCGGGCCATGGCCGAACAACTGCGCGCCCGAGAGGTGCTGGATTCATCCGACGCGGTGACGCAGTACCTGCAGCTGCACCTGGCGCACCGGGGGCACGAGGTGTTTGCAGTGCTGTTCCTGGACGCGCAGCACCGCATGATCGTGATGGAGGAGATGTTCCGCGGCACGCTGTCCGAGACCAGCGTGTACCCGCGCGAGGTCGTGGTGCGGGCCCTGCACCACCGGGCTGCGGCCGTGGTGCTGGCGCACAACCACCCCAGTGGCCAGGTACGTCCCTCGCGCGCCGACGAATCGCTCACGCAGGCCCTGCGTGCCGCCCTGGGGCTGGTGGACGTGAAGGTGCTGGACCACGTGATCGTGGGGCCGGGCCAGGCGCTGTCGATGGCGCAGCGGGGGCTGCTGTAGGCGGTACGCGCATGAAGGCCAAGTCGCTCCAGGACCTCCAAGGCATCCAGCAGAAGTTGGCGCAGGAGCGCGCGCGCCTGCAGGCCCAGGAGGCCGCCCGACTGGAGGCCGAGCGCCGCGCCCAGGCGGAAAAGAATCTTTTCTCGCGGGCTGCGGGCCAGGTTCGGCCGCTGGACGCGCCCCCGCGCGTGCTGCTGGCCCGCGAGCAGCCGCCGCCCGTGCCGGTGCAGCGCCGGCTGGACGAACGCCGCGTCTTGCAGGAGGCCTTGAGCGACGAGTTCGACTCCAGCACCCTCCTGGATGTCGACGACGCCATGAGTTTCCGGCGCCCGGGGGTGGGCACGGATGTGACCCGCAAGCTGCGCCGGGGCGAGTGGAGCATCCAGCGCGAGATCGACCTGCACGGCCTGCGCCGCGACGACGCGCGCGAGGCGCTGGCCACCTTCATCCGAGAGGCACACCGCCAGGGCGTACGCTGCGTGCGTGTGGTGCACGGCAAGGGACTGGGGTCACCGGGCAAGACCCCGGTACTCAAAGGAAAGGTGCAGGGCTGGCTGGTGCAAAAGCACGAGGTGATGGCCTTTGTGCAAGCCCGGGCGTCGGACGGCGGCGCGGGGGCGCTGGTGGTGCTGCTCAAGCCGGGGGCTTGAAGGGTCGCGCCTCGGCGCTCAGAACACCGCGTGATCGCCCCGGTCGGGTGCGCTCTGGCCCTGCCTGACCACCCGCTCGTAGAAATCGAACAGCGTGTCACCCCCGGTGGAGGGCGTGGCGTCGGCGTCGTAGCGGCCGGTGTCGGGGTCGAGCACCAGCATGGATTCGGTGGCGTAGTAGCGGCCGATGCGCGCGAGTTCGGCCTTGGCTGCCAGCGGCGGAATGACGCACCCGAGGGTGGACAGCACCGCGATCACCGCATCGAGCAGGCCCACGGGCACCTGCTTGAACTTGGGCGGTTTGCCGAGCAGCCTGAACAGGCACTCCCCCTGTTCACGCGGCGTGATGGCCGGGCCGGGGCCGCCGACCGGAAGGATGCGGTTGTGGCGGGCCGGGTCGTCGATGCACCCGGCGATGTACGCCGCGAGGTCGTCGTCGCTGACCGGCTTGCAGGCGGTGAGCGTGCCGTCGCCGAAGACCAGGAAAGGCTTGCCCCGACGCACGCGTTCGATCTGGCCCGAGAGCGACTTGAAGAAGGCGGTGGGCCGCACGATAGACCAGGTCAGGCCGGATTCGATCAGCTTTCTTTCGAAGGCCAGCTTGGCGTGCTGGAAGGCCAGCAAGGGTTTCTGCACGCAGATCGCGGAGAGCAGCACGACGTGCGTGACGCCGGCCGCGCGCGCGGCTTCCAGGGCCAGGAGATGGGCGTCGTGATCGATGGCCCAGGCATCGCGCGGGGCACCGGTGCGCGAGGCGAGGCAGGAGACCAGCACGTCAAAACGCTCGCCACGGAAGGCGTCGCGCGCAAGAGACTGTGCCGACGTGACATCGCCAAGGCGCAGCGTGGCCCCTGTCAACAAACGAGTCGCAAAGTCCTTATCGCGCTGTGGCCGAACGAAGCACACAACGTCATGTCCGCGCTCCACCAGCGCGTGGACCGTGGCCCGGCCGATGGTGCCGGTAGCGCCGAGCAGGAGGATACGAAGCCGCTTCGACTGCATCAGCGAATCACCGGGGTGCTTCTTCCTGTACGACAAGCTTGCGCGGGATATCCATCGCACCATGCAGCATCCGGACGATCAGCACCTCGCCTCCATCAACCCTAAAAAGAATAACGTAGTGACGGAATGCACATGCGCGAATGCCCTCGGCGATTTCTGGCCTCGCACGATAGCCAAGCGGGTTGTGGGCGATCTTGTCCCACTGCTTTCGCAGTTCCTCGACGAAGCTCTCTGCACGAACCGGGTTATCCCTTGCGATGTAATCGCCGATTTCCTCCAGGTCAGAAACGGCCAACGGAGTGAAGCGCAGGCCCATCAGCGCTTGGCCGACCGCACAGGGCTCTTGTACTTCGCTTCCAGACGATCAAACACCTTGTCCCCAGCGACGCTGGCGCCACTTGCGAGACCCGCAGCCACTGCGGCCCGCATAGCCTCCAACTGAAGGTCCGCCTGCTTTTGCTGGTCCTCAAGCAAGCGCAAGCCCGCGCGGACCACTTCGCTCGCGTTGTTGTAGCGGCCGGACTCCACCTGGGCCCGGACAAAGTGCTCGAAATGAGAACTGAGCGCCACGCTGGTGGGCATCACTCTCTCCTATTTATTAATAACTGTTAGTTTCTGACAAGACGCAGCATCCGTCAAGCCCCTAAGCCCCCGCTCGATTGCGCATCCAGTCCGCCGTCTGCATGAACGACGCCTTCAGCCGCGCGCGCATCTGCGGCTCGATACCCACCTCGCCCATAGCCTGGTCCATGCACGCCACCCACTGGTCGCGCTCCTGGATGCCGATGGAAAACGGCATGTGCCGCATGCGCAGTCGCGGATGGCCGTATTGCTCGACATACAGCGGCGGCCCGCCCAGCCAGCCCGAGAGGAACTGGTACAGCTTCTGGCGAGCGATCGTGAGGTCGCTGCCGTGCGCAGCGCGCAGGGCCGCATAGCCCGGCTCCAGGTCCATGAGGTCGTAGAAGCGCTCGACCAGCGCGTGCACCACCGCCTTACCGCCGATCAGGTCGTAGGGGTTGGGCAGCTGCGGCGCGGCGTCGGCATCCATCCCCGGGATTGTCGGTCAAGCCGGTTCGGTGGCCGCCTTGGCGTGGCGCCTGCCCGCCGTGGCGGAGTCGAGCGGGCGGACGCTGCCCTGCATCTGGATGGCGGCCGCCAGCAGCTCGTTGAACAGGGTTTGCAGCTGACCCACCTGGCGGTTGACCAGCTGGGTCAGCTCGGCGTGGGTCTGCCAGGCCAGCGAGACCGCCCGCTGGGTGTATTCGGCGCTGCCACGAGCCATGGCCACTGCATCGGGCAGACCGCCGTGGGCGGCATCGCTGCCCGAAGCCAGCATGCCTTGCGCGGCCTGGGTCTGCAGCTCGAAGAAACGGGTGGCCACCTCCACGCCCTTGAGGCCGATGTCCTGAGTGCTTTCGATGACGGCTCGGTGAGCCGCCAGCAGGTTGCTGATGGGAGTTCGCATGGTCTGCCTTGTCGCGAGGGTTGGATTGGGTCCGCAGAACCGGGCAAGGGGCGTGCCCGCTGCGGATGCCGCACAATCCGCGGCACAGCGAATTCCCGCCCTTGCCCTCCTGTACCCCATGCGCATCCTCGGCATCGACCCCGGCCTGCAGACCACCGGCTTTGGCGTGATCGAGCGCGAGGGCGCAGCGCTACGCTACGTGGCCAGCGGCACAATCCGCACCCAGCACCTGCCACGCGGCGATCTGCCAGCCCGGCTAAAGGCCCTGTTCGAGGGTATCTGCGAGGTGCGTGAGCGCTATCAGCCCGAGGCCGCCGTGGTAGAGATCGTGTTCGTGAACGTGAACCCGCAGTCCACCCTGCTGCTGGGCCAGGCGCGCGGCGCCTGCATCACGGCGCTGGTGTCCTGCGGGCTGCCGGTGGCCGAGTACACGGCGCTGCAGATGAAGCGGGCGGTGGCGGGGCACGGACGCGCGGGCAAGCCCGAGGTGCAGGCCATGGTGCAGCGCCTGCTGAAGCTGCCAGGGCTGCCCGGTCCCGACGCCGCCGACGCCCTGGGACTGGCCGTGACGCACGCCCACGCCGGTCACGCCGTGGCGCGACTGGCGCAGGCCGGTGTACGTGCGCCGCGCAACACGGGGGGCTATCGGGCGGGGCGAGCCGTCTGACGGCCACGATTGGCAGTCGCGCCACTGATGCTGCCAGAGGCGGCAGGTGAGCCCGGGCCGAGGCGGCGCGGATCAGGCGATCCGCTCGAGGATGAGGACGGCAAAGAAACCGAAGGCCGCCAGCAGCGTCCACTTGAGGGTGACCAGGCCCCACTGGCGGTAGCGGGCCTGGCCCGTGCCGGCGTAGAGGGCGAAGCACACGCCCGCAGCCAGCAAGAGCAGCAGGATAGCCCAGCGAAAGACCAGCACGGCCGCTCCTCTTACCAGGCGCGCGCGACCTGCGCGAAGCCGGCCGGGGCCTGGGCCTCGTCCTCGAAGCTCACAACCTCGTAGTTGGCCGACTGCGAGAGCAGCTCACGCAGGAGCCGGTTGTTCAGGGCATGGCCTGAGCGGAAGGCGCTGTAGGCGGCCAGCAGGGGGCGGCCCACCAGATACAGGTCACCCATGGCGTCCAGGATCTTGTGCTTGACGAGTTCGTCGTCGTAGCGCAGGCCGTCGGAGTTGAGCACGCGGTAGTCGTCCATCACCACCGCGTTGTCCATGCCGGCACCCAGGCCCAGGCCGTTGGCGCGCAGCATCTCGACGTCCTTGGTGAAGCCGAAGGTGCGTGCGCGGGCGATGTCACGGCTGTACGAATCGCGACTGAGGTCGAACTCGTAGCGCTGGCCGGTGGCGTCAACCACGCGGTGCGCGAAGTCGATCTCGAAACTGAGCTTGTAGCCGTGGTAGGGCGACAGGCGCGCCCACTTGAGGTTCTCGCCCTCGCCCTCGCGCACTTCCACCGGGCGCAGCACGCGGATGAAGCGGCGCGGGGCCCGCTGCAGCTCGATGCCAGCGCTTTGCAGCAGGAAGACGAAGGACGAAGAGGAGCCGTCGAGGATAGGGACCTCTTCGGCGGTGATGTCCACGTACAGGTTGTCCAGGCCGAGGCCGGCGCAGGCGGACATCAGGTGTTCGACGGTGAAGACCTTGGCCCCGCCATTGGAGATGGTGGAGGCCATGCGGGTGTCGGTGACGGCCTGGGCCGACACCGGGATGTCCACGGGCTGGGCGAGGTCGACGCGCCGGAACACGATGCCGGTGTCCGCCGGCGCGGGCCGCAGCGTGAGCTCGACCCGCTGGCCACTGTGCAGGCCGACGCCGACGGCGCGCGTGAGGGTCTTGAGAGTGCGTTGCTGGAGCATCCCCCGATTGTACGAATTAAGCCGTCACCTCAATCCGCCTGGCGGCGCAGGAAGGCGGGGATCTCGTAATCCTCCATGCCGCCCGAGGACAGCGCGTCGACCTTGGCCGCAGCCTGGGTGCGGTTGGTGCGCCACACGCTGGGCACGTTCAGGTCCGCCGAGGTGCCGATGGCGGGAGCAGCCACCGGGGGCAGGCCGGCGATGTTGCCGGGCGCCGAGGCGACCACGCTGCCCAGGGTCGGCATATGGGTCGGCGCATTCGACACGCTGATCGGCGCGTTGTCAGTGCCTGTGCGCACCACCACTTCCAGCACCGGCGTGGCACGGCGCTGGCCGGGGCGGGAAAGGCCGGTGGCCACCACGGTCACGCGCACCTGGTCGCCGAGGTCGTCGTCGTAGGCGGTGCCGTAGATCACGTGGGCGTCGGGTGAGGCATAGGCGCGGATGGTGTTCATCGCGAGCTTGGACTCCGACAGCTTGAGGCTGCCCTTGGCGGCAGTGATCAGGACCAGCACGCCGCGCGCGCCCGAGAGGTCGATGCCCTCCAGCAGCGGGCAGGCCACGGCCTGCTCGGCGGCAATGCGGGCGCGGTCGGGGCCCTCGGCCACCGCGGTGCCCATCATGGCCTTGCCGGGTTCACCCATCACGGTACGCACGTCCTCGAAGTCCACGTTCACGTGACCCGGCACGTTGATGATCTCGGCGATGCCGCCCACCGCGTTCTTCAGGACGTCGTTGGCATGGGCGAAGGCCTCGTCCTGGGTGATGTCGTCACCCAGGACCTCCTGGAGCTTCTCGTTCAGGACCACGATCAGGGAGTCAACGTTGGCCTCGAGTTCGGCCAGGCCGGCGTCGGCGTTGGTCATGCGCCGGCCGCCCTCCCAATCGAAGGGCTTGGTGACCACGCCCACGGTCAGGATGCCCATCTCCTTGGCCACGCGCGCGATCACCGGCGCGGCGCCGGTGCCGGTGCCGCCACCCATGCCAGCGGTGATGAACAGCATGTGCGCGCCTTCGATGGCATCGCGGATGTCCTGCACCGCCGCCTCGGCCGACTCGCGGCCCTTCTCGGGTTTGCTGCCGGCGCCCAGGCCGCTGTGACCGAGCTGGATCGTCTTGTGGGCCGCCGTGCGCTGCAGGGCTTGGGCATCGGTGTTGGCGCAGATGAATTCCACGCCCTGGACCGCGCGCTCGATCATGTGCTCGACGGCGTTGCCGCCGCCGCCGCCCACGCCGATCACCTTGATCTGGGTTCCCAGGTTGAATTCCTCGACTTCGATCATTTCGATGGTCATCTCTAACTCCTTGATTCGAAAACTGCAGTTGCCTGTATTGATTTGTCCGTTTGCTTGTTCTGGGTCTGGCCTTATCCGCTGGCCGGCGGCGCGGTCGAACAACTTCGACCGCGGGGATGCGCCGGCGGACTGCTCCGCGCCAGCCAGAGCTTGGGGTGGCGCATCAGAAGTTCCTCACGATGAGGTCCTTGAAGCGGCCGAAGGCCGTCTTCACCGAGCCGTTCTTCTGGGCCACCTTCAGCCCGCGTACGCGCGCCAGGCGAGCCTCTTCCAGCAGGCCCATGACGGTGGCCGAGCGGGGCTGGGCCACCATGTCCGAGAGCGCGCCGGTGTACTTGGGGATGCCCCGGCGCACGGGCTTGAGGAAGATGTCCTCGCCCAGTTCGACCATGCCAGGCATGACCGCGGTGCCACCGGTGATCACGATGCCCGAGCTCAGGACCTCCTCGTAGCCGGATTCGCGGATCACCTGTTGCACCAGCTGGTAGATCTCGTCCACGCGCGGCTCGATCACGCCCGCCAGGGCCTGGCGCGAGATGGTGCGCGGACCACGGTCACCCAGGCCCGGGGTCTCGACCTGGTCGTCGGGGTCGGCCAGCAGCTGCTTGGCGTAGCCGCTCTCGACCTTGATGTCCTCGGCGTCCTTGGTGGGCGTGCGCAGGGCCATCGCAATGTCGCTGGTGATCAGGTCGCCGGCGATCGGGATGACCGCGGTGTGGCGGATCGCACCGCCGGTGAAGATGGCCACGTCGGTGGTGCCCGCGCCGATGTCCACCAGGGCCACGCCCAGTTCGCGCTCGTCGGCGGTGAGCACTGCCTGGCTGGACGCCAGCGGATTGAGCAGCAGCTGTTCGACCTCCAGACCGCAGCGACGCACGCACTTGATGATGTTCTCCGCCGCGCTCTGCGCGCCGGTGACGATGTGCACCTTGGCCTCCAGGCGGATGCCGCTCATGCCGATCGGCTCCTTCACGTCCTGGTTGTCGATCATGAACTCCTGCGGCTCGACCAGCAGCAGGCGCTGGTCAGTGGAGATGTTGATCGCACGGGCCGTGTCCACCACGCGGGCCACGTCGGCGGCGGTGACTTCCTTGTCCTTGATGGCCACCATGCCGCTGGAGTTCATTCCGCGGATATGGCTGCCGGTGATGCCGGTGTAGACCCGGGTGATCTTGCAGTCCGCCATCAGCTCGGCCTCTTTCAGCGCCTGCTGGATGCTTTGCACCGTGGCGTCGATGTTGACCACCGCGCCGCGCTTGAGGCCGTTGGAGGGCGATACGCCCAGGCCCGCCAGCTTCAGTTCGCCACCGGGCAGGACTTCCGCGACAACCGCCATGACCTTGGCGGTGCCGATATCCAGTCCGATGACCAGGTCCTTGTATTCCTTTGCCATTGCAGTCCTCTCTATTTCTTCTGTACTTCGTTGCCCAGGGTGCTGACCCCGCGCAGGCGGATGGCGTAGCCGTCTGCATGGCGCAGGTCGGCCGACACCAGGGCCTCGGGGCGGCGCCCGTAGCGGGAGGTGGCCTGGGTGAGCGTGCGCGCAAAGCGCTGCGCTCGCGCGGCGATCTCCTCGGGCGTTCCCCGCCCCAGTTCGACCATCGCCCCGGTGTCCAGCAGCGCCTGCCAGCTGCCCCTGGACGTGAGCTTGAGTTCCTCGATCTCCAGTTCCAGCGCGCGGAACATCGGCGCCAGCGTGCGGTAGGTGGCCAGCACCTGCGCCGACTGCTCGCGCGGCCCGGACAGGCGCGGCAGGTCGTCCTGGTCCAGGTCGCCGGGGTTGGCCTCGAACACCTCGCCGAAGCTGTTCACCAGCAGGGTCTCGCCCTCGGCGCCCCAGAAGGCCACCGGACGGTGCTCCTGCAGGATCACGCGCAGGCGGCGCGGGAACTCGCGGCGTACCACCGCCTCGCGCACCCAGGGCACTTCGCGGAAGGCCTGGCGCACGGCAGGCAGGTCCACCGTGAAGAAGTTGCCCTGAACCCGGGGCGCCACGTTGGCGCGCAGGGTGGCGGCGCTGTTGTGAGCTACGTCGCCCTGCACCGTGATGCCCGTGAGCGAGAAGGCCGGATGGCGCAGTCCCCACCAGCCCAGCGCCGACAGCGCGATGACGCTGAACACGCCCAGCATCAGCAGGGCGGTGGCGTTCATGACGCGCACGTCGATGGGCAGGGGCGTGGCCGACTTCATGGCTGCTGCGCCCCCCCGGGGTTGTCCAGCGCCGCGCTGGCAAGCAGCTGCAGGCACAGGTCGTCATAAGAAACGCCGGCGGCGCGGGCCGACATCGGCACCAGCGAGTGGCCGGTCATGCCCGGCGAGGTGTTGATCTCCAGCAGCCAGGGCTTGCGGGTCGCGGCGTCGATCATCACGTCGATGCGGCCCCAGCCCCGGCAGCCCAGGACGCGGTAGGCCTTGAGCACCAGCGCCTGGATGGCGGCCTCCTCGCCAGCAGGCAGGCCGCAGGGCACGAGGTACTTCGTGTCGTCGCTGAAGTACTTGTTCTGGTAGTCGTAGTTGCCCTGGGGCGCAACGATGCGGATCACGGGCAGCGCGCGGGCGGCATCGCCCGTGCCCAGCACCGGGCAGGTGACCTCGTCGCCAGCGATGAACTGCTCGCACAGCACGTCGGCGTCCAGGGCGGCGGCCGCGTCGAAGGCGGCCTGCATGCCGGTTGCATCCGTGACCTTGGTCAGGCCGATGGACGAGCCCTCGCGCGCGGGCTTGACGATCAGGGGCAGGCCCAGCGTCTGCGGCACCTGCGCGATCTGCTGTGGCGTGGTGGAACCCTTGCGTAGCAGCACGTAGCGCGGGGTCGGGATGCCCTCGGCCAGCCAGACGCGCTTGGTCATGACCTTGTCGATGGACAGGGCCGAGGGCATGACGCCCGAGCCGGTGTAGGGGATGCCCAGAAGCTCCAGCGCGCCCTGCACCGTGCCGTCCTCGCCGAAGCGCCCGTGCAGCGTGATGAACGCGCGCCGGAAGCCTTCACGGCGCAGGTCGGACAGGTCACGCTGCGCGGGGTCGAAGGCATGGGCGTCCACGCCCCGGCCCTGCAAGGCCTTGAGCACGCCGCCACCCGACATCAGCGACACCTCGCGCTCGGCGGAACGCCCGCCCATGAGGACCGCCACCTTGCCGAAGTCCTGCGCGGTCGTCATGCCGCACCTCCCATGTCCACGAGCCTGGACGGTACGCCCCCGATGGAGCCTGCACCCATGCACATCACCACATCGCCGTCACGCGCCATTTCCATCACCGCACGGGGCATGTCCGCGATGTCCTCGACGAAGACCGGTTCGACCTTGCCCGCCACGCGCACCGCCCGCACCAGGGCGCGGCCGTCGGCGGCGACGATGGGCGCCTCGCCCGCGGCATAGACCTCGGCCAGGAGGACCGCGTCGGCATGCCCCAGCACGCGCACGAAGTCCTCGAAGCAGTCCCGCGTGCGGGTGTAGCGGTGCGGCTGGAAGGCCAGCACCAGGCGGCGGCCCGGGAAGGCGCCGCGCGCGGCGGCCAGCGTGGCGGCGATCTCGACCGGGTGGTGGCCGTAGTCCTCGATCACACGGAAGGTGCCGCCGCCGTTGGCCGGGCGCACCGGCAGGTCACCGTAGCTCTGGAAGCGACGGCCCACGCCGCGGAATTCGGTCAGGGCCTTCTGCACCGCCGCGTCAGGGATGTTCAGTTCCACCGCCACGGCGATGGCCGAAAGCGCGTTGAGCACGTTGTGGTGTCCCGCCAGATTGAGCGTGACGTCCAGGTCCGGCAGCACCACGCCGTTGCGGCGCTGCGCGGTGAAACGCATGCGCGGGCCATCGGCGTGGATATTGATCGCACGCACCTGGGCCGCCTCGTCCACGCCGTAGGTGGTGATGGGGCACTGCACGTCAGGCATGATGGCGCGCACCGCAGGGTCGTCCATGCACAGGATGGCGGTGCCGTAGAAGGGCATGCGGTGCAGGAAGTCCACGAAGGCGGCCTTCAGGCGCCCGAAGTCCTGGCCGTAGGTCTCCATGTGGTCGGCGTCGATGTTGGTCACCACCGACATCACCGGCATCAGGTTCAGGAAGGAGGCGTCGGACTCGTCGGCCTCGACCACGATGTAGTCGCCCGAGCCGAGCTTCGCATTGGCGCCCGCGCTGTTCAGGCGGCCGCCGATCACGAAGGTGGGATCCAGGCCGCCCTCGGCCAGCACGCTGGCGACCAGGCTGGTGGTGGTGGTCTTGCCGTGGGTGCCCGCGATGGCGATGCCCTGCTTCAGGCGCATCAGCTCGGCCAGCATCATGGCACGCGGAACGACCGGGATCAGCCGCTTGCGCGCAGCCACCACCTCGGGGTTGTCGGCCTGGACGGCGGTGGACGTGACCACCGCGTCGGCGCCGGCGATGTTCGCCTCGGCGTGGCCGATGCAGGTGCGGATGCCCAGGCTTTGCAGACGGCGTAGCGTGGGGCCGTCGGCCAGGTCCGAGCCGGAGATCTCGTAGCCGAGGTTGCGCAGCACCTCGGCGATACCGGACATGCCGGAGCCACCGATGCCGACGAAATGAATGTGCCTGATCGCGTGTTTCATGGAGCCAGGGCCTCACAGGCCGCGACGACCTCGGTCGTCGCTTCGGTTTTTTGCAGGGACTTGGCGGCCTGGGCGCGCACCAGCAGCTGCGCGCGGTCCAGGCCCTGCAGGAGGGCCGCCAGGCCCTCGGCAGTGAGTTCACGTTGGGGCAACAGCCAGCCGCCGCCTGCGTCCACCACGAAGCGGGCGTTGGTGGTCTGGTGGTCGTCCACCGCGTGCGGGAAGGGCACGTAGACTGCGGCAACGCCCACGGCCGCCAGCTCGGTCACGGTGCTGGCGCCGGCGCGGCAGATCACAAGGTCGGCGTCGGCAAAGGCCTGGGCCGTGTCGTCGATGAAGGGCGTGAGTTCAGCCTGGACACCCGCCGCCTGGTAGTTGGCGCGCAGCGCGTCGATCTGGCGCGCACCGCTCTGGTGGGTCACTACCGGGCGCTGCGCGGCGGGTATCAGGGCCAGCGCCTTCGGGACCATCTCGTTCAGGGCCTGCGCGCCCAGGCTGCCGCCCACCACCAGCAGGCGCAGCGGGCCGCTGCGGCCGGTCAGGCGCTGCACCGGCGCAGGCTGACGCAGGAAACCTTCGCGCAGCGGATTACCCACCCAGGCCGCCTTGGGCAGCACATTGGGGAAGGCGCTGAACACGCGGTCGGCCACCGCGGCCAGCACACGATTGGCCATACCCGCGCGCGAGTTCTGCTCGTGCAGCACCAGGGGCTTGCCCAGGAGCACGCTCATCATCCCGGCCGGAAAGCTGATGTAGCCGCCCAGGCCGATCACCACGTCGGGCTTCACACGGCGCACCACCTGCAGGCTTTGCCAGAAGGCCTTGAGCAGGCGCACGGGCAGCAGGGCCAGCGTGACCGGGCCCTTGCCCCGCACGCCAGAGAAATTCACCGTCTCGAAGGCGAAACCGCGCGGGGGCACGAGGCGGCTTTCCATGCTGTCGGGGGCGCCTACCCAGTGCACGATCCAGTCACGCGCGCGCAGGGCCTCGGCCACCGCCAGCCCGGGGAAGATATGACCGCCGGTGCCGCCGGCCATGACGAGGGCGCGCCGGCTCACAGCCGCCCTCCCCGCTGCACGACGCGGCTTTCGTAATCGATGCGCAGCACCACGGCAATCGCCACCAGGTTCACCAGGATGGCGGAGCCGCCGTAACTCAGTAGGGGCAACGTCAGCCCCTTGGTGGGCAGCGCGCCCAGGTTCACGCCCATGTTGATGAAGGCCTGGAAGCCGATCCAGATGCCCACGCCCTGGGCGACGAGGCCGGCGAAGAGGCGGTCCATCGCCACCGCCATGCGGCCGATGTGGATCATGCGGCGCGTGAGCCAGAAGAAGGCCACGGCCAGCACCAGGATGCCGATGAAGCCGAATTCCTCGCCGATCACCGCCAGCAGGAAATCGGTGTGCGCCTCGGGCAGCCAGTGCAATTTTTCGACGCTGCCACCCAGTCCCACGCCGAAGATCTCGCCACGACCGAGGGCGATCAGCGCGTGCGACAGCTGGTAGCCCTTGCCCAAGGCGTGCTTCTCGCTCCAGGGGTCCAGGTAGGCGAAGATGCGCTCGCGCCGCCACTCGGACAGGGCGATCATCAGCATGAAGGCGATCAGTAGCACGCCCGCGATCAGGAAGAACATGCGGGCGTTGACTCCGCCCAGGAACAGGATGCCCATGGCGATGACCGCGATCACCATGAAGGCGCCCATGTCGGGCTCGGCCAGCAGCAGCAGGCCCACCACCGCCACAGCCAGCGCCATAGGTCCGACCGCACGCAGGAAGTTCTGCTGTACGTCCATCTTGCGCACCATGTAGTCGGAGGCATAGAGCACCACCGCGAACTTGGCGAGCTCGGAGGGCTGGAAACTCATGAAGCCCAGCGAGATCCAGCGGCGCGCGCCATTGACCATGGAGCCGATCCCCGGAATCAGCACCACCACCAACAGGATCAGGGCCGCGACGAATAGCCAGGGTGCCGAGCGCTCCCAGGTGTCTACCGGGACCTGGAAGACCAGGATGGCGGCGGTCAGGCCCACGGCCAACGCGAAGATGTGACGCAGCAGGTAGTGGTGATGGGTCAGGCGCGACATGCGCGGGTTGTCCGGCATCGCGATCGAGGCCGAATACACCATCACCAAGCCAAAGGCCAGCAGGCCCAGTACCACCCACAGCAGCTTGAAGTCGAACTGTTCCACGCGCGAGTCAGACGCGCCCGCGCGATAGCCGCTGGTGCGCACCGGCACGTCAACGGCAGAACGGCCGGTGACCCACTGCAGCAGGCTGGTGGGCGAGAAGTTCACGCCTGTCCCTCCAGGGTGATGCCGGCCTCGTCGGCCAGGGCGTGCACGGCGTCCACGAAGACACGGGCACGGTGCTCGTAGTCCCTGAACATGTCGAAGCTGGCACAGGCTGGCGACATCAGCACTGCGTCGCCGGCATGGGCCCGGTCTGCGGCCACGCGCACCGCCTGATCCAGGGAATCGGCCTCCAGCAGGGTCACCCCCTGTGGCTCCAGGACGGCGCGGATCTGGGGGGCGTCACGGCCGATCAGGACCGCGGCGCGCGCATAACGGGCCACGGGCTCGGCCAGCGGGCTGAAGTCCTGCCCCTTGCCGTCGCCGCCCAGGATCACCACCAGCCGGCGCTCGGCGCCCAGGCCCTGCAGGGCGGCCACGGTGGCACCGACGTTCGTGCCCTTGCTGTCGTCGAAGAACTCGACCTCGTTCACGAAGCCCACCGGCTCGACCCGGTGCGGCTCGCCGCGGTACTCGCGCAGGCCGTACAGCATGGGGCCCAGCGGGCAGCCGGCGCAGACCGCCAGGGCCAGTGCGGACAGGGCGTTAACCGCGTTATGGCGCCCGCGGATACGCAAGGCGTCGGCGGGCATGAGGCGCTGAAAGTGCAGCTCCTGCGCCTCGTCGCGGCGGCGCTTGATCGTCTCGTCAGCCTCCAGCGCACGCACCAGCCAGGTCATTCCGCCGACGACCTCGATGCCGAAGTCGCCGGGGCGCTGGGGCATGTCGCTGCCGAAGGTGATGTGGGCGCGCTGCTCGGTCTTGCCACCCTTGAGGCGCACCGGCGCGGGCAGCATGGCCATCACGCGCGCGTCCTCGCGATTGAGGACCATCACGCCCTGGCCGCCGAAGACGCGCGCCTTGGCCGCGGCGTAGGCGTCCATGCTGCCGTGCCAGTCCAGGTGGTCCTGCGAGAGATTGAGCACGGCGCCCGCGGTGGGCTCGAAATGGTCCACACCCTCCAGCTGGAAGCTGGAAAGCTCCAGCACCCAGACCTGGGGCAGTTCGCCGGCATCCAGGCGCGCAGCCAGCGTGTCCAGCATTGAGGGGCCGATGTTGCCGGCCACGGCCACGGTGCGGCCGGCGCGCTCGACCAGCAGGCCGGTGAGCGAGGTGACGGTGGTCTTGCCGTTGGTGCCGGTGACGGCCAGGACGGCCGGGCGGTAGCCGGCGGGGGCAGGATCGGGAGCGACGACGGGCGCGGGCTCGTCATCACCGGCAGGCGCCGTGTCGGGGTTTGTGTCGGCCTGCGCATCCTCCTGCGCGGCTTCCTCGGCCTGGGCTGCCGCACGGGCCAGCCGCTGGGCGCGTTCGAGGGCCTCGGTCTCGGCGCGAATCACGTCCAGCGCCTGCACGAAGAGATCGAGCTCGCCGCCCACGCGCAGACCACGAGCCCGCGCAGCGTCCAGCAGGGGATCTACCTGCGCGGGCGCCAGGCCCGGGCTGCGGAACACCGCCTGCGCGCCTTCGAGCAGGGATTCGGAGAAAGGGCCGCTCACGAAAGCGGCCTGCGGCAGCTGCTCGCGCAGGGTGGCCAGGTGCGGCGGGGCCTCGCGCGTGTCTGCTACGGTGACGCGGGCGCCACAGCGCGCGCACCAGCGGGCCATCGCCAGGCCGGAGATACCCAGGCCGAGGACGACGACGTGCTGGTCTTGGAACAGGTTCATGACTTATCGCAGCTTCAGGGAGGACAGGCCGACCAGGCACAGGAGCATGGTGATGATCCAGAAGCGCACCACGACCTGGGTCTCCTTCCAGCCGGTTTTTTCGAAGTGGTGGTGCAGGGGCGCCATCTTCAGGATGCGGCGGCCCTCGCCATAGCGCTTCTTCGTGTACTTGAAGTACGCAACCTGCGCCATCACCGACAGCGCCTCCACCACGAAGATGCCGCCCATGATGGCCAGCACGATCTCCTGGCGCACGATGACGGCGATGGTGCCCAGCGCCCCGCCCAGGGCCAGCGCGCCCACGTCACCCATGAACACCTGCGCCGGGTAGGCGTTGAACCAGAGGAAGGCCAGGCCCGCGCCGGCCATCGCGGCGCAGAAGATCAGAAGCTCGCCCGAGCCAGGGATGTAGGGGAACAGCAGGTATTTGGAGTACACCACGCTGCCCGTGACATAGGCGAACACGCCCAGCGCCGAGCCCACCATCACCACCGGCATGATGGCCAGGCCATCCAGGCCGTCGGTGAGGTTGACGGCGTTGCTCGCGCCCACGATGACCAGGTAGGTCATGATCACGAAGCCGAATACGCCCAGGGGATAGGACACCTCCTTGAAGAAAGGCACCATCAGGCCCGCCTTGGGCGGCAGGTCCACGTCGAAGCCCGAGGTGACCCAGGTGTAGAACAGCTGCACCACCTTCAGGTTGGAGCTCTCGGAGATGCTGAACACCAGGTACAGCGCCGCGACCAGGCCAATCACCGACTGCCAGAAGTACTTCTCGCGCGAGGGCATGCCCTCCGGGTCCTTGTTCACGACCTTGCGCCAGTCGTCGGCCCACCCGATCGCCCCGAAGCCCAGGGTCACAATCAGCACGATCCAGACGAAGCGGTTGGACAGGTCGAACCACAGGATCGTGGACACCGCGATCGACAGCAGCACCAGCACGCCGCCCATGGTGGGCGTGCCGCTCTTGGTCAGGTGGCTTTCCATGCCGTAACCGCGCACGGGCTGGCCGATCTTGAGTTCGGTCAGTCGGCGGATCACCCAGGGACCGGCGATGAGGCCGATCAGAAGCGCCGTCATGGCAGCCATCACCGCGCGGAAGGTGAGGTACTGGAAGACCCTCAGGAAGCCGAACTCCGGCGAGAGCGATTGCAGCCAGATGGCCAGGCTCAGAAGCATCAGGCGTCTCCCTTGTTGTTGTGGTTTGTGTGGGCCGTGATGGCTTCGACCACCCGCTCCATCTTCATGAAGCGGGATCCCTTGACCAGGATGCTGGCCGCCGACGGCAGGCGACCCAGGACGGCCTGCTGCAAGGCCTGCATGTCCTGGAAATGCAGGCCGCCCATGGCCTGCGCCTGCTCGCCCAGCGTGAACAGCTGCGCGATGCCGCGCGCGCGGGCGTAGTCGCCCACCTCGGCGTGAAACTGCGGGCCCTGGTCGCCCACTTCGCCCATGTCCCCCAGCACCAGCAGCTGCGGCCCGGGCAGTTCGGCCAGCACGTCGATGGCGGCGCGCACGGAGTCGGGGTTGGCGTTGTAGGTGTCGTCGATCAGCGTGACGGTGCGCCTGCCCAGCGTCACCGCGAGCGCGCGCGATCGGCCCTTGACCGGCTCGAAGGCGTCCAGCCCCCGGGCGATGAAAGCCAACGGCGTGCCAACAGCCAACGCGCAGGCCGCCGCCGCCAGCGCATTGACCACGTTGTGGCGACCCGCCACCTGCAGGGTGAAGGCCAGCGCACCGGCGGGCGTGTGCGCGCGCACCTGCCAGCGGCCCTGCTGCCACTGCGCGTCGTCCAGGGCCACGTCGGCGCCGGCGCCGCCGAAGGTCGTCACCGCATGCGAACCGGCCAGGCCACGCCATAGCGCGCTGTAGGTGTCGCCATACGGGAAGACGGCGGCGCCGCCTGCTGCGAGGTGAGTGAACACCGAGCCGTTCTCGCGGGCCACAGCCTCCACGGTGGCCATGAACTCCTGGTGCTCGCGCTGGGCGTTGTTCACGAGGGCGACCGTGGGCGCCGCGATGCGGGCGAGGTAGCCGATCTCGCCGGGATGGTTCATGCCCAGTTCGAGCACGCCCACGCGGTGCGCGGGCGTCAGGCGCAGCAGCGTGAGCGGCAGGCCGATGTCGTTATTGAAGTTGCCCTGCGTGGCCAGCGCCGCCTCACCCTGCCAGGCGCCCAGGATGCTGGCGACCATCTGGGTGACGGTGGTCTTGCCGTTGCTGCCGGTGACCGCGATCAGCGGGATCGCGTGGCGCTGGCGCCAGCCGTGCGCGAGCTGCCCCAGCGCGAGACGGGTGTTGTCCACCTCCAGGCCACTGGCGCCAGCCGGAATGCGGCCCCGGTGTGCGAGGACGGCTGCAGCGCCGCGGGCGAGGGCGTCAGCAATCAGGTCGTTGCCGTCGAAGCGCTCGCCGCGCAGGGCGACGAACAGGTCGCCGGCCTGCAGGGTACGGGTGTCGGTGTGGACACGGGCGACAGGAGTGGCGCCGCTTCCGGTGCAGCGCGCGCCCGGGATCCAGGCCGCGGCCTGGTCCAGCGTGAACAGGGAGGTCATGCCTGCGTTGACGGCGAAGCGCTGTGCGGCGTTCATGCAGCGCTCCTCTTGTCCAGCGCAGCGCGCGCATGCACGCGGTCATCGAACGGCGTGCGCACGCCGTCGATCTCCTGATGGTCTTCGTGCCCCTTGCCCGCCAGCAGGATGACGTCGGCGGGCGCGGCGGCCCGCACGGTGGCTTCGATCGCTATGGCACGGTCCACTTCGACCTGCACCGCATCCTGGTGCGACAGACCCAGCAGGATCTGGCTGATGATGTCCTGCGGCTTCTCGCTGCGCGGGTTGTCGCTGGTGACGACGACGCGGTCGGCCTGCTTCTGGGCAATGGCCGCCATCAGCGGGCGCTTGGCGGCGTCGCGGTCGCCGCCGCAACCGAAGACGCACCACAGGCTTCCGCCACGCTGCTGCGCCAGCGGACGCAGCGCAGCAAGCGCCTGGTCCAGCGCATCGGGCGTATGCGCATAGTCCACCGCCACCAGTGGGTGCCCCGCGCGGTGCAGGCACTCCATGCGACCCGGCACGGGCAGCAGGTCGCGGCAGGCGCGCACGGCCTGCGCCAGCGGCACGCCGACGGCGCGCATCGCGCCGATCACGCCCAGCAGGTTGGACACGTTGTACTGGCCGATGACGCTGGTCTGCAGCGCCTCGCGCTGCGTGCCCTCGGCCACGGTGAAACGCAGGCCGGCTTCACCGTAGGCGATGTCCAGCGCGCGCAGGCGGGCATCGTCCCGGTGGCAGGACAGGGTCCACAGGTCCAGGCCGCCCCCAGCCAGGGACTGCGCCAGACCTTCGCCCTTGCCGTCGTCCAGATTGACCACCGCGGCGCGCAGGCCCGGCCAGTCGAACAGGGCCGCCTTGGCCGCCCAGTAGGCGTCCATGGTGCCGTGGTAGTCCAGGTGGTCGCGGCTGAAATTGGTGAAGATGGCCACCGCGATGCGGGTGCCGTCCAGGCGCCGCTCCACGATGCCGATGGACGAGGCCTCAATGGCGCAGGCCGACAGCCCTTCGTCGGCGAAGCGCCGCAGCTGCCCCTGCAGCAGCACCGGGTCGGGGGTGGTCAGCCCCGTGTAGGTGACGCGCGGCGGGCAGCCGGTGCCCAGGGTGCCGATGACGGCGCAACCCGATTCGCGCGCTGCGGACAGGGCCTGCGCCAGCCACCAGGCGGTGGAGGTCTTGCCGTTGGTGCCGGTGACCGCCAGGACCTCGATGCGCTCGGAGGGACGCTCGTAGTAGGCGGCGGCGATGGGGCCGGTGTCGGCCTTCAGGCCCGGGTAGCGGGCCACCGAGGTCTCCTGCCCGCTGCCGAAGTCGAAGGCGTCCACGCCCTCGGCCTCGACCAGGCAGGCCGCCGCGCCCTGCGCCAGCGCGCTGCCCACATGGCGGCGGCCGTCGGTGGCGGCGCCGGGCCAGGCGATGAAGCCGTCGCCCGTACCCACCTTGCGGCTGTCGCAGTGCAGCTGGCCGCGCACGCGGCCAGCCAGCCAGCGAGCGGCTTCATGGGGCGTGCGCAGGGTCTGCATCAGAAGGACTCCTCCACGGCCACCACCACCTGAGGCTTGACAGTCATGTCAGGCTGCAGACCCATGATGCGCAGAGTCTGTTGCACCGTGGCACTGAACACGGGCGCGGCGACCTCGCCGCCGTAGTAGCTTGCGCCGCGGGGCTCGTCGATCATCACCGCGACGACGATGCGGGGCCGCTCGATGGGCGCCAGGCCGACGAAGAAGCCTCGGTACTTGCCCTCGACATAGCCCTTGCCCTCGGTCTTGCGCGCGGTGCCGGTCTTGCCGCCCACCGAGTAGCCCACCGTCTGGGCCTTGGGCGCGGTGCCCCCGGGGCCGGTGGCCAGGTGCAGCATGTGGCGCACCTGCGCCGCGTGGGTCTTGTCGAAGACACGCACGCCGGCGGCGGGGCGGTCGGCCTTGAGCAGGGTGACCGGCACCAGCTCGCCGTCACGCGCGAAGACGCTGTAGGCCCGCGCCAGCTGAAAGAGGCTCCCGGACAGGCCGTAGCCGTAGCTCATGGTGGCCTGGCCGATCGGACGCCAGCTCTTGTAGGCCGGCAGACGGCCGCTGACCACGCCGGGGAACGGCAGCTGAGGGCGCTGGCCGAAGCCGACGCCGGAATACATCTCCCACATGTCGCGGGGCTCCAGCTGCATGGCCATCTTGACGGTGCCCACGTTGCTGGATTTCTGGATCACCTCGTTCACAGTGAGCACGCCATGCGGGCTGGAGTCGTTGATCGGCATGCCCGAGACATAGATGCGCCCAGGCGCGGTCTGGATCTGTGTGTCGGGACGCACCAGCCCGCGCTCCAGGGCGAGTGCGGCGATGAAGGGCTTGACGGTGGAGCCGGGCTCGAACATGTCGACCAGAGCGCGATTGCGCATCTGGTCGATCGAGACATTCACCCGCTTGGACGGCGAATAGCTGGGGTAGTTGGCCAGGGCCAGCACCTCGCCGGACTGCACGTCCAGCACCACGATGCTGCCCGCCTTGGCCTTGTGCTCGATCACGGCGTCACGCAGCCTCTGGTAGGCGAAGAACTGCACCTTGCTGTCGATGGACAGCTGCAGGTCCTGGCCGTCCAGCGGTGGCACCTGTTCGCGCACGTCCTCGACGATGTTGCCCAGGCGGTCCTTGATCACGCGCCGCGAACCCGAGCGGCCCGCAAGGTCCTTGTCGAAGGTCTTCTCGATGCCCTCCAGGCCCTGCCCATGGCCCTGGTCGTCGATACCGGTGAAGCCCACCACGTGCGCCGCAGCCTCGCCCTCGGGGTACTGGCGCTTGTATTCCTTGCGAATCAGGACGCCCTTGATGCCCAGGGCCACCACCTTCTCGGCGACGGCGTCCTCGACCTGGCGGCGCAACCAGACCGGCTTGCTGCCGTCGCCCTGGAACTGCAGTTTCTTCTCGAGGTCGGCCAGCGGCATCTCGAGCAGTTCGGCCAGTTGCTTCAGGCGCGGCTTGTCCCGGTCGATGCTGTCGGGGATGGCCATCACGCTGGGCGCCGGCACGCTGGTGGCGAGCAGCATGCCGTTGCGGTCCAGGATGCGCCCCCGCGTGGCGGGCAGTTCGATCGTGCGCGCGAAGCGGACCTCGCCCTGGCGCTGGAAGAAGTCGTTGCCGAACACCTGCACCCAGGCCGCGCGTCCGGCCAGGCCGATGAAGGCCAGCGCGATGACGGCCACGACCAACTTGCTGCGCCAGACTGGGGTCTTGCTGGCCAGCAGGGGGCTGGAGGTGTACAGGACGCTGCGGGTCATCGGCTTGCCGCCTCCTGGGGCGCAGCGGCCACGGCGGGGACGGACGGCGCAGCGGGTGCAGCCACTGCCGGGGCGCCGCCCAGGGTCACGTACTGTGTGATACCCGGCGTGGGCGCGCGCATCTGCAGCTGGTTCTTGGTGATCTGCTCGACGCGCAACGGCGTGGACTGGCCGCGGCGCTCGGCGAGCAGGCGCTCCATCTCGGATTCGTGCGCACGCGCATCGGCCTGAGCCTTCTCGATGTCGGCGTACAGGCGGCGCGAGTCGTACTGGACACGCACCAGGTACAGGGCGCTGGCGATCACCGCGAGGGTCAGGAGGATGTTGAGACGGAGCATGTCAGTAGCCGCCGAGCCGCCTCACGGCGACGGAAGCCCCCTCGGGGGGCAGTGCAGTACATGGAGTGACAAGCGTAGGGGTCGACATCTCAGTGGACCGTTCTTTGCGCCACCCGCATGATCGCGCTGCGCGCACGCGGGTTGGCGACGACTTCATCGGCCGAGGGCTTCACGCGTTCCAGGGCCTCGAGCTTCAGGGGCGCGCCCACGGCAAACGGCGCGCGGCGGTCCACCACCTCGCGCGCGTGCTTCGCGATGAACTGCTTGACGATGCGGTCTTCCAGCGAGTGAAAGCTGATCACGACCAGGCGTCCCTGAGGTTCGAGGATGTCCAAGCTGGCCTCTAGCGCCTGCTCGAGCTCTTCAAGCTCGGCGTTGACGAAAATCCGAAGAGCCTGAAATGTGCGCGTTGCAGGGTTCTGGCCCGGCTCGCGGGTTTTGACCGCGCCAGCCACGAGTTGGGCCAGCTCGGAGGTGGTTGCAAGAGGGCCCCGTTCCTGTCGGCGAGCAGCAATCGCCTTTGCAATCGGAACAGCAAACCGTTCTTCGCCATAGTCACGAATCACCTGCGCGATCTGGCCGACTTCGGCCGTTGCCAGCCACTGGGCCGCGCTCTGGCCGCGCGTGGTGTCCATGCGCATGTCCAGGGGCCCGTCGTGGCGAAAAGAAAAACCCCGTCCGGGGTTGTCGATCTGGGGGGAGCTCACACCAAGGTCCATCAGCACGCCGCTCACGCTGCCCACCGCCAGCTCGCCGATGTCGCGAAAGCCCTGGTGGCGGATGGTCAGGCGCGCGTCCTGGATGCGGCCCGCCTCCGCGATGGCCTCGGGGTCCTTGTCGAAGGCCACGAGGCGCCCCTGGGGCGAGAGCTGCGAGAGGATCAGGCGCGAGTGCCCGCCGCGCCCGAAGGTCGCGTCGACGTAGGTTCCATCCGGCCTGGTGACGAGCGCTGCAACCGCTTCTTTCAACAGGACGGTGGTGTGTGTCCATGCGTTGTCCACCACCTGCGCCGTCAGAAAGAGAAATCCTTGAACACGTCGGGCATCTCGCCGGCCATCGCCTCGGACTCCTTGGCCTCGTAGGTGGCCTTGTCCCAGAGCTCGAAGTGGTTGCCCATTCCTAGCAGGATGGTTTCGCGCTCGATGCCGGCTGCGGTGCGCAGCTCGGGGGAGATCAGCACGCGCCCGGTGCCATCGAGCTCCATGTCCATTGCGTTGCCCAGGAAGATCCGCTTCCACCACTGCGCGGACATGGGCAGCGCCGCGATACGTTCACGAAACTTCTCCCACTCGGGGCGCGGAAAGATCATCAGGCACCCGTGCGGGTGCTTGGTCACCGTGACCTGGTTGTCCGCAGTGGCGGCCAGCACGTCGCGATGCCGGGTCGGCACGGAGAGCCTTCCCTTGGCATCGAGACTGACGGACGAGGCGCCTTGAAACACCGCTGGATTCCTGCTGGACGAATGGACCGGATTCGTGGGTCTGAATGCCACGGGCGTAGCATTTTTTCCCACGAAATTGCACTTCTTCCCACTGTATCAGGAAAACTCAGGCGCGCAAGGGGGTGTCTTGCTGAAAATTTGCAATGAAATCAAGGACTTAGAACAGTTTTCGCGACTGATTCAGAGCTGAAATCTGTTCAAAATGAAGCACTTAGCAGCGCCTGTGAATGTGATTCCTCAAGCCCGGCCGCACGCGGGGGCGGGGCCGGATTCAGAGGATGTAACGCGACAGGTCTTCGTCCTGGCTCAGCGCCTTGAGCCTGGCGTCGACGTAGGTGGCGTCGATGGTGAGGGTCTGCCCGCCGCGGCGGCTGGCGTCGAAGCTGACCTCGTCCAGCAGGCGCTCCATGACCGTAGACAGGCGCCGCGCGCCGATGTTTTCGGTGCGCTCGTTCACCTCGTAGGCGATGGCCGCCAGGCGGGTGATGCCCTCAGGCGTGAAGTCCAGCCTCACGCCCTCGGTGGCCAGCAGCGCCTGGTACTGCGTGACCAGACAGGCGTGCGTCTGCGTGAGGATGGCCTCGAAGTCCTGCACGGACAGCGACTTGAGCTCCACGCGTATCGGCAGGCGCCCCTGCAGCTCGGGGATCAGGTCGCTGGGCTTGGCCAGGTGGAAGGCGCCGCTGGCGATGAACAGGATGTGGTCGGTGTGCACCGGCCCGTGCTTGGTGGACACGGTGGTGCCCTCCACCAGGGGCAGCAGGTCACGCTGAACACCCTGGCGCGAGACCTCGGCGGTGCCGCCGCCTTCGCTGCGCGAACACACCTTGTCGATCTCGTCGATGAAGACGATGCCGTTCTGCTCGGCGTTGTGCAGGGCCTGCGCCTTGATCTCGTCCTCGTTCACCAGCTTGGCAGCCTCTTCGTCCACCAGCAGCTGCATCGCCTCGCGTATGCGCAGCTTGCGCGTCTTGCGCTTGCCCCCGCCGAACTGGCTGAAGACGCCGCGCAGCTGTTCGGCCATTTCCTCCATGCCCGAGGGCCCCATGATCTCCAGGGGCGGGCGGTTGTCGGCCAGGTCGATCTCGATCTCCTTGTCATCGAGCTGGCCCTCGCGCAGTTTCTTGCGGAAGGTCTGGCGCGTAGGGTTGTCCTCGGCCCCGTGGGTGCCGGGCAGGAGCACCTCCAGGATGCGGTCCTCGGCATGGTCCTCGGCCCGGGTTCGTACCTTGCGCATCTCGGCGACGCGCGTCTGCTTGACGGCGATCTCGGCCAGGTCGCGGATGATGGAGTCGACGTCCTTTCCCACGTAGCCCACCTCGGTGAACTTGGTGGCCTCGACCTTGATGAAGGGCGCGTCGGCCAGGCGGGCCAGGCGGCGGGCGATCTCGGTCTTGCCCACGCCGGTGGGACCGATCATCAGGATGTTCTTGGGCGTGATCTCGGGGCGCAGCTTCTCGTCAACCTGCTGGCGGCGCCAGCGGTTACGCAGGGCGATGGCGACGGCGCGCTTGGCCTCGTGCTGGCCCACGATGTGGCGATCCAGTTCGGAGACGATTTCCTGGGGGGTCATGCTGGACATGGGACTGCGATTGCCTTCTTAACCCAGGGTCTCGAGGGTGTGGTTCATGTTGGTGTAGATGCACAACTCGCCGGCGATTTCCAGCGATTTCTTCACGATGTCGCGCGCACCCAGCTCGGTGTTGTCAAGCAGGGCCTTGGCCGCGGCCTGCGCATACGCGCCGCCAGAGCCGATGGCGATGATGCCGTGCTCGGGTTCGAGCACGTCGCCGTTGCCGGTGATGATCAGTGAGGCGTCGCGGTCGGCCACGGCCAGCATGGCCTCCAGGCGACGCAGCACGCGGTCGGTGCGCCAGTCCTTGGTGAGTTCGATCGCGGAACGCACCAGGTGGCCCTGATGCTTCTCCAGCTTGGCCTCGAAGCGCTCGAAGAGGGTGAAGGCGTCTGCGGTGGCGCCGGCGAAGCCGGCCAGCACCTTATCGTGATAGAGCTTGCGCACCTTGCGCGCCGAGCCCTTGACGACGACGTTGCCCAGGGTGACCTGGCCGTCGCCGCCGATGGCGACCTGCCAGTGACCGTCAGGCGTGCGCCGGCGCACGCTGACGATGGTGGTTCCGTGAAATTGTTCCATCGGGGGGATATGAGGATGAAAGGGTGAGGGGCAAGCGCCGCGCGGGGCAGCGCGCATTTGGAAATCAATCGCGGCGCAAGGTGATGCGCGCCTGGGTGGCCAGCCCCACCGCCGCCAGTAGGGCTGCCACCAGGCGGTGGGCGTGGGCCAGATGGATGGTGCAGCCTTCACGCCGGCGGGCGGACACCCAATTGGCCAACGCACCGGCGGCCTCGAAATCCAGCCGCAGCAACCGCTCGCAGGAAATCTCCAGCAGATCGGCGGCCTCCGGCCGGGCGTCCAGACGCGCGAGAGCCTGGACGACCTCATCGCCCTGGAGGGTTCCGGCCAGTTCGCCCGCCCAGGACGCGGCCTGCGTGCTGGCCGAGAAGATGGTGGACATGCCGCCCTCGCCCAGGACGGAGACCCTCGGCTCCAGGGCGGTCACGGGCTGGCGCGGCTCCCCGGGACCTTCCGGCCCAAGGAGGCGCAGGTCGCACACGGGCGGATCCCATGAGGGAGGCGACACCTCGTAGGTGACGCAGTAGTCCAGGGCCACGAGTTCGAATTCCGCCGGGCGCCGGGTGGCGCGCAGCCAGTCCAGCCGCAGGGCCCACCACGCCGGGTCCACGCCGCGGTCGCCGCAGGCGGTGCGGGCATCCAGGATGCGCTCCAGTGCCTGCGCACCCGCAAGCCTCAGGCGTACCGGCCGGCGGGACCAGTGGGCCACCATCAGCGCCAGGGGCGCGACGGCATCCGGCTCCAGCCGCGTCAGCGGGCCCCAGGAGAGGCGCCAGGGCTGGGGCAGACCGGCCAGGGCCTGCTGCAGGCCGGCTACGCCGGCGGTATCCAGCACCGGCGGGCAGGCCCAGTCGAAAGCCGGTTCGCCCAGGGCCGACGCCGGGAAGGTCCGGGTAACGTCACCGATGTCCGGGGGCAGGCTGGCCTGAAGGTCCCGCCACTGGGGCGCGGAGCGCTGCAAGCGCCGGGCGAATTCGGCGCCGAGGTCGTCGTAGCGATCCGGCTGTCCGGTGGCCCGGTACAGGTCGAACAGGTACAGCCAGGTCTCGGCATGCGCCGCGAGAGGATGCGCGGGTTCCAGCATCGCGCGCAAGACGGCTTCGACCCCGGCGGTGTCGCCGCTGGCAAAGCGCAGGGCGGCCTCCTCGAACTCAGGATCGTGGATGAAGTCCATGCCGGCGTGCGCGCAAAGGGACTGCGGCGGCTCGGGCATGCGCGCCAAGGGCACGGCGGTTCGCAGCAGCATGGACGCCGGCGCAGGTGAGGCCTGCGGGCCCGGCGGCGACTCCTCGGGGGAGACGGTGGCGGCCCGGGACAGCCGCGCCAGCGCGGATCGCCGCACGGTGTGACGGGCCTTGACCGGCCGCCACTGGCCGGACATCTGCGCCTCGATCTCGTTGATCTTGCGCAGGGTGGTGGCGCGCTCGCCCGGCGAGGCAGGAAGCGAGCTTTGGAAGGCCTGGGGCGCAGGCAGGGGCAGGGACGCAGTCGCGGTGGCAGCTTCCTGCCGGAGCACCTTGCGCAGCGTGCCGAACTCGTGCCGGCGCAGGAGGTCGTTGCGGCGCTTGCGCTCGATCATGGCCTGCACGGCCTCCCGCGAGTAGGGGCCCTCGTTCGCCGCAGCGTCAGTGGGTACAGCCTGCGCCAGACGCCGCCAGACGCCGCCCCACCACCCGCCACCGGGCCGGGCGGGCGAACCCTCGGGGTCGCCAGGACGCGTGGGCATGGGACGCCTGGCAGGCGGGAGGACTTCAGTCCCCGAACATTTTCTGTTTGAGCTCGCGGCGCTGCTGCGCCTCGAGGGACAGGGTGGCGGTGGGACGGGCCAGCAGGCGGCCCACACCGATCGGCTCACCGGTTTCGTCGCAGTAGCCGTAGTCGCCGGCGTCGATGCGGGCAATCGACTGCTCGATCTTTTTCAGCAGCTTGCGCTCGCGGTCACGGGTACGCAGTTCGAGGGCGTGTTCTTCCTCGATGGTGGCGCGGTCGGCCGGGTCGGGCACGATCACGGTGTCCTCGCGCAGGTGCTCGGTCGTTTCGCCGGCGCTATTGAGGATGTCCTGCTTGAGCTGCAGCAGCTTCAGGCGGAAGAACGCCATCTGCTTGTCGTTCATGTACTCGCCATCGGGCATGGCAAGGACTTCGGCGTCGGTCAGTTGGTCAGCCTGCTTGGTCTTCCAGTTGTTGGCGAGCTTGGGGTCTTTCTTGACCGGGACACTGGGTGGGGGGGTAGGCACGGGTGGTGTGGGGGTCTGGATGTAGCTGGCCTTGGCGGCGGTCGAGGCGACCGATTGGGCCATGGACGGCACCGTGATCTGGGCCAGCCTGGCAGAAGGCCGGGTGGCACGCGGCGGCGTCGAGCCGGGTACTGCGGCCGCGGGGGCGGCAGCTACAGGGTTGGGTGAGGCGGCAACCGACGGGCCTGCGGCCGACTTCTTGGCGGCGGGCGCGGCGGATGCCTTCGGGACAGCCTTGGCAGGCTGGGCCGCCGCGGACTTCTTGGCGGCGGGTAATGCTTTGGCCACGGGTTTGGCAGCGACTTTCGCCACGGGTTTCGCCGCCGGTTTGACGGCCGCTTTCTTGGGAGTGGGTTTGGCGGCGGGCTTGACTGCCTTGGCTGCGGGCTTGGCGGTTTTGACCGTCGGTTTGGCTGCGGGTTTGGCGGCCTTGGCGGCGGGCTTCGATGCGGACTTGGCCACGGGTTTCGCGGGCTTGGCGCCCGATTTTGCAGACGCTTTCACGGCCGGTTTTGCGACTGGTTTTGCGGCTGGTTTTGCAACAGGTTTGGTGGCGGGCCTGGCGGGCTTCGCAGGGGCCTTCTTGGGGGCGGGTTTGGCCTTGGCAGCCGACTTGGCGGCGGGTTTGGCCTTCAGGGCGACCTTCACGGCGGCCTTCACGGGCTTGGCCTTGGCTGCGGGCTTGTTTTTCTGGGCCTTTGCGGCGGCCTTGGGTTGCGGCTTCACTTCCTGCCTCCTCGCGGCTGCGGCCCCGACAGGACGCTGCTCGCCGCCCCCGGGCCATCGTTTGTTATCTGTAGGCGCTGGGCCTGCATCACTGCGCTTTATACCCTGACTCACGGCGGGGCCGAAACCCGCCCGCTCCTGCCCGGACGGAAAGCCAATCAACTGCAAGAAAGAGGCAAGCATCACAGACCGCGACCCTAAGTCAGTCCAGGCACTGCTGCAAACCCTGTAGCAGGATGTCGCGCGGCAGGTCGATGCCGATGAAGACCATCTTGCTGGTGCGCGCTTCGCCGTCCGCCCATTTCGGGCCCAGGTCGCTTCCCATCAACTGGTGCACCCCCTGGAAGATCACTTTGCGTTCGGTTCCTTTCATGTTCAGGACGCCCTTGTAACGCAGCATCCGGGGGCCGTAGATGTTGACGATGGCGCCCAGGAAGTCCTCGAGCTTGGCCGGGTCGAAGGGACGATCCGACCTGAAGGCGAAGCTCTTGACGTCGTCGTCGTGGTGATGGTGATGTCCGTGGCCCTCGTGGGCATGAGACGGGTGGTCGCAGTGCTCGCCGTGCGCGTGGTCATGGTCATGGTCATGGTGCGCATGGCCGTCCGCCGCGAGGAAGTCAGGGTCGATCTCGAGCTTGGCGTTCAGGTTGAAGCCGTGCAGGTCCAGCACGCTGGACAGGGCCACCTCGCCGAAGTGCACCGTCTGCTGCGGAGCCCGCGGGTTCATGTGCTTGAGGCGGTGGATCAGGGCGTCGAGTTCGTCCTTGGCCACCAGGTCGGACTTGCTGATGAAGATGCGGTCGGCAAAGCCCACCTGTCGGCGCGCCTCCTGGCGGTCATTGAGCTGCTGTGCGGCGTGCTTGGCGTCGACCAGGGTGAGGACCGAATCGAGCAGGTAGGTCTCGGCGATCTCGTCGTCCATGAAGAAGGTCTGGGCCACCGGACCGGGGTCGGCCAGGCCGGTGGTCTCGATGATGACGCGCTCGAAATCGAGCAGGCCCTTGCGCTTCTTGGCCGCCAGCAGCTGCAGGGTGGCGCGCAGGTCTTCGCGGATGGTGCAGCAGATGCAGCCGTTGCTCATTTGGACGATCTGCTCGTTCGTCTCGGACACCAGAATGTCGTTGTCGATGTTCTCGGCGCCGAATTCGTTCTCGATCACGGCGATCTTCTGGCCATGGGCCTCGTGCAGCACGCGTTTGAGCAGGGTGGTCTTTCCCGAGCCGAGGAAGCCGGTCAGGATGGTGGCGGGGATGAGGCTCATGGTCGAGGCTGTTTTTCTAAGGTGCGGGAGTGTAAGGGGTTCCTCCGGCTCCCGGTGTCGGTGGCGTCCTATGCGCCTTCCGCACGGGTCTGAATCACCAGGCCCTTGAGGTATTCGCCCTCGGGAAACATCAGCGTCATGGGGTGGTCCGGGGCGCCGCCCAGGCGCTCGACGATGTCGCCGTCCACGCCGGCGTCGACCGCGGCCGACGCCACGATCTTGTGGAACAGGTCGGCGGAGATGCCGCCTGAACAGGAATATGTGAACAGCACGCCGCCGGGCGCCATCAGCTTCAGAGCCAGGCGGTTGATGTCCTTGTAGGCCCGCGCCGCGCGATCGGCATGGGCCACGGTGGGTGCGAGCTTGGGCGGGTCCAGGATGATGGCGTCGAAGCGCCGGCCTTCGGCGATCAAGCGGCGCAGGCTGGCGTTGACGTCGGCGTCCAGGAACTCGGCGCGGGCGGCGTCGAAACCGTTGAGGGCGACGTTGGCCCGCGCCCGCTCCAGCGCCGGGCCGGACGAATCGATGGAGGTGACGTGGGCCGCGCCGCCAGCCAGCGCCGCCACCGTGAAGCCGCCCGTGTAGCAGTAGGTGTTCAGGACCTGCCGCAACCCCAGGCGCCGCGCGTACGCACTGAACTTGTAGCGGCTGTCACGCTGGTCCAGGTAAAAGCCGGTCTTGTGCCCGGTGGCGATGTCCAGCGACAGGCGCCAGGCGTGCTCGCGGATCGTGAGTTCCACAGGGCCTTCGCCGCGCAGCCAGCCCGTGGCGGAAGCCAGGCCCTCCAGCTGGCGGGCGCTGGCGTCCGAGCGCTCGTACAGGCGCGCCAGGCCCGTCTCGGCCAGCAGGGCGTCGGCCAGGGCCGTCTTCCAGCGCTCGGCGCCCACCGAGAGGAACTGCGCCACCAGGGTGTCGCCGTAGCGATCAACGATGACGCCGGGCAGGCCGTCGGATTCGCCGTGCACCAGACGCACGCCGTCGCTGTCGATCGCCATGCGCTGGCGGGCCTGCACGGCGCGGCGCACGCGTTGCGCCAGGAAAGCGGCGTCGATGCGCTGCGCCTCGTCGAAGCTCCAGCAGCGGGCCCGGATACGGGACGCAGGGCTGAAGGCGGCCCAGGCCAGGAAGCGGCCGTCGTGGGATTCGATGCGCACGGTCTCGCCCGCGTCGCCGCCGCCCTTGGCGATGGCAGATTCGAAGACCCAGGGGTGGCGCCGCAGCAGGGAGCGCTCCTTGCCTTCCTTCAGGCGGATGGTTTTCATCGCCCGATTGTCGCCGGGCGTGCGCGGGTGGCCCGGGCGTCTCAGCGGACGGGGGCTTCGTTCAGGACGACCCGGGTGCCGGCGCCCATCTCGCCTTGCACGCGCACCCCCTGGAAGAAGATGCGCAGGTGGCCCAGGTCACCCTGAACCACGAAGGGCGCCGCGCCATAGACGCTGCGTCCGCCACCGGCGTCCAGGTCCACGCGGGTGGCCTTGCGGGTGGCGTCCACCACGCACAGGCGGGCGGGCTTGTCGGCGACGAGGTAGACGAAATTGCCTGCCTTGCGCGGCTCGCTGGGGGTGTAGGCCACCGCAGACGCGCCGGGGTCGGCCACGCACGCCGTATCCGCCGCAGGGGGCGGCGCGGGCGATGCGGCGGTGGTGGCCACGGGGGCCGACACCGGCACGGCCACAGTCGCCATGGAGGCGGGAGCGGCGACGGCAGCGGCTGGAGCCGGCTCGGCACGGGTAACCGCGGCGGCAGGCGCCGTCTCGGCAGGGACTGCCGTGACCGGACGCGGGACCTCGACGGCGGCAGCCACCACCGGGGCCCGCGGGCGCGGACCGATCAGGGCCCAGGCGCCCACGGTGAGCGCCACCAGGCCCAAGGCGATCAGGGCGGTCCGGCCGCTGCCCGCGGACTTGCGCGTCGCCAGGACCGAACTCGCGCTGGCCTCACCCCGCTCGCGTGCCAGAGAGACGGTGGCGGGTGCGGTGAGGGTCGCGGTGAGGGGCCCGGACTGCGCCGTCACGGAACGGCCCGCGTCCTCGCCCGGCGCTGCGTCGCGCGCGGGTGATGCGGGTGATGCGGGTGATGCGGGCGCGACATGCCCGAGCTTGGCCAGCAGGGTCCGGCCCATATGAGCCTTGATCTCCGGGCTGTAGAACTCTCCGCCGTCGCCCTCCTCCAGTCCACGCAGCTGGTGCACGGTCATGGTCCCCATGCGCGCGAGCACAACCCGATCCAGGCCCGCCTGTTCGCGCAAGGCCTTGAGCAGTTCACCGTCCGAACGTTGCCACGCAGGAGACGTCATGAGAGATCGGGCGCCGGGGCGCAGCCAGGAAGAGCGGGATTATGGGAAGCGGCGGTGCGGCGCGTCCATACGCCAAATGGTGGGCGCGCGGCGGGGGCCGTCGCCCCGGCGACATCAGCCCTTGCGGCGCGCGCGCGGGTGGGCCGCGTCGTAGGCCTGGGCCAGGTGCTGGAAGTCCAGGCGCGTGTAGACCTGGGTGGTGGCGATGCTGGCATGCCCCAGCATCTCCTGGACCGCGCGCAGGTCGCCGCTGGATTGCAGGACGTGGCTGGCAAAGGAGTGGCGCAGCATGTGCGGATGCACGGGCGCCGCCAGGCCGGCACGCAGGCTACGCTCACGCAGGGCCTTCCAGGCGGCCTGGGGCGTCAGGCGCTGGCCGCGAGGACCCGTGAAGAGCGCCGCCGCGTCGGCCTGGGGGCTGCGACATGGTGCGGGCGCCTGCGGTCCGTTGCGCACGGACTGCCAGCGCGCCAGGGCCTGCAGGGCCGCGGCGCCCACCGGCACCGTGCGGCGCTTGCCGCCCTTGCCCAGGACATGGGCCTGGCCGGCGTCGGCATCCACCCAGCCTTTTGCACCGGCGCTGGCTACCACGTCCAGCCCCACGAGTTCGCCCACGCGCAGGCCGACGCCATAGAGCAGTTCGACGAGGGCCGCGTCCCGCGCCTCGCGCCAGGGATCAGCCTGCGTGTCCTGGTAGGCGGCGAGCTGCACCGCGTCGTCCACGCTCAGGGCCTTGGGCAGCGGCCGCGGCGACTTGGGGGCTCGCACGTCGGCCACGGGGTTGTGCGCGATGAGGCCCTCGCGCCCGAGCCAGGCGTAGAAGCCGCGCCAGCCCGAGAGGATCAGGGCGATGCCGCGCCCGCTGCGGCCGCCGCCATGCATCTGGGCCACCCAGCGTCGGACATGGGCCGTCTGCACCTGCAGCAGGCCAACGCCGCCAGCCTGCGCGTTCGACTGCAGGCGCGCCAGGTCCAGCGCATACAGTTCGACGGTGCGGGCAGCCAGGCGCTTGCCGACGCGGACATGCTCGAGGTATTTCTCTACGAGGTCCGCATCAGACGACATGGTGGACCGCTCAGTGCTTGAAAAGCCGGGCCAGCGCCGCGCTCGCGAGTTCGGCGATGCGCTCCAGGAAGTCGGTGCCCATGCCGCTGGAAAAGCGCTGCGGATCTGGGGAGGCCAGTACCAGCATGCCGAAGGCCGGAGTGGTGTTGCTGATCGCGCCCTCGCGCAGCGGGATCATGGCCAGCGAAGCCGCCTGGGAAGGGTCCTCGAGCCAGCGCGCCGCCTCGAAGCCGGAGTTCACGCCGCAATAGGGCTGCGTGAGGGAGGACGCGAAGCTGCGCACGTCCTCGCTCACGCCCTGGGCGAAGGGCTGCGCCGCATGGCGCTCAGGCAGGCCCCACAGGCGCAGGGCGGCCTGAGGCACCAGGAACTGTTCCTGGATCTCGGAGACGATGGCCGGGGGCAGCGCATCGTCACCGGTGACGGTGAGCAGCTGCAGCGCCCAGCGGTGCAGGCGCCCGGAGATGACCATGTTCTCGCCCCCGTGGCGGATCATGTCCATCATGCGCAGCTCGAGGGCGCGGATCTTCTCGCGCAGCATCTCGGCCTGTCGCTCCTGCAGGCTCACCGCGCGGTTGCCGTGCGGGCTGGTGAGCTGCACGCTGGCCAGGAGCTCGGCGTGACGCAGGAAGAAATCGGGGGTGTTCGCCAGGTAATTGGCGAGGTCATCTTCGGTGATGGGGTTCATGGTGTCGCGGTTCAGGGTCATGTCGGAATCTCCACCTCGCCTTCGAAGACAGTGAGGGCCGGGCCGGTCATGCGCACGGGCGTGTCGCCGCCGTCCCATTCGATGGTGAGCGTGCCGCCGCGGGTGTACACGTCGACCCGGCGGTCCAGGTGTCCCAGGCGGATGCCGGCGATGGCCGCCGCACAGGCGCCCGTGCCGCAGGCCAGGGTCTCGCCCGCACCGCGCTCCCAGACACGCAGGCGCACCTGCGCACGGTCCACCAGCTGCAGGAAGCCCACGTTCACCTTGCGCGGGAAACAGGGATGGCGCTCCAGGCGCGGGCCCAGGGAGGTGACGGGCGCGGTCTCCACGTCCGGCACCAGCAGCACCGCGTGGGGGTTGCCCATGGAGACCACGGCCACCGACACCGCCGCCGCGTCCACCGGCAGGGGCCACAGCTGCCAGGAGCCGCTGGCTTGGGGCGTGAGGCCCATGGGGTCAAAGGGGATGGCCGCAAGGTCGAAGACTGGCGGGCCCATGTCCACAGTGACGCGACCATCCTCGAGCATGCGCAGCTCCAGGACGCTGCTCATGGTCTTGACCCGCACCGTGGACCGGTCGGTCAGACCCCGCTCTCGCACGAAGCGTACGAAGCAGCGCGCGCCGTTGCCGCAATGCTCGACCTCGCCGCCGTCGGCGTTGTGGATCACGTATTCGAAGTCGATACCCGCTTCGGGCGAGGGGCGCACGGTGAGGATCTGGTCGGCACCGACGCCGAAGTGGCGGTCGGCCAGCCACCGGTACTGCTGCGGCGAGAGGTTCAGGCGCCCGCGGGTTTCGTCCAGGACGACGAAGTCATTGCCCGCGCCCTGCATCTTGGTGAAGCGAACGCGCATCGGCGCATTATCGGTCAGGGACGTCCAGGGGGCGGGCCCTGCGGACTGCGTGATGTAATCCGGTCCATGGTCCGAGCCACCCAATTGCTATACCCCTGGCGCGAGCCCGCGCCCCTGCGACCCGCCGCCACCGTGCTCCTGATGCGGGACGCCCCCGAGGGCCCCCAAGTCCTCATGACCCGGCGGTCGCAGACCGCCAGCTTCGCGCCCGGGGCCTACGTGTTCCCGGGCGGCGGTATCGACGCTTCGGATGCGGACACGCACGACATCTCCGCACGCCGCGCCACCCAGGACGACCTGCGCCTGACCCAGGCGATCGCCGCCATCCGCGAGAGCTTCGAGGAACTGGGCGTGCTGCTCGCGCGTCACGCGGACGGCAGCCCGGCCACGGACGCAGACATCGCCGCGATGGACCGCAGCGCCCCTTTCGCACCCCAGTGCCGCGCGCGCGGCCTGACGCTGGCGGCCGACGGCGTGTTCGTGCTGGCGCACTGGATCACTGACCGCGACATGTTCCGGCGCTTTGACGTGCCCTTTCTCGTGGCCCGAATGCCACAGGACCAGGAGCCTGTAGCCGACGAGTCCGAGCAGTTCGAGCCGGTGTGGGTACGCCCGGCAGTGGCCCTGCAGCGCCATGAGGCAGGCAGCTTCTTCATGATCTTTCCGACCGTGCGCACGCTGCAGCGGCTGGTGGACTTTCCCAGCGTGCAGGCGGTGCTGGATGCCTGCGCCAGCGAGCAGCCCTTGTGGACCAGCTGCCCCCGCGCGGGTCTGCACCACGGGAAGGAAGCGCGCTTCATGGAGCACGAACCGCCGTACGGCGAACTGGCGCTGGTCTGCCCCGACGGGCAGATCGTGCATCCCCTGGAGTGGCAGACCGAGCGGCCTGTTCCTCTGCTGCGGCACCTGCAGCGCCTGACCGCGCCCAATCCCGGCGTGATGACCGGCCCAGGCACCAACACCTACATCGTGGGCGACGCCGCCAGCGGCTATGTGGTGATCGATCCTGGCCCAGACGATGCGGCGCATGTTGATCGCATCGTGCAGGCTACGAACGGTGACGTGCGTGTCATCGTGTGCACGCACTCGCACCCGGACCACTCGCCGGCGGCGCGCCCGCTGCAGGCGCGCTGCAAGGGCAATCCGCCAGTGCTGGGCCTGCCCTCCGGCCCCTCGGCGCGCGCCGACAGCGGCTTCACGCCCGACCGGGCCCTGGCCGACGGCGAGGTGGTGGCGCTGGAAGGCGACGGAATCGTGCACCGGCTGCAGGTGGTCCACACCCCGGGCCATGCGGCCAACCACCTGTGCCTGGTGCTGCTGGAGGACGGCCTGCTGTTCTCGGGTGACCACATCCTCAATGGCAGCACCACGGTGGTGGCCCCGCCCGACGGTGAGATGACGGCCTACCTGGATTCGCTGGACCGGCTGGCCGGCCTGTGTGCGCCGCATGGCATCGAGTTCATCCTGCCCGCGCACGGCTATGTACTAGGAAATGCAGCGGGGGCCATCGCGAAGCTCAAGGCGCACCGCCTGGCGCGCGAGGCCAAGGTGCTGATGGTGATGAAGTCAATGCCACAGGGCACGCTGCAGGACTGGCTTCCGCAGGCCTATGACGACGTGCCGGCATCGATCCGGCCGGTGGCCCTGCATTCGCTGCGGGCCCACGTGGACCGCATACAGGCCCTGGGCCTGCACGAAAAATAAGTGTGAAGCGCGCCGGTACGCCGGATTCTGTGCGTCGCGGTTGCCCGTGACGTGACCGCCATTCTTCTGGGCCGCCCGTTGCCGAAGCGGCTCGATGCTACCTACCCGCCAGCTCCCCGGGACACAGGTCGACACTGGCCTACTTGGTATTGCTGCACGTAGAGATTGCCCGTTTCACCCCTCGTGTTGCCACGAGGACTCGTCTCTGTTGCTCTGATCCTCACCTCGCGGTGGACAGGTGTTACCTGCTACGCTGCCCTTTGCAGTCCGGACGTTCCTCCAGTGCACCCTTTCGGGCCTTGCACCAGCGGCGGTCTGGCGCGCTTCACGGGACGTATTATCGGCGCTTGTTCACTCGTCTTTGGTTCGATAGCCACGAACCCGCAAGACCATGATCCGGATCTCCGAACTCAAGCTCCCCCTGGCCCAGGCCGAGGCGCCAGACGCCGCCCTGCGCGCCGCCGCCGCCCAGGCCCTGGGCACCCCACCCACCGCCATCGCCACGCTGGACATCTTCAAGCGCAGCTTCGACGCGCGCAAGGCGGACCTGCTGGCGGTGTACATCGTGGACATCACCCTCGCTGACCCCGTGCAGGAGGCGCCGCTGCTGGCGCGTCTGGCGGGCAAGCCCCACGTCGGACCCACGCCCGACATGGTCTGGCGCCCGCCCGTCACCACGAAGGTCCCACCCGCGGTGCGACCGGTGGTGGTGGGCTTTGGCCCCTGCGGCATCTTCGCGGCGCTGTCGCTGGCGCAGATGGGCCTGTGCCCCATCGTGATCGAGCGCGGCAAGCCGGTGCGCGAGCGCACCAAGGACACCTGGGGCCTGTGGCGCAAGAAGGTGCTGCACCCCGAGAGCAACGTGCAGTTCGGAGAAGGCGGCGCGGGCACTTTTTCGGACGGCAAGCTTTACAGCCAGATCAAGGATCCGCGCCACCTGGGGCGCAAGGTGATGCAGGAGTTCGTGCAGGCGGGCGCGCCCGCCGAGATCCTGTACGCCGCGCACCCGCACATCGGCACCTTCAAGCTGGTGAAGGTGGTCGAGAACATCCGCGAGCAGATCATCGCCCTGGGCGGCGAGGTGCGCTTCCAGCAGCGCGTGACCGATTTCCTGATCGAAGACGGGCGTCTTCGCGGGCTGGTGATTCTGGACCAGGCCACCGGCGCCTCGCACGAACTTCGCGCCGACCATGCGGTACTGGCCCTAGGCCACAGCTCGCGCGACACCTTCGAGCGCCTCCACGATCGCGGCGTGTACCTGGAGGCCAAGCCCTTCTCCGTGGGTTTCCGAATCGAGCACCCGCAGGGCATGATCGACCGCGCCCGGTGGGGAAGGCACGCCGGTCACCCGCTGCTGGGAGCTGCCGACTACAAGCTGGTGCACCACGCGCGCAACGGACGCGCCGTCTACAGCTTCTGCATGTGCCCGGGCGGCACGGTGGTGGCGGCGACATCCGAGCCGAATCGCGTCGTGACCAACGGCATGAGCCAGTACTCGCGCAACGAGCGCAACGCAAACGCCGGCATGGTGGTGGGGATCGACCCGCACGACTACCCGGGCAGCGACCCGCTGGCAGGCATGCGGCTGCAGCGGGAGCTGGAGTCGCGCGCATTCGTGCTGGGGGGCAGCACGTACGAGGCGCCCGGGCAGCTGGTGGGCGACTTCATCGCGGGCAAGCCGTCCACGCAGCTGGGCGAAGTCGAGCCTTCCTACAAGCCAGGGGTGAAGCTGGGCGACCTGCACCCTGCCCTGCCCGCCTACGCCATCGAGGCCATGCGCGAGGCCCTGCCCGCATTCGGCCGCAAGATCGCGGGCTTTGACCGGCACGACGCGGTGCTCACGGGGGTGGAGACACGCACCTCCTCGCCCCTGCGCATCACGCGCGGCGAGGACTTCCAGAGCCTGAACGTGCGGGGCCTGTACCCCGGCGGCGAAGGTGCGGGGTATGCAGGCGGCATCCTGTCGGCGGGGGTGGACGGGATCAAGCTGGGCGAAGCCGTGGCGCGAGCGATCGCAGGGGCCTGACGGCGGCGTTGGCCTCGAGCCTTCCGGGCGTGTGGCGCTGCGCAGACTGCGCCCTGCAGGAGGACCTCAGGCCGCCGCAATATGCGTGCGCTCGATCACCCGGTCGTCCCCGAGCACGATCAGCGAAAACAGCAGTTCATCCAGGTTACGCGCGCTCTGCGTCTTGCGCGCCAGCAGCGGTGTGGCCTGGGGATCGAGCACCAGGAAATCTGCCTCGCACCCCGGCTGCAGGTTGCCGATCACGCCCGCCAGGCCCAGGGCCTGCGCCGCGCCCGCCGTGTGCTGCCACCACAAGTGGCCCGCACAGAGCGAGACCCCTGGCTTGGTGCGGCCCTCGCGGCCCACGCAATAAGCGGCCAGCATGGTGTGAAAGGGGCTGAAGCTCGTGCCGCCCCCTACGTCGCTGGCCAGGCCGTAGCGGAAACCCACGCGATCGGCACCCGCGTAGTCGAAGAAGCCACTGCCCAGGAACAGATTGCTGGTGGGGCTGATGGCGGCGGCGGCTCCGGTCTCTCGCATGAGGGCACGGTCGGCGTCGTCAAAATGGATGCAATGCGCGTAGACGGCGCGTTCGCGCAGCAGGCCAAAGCCGCCGTACACCGAGAGGTAGCTGCGCGCGTGCGGATGCAGTTCGCGCACCCAGGCAACCTCTTGGGCGTTCTCGGCCACGTGCGACTGGATCCACACGTCCGGGTAGCGGGCTGCGAGTTCGCCGGCGCCGCGCAACTGGGCATCGGAGCAACTGGGCACGAAGCGCGGAGTGATGGCGTAACCCAGGCGATCCTGGCCATGCCACTTGCGAATCAGGGCCTCGGTGTCCAGCAGCGACTGCTCGGTCTCGTCGCGTACGCCGTCGGGGCTGTTGCGGTCCTGCAGCACCTTGCCCCCGATCAGGCGCAGGCCCCGGCGCCGGGCCGCGGCCATCAGGGCATCCACCGACGCCGGGTGAGAGGTGGCGAAGGTCAGCGCCGTGGTGACGCCGTGGCGCAGGAGTTCGTCGAGAAACACTTCGGCGACGCCCTGCGCATAGACGGCGTCGGCAAAGCGCGATTCGTGCGGGAAGGTGTAGTTCTCCAGCCAGGGCAGAAGGCCCTGGGCGGGCGAGCCGATCACATCGGTCTGCGGGAAATGCACATGCAGGTCGACGAACCCAGGCGCCAGGATGCGGCCCGGCAGGTGCAGGACCTCCAGCCCCGGATGCTGCGGCGCCAGCGAAGCGTAGGGGCCCGCCGCCTGCACGACCTGCACACCGCCGCTGCCCGGGCCGACGACCAGCAGGCCGTCCTCGTCGTAGACGGGCGTGCCGTCGTCGGCAAAGCGCAGGAGGGCAGCGCGGTAGGCGGGCATGCGCGCTATTTTGCGGCCTTGCCGATGACGCCCGCCACCAGGTAGTTCATGCCCAGGATCTGTTCGTCGGTGAGAGTGGCGCCCTTGGGGATGATGGCATTGCCCTCGTTGTCCTGGATCGGCCCCTGGAAAGGCCGCAGGCGGCCGGCGGCGATGTCACGCTGGCGGGCCAGCACCTCGTCGCGCAGCGCCTGCGGCACGCGCGGGCCGAAGTCGCCCACGCGCACCATGCCCTCCTTGACCCCGCCCCAGACATTGCCCGGCTTCCAGGTGCCATCAAGGACCGCACGGGCGCGGCGGGTGTAGTAGTCGCCCCACTCGTGGGTGACGGCCAGGATCTGCGCGTCGGGCGCCACCTTGCGCATGTCGGAGTGGTAGGCCACGGCCAGGCGTCCACGTTCCTGGGCGGCAGCCATGACGGCGCTGGAGCCGGTATGGAAGGCGATGATGTCGGCGTCCTGGTTGAACAGGGTAAGCGCCGCGTCGCGCTCGCGCGGCGGGTTGAACCATTCCCCCAGCCACACCACGCGCACCTGCGCCGCCGGGTTGACCGAGCGCATGCCCAGGGTGAAGGCGTTCAGACCCTGCAGCACCTCGGGAATGGGAAAGCCCGCCACATAGCCCGCGACGTTCGTCTTGGTCATGCGCCCTGCGGCAATGCCGGCCAGGTAGCGGCCTTCGTAGTAGCGCGCGTTGGAGGCAGACACGTTCGCCGCGGTCTTGTAGCCGGTGACGGACTCGAACTTCACGTCGGGGAAGTCGCGTGCCACCTTCAGCGTGGGCTCCATGTAGCCGAAGCTGGGTGTGAAGATCAGTTTGTGTCCCTGCTGCGCGAGGTCACGGATCACGCGCTCGGCGTCGGCACCCTCAGGCACGTTCTCGACGTATCGGGTCTCGACCCGCGCCCCCAGGGCAGCCTGCAGGGCCTTGCGGCCCTCCTCGTGCTGGCGCACCCAGCCCGCGTCGGCCAGGGGAGCGACATAGACGAAGCCCACCTTCAGCGGCGGTGTCTGGGCCTGGGCTTTCTGGGAGACGAAGGGGAAAGAACTGGCGACCGCGCAGCACAGCGCGATGGCGAGGTTTTTGTACATGGTGGTCCTCTACATGGCCCCGGGGCAAAGAAAAGCGCCGCTGCGGGGCACAGCGGCGCGGGCCTGATTTTATCGTGGCGGGGACCGCCCCGCCCGGGCTAGCGGAAAGTCGCGAAGTACTCGTCGAGCCGGCTGATGTGGGCGGCCTTGGCCGAGGCGTCGATGAAGCTGGCCTCGAAGCTGTTGCGGGCCAACTGGTAGGCATGGGCCGCGGTCAGGCCGGTAGCGGCGAAGGTCTCGGTGAAGTTGACGTTCATGTAGCCGCCGAAATAGGCCGGGTCGTCCGAGTTGACGGTGGCGGCCAGGCCCGCGTCCAGCAGCTGGCGCAGGTTGTGGTCGGCCAGCCGCGGGAAGACGCACAGCTTCAGGTTGGACAGCGGGCACACAGTAAGCGGGATGCGCTCGCGTGCCAGGCGCTTCATCAGCTCGGGATCCTTCACCGACTGCACGCCGTGATCGATGCGCTCGACCTTGAGCACGTCCAGCGCCGACCAGACATAGGCCGGCGGTCCTTCCTCGCCCGCGTGGGCCACCAGGCGCAGGCCCAGTTCCCGGCAGCGTGCAAAGACCTTCGCGAACTTTTCCGGCGGGTGGCCGACCTCGCTGGAGTCCAGGCCCACGCCGATGAACCTGTCGCGAAAGGGCAGCGCCTGCTCCAGGGTCTCGAAGGCTTCCTCCTCACTGAGGTGACGAAGGAAACACAGGATCAGGCTGGCGTTCACACCCAGCTTCGTGCGCGCCGACTCGCAGGCGCGGTACAGGCCGTCGATCACGGTCTGCATGCTCACGCCGCGTGCGGTGTGGGTCTGGGGATCGAAGAAGATCTCTGCATGGACCACGTTGTCGGCCTTCGCGCGCTCCAGGTAGGCCCAGGCCATGTCGTGGAAGTCCTGCTCCTGCAGCAGCACGCTGGCGCCCGCGTAGTAGATGTCCAGGAAGCTTTGCAGGTTGGTGAAGTCGTAGGCGCGGCGCAGGTCCTGCACGCTGGCATAAGGCAGCGTGACGCCGTTGCGTCGCGCCATCTGGAAGATCAGCTCGGGCTCGAGGGAGCCTTCGATGTGGATATGCAGTTCGGCCTTGGGCATGCCGCGAAGCAGGTCGGGCAGGCGGTCGGCGGCGATGGCGGTCATGACAGTCATAGAGGGCTCCTGGTCCATGAAAAAGGGGCCCGAAGGCCCCTGGTCGGAAGCGATCTGGAAGCTTACTTCTTCTTGTCCGCGCCCGGGATCTTGCCCTCGACGCCCTTGACGTAGAACATGATCCCGCTCATGAACTTGTCGTCAGCGACGACATCCTTTTCGAGCACGGGCTTGCCGTCCTGGCCAACGATCGGGCCCTTCCAGATCGCGAAGCTGCCTGCCTTCAGGCCGGCCTTGATCTCCTCGATGCGCTTCTTGGTGTCTTCAGGCACGTCAGCGGCGATAGAGACCATGTCGATCGCTCCTTCCTTCACGCCCCACCAGATGCCGCTGTTGCCGGTCCACTTGCCTTCCAGGGCATCACGCGTGGCCTTGATGTAGTACGGGGCCCAGTTGATGATGGCCGAGCCCAGGTGGGCCTTGGGGCCATAGGCGGTCATGTCGGAGTCCCAGCCGAAGGCGCGCTTGCCGGCCTTCTCGGCAGTCTGCAGCACGGCGGAGGAATCGGTGTTCTGCATCAGGACGTCGGCGCCGCCATTGAGCAGCGCGGTGGCGGCCTCGGCCTCCTTCGGCGGGTTGAACCACTCGCCCACCCAAGCCACCTTGGTCTTGATCTTGGGGTTGACCGACTGGGCGCCCAGGGTGAAGCTGTTGATGTTGCGGACCACCTCGGGGATCGGGATCGAGCCGACCACGCCCAGGACGTTGGTCTTGGTCATCTTGCCCGCGATCACGCCGGCCATGTAGGCGCCTTCGTAGGTACGGCTGTCGTAGGTGCGCAGGTTCTCGGCCTGCTTGTAGCCGGTGGCGTGCTCGAACTTCACGTCCTTGTGGTCGGCGGCGACCTTGAGCATGGGCTCCATGTAGCCGAAGGTGGTGCCGAAGATCAGCTTGTTGCCCTGCGAGACCAGTTCGCGGAAGTTGCGCTCGGCGTCGGCGGACTCGGCCACCTTCTCGACGAAGCTGGTGACGACCTTGTCACCGAACTCCTTCTCGATGGCCTTGCGCGCGTTGTCGTGGGCGAAGGTCCAGCCGCCGTCGCCCACCGGGCCGACATAGGCAAAGGCAATCTTCAGCGGCGCGGGCTTGGCAGCGGATGCAGCGGGCGCCGCGGCCGGTGCGGCAGCTTCTTTCTTGCCGCAGCCCACGAGGGCGACGGCAGCCACGGCGGACAGGGCCGCCACTTGGAGCATCGAGCGTTTCTTCAGGTCAGTCATGGGTTCCTCTGGTTGGAAAGAAGGGAAGGAAAAGCGCGGGAAAACGGCGGATTATGAGCCCGGATAAAAAGGCTTTCCCAGCGACGCGGGCATGTTCAGCCGGATCCAGGCGGGGTTGCGCGAGATCAGGGCGAGCACCACGATGGTGGCCAGGTACGGCAGCATGTTCAGGAACTCGCTGGCCACCTCCACGCCCGAGGCCTGGAAGTGGAACTGCAGCATGGTGACGCCCCCGAACAGGTAAGCCCCAAGCAGTACACGGCCCGGGCGCCAGGTGGCGAAGGTGGTGAGCGCCAGGGCGATCCAGCCCTTGCCGGCCACCATGCCCTCCACCCACAGGGGCGTGTAGATCACCGACAGGTAGGCGCCGGCCAGCCCGCACAGCGCGCCGCCAGCCACCACCGCCGCCAGCCGGATGCGTCGCACCGGGTAGCCCAGGGCATGCGCCGATTCGGGCGACTCGCCCACCGAGCGAAGCACCAGACCGGTGCGTGACCGGTACAGGAACCAGACCAGGCCCGCCGCCAGGGCAATCGCCAGGTACACCAGCGGGTGGTGCTGGAAGAAGGCCGGACCCGCCAGCGGAATGTCGCCCAGGCCCGGGATGGAAAAGCGCGGGCGCTCAGGCAGCTTCTCCTGCACGTAGCGGATTCCCGCGAACGCCGAGAAGCCAGCGCCGAACAGGCTCAGGGCCAGGCCGGTGGCGTACTGGTTGGTGTTCAGCCAGATCACCAGCACGCCGAAGGCCAGCGCCATCACCGCACCCGCCGCGGCGCCCGCCGCGAAGCCGGCCAGGTCGCTGCCGGTGTGCACCACGGCGACGAAACCGGCCAGTGCGGCGCACAGCATCATCCCCTCGGCCCCGAGGTTGACGATGCCAGCCTTCTCGTTGATCAAGAGGCCCAGGGCCGCGATCGCCAGCACGGTGCCAGCGTTCAGCGTGGAAGCCAGGAGCAGGGCGTAGGCTTCCATCACGCCACCGCCTTGCGGCCGGTATCTGCGCCTTTGCCCCAGCGCAGGCGATAGACCATCATCGTGTCGCACGCCAGCAGCGCGAACAGGAGCAGCCCCTGGAAGACGCCAGTGATGGACTTGGGCAGGCCCATGCGCGATTGGGCAAGCTCGCCGCCGATGTAGAACATGCTCATGAGGATGGCGGAGAACACCATGCCCACCGGGTGCAGGCGCCCCACGAAGGCCACGATGATGGCTGCGAAGCCGTAGCCTGCCGGGATGTAGGGTGTGAGCTGGCCCACCGGTCCCGCCACTTCCAGCGCGCCGGCCAGGCCCGCCGCGCCACCCGAGACCAGCAGCGCCACCCACAGTGCCTTGCGCGAGGAGAAGCCCGCATAGCGCGCCGCCGCCGGCGCCAGGCCGCCCACCTGCTGCGCGAAGCCCGCGCGGGTACGAAACAGGAAGATCCACAGCGCGGCGGCCGCGGCCAGCGCGATCAGCAGGCCGACGTTCACGCGCGACCCCTTCATAAGGCGCGGCACCTGCGTCACGGCGTCGAAGGTCTTGGTCTGCGGAAAGTTGTAGCCGCCCGGGTCCTTCCAGGGGCCGAACACCAGCCACATCAGGAGTTGCACCGCAACGTACACCAGCATCAGGCTCACGAGGATCTCGTTGGCGTTGAAGCGGTCCCGCAGGAGGGCGGTGATGCCGGCCCATGCCATGCCGCCAGCGACGCCCGCCAGCAGGATCGCCAGGACGATCCAGCGGGTGGACTCCTTGTCTGCCATCAGGGCCACACCGCCCGCGCAGATCGCGCCCAGGACGAACTGGCCCTCGGCGCCGATGTTCCAGACGTTGGAGCGGAAGCACACCGCCAGGCCCAGCGCGATCAGCAGCAGCGGCGTGGCCTTGACCATCAGTTCACCCAGGGCGTACGCCGACTTCACCGGCTCCCAGAAGAACATCTGCAGCCCGCGCACCGGGTCCTTGCCCAGTGCGAGAAAGAGCAGCGACCCCAGGACCACGGTGATGACCAGCGCCAGCAGGGGCGATGCAATGCTCCAGACCGGCGAGGCCTGCGGGCGCAATTCCAGCTTAAACACGGGCAGCCTCCCGGGCGGCTTCGGCGTGGTCATGGTCCCAGAGACCACTCATCCACTCGCCTATGAGTTCGACGGTGGCCTCGGCGCGGGCCAGCGCAGGCGACAGGCGGCCCTTGGCGATGACGTGCAGGCGGTCACTCAGCTCGAACAGTTCGTCCAGTTCCTCGCTGACCACCAGCACCGCGCAACCCGCGTCGCGCAGGGCCAGGATCTCGGCGCGGATCCGGGCGGCAGCGCCCACGTCCACGCCCCAGGTGGGCTGTGAGATCACCAGCAGGCGCGGGCGGGCGTCGATCTCGCGGCCGACGATGAATTTCTGCAGGTTACCGCCCGAGAGCGAGCGGGCGGCGGCGTCCGGGCCGCCGGTGCGCACGTCGAAGCGTTCGATGATGCCGCGCGCCTGCTGGCGCAAGGTGCGCATGCGGATCCAGCCGCCCCGGCCCACCGCCTCGCGGCGCGTGAGCATCAGGTTGTGGGCCAGCCCCAGCGAGGGCACGGCGCCACGGCCCAGGCGCTCCTCGGGGACGAAGTGCAGGCCCAGCGCGCGCCGCCGCCCCGGGCCCAGGCGCCCGGCGTCCTGGCCGGCGACCTGCACCATGGCAGGTTCGGCGCGGGTGTCTTCGCCCGAGAGGGCATAGAGGAGCTCGCGCTGGCCGTTGCCCGAGACGCCGGCGATGCCCACGACCTCGCCCGCTCGCACCTGCAGGGACAGGCGCTCCAGGTCCACGCCGAAGGGCGATTCGCGCGGCAAGGTGAGGTCCTGCACCCGCAGCACCGCATCGCCCAGGGCGGACTCGCGGTGCTGCAACTGCGGCGGCTCGGCGCCGATCATCAGGCGGCTCAGGGACGCAGTGCTTTCCTCGCGCGGGTCGCAGGTGCCGGTCACGCGCCCGGCGCGCAGCACGGTGCAGGCGCTGCACAGGGCGCGGATCTCGTGCAGCTTGTGGCTGATGTACAGGATGCTGCAGCCTTGCGACGCGAGCTGGCGCAGGACGACGAAGAGTTTTTCCACGGCCTGCGGCGTGAGCACCGAGGTGGGTTCGTCCAGGATCAGGAGCTGGGGGTCGGTCAGGAGCGCGCGGATGATCTCCACCCGCTGCATCTGGCCCACCGAGAGCGTGTGCACCGGGCGCGTGGGGTCGATGTCCAGGCCGTATTCCTGCGCCTTGGCGGTGATGCGTTGCGTGACCTCGGCCAGCGACAGGCGCCTGTCCAGCCCCAGCCAGACGTTTTCTGCCACCGTGAGCGTGTCAAAGAGGCTGAAATGCTGGAACACCATGCTGATGCCCAGGGCGCGCGCCTCCTGAGGATTGCGCACGTGCGCGGGCTGGCCGTTCCACAGCACCTGGCCCTCGTCGGGCTTGACGCTGCCGTAGATGATCTTCATCAGCGTGGACTTGCCCGCGCCGTTCTCGCCCAGGACCGCATGGATCTCGCCGGGGCGCACCGTCAGTGCCACGCGGTCATTGGCCAGCACCGCCGGATAACGCTTGGAGATGCCGGAAAGCTGAAGCCGGGCGAGCGTCATGTCACAGGCGTGCGCAATTCAGCGGCGGCTTCGTAGATCCGTTCCCGCAGCCACCGGTTCGCACCGGAGTTGTCGGTGCGCGCATGCCACACCTCGTAGAAGGCCATGCGCGGAAACTCGACGGGACAGGGCAGCACGGTCAGGGGCAGCTTGTCGGTGTAGCGCGCGAAGTAGCGACGGCCAGCGGTGACGATCAGTTTGCTCTTGGACACCATCTGCGGCAACAGGCTGAAGTGCGGGCAATGCACCACGCAATTGCGCACGAGCCCCAGCCGTTCCAGGTGGTTGTCGATGACGGCGCGGGAGTAAGGCGATACGGGAAGGGGCAGGACATGTTCCGCCGCCAGCCAGGACTCGACGGTCCATCCCTGCTTCACCGCCGGGTGGTCGTTCGAGACCAGGCAGGCGATCTCGTCGTCGAAGAGCGCCGTGCCGCGCAGGTCGCCGGTGGGGTCGAACCAGTTGATCAGGAGCACGTCCACGTCGCCTTGGGCGAGGTCGTGGTAGCTGGTGGCGCGGTCCACGAGGGGGCAGACCTCGACCCGGCAGCGCGGCGCCAGGGCCTTGATGGTCGCGACCAGGTCAGGCAGCAACTGGGGGCCAAGGTAGTCGCTGGCGGCGATCCGGAAGGTGTGGGTGTCGGTGGCCGGGTCGAAGCCGCGAGCGTCGGCGAACAGCGCCTGCGCGGCGCGCAGGAGGGCGGCGCTGGGCTCGATCATGCGCATCCCGACTTCCGTGGGCACCATGGAAGCGCCCGAGCGCACCAGGAGGGGGTCGCGCGCGATGTCACGCAGGCGCCGCAGGGCCGCCGAGACCGCGGGCTGGTGCATCCCCAGGCGCAAGGCGGCGCGCGAGACGCTGCGCTCGGTCAGGACGGTGTGAAGCACCCTGATCAAGTGGAAATCCAGCTTGTCGAATACAGCCTGGTCGGTCATGCGAGACGGGCGCCCCCGGGGTCTTCCATCATTTCGCCCAGCGGGAATCCGGCCATACTTGGATCCATGCAGACCCAGACCATTCGCTTCTTGCGCCGGGGCGAGTTGACAACGCTCGGCAATGTACCACCCGACCGGACCCTGCTGGAGGTGCTGCGCGAGGACCTGGGCGCCTGCGGCACCAAGGAGGGTTGCGGCGAAGGCGACTGCGGCGCGTGCACGGTGGTCGTGGCAGAACCCGAGGGCGCGGGCCTGCGCTTTAGGGCGATCAACAGCTGTATCCGGCTGGCGCACTCGGTGGACGGCCTGGCCCTGTGGACGGTCGAAGACCTCGCGGGCGAGGACGGCACCCTGCACCCGGCCCAGGAAGCGATGGTGCAATGCCACGGTTCGCAGTGCGGGTTTTGCACCCCGGGCTTCGTCATGAGCCTGTTCGGGATGTACCAGAACCACGTCTGCGCCGGCCGCACGGTCACCCGGGAGGTGGCGCAGGCCGACCTGTCGGGCAACCTGTGCCGGTGCACAGGCTACCGGCCGATCCTGGATGCGGCGCAGCGCATGGCGCAACTTCCCCCGGCGCGCATCGACCAGGCCGACCTGGCGGCCAAGCTGCGTGCCCTGCCCGCGCGGGACCCGACAAGCGGTGGCTACCTGCAGCCCACCACCCTGTCGCAGCTGCTGGCACTGCGCCGGGACCATCCGCAGGCGCAGGTCGTGGCCGGATGCACCGATGTCGGGCTGTGGGTGACCAAGCAGCACCGGCGCTACGCCCAGGTGCTGGACCTGACCCGCGTCGCCGAGATACGCCGCATCCAAGAGGCGCAGGGCGTGCTGTCCATCGGCGCGGCGGTGCCCCTGGCCGACGCCTACGCGGCGCTGATGGCCGCGCGCCCCGGGCTGGTCACCTTCGCGCAGCGCTTTGCTGGCCTGCCGGTGCGCAACTCGGGCACCCTGGGCGGCAACGTGGCCAACGGCTCCCCCATCGGCGACTCCATGCCCCTGCTGATCGCGCTGGACACGCGCATCGTGCTGGCCAGCGCGCGCGGCGAGCGCACCCTGGCCCTGGAGGATTTCTACACGGGCTACCGGCAGACGGTACTGGCGCCCGACGAGATCGTGGCCCACCTGCTGGTGCCCTTGCCCGCGCCCGGCGAATTCCTGCGCGTCTACAAGGTCTCCAAGCGCTACGACGACGACATCTCCGCGGTGTGCCTGGCGGTGCGCATGCATCTGGAAGGCGGCCGTGTCACGGGCGTGCGTATCGGCGCGGGCGGCGTGGCGGCCACACCGGCCCGGGCGCGACAGGCAGAGACCGCCCTGGAGGGACAGGCCTGGACCGAGGATGCGGCCCTGCGCGCCGCCGACGCCCTGCGCGCCCAGTTCAACCCGATCAGCGACATGCGCGCCAGTGCGGCCTACCGCCGCGAGGTGCTGGGCAACCTGATGCGGCGCTTCTGGCTGGAAAGCCAGGGCGTGCAGGGCATCAACCTGGAGCGACCTGACCTGCAGGGGGTGGCGCCATGAACGCGCGCACGCCGCTCGCTCCCACGTCGTCGGCCTCACCCGCCTCACCTGCGATGGGCGCCTCCCGCATCCACGAGAGCGCGCGGGCGCAGGTGGCTGGCGCCGCCACCTACATCGACGACATCCCCGAAGCGCGCGGCACCCTCCACGCGGCCCCCATCCTCTCGCCGGTAGCCCACGGACGCCTGCGCGGCGTGGATACCGCGGCGGCCCTGGCCGCGCCGGGCGTGCGCGGCTTGGTGCTGGCCGCCGACATCCCCGGCGACCCGCTCCTGGCTACCTTCGTGCACGACGAACCCATCTTCGCGTTGGACACCGTGCAGCACGTGGGCCAGGTGATCGGCCTGGTCGTTGCCGAAAGCGTGATGGCGGCCCGCCGCGCCGCGCGCCTGGTCAAGCCCGACATCGAACCCCTGCCCGCGCTGCTCGATGCACGCGCCGCGCATGCCGCGCAAAGCTACGTGCTGCCTCCGGTGGTGGTGCGCCGGGGCGAGCCGGATGCGGCGCTTGCGAAGTCGCTCCATGTGCTATCCGGCCAGCTCGAAGTAGGTGGCCAGGAGCACTTCTATCTGGAAGGTCAGATCGCCTACGCCCTACCCCTGGAACAGGATCAGTGGCGCATCCTCTCCAGCACCCAGCACCCGGGCGAGGTACAGCACTGGGTGGCGCATGCCCTGGGCCTGGCCAGCCACGCGGTGACGGTGGAATGCCGGCGCATGGGTGGCGGCTTCGGCGGCAAGGAAACCCAGGCCGGCCAGATGGCGGTGTGGGCGGCGCTGGCGGCGCGCAAGTTCCGCGCGCCGGTCAAGATGCGCCTGGACCGCGACGACGACTTCATGGTCACGGGCAAGCGCCATCCCTTCTCCTACGACTGGCAGGTGGGCTTCGACAAGCAGGGCCTCATCACCAGCCTGAAGCTCACGATGCTGGCGCACTGCGGCTTCTCGGCCGACCTCTCTGGCCCGGTGGCCGACCGCGCCATCTTCCACACCGACAACGCCTACTTCCTGTCCGACGTCCAGATCGCCTCCTACCGATGCAGGACGAACACCCAGAGCCATACCGCCTTCCGGGGCTTCGGCGGTCCGCAGGGCGTGATCGTGATCGAGGCGATCCTGGGCGACATCGCGCGCCACCTCGGGCTGGACCCGCTGGACGTGCGTCGGCGCAACCTCTATGGCGTGAACGATCGCAACGTCACCCACTACCAGATGAAGGTGGAGGACAACATCCTGCATCCGCTGATCTCGCAGCTGGAGACCACCTGCAGCTACCGGCAGCGGCGTGAGGCCCTGGCCACCTGGAACGCGCAAAGTCCGGTGATCAAGCGCGGCATCGCCATCACCCCGGTGAAGTTCGGCATCAGCTTCACCGCCACCCTGTTCAACCAGGCGGGCGCGCTGGTGCACGTCTACACCGACGGCAGCGTGCAACTGAATCACGGGGGCACCGAGATGGGCCAGGGCCTGCACACCAAGGTGATGCAGGTGGTGGCCGACGAACTGGGCGTGCCCTTCGAGCGCGTGCGCTGCACCGCCACCGAGACCGGTAAGGTGCCCAATGCCTCGGCCACCGCCGCCTCCAGCGGCACCGATCTCAATGGGCGGGCGGCGCAGTTCGCGGCGCGCAATATCCGCGACAACCTCGCCGCCTTCGTCGCGGGCCTGGACGGCTGCGGCGCGGGCGCGGTGCACTTCGCGGGTGGGCAGGTGATCTCGCCCAAGGCCATGCGCGCCTTCGACGAGGTGGTCCGCCTGGCCTATGCCAACCGCATCCAGCTGTGGAGCGACGGCTTCTACCGCACCCCAAAGATCCACTACGACAAGACCACCCTCACCGGCCGGCCCTTCTACTACTTCAGCTACGGCGCGGCCTGCACCGAAGTGGCCGTGGACACCCTCACCGGCGAGACGCGACTGGTGGCGGTCGACATCCTGCATGACGTCGGCACCTCCATCAATCCGGCCATCGACATCGGCCAGATCGAGGGCGGCTACATCCAGGGGGTGGGCTGGCTCACCAGCGAGCAGCTGGTGTGGAACGAGCGCGGGCGCCTGGCCACGCACGCCCCCAGCACCTACAAGATCCCGGCCACCGGCGACATACCCGAGCACTTCAAAGTCGACCTCTGGCCCGAGGCGAACCGAGAGGACAACGTGGGCGGCAGCAAGGCGGTGGGCGAGCCGCCCTTCATGCTCGGGATCAGCGCCTGGGAGGCGATCCGCGACGCAGTGGCCGCGGCGCGCCCGGACCAGCGCGTGGTGATGCAGGCCCCGGCCACGCCCGAGAACGTGCTGCGCGCGCTGCGGCCCGAAGCCTTCGGCTGATCAGGCCTTTCGAAAGACGCGGGCGATCAGCTCGCGCAGCCAGCGGTGGGCGGGGTCGGTCTCGAAGCGGCGGCTCCAGTGCAGCGACACCGTGAAATCGCGCACCGGGAACGCAGGCTCGACGATCATGCACCCGTCGCCGAATCCGCGCGCGATGTTGCGCGGCACCAGGGCCGCCAGGTCGCTTTCCTGCACGATGGACGGCAGCACCAGGAAGTGCTCGGTCACCAGGCGCAGGCGATCCTCCAGCTGCAGCAACTGCAGGATGCGGCGAGTGTCGGCGTGCGTGCGCACCGCCACGAACTCCAGGTCGCCCAGGGCGGAAAGCAAGACCCGCCCGCTACGCCTGCGCGCCAGGAAGGGGTGGTCCTGCCGAAGGAGTAGCACGTAGCGATCGTCCAGCAGGCGCAGCTGGCGGGTGTCCTTGACCATGGGCAGGAAGCCGAAGGCGAAATCGATGCGGCCCGTGTGCAGGCCCTCGGCAATCTCGTCGCGGGGCCAGGGCCTCACCTCGATGCGCACGCCCGTCGCATGCTGGCGCAGCGCCCCCATCAGCGGCGGCATGAAGCGGCTCTCGCCGATGTCGCTCATATGCAGGTGAAAGACCCGTCGCGACTGGCCTGGATCGAAAGTGTCCGCGTCGGCGACTGCGCTTTCCATCAGGGCCAGGGCCTGGCGCACCGGCTCGGCCAGGCGGTCGGCGCGGGGCGTGGCGCGCACGCCCCCAGGGGCGCGCGTGAACAGGGGGTCGCGCAGCAGCCCGCGCAGCCGGGTGAGACCCTGGCTGGCCGCGGGCTGCGTCAGCTGCAGGGCCCGCGCCGCCCGGCTCACGCTGCGATGGCGATGGACCGCGTCGAACAGCCGCAGCAGATTGAGGTCGATCTCATTAATATGCATTTCACTTATTTCGCTTAGCGACTTCATTTTATTGATTGATGCGGCTCCTGCGTCGAAACTGCATACCTTCGCCACCCCACACCCCCGAGAAAGAAGCAGGAGACACGCGCCGTGGAGGTTTCATTCAGCCGCGAGATCGAGTCGCTGCGCCTCGGCGCGGGCCAGACCTTCCACGGCGAGGGCATCCTCGCGATCACCAAGGCCTTGCTGCAGTCGGGCGTGTCCTACGTCGGCGGCTACCAGGGCGCGCCGGTGTCGCACCTGCTGGACGTGATGGTCCAGGCCAAGGACTACCTGGGCGAGTTAGGCGTGCACGTGGAGGCCTGCGCCAACGAGGCCTCGGCCGCGGCCATGCTGGGGGCATCCATCCACTACCCGCTGCGCGGCGCCGTCACCTGGAAGTCCATCGTCGGCACCAACGTGGCCTCCGACGCCCTGTCCAACCTGGCTTCGCCGGGCGTGGTGGGCGGCGCGCTGATCGTGGTGGGCGAGGACTACGGCGAGGGCGCCTCGGTGATCCAGGAGCGCACGCACGCCTACGCGCTGAAGTCCACCCTGTGCCTGCTGGATCCGCGCCCCGACCTGCCGAAAATGGTGGACATGGTGGAACATGGCTTTTGTCTCTCGGAAGCCTCGAACATGCCGGCCATCCTGGAGCTTCGCATCCGCGCCTGCCACGTGCGGGGCAGCTTCGAAGCCAAGGACAACCTGCCGCCCAAGATTTCCACCCGCGAATGGATGGCGGACCCAGCCAAGTTCGACTACATGCGCCTGGCCCACCCGCCGGTCACCTTCGTGCAGGAAAAAATCAAGCACGACAAGCGCATTCCGGCGGCACGCCAGTACATCGTCGAAAACAAGCTGAACGAGCTGATGCCCGGCCAGCACGCCGACCTGGGTATCGTGGTGCAGGGCGGCCTGTACAACGCGCTGATACGCGCCTTGCAGCAGCTGGGGCTGGCCGATGCCTTTGGCGAGAGCGACATCCCGCTGCTGGTGCTGAACGTCACCTACCCGCTGGTGCCCGAACAGGTCGCCGACTTCTGCGCGGGCAAGCGTGCAGTGCTGGTGGTGGAAGAGGGCCAGCCCGAATACATCGAGCAGGAAATCGCCACGATGCTGCGCCGGCGCGACATCCAGACGCGCCTGCATGGCAAGGACTTCCTGCCCCTCGGGGGCGAGTACAGCGTGGAGGTGATCGCGGGGGGCCTAGTGCCCTTCACCCGCAACTACCTGGGCGAAGCCGCCGCCGATTCGGCCACCCGGTGGCTGGCGACCAACCGCGAGCGCCGTGCCGCGGTGAGCGCACAACTCACGAAGCCCCTGCCCCCACGCCCCCCGGGCTTCTGCATCGGCTGCCCCGAGCGTCCCGTGTTCTCGGCGCTCAAGCTCGCGCAGCAGGACATCGGCCCGGTGCATGTGGCCGCTGACATCGGCTGCCATGCGCTGGGCACCTTCGAGCCCTTCTCCACCGGCCACTCCATCCTGGGCTACGGCATGAGCCTGGCGAGCCGCGCAGGCGTCTCGCCCATGATGCAGCGGCGCACCCTGGCCATCATGGGCGACGGCGGCTTCTGGCACAACGGCCTGCTCACGGGCGTGCAGTCGGCCCTGTTCAACGGCGACGACGCGGTGCTCCTGATCTTCAAGAACGGCTACACCTCGGCGACCGGCACGCAGGAACTGATCTCCACGCCCACCGACGCCGCGAAGGCGCTGGCCCAGGACAAGGGCAACAGCCTGGTGCACACAGACCGCACCATCGAATCCACGCTGGAGGGCCTGGGTGTGAAGTGGATGCGCAAGGTCCATACCTACGAGGTGGACACCATGCGCAGCACGCTCAAGGAAGCATTCACCTCGGACTTCAACGGCCTGAAGGTCATCATCGCCGAAGGCGAATGCCAGCTGGAGCGCCAGCGCCGCATCAAGCCCTGGATCGCGAGCCTGCTCAAACAGGGCGAGCGTGTGGTGCGCGTGAAGTACGGCGTGGACGAAGACGTCTGCAACGGCGACCACGCCTGCATCCGTCTCTCGGGCTGCCCCACCCTTACGCTGAAGGACAACCCCGATCCGCTCAAGGTGGACCCGGTGGCCACCGTGATCGACGGCTGCGTGGGCTGCGGCCTGTGCGGTGCCAACGCGCACGCGGCTACGCTGTGCCCGAGCTTCTACCGTGCCGAGGTGGTGCAGAACCCGCGCTGGCATGAGCGGCTGTGGGCGGGCGTGCGCAGCGCGGTGGTTCGCACCCTTCAACCCGCTTGAGCAAACAGCGAGATATGAACGACCACAACGCCCAGCCTCTCACCCTGCTGCTTTGCGCCCTGGGCGGCGAAGGCGGTGGTGTGCTGACCGAGTGGCTGGTCGAGACCGCGCGTCACGCGGGCTACGCCGCGCAGGCCACCTCCATCCCTGGCGTCGCGCAGCGCACCGGCGCCACTACGTACTACCTGGAAGTCTTTCCGGTCCCGATGGCCCGCCTGGGCGGGCGCCGTCCGGTGTTCAGCCTGAACCCGGTGCCCGGCGCGCTCGACGCCATCGTCTCCTCCGAACTGCTGGAGACGGTGCGCCAGGTGGGCAACGGCATGGCTTCGCCGGAACGCACGCGCGTGATCACGTCCTCCAGCCGCAGCCTGACCACGCTCGAGCGCATGCAACTGGGCGACGGCCGCCTGGATGCGGCCGAACTGGCGCGTATCGTGCAGTCCTTCAGCCGCGAGCATCACGTGTTCGACATGTCAGCCCTGGCGAGGGAGTGCGGCACGGTGGTGAGCGCCGTCATGCTGGGCGCGATCGCGGGCAGCGGCCTGCTGCCTTTCGCGCGCGCCGACTACGAGGCGGTGGTGGGCGCGGGCGGCGGCGCCTCGGCCCAGGCCAGCCTGCGCGGCTTCGCACGCGCCTTCGAGATCGTGAGCGGCGCGCAGGCGCAGTCGGCGCTGGTGCAGGCCCTCATGGAGAACGACGACGAGGTACCCGCCCCCGCCGCGGCGTCGCACGCCAACACCCTGGCGGCCTTCCCCGCCCCGATACACCGGATGATGGCCCTGGGCCTGGCTCGCCTGACCGACTACCAGGGCCCGGGCTATGCAGCGCTCTACGCGCAGCGACTGGCCCGTGTGCTTGAGGCCGAACGCGCTACCGACCCGGCCGGCGCGCACGGCTTCGCGATCACGAATGAGATGGCCCGCTGGCTGGCCCTGTGGATGGCATTCGACGACATCGTGCGGGTGGCCGACCTCAAGAGCCGCGAGGGCCGCTGGCGTCGTGTACGCAACGAGGTGCGCGCGAAGGACGACGACCTGCTGCAGGTCTGGGACCACTTCAAACCCGGCGTGCCCGAATTCGCCGCCCTGCTGCCACCGGGCCTGGCCGCGCGCCTGCAGGCCTGGGACCGTCGCCGCACTGCAGCTGGCAAGCCGGCCTGGGCCCTGCCCCTGAAGGTCGGTACCCACTCGGTGCGCGGCATCCTGGCCCTGCGCGCCCTGGCTTCGCTCAAGTGGCTGCGGGTGCGGGGCAGCCGCTACGCGAACGAACAGGCCATGATCGAGCGCTGGCTTGAGGGCGTGGTGCAGGGCACGCGCAGGCACTGGGCTCTGGGCCACGAGATCGCCCTGTGCGGCCGCCTGATCAAGGGCTATGGCGCCACCAACGAGCGGGGCAAGGACAACCTGCTGCACGTGCTGGACCACGTGGCCCAAAACGCCGACCCTGCGGCTGCGGCCCAGGCCGTGGCAGCCGCCCGCCAGGCCGCCCTGGCCGACGAGGCCGGCACCGCGCTGGATGCAGCCCTGCGCGCTCACGGCGCGCCGCCACGCCCGGTGAAGGCACAACCGGTGCGGTGGATGCGCAAACCCGATACCCGCACGGGGGCCATGTCCCACTGAGGAAAACCAGCATGGCCCCAGCGGCTATTTACCGATAGAACCCGACGACTTTTTCAACAATTCCAAACCACGGCCTGAGGAAACAACCATGACGACCCGAAAGATCCCCTTCGCACTGCGTGCCCTCACCGTTGCCGGAGTCCTGGCGGCCGCCACCCTGGGCGCCCAGGCGCAGACGGTCAACGTCAAGATGTCCAGCTGGGTGCCGGCGCAGCACTCCCTGAACCCGGGTCTGCAGGCCTGGGGCGAGAGCCTCAAGCGCGCCTCGGGCGGAACGATCAACCCCACGCTGTTCCCCGCGGAGCAACTGGGCAAGGCCTTCGACCACTACGACATGGCGCGTGACGGCATCACCGACTTCGCCTTCGTCAACCCCGGCTACCAGCCCGGTCGTTTCCCCATCATCGCCGGCGCCTCGCTGCCTTTCCTCTTCTCCAACGGCAAGTCGGGCTCGGCCGCCATCGACGACTGGTACCGCCGCTACGCCGCCACCGAGATGAAGGACGTGAAGTTCTGCTTCGCCTTCGTCCACGACCCCGGCACCTTCCACAGCCGCAAGAAGATCACCTCCCCCGCCGACATCCGCGGCATGAAGGTGCGCCCCGCCAACGGCACCGTCGGCCAGATGGTGACGGCGCTGGGTGGTACCAACGTGCAGTCCTCGGCCCCCGAAGCCCGCGACATCCTTGAGCGTGGCGTGGCCGATGCCATCACCTTCCCCTGGGGTTCGATCACTCTGTTCGGCATCGACAAGGTGGTGAAGTTCCACATGGACGTGCCGATCTACGTCACCCCCTTCGTCTGGGTGATGAACAAGGGCAAGTACGACGCCCTGAACGCTGCCCATAAAAAGGCGGTGGACGACCACTGCACCTCCGAGTGGGCCGAGAAGGTCGCCGGCCCCTGGGCCGACGTCGAAGCCGCGGGCCGCACCAAGCTGCAAGGCACCCCGGGCCACGAGCTGGTCAAGCTCACGCCCGACCAGATCAACGCCTGGCGCCAGGCCACGGCCGGCGGCGAGCAGGCCTGGGCCGACAGCGTGCGCAAGGCTGGCCAGGACCCGAAGGCCGTGCTGGACTCGCTCAAGTCCAGCCTGGTGAAGTTCAAGGCGTCACTCTGATCGCCTGATCCCCGGCGGGGCGGCGCGGGCGCGAGAGCGCCCCCCGCCCCGTTTCGCGCATTGAAGCCCCATGAAAAAACAGAATTTCTCGGACCGGTTCATCAACGGCATCGAGTGGATCGCGGCGCTCTTCGTGGGTATCGTCGCCCTGAACATCTTCGTCAACGTGCTGCTGCGCAAGTTCTTCGGCACGTCCATCCCCGACCACTACGACCTAGGCCGGATGCTCCTGGGCATCCTGATCTTCTGGGGCATCGCCGCCACCAGCTACCGGGGCGGTCATATCACCGTGGACCTGCTGTGGAGCGCCGCCAGCCCGCGCGCGAGGCGCGCGATCGACATCTTCGCCACGCTGGTGCTGCTGTTCGTGGTGATCGTGCAGACCGTCATGCTGTTCGACAAGGTCGCTCAGACCTACTTCGACAACGTCCTGACCTACGACCTGAACATGCCGACCTGGCCCTTCTACGCGCTGGCGTGGACCGGCGATGTGGTCGCCGTGCTCCTGATCAGCCTGCGCGCCTGGCGCCTGGTGGTCGCCCCCGAAGCGCTGCACGACGAGCATTTCGATTCCGTACCCGCCAAACAAGAATAAGAACATCGTGGATCCAGACCTCATTGCCGTCCTCGGCTTCCTTGCCCTTTTTGCCCTGATGCTCCTGCGCGTGCCGGTGGGCATGGCCATGGGCCTGGTGGGTATCACCGGCTACGCGGTCCTCTCCGGAGCGGGTCCCGCACTCAAGCTCGTAGGCCAGACTTCGCTGCGCACCGTCACCGACTACAACTTCGGGGTGATACCGATGTTCATGCTGATGGGGGCCTTCGTCTCGGTCTCGGGCCTGAGCCGCGAGATGTTCCAGGCGGCCAACTCCCTGGTCGGCCACGTGCGCGGCGGCCTGGGCGCCGCCACCGTTCTGGCCTGCGGCGGCTTCTCCGCCATCTGCGGCTCCTCGGTGGCCACGGCAGCCACCTTCTCCAGCGTCGCCTACCCCGAGATGCGTCGCTACGGCTATCCGCAGTCCTTCGCCACCGGCGTGATCGCCGCAGGAGGCACGCTGGGCGTGATGATCCCGCCATCCACGGTGCTGGCGGTGTACGCCATCCTCACGCAGCAGGACATCGGCAAGCTGTTCGTCGCCGGCATCGTCCCTGGCCTGCTGGCGATCCTGATGTACGTGCTCACGATCTGGGTGATCGTGCGCGCGCGCCCCGACTGGCTGCCCGCCGGCCAACTGCGGCCCTGGCGCGAGCGCGCCCGCGACTTCAAGGCGATCTGGGCGCCGCTGGTGCTGTTCCTCTTCGTGATCGGCGGCCTTTACGGCGGGCTGTTCACGCCCACCGAAGCCGGTGGCGTGGGCGCCTGCGGTGCCTTCATTCTCGGGCTGGTGCGGGGCCAGCTCGATCGCGCCAAGATCAAGGAGGCCCTGCTCTCTTCCACGCGCACTTCAGCGGCGGTCTTCACAGTCCTGATCGGCGCGCTGATGTTCGGCTATTTCCTGACCATCACCCAGACGCCCCAGAAGATCGCTGGCTTCCTCACCGGCATGGGCATAGGTCCTTACGGCGTCTTGATCATGATCCTGGTGATGTACCTGATCCTGGGCTGCCTGATGGATGCCATGGCCATGATCATCCTGACCGTGCCGATCATCTACCCGGTCATCGTGCAGCTCGGATTCGATCCGATCTGGTTCGGCGTGATCATCGTGATGACGGTGGAACTGGGCCTGATCACGCCGCCGGTCGGCATGAACGTGTTCGTGATCAAGAGCGTGCTGCCGGAAACCAGCTTCTCCACCATCTACCGGGGTGTCTCGCCGTTCATCGTCACCGACGTGATCCGCCTGGCGATCCTGGTGGCATTCCCGGCGATCTCGCTGTGGCTGCCCAAGACCATGGGGTGATTTTTTCGTATGGCCTGTAACCCCTCGCACGCATGGAGCGCTGCGTGCCTGGGGCGGACAGGCGGAGGGTTCCCTTTGGAGGCGAAGCCTCAGGGAGGAGTCTGTCCGCCCCAGGCGCGCAGCGCGTCGTAGCCGGAGAAAGCGAAGTCCAACCGGAAAAATTCCGGCGCAAAAGTCTCAGGGCCCCTTCGCCCCCGCCCGGAACCAAGCCCCCACCAGGGCCCGTTCGTCCTCGGTGATCCCCGTCGCGTTGTTCATCGGCATCAGCCGCGCCGCCACCACCTGCTGATAGATCGCCTGCGCGTGCTGCGCGATCGCCTCGGGGGAATCCAGCCGCACGTTCTTCATCTGCACCTGCGCGCCGTGGCAGGACAGGCAACGCTGCTCCATCACCGCATTGACCTGCGCGAACGTGGGTACGGCAGAAGACGACGCGGCGGCCTTGGGTGCAGGCGCTGCAGGTACCAGCCAGACCATCACCCCCACGATCACCGCCACCCCCACCGCCGCATACGGCAGCGGGTGCCGGTTGCGTCCCAGCTTCCAGCCATGACGCAGCACGAAGAACTGTCGGATCGCCGCGCCGGCGAACATCATCAGCACCAGCACCACCCAGTTGTGCGGGTGGCTCCAGGTGAAGCTGTAGTGGTTGGACAGCATCGCAAACAGCACCGGCAGCGTGAAGTAGGTGTTGTGCACGCTGCGTTGCTTACCCCGCTTTCCGTGCACCGGGTCCACCGGCTGGCCTGCCTGGATGGCCGCCACCATCTTGCGCTGGCCGGGGATGATCCAGAAGAACACGTTGGCGCTCATGGCGGTGGCGATCATGGCCCCCACCAGCAGGAAGGCCGCGCGCCCCGCGAACAGGTGGCACGCCAGCCAGGACGCGATCACCACCAGCACCGCCACCAGCGCGCCCACCACGGTATCTCCGTTCTCGCGGTCGCCGAACACGCGGCATACCGCGTCATACAGCAGCCAGAACACCACCAGGAAGGCCAGGGCTGCCGCGATGGCGGCGGATGGCGCCCAGTCCATGCGCGCCGGGTCAATCAGGTAAGCCCGCGCATTCCACAGGTAGGACACCGCCAGCAGCGCGAAGCCCGAGAGCCAGGTGCTGTAGCTTTCCCAGTAGAACCAGTGCAGGTGGGAGGGCAGCTTGGGCGGCGATAGCGCGAACTTCACCGGGTGATAGAAGCCGCCACCGTGGACAGCCCACAGCTCGCCGCTCACGCCCTGCTTTTTCAGGTCGTCATCGACCGGGGGCGTGAGGCTGGAGTCCAGGAAGACGAAATAGAACGAGGACCCGACCCAGGCAATGGCAACGATCACGTGCAGCCATCGCAGGATCAGGTTGGCCCAGTCGAGGAGGTAGCTTTCCATGGCAACGAATACCTTCAGGACTGCTCACCACCGCGGGCGCTCTGAGCAGGTAAGACCGCGAACCGAGGGCTTGATGGCCAAGCCCGGCACCGCTGCGGCCACAGGGGCCACGACGGGCCCGGACACAGGAGGGAAGTGTAAGCAGGTTCAGGGCAGCTGCAGCAACTGCGCCGCCACCGCCACCGCGATCACCTGGGGCTGTTTGCCCGTGATCCCCGGCAGGCCGATAGGGCAGGTCACCTGCGCGAGTTCCGCCTGCGTGTAGCCCCGGTCCGCGAGCCGGTGACGGAAGGTCGCCCACTTGGTCTTGCTGCCAATCAGGCCGATGAAGGCCAGGTCGCCGCGTTCGCGCTGGCGGCGCAGGCAGGCGGCCACGATATCCAGGTCCTCCGCGTGGCTGAAGCTCATGACCAGGACCCGGCTGCCGGGGGCGAGATCGGCCACCGCCGCCTGCACCGGGTCGGAATGCTCGCAGCGCACGTGCGGCGCCACACCCTCGGGAAAGATCCCGTCACGGCTGTCGATCCAGGTGATGTCAAAGGGCAGCGGCGCCAGCACCTGCACCAGCGCGTGCCCGACATGCCCGCCTCCGAACAGGGCCAGGGGTGCACGCGCAGGCATCAGGCGTTCAGCCAACGCCCCCGCGTGGGCGGCGCCCACGCGCTGGAAGCGAAGGTGCACCACGCCGCCGCAGCACTGACCCAGGCTGGGACCCAGCGGATAGCGATGCACCATTTCATGCCCCGGTGGCGGCGCCTGCACCAGCAGCGCGCGCGCCTGCGCTATGGCCTGCAACTCCAGCTGCCCCCCGCCTACGGTCCCCGCAAGGCCGTCCGGCCACACCAGCATCCAGGCGCCCACCTCGCGCGGCACCGAACCCTCGGTGGCGGCCACCTGCACCAGGACAGCGTCCTGGCGCGCCAGGCGGACAAGGGCATCAGGGAGAGACACAAGCATCGTGGAGCCGGAACGTGAGGGGAGAAGTATGCTTGCGCCTACCTCAGGAGACAGCATGCGCAAGACGAACACCCCTGGCCGCAGCACTGGCACCCTGGCCTGGTTCGGGGTCGCGGCCCTGGCCGCCTTCCTCGCCGGTTGCGCCACCCCGCCGCCCGATGCCGGCACCGTACGCCCCGCACCACCTGTCACCGACGTCCGCCCGCCGCCCAGGCCGCAGGCGGCACCCGCACCCGCACCCGCACCCGCACCCGCACCCGCGGCAATCCCCGCGCCAGCGTCTGGCGTGCGCGCGTCGGCCGCCGCCACGCCGCGCGAGTACCGGCGCGACGCCGCCCAGCACCTGTACACCCAGAACCGCGCACGCATCTATCCCGGCCGCTTGCCGCCCATGCTCTATGCGATCGGCGTGCTGGAGGTGGAGGTCGATGCCAGCGGTCAGGTGCGCCAGCTCAATTGGATGCGTGCGCCGCGCCATGCACCCGAGGTGATCGCCGAGATCGAGCGCACGGTGCGCGCCGCCGCCCCCTTCCCAGCGCCTGCGCGCATGGGGCGCGTGACCTACACCGACACCTGGCTCTGGGACCGCAGCGGCCGCTTCCAGCTGGACACGCTCACCGAGGGCCAGAAATAGGGTGACACCTCACGCCCCCAGCGCTCAGGAACCCCGGTAGGTCGAATAGCTCCACGGGCTGCACAGGAGGGGTACGTGGTAGTGGGCCGCCGTGTCGGCCACGCCGAAGTCCAGCGGTACCTGATCGAGAAAAGGCGGATCGGGCAGATTCACGCCACGCGCACGAAAGTACGCCGCAACCTCGAAAACGAGGCGATAGGTTCCACGCTGCAGGCTGGCGTTGTCATACAGCGGTCCATCGGGGTTGCGGCCGTCGGCATTCAGCGTGAAGCGCTTGACCAGCTGCGCCTGCCCGCCGTCAGTGCGGTACAGGGCTACCGACATGCCGCCTGCCGGCGTGCCGTGCATCGTGTCCAGAACGTGCGTGCTCAATCCCATGGCGTCGCTCCCAAATTGGTAGACACCAGTGTATACAGTTTGTGTCTTCGCACGTAATATGGGCTCATGCACGCGACAGAGACCACGACCAGCACGATCGCCGAGGCCCTGACGCGGGCCATCGCGGCGCACCGGCTGCAGCCCGGGGCCAAGCTGGCGGAGCAGAAGCTGGCAGACCATTTCGGCGTCTCGCGCACCCTGGTGCGGCAGGCGCTGTTTCAGCTCTCGCAGAACCGCCTGGTGCGCCTGGAGCCCGCCCGCGGCGCCTTCGTGGCCGCCCCCACCGTGAACGAGGCGCGCCAGCTGTTCGCGGTACGCCGCATGCTCGAAGGCGAGATGGCCCGCAGCTTCGCCCGCGAGGCCACCCCCTCACGCATCAAGGCCCTGCGCGATCACATCGCCCAGGAGCAGGCGGCGGCCGAGGCTGGCGACGGCACCCGGCGCAACGAACTGCTCGGGGATTTCCACGTGCGCATGGCCGAACTCCTGGGGAACGAGGTGCTGGCGCAGATCCTGCGCGAGCTCGCCTCGCGCAGCTCGCTGATATCGCTCATGTACCAGCGCGAAGGCGCGGCGCAGCACTCCAGCGAGGAACACCTGCAGATCGTGCGTGCGATGGCGGCCCGCGACGAAGACCGCGCGGCGCGCCTGATCATCGAACACCTTGACCATGTGGAAGCCAGCCTGGACTTCGACCGGACCATTCCCAGCCAGGACATCGCCCAGGCGCTGTCCGCATGAAACCTTGCCATGATCTACGACAGCACCGCCCCCTACCCCCGCGACCTCGTTGGCTACGGCCGCAATCCGCCGCATGCGCGCTGGCCCGGCCAGGCCCGCGTGGCCGTGCAGTTCGTCCTCAATTACGAGGAGGGTGGAGAAAATGCCGTGCTGCACGGCGACGCAGGCTCTGAACAGTTCCTCTCCGAGATGTTCAACCCGGCGGCCTACCCGGACCGTCATATGAGCATGGAGGGCATCTACGAGTACGGCTCGCGCGTGGGCGTCTGGCGCATCCTGCGCGAGTTCGAGAAACGCCAGCTGCCCCTCACTGTCTTCGGCGTGAGTACCGCGTTGCAGCGCCACCCCGAGCTCACTGCCGCCCTGCGCGAGATGGGCCACGAGATCGCCTGCCACGGCTGGAAGTGGATCCACTACCAGAACATCGACGAGGCCACCGAGCGCGAACACATGCGCCTGGCCATGGACATCCTCCAGAAAATGACCGGCGAGCGCCCCGTGGGCTGGTACACCGGCCGCGACAGCCCCAATACCCGCCGCCTGGTCGCCGACGATGGCGGCTTCGTGTACGACAGCGACTACTACGGCGAGGACCTGCCCTTCTGGATGAAGGTGCGTCGCACCGACGGTCAGGTGGTCCCGCACCTGGTGGTCCCCTACACCCTGGACGTCAACGACATGCGCTTTGCCCTGCCCCAGGGCTACTCGCATGCCGACCCCTTCTTCCAGTACATGCGCGACACCTTCGACGCGCTCTACGCAGAGGGCGATGAAGCGCCCAAGATGATGAGCGTGGGCATGCATTGCCGCCTGCTCGGACGCCCGGGGCGTATCGTGGCCCTGCAGAAGTTCCTGGACCACATCGCGCGCCATGACCGCGTGTGGGTGTGCCGGCGCATCGACATCGCGCGGCACTGGAAGCAGGTCCATCCCTACCCGGGGACCCGCGCGTGAGCCTCACCCTGACCCAACTCAATGCCGCCTCGCAGGACGAGGCGCAGGCGATGCTGGACGGCCTCTACGAGCACTCGCCCTGGATCACGCGCACGGCGTTGGCCCAACGGCCCTTCGCCTCGCTGGCCGCCCTCAAACACGCCTGCGCGCAGGTGGTCACGCAGGCCACGCGCGAGCAGCAGCTGGGCCTGATTCGCGCCCACCCCGAGCTCGCAGGCAAGGCCATGGTGAGCAAGAGGCTCACCGCCGAATCCACCGGCGAGCAAAGCCGCGCGGGTCTCACGGATTGCACACCCGCCGAGTTCGAGACCCTGCAGAAACTCAATGCCGACTACAACGCGAAGTTCGGCTTCCCCTTCATCCTGGCGGTGCGCGGCCCGCGCGGCACGGGCCTGACACGCGCACAGATCATCGAGACCTTCGCGCGCCGCCTGGCGAACCCACCGGCCTTCGAGCTGACCGAGTGCCTGCGCAACATCCACCGCATCGCCGAGATCCGCCTGAACGACAAGTTCGGCGTGTCGCCCGCGCTGGGCGACCTCGTGTGGGACTGGCAGGAGGCCCTGGCCGTCTACAGCGATCCGGGCTTCAAGGAAAAGGGCCAGCTGACGGTCACCTACCTGACCGACGCGCACATCCAGGCGGCGACGTTCATCGCGCGCGAGATGAAGGGCTGCGGCTTCGACGAGGTCAGCACGGATGCCGTGGGCAACGTGGTGGGGGTCTATCACGGCGTCAAGCCCGATGCGAAGCGGCTCCTGACCGGCTCGCACTACGACACTGTGCGCAACGGGGGCAAGTACGACGGACGCCTGGGCATCTTCGCGCCCATGGCCTGCGTGCGCGAGCTCGCCCGCGCCGGTCGCCGCCTGCCATTTGGCATCGAGGTGGTCGGCTTCTCGGAGGAAGAAGGCCAGCGATACAAGGCCACCTTCCTGGGCTCGGGCGCACTCACCGGCGCCTTCGACCCCGCCTGGCTGGACCAGAAGGACGCGGACGGCATCACCATGCGCGAGGCCATGAAGGCCGCGGGCCTGCCCGCCACGCTGGAGGCGATCCACGCCCTGCGACGCGACCCGGCCCGCTACCTGGGCTTCGTGGAGGTCCACATCGAGCAGGGCCCCGTTCTGAACGAAATGGATATCCCCCTGGGTATCGTCACCTCCATCAACGGCAGCGTGCGCTATCTGTGCGAAGTGACGGGCATGGCCAGCCACGCCGGCACCACGCCCATGGACCGCCGCCGCGACGCCGCGGCTGCCGTGGCCGAAGTCTTGCTGTACGTCGAGCGCCGCGCCGCACAGGACGGCGACAGCGTGGGCACGGTGGGCATCCTGCAGGTACCTGGCGGCTCCACCAACGTGGTGCCCGGGCGCTGCCAGTTCACACTGGACCTGCGCGCGCCGACAGACGCCCAACGCGACGCCCTGGTGAGCGACGTGCTGGCTGAACTGCGCGCCATCTGCGAGCGACGCGGCGTGCACGCCAGCACCGAGGAAACCATGCGCGCCGCCGCCGCACCCAGCGCCCCCGCCTGGCAACAGCGCTGGGAGCGCGCGGTGCAGGCCTTGGGCGCGCCTTTGTTCCACCTGCCCAGTGGCGCCGGACACGACGCCATGAAGCTGCACGAAGTGATGCCGCAGGCCATGCTGTTCGTACGCGGGCTCAACTCCGGCATCAGCCACAACCCGCTGGAGAGCTCCACCAGCGACGACATCGACCTGGCCGTGCGCGCCTTCCAGCACCTGCTGGAGCAATTGGCCCAAGAAAAGACCTCATGACCGACTACGACAGACTCGACGCCTGGATCGAGGCCCACTTTGACGAGCAGGTTCGCTTCCTGCAGGAACTCGTGCGCGTGCCCACCGACACGCCGCCTGGTAACAACGCGCCGCACGCCGACCGCACCGCCCAGCTCCTGGCCGGTTTCGGCTTCGAGGCCGAGAAGCACCCGGTACCCGCGCAGGAGGTGAAGGCCGCCGGCATGGAGTCCATCACCAACCTGATCGTGCGCCGCTACTACACGAAGGAGCGCACCGCCGAGGGCCGGCCGGCCCGGGGGCGCGTAGTGGCCCTGAACGCCCACGGCGACGTCGTTCCCCCGGGCGAGGGCTGGACGCACGACCCCTACAGCGGCGAGATCGAGGACGGCCGCCTGTACGGACGCGCCGCCGCCGTGAGCAAGAGCGACTTCGCCAGCTTCACCTTCGCGGTGCGCGCGCTCGAATCGCTGGGCCTGCCGCTGCAGGGCGGCATCGAGCTGCACTTCACCTACGACGAGGAATTTGGCGGCGAGCTCGGCCCGGGCTGGCTGCTGAAAAAAGGCCTGACCCGCCCCGACCTCATGATCGCGGCAGGCTTCAGCTATGAAGTGGTCACCGCGCACAACGGATGCCTGCAGATGGAGGTCACGGTCAACGGCCGCATGGCGCACGCCGCCATCCCGGACACCGGCATCGACGCGCTGCAGGCCGCGGTGAAGATCCTCAACGCCCTGTACGCGCAGAACACCCTCTACAGGCAGGTGACCTCCCAGGTAGCGGGCATCAAGCACCCGTACCTGAATGTGGGCCGTATCGAAGGCGGGACCAACACCAACGTAATTCCCGGCAAGGTGGTCTTCAAGCTTGATCGCCGCATGATCCCCGAGGAGGATCCTGTGACGGTGGAGGCCTCCATCCGCGAAGTGATCGTCCAGGCCGCCGCGCAATCGCCGGGCGTACAGGTGGACGTGCGCCGCATCCTGCTGGCGCGCGCGCTCAAGCCGCTGGCGGGCAACAAGCCCCTCGTCGAGGCCCTGCAGAAGCACGGTCAGGCCGTCTTCGGCCAGACCATCCCCGCCATGGGCACGCCCCTGTACACCGACGTGCGCCTGTATGGTGAGGCCGGCATCCCCGGCGTGATCTATGGCGCTGGCCCGCGCACCGTCCTTGAATCGCACGCCAAGCGGGCCGACGAACGCCTTGAGCTCGAGGACCTGCGCCGTGCCACCCGCGTCATCGCCCGGGCCCTGCGGGACCTGCTCGCCTGAGTCCGGCACCTGACTGTGATGACTCAGCGCACCCGCCCCCGCCGGAACAGGTTGACGATGGCCAGGAGCAGCACTGCCCCGACCAGCGACACCAGGAAGGAGCCGATGCTCAGGCCCTCGTTGAGGGTACCCACGCCCACCATGGGCGAGATCACCCAGCCGCCGATGAAGGCGCCGATGATCCCGACGATCACATTCAACAGGATCCCCTGCTGCGCGTCGGTGCGCATGATCAGGCTGGCGAGCCAGCCGACAACACCCCCGACGATGAGCCAGATCAGAAAGTTCATGACGACACTCCTTTGCGACACGCGCAATATCGGCAGCCGCCCGGCCTGCGGGCGTAGTCGTCCGCGAGCGGGCGTCGTGCGGCGCCCGCGACGCGGCGCGTCGGACGGCCCCTACCAGCCCATCACGAATTCTTTCGACTTCACCCCCTCGATCAAGGGTTTCACCGGGAATCCGCTCAGAAGGCGGCACCCTTTTTGCATGTAAGGTTCAGTTCATAACCACCCCCTCTCAGGAGCAGCCATGACCAAGCGCACTTTCCTCAAGACCACCGCCGCCCTTGCCCTTGCCGCCTCGTTCGGCACCGCAGGCGCGCAGGCGCTGACCCCGATCAAGTTCCAGCTCGATTGGCGCTTCGAGGGCCCTTCGGCCCTGTTCCTCACGCCGGTGGCCAAGGGCTACTTCAAAGACGCCAAGCTGGACGTCACGGTGGACGCCGGCAACGGCTCGGGCGCCGCCGTCACGCGCGTGGCCTCGGGCACCTACGACATCGGCTTCGCCGACATGGCGGCCCTGATGGAGTTCCATGCCAACAACCCTGACGCCCCCAACAAGCCGGTGGCGATCATGGTCGTCTACAACAACACGCCCGCCTCGGTGATGGCGCTGAAGAAGACCGGCATCAAGACACCCGCCGACCTGGCCGGCAAAAAGATGGGCGCCCCGGTGTTCGACGCCGGACGCCGCGCCTTCCCCATCTTCCAGAAGGCCAATGGCATCGGCGCCGTGACCTGGACCGCCATGGACCCGCCGCTGCGCGAGACCATGCTGGCCCGCGGCGACGTGGACGCCATCACCGGCTTCACCTTCACCTCGCTCCTGAACCTGGAAGCACGCGGCGTGAAGGCCGAAGACGTGACCGTGCTGCAGTACCCCGACTACGGTGTGAAACTGTATGGCAACGTGATCATCGCCACGCCCAAGATCCTGCGCGAGAACCCGGCGGCGGTGAAGGCCTTCCTCTCGGCCTTCGCCAAGGGCGCCAAGGACGTGATCGCCAACCCCGCGGCGGCCATCGAGTACGTCAAGCAGCGTGACGGCATCATCAACACCGAGTTGGAGACCCGCCGCCTAAAGCTGGCCATCGACACCGTGATCAACAGCGCCGACGCGCGCGCCGAGGGCTTCGGCCAGCTCAATCCAGGCCGTCTGGCGCTCATGGCCTCGCAGGTCTCGGACGCCTTCGCAACCAAGACCCGCGTGAACCCCGACGTCGTCTGGAACGGGTCCTTCCTGCCTTCCAAGGCCGAACTGAACGTGCTGCCTGCGCCCAAGGCCGCTGCCCCCGCCAAGAAGTAAATGACGAGTCCCTACTTCGTCGACTTCCAGGACGTCTGGCTCGCCTACAACGACGAACTCCTCGCCCAGAACCACTTTGCGGTCGAGGCCATCGACCTGCAGGTGCGTGAGGGCGAATTCATTGCCATCGTGGGCCCCTCGGGCTGCGGCAAGTCCACCTTCATGAAGCTGGCCACCGGCCTGCGCATGCCCTCGCGCGGAAGCATCCGCATCGGGGGTGCGCCGGTCACCGGGCCGCTGAAGATCTCCGGCATGGCCTTTCAGGCGCCGTCGCTGCTGCCGTGGCGCACCACGGTGGACAACGTGCTGCTGCCGCTGGAGATCGTCGAGCCCTATCGCTCCAATTTCAAGCAGAAACGCCCCGAGTACGAGGCGCGGGCCCGCGCCCTGCTGCAGAAGGTGGGCCTGGGCGGTTACGAGGACAAGTTCCCCTGGCAGCTCTCGGGCGGCATGCAGCAGCGCGCGAGCATCTGCCGCGCCCTGATCCACGAGCCCAAGATGCTGCTGCTGGACGAGCCCTTCGGCGCGCTCGACGCCTTCACCCGCGAGGAGCTGTGGTGCATCCTGCGTGACCTGTGGACCGAGCAAAAGTTCAACGTGATCCTGGTCACGCACGACCTGCGTGAATCCGTCTTCCTGGCCGATACGGTCTACGTCATGAGCAAGAGCCCCGGCCGCTTCGTGGTGCGCAAGGAGATCGAACTGCCACGCCCGCGCGATCTGGAGATCACCTACACCAAGGAGTTCACGGACATCGTCCATGACCTGCGCGGGCACATCGGTGCCATGCGCAAGCAAGGGGCGGAGGTGGCGCAATGAACAACGCATCGAAAAAGCGGCTGGAAGGCTGGTCGCCCTGGGTGCTGCTGGTGGCGACGATCGCGATCTGGCAGTTCTTGTGCACCGCCTTCAACGTCTCCGAATTCGTCTTTCCCAGCCCCACGCGGATCTGGTCGCAGATGGTGGAATTCCGCGGCGTCATCGCCGGTCACGCGTGGCGTACCTTCTGGGTGACCATGGCGGGCTTTGGCATCGCCATCGTGGTGGGTGTGATGCTGGGCTTCCTGATCGGCAGCTCGCGCCTGGCCTATGCGGCGGTCTATCCGCTCATGACGGCCTTCAACGCCCTGCCCAAGGCCGCCTTCGTGCCTATCCTGGTGGTCTGGTTCGGCATCGGCATCGGCCCGGCCATCCTCACCGCCTTCCTGATCTCCTTCTTCCCGATCATGGTGAACATCGCTACCGGCCTGGCCACGCTCGAACCCGAGCTGGAGGACGTGCTGCGGGTGTTGGGGGCCAAGCGCTGGGACGTGCTGGTGAAGGTAGGCCTGCCCCGCTCCATGCCGTACTTCTACGGTTCGCTGAAGGTGGCGATCACGCTGGCCTTTGTCGGCACCACGGTGTCGGAGATGACCGCAGCCAACGAGGGCATCGGCTACCTGCTGATCTCCGCGGGTTCTGCGATGCAGATGGGTCTGGCCTTTGCCGGCCTGGTGGTGGTGGGGGCGATGGCCATGGTGATGTACGAGCTTTTCAGCTACGTCGAGAAGCACACCACCGCCTGGGCCCACCGCGGCTCGCAGAACCACTGACAGGTCTCGCACCGCGATGGCCTGGCACGCGCACCTGGCGCTGCACTACGAGCGTCAGGGCGCGCGTACCGTAGCCCGCCACCGCCACGAGGGGCCGCTGCGCATCCTGCAGAGCCTCTACCCCGAGGGGGACGCCATCTGCCACAACGTGCTGGTGCACCCGCCCAGCGGCCTGGTGGGCGGCGACATCCTGGACATCGACATCCGCCTGGAGGCCGGCTGCCACGGCCTGGTGACCACGCCGGGCGCGACGCGCTTTTACCGCTCCGAGGGCGAAGCCGCCGTGCAGCGCACCCGCGTGCGTGTGGCCGATGGCGCACGCCTGGAGTGGCTGCCGATGGAAGCGCTGTGCTACAGCGGTTGCCGCGCCGAGAACCGGCTCACGCTGTCGCTCGCCTCCGGTGCCCAGGCCCTGGGCTGGGACGTGACCGCGCTGGGCCTGCCCGAGGCCGGCCAGCCCTTTGCCAGCGGTAGCCTGCTGCAACACCTCGAGGTGGAGGGCGGCTGGCTGGAGCGCGGACACATCGATGCGGGTGACGCGCGCCTGATGAATGGTCCGTTGGGTCTGGCGGGCCAGCGCTGCATGGCCACCCTGTTCTTCGCGGCGGGTACGCCGATCGACGCGGCACTGCGCGAGCGCGCTCTGGAGTTGGCACGCGAACTGATCGAGGACCATCCCCTGCGGGTGCAGGCCGGCGCCACCTCGCCGGACCCCACGGTGCTCGTGGTGCGGGTGCTGGCCCCGGTGGTCGAGCCGGCCATGCAACTGCTGAAGTCCGTGCGCCATGCCTGGCGCGCGGCGCTGTGGGACCTGGCGTCCAACCCGCCGCGCACCTGGGCGCTCTGACTGGCCCGCACGCGCCGCGATCGCCTGCGTCCTACGCCAGGCAGGGGTGATGCCCGCGCACCACACGCAGCGCCCTCTGGCGCGCAGGAAGGCGCGCACGTCGGAACACTGGCGTGCATCACCCTCCACGAGAGACTGCGATGCACCGACTCCTTCCCTTTGCGGCACATGCCCTGCGCCCCCGCCGCCTGCGCAACCTGATCACCGCGGCCGCCGCTGCGGGCCTGCTGGCCCTGGCGCCGCTGACACCAGCCCGAGCCAGTGGCGGCGCGCCGGTCGCCGCGCCGGGCAGCACCGGCATCGACGCCTCGGGCGATTACCACAAGGAGATGCAGGCCTGCCGCCAGGGCCGTACCGCGCAGAACCGCACCACCTGCATGGAGGAAGCGCGCGAGGCCCGCAAGGCGCGCCGCCAGGGTGGACTGGACACGCCCACGCAGTCCATGGGCGCCAACGCCATGGCGCGCTGCGAGGGCATGAAAGACGCGGACATGGCAGCCTGCCACGCACGGATGATGGGATACGGCCGCACCAGCGGCAGCGTCGCCGGCGGCGGCATGCTGCGCGAGCTGGATGTGGTGGAAATGCAGCCGGGGCAGGACTCGGTCAACGTCGCTCCCAAGGGCGACACGCCGGTACTGGTGGTGCCTGCGCAGGGCCAGTAGGCGGTCACCCTCGATGACTGCGATCGACCCCACACCGCGCCCGGGCGGTGCCGCGCCCGGGGGCAGGTCGCCGGCCGCTGCGCCCGCCAAACCTGCCGGCAACAAGGTGCGGGCCGGTCATGGCTACGCCAACGAAGTGCGCTGGCAGGGCGGCCTGGGCCGCCAGCCCTACGCCAACCGGGGCGAGGAAGAAGCCCGCGAACCCAACCTGGGTGACGAATTCGAGGCCGGCGACCGGGGTGAGCACTCGGGCAACACCCTGGAGCAGATGCGCCAGCTGAGGCAAAAGCCCTGAGGCCTAGATCGCCACCAGTTGCCGTATGCCCTTGGCCTGCATCTCGCTGCCCGGGCCGCGCGCGATCACTTCGCCGCGCTCCATCACCAGGTAGCTGTCGGCCAGCTCCTCGGCGAAGTCGTAGTACTGCTCCACCAGCAGCACCGCGACGCGCTGACCGTTCAGGCCCTCGGTGGCGAGCATGCGGATCACCCGGCCGATGTCCTTGATGATCGACGGCTGGATGCCCTCGGTGGGTTCGTCCAGGATGATGAGCCGGGGCTGCGCCGCCAGGGCGCGCGCAATCGCCAGTTGCTGCTGCTGCCCGCCCGAGAGGTCGCCGCCGCGACGGTGCAGCATCTGCTTGAGTACCGGAAACAGCTCGAACAGCTGCGGCGGCACCGGCGTGGAAGCCGGCTTGTAAGCCAGTCCCATGCGCAGGTTCTCTTCGACCGTGAGCCGCGCGAAGATCTCGCGCCCCTGCGGCACGAAGCCGATCCCTGCACGCGCACGCTGGTAGGGGGTGGCGCCCGTGATCGCCTGTCCGTTGAATTCGACGGAACCGGACTTGATTGGCACCAGCCCCATCAGCGACTTCAGCAGCGTGGTCTTGCCCACGCCGTTGCGTCCCAGGAGCACGGTGACCTGACCCGCAGGCACCTCGAGGCTGATGTCACGCAGGATATGCGAGCCGCCGTAGTACTGATGGATGTTCTTGACAGACAGCATGGCGCTCAACGTCCCAGGTAAACCTCGATCACGCGCTCGTCGCTCTGCACCTGGTCCAGGGTCCCCTGGGCCAGAACGGAGCCGTCACAGAGCACGGTCACGATGTCGGAGATGGTGCGTATGAAGCTCATGTCATGCTCCACCACCATCAGCGAATGCTTGCCCTTGAGGGACAGGAAAAGTTCGGCGGTGCGCGCTGTCTCTTCGTCGGTCATGCCCGCCACAGGCTCGTCCAGCAGTAGCAGCTTGGGGTCCTGCATCAGCAGCATGCCGATCTCCAGCCACTGCTTCTGGCCGTGGCTGAGGGTGCCCGCCATGCGGTGCACGCTGTCGGCCAGATGGATGGTGCGCAGGACCTCAGCCAGCCGGTCGGATTGGAGCGAGTCCATGCGGAAGAACATGGACGCTCGCACGCCCTTGTCGGTCTTGAGCGCCAGCTCCAGGTTCTCGAGCACCGTCAGCTGCTCGAACACCGTGGGCTTCTGAAACTTGCGCCCGATGCCCAGTTTGGCGATCTCGGCTTCCTTGTAGCGAAGCAGGTCGATGGTGCTGCCGAAGTAGACCGTCCCGGAGTCGGGCCGGGTCTTTCCGGTGATGATGTCCATCATCGTAGTCTTGCCCGCGCCGTTGGGCCCGATGATGCAGCGCAACTCGCCGGGGGCGATGTCCAGAGAGAGGTTGTTGATTGCCTTGAAGCCGTCGAAGCTCACGCTGACATCCTCAAGGTACAGGATGCGCCCGTGGGTCACATCGACCTCGCCCGGTATGGCCAGGCGGGCAAATGCGGCCTGCCGCCCGCCTGAGGCACCGGATGGTGTGGCGCGCTCGCGGTGCGCCTCGATGCGGCGCGTGCCCTGCTCCATCAGGTCGGGTGTCATGCCTTGCCTCGCAGTCGACGCACGAGGACCGAGAGGCCGCCATCCTTGCGCAGCCAGCCCACGATGCCTTGGGGCAGGAACAGCGTGACCGCGATGAACAGCGCCCCCAGGAAGTACAGCCAGACCTCCGGCGCCACCACGGTCAGCCAGCTCTTGGCGCCGTTGACCAGGAAGGCGCCGACGATGGGACCGACCAGCGTGGCCCGCCCGCCGACGGCGGCCCAGATCGCGATCTCGATGGAGTTGGCGGGGCTCATCTCGCCTGGGTTGATGATGCCCACCTGCGGCACGTACAGGGCCCCCGCCACGCCGCACATCATCGCGGAGATCACCCAGATGGTGAGCTTGTAGCCAATGGGGGAGTAGCCGCAGAACATCACGCGCGACTCGGCGTCGCGGATCGCCTGCAGCACGCGTCCGAACTTGGCGTTCACCAGCCAGCGCGCGAACAGGAAGAACCCGAGCAGCGCCAGACCCGTCATCACGAACAGCGTCATGCGCATGGAGGGCGTGGCCAGAGGCATCCCGAGAATGCGCTTGAAGTCGGTGAAGCCGTTGTTACCGCCGAAGCCCGTCTCGTTACGGAAGAACAGCAGCATGGCCGCGAAGGTTAGGGCCTGGGTGATGATGGAGAAATACACGCCCTTGATGCGCGAACGGAAAGCGAAGAAGCCGAAGACGAAGGCGATCAGCCCGGGCACCGCCACCACCAGGACCAGGGTGGCCAGGAAGCTGTCGCTGAAGGTCCAGTGCCAGGGCAGTTCCTTCCAGTCCAGGAACACCATGAAATCAGGCAGGTCGCTCTTGTAGTTGCCGTCGCGGCCGATCTGGCGCATCAGGTACATGCCCATGGCGTAGCCGCCCAAAGCGAAGAAGAGTCCGTGCCCCAGAGACAGGATGCCGGTGTAGCCCCAGATCAGGTCCATCGCCAGGGCGCAGATCGCGTAGCACATGATCTTTCCGATCAGGGACACCGCGTAGTCGCTCAGATGGAAGACGCTGTCCGCGGGGACCAGCAGGTTCAAGGCTGGAGCGATGGCGCACACGGCGATCAGGGCTGTGAGGAAGGCGGCCCAGCCCGTGCGAGTGAGCAAAGGGGTGCGTTGGGCGCTCATGCCTCGGCACTGCGGCCCTTCACCGCGAACAGACCCTGGGGCCGCTTCTGGATGAAGATGATGATGCACACCAGCACCGCGATCTTGGCCAGCACCGCGCCGGCCCATCCTTCAAGAAACTTGTTCAAAACGCCCAGGCCCAACGCCGCATAGACGGTGCCGGCCAGCTGTCCCACCCCGCCCAGCACGACGACCATGAAGGAGTCGACGATGTAGCTCTGGCCCAGGTCCGGTCCCACGTTACCGATCTGGCTCAGGGCGCAGCCAGCCAGGCCGGCGATCCCTGAACCCAGTGCGAAGGCATAGGTGTCCACGCGCGCGGTGTTCACGCCCATGCACGAGGCGATCGGTCGGTTTTGCGTGACGCCGCGTACGAACAGCCCCAGCCGCGTGCGCGCGATCAGCCAGGCCATACCCGCGAGCACCGCGAAGGCGAAGGCAATGATGACGATGCGGTTCCAGGGAAGCTGCAGGTTGCCCAGGACAGCGATGCCACCACTCATCCAGCTTGGGTTCTCGACGCTCACGTTCTGCGCGCCAAACACGGTGCGCACCCCTTGCATCAGCATCAGACTGATGCCCCAGGTGGCCAGCAGTGTTTCCAGCGGCCGGCCATAGAGGAAGCGGATCACGCTGCGCTCCAGGATCGCCCCCATCAGGGCCGAAGCGGCAAAGGCCACGGGCAGGGCCGCGACCAGGTACCAGTCGAAGGCACCGGGCAGGTACTGGCGAAAAGCCGCCTGCACCACGTAGGTGGCGTAGGCACCGATCATCATCAGCTCCCCGTGGGCCATGTTGATCACGCCCATGAGACCGTAGGTGATGGCCAGGCCCAGGGCGACCAACAGCAGGATGGATCCCAGGCTCAGGCCGGAGAACACCTGGCCCGCGCGGTCACCCCAGGCCAGTCGGCCTTCCACCTTGCGCAGAGCCAGCTCGATCGCGGATTTCGTGGCAGGGTCGGGCTCGGCGCGCAGGCGTTCGAGCAGCAGGGTACGAGTGGCGGCCTCGCCGCTTTCCGCAAGCGCGCGGGCGGCCTCGGTGCGTTGCAGCGCGTCCTCGCTGGCCAGCTGCACCGCGGCGCGCGCCAGCACAAGCTGCTGGCGGATGCCGGGATTCTTCTCGGCCGCCAGGGCCTTTTCGATCAAGGGCAGCCGCGCGACATCAGGCTCTGCGGCCAGGGCCTTGACGGCAGCGGCGCGCAGCTTGTCGTCGGGTGAGAACAGGCGAATCGCGCCCAGCGCGGTGTCGATCTCGCCGCGCATGCGGTTGTTGCTCACGACGTCTTCGGCATCGGCGGGCACGGGAGCGCTCGCGCCAGTCACCGGGTCGATGCCCTTGCCCTCGCGAACGATGTACACCTTGCCGCCCGCCGTCTTCACGGCGTCATCCGCCAGGGCCTGCAGGAAGGTGATGGTCCTGTCGTCGGCATTGGCGACGGCCTTGCCCAGCGCCTCGATGCGGGCATCGGTCTCGCCCAGCGCGATGGCCTGAGCTTCCGCGGCGGTCAGGGCATGGGCCGAGGCCGCACACCAAGCCAGGGCCATCAATAGCAATATCTTCTTGGTGATCATTCGGAACCTGTAGGCTGGACGGCGCGCCACCCAGCCTGCAGGACCCGCAAGGCACAAAGGTGGGGAGCGCCCCACCTTTGTGCATGCAAGGACAGTGCCTGATCAGACCTTGGACTTGCCGTCCGGCTCGTCCTTCTTCTTGTCGTTACCAGGGATGTAAGGCGACCAGGGCTTGGCCTTCACCGGACCGGGCGTCTTCCAGACGATGTTGAACTGGCCGTCGGCCTTCACTTCGCCGATGAACACCGGCTTGTGCAGGTGGTGGTTCTTCTCGTCCATCTTGGCGGTGAAGCCCGAGGGCGCCTTGAACGTCTGGCCCGCCATGGCGGCGATCACCTTGTCCACGTCGGTGGACTTGGCCTTTTCGACGGCCTGCTTCCACATGTACACGCCGATGTAGGTGGCTTCCATCGGGTCGTTGGTCAGGGGCTTGTCCTTGTGGCCGGCGATGTTCTTGGCCTTGGCATAGGCGGCCCACTTCTTGGTGAACTCGTCGTTGGTCGGGTTCTTGACCGACATGAAGTAGTTCCAGGCGGCCAGGTGGCCCACCAGCGGCTTGGTGTCCACGCCGCGCAGTTCTTCCTCGCCCACCGAGAAGGCCACCACCGGCACGTCCTTGGCCTTGAGGCCCGCGTTGCCCAGTTCCTTGTAGAACGGCACGTTGGAGTCGCCGTTGATGGTGGAGATCACCGCGGTCTTGCCGCCAGCGGAGAACTTCTTGATGTCGGCGACGATGGTCTGGTAGTCGCTGTGGCCGAAGGGGGTGTACTTCTCGTCGATGTCCGAATCCTTCACGCCCTTGGACTTCAGGAAGGCGCGCAGGATCTTGTTGGTCGTACGGGGGTAGACGTAGTCGGTGCCCAGAAGCACGAAGCGCTTGGCGCCGCCGCCTTCCTTGGACATCAGGTATTCAACAGCAGGAATCGCCTGCTGGTTGGGCGCCGCGCCGGTGTAGAACACGTTCTTGGACAGCTCCTCGCCCTCGTACTGTACGGGGTAGAACAGCAGGCCATTGAGTTCCTCGACCACCGGCAGCACCGACTTGCGCGAGACGCTGGTCCAGCAGCCGAACATCACGGCCACCTTGTCCTGCGTCAGGAGTTGCTTGGTCTTCTCGGCGAACAGCGGCCAGTTGGAGGCCGGGTCGACCACCACCGGCTCGAGCTTCTTGCCCAGGACGCCGCCCTTGGCGTTGATCTCCTCGATGGCCATGAGGGCCGTGTCCTTCAGGACGGTCTCGGAGATCGCCATCGTGCCCGAGAGGCTGTGGAGGATGCCGACCTTGATGGTATTGCCCGATTGGGCGTGGACGGAAGAAACGCTGGCCAGCGCGCCCAGGGCGGCGGCGACGGACAGGGCCTTGAGGGTGAATCGACGTTGCATGCGAACTCCAGGTTGTAGTGAACATCGCGCACGCACCGGTGCCGGGCGTTTTGCGATGGAATCGATGCTAGGCAGCATGCACGGGCGGGCCAATACGCCACGTGGCGTATGCGCAGGGCCGTCCGCTGTAGGAAGGCGTGCTGACCTGTGTCGGACGCACCGGCGCGCAGCACCACGAAGGTTCTCGCTTTCGATAGAGTTTTCGGATCGCTGCGCGATACCCTTTCGGCCCTGCGAAGGAACCGCCCGTGGACCACCTCATCGTCTTTTCCCACTTGCGCTGGGACTTCGTCTACCAGCGGCCGCAGCACCTCATGTCCCGGCTGGCCACGCGCTGGCCGACGGTATTCATCGAGGAGCCCGTCACCGGCGAGAGCGCCCTGCGCGGCCCCTGGCTGGAGCGGGCGGCGCCCTGCCGCGGCGTGCAGGTCTGGCGCCCGCACGTGGTGGGCAAGGCCCCGGGCTTCCATGATGACCACCTGCCGGCGCTGTACCAGCTCCTGGCCACGGCCCTGCGCGAAGAGAGGGTCCATGACTACTGGACCTGGTTCTACACGCCCATGGCCTACCCGCTGGCTGCAGGCCTGTCACCGCGCGGCGTGGTTTACGACTGCATGGACGAATTGAGCGCGTTCAAGAACGCTCCGCGCCAGCTGATACAGCGCGAGATCGCCCTGTTCAAGGCGGCGAACCTCGTGTTCACCGGCGGGCCCAGCCTGTTCAACGCCAAGAGGGCGCGCCATCCCAGCGTGCACTGCTTTCCCAGCAGCGTGGACGCGCGCCACTTCTCGCACTGCGCGCAGGACCACCCGATGCAGTCGCACCTGCCCCGGCCCCGGCTGGGGTGGTGCGGCGTGATCGACGAAAGGGTGGACCTGGCCCTGGTGCAGGCGCTGGCCGACGCCCGCCCGCACTGGCAGCTGGTGATGGTGGGTCCGATCGCCAAGATCGACCCGGCGAGCGTTCCGCACCGGCCCAACATCCACTGGCTCGGGCAGCAAAGCTACGACGACCTGCCCGAATTCATCTCGGGCTGGGACGTGTGCCTGCTGCCATTCGCACTCAACGAGGCCACCCGCTACATCAGCCCGACGAAGACGCTGGAATACATGGCCTGCGGCCGGCCGTCGGTGAGCACACCGATCCAGGACGTGCGCGAGCCTTACGGGCAGTGGGTGGCTATCGCGGACACGCACGCCGGATTCATTGCCGCCTGCGACGCCATCCTCACGCGGGACACAGCGCAACGGATCCGTCACGCGCAGGCGCTGTCACAGGTGGTGCGCGGCACCTCGTGGGATGCCACGGCACAGGCCATGGCCACGCTGATCACGCAGGCCGATGCACGCACGCCCGCACCGCCCGCCTTCAGCCGCCTGCGAGCGCAGCCGACTTCAGCCCCGGCGCGAGCAGGCACAGGGTCGCCACGGTCGACAGGCGCAGCCGCAGCGGCAGGTACCACGCGGGCAGCGATGCCAGCGCCACAAGCCGCCGGTCCTGCAGGTAGTGGATGGCGAAAGCCGCCACCAGGATGACGGCCCCCACGCCCGGCTCCAGCAACAGCGCGGGCCAGGCCAGGAGGGCCGGCACCGTGCTCCAGGCATACATCCAGCTGCGGCGCGATTCGGGCACGCCGGGCAACACCATCGCGAAAGCCCAGTGCAGGGCCCCTACGAAACTCAGGATCACCGCGCCATAGGCCAGCATCGCCTGCACGGCGGCTGCGGGCGCCACCCCCATCAGGCTGGCCGCCGCCAGACCGACGAAGGGAACGAGCCCGCCATAACCGAGCCAGGCCACGACACGCGGGGGCTGCGACTCGGGTGAAGGGGACGAAGAGGACGGTCCAGGCAGCATGGGGCCGGATTATCGGCCAGCCCCGTCAGCCCTGGAACGCGGGCTGCCATTGGCGGATGCGGTCCATGGCCATACCCGCGGCCGCAGTGCGTGTCTCCACACCCAGCTTGGCATACACATGCTCCAGGTGCTTCTTCACCGTCGCCGGGCTGGCGCCCACGATGTCCGCGATGTCGCGGTTGATCTTGCCCTTGACCACCCAGTACAGCACCTCGGCCTCGCGGGCGGTCAGGCTCAGCGACAGGCTCATGGCCTCGATCACCGCGGCATCGGACTCCTCGCGCATGACGACCAGCCATTCGCCGCCCCCTGCGCTGTCGGCCTCCTCGTCGTCGGTGCGCCGGTGCAGCCGAAAGGTCAGGCGGCGGGCGCCCTTTGAGAAGGACAGGCCAGGTGGTTCGACCTGCCGCGCCGCGTCGGCCAGGTGCCGCTGCAGCCAGTCGATGACGGGCTGGGGCGCATGCAGCGGCCGGCGCGCCGTCTCGTCGGGGTACCAGGAAACGAGCAGGTCACGCGCCAGTGGTGTCTGCCACAGCATGCGGCCGTCGCTGGCGCGCAGGGTGATGCAGGCGTGGCCGAAGGCATCCAGCACGTTGCCCGCCCGGCGGGCCTGGCGCCTGGCGCTCTGGAGTGCCGCCTCGCGGTCGTCCCCGGAAGTATCGTCCTCGGGCCGGGGCGTTTCCACGCCCCATCCCGGGGCCTGGCGCCCTTCGCGCACCCCAAAGTGGGGTGCGCGCGCGATTTGCGCACCGGCGAAGTGCCGGGATGGACGCGAAATGGGGTAGGGTTGGAGTAGGGGCACGGGAGCAGTACTGCAAATTCCACGCCCGGGCATGCCGATTGCAAGACCAGATTCAAAAACGGAGACCGCATGGACCTCACCCCCCGAGAGAAGGACAAGCTGCTGCTGTTCACCGCCGCCTTGCTGGCGGAGCGCCGGCGCGCGCGCGGGCTCAAGCTCAATTACCCTGAGGCCGTGGCCCTGATCTCGGCGGCCGTCATGGAGGGCGCCCGGGACGGCAAGTCGGTGGCTGCCCTCATGAGCGAAGGCCGCAGCGTGCTCACGCGCGAGGACGTGATGGAAGGCGTGCCCGAAATGCTTCATGACATCCAGGTGGAGGCCACCTTCCCGGACGGCACGAAGCTGGTCACCGTCCATCAGCCGATCACTTGATCCCCCCGAAGCGCCTGCGGCGCTTCCCCCCCAGGGGGCGCCCTCTGTGGACCGGCGAAGCCGGATCCACGCGGGCACTGGGATTGAGGTGTGGTTCTCTGGTCTTGTTTTTCTCCGACCCTTTTCTTTTTGGACGGCTTGTATGAACTCTCTTTCGCTTCGCCGCTCGCTCGCTGCCTCGCTGGCATGGACGTCCTGCCTCGCCTTGGCCCACGAAGGGCATGGTCTGGAGGGCGCCTCGCACTGGCATGCCACCGACACGCTGGGGCTGCTGATTGGCGCGGCGGCTGTGGCCGCCGTGATCTCGTTCACGCGGGGTGGCAAGTGATGACGCCCGGGGAAATCCTGCCCGAACCCGGCGAGCTCGCGCTCAACCCGGGGCGGCGCACTGCCTCTGTCGTCGTGCGCAACACCTCGCAACGGCCGATCCAGGTGGGGTCGCACTACCACTTCGCGGAGACCAATGGCGCGCTGGAATTCGACCGGGGCGCGGCGCGCGGCATGCGCCTGAACATCGCCTCCGGCACCGCGGTGCGTTTCGAGCCCGGGCAGCAACGCACGGTGGAACTGGTCGAACTTTCTGGCGCCCGGGCCGTCTTCGGCTTCCGAGGGCTGGTGCAAGGCACGCTGTAAAAGGAATCGCGACATGGCAACCATCGGGCGCCGCGCCTACGCGGAGATGTTCGGACCTACCCAAGGCGACCGGGTGCGTCTGGCCGACACCGACCTGGTCATCCAGGTCGAGGACGACTACACCCTACGCGCCGGCGGCTACGGCGAGGAAGTGAAATTCGGCGGCGGCAAGACCATCCGCGACGGCATGGCCCAGAGCCAGCGTAGCCGCGCGCAAGGCGCGATGGACACCGTGCTGACCAACGCCCTCGTCATCGACCACTGGGGCATCGTGAAGGCCGACATCGGCCTGAAGGACGGGCGCATCGCCGCCATCGGCAAGGCCGGCAACCCCGACACCCAGCCCGGCGTGGACATCGTCATCGGCCCTGGCACGGAGATCATTGCCTGCGAGGGCAGCATCGTCACCGCCGGCGGCATCGACAGTCACATCCACTTCATCTGCCCCCAGCAGATCGAGGAAGCCCTGGCCTCGGGCATCACCACCATGTTCGGCGGCGGTACCGGCCCGGCCACCGGCACCTTTGCCACCACCTGTACGCCCGGCCCCTGGCACATGGAGCGCATGCTGCAAGCGGCCGACGCTTTCCCGATGAACCTGGGCTTCATGGGCAAGGGCAACGCCAGCCAGCCCCAGGCCCTGCGCGAACAGATCGCAGCCGGCGCCATCGGCCTGAAGCTGCATGAAGATTGGGGCAGCACGCCCAGCGCCATCAGCAACTGCCTGGACGTGGCCGACGAGATGGACATCCAGGTGGCCCTGCACTCGGACACGCTCAATGAATCGGGCTTCGTGGAGGACACCATCGCCGCCACGAAAGGCCGGGGCATCTGCGCCTTCCACACCGAGGGCGCGGGCGGCGGCCACGCACCCGACATCCTTCGCGTGGTGGGGGAGGCCAATTTCCTTCCCTCCTCCACCAACCCCACCATGCCCTACACCGTCAACACGCTCGACGAACACGTCGACATGCTGATGGTGTGCCACCACCTGGATCCGGCCATCGCCGAGGACCTCGCCTTCGCAGAGAGCCGCATCCGCAAGGAGACCATCGCCGCTGAGGACATCCTGCATGACCTGGGCGCCATCAGCATGTTCTCCTCGGACTCGCAGGCCATGGGACGCGTGGGCGAGGTGATCCTGCGCTGCTGGCAGACCGCGCACAAGATGAAGCTGCAACGCGGCAAGCTACCCGGCGACACCGACCGCCATGACAACGCGCGCGCGAAGCGCTATGTCGCGAAGTACACCATCAACCCCGCCATCGCGCACGGCATCAGCCATGAAGTGGGCAGCCTCGAGGCCGGTAAATGGGCCGACCTCGTGATCTGGAAGCCGGCCTTCTTCGGCATCAAGCCCTCGGTCATCGTCAAGGGCGGCACCATCGCCATGGCCGCCATGGGCGATCCCAACGCCTCTATCCCCACGCCCCAGCCTGTGCATTTCCGGCCGATGTTTGGCAGCTTCGGCGGCTCGCTGCTCAAGTCGTCCATCACCTTCGTCTCGCAGGCGGCGCTGGATGCAGGCGTACCGGCACGCTTCGGCCTGGGCAAGGTGGTGAGTGCCGCCCGGGACATCCGGCGCGTGCGCAAGCAGCACATGGTGCACAACGCGTGGCTGCCGAAGATGGAGATCGACGCCCAGACCTACGCTGTGCGCGCCGACGGCCAGCTGCTCACGTGCGAACCGGCCCAGGTGCTGCCGATGGCGCAGCGCTATTTCCTGTTCTGAGTGGCCGCGCCGCACGTCTGCGACACTGCGTCCCATGATCATCGTCAACAAATGCCTGCCCGCCGGCCAGGGCCTGGCCCCTGTGCTGGTCAAGCGCGCTGCCACCGTCGAACTCGATTGGGACGTGCGCCAGAAAAGCCGCTTCGACTGCACCGACGCCACGGGCCGCATGCTGGGTGTCTTCCTGCCCCGTGGCACCGTGGTGCGCGGCGGCGACGTGCTGGTGGCCGAAGACGGCTCGCTGGTGCGCGTGGTGTCCGCGCCGCAGCCGGTGCTGGTGATCACCCACTGCACTCAGCACGGAACGCCCTTCGACCTCACGCGCGCGGCCTACCACCTGGGTAACCGCCATGTGCCGATCGAGCTCAAGCCCGACCACCTCAAGATCGAACCCGACCACGTGCTGGCCGACATGCTGCGGGCCATGCACCTGATCGTGAACCAGACCCAGGCCGCCTTCGAACCCGAGGGTGGCGCCTACAGCGCGCATGGTGGTCATGGGGGACACGGGCATGAGCATGCGCACGGGCATTCCCACGGGCATTCCCACGGGCACAGCCACGCCCACGGACACGGCCACTCCCATGACGACGATGCACACGGCCACGGCCACAGCCACTGAAACGGGCGATGCCGACCTGCTGCGCCTGATCTGGCTGGCGTCGCCCGCGCTGCCGGTGGGCGGGTTTTCTTATTCGGAGGGCCTGGAGGCGGCGGTCGATGCGGGCCGCGTTTCTGACGAGGCCACCGCCGCCGACTGGCTCACCGACCAACTGCACCTGACCCTTGCGCGTTCTGACCTGGCCGTGGTGGCCCAGGCGGTCCAGGCCTGGCGTGCCGGCGACACCGCGCGCATCGCCACCCTGAACACCTGGATCCTGCGCACACGGGAAACCAGCGAGCTGCGCCTGCAGACCGAGCAGATGGGCCGATCATTCGTCGAGTGGCTCAAATCGGTACACCCGGACCTGGCTTGCGTCGCGGGCACGATGGGCCATCTGACCTACCCCGTGGCCTTCGCCCTCGCCGCCTCGGCCAGCGCGGCGTCCGAACGCGCCATCGTCCTGGCCTTCGCCTTCGGCTGGGCCGAGAACATGATGCAGGCCGCGATCAAGTCCGTCCCCCTGGGCCAGAGCGCGGGCCAACGCATCCTCGCGCGCCTCGCGCACGACATTCCTGCTGCCGCCGACCACGCGCTGTCCCTGGACGACGAGGCGCGGCAGGCCTATTCCCCGCTGCTCGCGATCCTCTCGTCGCGGCACGAACACCAGTACTCCCGCCTCTTCAGATCATGACCCTGCATCACATCCCGAACCGCACCAAGAAACTTCCGCCCCTGCGCGTGGGCATCGGCGGCCCCGTCGGCTCGGGCAAGACCACCCTGCTGGAGATGCTTTGCAAGGCCATGCGAGAGCACTGGGACCTCATTGCCATCACCAACGACATCTACACCAAGGAAGATCAACGCCTGCTCACCGTCAGCGGCGCGCTGCCGGCCGAACGGATCATGGGCGTGGAGACGGGCGGGTGTCCCCACACCGCCATCCGCGAGGACGCCTCCATCAACCTGGAGGCCATCGACCGCATGCTCGAGGCCTTTCCGCAGGCGGATGTGGTGTTTGTGGAGTCCGGTGGCGACAACCTGGCCGCCACCTTCAGCCCGGAGCTGTCCGACCTCACGATCTACGTGATCGACGTGGCCGCTGGCGAGAAGATCCCGCGCAAGGGCGGCCCCGGCATCACCAAGAGCGACCTGTTCGTGATCAACAAGACCGACCTCGCCCCGCACGTGGGTGCCGACCTGTCCGTGATGGAAGCCGACACCCGGCGCATGCGCCAGGGAAAACCCTACGTGATGACCAACCTCAAGACCCGCGAGGGCCTGGGACAGGTGATCGAGTTCATCGAGCGCAAGGGGATGCTGGGGCAGACTGGGGCGCAGTGATCAGGACTCACTTCTGGCCACGAGCGGCCGCGGGGAGTCTTCGTCGGACAGATCGCCGGGTGCGAGGGCACCGGGCCTACAATGCCCGCTGCCGCGGAGGTGTGGCAGAGTGGTCGATTGCACCGGTCTTGAAAACCGGCAACGGGAAACCGTTCGTGAGTTCGAATCTCACCGCCTCCGCCAGGGCCGCAGATTCACCAACCCAGCTTCTGGGCAAAGCCGGTGTAGGTTTTGGGTAGGGGCCGCGCGTAGTCGCCGTGCTTGCTGGTGGTCAGGCCCAGCGCTGCCAGTGCCTCGCCCCATTTGACCGCAACGGCCACGCCGTCAATGACAGGCACGCCCAGCGTTCGGGTCAACTGTCTGCACAGCGGGGCCATGCCCGCGCAGCCCAGCACGATGGCGCCACTGCGGTCGCGTGCCAGCGCCTCACGGGCTGCCGCCTCGATCTGGGCCACGGTTTGCGGCGGACAGTCTTCGAGCGAGAGCACAGCAATGTCGGTGCCATGCACGCCGCGGCACTGGTGTTCAAAGCCATAGCGTTGAACCAGCCGCTCGGCCATGATGCAGGTGCGTGTCATGGTGGTGACGACTGAAAAACCGCTGGACAGCAGACTGGCCGCCTGGAAAGCGGCTTCTGCGATGCCGATGACCGGGCCGTCCAGCGCCTCGCGCGCCGCCTCCAGCCCCGGATCCCCGAAACAGGCCACCACAGTGGCCTCTGGCTGCCACTCGCTGGCCAGGCGCGCCTGTTCGGCCACGCCGGCCGCCGCCCAGGCCTCTTCGTGATGACCCTCGATGGACTGCGGCCCGAAACCGGGTTGGACCGCGACGATTTCAGTGCCAGGCGCTGCCACAGCCCGAGCTGCCTGAGCAATGGCGCTGGTCATGGCCGAGCTGGTGTTGGGGTTGATGACAAGAAGCTTCATGGTTAGGAAGGTGGAGGTTCCGCACTCTGATTGTGCGCCAGAGAGATCCTGCTTTGTATACAAACAACGACCTCGTGCTCTAAAACAGTGATTCACGCCCCAGACTGAGGCGGCACACCAAGGGGGCGGGAAAACACTGAAATTGACAAGCTAGGTGCATTTTTTCTTTTCTATTCAAGGACTTAGTGGAGTTTGACCATGCTTGACATTCTCTTGTGGCATGGCCGTTGCATTCAAAAATCTTGCCAAATGTCTGACCCGATTGCATTCTTTGTATGCGATCTAGTTGCTGTCGGGCCGCGGCCCCCCATCCACCCACGCTAACCTGGAGCCATGATGAAAGACATCTCGAACCCGTCCCGGATTGCCCGCTCACCCTGGCGCATGGCGCTGGCTGCTGGCGCCCTGGCTGTTGCTGCCGCCCACCCCGCCCTTGCTCAGGAAAAGGTGTTGCGCATTGCGATGACTGCAGCCGACATTCCACGCACTCTCGGACAACCCGATCAGGGCTTCGAGGGCAACCGCTTCACGGGCATCCCGATGTACGACGCCCTGACCCATTGGGATCTGTCGAGCAGCGACAAGCCCAGCGTGCTGATCCCGGGACTGGCCACCAGCTGGGCCGTCGGTGCCACCGACAAGACCAAATGGACGTTCAAACTGCGTCCTGGCGTGAAATTCCATGACGGATCGGCCTTCAATGCCGATGCGGTGGTGTGGAATGTGCAAAAGGTGCTCGACAAGGATGCGGTCCATTTTGACGCCAGTCAGGTGGGCGTGACGGCTTCACGCATGCCAACACTGCGCAGCGCCCGCAAGATCGACGACCTGACGGTGGAGCTGACCACCAGCGAGCCGGACTCGTTCTTGCCCCTGAACCTGACCAACCTGTTCATGGCCAGCCCGGCTCACTGGCAAAAGAAGTTTGAAGCCGCCCAGGGCGCCACACCGGCCGACAAGGCCAAGGCCGCCTGGACCGCCTTCGCCAGCGATGCTTCGGGTTCCGGTCCTTTCCGCATGACCCGTTTCGTACCGCGTGAACGCCTGGAACTGGCCGCCAACAAGGATTACTGGGACGCCAAGCGCCGTCCCAAGGTGGACCGCGTCGTGATGCTGCCCATGCCCGAGGCCAATGCCCGCACGGCGGCCCTGCTTTCAGGCCAGGTCGACTGGATCGAGGCCCCGGCACCGGACGCGATGGCGCAAATCCGCCAGCGCGGCTTCACCATCTACAGCAATCCGCAGCCCCATGTCTGGCCGTGGCAACTGTCGTTCCTGCCGGGCTCGCCCTGGCTTAACAAGGATGTGCGCCATGCCGCCAACCTGTGTGTCGACCGCGAGGGGCTTCGCACCTTGCTGGGCGGCATGATGGGCATTCCCAAGGGCACGGTGCCGCCTGGCCATCCGTGGTGGGGCAATCCGAAATTCGACATCAAGTACGACGTCAAGGCCGCCCAGGCCCTGATGCAGAAAGCGGGCTTCTCGGCCGCCCGGCCAATGAAGGCCAAGGTGCAGATCTCGGCCTCAGGCTCGGGGCAGATGCAGCCCCTTCCGATGAACGAATTCGTCCAGCAGTCCCTCAAGCAATGTTTCTTTGACATCGAGTTTGACGTGATCGAGTGGAACACCCTGTTCACCAACTGGCGTCTGGGGGCCAAGGATGCCACCGCACGCGGCGCGCACGCGATCAATGTGAGCTACGCGGCCATGGACCCCTTCTTTGCCATGGTCCGCTTCACCAGCACCAAAACCTTCCCGCCGGTCTCCAACAACTGGGGCTTTTTTGGCAACGACGAGTTTGACAAACTGATCGGCGATGCACGCAGCACCTTTGATGACCGGGGTCGGGACGCTGCACTGGCCAAGCTGCATGCCCGCATCGTGGAAGAAGCGCCCTTCATCTGGATTGCTCACGATGTGGGCCCGCGTGCCATGAGCGCCAAGGTCAAGGGGGTGGTGCAGCCGCGCAGCTGGTTCATCGACATTGCGCCGATGTCGATCGACTGATCGCGCTCCCCGTGCACGGCGCCATGCGTGTCGCCGTGCACGGCTAAACACCGACCTGCCCTGCAACCGCGTGGGGCCAGGTCATCTCTCCAAGTCCTGAGCTGGTGTTTTCATGCTGCAGTTTCTGGTTCGCCGAATTTTCTACACCCTGCCCATCATGCTGGGGGTGGCGCTGGTGTGTTTCGCTCTGGTCCACCTGGCACCCGGCGATCCGCTGGTGTCGATTCTTCCGCCGGACGCGTCCCAGGAATTGCAGATGCAGCTGCGCACGCTCTACGGATTTGACCGCTCGTACCCCGAACAATTTGCCAGCTGGGTCTGGCGCGCCCTGCAGGGTGATCTGGGCATGTCGATTGCCACCAGCCGCCCCGTCACTGCCGAGGTGCTCAAGGCCGTGGGTAACACCCTGCGACTGGCAGCCATGGCCACCGCAATCGGTTTTTTGTTTGGCTGCCTGTTTGGTTTTGTGGCCGGTTATTTCCAGAACTCGTGGGTCGACAAGGCCGCCTCCTTCACCGCCGTGCTGGGCGTGAGCGTGCCGCACTATTGGCTGGGCATGGTGCTGGTCATCATTTTCTCGTCCCAGCTGATGTGGCTGCCGGCCAGCGGGGCCGGCCCGGGCGGCTCGGACCTGTGGAAGTGGGACTGGGAACATGTCAAGCACATGATCCTGCCGGCCCTGACCATGAGTGTGATTCCCATGGGCATCATTTCCCGTACGGTGCGTGCGCTGGTGGCCGAAATCCTGGCCCAGGAATTCGTGGTCGGATTGCGGGCCAAGGGGCTGACCGATCTCGGGGTCTTCCTGCACGTGGTCAAGAATGCCGCGCCCACTGCCCTGGCGGTGATGGGCTTGCAACTGGGCTACCTGTTGGGCGGCTCGATCCTGATCGAGACGGTGTTCGCATGGCCAGGCACCGGCTTCCTGCTCAACTCGGCCATCTTCCAGCGCGACCTGCCCTTGCTGCAAGGCACGATTTTGGTACTGGCGATGTTCTTTGTGGTTCTCAACCTGGTGGTGGATGTGGTGCAGACCCTGCTCGACCCCCGCATCGCAAGGGGCTGACGCGATGGTCTTGAACATCACGGTCGACCCCGCCAAGGTACCCGCGCTCAACGTCGAGCGCTCGCCCGGCTATTGGCAGACGGTGCTGCGACGCCTGCTTCGCGACAAGGTAGCGATGGCCGCTGCGCTGGTGATCCTGGCCTTACTGATACTGGTCGTGCTTGGCGGCATGATCACGCCGGCCGATCCCTACAAGTCCTCGATGCTCTCGCGCCTCAAGCCGATCGGCACGCCCGGCTACCTGCTGGGCACAGACGAGCTCGGTCGCGACATGCTTTCGCGCCTGATGGTCGGTGCGCGGCTGAGCCTGTTCATGGGCATCACCCCCGTGATTTGCGCCTTTTTCTTGGGCTCGATCATCGGCATCACTGCCGGCTATGCAGGCGGCGCTGTCAACTCGGTGGTGATGCGCACCATCGATGTGTTCTACGCGTTTCCCTCGGTGCTGCTGGCGATCGCCCTGTCGGGTGCGCTGGGTGCGGGCATCACCAACTCGCTGATTTCGCTCACGGTGGTCTTCATTCCCCCGATTGCACGCGTGGCCGAGAGCGTGACCACCCAGATCCGGACCCGGGATTTTGTCGAGGCCGCCCGGGCCTCCGGCGCCGGGGCCCTCACCATCGTGCGTGTGCACGTGCTCGGCAATGTGCTCGGGCCGATCTTTGTGTATGCCACCAGCCTGATCGCAGTGGCCATGATTCTGGCCTCCGGGCTGTCCTTCCTGGGCCTTGGTGTCAAGCCACCCGAGCCTGAATGGGGCCTGATGCTCAACACCTTGCGCACGGCCATCTACACCCAGCCCTGGATTGCCGCCCTGCCCGGGATGATGATTTTCATCACCTCGATCGCCTTCAACCTGCTGAGCGACGGTCTGCGCTCGGCCATGGAAATCAAGCACTGATCATGGCGGTCAACAAAAATCTTCTCGAAGTGCGTGGCCTGGTCAAGCATTTCCCGCTCAAGAAGGATGTGTTCGGACGCGGTGGTGGCGTGGTTCGGGCCGTCGATGGCGTGGACTTCGCCGTACGCGAAGGCGAGACCCTGGGGGTGGTGGGCGAGTCCGGGTGCGGCAAGAGCACCACGGCGCGCCTGCTCATGAACCTGATCGTCCAGGACCAGGGCGAAATCGTCTTTGATGGCGCTGCCGTAGGGGGACGTGATCTGCCCCTCAAGGCCTTCCGGCGTCAGACCCAGATGGTGTTTCAGGACAGCTACGCCTCGCTCAACCCTCGCCTGACCATCGAGGACTCGATTGCTTTTGCCCCGCAGGTGCATGGAGTGCCGCGAAGCGAAGCCGTGAGCCGGGCCCGCGACCTGCTCTCGCGTGTCGGCCTCGAGCCCCAGCGCTTTGCCGAGCGCTATCCCCACGAGCTCTCGGGCGGGCAGCGCCAGCGGGTCAACATTGCGCGCGCTCTGGCCTTGCAGCCCCGGTTGATCATTCTCGATGAGGCCGTTTCCGCGCTCGACAAGTCGGTCGAGGCCCAGGTGCTCAACCTGCTGCTCGACCTCAAGGAAGCCTTCGATCTGACCTACATCTTCATCAGCCACGACCTCAATGTGGTGCGGTACATGAGCGACCGTGTCATGGTCATGTACCTCGGTCAGGTGGTGGAAATCGGTGCCAGCGAAGACCTGTTCAAGCATCCCCAGCACCCCTACACGCGGGCCCTGCTGAGCTCCATCCCCTCCATGGATCCGGACCGGCGCACCGAGGTACCGCCCCTGGCCGGCGACCCCCCCAACCCCATCAACCCCCCTTCAGGCTGTCGCTTTCACACCCGCTGCCCGCAGGCCCAGCCGGTGTGTTCGCAACGCGTTCCGGCCCTGATTGCGCCCGACGGACGGCATCCGGTGGCCTGCCTGATGTTCGAGTCCGGCAGCGGTCACACCCCCGGGGTCCATCCGGTGGCGGAGGTCGCATGAGTCCTGACAACACCCCAGACCTGATGGTTGATGTACGCGATCTGCGTGTCACCTTCACCGGCGGTCGTCAGCCGGTTCGCGCTGTCGATGGTGTGGACCTGCAGGTCGCCCGCGGCGAAGTGGTGGCCCTGATCGGCGAGTCGGGCTCGGGCAAGAGTGTGACGCTGCGCTCACTGCTGCGCCTGCACCCGGCGCGACGCACCCAGATGCACGGTCAGATGCGTGTGGGCACACACGATGTGATGGCCTTGTCGGCCCGCGAACTGGCCGACTACCGCGGTCGCGTGGCTTCGATGATTTTTCAGGAACCCCTGCTGGCCCTTGATCCGGTCTACTCGGTGGGTGCTCAGATTGTCGAGTCGATCCGCCGGCATGAGCCGGTCAGCGCCTCCGAGGCGCAGCACAGGGCATTGCAACTGTTCGAGCGTGTGCGCATCCCCAGCCCGGAGCGTCGCCTGCAGGCTTACCCGCACGAGATGAGCGGAGGCATGCGTCAGCGCGGCATGATTGCATTGGCCCTGGCCTGCCGCCCCCAGTTGTTGCTGGCCGATGAACCGACCACTGCATTGGATGCCACCGTGCAGATCCAGATCCTGTTGCTGCTGCGCGAATTGCAGCGTGACCTGGGCCTGTCGGTTATCTTTGTCACCCACGATATCGGTGCCGCCGTCGAAGTGGCGGACCGGATTGCTGTCATGTACGCCGGCCGGATTGTCGAAGAGGGGCCCGCACGCACACTGATTCGCGCACCCCGCCACCCCTACACCCGGGCCCTGCTCGCCAGCCGTGCCCATGGCGCGCTGGCCAAGGGCGCGCGGCTTCATACGATTGCCGGCGCACCACCTGATCTGTCTGCCCTGCCCCCGGGCTGCGCCTTCGCCCCTCGCTGCACTTTGGCCAGCGAGGCCTGCCTGCAGGCACGCCCCGAGGCAGTGGTGCTGGGCCCCGGCCACCAGGCCCGGTGCCTGCGCACCGAGTTGACCGCCAGCGCCACCCAACCGGCCTGAGCCTGAACACGCCATCGACTGGAGACTGAACATGCCATGGGTCCACGACACCGCCAGGGCCTTCATGCCCTACCCCGAAGTTCCGGTAGCCCAGGCGGCCACCGGGCCGCTCTCCGGTCTGAGTTTTGCTGTCAAGGATCTGTTTGACGTGGCGGGCTATCCCACCAGTGGAGGTCAGCCGTTTGTGCTGGCCATGTCGGGGATCAAGACCCGCCATGCCGATGCCGTGGGCAAGCTGCTGGACGCCGGTGCGCGCTTTGTCGGCAAGGTGGTGACCGATGAGCTGGCTTTTTCGATGAACGGCAACAATGCCCATTTCGGTGCGCCGATCAATGGCGGCTCGCCCGACCGGATCACCGGGGGCTCGTCCTCGGGTTCAGCCGCAGCGGTCAGCAACCGGCTGGCCGATATCGCCCTGGGCACCGACACCGGCGGTTCGGTCCGGGCCCCGGCCAGTCATTGCGGACTGTATGGGATCCGACCCACCCACGGGCGGGTCAGTCTGCAGGGCTGCATGGACCTGTCGCCCAGCTTTGATACCTGTGGCTGGTTTGCGCGAGATATGCAGACCTTCGCCCGCGCTGCCGATGTGCTACTTGGTGCGGACCCGCAGCCCTTGCCCGATCGGGTGCGCCTGCTTTTACCCGAGGATGTGTGGGGGCTGCTCGATGAGCCCGCGCGACAGGCCCTGGCCCCGACCCGCCAGCACATCGAATCGGTGCTTGGTTCGAGTCAGGCTACGCGGGTGGTCCTCGATGACTTCGATGCGATGTACTGGAATTTCCGCTACATCCAGGGGCGAGAAGCCTGGATGACCGATGGGCCGCTGATCGAACGCTTTTCGCCTCCCTTGGGGCCAGGCGTGGCCGACCGCTTTGCCTGGTCACGGACCCTGACCGACGAGCAGGTCGCCCAGGCCCACACCTATCGCCAGCGCTACCGGACCCATCTGGCTACGCTGCTGGGCCGTGATGGCGTATTGCTGATGCCCACCATGCCCGATGTGGCACCCTTGCGAACCGACAGCGAGGCCTCGCTGGAGGATTACCGCAACCGCGCCATCCGCATGCTGTGCATTGCCGGTCTGTCCGGATGCGTCCAGATTTCCCTGCCCATGGCCTCGCGTGCAGGTGCACCCTTTGGCATTTCCCTGCTGGGACCCGCCGGCAGTGACCGCAGCCTGATTGCCTTGGCAGAGAGGCTCGGCGCTGCCCGCACCTGAGACTGTCTAGAGCCAGACCTGCACGGGACGCGACAGATGCATCACCTCGCAATCTTCTTGCGGACCGCGTCTTTCGATGACAAGAAAGTCGCGTTCCTGCAAAGCGATCAACGGGTGGTGCCAGGTGCCCGGTCGCAGCGTGAAGGCCTGCCGATCTCCCACCACAAAAGCCTTGAGTGTGGTTTCATCCGGGCTCGATGCCCCAAGGGCCACCAGCAAAATGCAGGCCGGGCCGCCCTCATGGGATTGGCCCAGCGGCACGAAGGTCTGGCTGCCCCATTGGTGTCGCTCCATCAAACGCCAAGGGCCGTCGACCGCCTGGGCTCTGGCACGAAACACAGTCATTTGTGCCTGTCCCCCCTGGGCGTGCAAGGACAGAGTGCCGGGCATGTCCACCCGCCGGCTGGTCCCTGCATTGATCGGATGACCTGCATTTCCTTCAAAAGCCTGGTCGATGTCCATCATCCAGCCGTAGTCGGCCAGTGGCTGGGCGCTCAGTGGCTGGGCCTGAAGTCTGCGGGGCTCAGGCGTTGCGCTGGCCGATTCGACACGGGGTTCAGGGCTGTCATTCATCCCCCGCATGATGGCATAGCCCCTGTGCGCCTGAGGCGCGGAGCGCGCCGATGAACGCCCGGCCCGGCTTTGGCAAGAATCGCATGCCCACAGCCACCGACCGTGTCTACCAGGCGATCTGCCAGGCGGTGCTGGAACACCGGCTGACCCCGGGAGCCTGGTTGCGCGAAGAGGAATTGGCCACCGAATTCGGGGTCTCTCGCACCGTGATCCGACAGGCCTTGCAGCGGCTCGCCCAGGAGGAAGTGATCGAGCTGATGCACAACCGTGGCGCTCGCGTGCCCATGCCCAGCCTGGAAAATGCTACCCATGTGTTCGATGCGCGACGCACGGTGGAGTGCGAAATCGCGCGCCGGCTGGGCGGCCGGCTCACGCCTGCCCAGCACGCCGAACTCGAACAAATCGCTCAGGCTGAAGCCGATGCCGACGCCCGAGCTGACCGCGCCGAGGCGATTCGCTGCTCGGGCGAATTTCACCTGGCCCTGGCACGCATGCACGGCAACCCGGTGTACACCCGCCTGCTGTCGGGCCTGCTGCCGACCACTTCCTTGCTGATGGCACGCTTCAAGATGCATGGTGGTCAGGTGTGTGTGGCACACCGCCATGTGGATCTGATCGAGGCCCTGGCCCGTGGCGGTGCACCTGCGGCTGCGGAAATGCGGCGGCACCTGGGTGAGCTTGAAAGCTCCCTGACCCAGGGGCCGGTCAGTCCGCGACCCTTGCGTGATGTTTTTGCGTCTTACCGCGACAATGAGGAGCCAGGGGCGCCCTTGGCTGCAGGCCCCACTGTCGATTCGAAGGAGCCTGCATGACCACTGTCACATCCCGCATCGACGACCTGCGCATTGACAGCAAGCGTCTGTGGCAATCGCTGATGACCCTCGCGAGCATCGGCGCCACCCCCAAAGGTGGCGTAGCCCGCTTGGCACTGACCGACCTGGACCGGCAAGGACGAGACCTGGTGGTGCAATGGGCCCGCGAGGCTGGCATGCAGGTCACGGTCGACCGCATCGGCAACATCTTCATGCGCAGGCCGGGCCGGGACCCTCGACTGCCTCCGGTAATGACCGGCAGCCATATTGACACGCAGCCCACCGGGGGCAAGTTCGACGGCAATTACGGGGTGCTGGCTGGCCTGGAGGTGGTACGCACCCTCAACGATCACGGCATTCAGACCGATGCACCCATCGAAGTGGCCGTGTGGACCAACGAAGAGGGCTCGCGTTTTGTCCCGGTGATGATGGGCTCGGGTGTCTTTGCGGGCGCCTTCTCGCTCGAACATGCCTATGCCGCCACGGACACCAGCGGCCGCTCCGTTCGGGAAGAGCTCGAGCGCATTGGTTATATCGGTGCGGAGGTGCCCGGCGAACACCCCATCGGCGCCTATTTCGAGGCGCATATCGAACAAGGGCCGGTGCTTGAGGATGCCGGCATCACCATCGGGGTGGTCCAGGGCGTGCTGGGCATCCGCTGGTTCGATTGTGTGGTCAGGGGCATGGAGGCGCATGCCGGCCCCACGCCCATGGGCTTGCGCCGCGACGCCCTTCAGGTGGCGACCCATCTGATGCAGGAAGTTGTGGCCACAGCCCTGCGCCACGCGCCCCATGGTCGCGGCACGGTCGGCATGGTGCATGTGCATCCGAACAGCCGTAACGTGATCCCCGGCGAGGTGCGGTTTTCGATCGATCTGCGCAACCACACCGACGAGTCGGTCGAGCAGATGGCGCAGGAGGTGCGCGACTGTGCCCGGGCGCTGAGCTCCCGCACCGGGCTGCCCATCGAACTGACGCTGGTGTCGAGCTTCACGGCCCAGCAGTTTCATCCTGATTGCACGCAGGCCGTGGAGCGCGCTGCACGACTGCTCGGACACTCTCACATGCGCGTCGTCTCGGGTGCTGGCCATGATGCGGTGTATGCCGCACGTTGCGCACCGGCCGGCATGATCTTCATTCCCTGCAAGGACGGCATCAGCCACAACGAGGTCGAAGATGCCTTGCCCGAACATGTGAGCGCTGGTTGCAATGTCCTGCTGCATGCCATGCTCTCGCATTGCAAAGGCATCACATGACCCGGGCAGGCCCAGACCTCACAAGACTTAGGTTGACACCGCCTGCGCCAGACAGCGACAAGCCAAGCGCCTTCCCGGCTGGGGATTGAATGATCGATCCGAAAACCTGATTTCAAGCCGGGAAAACCGAATTTACAAATGCGCAGGCGGGTCCTATCCTGACCTCATGAAGCGCCCGAACATTCTCTACATCGTCGCTGACGACCTGGGTTTTGCAGATCTGGGCTGCTACGGCGGCCGCGACTCGGTGCACGGTCCCGTCTCGCCCCAGCTCGATGCCTTGGCCGCCAACGGGCTGCGCCTGACCGAGGGCTATGCCAACTCTCCGGTTTGCTCGCCCACGCGCTTCGCCCTGATGACGATGCGCTACCAGTACCGTATCCGTGGCGGCATGGAAGAGCCGATCAGCAGCAAGAGCAAGGGCAGCACCACCCTGGGCCTGCCGCCCTCGACTCCGACCCTGCCCTCGCTGCTGCGCGAGGCCGGCTACGACACGGCGCTGGTGGGCAAGTGGCACCTGGGCTACCCGCCCGCCTTCGGCCCGCTGCGCTCGGGCTATGACGAGTTCTACGGGATCATGGCCGGCGGTGTCGACTATTTCACCCATTGCTCGAGCAAGGGCGACCACGACCTGTACGCCGGGGAGGCCGAGCACCGCGAGCCGGGTTACCTGACCGACCTGCTCTCGCAACGCGCGGTCGACTACGTGCAGCGCAAGGCAGCCGCCGCCAAGGATGGCCGGCCCTTCTTCCTGAGCCTGCACTACACCGCGCCGCACTGGCCCTGGGAGACGCGCGACGATGCGCACGTGGCACAGCAGGTCAAGGACAACCTGTTCCACCTGGATGGCGGCAACATCCACACCTACCACCGCATGATCCAGCACATGGACGAGGGCATCGGCTGGGTGGTCGAGGCCCTGCGCCGCAACGGCGTGCTGCAGGACACGCTGATCGTGTTCACCAGTGACAACGGCGGCGAGCGCTTCTCGGACAACTGGCCCCTGGTGGGCGGCAAGATGGACCTGACCGAAGGCGGCATCCGTGTGCCCTGGATCGCCCACTGGCCGGCCGTGATTCCGCCGGGCCGCACCAGCGCGCAACTGTGCATGACGATGGACTGGTCAGCCACCCTGCTGGCGCTGGGCGGCGGGCAGGCCCATCCGGACTACCCGCTGGATGGCGTTTCCCTGGCGGGCGTGCTCCAGGACCCGTCCGCCACCTTCGAGCGGCCGCTGTACTGGCGCATGAACCACCGGCAGCAGCGCGCCTTGCGGTCGGGAGACTGGAAATACCTGAAGGTCGACGACCACGAATATCTGTTCAATCTCGCAGCCGATGCGCGCGAGCGCGCGAACCTGGCGGTACGCGAGCCCGATCGCTTCGAAGCGATGCGCCGCGCCTGGCTCGACTGGGCGCAGACGGTGCCGCAGATTCCGCAGGACGCCGGCGTGAGCCTGGGCTATTCGTACAAGGACATGCCACAGCGTTGATCACGCTCCTACGCAGGGCGGCGGCTTCGGTCGCGAGTCCGCCGTCAGCCCCTGAGACCTCAACGCTTGACAGGCCCCGCAGATAACTCGCTCCGGTCAGAGTCAAAGAACAGGATCCGGGTCAGGGTGCCCGCTGGATCACGATCAGGCTGGTTGAGGAAGATCTCTTGATTCAGGCGCCCGCTGAGGTCGGGGGTCTGTTTGAAGTCTCGCAGCGCAGGGGCGCGAAACGCCACCTCGAGCGAGTTGCGTACGCGCTCGAATACCGTCGGGACATCGCCACTCCCCTGCCCCAAGGCGCCGAGCAAGGCGGTCGTGAAAGGAGAGTTCCTCTGGCCAGGCAGGCTGTCCAGGGTCACTTGTCCCTTGGACGACGCGTAGAGGGTGACACTGCCGTTGTCCCGCCAGGAGCCACCCGCAGGCGGGGTGATCGACCGGCGCAACTGGGAAAGGTTGATGCCTGTCTTGACGATGTCCGCCCCGGATGCACCGCCGATTTCGACAGGAAGCATGATCTCGTCGCCATTCACCTGGGCAGCGTGGCCCGAGTAGAAGAAGACACCGATGCCGCCACGCGCCGCCAGCGTTTGCTCGAACTGCGCGACCAGAGACAGCATCGCCTCGCGTTCGAGGTTATTGGCCTTGGTCACCTTGAACCCCCTCGCACGCAGCGCGTCGGCCATGGCATCAGCGTCAGCGGCCGAGCCGAGAAGCTTCGGAGCATGACGGTAATCGGCGTTCCCGATCACCAGCGCCAGGCGGGGTCCGACCTCCTGCACACCGGAAGCCAGGGCTGCGCCCGCAAGACCGGCAAAGAGCATGAAAGCCGTCGCCAGGCGAGCCATGAAACGATTACTCACGACAATGGCCTTCCGCAAGTTCTTGTTCGTTGGTCAGTTTAACCATTATCAGCGGACTGGTCGCTCAGATGCCCTTGGGCCGGGCCACGCTCATGCCGCGGTCACGCACCGGCAGTTCCAGCACGCGCACCGCACTGCCCTCACGCACGCTCAGGCGGATGGGGCTGCCTGCCAGCCCGCGCGCCCACACCTGCTTGTAGAACGCCTCCAGCGTGCGTACCGGCTGATCGTCCACCGCCAGCACCCAGTGGCCGGGGCGCACGCCACCAGCCTCGGCGGGGCTGTTCGGGTTGACGCGCGTGATGCGTACACCCCCGCCCAGTTCGGCCGCATTGACCCCCAGCCAGGGCCGCTTGGCCTGCGGGTTCTCGCCGGTGCGAAGCAGGTCGTCCAGGACCGGCGCCAGCACGTCGACGGGCACGAACAGGTTGCCGGGCAGCACGTTGGGGCTGTCGTCGGGCAGGACGTCGCGCAGCGCCAGGTTGCCCACGCCCACCAGCTCGCCGGCCTGGTTGAACAGGCCCGCGCCAGAGTGGTTGATCGGAACCAGGGGAGAGGTATACAGAGCGGACTCCAGGTGGTACTCCCAGTAGCCGGTGAAGGAGCGCGCGTCGACCAGGCGTACGGCGCCAGCCTGTCGCGGGTCGCTGCCGGTAATGAACAGCAGTGGGCTGCCCTTGGACAGCGCCGCGGCCGAGCCCAGGCGCACGGGCTCGACCCCGGCCAGGGGAAACAGCGGCCGCAGCAAGCCCAGGCCATTCACGAAGTCGTAGGCCACCAGCTGCGCGGGCAGGCGCTTCTGGTCACGCGTGACGATCTCGATCCGCTCGGCCTCCAGCACCAGATAGCCGATGGTCAGGACCAGCCCCTGCGGCGCGATGACAACGCCGGTGCCTTCGCGCCGACGGCCCAGGGTTCGGGCCGAAGCGGCGTCGTCGATCACGCTGACCTCCACACCGACTGTGGCGGCCTGCAGGGATTGCAGGCGCTGGCGCGCGGCATCCTCGGCGGGCGCAGGCGCCTGCGCCCGCACGGGTGAGACGTTCAGGACGCACGCGCATGCGAGCGCAATGCCGGCGAAGAGGCGTCGACGCGTTCGGTCCGGGGTGCTTGGGGCCATGGCCATCTCCTGCGGTGTGGTGCTTGCCGGCCAGTGCCGACATCGGGAATCGGGTGGACGCCGGGTGGACGCCGGGTGGACGAACCGACTCTTGTTTAAGATGACATCAATTTGGAGCCTATTCTGGCCGCTTCACAGGGATCTGCCTACACCCCTCATGAATCCTTCTAAAGTAGTCAACATGCCCTCACTCCTTATCCGTTTTGCGCGCTTGTCCGCGTACGCCGCCGGCCTGCTGGCGCTGTTTTCGGGCCTGGCGTATGCCGCTCCCGCGGAACGCGCCACCCGCAGCGCCCTGATCATCGCCATCTCCAAGTACGGCCCGCCCAATATCCCCACGCTGGAGGGCGTACCCCACGACGTGACCAGCGCCCGCGCGATCGCGCAGGCCATGGGTATCCCGGACCAGCGCATTACCGTGCTGCGCGACGCGCAGGCCACCAAGGCCGGCATCCTGCAGGCGCTGGAAAACCTGGGCCGTACCGTCAGCGAGGGCTCTCGGGTCCTGGTGTATTTCTCGGGACACGGCACGCGCTGGCCGGAACGCGGCGGCGGCTGCAAGGAAGGCCTGATGGCCTATGACGGAGACACCCTGACCAACGAAGAGATCGCCCAGCGCACCCGCCGCATGAGCGAGCTGGCCGACAAGGTGATCGTGATGTTCGACGCCTGCCACTCCGAGGGTGTGACCCGGCGCGCGGCCACCACGCGCTCGATCGCGGAAGGCAAGCTCACCCCCAAGTTCTTCCTCAAGGCCGGCGCGGGCGAGAACGCATGCGCCGCCAACAACGTGCCGACGCGCAGCCTGCTGGATGCCTCGACCCGCCTGGGCGCGCTCAGCGAAAACTTCGTGCAGATCACGTCCTCGCGCGCCAACGAGGTGAGCTACGACGAACCCGGCAAGGGTGGCATGGCCACCCAGGGCGTGCGTGACTGCCTGCTCGGACGGGCCCGCGACCGCGACGCCTCCGGCGCCGTCTCGATGGCCGAGATCGAGCAGTGCGCACAGACCTTCATCGACGAGAAGTTCAAGGCCGAGCCGCAGTTGCGCCATCACGTGAGCGTCTCCGGCAACCGCAACCTGGTGCCGGTATCCACCGTGCGGCCGCCCCCTGCGCCCCCCGCTGCTCCGGTCATGGTGGCCGCGGCGCCGCCAGCACCGGCACCGGTCGCGGCACCCTCGCCCGTGCGCCCGCCCGCGCCTGTGGCACCGGTCCGCCCCCCGCCGGCGGCGGCGCCCGTGGCCACGCCTGCTGCACCCGTCACACCAGCGCCGGCTCCCGTGGCCGTCACGCCGCCGGCACCTGCGCCCATTGCACCAGCGCCTGTTGCAGCGCCCGCGCCCGCGCCCGCACCCGCACCCGCACCCACGCCGGTCGCCGTGCCTGCGCCCCCCGCACCGGTGCAGCCCCTGGCGCCGCCGCAGGTGGTGGCCGTGGCGCCCCCGGCGCCCCTTGCACCGCCCACTCCTGCCGCGCCCGCGCCCTCCAGCCTCCCGGTGGCCGCGCCGTCACCGGCACCCGCGCCCCTGGTCGAACCGCCTGCGCCCCCGGTGGAGCCCGCGCTCGCCTCGCTGGCCACGCTCAAGGAGATCGAGGCCCAGCGCAATCCGAAGCGCCGGGTGGACGTCACCCTGGACAAGAGCGAGCTGCGTATCGGCAAGGATCCCCTGAACCTGAAGATCCGAGCAGCGCGTGACGGCTATGTCTACCTGGTGCTGCTTGGCAGTGACCGAAAGAGCTTCTACGTCCTGTTCCCGAACGGCCTGGACCGCGACAACGCCATCCGCGCCAACGTGCCCATGACGCTGCCCCGTCCCGACTGGAAGGTTGTGGCCCAAGGACCGGCCGGCCTGGACCACATGCTGGTGGTGGTATCCGACACGCCGCGCGACCTGAGCGCGCTCACGCTCTCGCCGCCCGATGCCAAGGCGCCCTTCACCTTTGCGCTGAACGACCTGCCCGGGCGCGCGGCGCTGTTCGACTTCTTCTCCGGCGCCGGCGTGACGGGATCCTCCGAGTCCTTCGGCGCCAAGCTGGTCACCATCAAGGAGGTTCGCTGATGTTCCGTGCTTCCCTGAGCTGCGTCGCCATCGCCGCCATCGCCAGCCTGGTCCCGGCCTGGGCCCAGCAGGCGCCCCTGCGTGACGCTTCGGTCAACGAGATGGTCGAGCGCCTGGCGCCCCCGCCCGCGGGCGCGGCCACGACGCGCAGCATGCGCAACCTCGTGCCCCAGAAGCGCGAGCTGGACCTGGTGGTGCAGTTCGACTTCGACTCGGCGCGCCTGCAGGCGGCCAGCCGCCCGCTGCTGCAGAACCTCGCAGAGGCCATGGCCACCTCGCGCCTGTCCGGGACCCGCTTCCTGGTGCAGGGACACACCGACGCCAAGGGCACCGCCGCCTACAACGAGGCGCTCTCGGCCCGCCGCGCCCAGGCGGTGGCCGAATTCCTGCAGTCCAAGGGCGTCGCCGCAAGCCGGCTGCAGACCGAGGGCAAGGGCTTCAACGAGCTGCTGCTGAAGGACCAGCCCGAGGCGCCAGAGAACCGGCGCGTGCGCATCGTCGCCATGGAGTGAGGCCAGGTCACTCTGCGAGGAACAAGGCCTGCAGGTCGCTCAGGAAATCGAAGCCACGCTCGGTCGGCTGGACCCGGTCCAATGACCGCAGCACCAGACCGCGCTCCTGGGCCTGTGACAGGGCACGATCGATCGCCGACACCGGCAGCCCCGTGCGCTCGAAAAAATCGCGCAGCAGGAAGCCCTCGCGCAGTCGCAGCGCGTTGAGCATGTACTCGAAGGGCAGGTCGGCGCGCGCCACCTCGTGCTGCTGGGCCACTGCGTCGCCGCCGCGCGCGTGGTCCATGTACAGGCGCGGCTCGCGATAGCGCACCTGCCGCACCACCCGGTGCGCGAAACTGAGCTTGGTGTGCGCGCCCGCACCGATGCCCAGGTAGTCGCCGAACTGCCAGTAGTTCAGGTTGTGCCAGCAGCGGTGGCCCTCCCGCGCGTAGGCCGACACCTCGTAGCGTTGCAGCCCCACGGCCTGCGTCAGCTCGGTGATGCGATCGAGCATGGCATAGGCCGTGTCGTCCGGCGGCAGCTCGGGTGGGAACTTCGCGAAGTAGGTGTTGGGCTCCAGCGTGAGGTGGTAGATCGACAGGTGCGGCGGCGCCAGCGCCAGGGCCTGGCGCGCGTCGGCCTCGAGCTGCTCCAGGGTCTGGCCCGGCAGCGCGTACATCAGGTCGATGTTGAAAGTGTCGAATGCAGAGGCGGCCTCTTCGCAGGCCGCCAGCGCCTGCGCGCGGTCATGCACCCGCCCCAGGGCCTTCAGGTGCGCGTCGTTGAAGCTTTGCACGCCGACAGACAGGCGCGTCACGCCTGCGGCACGGAAGGCACGGAAGCGCTCCTTCTCGAAGGTTCCGGGGTTGGCCTCCAGCGTGATCTCGCAGTCGGCCTCGAGCCGCAGGCGGGCGCGCACGTCGCTGATCAGGCGGTCGATGCCCGCGGGCGAGAACAGGCTGGGCGTGCCGCCGCCGATGAAGATGCTGTGCACGCCACGCCCCCAGACCAGGGGCAGGGCCTGCTCCAGGTCGGCCACGAGCGCGTCCAGGTAGGCCTGCTCGGGCAACTCGCCCACGGACTCGTGCGAGTTGAAGTCGCAGTACGGGCACTTCTTCAGGCACCAGGGCAGGTGCACGTACAGGGACAGCGGCGGCGGCGCCCCGAGCTGCAGGGTGCCGGGGCGCATGTAGTGGGTCAGGTCCCGGCGCATCCCGCCCGGGCCCGCATCCGCCATCACCAGCGCTCCTGCATCAGCCGCAGCATCTCGCGCGCGGCCAGTCCGCGGTGGCTGTTCGCGTTCTTCACGTCAGGGGGTAGCTGCGCGAAGGTCTGACCGAAGGCGGGGATGTACATCACCGGGTCGAATCCGAAGCCGTGCTCGCCCACGGGGGCGCGGGTGATTTCTCCCGCCGCACGGCCCACCGCGATGAGCGGCTCGGGATCGTCGGCGCTGCGCATCGCCACCAGGGTGCTGACCAGCGCGGCGCGGCGGTTCTCCACGCCCTGCATCTGCTCCAGGAGCGCGCGCACGTTGTGGTCGTCGCCCTTGGGGTAGCCGAACTGCGTGGCGTAGTAGGCGGTATCCACGCCCGGCAGGCCGCCGAAGGCGTCCACGCACAGGCCGGCGTCGTCGGCCAGCGCCGGCAGGCCGCTCTCGCGCGCCGCATGGCGCGCCTTGGCCAGGGCGTTCTCCACGAAGGTGCGGTGCGGCTCCTCGGCCTCGCCTAGCCCCAAGTCGGCCTGGCGCACCAGCTTTACCCCCAGGGGCGCGAACATGGCCTGCAGCTCGGCGAGCTTGCCCCGGTTGTTGGAGGCCAGCACGAGGGTATCGATCATCGGGCGCTCAGGCCGCTGCCGGCCGCGGGGATTGCAGGGCCTGCGCCTGCAGCGTCACGAGCTCGGCGATGCCCTTTTCCGCCAGTTGCAGCAGGCGGTCCATCTCGGCTCGGGTGAAGGCCACGCCTTCGGCCGTGCCCTGCACCTCCACGAAGTGCCCGGCGCCGGTCATGACCACGTTCATGTCGGTGTCGCAGGCCACGTCTTCGATGTACTCCAGGTCCAGCAGCGGCGTGCCCTTCACGATGCCCACCGAGATCGCGGCCACCGGTCCGGTGACAGGCGATGCGGCCAGCTTGCCCTGTGCCAGCAGCAGGTTCACCGCGTCCTGGGCGGCCACGAAGGCGCCGGTGATGGCGGCGGTGCGGGTGCCGCCGTCGGCCTGCAGCACGTCGCAATCCAGGTGCAGGGTGCGCTCGCCCAGGGCCTTGAGGTCGAACACCGCGCGCAGCGAACGGCCGATCAGGCGCTGGATCTCCTGGGTACGGCCGCTTTGCTTGCCGCGTGCAGCTTCGCGGTCGCCGCGGGTGTGGGTGGCGCGCGGCAGCATGCCGTATTCCGCGGTGACCCAGCCCTCGCCGCTGCCCCGCTTGTGCGGCGGCACCTTGTCCTCCACGGAGGCGGTGCACAGCACGCGGGTCTGACCGAACTCGATCAGGACGGAGCCTTCGGCATGGATGGTGTAGCCACGGGTGATGCGCACCGGGCGCAGCTGGTCGGCGCGGCGGCCGGCGCTTCGTTGAAAGGAGGTCATGGAGGGGAATGCTAACAACGTGCCACCCGGCCCCCCACGGGGCGGGTGGTCAGCGGCCCCGAAGGCGGCGGATCGCTTCGTTGATTTCGGCGATGGAGCGCTCGATGGCGGCGTCGTCGAGGTCGTCGACTGCCAGGTCCGGGGCCGGCGGGCGGGCGCACTGGATGGTGGAGGCGAAGGCGCCCTGGCCCAGACCCTCGGTGGACACACCATGCAGCGAATCGGCAGCGGCCGGCGTCTCCCATTCGGCCGCGACGAGCGTGACGTTGTCACCCTGCGGCCCGCCCGCGCGCAGGGCTTCTTCGGCCAGCTGCGGCACGGCCTCGTGCACCGGCAGGGCCTGCAGCCGCTGGATGATCACCGGCTCGGGCAGACTGTCCCAGAGCCCGTCCGAACACAGGAGAAACTTGTCCTGCTGACGCAGGCGCAGGGGGCCACCCAGGTCGTGAATGGGTTTCGAGGGCGATCCGAGGCAGGTGAAAAGCAGGTTGCGGTGGAGGGCGTCCTCGCCCCGGCCCGCCTTTACCTGGTGCGCCAGGTAGGAATGGTCGCGCGTGCGCGCGAGCAGGCACCCGTCACGCACGAGGTACAGGCGCGAATCGCCGCAATGGATCCAGGTGAGCGCGCCCCCCTGCACGAGGGCCGCCACCAGCGTGGTGCGGGGCGGATCGGCCAGTCCCTGGGCCTGCGCGTGGCGCGTGATGGCCTGGTGCGCCGCCAGCAGCGCGGTCCCCAGGAAGGTGGTCGGGCAGGCCACCTGCGGCGCAGCCTCGCGCTGGAAGCGCACGGCCAGGGTCTGCAGGGCGATCTGCGCGGCGAGGTCCCCGCCGGGATGTCCTCCCATGCCGTCGGCCAGGATGAACAGGGCCGACTCGCGGGTGTAGCAGTAGCCCATACGGTCTTCGTTGCGGGCGCGACCGCCCCGGCGGCTGACCTGGAAGACGGAGAATTTCATCGGGCGTTCCGCGCCGGCGCCAGCTGCAGGCCCAGGCGCGCGGCCAGGGTCTGACGCACCGGCTGCGGCTCGGGCTCGCGGCTCAGGGCGCGTTGCAGCGCGAACACCGACTGCGGGCGCGCGAGTGCGTCCAGCTGCATGCACCAGCGCACCACGTCGATGAGGGAGTCGGAGTAGGCCGGGCGCAGGCGCTCCAGCGCCGCGGGCAGGCCGTCGCCCGCCTGCCGCTGCGGCACGTCAGGCGGCGGCGCACCGTGCATGCAGGCGTAGAGGCTGGCGCCGATCGCGTAGATGTCGGTCCAGGGGCCGAGGTCCTGGTCCCGGCGGTACATCTCGGGCGCAGCGAAGCCCGGGGTGTACATGGGCCGCACAAATTGACCCTCCTTGGCCAGCACCTCGCGGGCCGCGCCGAAATCGAGCATGACGGCGCGGTCGTCGTCGGTGATGAAGAGGTTGGCGGGCTTGAGGTCCAGGTGCAGCATCTTGCGCTGGTGCACGATGCGCAGGCCCCGCAGCACCTCGTCGAACAGCGAGCGGATGGTGGCCTCACCCAGCACGCGCGCCTGCCGCAGGTCGCGTGCGGCGAGGATGAAGTCCTGCAGGGTAGCGCCCTCCAGGTGGTTCATCACCATGTAGACGGTGTCGTTCTCGCGGAAGAAATTGAGCACGCCTACCACCGAGGCGTGCGAGATCTGGGCCAGGGCACGGCCCTCCTCGAAGAAGCTCTTGAGGCCCAGGCGGTACAGGGAGAGCTTGTCTGGCGGGACCTGGGGCAGGCACTGGCCAGGCTCTCGGGTGGCCAGCGACGCCGGCAGGTACTCCTTGATGGCGACCTGCTGGCCATCGGGCGCAACCGCCAGGTAAACGATGCCGAAGCCACCCGCCGAGAGCTTGCGCAGCAGGCGATAACCACCGACGAGCGTGCCAGCCGGGAGGGCGGCAGGTGTGAGCTTTGACATAATGAAGAAGGCCGCAGGCGATGCCGCCTCAAAGTTCCCGCACAGCCCTGATAAATAGTACAAAAGTAACAAAATGCCAGTTTACAGCATGACCGGCTATGCCAGCGCCCAGTCCAGCGGCGCCGCGCAGGGGACCGGTCCTGCCACGGCGAGGCTGGGCGTGGAGATCCGCGCAGTCAACAGCCGCTTCCTGGACCTCTCCTTTCGCCTGGCCGAAGACCTGCGCCAGCACGAGCCGGCGCTGCGTGAACTGCTGCAGTCCCGGCTCAAGCGCGGCAAGGTGGAAGTCCGCGCAGGCCTGGAGGCCGCCAGCGCCAGCGACCTGCGCGAACCCGATACCGAGCTGCTGCAGCGCCTGCGCGCCCTGCAGGAGCAGGTGCGGCAGGTGCTGCCGGATGCGCGCCCCCTGGGCGTGGCTGACGTGCTGCGGCTGTCCGCTGCAGGCCAGGCCGGCGCGGCCGACGCGGGCGCGTCGCTGATGCCTCTGGCCGAGCAGGCGCTGCAGGCCCTGCTCTCGGCGCGTGCGCGCGAGGGCGCCCGCCTGGCCGACATGCTGCGCGGTCACCTGGCCCAGCTGCGGACCCTGGCCGCCCAGGCGCGGCCGCTGGTCCCTCAACTCGTCGAGCAGCAGCGCACGCGCTTCCTCGAGCGCTGGCAGGACGCCATGGGTCTGGGTGCCCAGGCCGGCGCGGGCGCCGCCCCGGACGCGGCGCAGGACCGCGCCCTGGCCGAGGCCACCGCTTTTGCCATCCGCATCGACGTGGCCGAGGAACTCACCCGCCTGGCCGCCCACCTGGACGAGATCGAGCGCCTGCTGGCCAAGGGCGGCGAGTCGGGCAAGCGCCTGGACTTCCTGATCCAGGAACTGCACCGCGAGGCCAACACCCTGGGCTCCAAGTCGGCCGCCCTGGAGCTGACCCGCATCTCGGTGGACATGAAGGTGCTGATCGAGCAGATGCGCGAGCAGGTCCAAAACATCGAATAAAGGCTTTTTCCGTGGACTACCCAGGCAACCTCTTCGTCGTCGCGGCGCCCAGCGGCGCGGGCAAATCCAGCCTGGTCAAGGCGCTCATGGAGCTGGACGCGCAGGTGCAGCCCTCGGTGTCACACACCACCCGGGCCCCGCGCGGCCAGGAGAAGCACGGGCGCGAGTACTTCTTCGTCTCGCCCCAGGAATTCGACGCCATGGTGCTGGCCGATGCCTTCGTCGAGTGGGCCAATGTGCACGGCAACCGCTATGGCACCTCCAAGAAGGCCATCGAGGAACGCATCGCCTCGGGCGCCGACGTCATCCTCGAAATCGACTACCAGGGCGCCGTCCAGATCAAGCGCATCTTCACCAACGCCGTCCTGATCTTCATCCTGCCCCCCAGCTTGGAAGAATTGCGCTCGCGCCTGGAGCGCCGGGGCGAGGACAGGCCCGAAGTCATCGAGCTGCGCCTGAAGAACGCCGCCGAGGAGATGGCCCAGGTGAGGGAATTTGACTTCGTTATAATCAACGAGTTGTTTGAGCGCGCGCTGTTCGACCTCAAGACCATCGTCCACGCCCAGCGGCTGAAGTTTTCGGCCCAGCGGCGGACCCGGGCCGACACCTTCAAGGCCCTGCACATCACCTGAATCCGGAGAGCTTTCATGGCCCGCATCACCGTTGAAGACTGCCTGCAGAAGATCCCCAACCGCTTCCAGCTGGTGCTGGCCGCGACCTACCGCGCCCGCATGCTCAGTCAGGGCCACGCGCCCAAGATCGAGAGCAAGAACAAGCCTGGCGTCACCGCCCTGCGCGAGATCGCCGATGGCAAGATCGGGCTGGAGATGCTCAAGAAAGTCCCGGGCTGAGCCGCCCGCTCTGACGTTGCGGCGGCCCGCCCGGCCCGCCCCCCATGAAAAGCACCGCGAGCCGGTGCTTTTTTCTTGGCCGTTTCCCACCCCAGGGGCCTCGCGCTACATTTGAGGGATGAGTGCGGTGCTCGACCCCTCTTCAGGCAAACGCAAGCGTTCGGCCCCTGCCGTCCCCAGTTCCGCGCAAGCCAAGGCGGCAGCGGCCAGCTTTGCCGCGCTCATGGCCAAACTGGACTACCTGGACGCTGGCGAGATCGAGCAGGTGCGACAGGCCTACCGCTTCGCCGACGAGGCCCACCTGGGCCAGATCCGCGCCAGCGGGGATCCCTACATCACCCACCCGATCGCGGTGGCGGCCCAGTGCGCACAGTGGAAGCTGGACGCCCAGGCCCTGATGGCGGCCCTGCTGCATGACGCCATCGAGGACTGCGGCGTCACCAAGCCCGAACTGATCGAGCGCTTCAGCGCCCCGGTGGCCGAACTGGTGGACGGCCTGACCAAGCTGGACAAGCTGCAGTTCAACACCCGCGAGGAGAACCAGGCCGAGTCCTTCCGCAAGATGCTGCTGGCGATGGCGCGTGACGTACGCGTGATCCTGATCAAGCTGGCCGACCGATCGCACAACATGCGCACGCTGGCCGACGTGCCGCGCGCCAAGTGGCACCGGATTTCCGCCGAGACGCTGGAAATCTACGCGCCTATCGCCAACCGCCTGGGCCTGAACCAGACCTACCGCGAGCTGCAGGAACTGGCCTTCAGCCACCTGCAGCCCTGGCGCCACGCGGTCCTGTCGAAGGCGGTGGCCAAGGCGCGAAGCCGCCGGCGCGACCTGATTCAGAAGGTGCAGCGCGACGTCGAGACGGCCTTCGAGGCGGCCGGCCTGAAGATCCGTCTGGCGGGGCGCGAAAAGACGCTCTATTCCATCTACCGCAAGATGGACGAGAAGCACCTGAGCTTCGCGCAGGTCACCGACATCTACGGCCTGCGCGTCATCGTGCCCACGCTGATCGACTGCTACACCGCTCTGGGCATCGTGCACCAGATGTACAAACCGGTGCCGGGCCGCTTCAAGGACCACATCGCCATCCCGAAAGTGAACGGCTACCAGTCGCTGCACACCACCCTGGTCGGCCCCTCGGGCGTGAATGTGGAATTCCAGATCCGCACCGAGACCATGCACGTGGTGGCCGAATCCGGCGTGGCGGCCCACTGGCTGTACAAGGCCAACCCCTCGCAGGCTGAGGCTGCGGACCGCACGGGCGCCACCTGGCTGCAGTCCCTGCTGGACATCCAGCACGAGACCCGCGACGCCGCCGAGTTCTGGGACCACGTGAAGATCGATCTGTTTCCCGACGCGGTCTACGTGTTCACCCCCAAGAGCCAGATCCTGGCCCTACCCCGCGGGGCCACCGTGGTCGATTTCGCGTACGCGATCCACAGCAACATCGGTGACCACGTGGTAGCCGGCCGCATCAACGGTGCGCAGGTGCCCCTGCGCACCGAACTGAAAAACGGCGACGTGGTCGAAGTGGAAACAGCACCCGCCTCCGCACCCGATCCGGCCTGGCTCGGGTTCGTGCGCACCGGTCGCGCGCGCTCCAAGATCCGCCACCACCTCAAGACCATGGCCCAGGCCGAGTCCCTGGGCCTGGGCGAGAAGCTGCTGACACAGGCCCTGCGAGCCGAGGGCATCGAGCGGCTGCCAGCGGCCGGCGACACGGACCAGGGGGTGTGGGACAAGCTGCTGCGGTTCACCGGCAACCGCAACCGCGACGAACTGCTGATGGACATCGGCCTGGGCAAACGCATTGCCGGCATCGTGGCCAAGCGCCTGGTGGCCCTGCTGACCGAGAGCGGCGAGAAGCCCGATGCCCTGCTCATGACGCGCGAGCGCTTCACCGCGCACGAGAACCCCGCGCACGGCGCTGTGATCCTCGACGGCAGCGAGAACGCCTCGGTGCAATATCCCAGCTGCTGCCGCCCGGTGCCCGGGGACCGCATCGTGGGCTACCTGGGCCGCGGCGAAGGCCTGGTGGTGCACACCGAGGACTGTGCCAGCGCGCGGCGCCTCCTGAACAAGGACAGCGAGCGCTTCATCGGTGTGGAATGGTCAGACGAACCAGTGCGCTCGTTCGAGACCCACCTGGTGGTCACCGTGGGCAACGGCAAGGGCGTGCTCGCACGCGTCGCATCGGCGCTGGCCGGCGCGGAGGCCGACATCACCCACTTGGACATGGACGAAGACCGCGCCCAGGACGCCGCGGACCTGCGTTTCCTGGTGGCGGTGCGTGACCGCAGCCACCTGGACACCGTGATGCGCGCGATCAAGCGCATTCCCGACGTGCTGCGCGTGCAGCGCGGGCGCCGCGCCACCTGAACATCCAGCTTCAGGGCGCGGGGTAGCGCACCTGAAGCACCTCGATCTCCTGCGGGCCCGCAGGCGTCTGCAGCTTCACGACATCGCCCTCGCGCGCCTTCAGCAGCGCCCGCGCAATGGGGGAGATCCAACTGACCTGCCCCTGGCGGCTGTCGGCCTCGTCGATGCCCAGGATGGTGACCTCGCGCTCCTGGCCGGCCTCATCGGCGTAACGCACCGACGCACCGAAGAACACCTGGTCACGCCCGTGGTGCGCACTGGGGTCCGTGACTTCAGCGATCTCCAGGCGCTTGGTGAGGAAGCGGATACGGCGGTCGATCTCGCGCAGTCGCTTCTTGCCATAGAGGTAGTCGCCATTCTCGGAGCGGTCGCCGTTGCTGGCGGCCCAGTGCACCACCTCGACGACGCGCGGTCGCTCGTCATCGATCAACTGCAGCAATTCGGCGCGCAGGCGGGCATAGCCTGCGGGCGTGATGTAGTTGCGCGCGCCTGCCGGCACCGGCGGCACGCCCGGGGGCAGATCGTCGTCGTCGGCGTCGGTTTCGCGGGTGAAGGCCTTGTTCATGTTCCAAGCGGGGCACAGGGACTCCGCGCAGGATAGCGGGCGCGGCGGGTGGCGTCTGCAGAGCGCTCCTACAGGGGCCGCGGCCCCCGCCTGACAGCCCGGCCCGAGGGGCGCTGCCCAGAATCGCGCGATGCATGCAGACGCGCCCCCTGGGCAGGCGGCCGAGGCCGCACGGTACGCCGTCTTGCGTCGCATCGGGCCGGCACTGCGGCACGACCTGATCGTGAACCTTCAGGCCGTAGGCATGATGACCGAGGTGGCCGCCGCGAGGCTGGACCACGCGATCCCGCCGCTGGCCGACCTGCGGCAGCAGCTCGCGCGCATCCACCGCGGCACGCGCGAGGCGATCGCCAACTCGCTGCGCGTGGCGAGCTGGCTGGCACCCCCGGAGGACGACAGCATCGGACTGCAAGAGGGCGTTCAGGAGTGCCTCGCGCTGGTGCGCAGCGGGCTCGAGTTTCGTGGCCATGTCCTGCGGTCTGACCTGCAGCCCCCCCCGGACTTCGAGGTGTCTAGCGCCACGCTCCGACCCCTGCTCCTGGCCGGCCTGCTGTACCTGGCGGACCGGGAAGCTGCACCAGGCGAATTGACGGTGTGCGCGCACCTGGATGCCGGAATCGATACCAGCCAGGATGCCGGGTACGCGACGCTGGCCTTGTCACGGTCACCTGCGGGCAGTGCTGACCGCGCCGGTGCAACGCACGATGCTGACGCGCCTTACAGGCCAGTACATGCCGGGGATGTCCGCGCGCTGGCCCGTGACGGGCGGATCGACCTGCAGCTGGAAGACCGCCGCGTCTTCATCCGCCTGCCGCGCCTGATGGCGACCTCGCCGCTGCAGATCGCGCCAGTGTGAGGCGGCTCACGCCGGCAGGTGGCCCGGCCGGTCGATATACGCCTCCAGCGCTTCGATCGGCAGGGGCCCGGCATACAGGTGCCCCTGGAAGGCCTCGCAGCCGTGACCCAGCAGGAAGTCACGCTGGGCCTCGGTCTCCACGCCCTCGGCGATCACGTCCAGGCGCAGGCTCTGCGCCAGGCCGATGATGGTGCGGGCGATCGCGGCATCGTTGGCATCGGTCAGGAGGTCCTTCACGAATTCGCGGTCGATCTTGAGCTGGTCGAGCGGCAGCCGTTTCAGGTAGGACAGCGAGGAATAGCCCATACCGAAGTCGTCCAGCGAGAGCGCCACACCCATGGCCTTGAGGTTCCCCATCTTGGCGACGGTGACCTCGATGCCGTCGGCCAGCAGGCTCTCGGTCAGCTCCAGCTTTAGCCTGTCGGGGGCGACGCCTGCACGCGCGATGGCCTCCATCACTCCGTCAACGAACTGTGGGTCACGAAACTGGCGTGCGCTCACGTTCACCGCGATCGAGAGATGGCGGCGCTCTGGTCGGCGCGCCCACCGGGCCAGCTGCGCGCAGGCCTGCTCCAGGACCCAGCGCCCGACGTCCAGGATCAGGGAGGTTTCTTCGGCCGTAGCGATGAACTGCGAGGGCAATACCCGGCCGCGAACGGGATGCGCCCAGCGCAGGAGGGCCTCCACCCCGGTGATGCGCCCCTGCCGGTCTACCTGCGGCTGGTAATCCAGCAGGAACTGCGCCTCGCGCCAGGCCTGCCGCAGGTCGGCCGCGAGCGCAGCGTTCGCGCTGGCCACTGCCTGCATCTGCGGGTCGAAGAAGCACACTGCATTGCGGCCGGCGCGCTTGGCCTGGTACATGGCCAGGTCGGCCTGCTTCAGGAGTTCGCTCACCGCCACCTGCTGCGGGCCGAAGACCGTGACCCCGATGCTGCAGGTGCTGTGGTGCAGGGTCCCCGGCAAGGGATAGGGCTCGCCCAGGGCGCGCAGGATGCGGTCCGCCACAGCGGCGGCCCGGTCGGCGGCGTCCTGCGCGCGTGCCTCGGCAGGCGGCTGCAGCAGGACGACGAACTCGTCACCGCCCAGGCGCGCCACGGTGTCCTCGGGGCAGATGCAGGTGCGCAGGCGCCCGGCCACCTGCTGCAGCAACTGGTCGCCCCGCTGGTGGCCCAGCGTGTCATTGAGCACCTTGAAGTTGTCCAGATCGATGAACATCAGCGCACCACCCTGCGCGCCGGCCGACCGGTCCAGGGTGGCATGCAGGCGGTCCAGCAGCAGCTGCCGATTGGGCAGGCCGGTGAGCGCGTCGTAGAAGGCCAGGTAGCGGATCTTCTGTTCGGCCGCCTTGCGCTCGGTGACGTCGCGGCCCACCGCCACCCAGTGCGTGAGCCGGCGCGACTTGTCCCACACCGGCGAGATGTCCAGATCCACCCAGAACGGCTCGCCGTCGCGGCGGTAGTTGATCAGGTCCACGCGTACCGGCTGCCACTGCTCCAGGGCGCTGCGGATCTGCGAGAGGCGGTCACGCTGGGTCTGCGGGCCCTGAAGCAGCCGCGGCGACCGGCCCAGCACCTCCTGGCGGCTGTAGCCGGTGCGCGCCTCGAAGGCGTCGTTGACGAAGACGATGCGCGGTCCGGGCTCGTTGAAGGGGCCCGCCTCGGTGATGATCACCAGGTCATTCAGGCGCGCGATGCTGCCTTCGAGCAGGCGCAGCTGCTCCTGCGACTGCCGGCGCGCGGTCACGTCGCGAAGCTGCAGGGCCAGGCCATTGGCGAAGCGCTCGCCGCGCAGCTCCAGCCACTGGCTCTGGCGCGCATCGAGCGCCTCCACTTCCAGCGGCCGGCCCTGCAGGATGGCCGCGCGCACCTGCTCCTCGACCGGCAGGCGCGCGGTCTTCTGGAACAGGGCCCAGACCGCCCGCCCCTGCAGGCTGAGCGCCGCCCGCCCCAGCAGCCGCTCGGCCTCGGGGTTGAGGTAGGTGAACCGGCCTTCGCCGTCGACGGTGGCCAGCGCGCCCGCAGTCACCGCGCGCGGCGAGATCGCCTGGATCGCGCCCTCGACCGCCTCGATCTGCCCCAGCGCGTCGCGCACGGCATGCCCGAGCACGCGCACCCATCGCAGGCGCCCCTGGGCGGTGACGACCTGCGCCTGGGTGTCAAAGGGTCGGCCTTGGCACGCGCATACGTCCACGCGGGCCTGCAGGTCCTCGCGCCATCCGGGGGCAAGGAACTCCAGACCACGCACGGCGTCCAGGGGCCACCCCAGGAGAGCCGACAGGCCCTCCGATCCCCGCAGCGCGCCAGTGGCGAGGTCCAGGCGCCACAGGCTGGCCTCGGTCGCCTGCTCCAGCAGGGTCATGGCACTGGGAGGTACCGTCATGCCGGCATCGGGGTCCGCATCGGCATGGCCGGTCGGCAGATGGGTGGCTTTGCGCTCGAGGGTCATGGGCAGGTCGGGACACGGCACACGGGGTGTCTGCACTGTCCGACGCGATTTGACGCCCGTGTGCCCCGCGGACTCAACACGCTGCGGCGTAGAGTGGTAACGGTTTGCTAACGGACTGCCCTGACGGACCGCCCATGGATCCGACCGCCCTTCACGCCTACGTGGTCGAGGACAACCCCAGCCTGTGCGAGACCCTGGTCGGCACCCTGCAGGAGCTGACCTGCGTGCGCGTGATCGGCACTGGCCAAACGGAGGCCCAGGCCGCGTCCTGGCTCTCGCAGCACACGTCTGCGTGGGACCTGCTGGTGGTCGACCTGTTCCTGCGCGGTGGCAGCGGCCTGCACCTGGTGGAGGGCCTGGGTCCGCGCGCGCCCTGGCAGAAGGTGGTGCTTTTCAGCAACTACGTGAGCGCCGGCGTGCGTAAGCGCGGCGCGCAGCTGGGAGTCGATGCCGTGTTCGACAAGGCCACCGAGATCGACGCGCTGGTGGACTACTGCGCACGCCTGTGCTTCCTGCGCGAGCAGGCGCTGGCGGACCGCGCCGTCGGTGCGGACGGCGGGCCGCCCGATCGGCCTCCCGCCCACGGCGCGGGGGCTACTGCGCGGACGGCCTGAGGCCGTCCCGCGCCAGGGTCACTGCCCCGGGCCGCTGCTGCGCGCATCGCCTTCAGCGGCGCCACCTCCCGAACCGCCGCTTCCCGCGGCGTCACCGCCCCCGGGCATGTTCTGACCCGGCGGCATCGGGTGCATGGAGCCCCGGGCGCGCTGTTCCTCCTCGCGCAAGGTCGGATCGGCGGGGCCGCCAAGGGTGCTGCGCCCGCCCTGGGCGCAGCCGCTGAGTGCGGCGGCCAGGCACAGGGACAGGCTGGCCAGGCCGGCCAGGCGCTGCTTGGGTGTGGACTGCTGGGGCATGAGAGATACCTCCTGGGTTTGGGGCGCCGCCCGGGTGGGGCGCCTCAAGGCGGGCGGCAAGCGGTGTGCCCGGGAGGTGCGCAGGAAGCGCCAAGCGGGCGCCAAAGAAAAAAGCCAGCTCCTTTCGGAACTGGCTTATTCGTGGATGGCGCGGCTGGCAGGATTCGAACCCACGACCCCTTGGTTCGTAGCCAAGTACTCTATCCAACTGAGCTACAGCCGCTGAGCCCACAAGTATAACAGGCCTGGCGGATACGCCCGGGCGCCGTGGCTCAAGTCATGGCCAGGTGCTGCGCCAGGAAGTCCAGCGTATGCCGCCAGGCCACGCCGAAGGCGGCTTCGTCATAGGCCGGGTGCTGGGGCTGCATGAAGCCGTAGCGCGCCGCATGGACCTGCAACTGCACCTCGGCCTGCGGCGAGCCGGCCAGCTCCGCCCGCACCCGCTGCGCCCGGATGAAGCTGTCCGAGCGCTCCTGCGGCATCCAGCGGGTGTCGGTGGCGAACTGCACCAGCACCGGACACAGGGGCTGCAGGTGCCGGTCGTCCTCGCCGTCGATGCCTCCGGGGTAATGGCAAGCCACCGCGCACAGGCCCTTGATTTCGCAGGCGGCGCGCCAGGCCAGCAGGCCGCCCCAGCAGAAACCGGCCATCCCCACCTTCAGGTTGGGTGCCAAGCGGGCAGCGTGCAGGACCGCAGCCTCGATGTCGAACATCACCCGGGGCGAGGGCAGCGCGGCCAGGGGTGCCACCAGGCGGGTGGTCCAGTACGCCTGCTCGGTGCGGTAACCATAGTCCGTGCCCGAGATCCCGCGCCCGAAAGTGGACGGCGCCAGCGCCAGATAGCCCTCTCGCGCAAAGGCCTCGCACATGTGGCGGGCGTGCGGACCGACACCTGGTCGGCTCTCGCCGCAGGCGTCAAGCGATCGGTCCTTGTGCGGGCTGCCGGGGCGTCGCTGGTCCTTGGGCTGCAGCACCACGACGACGGCCCGCGGCGCCTGCCGCGGCTCGATCACGTAGGTGCGCGCCGCAGCGCCGTCACGCGCAGTCAGGTCGATGTAGTGGCCTGGGGGATTGGTCGGTTTCATGAAGGGTGGCGGGTCAGGGAATCCGGGCCAGCCTCGGGACCACAGGGAATTTCACAGGGAACCGTTCACCGACCAGTTCGCTGGCGGGCAGGGCTTGCGAAAACAGCCAGCCCTGACCCCGCCGGCATCCCAGGGCCAAGAGGTTTTCCCGCTGTTCATGCGTCTCGACGCCCTCGGCGGTGACCTCGAAGCCCAGCACCTTGGCCAGGTCGATCACCAGGCGGGCGATGCGCATCTCGCGCGGGCGGTTCAGGCCTTGGACGAAGGAGCGGTCGACCTTGATGCGGCTGATCGGAAACTGCGTGAGGCGGCTCAGGGACGAATAGCCCGTGCCGAAGTCGTCGATCACCAGCCGGATGCCCATGCCCACCAGCGCCTGGACTTGCAGTTGCACAGAGGGGTCGATGCGTGAGACCTCGCTTTCGGTCAGCTCGATCTCCAGTCCGGCCAGCAAGCCCTCATCGCGCATGCTGCGCTCGGCGAGAAACTCCAGCAGGCGGGAGCGGTGAAACACCTGGGGCGAGGCGTTGAAAGCCACCACCGCCCCCGGAAAGCGGGCCTGCAGCAGGGGCTTGTCATGCAACACCCTGTCCGCGATGCACAAGGTGAGGAGGTCGATCACCCGCATCTCCTCGGCGACCGGGATGAACTCGTCGGGGCTGACCTCACCCAGCTCGGCGTCATTCCAGCGCGCCAGGGCCTCGAGGCCGACGACACGTCCATCGAGCAGGTCCAGCTCCGGCTGGTAATGCACCTCGAAGGCCTCGGTTCGGATCGCCTCGCGCAGCCGGCCCTGGAGCTGGCGCCGACGGTACAGCCGGCGCCCGATGTCGGCGGTGTACCAGCCCAGGCCGCCGCGCTTGCCCTGCTTGGCCTCGTTCATGGCCACGTCGGCACACAGCTGCAGCTCGTGCCATTGGGTCGCGTCCTCTGGGAAACGGCTCACGCCGATCGTGGCGGTCACGGTCAGCGGACCGGCCTCCGTCGGCACCTGCAGGGGAACAAGGCGACTCAGTCGGCGACCCAGGGCGTGGTCGTCCGTGGAATCACGGACGACCACGGCCATGAACTCGTCACCCGACCGCCGACACAGCAGGTGCCCGGCCGGCAGGTGCCGCGCCAGGTGTGCAGCCATTGCCTTGATCAGGGTGTCTCCGACCGCATGGCCGTACTCGTCGTTCAGTGCCTTGAAGTTGTCCAGGTCCAGGAACAGGACGGCCATGCGCCGGCCATCGGCCTGCGCCTCGTCCAGCAGTTGCCGCACCTGCTCCGTCATGTGCCGGAAGTTCATCAGGCCGGTCAGGGCGTCCTGGTTCGCGCGGTCGCGCAGTTGGTTCTCGATCTTCTTCAGGCGCGCGATATCGGTGATCACGGCCACGTTGCCCAGCACCTCGCCATCGTCGGCCAGGATGCGCGAGACGGCCACGGTGGCCTGGATCGGACGCTTGTCCCGGCTGATGAAGGTGGTCTCTCCGCTCCAGCGGCCCCTTTCACGCAAGGCCGTCGCCACCGTGCTGCGAAGTTCCTCGGTGCGCTCGTCGCGGTAGAGGGTTCCTGCACGCTGCCCCACCAGTTCGTCACGCCCATAGCCGGTCATCGCCAGCAGCGCGTCGTTGGCCCGCACGATACGCCCCTTGGGGTCAGTCACCAGGATGCCTTCGGCCGCCATTGAAAACACCAGCGAGGTGGTGCGCAGATCGTCGGTGAACTTCTTCTGCTGCACCATCATGACATTGAGCGCCTGCGTCACCTGCGACAGTTCGTCGTCGGGCGCGGGCTCGATGGCCTCGAGACGCTCGCCGGCGAGGACCTTCTGGCATTCCAGCAGCAGGCGGTCCAGGCGCTGGGTGATGGTCGTGGCAAAGCGCTCGACCCAGGCCTTCACCCGATGGATCATCAGCATCCCCAGCATCAAGGTCACCAGGACGCCGCAAACGGTGAAGACAACGCTGGCCTGTACCGGGTGGCCCACCCAGATGCGCACGGGCATGTCCAGTTCAGCCGTGGCGGCGACGGCCGACCCCTCGGTCGTGAACATCTTCGCGTCCTGCGGCGTGGGCGACAGCGGCTGCTCGCCCAGGGCCAGGGAGATCGCGAAGTCCTGGCCGATACCCAGCTGGGACAGGAGCGGGGGCACGTTGATCGCCGCGACGATGAAACCGACCGCCGATTCCGCTGCGGGGTTCTGGATAGGCCGCACCAGCAGGATCTGCGTGCCGCCGTTTTCGGTGGTGCGCAGGCCGAAACCCTCGCGCAAGGCCGTGACCGACGCGGTCACGATGGGATCGGCAGCGATAGCGGCAGCGACGGTGGCCGGCTGTGACTGCGGCGCGATGAACACGCGGCCAACGTAGTCCAGCACGTAGAGTTGACGCAAGGGGCCGCGGTTGAACCGCTCCATCAGGGGCGCGAGGTACACCTCACGCCCCTTGCTGTCGGTCAGACCGGTCCACAGCAGGGGCGAGGTCGCCAGCGCATAGAGCTCGCTCGCCTGGTTGGTGACTTCCGCCACCACCCGGGTCAGCACCCTCTCCCGAACGTAATCGAGCCGCGAGCTCTGGTACAGGTAGATCGCCGCCACGGTCAGGGCCATCACGAAGCCGGTGACCAACGCCACGTGAAGGCCCAGGATCCGGATCAGCGGGCCACTGATTCGATCCCTGAAACGGGATGTAGGCGCAGGCCGGGACATACGATGCAGCGGCCCGCGCTCAGCGCACAGGCGTCAGTTGGCCGCCCCGGCCAACGCGTACGAACAGCACCTCCCGCGGCGTGAGCGCGTCATGGGAGGTCTCGGTGAAGGCTGGCGCATAGCGGCGCACCGCCCCCTCGTGGGGCGGCAGGTTCTCCAGGGCCTTGCGGATGTCGTCGCCGCGGGTGCTGCGCGCCTTGTTCACCGCCAGGGCCAGCAGATGGGTCATGTCGTAGGCATGGGCCGAGCCCGCCGGGGCGGGGATCTGATCGACCGAGGTCAACTGCGCGTCCTTCAGGATCCATTGCGCCAGGCGCATGGCGGCCGGCCGCCTGTTGCCGATGAAGGTGAAGGTCTGTATGACCTGCATGTCCACCTTGTCCAGGGCCGGGCCGGCCAGCTGGTGCAGGGTGCCGCCCGTCAGGTCCCCGTGCGCGATCACTGGCAGGCGCGCCGTGGCGGGCATTTCAGACAGCTCGGTGAGCAGGATGGCCGCCTCGCGCTCGTGGGCCACCATCAGGAGGGACTGCGCGAAGGCCTTGCGGCACTGGGCCAGGGCATCCAGGAAGGAGTTCTGGCCCCAGTTGTACCAGTGGGCATGCACGATGCTCACGCCGTGGAGCAAGGCGTGCGACCCCAGTACCGCTTGGGCCGAACGCCCCGAGGCCGTGTTGGGCAGCAGGACGCACTGGCGCGACGCGGCGTGGGCGGTCTTGCCCCGCTTGATCAGGGCCTCCACGCCCCAACTGTCCTTGAGCGAGAGTCGGAACACGAAGGAGGGATTGCCCGCGCCATCGATGATCGGGTCGGCCGAACCCCAGACGCTGATCAGGGGAATCCTCTGGCGGTTCGCCTCGGCCATCATTTCCAAGGTGACGGGGCTGTACTTGCCGGCCAGTACTGCAATCAGGTCAGGCTTGGCCGCCAGGCTGATCAGGTTGTCGCGCCCGCGCGCAGGCAGGCCCTGGCTGTCGGTGGCCAGCAGCTTCAGCGGCCGCCCGTCGAGGACCCCGCCGCGCGCGTTGATCTCCTCGATCGCTGCGAGCACGCCGCGCTCGATGGCCCTGGACGTGGTGTTGGTCTGGATGCTGTAGGCGTCGTCCACCGCAATGTGGACAGGCTCCTTCGCGCGTACGAAGCCGGTCAGCGCCAACAAGGTCAGCGCGAATAAGGTCCTTACAGGCTGATGCGGAAAAATCCTCCGCAAGCACACTCCCATTGATCTTTCCTGACTGTTTTCTTTATGAGGACCATATTGTTACAGGCAAGTGACAACTTCAAGAGGGGCAAGCCAGCGCAGGACTGAAAATTTAGCGATAGAAGATGGGGAATTGATGCGGGAAAGGGACAGATGCAGGCTCATTCGTGTGAGCCACCTGACGGACTGATGAGTGCGGCGGGAGCCGCAGGTCCACGGGAGGTGAGTATCTTCGTGGTAGGGCGTGCAGGACTTGAACCTGCGACCAAGGGATTATGAGTCCCCTGCTCTGACCAACTGAGCTAACGCCCCCCGAGCCGGCGATTCTAGGGCCAGCACGCTGCGCGAAGACCCGCTCCCGCGTTCACTTCGGGTGACTCAGCGCGTTGCTCACCAGCTTCGCGGTGATGTCCACGATCTGGATCATGCGGTCGTAGGGCATGCGGGTGGGCCCGATCACGCCCAGCGTGCCCACCACGTGGCCGTCCACCTCGTAGGGCGCGCTCACCACCGAGAGTTCCTCGAAGGGCACCACCTGGCTCTCGCCGCCGATGTAGATGCGCACGCCCTCGGCCTGGCTGGAGATGTCGAGCAGGCGCATCAGCTGCGTCTTCTGCTCGAACAGGTCAAAGGCGCGGCGCAGGTGCGTCATGTCGCTGGAGAAATCGCTCACGGCCAGCAGGTTGCGCTCACCGGAGATCACTACCTCGTCCTGCGACTCACTCAGGGCCTCGGAGGTGGCCTGCACCGCGGTCTGCATCAGCTGCCCGATCTCGGTGCGAAGTTGTTCCACCTCGCCCTTGAGCCGCTCGCGCACCTGCTCGATGGCCAGGCCCGCGTAGTTCGCGTTCAGGAAATTGGCCGCCTCCACCAGCTGCGCCTGGGTGTAGTCGGTCTCGGTGAAGACCACGCGGTTCTGAACGTCGCCCTCGGGCGAGACGATGATCACCAGGTAGCGGCGCTCGGACAGGCGCAGGAACTCGATGTGCCGAAATACCGAGGACCTGCGCGGCGCCATCACCACGCCTACGAACTGCGAGAGGTTGGACAGCAGATGCGCCGCGTTGGCGATCACGCGCTGCGGCTGGTCAGGGGCGAGGCTGGCAGATGGCAGGTCGTCGCGCTGCACCGTGAGCATGGTGTCCACGAACAGGCGATAGCCGCGCGCGGTGGGGATGCGACCGGCGGAGGTGTGGGGGCTGGCGATCAGCCCCAGTTCCTCCAGGTCGGACATGACGTTGCGGATGGTGGCGGGCGACAGCTCCAGGCCCGAGGCCCGCGACAGGGTGCGGGAGCCCACCGGCTGCCCGTCGGCGATGTATCGCTCGACCAGGGCTTTCAACAACAGCTTGGCACGGTCATCGAGCATCTTGAACGGCTTTGGCGCGATTTTAATGATGTAATTTGAGAATGAGTCCCCAGTTTCGCCACGTCGCGCTGATAGGCAAGTACCCGGCTTCCGGCGCGACCGGCGGGACCACCCGCGCAGCCCTGGAGGATATTGCCCAGTTCCTGTCGGCGCAAGGCTGCGAGGTCTCCATTGAACGCGAGACTGCCCTGCACGCCGACCTGCAGGGGCATTCCACCCTGGACGTGGCGGGCATCGGCGTGCAGTGCGACCTGGGGCTAGTCGTCGGCGGTGACGGCACCATGCTTGGCATCGGCCGCCAGCTCGCCCCCTATGACGTGCCCCTGGTCGGCATCAACCAGGGCCGCCTGGGCTTCATCACCGACATCGCCCTGGACGGCTACCGTGCCGTGCTCGCGCCCATGCTGGCCGGCGCCTACGACGAAGACCGCCGCAGCCTGATGCATGCCCGCGTGCTGCGTGACGGCCGCTGCGTGTTCGACGCGCTGGCCATGAACGACGTCGTGGTCAATCGCGGCGCCACTTCGGGCATGGTCGAACTGCGGGTCGAGGTCGATGGCCACCTGGTCGCCAACCAGCGCGCAGACGGCCTGATCGTGGCCACGCCCACCGGCTCCACCGCCTACGCCTTGTCCGCGGGCGGCCCGCTGCTGCACCCGTCCAACCCCGGCTGGGTGCTCGTGCCGATCGCCCCCCACACGCTGTCCATCCGGCCGCTGGTGGTCAACGACGCCGGCGAGGTCACCATCGAACTGGTCGCAGGCCGAGACGCCAGCGCGAATTTCGACATGCAGTCGCTGGCCTCGCTGCTGCACGGCGACCGCATCACGGTGCGCCGCTCCGAACACCAGGTGCGCTTCCTGCACCCGCAGGGCTGGAGCTACTTCGACACCCTGCGTAAGAAGATGCACTGGAACGAAGGGGGCGTGGCGTGAGCGCCGCTATTCACGGGGGGCTTGCGTGAGCCTACGTCGCATCACCCTGCGCGATTTCGTGATCGTGCGCGAACTGGACCTGGACCTGTCCGCCGGATTCTCTGTACTCACCGGCGAGACGGGCGCGGGCAAGTCCATCCTGATCGACGCCCTGCAACTGGCCCTGGGCGCGCGCGCCGATGCCGGCGCCGTGCGCGAGGGCGCGGCGCGGGCCGACATCAGCGCCGAATTCGACACGCCACCCGACCTCACGCCGTGGCTGGAAGAGGCCGGCTTCGAGAACGGCGACACCCTGCTCCTGCGGCGCAGCGTCGATGCCCAAGGCAAGAGCCGCGCCTGGATCAACGGCGCCCCCGCCACGGCCACGCAACTGCGCGAGGCCGGCGACCGCCTCGTCGACATTCACGGCCAGCACGCCTGGCAGAGCCTGACACGGCCCGACGCGGTACGCGCACTGCTCGACGCCTATGCGGGCACTTCGACGCAGGGCCTGGCTGCAGCGTGGCAGGCGTGGCGCGCCGCGCAGAAGACGCTGGCCGACGCCCAGGCGGCACAGGACACCCTGCAGCGCGAACGAGAGCGCCTGGCCTGGCAGATCGGCGAAGTCGACAAGCTCGCCCCCGGCGCCGACGAGTGGGACGACCTCAACGCCAGCCACACCCGGCTGGCCCACGCGCAGAGCCTTCTGGACGCGGGGCAGTCGGCCATCGACGCCCTCGAGGCCGAAGACAGCGGCGCCACCACACGCCTGGCCCAGGCCCGCGCCGCCCTGCAGGGCCATGAGCACCTGGAGCCCGAGTTCACCGCACTGGCCGAAGTTATCGCCTCCAGCCTGGCCCAGGCCGAGGACGCAGCGCACACCCTGCACACCTACCTGCGCAGGACCGACCTGGATCCTGCGCGCCTGGCAGAACTCGACGAGCGTATGTCGCTGTGGATGTCGCTGGCGCGCCGCTACAAGCGCACGCCCCCCGAGCTGCCGGCGCTGCTGGCGGGCTGGAAGGAAGAACTCGCACGCCTGGACTGCGCCACCGACCTGGAAGGCCTGGCCGCCGCCGAGCGCAAGGCGCAGGAGGCGTACCTGGCCGAAGCACGCACCGTCTCCAAGGCCCGAACCGAGGCCGCCCCCAAGCTGGCCAAGGCCATCACCGGGGCCATGCAGGGACTGGGCATGCAAGGCGGGCGCTTCGAGGTGGCCCTGGAGCCGCTGGCCGCACCGGCCCAGCACGGGCTGGAGGACATCGCCTTCCTGGTCGCCGGTCACGCCGGCAGCACGCCGCGCCCGGTGGGCAAGGTGGCCTCGGGCGGCGAGCTTTCACGCATCGCGCTGGCCATCGCGGTCACCACCAGCGAACTGGGCAGCGCGCAGACCTTGATCTTCGACGAGGTCGATTCCGGCGTAGGCGGCGCGGTCGCCGAGACCGTGGGCCGCCTCATGAAGCAGCTCGGTCGCGACCGCCAGGTGCTGGCCGTCACCCACCTGCCCCAGGTGGCCGCCTGCGCCGACCACCACCTGGTCGTGGCCAAGCGCGCCGACGCCCAGGGCACCTCCAGCACCGTCGCGCCGGTCGCCGGCGAGCAGCGCGTGGCCGAGGTCGCCCGCATGCTGGGCGGCGAACGCCTCTCGGGCACCACCCTGGCCCACGCCAAGGAGATGCTCGGCGACAACGCGGCCCCATAGCGGCGGAGCGAAGGCATGAGCGCTGGCACCGCATCGCCCCGGGGCACCGCGCCAGACGCCGCGCCCGGCGGGCTGGAGCTGGTCCTGATCACCGGCATGTCCGGCTCGGGCAAGTCGGTCGCCCTGCGCGCCCTGGAGGACGCAGGCTACTACTGCGTGGACAACCTGCCACCCGAGCTGCTGCTGTCCTTTGTCAACCTCGAGGAGCAGGCCGCCGCGCAGCGCGTGGCCATCGCCATGGATGTGCGCAGCGCTGCGTCGCTGCCGCAAGTGCCCGCACAGCTGGCCGAGCTGGCCCATCGCGGCATCGCGGTGCGCTCGCTGTTCCTGGACTCCACCACCGACACCCTGGTGCGGCGCTTCTCCGAAACGCGCCGCCGCCACCCGCTGTCCGGGCGCCTGCAGGGCGCATCCGACCCCGCCGACCTGCAACGCGCGCTGGTGGATGCCATCGAGCTGGAACGCGAGCTGCTCGCGGCCCTGCGCGAACGCGCGCACGTGATCGACACCAGCGTCATCCGGCCCGCGCAGTTGCAGGCCCATGTGAAGTCGCTGATCTCGGCCCCGGGCAGCGCACTCACGCTGGTCTTCGAGTCCTTCGCCTTCAAGCGCGGCATCCCGGTGGACGCCGACTATGTGTTCGACGTGCGCATGCTGCCCAACCCGCACTACGAGCCCGCGCTGCGTGACCTCACCGGCACTGATGCACCCGTGATCGCCTACCTTGAGGCCCAAGCCGACGTAGCGAAGATGCACGCGCACATCGAGGGCTTTCTCTCCACCTGGCTGCCGGCGCTGGCCCGAGACCATCGCAGCTACGTGACGGTAGCCCTGGGCTGCACGGGTGGGCAGCACCGCTCCGTCTACCTGGTCGAGAAACTTGCCGCACGGTTCGGCGCGCAATGGACGACGCTACGCCGCCACCGCGAGCTCGAGGGCCGCGCGCCGTCGCACTAGCCGCGCCCGGCCCCTCGCTCAGCCCTCCCTCAGCCCTCCAGCAGCTTGCGCACCGGCGCGGGCAGACCCAGGGCCGGCCACTGGCCTGCGCCGAACCAGGCACCGGCGCCCGAGGGCGAGCCGCGGTTGAAGGCCACAGCCACCGGATGCAGGTGCAGGTCCTTGTGCGTGAGCACGTGCAGGAAAGGTGTGCGGTCCTCCAGACCCAGGCGGGCCGGCACCGCTGCACGCAGCGCCTCGTGCGAGTCGAACACCGGCAGGCAGTACAGGCCCGCCCAGATTCCCTGCTGCGGGCGCTTCTCCAGCCAGACTGCACCGTCGGCGCGCTGGGCCCGCAGCAGCCACAGCGACTGCGCGCTGCGTTTGAGCTTGCGCGTGCGCACCGGGTAGCGCGTGGGCTCACCCTCACGGTGCGCCGCGCACAGGTCCTGGGCCGGGCACGCGGCGCACTGCGGTGCGCGCGCCGTGCACACCGTCGCACCCAGGTCCATCAACCCCTGGGTGTAGGCCGGCATGTCCGCCGCGTCTGGTGGCACCAGGCCCTGCGCCAGGTCCCATAGCGCGCGCTCCTCGCGGGCCTGCGCCAGGTCACCGGCGAAGCCGCGCACGCGTGCCAGCACCCGCTTGACGTTGCCGTCCAGGATGGCCACGCGCTCGCCGAAGCAGAAGGCGGCAATGGCCGCCGCCGTAGACCGTCCGATGCCTGGCAGCGACTGCAACACCTGCGCACTGCGCGGAAATTCGCCACCATGCGCTGTCACCACCGCCTGCGCGCAGCGGTGCAGGTTGCGGGCGCGGCTGTAATAGCCCAGACCGCTCCACAGCCCCAGCACCTCGTCCTGCGTCGCGTCGGCCAGGGCCCGCACGTGCGGAAAGCGTTCGAGGAAGCGCGCGTAGTACGCCAGCACCGTGGCTACCTGCGTCTGCTGCAGCATGATCTCCGACAGCCAGACGCGGTACGGGTCGCGCGTCGCCTGCCAGGGCAGGCCGCTGCGGCCTTGGGTCCGCTGCCACTGCACGACGCGCGCCGGGAAATCGGCCGCCGCGGCGGACAGGCCCGTGGCAGAGGATGTCTTCAACGCTGGCACCGTGCGCAGTAGTAGGTCGCGCGCTGGCCCTGCACGATGCGGCGCACCGGGGTCTCGCACACGCGGCACGGTTCGCCTTCGCGGTCGTACACGTGCGCCTCCAGCTGGAAGTAGCCCGATTCGCCCTGCGCATTGGAGAAATCGCGCAGGGTGCTGCCGCCCTTTTCCACCGCACGCGCCAGCACGTCACGCACGGCTGCGTGCAGGCGCGTGGCGCGCGCCAGGCTGATGCGCGAGGCGCGCGTGGTGGGCCGGATACCGGCCAGGAACAGCGCCTCCGAGGCGTAGATGTTGCCCACGCCCACCACGATGTCGCCCGCCAGCAGCACCTGCTTGATCGGGGCGTGGCGACCCTGCAGCGCGGCGTGGAAGGCGGCCGCGTCGAAGTCCTGTCCCAGCGGCTCCACGCCCAGCCGCCCCAGCAGCTTGACCGCCTCGGGCGCAGCTTCGTGGCGGGCGTACACCACCGCACCGAAGCGGCGCGGGTCGTTCAGGCGCAGCAGGCCACGCGTGGTGGCGAGGTCGAAGTGGTCGTGCAGGCCCGGCGGGGGCAGCGACGGGGCGAAGGACAGGCTGCCCGACATCCCCAGGTGCACCAGCAGCAGGCCCTCGTCCAGGTCCACCAGCAGGTACTTGCCCCGGCGCCGCACGCCGCGCACCGTGCGTCCTGCCAGGCTCCCGGGGTCGCACCCAAGAGCCCAGCGCAGGGGCTTGCCGGTACGCGCCGACAGGATGCGGGCGCCCGCGATGCGATCGGCAAAGCTCAGACGCGTGACTTCGACTTCGGGCAGTTCGGGCATGGGCGCAACCCGACGATTATGATGGCCCGCATGAAGCTGTTCCCTCGCGCCGCCGCCCTCGTTACGCTGCTCCTGGCGGCGGTCCAGGGAGGCCACGCGCAAACCCCGGCGCCGGCCCGCCCTGCCGCCTCGGCCCCCGCCAGCACCCCGCCGCCGCGGCCCTCGGCCCTGAGCGCCGAGATGTTCTACCAGGTGCTCGTGGGCGAACTCGCCGCGCGGGGCCAGGATCCGGGTGCGGGCTTCTCGCTCATGCTCGACGCAGCCCGCAAGACGAACGACCCCGACCTGTACCAGCGCGCCGTCCAGATCGCACTGGAAGGCCGGGCCGGCGAATCCGCGCTGCAGGCCGCGCGGGCCTGGCGCCAGGCCCAGCCGACCTCGCGAGACGCGAACCGCTACGTGCTGCAGCTGCTGCTCGCCCTGAACCGCGTGGCCGAATCCACCGAGGCGCTCAAGGCCCTGGTCGCCCTCACGCCCGTCCCTGAGCGCAGCGCCGCAATCGCGCTGGTGCCGCGCCTGTATGCCCGCGCCAGCGACAAGCGCCTGGCGGCCGGCGTGGTCGAACAGGGCCTGGCCGAGGCGCTGTCGCGGCCCGAGACCGCCGCACCGGCCTGGACGGCGGTAGGCCGCGCGCGGCTCGCCGCGGGCGATGGCGCCGGTGCACTGGAGGCCGCTACCCGCGCGCAGGCGGCCGAGCCCGTTTCCGAGGGGCCGGCCCTGCTGGCCCTGGACCTGATGGCTGCCAACCAGCCCCCGGCCGAGGCCCTGGTACGCCGCTACCTCGAAGGCCGGCCCCTGCCCGAGGTGCGCATGGCCTACGCACGCACCTTGCTGGACGCGCAGCGCCAGACCGATGCCCGGGCGCAGCTTGCAGCCATCACGCAGGCCAAGCCCGACCTGGCCGAGGCGTGGCTGGTGCAAGGCGTGCTGCAGGCGCAGGAAGGCCAGTTGGACAACGCCGAAACCTCGCTGAAACGCTACCTCGCGCTGGTGCCCTCCGGCGGCGACAGCGCCGACCGAAACCGGGGACTGGCGCAGGCCTACCTGGCCCTGGCGCAGGTGGCCGAGAAGCGCGGGGACCTGGCCCAGGCCAACGCCTGGCTGGACCGCATCACGAACCCGCAAGACCTCGTCACCACCCAGAACCGGCGGGCCTCCATCCTGGCCCGCCAGGGCCGCATGGACGAGGCACGCCGGCTGATACGCGCCTTGCCCGAACGCAATCCCGGCGAGGCCCGATCCAAGCTCCTGGCCGAGGCGCAGCTGCTTCGTGATCACAGGCAGTACCAGGCCGCCTACGAGCTGCTGGAAGATGCCGCGCGGCGCCAGCCGACCGACACCGAGCTGATGTACGAGCAGGCCACCGTCGCTGACAAGCTCGGGCGCTACGCCGACCTCGAACGCCTGCTGCGCCAGGCCATCGCCCTCAAGCCGGACTTCCACCACGCCTACAACGCGCTGGGCTACTCGATGGCCGAACGCAACGTGAACCTGCCCGAGGCGAAGGCCCTGATCCTCAAGGCCCTGGAAAGCGCGCCGGGCGACCCCTTCATCACCGACAGCCTGGGGTGGGTCGAGTTCCGCATGGGAAACCTGCCCGAGGCCCTGCGCCTGCTCGAACAGGCCTACCGGGGCCGGCCCGACGCCGAGATCGCCGCCCACCTGGGCGAGGTGCTGTGGGCCCTGGGCCAGCGTGACCGGGCCCGCGCGATCTGGAAGGAGGGCCTCCTGCTCAATCGCGAGAACGAGACCCTGCAGGACACCCTCAAGCGCCTGCGCGTGAGGCTGTGACGCGGCGGGCCTGCCTACGCGCTGCCGGCGGCGGTGCCTGCGCGCTGGCGCTGTACCTGGCGGGCTGCGCCTTCACGCCATCCGCCCCCGCTGCGGGCGGCCCGCGCTGGAGCGGGCGCCTGGCCCTGCAGGTGCAGGGGCGCGCGCAGGGCAGTTTCAGCGCCGGATTCGACCTGCGCGGATCGCCCGCCGCAGGCGAACTGGCGCTCTACACCCCGCTGGGCGCGAGCGCGGCGCTCCTGGTCTGGGACGCTGGCCGTGCCACCCTGCGCGCACCCGGTCAGCCCGCGCGCGAAGCCGGGTCCCTGGACGAGCTGCTGTCCGAGGCCCTGGGCACCGCGGTCCCGGTGGCGGCCCTCTTCGACTGGCTGGCCGGCGTGCCCACTGCAGCCTCCGGCTGGCAGGCCGACCTGTCGCAGCACGCCGAGGGCCGCCTGCGCGCGCGCCGCCTGGCCGACCCGGCCGCTGACCTGCGCATCGTGCTGGAGCGGCCATGAGCGGCATCAAGACCCTGCACGACGTCCCGGCGCCGGCCAAGCTGAACCTGTTCCTGCACGTCATCGGCCGACGCGCCGACGGCTACCACCTGCTGCAGTCGGTCTTCATGCTGGTCGACTGGCAGGACACCCTGCACTTCGAGATGCGGCCGGCAGGACGCCTGAGCCGAGAGGACCACCGGGAGGACCACGGCGCCGACGTCCTGCCCGGGGACGACCTGTGCATGCGCGCCGCCCGGGCACTGCAGCAGGCCAGCGGCACCTCGCACGGCGCGCACATCACCCTGGTCAAGCGCCTGCCCGCTCAAGCTGGCATGGGCGGGGGCTCGTCGGACGCCGCCTCCTGCCTGCTGGCCCTGAACCGCCTGTGGGACCTGGGGCTGTCCCGCTCCGCACTGGAGGCCATCGGCCTGCGACTGGGAGCCGACGTACCCTTTTTTCTACGGGGGCGCAACGCCTGGGTGGAGGGCGTGGGCGAGCAGATCACCCCCATCGACCTGCCACCGGCACGCTTCGTGGTCCTGAAGCCGGACCAGGGCCTGGACACCGCCCGCATCTTTTGCGACCCCGGGCTTCGTCGCGACACGCAACCTGCTACAATCTCGGGTTTTGCTGTACGTCCTTACGACTTCGGATGTAATGACCTGCAGCCGGTTGCACAACGGCTTTGTCCCGGCGTCACCCGGGCCCTGGCCTGGCTTGAATCGCAGGGCCTTGCGCCCCGGATGACCGGCTCGGGCAGCGCAGTGTTCGCACGGTGGCCCCACCCGGAGCCCTTTGCGGCCCGGCCCCCAGAGGGCTGGACACTGCGGGAGTGCAGCAACCTGGACGCACATCCCCTGGTGGGCTGGGCGAACAGCGACGGTTGATCGGTGGGTGGCTTTCGGGCCGCCCTCCTGTGTAGGGGAGTCGCCAAGTTGGTTAAGGCACCGGATTTTGATTCCGGCATGCGAGGGTTCGAGTCCTTCCTCCCCTGCCAAAGATTCTGGGCACTGGCCCAACCCAAACCCCCAGTTCGCTGGTTACGCTGATGCAGGCTGCTCCGCACTCCGATTTCATGGTCTTCACCGGCAACGCCAACCCGGCGCTCGCCGCGGAGATCGCCGGACATCTGGGCATCAGCCTGGGTGCGGCCACCGTGGGCCGTTTCTCCGACGGTGAAGTCACCGTCGAGATCAACACCAACGTGCGCGCCCGCGACGTGTTCGTGGTGCAGTCCACCTGCGCCCCCACGAATGAGAACCTCATGGAGCTGCTGATCATGGTCGACGCGCTCAAGCGCGCCTCCGCCGAACGCATCAGCGCCGTCATCCCCTACTTCGGTTACGCCCGCCAGGACCGCCGCCCGCGCTCCTCGCGCGTGCCGATCTCGGCCAAGGTCGTGGCCAACCTGCTGCAGACCGTCGGGGTCTCGCGCGTGCTCACCATGGACCTGCACGCCGACCAGATCCAGGGCTTCTTTGACATCCCGGTGGACAACATCTACGCCTCGCCGGTGCTCCTGACCGACCTGCGCCAGCAGAACTACGAAGACCTCATCGTGGTCTCGCCCGACGTTGGCGGCGTGGTGCGCGCGCGTGCGCTGGCCAAGCAGCTCGGTTGCGACCTGGCCATCATCGACAAGCGCCGCCCACGCGCCAACGTGTCCGAAGTGATGCACGTGATCGGCGAGATCGAAGGCCGCAACTGCGTCATCATGGACGACATGATCGACACCGCCGGCACCCTGGTCAAAGCCGCCGAGGTGCTCAAGGAGCGCGGCGCCAAGAAGGTCTACGCCTACTGCACGCACCCGATCTTCTCGGGTCCGGCCATCGAGCGCATCGCCAAGGGCCAGGCCCTCGATGAAGTGGTCGTCACCAACACCATTCCCTTGTCCGACGGCGCGAAGGCCTGCGGCAAGATCCGCCAGCTCACCGTGGCGCCGCTGATCGCAGAGACGATCCAGCGCATTGCCAAGGGCGAGTCGGTCATGAGTCTGTTCTCGGAGCAGGAAAACCTGTTCTGAGGCTGTGGCGGCCTGCTTCTGGCGTCATGCCGGGGCGGGCCTTTTTCAACCTGGCATCACACTGGTCGCGGTGGATGCCGGATATCGGAGTAGCAACATGAAATTCGTCGCTTTTGAGCGTGCCAAGCAGGGAACGGGTGCGAGCCGCCGTCTGCGCATCTCGGGCAAGACGCCCGGCATCGTCTACGGGGGCGAAGGCCAGCCCAAGCTGATCGAACTCGATCACAACGCGCTGTGGCACGCCCTGAAGAAGGAAGCCTTCCACTCGTCCATCCTCGAGATGGAACTGGCCGGCCAGACCAGCAAGGTCCTTCTGCGTGACGTGCAGTACCACCCCTTCAAGCAGCTCGTGCTGCACGTGGACTTCCAGAAGGTCGACGCCACCACCAGGCTGCACATGAAGGTGCCGCTGCACTACGTGAAGTCCGAGGAATCACAGGCCGTCAAGTTCGAGCACTGTGTGGTGAACCACGTGATGGCTGAACTGGATATCAGCTGCCTGCCCGCCGACCTGCCCGAGTTCATCGAGGTCGACCTGTCCGGCCTGAAGAAGGGCAGCTCGCTGCACCTGGACGACATCACCCTGCCCAAGGGGGTGAGCGCCGTCACCCGCGGCAAGAAGAACCCGGTGCTGGTGTCCGTCGTTGCCACCGTTGCCGAAGAAGCTGCCGAGCCGGCTGCTGCTCCTGCGGCACCCGCTGCCGACGCCAAGCCGGCTGCCGACGCCAAGGCTGCCAAGAAATAAGCCACGCTTATCCTGGCACCTTGCCCCAAAGGCCCGCTTACGCGGGCCTTTTTCATTCTCAATTTCGCATTTAATACACCCCCATGATCAAGCTGTTCGTCGGCCTGGGCAATCCGGGCACCGAGTACGAGGCCACGCGCCACAACGCAGGCTTCTGGTGGGTCGATGCGCTCGCGCGCGAACTGAAGCTTTCGCTGGTGGCAGACCGCAGCTACCACGGGCTGGTGGCGCGCGGCAACGTAAACGGGCAGACCGTGTGGCTGCTGGAGCCCCAGACCTACATGAACCTCTCGGGCAAGTCGGTGGCGGCGCTGGCGCGCTTCTTCAAGATCGCGCCGCAGGACATCCTCGTGGTGCATGACGAACTCGACGTGCCCCCGGGCCAGGCCAAGCTGAAATTCGGCGGCGGCCACGGCGGCCATAACGGCCTGCGCGACATCCACGCGCAACTGGGCACCGGTGACTACTGGCGCCTGCGCATCGGGATCGGGCATCCGGGGGACAAGGACCAGGTGGCCGACTGGGTGCTCAAGAAACCCGCCCCCGACCAGCGCGAGGCCATCGAGGCCTGCGTAGCGCGCACGCTCAAGGCAGCGCCGGACATGCTGGCAGGCGACATGCCCAGGGCCACGCTGGTGGTGCACACGCACAAGCCGCCACGGCCGAAACCGCCACGGCCCGAGGGCGTCTAGGCGGCGGGCGGCGGGTCGCCCTCTGGGTGCGTGCTGGCCGCGGGCGTTGACGCACCAGCCGCCTGCCCGGTCAGGCGCCGGTACTTCTGCCACAGCGTCTCCTTGTCCTCCACCCGCTCAGGGTTGACCGGGATGCACGCCACCGGGCAGACCTGCACGCACTGCGGCGTGTCGAAATGCCCCACGCACTCGGTGCACTTGTCCGGGTTGATCTGGTAGATCTCCGGGCCCAGAAAGATCGCCTCGTTCGGGCACTCGGGCTCGCAGACATCGCAGTTGATGCACTCGTCGGTGATCATCAGGGCCATGCCGGATTCCTCGCTGCCATAGTTCTGGCATTATCCCGCGCCTGAATGGCCCTGTTTCTTTTCAAGCGCCTCATCACCCTGTTGGCCACATTGGCTGTCACCTCGGTCGTGGTGTTCGCGGTGCTGGAGGTGCTCCCGGGCAACGCCGCCCAGGTCCTGATGGGACCCGATGCCTCGCCCGAGGCGGTCGCGGCCCTCACCGCCAAGCTGGGCCTGGATCAGCCCGCCCTCGTGCGCTATGGCCACTGGATCGCCGGCCTGCTCACGGGCGACCTGGGTCTGAGCTACACCTACAGCACGCCGGTGGGCGAATTGGTGCTGGAGCGCCTCACGCTCACCGTGCCCCTGGCGATGATGGCCATGGCCCTGACCCTGGTGCTGGCCCTGGCCGCGGGCGTCTACGCCGCCTCGCGCCATCACAAGCTCGGTGACGTGGGCGTGATGGGGCTCACGCAGGTGGGTATCGCCATCCCCAATTTCTGGTTCGCCATCCTCCTGATCCTGCTGTTCTCGGTGCACCTGAAATGGTTTGCCGCCGGAGGCTTCCCGGGCTGGGAGGACGGCGTGCTGGGCGGCCTGCGCGCCCTGATGCTGCCCGCGCTCTCGCTGGCCGTGGTGCAGGCCGCCATCCTGGCGCGCATCACCCGGTCCGCGGTGCTGGAGGTGCTGCGAGAGGACTTCGTGCGCACTGCGCGCGCCAAGGGAGCCAGCGCGCGCCGGGTGATGTGGGGCCACGTGCTGCGTAATGCCATGATCCCGGTGATCACCGTCATGGGGCTGCAGTTCGCCGAGCTGCTGGCCGGCACCATCGTGGTCGAGAGCGTGTTTTACCTTCCGGGCCTGGGCCGGCTGATCTTCCAGTCCATTGCCAACCGCGACCTGATCGTGGTGCGCAATTGCGTGATGCTGCTGGCGGTGATGGTGGTGGTGGTGAACTTCGTGGTCGACGTGCTCTATGCGGTGATCGATCCACGCGTGAAGTCCAGCGACCTGTGATGTCCTCCGGCATGAAGCACCCCCTGGCCCGCGCCCTGCGCCACCCCAGCTTCGCCATCGGGCTGGTGCTGTGCCTGCTGCTGGCGCTGGCCGCCACGGTGTCGCTGGTATGGACGCCACATTCGCCCTACGAGATCGACATGGCCCTGCGCCTGCGTCCGCCCGACGCGATCCACTGGCTAGGCACCGATCCCTATGGCCGTGACATCGTGTCCCTGCTGCTGGTGGGCGCGCGCGCGTCCATCCTGGTGGGCGTGATCGCGGTGGGCATCGGCCTCGTGATCGGCGTCGCCCTGGGCCTGCTGGCGGCGGCGCGGCGCGGGTGGGTGGAAGAAGCCATCATGCGCGTGTCGGACTTCGGCTTCGCGTTTCCTGCCATCCTCTCGGCCATCATGCTCACCGCGGTCTTCGGGCCAGGCATGGTCAACGCCATCATCGCCATCGGCATCTACAACATTCCCACCTTCGCGCGCATCACCCGCGCCAGCGCCAATGCGGTGTGGGCACGCGAGTACGTGCTGGCCGCGCGTGCCAGCGGCAAGGGTCCGCTGGCCATCACCTGGGAGCACGTGCTGCCCAATATCGCCTCCGTGCTGATCGTGCAGGCCACCATCCGCTTCGCCATCGCCATCCTGGCCGAGGCTGCACTGTCCTACCTGGGCCTGGGCACGCAGCCGCCCCAGCCCTCCTGGGGTCGCATGCTCAGTGAGGCGCAGACCCTCCTGTTCCAGGCGCCGATGCTGGCGGTGTATCCCGGCGTGGCGATCGCGCTGGCGGTACTGGGCCTGAACCTCCTGGGTGACGGACTGCGTGACCTGTCCGATCCGAAACTCGCGCGCAAACGCTGACCCCGCCATGAACCTGCTGGACGTCCGAGACCTGCGCATCGAGCTGCAGACCCACCGCGGGCCCGCGATCGCGGTGCTCAACGTGGGCTTCTCGCTGGCGCGCGGTGACACCCTGGGCCTGGTGGGCGAATCCGGCTGCGGCAAGTCGCTCACCGCCATGGCCCTCATGGGCCTGCTACCCGAGGGCGCACGCGTGTCCGGCAGCATCCGCCTGGACGGCCAGGAGCTGATAGGCCTGGACGAGAAAGGCTGGTCGGCGCTGCGAGGCAATCGCGTCGGCATGATCTTCCAGGAGCCGATGACGGCGCTCAACCCGGTGCACACCGTGGCCCGGCAGGTTGCCGAGCCGCTGCGCCTGCACCGGGGTCTGTCTGCGAAGCAGGCACGCCAGGAGGCGATCGCCCTGCTCGATCGCGTGGGCATCCCGGACGCGGCGCGGCGCGCCGACGCCTACCCGCACCAGTTCTCCGGTGGCCAGCGCCAGCGCATCACCATTGCCATGGCCCTGGCCTGCGGCCCCGACCTGCTGATCGCCGACGAACCCACCACCGCCCTGGACGTCACCGTGCAAAAGCAGATCCTGGACCTGATGCAGGACCTGGTGGCCGAGCGCGGCATGGCCATGCTCCTGATCTCGCACGACCTGGGCGTGATCGCCCGCAGCGTGGCGCGCATGATGGTGATGTACGGGGGCAGCGTGGTCGAAAGCGGCCCCACGGCGCGCGTGTTCGCGCAGCGGCGCCATCCCTACACCCAGGGCCTGTTCGGGGCGCGCCCCGCCCTCCTGGCCCCGCGCGGGCAGCGCCTGGCCACCATCGCCGGCACCGTGCCCGAGCTGGTGGACCTGCCCGTGGGCTGCCCCTTCTCGGGGCGCTGCGCCTACACCGCGCCGACCTGCCACCACTCGACTCCGGCGCCCATCGACCTGGGGCAGGGCCATGCGGTGCGCTGCCTGCAGCTGGACGCCATCGCGTCCGCCACGTCCGCGCCCGCGCCCCAGGGGAGTTCTGTATGACGCCGCAGCCCGCGCCCCTTCTGCAGGTCGAGGACCTGGCGCGGGAGTACACCCTCCCGCGCGAACGCCTGCTGCAGGCGCCACCGACGGTGAAGGCCCTGCAGGGCGTGAGCTTCACCCTGGAGGCCGGGCGCAGCCTGGGTATCGTGGGCGAATCCGGCTCGGGCAAGTCGACGCTGGCGCGTCTGGTGATGGCGCTGGACCGGCCCACCGCGGGCCGCGTCCTGATGCAGGGCCGCGACCTGCACGCCCTGCCCCCGGGGGAACTGCGCCAGGCCCGGCGCGATTTCCAGATGGTGTTCCAGGATCCCTACGGCTCCCTGGACCCGCGCCAGACCGTGGCCCGCATCGTGGCCGAGCCCCTGCACGCGCAGGGCGAGGGAACGCGCACGCAGCAGCGGGCACGCGCCGCCGAGGTCATCGAATCGGTCGGCCTGCGTACCACCGACCTGGACAAGTATCCGCACGAGTTCTCTGGCGGCCAGCGCCAGCGCATCGCCATCGCACGTGCCCTGGTCACGCGCCCGCGCCTGATCGTGGCCGACGAACCCGTCAGCGCGCTGGACGTCTCGGTGCAGGCCCAGGTCCTGAACCTGATGCAGGACCTGCAGGCGCAGTTCGGCGTGACGTACCTTTTGATCAGCCACGACCTGGCGGTGGTGCACCACCTGTGCGACGAGGTGGCGGTGCTGTGGCAAGGCCGTATCGTCGAACAGGGTCCGCCGCAGCAGCTGTTTCGCGACCCGCAGCATCCGTACACGCGCACCCTGCTCGAGGCCGTCCCGCGCGCGACGGCCTGACCGGTAACGGGCGCGTAATGAGCACTTCCTGCCTCTTGCCGGGCCACGGAGATCTCGGGGATGATCCACCCGTCTTTGTCTTGACAACCCACGAATCATGAAACGACGCCACCTGCTCACGAACGCCGCCTCGATCGCGGCCCTTGCCAACCTGCCCACCGCTGCCCTGGCCCAGGGCCGCAAGGACAGCATGACGCTGGCCATGGCGCTGGAGCCTCCGGGCCTGGACCCTACCGCCGGCGCGGCGTCGGCCATCGCCGAGATCACCCACTACAACATCTACGAGACCCTCACCAAGATCAACCCCGATGGCAGCGTCTCTCCCCTGCTGGCCGAGAGCTGGGAGGTCTCGCCCGACCTGCGCACCTACACCTTCCGCCTGCGCAAGGGCGTGAAGTTCCACAACGGAGAGGTCTTCAACGCCGAGACCGCACGCTTTTCCTTCGTGCGGGCCGGCTCGGACAAGAGCACCAACAAGGACAAGCGCACCTTCGCCACCATGGAGACCGTGCGCGCGGTGGACGAATACACCCTGGTCGTCGTGAACAAGGAGCTGGACCCCGACTTCCTGTTCCTTATGGGCCAGGCCACGGCCATCATGGTCGAACCCAAGTCCGCCGACACCAACGCTACACGCCCGGTGGGCACCGGTCCCTACACCCTGGACAACTGGGTCAAGGGCTCCTCGGTGTCCCTCAAGAAGTGGCCCGAGTACCGCAACGCCGCGGCGATCAAGCTCAATCGCGCGAGCTTTCGCTTCATCTCGGACCCGGCGGCCCAGGTGGCGGCCCTGATGGCCGGCGACATCGACGCTTTTCCGCGCGTGACCCCGCGCAGCGTGGCGCAGTTCAACGGCAATGCGAAGTTCCAGGTCATGGTCTCGGGCTCGCGCGCCAAGACCATCCTGGCGATCAACAACAAGAAGAAGCCCCTGGACGACGTGCGCGTGCGCCGCGCCATCGCCGCATCCATCGACCGCAAGGCGGTGATCCAGGGCGCAGGCGACGGCTACGGCGCCCCCATCGGCAGTCACTATGTGCCCAGCGCCCCGGGCTATGTCGACACCACCGGCCTGAACCCCTACAACCCGGACAAGGCACGCGCACTGCTCAAGGAAGCCGGCATCACCACCCCGCTGGAACTCACCATCACCCTGCCCCCGCCGCCCTACGCGCGCCAGGGCGGCGAGGTGATCGCCGCCATGCTGGCCAAGGTGGGCATCAACGCCAAGCTGCAGAACGTCGAGTGGGCGCAGTGGCTCTCGGGCACCTTCACCAACAAGAACTACGACCTGACCATCATCTCCCACGTCGAGCCCTTCGACCTGGGCAACTTCGCCAAGCCGGACTACTACTGGAACTACCAGTCGGCCAAGTTCAACGAGCTGTACACGAAGTACAAGAACACCGCGCGCGCGCAGGAGCGCACCAAGCTGCTTGGAGACATCCAGCGCCTGATCGCTGAAGACAGCGTGCACGCCTTCCTGTACCAGCCGCAGTGGGTCACCGTCGCGAACAGGAACGTGCGCGGGCTGTGGAACAACTTCCCGGTCTTCGTCAACGACCTCTCGGCCCTGTCCTGGGCGTGAGCGCGCCGCTGCATGCCCTGGCCGCCACCGAGATGGTGGCGGCCTTCCGGGCGCGTACGCTATCGCCCGTCGAGGTGGCTCAAGCGGTGCTGGCCCGGGTCGATCGCTGGGAGCCGCAGCTGCAGGCCCTGTTCCTGTTGCGGCCCGAGCGCGTGCTGCAGCAGGCCCGCGCCAGTGAGGTGCGCTGGCAGCGCGGCGAGCCGCTGGGCCCGATCGACGGCGTACCCGTCACCCTCAAGGACAACATCGTCACCCAGGGAGATCCCACGCCCCTGGGCACGCGGGCCGTGCCACTGACGCCCGCAGCGGCCGATGCCCCGCCGGCCGCGCGCGTGCGTGAATCCGGTGGCGTGGTGCTGGCCAAGACCACCATGCCCGACTACGGCATGCTGTCCTCGGGACTTTCCAGCTACCACGCGCTGGCGCGCAATCCCTGGGACCTGCGCAAGACGCCGGGCGGATCCAGTTCGGGTGCGGGCGCGGCTGCCGCGGCGGGCTACGGCCCGCTGCACGTGGGCACCGATATCGGCGGTTCGCTGCGCCTGCCCGCCGGCTGGTGCGGCATCTTCACCCTCAAGCCGAGCCTGGGGCGCATCCCCATCGACCCGCCCTACATCGGGCGCGCCGCCGGCCCGATGACCCGCAGCGTGGGCGACGCCGCCCTGTTCATGCGGGTGCTCAGTCGACCTGATGCGCGAGACAGCATGAGCCTGCCCTGGCAGGACATTGACTGGGAGCGCTACGAGGCGGGCGTGGACAAGCTCAAGGGGCTGCGCATCGGACTGCTGCTGGAAGCCGGCTGCGGCCTGGCAGTGGAATCCGAGGTGACTCGGGCGGTCGAGGCGGCTGCGCGCCTGTTCGAGCGCGCGGGCGCACACGTGACGCCCATGAAACCTTTCATGACCCAGGCGATGCTCGATGGCATGGACCACGCCTGGCGCATGCGCTCGCACATCGACCTGCAGGCGCTAGCGCCCGAAGCACGAGAAACGGTGCTGCCCTACATACGCGCTTGGGCCGGCAGCGCCGGGGACATGGGCGGCGAGGCCGTCTTCAGGGCCTTCAGCCAGTTCCATGCGACGCGGGTGGCGGCGGTAGCTGCGTGCCGCGCATACGACTACGTGATCTCGCCGGTCTCACCGGTGCCGGCATTCGACGCGCAGCTGCCCTCGCCCACCAACGATCCGCTGCGGCCGCTGGAGCACATCGGGTTCACGGTGCCGTACAACATGTCGGAGCAGCCGGCGGCGTCGATCAACTGCGGCTACACCGCATCGGGCCTGCCGATCGGGCTGCAGATCGCGGGCCAGCGCTTTGACGACCTCGGGGTGCTGCAGGTAGCGCGGGCCTACGAGCAGCTGCGTGAGACGCAGCGGGTCTGGCCCGAGCCAGCCTGAATCAACCCCCGCGCACCTTTGCCAGCAGCCGCTCCTGCACCAGCGGCGAGACGAACTTGTCGATCTCGCCACCCAGCGTGGCGATCTCGCGCACGAAGGTACTGCTGATGAACTGGTACTTGTCGCCCGGCGTGAGAAAGACCGTCTCGACGTCGGGCATGAGGCTTCGGTTCATGCCTGCCAGCTGGAATTCGTAGTCAAAATCAGTGACCGCGCGCAGGCCCCGCACCATGGCCTTGGCACCGCGCGACACCACGAAATCGCGCATCAGACCGCCGAAGCTCTCCACCTGGACACTCGGGTAGGGCTTGACCAGTTCGCGCACCATGTCCATGCGTTCTTCGAGCGTGAACAGGGTCTGCTTCTTGTGATGGCCTGCGGCGACGACGACGATCAGCTTGTCGAACAGCTGCGACGCACGCCGGACCACGTCCTCGTGGCCCAGTGTCATGGGATCGAAGGTACCGGGATAGACGGCGGTCACGGAATTGGCCATGGGGTTCTCCTGGGCCCGCCGCAGCGGGCGGTGCCGGAATTATGACCCGGTGCCTGCGGCGTCCAACCGCTGCAGCAGGTGGGCGTGCACCGCTCCGGCCTTGAGGTAACGGCGCACCTGCAGGCCCCAGGCGGCCAGGGTCTCGTCCGCCCAGGCCACGGGTGCCTCCAGGTACAGCCACCCCTGCGGGCGCAGCGCGGGCGCCGCGGCGGCCAAGGCCTTGTCGTACAGGCCGGCGTCAAAGGGCGGATCGAGCAGCATCAGGTCGCAGCTGGCAGAGGCCAGGCGCTGCAGCGTGCTGATGGCGTTGCCCTTCTCCACGGTCACGCCATGCGCAGACAGCTTGCGCACCAGCGCGCGCAGGGCATCCACCTGCGCGCCGTCCTGTTCGACCAGCAGCACCCGCGCCGCGCCGCGCGAGGCCGCCTCCAGGCCCAGCGCACCGGTACCGGCAAAGGCATCGACCACCTCCCAGCCGGTGAGGTCCTGCCCCAGCCAGTTGAACAGCGTCTCGCGTACGCGGTCAGGCGTGGGGCGCAGGCCGGGCCGGTCGGCCACGGGTAGCTTCGTGCGTTTCCACTGGCCGCCGATGATGCGGACCTCGTGGGGGGCGCGGGACGGCCTCATGCCGCCACGCCCATCATCTGCAGCGCCTGCCCGATGGCCTCAAGCAGGCTCTGTTCGTCGGCGATGCCCTTGCCCGCGATGTCGAACGCAGTGCCATGGTCCACAGAGGTACGCACGAAGGGCAGGCCCACCGTGACATTCACGCCCGCCTCCAGGCCCAGCACCTTCACCGGACCGTGTCCCTGGTCGTGGTACATCGCCACCACCAGGTCATAGTCGCCGCGCCGCGCGAGGAAGAACAGGGTGTCGGCGGGCAGCGGACCGTGCACCTGCAGGCCGTCGGCGCGGCAGCGTGCCACCGCCGGCTCGATCTTCTGCGCCTCTTCACCTTCGCCGAACAGGCCGTTCTCGCCGGCATGCGGATTGATGCCGCACACCGCGATGCGCGGCTGCACGATGCCCGCGCGGACCATGGCCTCGTGGCCACGGCGGATGGTGCGCTCCACCAGGCCGGGCTCAATGCGCTCGATGGCGTGGCGCAGGCCGATGTGCGTGGTCACGTGGATCACGCGCAGCCCGGGGGCCATGAGCATCATGCTGACCTCGGGCGTGCCGGAGAAATGCGCCAGCATCTCCGTGTGCCCCGGGAAGATATGGCCAGCGGCGTGCAGGGCCTCCTTGTTCAGGGGTGCGGTCACGACCGCCTGCAGCGCGCCCTGCATCGCCAGCCGGGACGCCAGCTCCAGGTAGCGGAAGGCCGCCTCGCCGCCCCCCGCATGAACCTGCCCGAAGGGAATGTCGCGGGTGGGAACGCCCGGGTCGATGCAGTGGATCACGCGCGAGCCTCGCGCGGCCTGCTGCGGCCGCTCGACCGCGGCGACGGTCACGTCGACGCGCGCACGCCGCGCCGCTTCCTGCAGCCGCTCGACGCTTCCGATCACGACGGTGGACACGGGCGGCGGGCGTTTGTGCAGGGCCTTGACGATGACCTCGGCGCCGACGCCCGCAGGATCGCCCAGGGTGATGCCGATGGCAGGTGCGTTCATGCTTTTCTTTCCTTCATGGGATGGCCGGCAGCAGGCCGCCGCTGCGCGCCAGGCGCACCAGGGTGTCGGGATCGCCGAAGCTGCCTGATTTGATCGCAAGATACCTGGGACGGCCGGGCCCGGGCAGGCGCGCCAGCGAGATACCGGGCTCCAGCTGCCCCAGCACCTGCAGATGCTCCATACCCAGCACGTCGCACAGGGCCCGGGCGGTTTCGCCACCGGTGGCGACGATGCAATCCGCGTCTTCCAGGTGGGGCGCTACGTCCCGCGCGAAGTGCCGCGCCAACTCGCGCCCCGCCGGGGCGGGCTGGCCTTCGCAGCGGGTGGCGTACAGGCGCAGCCGGGGCGCTGGCTTGTGCCCTGCTTCGCCACCCGCCTGCAGGCCCTGCCCAGGGTGCCACCATCGCACGGCCTCACCCGAGGCCTGCGCCAGTTGCGAGAGCTGCTGCCGCGCGGGCCCGGTCAGGCTGCCGACCAGGACCGCCATGCGGTCTGGCGCACCCAGGGTGCACGCAGCGGCGAGGATACCCCTCTGGCGCGCCAGGGCCCCGGCCAGACCCGCCGAGCCGATGGCGGTGTAGGGCGTGGGCAGGGACTCGAGCACGCGGGCCATGGCGTCCAGCTCGGCGTCCGTGCGCGCGTCGACGACGGTGACTGCATCGCGCGCGAGCGCAGCCCGCAGGCCCTCGCGCATGGCGCCTTCGCCCGTGGTGTCCAGGCGGTGATGACCGGCCTGCAGGCCCGCCTGCCGCAATCCCTCCACGGCCGACGCCGTGTAGTGCGTCAGCGTCTGCTCCGGCGGGATGTCGATCCGGCCCTCGTGCAGCCCGCGCTTCAGGCGTGGCAGGGCCGGGCACATCAGGGCCGGGTGCTGCGCGGCGCGCACGACGGCAGCCACCAGCAGGGGCCAGTTTCCGCGCAGCAGGGAATCGATCTTCAGGTAGGTGCGCCGGGAGGCGCCGATGGAAGCCGTCACGGCGGGATGCAGCACCGGGGCGGTGTCACGGGTGTCCAGATCCCAGACGAGGACGCCAGGCCCCGGGAGCGACAACCCGGTAGCCGGCCCGGGCACCAATTGCAGGCAGGTGCTCCCCCCGCGAGGGGTGAACTCCGAGGCGCATTCGCCTGCGCCGGAGAGGTCGTCGGCGATGACGACCGTCTGTGGGTGCGCCGCCCGGGAATCTGTCTGCATGAATGGCTTGCAAAAACGCGCATTCTGCACGCTGAGACGTCAGCAAAAAAAACGCAGCCGAAGCTGCGTGATGGACTGACCTTGTTTTCTCTCCCGTTCTTCCCTGGACTTTTCTTCCCTCGACTTTTCTTCTTCCTTGCTCCCTGACCGGCCCTGGCGAGGACCTTGTGCGACAGCGATGGGAAGATTCTGCAAACGGGCCGGGCGCAATGCCTGAAGGGCGGCTGTCGTGAGCCTGCGCGGATCGTGGCGTTCAGCGCGCGGGCTCGGTGCTACCGCCCACGATCACGGTGACCATGCGATCAGGCTGCAGCTTGCGCGCGAAGGCCTCTCGGATGTCCGCCAGCGTGACCGCCTGCACCTGCCGACGCCAGGTATCCAGGTAGTCCAGCGGCAGCTCGTGCCAGGCGATGGAGGCCACGTTGTCCAGGAGCTTGCGGTTGGTGTCGATGCGCAGGGCGAAGCCGCCCACGAGGTTGTCCTTGGCCGCCTGCAGTTCCGTCTGCGTCGGCCCCTCGCTGACGAAGCGCGCCACCACGCCGCGCGCGACCTGCACCGCCTGCTGCGCTTGGTCAGGTCGTGTCTGCAGGCCCAGGGTGAAGGCACCCGCGTGCAGGCCCGGGGCGAAGTAGCTGTACACGCTGTAGGACAGGCCACGCTTCTCGCGCACCTCGGTGGACAGGCGCGAGACGAATCCGCCGCCGCCCAGGATGTAGTTGCCCACCAGCAGCGGGAAGTAGTCCGGGTCGTTGCGCCGGTACCCGGGCTGCCCGATCAGGACATGGGCCTGCGCGGAGTTGAAGGGAATTTCGCGCGTGACCGGCGCCGCCAGCGGCGTGACCTCCGGCACGGGGGGCAAGGCCTCGCAGCGGCCGTCCGCACTGGCGGGCAACCGCGACAGCAGCGTCGTGGCGATGGCGTCAGCCTGGGTGCGGCTGATCGCGCCCACCAGCGTCACCCTGGCGCGGCAAGCCTGCACATGGCGTGCGTGAAAGGCACGCATGTCGTCCACGGTGAGGGTGGCCAGCGTGGCCTCGGTGGCCTCCCAGCCATAGGGATGGCCGCGATAGACCTCGGGCATCCAGGCGCGGCCCGCGACGGTGCCTGGTCGGGTGTAGGACTCGCGCAGTGCCGCGACGAGACGCGCCCGCTCGCGCGCCCAGATCGCCTGCGGAAAGGAGGATTCGCCGATTTGGCGCGCGGCCAGGGCTACGGCCCGTGCGAGCAGGTCGGCTTCGGTCAGCGATCGCAGCGAGAAGGTCATGCGGTCGTTGCTCGCGCCCGCGCCGAACTGCGCGCCCAGGTCGGCCCAGGCCTCCCCCAGCTGGTTCTCGTCCATCGCGCCGTCGTAGCGCGTGACGGTGCCGGGGCCGCCGCGCCGCGGGTCACGCGGCAGGATGCCCACCTCCGTCATGTCGGCGGTGACGCTGGCCAGCGAGGGCTTGCCCGCCGGGTCGCGGCGCGTGCCCGCGTCGAAGTCAATCTGGACGTCGACCATGGGGATGGCCGGGCTCTCGACGAAGTAGACGCGCGCGCCACTGGGCTGGACCCAGTGCTGGATCGGCAAGGTGGCACGGGCCCAGGGGGCGAGGGCCAGCAGCGCCAGGGCGAGGAGCGCGGCGCGCAGGGTGGCGGTAAATGGAGCGTTGAATTGAGGCATGTCGGGAACTCGGGCGATATCCGGCTCAATGGCGCGCGCCGGCCGGCGGCGTGCGGGGCGCGCGACCGGGTTCGGGCGGCAGGGGATGCAGCACGCCGGCGGTGAGCTGGTCGTCGCTGAAATAGCGCGCCGCCACCGACTGCACCTGGGCGGCGGTCACTTCGCGCAGGCGCTTGAACAGGCGCTCGCTGCTATCGGGCTCGAAGCCGCTGACCCAGAAGGCGCCCAGCTCGCGCGCCTGGCTGAACACCGAGTCGAGCTTGTAGACCTCGCTGGCCACCCATTGCGTCTTCACCCGCTGCAGCTCGGCCTCCTGCACGCCCTCGCGGGCGATGCGTGCCACCTCCGCGCGCAGGGCCGCCTCCACCTGCTGCGCGGTCTTGCCCGGCGCGGGTACGGCCGCCAGCGAGAACATCTGCGGCCCCCGGCCCCACAGACCATTGCCCGCGCTCACGGAGTCGGCCACGCGGTCCGGCCCCCGGGTCAGGGCGCGGTCCAGGCGCGCGCCTGAATAGCCATTGAGCACCGAAGCCAGCACGGATAGCGCGAGCGCGTCGTCATTGGCGGGTGAAGGATCCAGCGAGGTCAGTCGCGGCACCTTGAACAGGAGGGCCACGTAGGCCTGGTCGGCAGGCGCCTTCAGCTCCACCCGGCGGGCACCGGACTGCGGCGGCTCCTCGCGCGGCTTGCGCGCGGGGACGGCGCCGGCGGGAATGCGCCCGTAGTGACGCTCGGCCAGGCGCAGCACCTGCGCCGGATCGACGTCACCCGCCACTACCACGGCGGCATTGGCGGGCACGTACCAGAGACGGTAGAACGCGCGCACGTCCTCGGGGGTCATGGCGTCCAGGTCGTTCATCCAGCCGACGATGGGGCGCCGGTAGGGCGAGGCGGTGAAGGCGGTGGCGTTGAGGGTCTCGAACAGGCGTGCGCGTGGTGAGTCCTCGGTGCGCAGGCGCCGTTCCTCCTTGACCACCTCGATCTCGCGGCGGAACTCCTCGTCGGGCCATTGGTTGTTGGCGAAGCGGTCAGCTTCCAGCCGCATCACGTCCTCCAGGCGGGAGGCCGGGATCTGCTGGTGGTAGCCGGTTGCGTCGCGCGAGGTGAAGGCGTTGTCACGTCCACCCAGGGCAGCCACGCGCCGCGAGAACTCGCCGGGGCCCAGCGTGCGGGTGCCCTTGAACAGCATGTGCTCGAGCACGTGGGCCACGCCGCTGGTGCCGTCCACTTCGTCCATGGAGCCCACCCGCACCCACAGCATGTGCACCGCGGTGGGCGCGCGCCGGTCCGGCTTGACGATCAGGGTCATGCCGTTGGAGAGGGTGTAGCGCTCGACGCGGGCGCCCGTCTGTGCGCCGCAGGTCGTGGGCGCCAGCAGGCTGCATGCCACCAGGGCGGGCAGCAACCAGGACAGGAGGCGGCTGTGCATGGACAGTTTCATAGAATCAGGCGAGTTCCCCTCGCGTCTCGATGTTCAGTTTCTTCCGCAAAAAATCCCCGGCACCCGCACCCGGACCGACCCCCGGCGCCGCCACGCCCGCATCCGCTTCACCGGCCCCGGAGGCTGGCGGCCTGATCGGCAGCGCCCTGGGCCGCGCCCTGGAGGTGCCGGCACAGACGCCCATGGCCCCCGAGCGCCAAACCTGGCTGCGCAAGCTGCGCGCCGGCCTGCGCAAGACGGGCTCGGGCCTGTCCCAGGTCTTTACCGGCGGCCAGATCGATGACGCGCTGTACGAAGAACTGGAGACCGCCCTGCTCATGGCCGACGCCGGTGTGCAGGCCACCGGGTGGCTGCTCCAGGAGGTCAAGCGCAAGGTGGCCGCCACCGGCGCGACCCGCCCGGTGCAGGTACAGAACATTCTCGCCGACGTCCTGGCACAGCTGCTGCTGCCCCTGCAAAAGCCCTTGGTAATCGGCCAGCACAGCCCCACGGTGATCATGGTGGCGGGGGTCAACGGCGCGGGCAAGACCACCTCCATCGGCAAGCTGACCCACCACCTGGCGGCCGAAGGCGCCTCGGTCCTGCTGGCGGCGGCCGACACCTTCCGGGCCGCGGCGCGCGAGCAGCTGGCCGTCTGGGCCGACCGCAACACCGTCGAGATCGTGAGCCAGGAGGGGGGCGACCCGGCGGCGGTGAGCTTCGACGCGGTCAGCGCGGGCCGCGCGCGCGGCAAGGACGTCGTCCTGGTGGACACCGCCGGGCGTCTGCCCACGCAGCTGCACCTGATGGAGGAACTGCGCAAGATCAAGCGCACGATCGCCCGCGCAGACGAAGGCGGCGAGGGCGCGGCGCCCCCGCACGAAGTGCTGCTGGTGATCGACGGCAACACCGGCCAGAACGCGCTGGCGCAGGTCAAGGCCTTCGACGCGGCCCTGGGCCTCACGGGTCTGATCGTCACCAAGCTCGATGGCACGGCCAAGGGCGGCGTGCTGGCCGCCATCGCGCAGGAAAAGCCGATTCCCGTGTACTTCATCGGCGTGGGCGAGACGCTCGAGGACCTCGAGACCTTCAACGCCCGCGAGTTCTCGCTGGCGCTGCTGGGACAGCAATAGGCCTGCGCGCTCAGCGCTGCATCGCCCAGCGCGCCGCGTAGCTGCCCGCATCCACCACCAGCACCAGCACCAGCATCGCCGCCAGCACCGAGCTGGTCTCGGGCATCTGGAACAGCCCCAGGTGGAAGGCCAGCATCTGCCCCAGCCCGCCAGCGCCCACCACCCCCAGCACCGCCGCGGCGCGGATGTTGTTCTCCCACCGGTACAGGGTGTAGCTCAGAAGCTGCGGCAGCACCTGCGGCAGCACCGCGTACACGAGCACCCGGCCCTCGCCCACGCCGCGCACGCGCAGCGCGAAGCCAGGTCCTTCGGGTGCATTCTCGATGGCCTCGGCGAACAGGCGCCCGAGCACGCCGGTCGTGTGCAGGGCCAGGGCCAGCGTGCCGGCCAGCGGCCCCAGTCCTGCGGCGATCAGCAGCAAGGCGGCCCACATCAGCTCGGGCACGCTGCGCAGGGCGTTGAGCAGGAGGCGGCTCGCCGCGCGCCAGCGCGCCGGGTCCTGGGCATGCGTGCGGCTCGCGGGCAGGGCCAGCAGCAACCCGAACACCGCGGCCAGCAGCGTGCCTACCACCGACATCGCCAGCGTCTCCAGGGCTGCGGGCAGCAGCCTGGACAGAAAGCGCGGATCGAGTTCCGGCGAGAGCAGTTCCGCCAGGAATCGGCCCATGCGCGCGAGGGCATTGGCCGAGAAGAACTGCGCCCACTGCAGGTCGAGCGAGACGAAACTGGCCACGACCAGCGCCAGGGCCGCGGCGGTCAACCAGCACGCCTTGCAGCGCGCATCAAAAAGACGCGCAGGCAAGCGGTACACCTCGTTCGCGGCCGGGGCCTGGCCCGCATGTCCGTCCGCTGCACGCAGCTCCTTGCCCGCCGAGGTCTCGCCCTGCTTCATGGCATCACCCCAGCACGCGCCGCAGGAAGGCGCTCAGTCGGTCGGTCAAAGCCACCAGGATCACGAACACCAGCAGCAGCGTCGCCACCTCGGAGCCGTTGAACATCTTCATCGAGTTGTCCATCTGCTGCCCCAGGCCGCCCGCGCCGACGAAGCCCAGCACCGCCGAGGAACGGATCGCGCACTCCCAGCGGTACACGGTGTAGCTGGTAAGTTCCGCCGCGTTCTGCGGCAGCAGGCCGTAGAAGAAGGCCTGCAGACGGCCCGCACCATTGCGAAGCAGGTTGGAGGTGACGTGCGCGTCGCCGCTCTCGAGGATTTCGGCATAGACCTTGCCCAGCATGCCGCCGTAGGTCAGCGCGATGGCCAGCACGCCGGCGGTCGGGCCCAGACCCACCACGCGCACGAAGACCAGCGCCCAGATCAACTCGGGGACGCTGCGCAGGATGACCAGTACCACGCGCGCGACCCATCGCAGGGCCGCAGGTGCTGCCGCCATGCGGCCGGCCAGCGCGGACACCGACAGCACGCGCACGCACACCAGCGCCAGGGGCACCGCCAGCAGCAGGGCCAGGGCCAGACCCGCGGTGGCGATGGCCACGGTGCGCCAGGTCTCGCGCGCCACCAGGGCGAGGAACTCTGGGTCCAGCCGCGGCGGTACGAAGTCGGCCAGGAAACGCAACGTGGGCTTGAGGCTGTCCTGCGACAGCAGTACCCAGGGCTTGAACTCGCACAGCACCAGCAGTGGCCACAGCACCACGGCCACCAACAGCATCCAGCCCACGCGCGGTACCCACGCCGGATCGCGCAGGCGGGGGTGCAGGTCGGGCAAGGCGAGCGGCTCGGACATCGGTGGGTGCGGCGCGTGCGACGAGGGCGCCGCGTTCAGCGGCAATGCATCACGACCGGCGCGGGTGCCGCCGCGGGCACGGGCGGGGCCGTCGGCGTCTGGCCCTTGAGTTCGTCCAGGTGGCGCGCGTAGAGCACGTGCAGGCGCTCGGGCGTGACCTCGGCGGCGGGCAGGTCGAAGGCGAGCGCGCCGTCCTGCAGGCCCACGATGCGCGGGAAATGACGCAGCGCCAGAGGCACGTCGTGCATCGTGCACACCAGGCTGGCGCCGCGCTCACGCGCAGCAGCCAGCAGCGAGTCCATGGCCTGGGCCGCGCGCGCGGGATCCAGGGCCGACAGCGGTTCATCCACCAGCACCAGCCTCGGCTGCGCCACCAGCGCGCGCGCCAGGCCCACGCGCTGGCGCTCGCCCCCGGAGAGGCGGTCCACGCGGTCAAAGAGCTTGTCGGCCAGGTCGAAATGCGCCAGCGCCGCCTGCGCCTGCGCAATGCCGGTGGGATAAAAGAGGCTACGCAGGCTATGCAAGAGGCTGATGTGCGGCAGACGTCCCGCCAGGACCGCCGTCACCACGCGCTGGCGGGGGGGCAGGGGCGGCACCTGGGGCGCGAGGAACAACTCGCCGCGCAGCCGGCGCAGCGCGCTCGCGGAAAGTGACCACGGATCGCGCCCGTCCAGGCGCAGCTGGCCCGCGGACGGCCGCAGCGCACAAGCCAGGGTGTGCAGCAGCGTGGTCTTGCCTGCGCCCGAGGGGCCGATCACCGCCACCTGCTCGCCCGGCGCGATGCGCAGGTCCAGGGGGCCGAGCGCCGGCGCGGCCCCCCTTGCCGAGGCCGGGTGCCGAGCGGCAAGGGCGCCGAGTTCGATCTGCACGCAGCAGGCTCCGGTTTACTTGAGCAGTCCCGCGTTGCGCGCGGCCGACTCGATGCCCTTGTAGTTGGACGCCTGCGTCGGCACGAAGCGCGTCGCACGCTGCAGCTCCAGGATCTCGCGGCCCTCGGGCGTGGCCTTGGACAGATCCAGGAAGGCCTTGGTCAGGCGCTCACGCTGGGCTGCGGGCATGTCGGCATGCACCGTCCAGTTGTAGTCGTAATAGGGCGCCGTGGTGTGGAACACGCGCACCTTGGACGCATCGACCTTCTTGTCGGCCACCAGCTTCTCCCACACCGAGATGTTCAGGGCGCCCGCATCGACCTTGCCCGAGGCCACGGCGGCCACGGTGGCATCGTGCGCGCCGGAGTAGGCCACGCGTCGCAGGTCCTTGTCGGGGTCGATACCCGCGGCATTGAGGAAGCTGCGCGGCATCAGGTGGCCCGAGGTGCTCGATTGCGAGCCGAAGCTCAGGGTCTTGCCCTTGAGGTCGGCCAGCGACTTGATGCCGGCCTCGGTGGTGATGAACACCGAGCGGAACTGCGCATCCTCCTCGCGCTGCACCAGCGGGATGGCCTTGCCGCCCGAGCGGACCAGGGCCTGCACGAAGGTGAAGCCGCCGAACCAGGCGAGGTCGACCTGCTGGTTGGCCAGGGCCTCTACGGCCGCGGCGTAGTCGGTCACCGGCGTGAATTCGACCTTGGTCCCCAGGCGCTGCTCCAGGTATTTCACCAGCGGCGCGGCCTTGCGGGCCAGCTCGGTGGGGGACTCGTCGGGAATGGCGGTGATGCGAAACGGGCGGGCCTGGGCCTGGGCCAGGGGACACACGCCGGCGGCGAGGAGCGCGGCCAGAACGGCGCGGCGCGGGAAGTTCGAAACCATGGGGACAGTGCTCCTGTGAAGGTTCAGCGTAGACAAGCGCGGGCAGCGGGTGATTACACCCCATCCCCAGGAGCCGGGTTGCGCGCAAGGCCATCGCCCTGCGCCTATAAACGAGGGGTGAAGCGCCCCCGCCTCGTCATCGTCACGCCCTACCTGGCGGATGCCAACAACGGCAACTGGCAGACCGCCCGGCGCTGGCAGCGGCTGCTGGCGGACACGCATGCACCACGGCTGGTGCAGGAATGGCCCGACGCCGGCGCGCAGCACGATGACGCCATGCTCGCCCTGCACGCCCGGCGCTCGGCGCCCGCCATCGCGGCGTGGGCCCGCGCTCACCCTGGCCGCGGCCTGGGCGTGGTCCTCACCGGCACCGACCTGTACCAGGACATCCGCCACGACGTGTCCGCCCAGGCCTCCCTGGCCTGCGCCCAGCGGCTCGTGGTGCTGCAGGAGCGCGGCATCGGCGCCCTGCCCGACGCGCACCGCGCCAAGGCCCGCGTGATCTTCCAGTCCACCCCCGCGCGCCAGCCCCTGCCCAAGACCGGCCGCCACCTGCGCGCGGTGATGGTGGGCCACCTGCGCGAGGTGAAGAGCCCACAGACACTGATGCAGGCGGCGCGCCGGCTGGCGCACCGCGCCGACATCCGCATCGACCACATCGGCGCCGCGATGGAGGACGGCTGGGTGGTACAGGCCCGTGCCACCGAGCGCGAGGCTCCCGCCTACCGCTGGCTGGGCGCCCTGCCCCACGCCCGCACCCGCCAGGCGATCCAGCGCGCCCACGTGCTGGTGCACACCAGCGCCATGGAGGGCGGCGCCCACGTGATCATGGAGGCCGTGCGCAGCGGCACGCCCGTGCTGGCCTCGCGGGTGGACGGCAACGTGGGCATGCTGGGCGTGGACTACGCGGGCTACTTCGACCATGGCGACGCTGGGCAACTGTCGCGCCTGCTGGAACAATGCCGCGATGAAGCCACCGATGACCATGCGGGAGGCCTGCTGGAGTGCCTGCGCGCACAATGCGAACGCCGCGCGCCGCTCTTTGCCCCCGAAGCCGAACGCGCCGGCCTGCTGAAACTGCTCGAGGACCTGATGCCATGAACGCCCCCACCGCCCCCGCCACGGCTACCGAACCGCGCCTGACCTCCCTCTCGCACGGCGGTGGCTGCGGCTGCAAGATCGCCCCCGGCGTCCTGTCCGAGATCCTCAAGGGCACCGCCGCCATGCCGATCCCGCCCCAGCTGCTCGTGGGCATCGAGACCGCGGACGATGCCGCGGTCTACCAGCTCAATGACGAACAGGCGCTGATCGCCACTACCGACTTCTTCATGCCCATCGTCGACGACCCGTACGACTTCGGGCGCATCGCCGCCACCAACGCCATCTCCGACGTCTACGCCATGGGCGGCCAGCCGATCATGGCCCTGGCCCTGGTGGGCATGCCGATCAGCGTGCTGTCCACCCAGACCATCGGCCGCATCCTGGAAGGCGGCCAGTCGGTGTGCCGCGCCGCCGGCATCCCCATCGCGGGCGGCCACACCATCGACTCGGTCGAACCGATCTATGGCCTGGTGGCCCTGGGCCTGGTGCACCCGAAACACGTCAAGCGCAACGCCGACGCGAAGCCCGGCGACGTGCTGGTCCTGGGCAAGCCCCTGGGCGTGGGCGTGCTCTCGGCCGCCCTCAAGAAGGAGACGCTCAGCTCCGAGGGCTACGCCCAGATGATCGAGGTGACCACCCGCCTGAACACGCCTGGCCCCGAGCTGGCAAGGCTTCCTGGTGTGCATGCGCTCACTGACATCACTGGTTTCGGGCTGGCGGGCCATGCCCTGGAACTGGCACGCGGCGCGAACGCCACCATCATCCTGGACTGGGCGAAGGTGCCCCTGCTGCCCGGGGTGGTGGACCTGGCGCGTGCCGGCTGCGTCACCGGGGCGTCCGGCCGCAACTGGGCGGGCTATGGCCCCGAGGTCGGTCTGCCGGCCGGTTTCGATCCGGTGCACCAGGCGCTCCTGAGCGACCCCCAGACCAGCGGTGGCCTGCTGGTCTCCTGCGTGCCGGAGGCGGTGGATGCGGTGCTGGCCACCTTCGCCCGCCACGGCTTCGGGCAGGCGGCGGTCGTCGGCCAGGTCGCCCCAGCGGGTCCGGGTCCGCGCCTGCAGGTGCGCTGACCGCCCGGACAGAGGGAAAAGGCGTCAACAGGCGCCCAGGGCGGGGAACCCCGTCATTAGCACTCTCTCCAATCGAGTGCTAACATTACGTCATTGTGATGAAAGGAACTGTCAACATGACCCCTTCCGTCGGAACTTCTGCCACTGCCCTCACCATGGCCAACCCCTGGTCCATGGTGCCTGCCCTGGGCAACCTGGACGCCTACATCTCGGCCGTCAACCGCCTGCCCCTGCTCACCCCCGAAGAGGAGCAGGCCTGCGCGCGCAGGCTGCGTGACCACAACGACCTCGAAGCCGCCGGCAAGCTGGTGCTCTCGCACCTGCGTCTGGTGGTATCGGTCTCGCGCAAGTACCTGGGTTACGGCCTGCCCCATGGCGACCTGATCCAGGAGGGCAACGTCGGCCTGATGAAGGCCGTCAAGCGCTTCGACCCCGACCAGGGCGTGCGCCTCGTGAGCTACGCGCTGCACTGGATCAAGGCCGAGATCCACGAGTACATCCTGAAGAACTGGCGCATGGTCAAGGTGGCCACCACGAAGGCCCAGCGCAAGCTGTTCTTCAACCTGCGTTCCATGAAGCAGGGCTTCAAGGACGAGGCCGATGCCCCCACCCACCGCGACACGCTCACTGACGCCCAGATCGACATCATGGCCCGCGAGCTGAATGTGAAGCGCGAGGAAGTGATCGAGATGGAAACCCGCATGGCGGGTGGCGACGTGGTGCTCGATCCGGCCCCGGGCGACGACGGCGAGGAGGCCTTCGGACCCGTGGCCTACCTGGCCGACGCCAGCCACGAACCCACCGCCATGATCGAGTCGCACCAGCGCGATGTGATGGCCACCGACGGCATCGCCGCCGCCCTGGAGGTGCTCGATCCGCGCAGCCGCCGCATCGTCGAGGAGCGCTGGCTCAAGGTGAACGACGACGGCTCGGGCGGCCTCACGCTGCACGAACTGGCCGCCGAATACGGCGTGTCCGCCGAGCGGATCCGCCAGATCGAGGTGGCGGCCATGAAGAAGATGCGCCAGACGCTGGCCGCCTACGCCTGACACCCGGGGCCACAGCCCGCGGCGCGCAGGCGGTCACGTGGCCAGCAAGGCCCACATCGGCGGCGACAGCGGGGCTTGCGGTCGACGTGCCTCTCGCGGGCGCAAGCCGAGCTTGGCCCGAACGGTCTCACTGCCCCGGCGTGCCGCGCGCAGAACCCCCCCGCCCGCGATCGAGGCGGCAGCCAGCAGGCCGGCCCATGCGAGGGACCGCGGGTCCAGCGCGCGATCGCTCCCCTGCCGCAAATTCGCCCACGCTGCGCTGCGGCAGTCCGCCGGCCAGTGCCCCTGTGCATCGCGCGCGCACAGCAGGCGGCCGTCCATGCGCCGCTCGCTCCATCGAAGCTGCGCCCGCCACAGGAAGGCGCTCGGCCTGAGCCCCCACTTCCTCTCCAGCGCGATCAGCGTTCCCTCGCGATGCCAGCGCGCCACGGCGTTGCCGATCTCGCGTTCGAGCTCGCTGCCCTGCTCGCCGGGCGCGACGCGCATCGACCAGGGCACCACCAGGGCCGAAGCCAGCGGCATCCTGTACTCGCGCCAGTGCGAAAACCGCAGCAGGTGCTGCAAGGCGGCCTCGGAATAGAGCAGGCCCACGCAATGTCCCTGCTGCATCAGGTACAGGGCCTCCGCCACCGTAGGCATCGTGTATAGCGACACGCGATGACGCTGCTCCAGCCACGCGTTGAAGCCAGCGCCCTCGACGGCGCACAGGGTGCTGCCGCGCAGCTGGCGCCATTGCGTCTCGGTCCGCTCGGGCCGCATGAGCACGTTCACCCCGGATCCGTAGTAATGGGGCTGCACCTCAACGCCCTCCAGGTGCCGTGACGCAGGGTCCCCCACCCCGGCGATGAGGATCTGGATGGCACCCTGTTGCAAGCGCTGGAGACGGTTGTCCATCGTGACCGGCACCAGGCGCAGGTCCACCCCCAGGTGATCGGCCAGCATCCGCGCCAGGTCGACCTCCAGGCCCCGCGGGCGGCCCTTGGCGTCCAGCGTGCCAAAGGGGGGGAAGTCGGTGCGTACGCCGACCGCCACCTCCCCGCGGGAGCGGATTTTCGCGAGCGCCGCGCTGGGGGCGAAAGTCGCCGTTTCGCCCTGATCTGCGGCCCCTGCCGGGGTCACACCGCAGGCCCCTGCAGCGAAAGCGAAGCCCATGCAAAAGCGGATCCACCCGCACCTCGCCGCACTCCGCAGCAGGTTCACGCCACACCCCGAACAAGCAGTTTTAGGAACTGCTTATTTCATTCTCATGGGCTGTTGTGATTGAAATAAATCTGCAAATTCCTGTGGTGGCGGTCGACATGCACCACCGCCCGGAGGCCTGGCGAAAACCGGCGTGCCTTCAGGACTGCGAGAGCAGCAGGCGCAGGTCGTCGGCCAGCACCTGCGGGCCCGAGCCCGGGCGCACGTACAGACGCAGACGGCCCTGCGTGTCGTAGACGAAGCTGGCCGCGGAGTGCTCCATGGTGTAGCTGGTGGCCGTCTTGCCCTCGACCTTCTTGTAGAACACCTTGAAGTCCCTGGCGGTGGCCTCGATCTGCGCGGGCGTGCCGTGCAGAGCCAGGAAGTCCGGGCCAAACAGGGCCATGTAGCCCTTGAGGACTTCAGGCGTGTCGCGCACGGGATCGACGGTGATGAAGATGCCCTGCACCTTGTCGCCGTCGGCGCCCAGTTCGCGTTTGACCTGGGCCAGCTCCATCAGCGTGGAGGGGCACACGTCAGGGCACTGCGTGAAGCCGAAGAAGACCACCACCGCCTTGCCCCGGAAGTCCGCGAGCTTGCGCGGCTGGCCCAGGTGGTCGGTGAGCTGGAAGTCCTTCGCGTGATCCGCGCCGGTGACGTCGACGGACTTGAACGGCGGCTTGGCCTTGCCGCAGGCGGCCAGGGCACCCGCCAGCAGGCTCGCCGCGGTCGCATGAAGAACGAATCGGCGTTGCATGGCGCGGGACCTCACAGCAAGTAGTGATCGAGCAGGAGGGCCGCGAACAGACCGCTCAGGTGGATCAGGGAAAAACGGAAGGTGCGGCGCGCGAGGGCGTCCGAATACGCACGCCAAAGCCTGAAGGCGTAGGCCACGAACATCCCGTTCAGGACCAGGGACGCCACCAGGTACAGCCACGAACTCATGCCGATCACGAAGGGCAGCAGGCAGGAGGCGAACAGCACCAGCGTGTACAGCAGGATCTGCAGGCGGGTGAATTCGTTGCCGTGGGTGACGGGCAGCATGGGCAGTCCCGACTTGCGGTAGTCCTCCACCCGGTACAGGGCCAGCGCCCAGAAATGCGGCGGCGTCCACAGGAAGATGATCAGGAACAGGATCAGGGCCTCGGGGCCGACGTCGCCGGTGAGAGCGGCCCACCCGAGCACCGGTGGCATCGCGCCCGAGGCGCCGCCGATCACGATGTTCTGCGGCGTGAGCGGCTTGAGGACCACGGTGTAGATGATGGCGTAACCCACGAAGGTCGCGAACGTGAGCCACATGGTGAGCGGATTGACCGACACCCATAGCAGCCACGAACCCAGCGCGCACAGGGCCGCCGAGAACCCCAGCGTCTGCCAGTCGGACAGCTCGCCCTGGGCGGTGGGGCGCCAGGCGGTGCGCTTCATCTTGGCGTCGATGCTTTTCTCGACCAGGCAGTTGAAGGCCGCCGCGGCGCCGGCCACCAACCAGATACCGAGCGACGCCAGGGCCGCCACGCGCAGGTTGTCCAGGGAGGGCAGCCCGGGCACGGCCAGCACCATGCCGATCACGGCGCAGAAGACGATCAGTTGCACGACGCGCGGCTTGGTCAGCGCATAGAACTGGGCGTAGCGGTTCATCCGCGGGCCTCCTGCATGCTTTGCGCGGGAGGTGTCCCGGCCGCGGCAGGCGCGCGCGCTGGCTGCCTGTGCGGATGCAGCTCGAACAGGATCCAGGTGAACACCACCACCAGCCCCGCCGCGCCGCCGGTGTGGCTCACGGCGGCGACCAGCGGCCAGCCCAGGACCACGTTGGACAGGCCGGTGAGGAACTGCCAGGCCGCCAGCGCAAACACCCACCCCGCCGCGCGCGCCCATCCCGCACGGTGCAGGCGCCAGGCCACCACCGCCAGCAGGGGCAGCAGTGCGTAAGCCATGAGGCGGTGCACGTAGTGGATGGCGGTGAGCGCCGCGAAGGTGAGCGGCTCGCCCGTACCGCTGTAGCCCAGGGGCCGCCAGATCTCGAAGCCCTGCGCGAAATCCATCTGCGGCCACCAGCGGCCGTGGCAGGTCGGGAAATCGGTGCAGGCCAGCACCGCGTAGTTGGTGCTGACCCAGCCGCCCAGGGCCACCTGCATCCACACCAGCGCGAAGACAGCAACGGCCAGCGTGCGCAAGCCGGGCGTCACCGCCACCGGCGCGCACGGGCGCCAGGCCTGTGAATAGGCCACCGCCTGCCGGCACAGGAGCGCCAGCAGCGCCAGCCCGCCGATCAGGTGCAGGGTCACGATGATCGGCTGCAGCTTGAGGGTCACGGTGAGCGCGCCGAAGGCTCCCTGCAGGCAGACCCACACCAGCGTGGCCAGCGGCCAGGCCGGATGGATCGGAAGCTCGCGCCGGCGCAGCCAGCTCGTGATGGCCAGGACCAGGATCAGGACGCCTACGCCGGTAGCCAGGTAACGGTGGATCATCTCGATCCAGGCCTTGGTGTGCGTCACCGGCCCGGTGGGCATGGCCTCCTGTGCGGCGCTGATCTCCGCGCGGGCGCCTACCGGGCTGGCACTGCCGTAGCACCCGGGCCAGTCGGGGCAGCCCAGGCCGGAATCCGTGAGCCGCGTGAACGCGCCGAACAGCACCAGGTCGAAAGTGAGGAACAGCGTGAGCGCGGTCAGTGCCGCCAGGCGCTGCGCGGGCGGACGCTGCTTGTTGCGCAGCCACACCCAGGCCAGCGGGCCCAGGGCGAGCACGATCCCCAGCAGCATCAGCCGCACGATGGGCGAAAGGTCGTAGAGGGCCACGGTCTCGGTCATGACCGCCCCCACGCTCGGCACTGCGCTCTCATGGCCGCCCCGCCTGGTCCCAGGACGCGGACGCGCGCATGAGGCGCTCCAGGTCCCGCTTGGCGCGCGCGGCGCCCTCGCGGTCCAGGCCCGCCGGGAACCGCATCATGAAGTTGCCCATGGGATCGACCACGTACAGGTGCCTGGCCAGTGACTGGCCCGCGGCGGGCTGCAGCCACTGGGCCAGTGCAACGCCATCCACGCGCAACACCGTGGCGCCCGTCAGCGCGGGGAGCAACGCATCGCGCACCGGCGCGGCGTCGTTCACGAGCCAGACGCGGTCCAGGCGGTCCTTGTCCTTGCCCAGGGATTCGCGCAGCTGGCGCTGCAGGTAAAGGTGGTTCTCGCAGGCCGCGTCGCAGGCGCCACCGGCCACGGTGACCAGCAGCCACTGCCCGCGCAGGCTGGCCAGGTTGGTGGGCGGACCCTGCAGCGGCGTGGCGGCCAGGGCCGGCGCGGGCCGCTGCGGCTCGATCAGTTCGCCGAAGTTGCGGCGGCCCTCGGGCCGCACCACGTAGTAGGTGAAGTAGGACGCGATGACCGGCGCGGCGCACACCAGCAGCACGGCCAGCATCTTCCAGCGTCCGCTGACCGTGCGGCGCGCGTCATCCTGCGCCGCGCCCTCGGGGCTGGGCAGGGAGTGCACCGTGAGGTCCAGCGGGTGGTCAGGCCGGGGGGGCTGGACGCCGTCGGGGGGCGATGAGTTGGAACCAGACATAGAGGATGAAGATCGCGCCGCACAGCGCCCACCACTGGAAGGCGTAGCCGTAGTTCTTGTCGGCGCTGAGGGCAGGCACTGGCCAGTCCCTCAGCAGGCCGTCGGACGGCGCGCCGGTTTGCTGCACCGACTCGTCGGCCAGCGGCAGGCCGGTCTCGGCCCGGAACGTCGCCAAGTCGAGATTTTGCCGGATGGCTCCGGTGGCCGCGCCGTCGAAGTCATATAGCTTGGAAGGCGCCGGGGCGATACGCCCGGTCACCGTGACCTCGCCTGCAGGCGTGGTGATGGCGGGTAGCTGCTGTCGGTCGGTGAAGCTGCGCGGCGCCCAGCCCCTTTGCACCAGCACCACCGGCCCGCCGGGGGCTCCAGCCAAGCGCAGGGGCGTGACCACGTAAAAGCCCACGCGCCCGTTCATCTGGCGGTTGTCCAGGAACACCGTGCGGTCCGCCAGCCACTGCCCGCGCAGGACCACGGTGCGGTGCATCAGGTCGGCCGGGCGGGGTGCAGGCGCGTCAGCCCTTGGGGTCCGCAGGTTCTCCATGGCCTCGGGCCCGAGGGGCGGCAGGGCCTGGCGGGACTGCAGGTCCGCCTGCAGCGCCAGCTTTTCCTGCGCGCGGCCCCACTGCCACAGCCCCAGCGAGAAGGTAACCGCCATGCCCACGGCGGCGGCCAGGGTCAGCAGCCACCGGCGGGCCGCGGTCGTCATGCGAGGCACGGGATAATCCCGCCCATGAAAGCCCTCCTGATCTCGCTGGCCTTCGTGGCCATCCTCGGCAGCCTCGGCGCGGCGCTGTACTTCATGATGCGGGGCAACCGGTCGCAGGAGGATGACGCGCAGAAGTCCGCCCGCATGGCGCGCGCGCTGGCGTTCCGCGTGGGTTTTTCGATCCTGCTGTTCGTGTGCATCCTGGTGGCCTGGAAGCTGGGTTACCTGAAGCCGACGGGGATCCCGGCCGGCGCCTGATCATCTGCCTTCCCCCAAAGAACAAGGGCCGCTCTCGCGGCCCTTGCGTCATGGCGCCTGGCGTGGGTACTGGGCGTCGCGATTACAGCCAGTAGACCAGCACGTACAGACCGAGCCAGACCACATCAACGAAGTGCCAGTACCAGGCCGCGCCTTCGAAGCCGAAGTGGCGGTCCTTGCTGAAGTGCCCCTTTTGCAGGCGCAGGGTGATGAACAGCAGCATCAGCATGCCCACGAACACGTGGAAGCCGTGAAAGCCCGTGAGCATGAAGAAGGTGGAGCCGTAGGCGCCTGAGGTGAGCTTGAGGTTCAGGTCGCGGTAGGCGTGGACGTACTCGTAACCCTGCACGAGCAGGAAGACCAGGCCCAGGATGACGGTGGCCCACATCCAGGTGATGGTCTTGGCACGGTTGCCGGCCTGCAGCGCGTGGTGCGCGATGGTCAGGGTGACACCCGATGACAGCAGCAGCGCGGTGTTGATCGTGGGCAGCCAGAACGGGGTCATGGTCTGGAAGGGCTCGACGATGCCGGCGGGCGAGGCGGTCACGCCCGGCGCGGTGCTGGGCCAGGCTGCCTTGAATTCAGGCCAGAGCAGCGAGTTCTCCAGGCCGGCCAGGGCGGGCACGGAGTGCGCCCGCATCCACCACAGGGCGGAGAAGAAGGCGCCGAAGAACATCACCTCCGAGAAGATGAACCAGCTCATGCTCCAGCGGAAGGACAGGTCGACCTTGTGACCGTACAGGCCGCTTTCGCTTTCCTTGACCGCGTCGCGGAACCACTGGAACAGGACCACGGCCACCCAGGCCAGGCCGAAGTACAGGGACCACTTGCCCCACTCGACGCTGTTGACCCACTGGCCGGCGCCCAGGATGACGAAGAACAGGCCAATGGCCATCATGGCCGGGTGACGCGACGGCTGGGGCACGTAGTAGTACGGCGTGGTGCCGGGGGCGCTGGTACTCATCTCAACTCCTGGTTCCGAAAACTCTTGTGAAAACTGAAAGACAAAACGTCAGGGCACGATCCAGTGCACGAGGGCGATCAGCCCGCCCACGAACAGCGCCACGCCCGCGAGGGCCACGGCGATGAGGTGGAAAGGGTTGAGCTTGCCCAGGTCGGACTGGTAGTCGCTGTTCTTGCGGATGCCCAGGAACGCCCAGGCCACGGCCCGAACGGTCTGGAGCAGGGCGCCCTTGCGGGCGCCGGAGGAAACTTCTTCGGCCATGGCCTGCTGCGCGCCGCTCACGAACGCGGCTCCGGGGAAACGGTGGCTGGCGCTGCGGCCGTCGGGGCGGCCGGGGTGCGCGCGCCCACCTCGAAGAAGGTGTATGACAGCGTGATGGTGGTCACGTCCTTGGACAGCTTGGGGTCGATGACGAAGGCCACCGGCCACTGCTTCTTCTCGCCGGGGGCGAGGGTGTACTGGTTGAAGCAGAAGCACTCGAGCTTGTTGAAGTGGGCTGCGGCCTGCTTCGGCGCGTAGCTCGGGATGGCCTGCGCCGACATGGCGCGGTCCTGCACGTTCTGGAATTCGTACATCACCGTGGCCAACTGGCCCGGATGCACCTGCATGGAGGCCTGCGCCGGCTTGAACTGCCAGGGGCCGCGCGCGTTGGCGTCGAATTCGACGGTGATGGTGCGGCTGGTGTCGACCTGGGTGTTCGTCGGCTTGGCAGTAGAGCCACCAGGCACCTGGCGCTCTCCGATGGCAAGAATGTTGATGCCCAGTGCCTCGCACACGTGCTGGTAGATCGGCACGAGCGCGTAGCCGAAGGCGAACATGCCGCCGGCCACGACGGCCAGCTTGCCCACCATGCGGACGTTGGCGCGTGCAATGCTCACTTGGCTTGTCTCCGGGTCGCAGGCGCCTCAGCGCCCCAGCAGGACCATCTTGGCCAGGAACCCGAAGAAGAAGACCGCCACGATGGACGCCAGGATCAGGCCCAGGCGTACGTTGGACTTCTTGCGGTCATCGGGCTCAGACACGGCCATGCTCCTGCGTTCCTGGCGTTCAACCCACCACGCGGGAGGCGGTGGCGTCCAGTTTGGGCGGGTTCTCGAAGGTGTGGAAGGGAGCCGGCGACGGCACTTCCCACTCCAGGCCCTCGGCACCCTTGCCGTCGGCGTCGTTCCAGGGGCGCTGCGCCGCCTTCTCGCCTTTGCCCATCATGCAAGGCAGCGCGACGAGGAAGAAGAAGTACACCTGCGCGATACCGAAGGCGAAGGCGCCCACAGAGGCCAACGCGTTGAAGTCGGCGAACTGCATGGCGTAGTCGGCGTAGCGGCGGGGCATGCCGGCGAGTCCCAGGAAGTGCATCGGGAAGAAGGTGATGTTGAAGGAGATCAGCGACCACCAGAAGTGGATCTTGCCGCGGGTCTCGTTGTACATGACACCGGTCCACTTGGGCACCCAGTAGTAGAAGCCAGCGAACAGCGCATAGAGCGATCCGGCCACCAGCACGTAGTGGAAGTGGGCCACCACGTAGTAGGTGTCCTGCAGCAGCAGGTCGACCGGGGCCATCGCCAGGATCAGGCCGGTGAAGCCGCCCATGGTGAACACGAAGATGAAGCCGACCGCGAACAGCATCGGGGTCTCGAAGGTCATGGACCCCTGCCACATCGTGGCGATCCAGTTGAAGATCTTCACGGCGGTGGGCACCGCGATCAGCATCGTGGCGTACATGAAGAACAGCTGGCCAGTCACGGGCATGCCGGTCGTGAACATGTGGTGGGCCCACACGATGAACGACAGGATGGCGATCGACGAGGTGGCATACACCATGGAGGCGTAGCCGAAAAGCTTCTTGCGCGAGAACGCGGGCACGACCTGGCTGATGATGCCGAAGGCCGGCAGGATCATGATGTAGACCTCGGGGTGGCCGAAGAACCAGAAGATGTGCTGGTACATCACCGGGTCGCCACCGGCGGCAGGGTTGAAGAAGCTGGTGCCGAAGTGGCGGTCAGTCAGCGTCATGGTGATCGCGCCGGCCAGCACGGGCATCACGGCGATCAGCAGGTAGGCGGTGATCAGCCAGGTCCAGCAGAACATCGGCATCTTCATGAGCGTCATGCCCGGGGCGCGCATGTTCAGGATCGTGACGATGATGTTGATCGAGCCCATGATGGACGAGGCGCCCAGGATGTGCAGCGCGAAGATGCCCATGTCCATGGAGGGGCCCATCTGCAGGGTCAGGGGCGCGTAGAGCGTCCAGCCGGCGGCGGGCGCGCCACCGGGCACGAAGAACGAGGCCCCGAGCATCAGGCCGGCAGGCACCATCAGCCAGAAGCTGAAGTTGTTCATGCGGGCAAAGGCCATGTCGGCCGCGCCGATCTGCATCGGGATCATCCAGTTCGCGAAGCCCACGAAGGCCGGCATGATGGCGCCGAACACCATGATCAGGCCGTGCATGGTGGTGAGCTGGTTGAACAGCTCGGGGTTGACCAGTTGCAGGCCAGGCTGGAACAGCTCGGCGCGGATGCCCAGGGCGAGCACGCCGCCGAACATCAGCATGGCGAACGCGAACAGCAGATACAGGGTGCCAATGTCCTTGTGGTTGGTGGCATAGACCCAGCGGCGCCATCCGTGCGGATGGTCATGGGCGTGGTCGTGGGCGTGGTCGTGGTGGTCGAGAACTGCGCTCATGGTGGATACCTCAGGAACTTATTTGCGCTGGGCCTTGACTTCGGCCGGCTGAACAACCTGGCCCGTCTTGTTGGACCAGGTGTTCTTGGTGTAGCTGATGACCGCGGCGATGTCGGTGTCGGACAGCTGTTTCCAGGCCGGCATGGCATTGCGGCCATTGAGCAGGATGTCGATTTCCTTGGACTTGTCGGCATCCAGCACCAGGGCCGAACCGTCCAGGGCCTTGATCGGGCCGGCGCCCTTGCCGTTGGCCTGGTGGCAGGCAGCGCAGTTGGCCGCGTAGACCTTCTCGCCGCGGGCCACGATGTCGGCCTGCTGCCAGACCTTGTTCGGATCATCCAGCTTGGCGGCCATCTTCTTTTGCTCGGCGCCCACCCAGGCGGCGTAGTCCTGCGCGGACAGCACCTTCACGTGGATCGGCATGTAGGCGTGCTCCTTGCCGCACAGCTCATAGCAGTTGCCGTAGAAGTCACCGGTCTTCTCGGCGCGGAACCAGGTGTCGCGCACGAAGCCGGGGATGGCGTCCTGCTTGACGCCGAGCGACGGCACGCCCCAGGCGTGGATCACGTCATTGGCGGTGGTGATGATGCGCACCTTCTTGCCCACCGGCACGACCAGCGGGTTGTCCACCTTCAGGAGGTAGTTGCTGGGGGCGTTGGCGGTCTTGCCGGAGTCGGACATCTCGCGGTGGGCGGTATCCAGGGCCGACAGGAAAGAGATGCCGGAGCCTTCGCCGTTGAGGTAGTCATAACCCCACTTCCACTGATAGCCGGTGGCCTTGATGGTGAGGTCGGCGTTGGAGGTGTCCTTGGAAGCGACCAGCACCTTGGTGGCCGGCAGCGCCATCAGGATCACGATGATGAAGGGGACCAGGGTCCAGATCACTTCCACGGTCACGGACTCGTGGAAGTTGGCGGGCTTGGCGCCCTGCGAGCGGCGGTGCTTCCAGATGGAATAGAACATCACCGAGAACACGGCGATGAAGATCACGGTGCAGGTGATCAGCATGAACCAGTGCAGCCAGGAGATCTCGGCGGCGATGCGCGTGGCGGCGGTGTGGAGGTTCAGCTGGCGCACGGCCGGGCCGCCTGGCAGATCCTCGACAGCGTGGGCGCCGCCTGCGGCGGCGGCGGTGAGCAGCAAGGTAGCCGCCCGTTGGGAAACACTCTTCATCGTTTTCACTTCGTATCTACCTCAATGACAATCCCGTCGCCCCGGACCGCCCGCAGGCCGCCCGTGTGTATCTGCGCCAGCCTCACGCCGCTGCACGCAAGGCCATCCTGATCTCCTGGGCCAGCTGCGGCCGCAGTTCCGGGCGCACGAAGCGGCCCACCTGCACCGACTGCCCCCGGCCCGAGACCTCGATCAATGACCGCTGGTCCGCCCGCGGCTCCACGCGCACCCAGTCGCGATGGAACTCCGCCCGTTCGGTCCGGCCGCCGCTTTCCAGTTCGACCACCAGGCGCCCGCCCTGCAGGCTGATGCGCTCGCCGTCGGTGGCGTGGCGCGCGTAGACCAGGAGGGCCGCGCCGACCGCCGCCAGCTCCAGCCAGGCGATCGGCAGGATCAGAGTGGCGCCCTGCATCCAGAAGAACGTCGCGATCCCGAGGGACAACACGCACAGCGAGGCATAGAACCAGCCCAATTGGCTCGGGGTCACCGAGCAATTGCGCTTGAGAGCCCATTGGACCGACTGGCCCTGAACGGTGGCAAAACGAAATACCGACATGCCCAGTGGCGGCTGACAAATTGAACACCGCATTGTAACGTGGCCCCGGGGGCCGCCCGCCGCCAAGTCCCCCTCGACGACGAGGCAGCTGTGCCTGACACCAACGTGTGTCAACACACAAAAATGTCAGATCGACGCCGTCAATCGGCGTTTTTGTCAGCTTGGAGCAATCTTTTCATGTCTACCAGCGAGAGACGGCTTTCGGCCGCCACCCGAACGCGCGGCGCGGGTTTGAGGGCGTGGCCGTAGATCACCTCGAAGGTGAGCGCCAGGCGCCCGTCCGCTGCGGTCAGGGCGCGTGAGAGTTCGTCCTCGAGCCGCTGGCGCCAGGCCCGCCCCCGCAAGCCGCTGAATCGGGCCGGATGCAGGTTGGCGCCCAGCTCTCGCAGTTCGTCGAGCAGGGCGCCCGGCGTGGCCCAGGTGAGGGTGAGGCGCTCCATGTCCATGACGGGCTCGGCAAAGCCGGCGTGCACCAGCATGTCCCCCCAGTCATGCATGTCGGTGAAATCCGGCCCCGGCGGCGGCCAGCCCAGGGCGGCGTACAGAGCCCGCAACTCGCGCAGGGTGTCCGGGCCGAGGCAGGAGAACATCAGGAAGCCGTCGGTGGCCAGCGCCCGATGCCATTGCTCAATCAGGTCCTGCGGGTCGGCGGCCAGGTGCAGCGCCATGTTGGCCCACAACATCTGCACGCCGGCTTCGGGCAGTTCGCTCACCGCCTGCGGGCGGGCCGGGCCCCACAGCCGCCACCACGGCGGGGCGAGCGTGCGGGCCGCCTGGCGCGCACGCTCGGGCCGGTCCTCGACCAGGTGGCAGGCGGCCTTGGGGTAGCGGCCCGCGAGCAGCGCGTGCGTCTCCAGCCCCCCGCGCACCGGCCACCAGTGCGCCCAGGCCTGGGGCTGCAGCCGGATCCACTCGAGCCGCTCCTGCATGCGCCGGGCCACCTCCTCGTGCAGCCAGGGCGTGCGCCCGGGCGCGCGGCGCTGCCAGGCACGGGCGGCGGTGGGGTCGATGGAGGGCGGGCGTTGGGGCACGGGGCGGGACGCTGGTAGAGGCTCGCGCAAGCAGGCCGCGCAAGGCGCGCCAGTATATTGAGCCCCATGCCCCACGCCTGGTTCGACTCGCTCGCCGCCTGCCTGCCCGCCCGCTGTGAGGTGTGCCGGACCTGGCCCGCGCGGCCGGTGTGCGATGACTGCGCGCAGCGCTTTGCCACCCCCGTGGCGCGCTGCGGGCGCTGCGCGCGCAGGCTGCCGCATGTCGCGAGCTGCGGCGATACCGCCCCGGATGCAGCGATCAACTGCGCCGAGTGCCTGCGCGCGCCCCCTGCGCTGCACGCCTGCCACGCGGCGCTGTCCTATGCGTTTCCCTGGCCGGACCTGATCGCGCGCTTCAAGTTCCAGGGCGAGCCGGGCTGGGCCCGCACCTTCGCCGCGATCATGCGGGCGGTACCCGGCATCGCGCAGGCCCTGCAGTCCGCTGATCGCGTGCTGCCCCTGCCGCTGGGCCCGCGCCGGCTGGCCGAGCGGGGCTACAACCAGGCCCACGAACTGGCGCGCCGACTCGCTCCGGCCAAGGCCGACGCGCGCAGCCTGCTGCGGGTACGGGACACCGCGCCCCAGACCACCCTGGGCCGCGACGAGCGGCTGGCCAACCTGCGCGGCGCCTTCCTCGTGGACCCGGCGCGGGCCGCGGCGCTGCGCGGCGCGCACCTGCTGCTGGTCGATGACGTGATGACCAGCGGCGCTTCGCTGGCTGCCGCAGCGCGGGCCCTGCACCAGGCTGGCGCCGCGCGCGTCTGCGCCCTGGTGCTGGCGCGCACCGACGACTGATACCGAGCGATCACACCCCCATGTTCCACATCGTCCTGGTCGAACCCGAGATCCCGCCCAACACCGGCAACGTGATCCGCCTGGCGGCCAACACCGGCTGCACCCTGCATCTGGTCGAGCCCCTGGGGTTCTCGATGGAGGACCGCCTGATGCGGCGCGCGGGACTGGACTACCACGAGTGGGCCGACGTGCGGCGGCACGCGAACTGGCCGGCCTTCCTGCAGGCGCAGCAGCCCGCGGCCGAACGGATGTACGCGCTGACCACGCACGGCACGCGCGCGGTGCACGCGGTCGATTTCCGGCCGGGGGACTGGCTGGTGTTCGGCGCCGAGACGCGCGGGCTGGCCCCGCAACTGCGCGAATCGTTCGCGCCCGCGCAGCGTCTGCGCCTGCCGATGCGCCCGGGTCAGCGCAGCCTGAACCTGTCCAATGCGGTGGCGGTGACGGTGTTCGAGGCCTGGCGGCAGAACGGCTTCGGCGCAGCGGGCTGAAGCGCCCCGCACACGGCGGGGTCTCAGGCGGGCGAGCCCTGGCCGTACAGGGCCTCGATCACGTCCGCGTATTTCTCGTAGATGCTCTTGCGCTTGATCTTCATGGTGGCAGTCGCTTCGCCATCGTCGTGATCCAGTTCCTGCACGAACACACCGGCACGGGCAAGGCATTTTCAGCGGGCTTGGGCCTGAAGGACTGGCGCGCCTGCGCCAGGACCCCACACGCTGAGGGTCGGCGGACTCCGCTCTAGGGGTAGCAGCGCGCCAGCGATTCCGCCACACATACCGGCTTGTCGCTGCCTTCGCGTTCTACAGTCACGCCCCAGGTGATCTGCACACCGCCCTCGACCGGGTCACAGGCCAGCAGCTTCATGCGCGCGCGCAGGCGGCTGCCCACAGGCACTGGCGCCGGAAAGCGCACCTTGTTCAGGCCGTAGTTCACCGACATGCGCACCTGGCGAACCTGCACGCACATCTCAAAAAATTGGGGCAGCAGCGACAGCGTGAGAAAGCCGTGTGCGATCGGCGCGCCGAAGGGGCCGCTGCGCGCCCGTTCGACGTCGACATGGATCCACTGGTGGTCGTGCGTGGCCTGGGCGAACTGGTTCACCTGGTCCTGGGTGACGGTAATCCAGTCGCTCACGGCGACCTCCTGGCCCACCAGGGGCGGCAGCTCGGCGAGGGTCTCGAAGGTTTTCATGCGTCCATCCTAGGCCCTGGCCGCGCACGCCGCTGTCTCCGGGGTGAAACGGTGGCTCAGGGGGCCTGCAGGTCCAGCCGCAGGTCGACGAGGCCGGACGGCGCGTCAGCAGCGGCCGCCTCGAAGCCCAGGCGACGCGCCAGTTGCACCATCGCACGGTTGCCGGCCTCGCACTGCCCCACCAATTCACCGGTGCCGCGCGCACGCAGGTAGGCCACCATCTTCTCCAGCAAGGCATGACCCAGCCCACGCCCGCGCCAGGGCTGCGCCACGAGGATGGCGAACTCCGCCTGCCGGTTATCCGGGTCGCAGGCGGCGCGCACCTCGGCGACGATGCGCTCGGGCGCCGTGCCGACCTGCGGCGCCAGGGCGACGAAGGTCATCTCGCGGTCGTAGTCGATCTGGCTGTAGCGGGCCAGTTCCGACATCGGCACCTCGCGCCGCACGGAAAAGAAACGCAGGCGCATGTCGGCCGGCGAGACCTGCGCGTAGAAATCGCGCAGACGCTCACCGTCTTCAGGTCGGATCGGGCGCACCGGTACCTGCTCGCCCTGCACGCGCAGGCGCGCCTCAAGCTGCTGCGGGTAGGGCAGGATGGCCAGCGGCGCGGCGGCCTCACCGGGCAGGTGCACGCGAATGCGGGCGTCGACGGCCAGCACGCCGCGGGCGTCCACCAGCAGCGGGTTGATATCCAGTTCGGCCAGCGCCGGGTGGTCGCACGCCAGCTGCGACACCTGCAGCAGCGTGTCCAGCACCCCCTGGCGGTTCAGGGCCGCACGCCCACGATGGGCCGTCAGTAGCGGCTCCAGACCGGTACGCGCCAGCAGTTCGGCGGCGAGGTTGGCATTGAGTGGCGGCAGGCCGACGGCGTGCTGCGGACGCAGTTCGACATCGACCCCACCCGCACCGCACAGGAGCACCGGCCCGAACACCGGGTCAGCGGCGATGCCCACGATCAGCTCGCGTGCGCCCGGACGGTCCACCATGGCCTGCACGGTGTAGCCCTCGACCTGCGCCTGCGGCTGCAGGGCCAGTACCCGTTCGCGCATGGTGCGGGCCTGTGCCTGTACCGCCTCGGGCGAGTTGAGCCCCAGCACCACGCCGCCGACGTCGGTCTTGTGCACGATCTGGGGCGAGCGGATCTTCAGGGCCACCGGAAAGCCGATGTGGGCGGCCAGCGCCGCGGCCTCGTCCTCGCCCTGCGCGGCGCCTGAGGGCACGACCGGGATGCCGTAGGCCCCGAGTACCTCGCTGGCCTGCACAGCGTCCAGCCAGCGGCGGCCCTCGCGCTGCGCCTGCGCCAGCAGGTTGGCCACGCGCGAGCGGTCGGGCCGCATCGACGCCGGCTGCGCGGGGCACAGCTGCCGCAGCAGCGCCTGGCTGCGCGCATGGTGCACCTGCTGCAGCCAGGCATCGGTGGCGCGCTCGGGAGTCGCGTAGCACGGTATGCCACCGGCCGCATACAGCGCGCGCGCCGGCTCCACCACCGCGCCGCCGAGCCAACAGGCCAGCACCGGCTTGGTGGCGTCACGCAGCAGGGGCAAGGTGGCCATCGCGATCTCGGGTGCGGGCACCAGGGCGGTGGGCGCGTGCATGAACAGCACGCCGTCGGCCTCGGGCGCATGCAGCAGCGCGCGCAAGGCCGCCTCGTAGCGCTCGACGGGCGCGTCGCCGATGATGTCCACCGGATTGCCCCGCGACCAGGTGGCCGGCAGGCTGGCGTCCAGCGCCGCCAGCGTGACGTCGGACAGGCGGGCCGACGTGCCGCCCGCGCGCACCAGGGCGTCGACGGCCAGCACGCCCGCGCCTCCGCCGTTGGTGACGATGGCCAGGCGCTCGCCGTTCAGGGGCCGGCGGTGGGCCAGGGTCTGCGCCGCGTCGAACAGTGCCTCCAGGGTGTCCACTCGCAGCATGCCGGCGCGGTGCACCGCGGCGTCGAATACCGCGTCCGACCCCGCCAGCGCCCCGGTGTGCGAGGCCGCGGCCCGCGCGCCTTCGGGCACCCGCCCGGACTTGACCACCAGGACCGGCTTGTTGCGGGCCGCGGCGCGCGCCGCCGACATGAACTTGCGCGCCTGCCGGATGGACTCGACGTACATCAGGATGGACTGGGTGTGCGGGTCGCTGGCCAGGTAATCAAGCATGTCGCCGAAGTCGATGTCCGCGCTGTCGCCCAGCGAGGCGAAATGCGAGAAGCCGATGCCACGGGGCGAGGCCCAATCCAGCATCGCGGTGGCCAGCGCGCCTGACTGGCTCACGAAGGCGATGGAGCCCGCCTTGGCCTGCGAGGGCGCGAAGCTGGCGTTCAGGCCGACGCCCGGCACCAGCAGGCCGATGCAGTTGGGCCCGAGCACGCGCAGCAGGTGAGGTCGCGCTGCATCCAGCATCTGCCGCTCCAGGGTCGGACCGCCCTCGGCCGGGGCGTGCTTCATGCCGGCGCCCAGCACCACGGCGGCCCGGGTGCCGCGGGCCCCGAGCTGCTCGATCAGCGCGGGCACCGTGGCGGCATGAGTGCAGATCACGGCCAGGTCGGGTACACCGGGCAGGGCGGCGACATCGCGCCAGGCGGGACGGCCGGCAATGCTGTCGTGGCGGTGGTTGACAGGCCACACCGGCCCGGAGAAACCGCCCTCGAGCAGGTTGCGCAACACCACCGAACCGACGCTGCCGGGGCGGTCCGAAGCGCCGATGACGGCCACGGCGCGGGGCTGGAACAGGGCGTCGAGGTTTCGGATACTCACAGGGGGCCTCCGGTGTATCGAGCCACTTTAGCGCGGTGGCGCCTCGGAGAGCGTGCGCCGTGTCAAGCGCCTGCGGTGAAGAATCCGTCCCACACCAGCTTCAGGCCGGTGAGAAGCATGCCTGCATAGATGAAGCGGTAGAACAGGACCGGGTCGATGCGGTGGGCGATGCGTACGCCCACCCACACACCCAGCGGCGCCAGGGGCAGTAACACCAGCGAGGTGTACATGTTGCGCGTATCGAGCAGGCCCAGCCAGGCGTAGGGCACCCACTTGCTCAGATTCACCGCGAAGAAGAATACGGTCATCGTGGCGGTGAACACCAGCGGGGACAGCCGCAACGGGATCGCGTAGGCGTTGATCGGGGGTCCGCCGGCGTGGGCCACAAAGCTGGTGAAGCCGGATGCGGTGGTGAGGATGGCGCCGATCCAGCGCGGTGGCGGGGCGCTATTGGGGCGGGGCGGAAAGACCAGGCGCTGCGCCAGGAACAGGAGCGTGAGCACGCCCACGATGCCGGCCACCGCGCGGGCGTCCAGCAACTTGAACATCAGGAAGCCGATCACCGACCCGAGCAGGCCGAAGGGCAGCAGGAACCGCAGCAGGGGCCAGTCGAAATGCCCGCGGAAGGCCCGCAAGCCCAGGAGATCCATGACCAGCAGCAGGGGCATGAGGATGGCCGCAGCCTGCGGCACGGGCACGGCCAGCGCCATCAGGGGCACGGCCAGAGAGCCGAAGCCGGCGCCGAAGCCGCTCTTGCTCACCCCGAGCAGAAGCACCGCGGGCACGGCGACGGCGTAGAAGTACAGGTCGTCGATCACCTGTGGATTAGACACTGGCGCGTGCTAACCTCCCGCGCCTATGTTCAACCCCTCCCAGGAAGACGTGCGCCGCTTCTTCTGCGGCGTGCACGCGAAGGCCCGCGCCGGCCAGCCACTGGACGCCCTGGAGACGCTGGCCAGCCAATGGATTGCCGAACATCCCGAGTACCACGCTGACTTCTCCGATGTACAGGCCGCGGTATCACGGGTGTATGACGCGTCCGACGGCCGCAGCAACCCCTTCCTGCACCTGTCCATGCACCTCTCGATCAGCGAGCAGTGTTCAATCGACCAGCCCCGGGGGATCCGGCAGGCGGTGGAACTGCTCGCAGCGCGGCGCGACTCCCTGCACGAGGCGCACCACGAGGCGATGGAATGCCTGGGGCAGATGCTCTGGGAAAGCCAGCGCTCGGGACGGCCACCGGACGGACAGGTGTACATCGACGGCGTACAGCGGCGGGCGACGAAGGACTGAGGGTTCTTCGCGAGCACCCAGGAGGCGCGCCAAACAAAAAGCCCCGCAGCGCGGGGCTTTTTTCAGGCGATCGGAGGGCTTCAGCGGAAGCGGCTCTGCGGCTGCACCTGCATCTCGCCCTGGAGCGAGCCGATGTACTGGGACAGGGCCTTGAGTTCGGCATTGGTGAACTGCTTGGCGATGCCGCCCATCACGCCGTTGGCGCGGCCGACGACGTTGTTCGGTTCGTTCTTGTAGGCCTTCAGGGCGACGAACAGGTAGTCGGGGTGCTGACCGCCGATCTTGGGGTAGCTGGGGTCGACCGGCTTGGAGAAATTGGCGCCGTGGCAGGAGGCGCAGGCGGCCTTGGTCAGGAGGGCGGCCACCTGGGGGCTGGGCTCGCGCGAGGCCTTTTCAGCCACCGCAGGCTTGGCCTGCTTCTCGTAGTACGCGCCGATCTCGGCCATGTCTTGCTCGGACAGGCCCTCACCGATGCCGCGCATGGTCGGGTGCTTGCGCTCACCGGTCTTGTAGGCGTTGAGGGCGGCGACGATGTACTTGGCGTTCTGGCCCGAGATCATGGGCACGCGATGCACCTCAGGAAAGCTGGACTGGTAGCCGGGGATGGCGTGGCAGCCGATGCACATGGCCACCTTGGCCTCGATGGTCTTGGCGCCGCCGGAAGCGGGGGCCGGGGCAGCGGCCGGCGCCGCGGGCGTCTGCGCGAAAGCCGGGGCGGTCACGCAGGCGACACCGGCGATGGCAAGGGCGATCAACGGGCGGATCAACTGGGTCATTTTGCAAGCACAATCGTCGAAACAACCCGGGATTATAGGGCTGGGACTTGTGCCGGCCTGACACCCGCCCGCCCCATGAAATTCCAAGGCTCCGAGAAGTACGTCGCCACCCAGGACCTGATGCTGGCCGTCAACGCCGCCATCACGCTGCAACGCCCCCTGCTGGTCAAGGGCGAGCCCGGCACCGGCAAGACCATGCTGGCCGAAGAGGTGGCCCAGGCCCTGGAGATGCCCCTCCTGCAGTGGCACATCAAGTCCACCACCAAGGCCCAACAGGGCCTGTACGAGTACGACGCGGTGTCCCGCCTGCGCGACTCGCAACTCGGGGACGAGAAGGTCCGGGACATCCACAACTACATCGTCAAGGGCGTGCTGTGGCAGGCCTTCACCGCCGACCGGCCGGTGGCCCTCCTGATCGACGAGATCGACAAGGCCGACATCGAATTCCCCAACGACCTCCTGCGCGAACTCGATCGCATGGAATTCCATGTCTACGAAACCCGTGAGATGGTGCGCGCCAAGCACCGCCCGCTGGTGTTCATCACCTCCAACAACGAGAAGGAGCTGCCCGACGCCTTCCTGCGCCGGTGCTTCTTCCACTACATCAAGTTCCCCGATGCGGACACGATGCGCGAGATCGTGAAGGTGCACTTCCCCGCCCTGAAGCAGGACCTGCTCTCGGCGGCCATGAAGACCTTCTACGACGTGCGCAACCTGCCGGGCCTCAAGAAAAAGCCCAGCACCTCCGAGCTGCTGGATTGGCTCAAGCTCCTGGTGGCCGAGGAGATCCCGCTGGAGGCCCTGCAAAGCCAGGACGACAAGGTCGCCGTGCCGCCGCTGGTGGGCGCCCTCCTGAAGAACGAGCAGGACGTGAGCCTCTTCGAGAAGCTGGTGTTCATGCAGCGGCACAACCGCTGATCGCAACGGGTCGCCCGTGATCCAGCCCACTGCCGTCACCCTCGAAACGACCGGCCTGCGCCTGGAGCCGCTGGCCGAGAGCCACACCGGTGCGCTGGAGGCGGCCGCGCGTGACGGTGAGCTCTGGAACATCCGGGTGACCTCGGTGCCCGCGCCCGGCGAGACCGCCGCCTACGTGGCGGCCGCCCTCGAAGGCCAGCGCGCGGGTCACATGCTGCCGTTCGTGGTGATAGACCTCGCCCGCGACGAGGTGATCGGTAGCACCCGTTACCACGACATCGTGCAGGCTATCGGGCGCCTGGAGATCGGCTACACCTGGTACGCCCGACGCGCGCAGCGCACCCACGTAAATACCACCGCCAAGCTGCTCCTGATGCGGCATGCCTTCGACACGCTCGGTGCGAAGGTGGTCGGCTGGCGTACAGACAACTTCAACTTCGCCAGCCAGCGCGCCATCGAGCGTCTGGGCGCGCGACGCGACGGGGTGATCCGCCACCATGCGCTGCGCCGCGACGGCACGGTGCGCGACACCGTGATGTACAGCGTCACTGCCGGCGAATGGCCCGAAGTGCGCGCGCACCTGGAACACCTGCTGGCGCGGGGAGCCGCGCCATGCTGATCGACTTCTTCTACACCCTGCGCAGCGCCAAGTTGCCGGTCTCGGTCAAGGAATACCTCGTCCTGCTGGAGGCGCTGCAGGCGGGCGTGGTCGGCCCGCGCAGCGAGGCCGGCTGGGCCATCGACGACTTCTACCACCTGGCCCGCACGATCCTGGTCAAGGACGAAAAGCACTACGACAAGTTCGACCGCGCCTTTGCCGCCTACTTCAAGGGCGTGGAGCTGGTGACCGACTTCACCAAGGACATCCCGCTGGAGTGGCTGCGCAAGAACCTCGAGCTGGAACTCACGCCCGAGGAGAAGGCCCGCATCGAGAAGATGGGGTGGGACGAACTGATGGAAACGCTCAAGAAGCGTTTCGAGGAACAGAAGGACCGCCACGAAGGGGGCAACCGCATGATCGGCACCGGCGGTACCTCGCCCTTCGGCGCCAACGGCTACAACCCTCAGGGCATCCGCATCGGCCAGGAAAAGGGCCGCAACCGCAGCGCGGTCAAGGTCTGGGACCAGCGCGCCTACAAAGACTACGACGACACCCAGGAACTGGGCACCCGCAACATCAAGGTGGCCCTGCGCCGCCTGCGCCGCTTCGCGCGCGAGGGCTCGCAGGAAGAACTGGACCTGGACGACACCATCCGCTCCACCGCCGCCAACGCCGGCTGGCTGGACATCAAGATGGTGCCCGAGCGCCATAACAACGTGAAGGTGCTGCTGCTGATGGACGTCGGTGGCACCATGGACGAACACATCCAGCGGGTGGAGGAGCTCTTTTCCGCCGCGAAGGCGGAGTTCAAGCACCTGGAGTTCTATTACTTCCACAACTGCGTCTATGACTTCATGTGGAAGAACAATCGCCGGCGCTACTCGGAGAAGTTCCCGACCTGGGACATCATCCGCAAGTACAACAAGGACTACAAGCTGATCTTCGTGGGCGATGCCACCATGAGCCCCTACGAGATCCTGCAGCCCGGGGGCAGCGTCGAATACAACAACGAGGAACCCGGCGCCCAGTGGTTGCAACGCCTCACGAACGCCTTCCCCAAGTTCGCCTGGATCAACCCCGAGCCCCAGGGCGTGTGGCAATACCGGCAAAGCATCAGCGTCATCCAGCAGCTGATGAACCAGCGCATGTACCCGCTCACGCTGCGCGGACTCGAGGACGCCATGCGCCTGCTGACCAAGTAGGCGTCCGGGTCAGGCACCGCCGTCCAGGGCGGCGTGCAGTTCCTCGAGCTTCAGCGGTCTCCCCCAGTAATACCCCTGGGCATGGTCGCATCCGAGCGAAGCGGCGTGCGAGAGGTCATCCTCAGTTTCCACCCCTTCTCCGATCACCTGTAGGCCCAGCACATGGGCCATGTCCACGATCAGCCGCGCGATGGCGCGGCGCGTCGGATCGTCGGACGCGGCGCTCACGAACTGCCGGTCCAGCTTGATGAAATCGCAGGGAAAGTAGATCAGGGAGGTCAGGGCTGAATTTCCCATTCCGAAATCGTCGATCGCCAGTCTCACGCCCACAGCCCGCACGCCGGCCATTCGTTTGCGGTTGGTTTCGCTGCCTTGCAGCGAGATTCCCTCAGTGATCTCGATGATCAGGCTTGAAGCCGGCACACCGTGCGCCTCGAGCGCCTGGCGAACCGCCGCGGGGCTGAAGCTGCCGCTCTCGATCTGCATGGGCGACACATTGACGCACATTTCGAAATCGGGGTGCCGAGCTCGCACTGACGCGAGGTCGCGCAACGCCCTGTGCAACACCCAACTACCCACCCGGTCGATCAGTCCCGAGCTTTCGGCTTGCGCTATGAAGTTGTCGGGTCGCAGGTAGCCCAGCTCGGGGTGGCGCCACCTCAGGAGCGCCTCCGCTTTCCCGATGCGTCGCGTCGACAACTCGATCACGGGCTGGTAGAGCAAATCCAATTGATCGTCCGCCACGGCCAAGCCCAGGTCGTGCGATCGAATCAGGTCTGAAGACAACAGGAATTCCGGACGGGAGATATCGAGGGGAGCCACTCGCCCACACCCGAGGCGCGGTCGATGGACGTTTCACGGTAGCGTGAATAAATGCACAAAAACAGATATCAACGAATTTCATTGACTTCTATGGTTGTGAATTTGCAGGCTTATAGGTACCTTCTGCAGCCGGTTGAGTTTTGTCGATCAGAAACTAGAGATCCTTATCCGCCAGATCAAGCAAATCAGGGAGTGGGAAGAGACGCACCTTCCGATCTATGGCTCCCACGCAGGACGTTCATTGTTCCTGGAGCTCGCCTCCAGCAACGGCCGCAAGACACTCAAGGAAATCTATCTCTCGCTGCCATGCGCGGAGAGCACGGCGCGCCTGCTGCTTCGCAATCTCGAATCCGATGGCTGGATCCATCTGTCGCGTGACGCGCAGGACCAGCGGCTCAAGGAATTCCAGTCCACCGAGAAATTCAACGCGCTGGTGATCGAGTGGCTGCGGTTCGTGATCCCGCGCCTGATCGAGGCTCGCGATCAACTTGAAGTGATGGAGCGGGAATCTGCCTCGGCGCCGGGCGCAGCGCCCGGGACGCGGGGCGCGCCGTAGAATCGCGCCCACGCCGCCGTAGTTCAATGGATAGAACGAGCGCCTCCTAAGCGCTAGATACAGGTTCGATTCCTGTCGGGGGCGCCAGGCGTGTCACCCCCTGCGGGATCAGAGCGTCTCGGGGGAGCGCGCGTCGGGCATGCTCCAATACGGGCCCGCACCGCATTGCCTGAGCCGTCCATGACCGACACCCCCTCCCCTGACCAGGTCGAAGCCGACGTGCGCCGCGCCCTCGACGAAGACGTCGGGGCGGGCGACCTCACCGCCTCGCTCGTACCGGCCGACCGGCGCGCCACGGCCACCGTGATCTGCCGAGAGTCCGCCGTCATCTGCGGCCAGCCCTGGGTGGACGAGGTGCTGCGCCAGGTCGCTGCGGAGGCACGCGCGCAGTGGCGGGTGCGCGATGGCCAGCGCTGTGCGCCCGGAGACACCGTGGTCACGATCGAAGGCCCCGCGCGCGATCTGCTCACCGCCGAACGCACCTGCCTGAACTTCCTGCAGACCCTGAGCGCGGTGGCCACCCGCACCGCGCAGTACGTGGACGCAGTGCGCGGCACCCGCGCCGCCATCCTGGACACGCGCAAGACCATTCCTGGCCTGCGCGTGGCCCAGAAATACGCGGTGCGCTGTGGTGGCGGAAAGAACCACCGCATGGGCCTCTACGATGCGGTCCTGATCAAGGAAAACCACATCGCCGCGGCCGGCGGCCTGACCGCCGCGGTGCGCGCCGCGCAGGCGCTGAAAGCGCCGGTGGCCTTCATCCAGGTGGAAGTCGAGACGCTCAAGCAGCTCCAGGAGGCGCTCGAAGCCGGCGTGACCATGGTGCTCCTGGACAACATGGACCTTCCCACCCTGCGCGAGGCGGTACGCATCGCGGGCGGGCGCTGCAGCCTGGAGATCTCTGGCGGGGTGACGCTGGAGGGCCTGCGTGCGCTGGCCGAGACCGGCGTGGACCGCATCTCGGTGGGCGCCCTGATCAAGGACATCAAGGCGGTCGATTTCTCGATGCGCTTCTCGGACCGCCCCGTCGAGCGCTGAGGGTACCGGATACTGGCGCAGGGCCCGCGGTCAGGCACCGCCCTGCATCCAGGCCAGCATCACATCGGCCGTCTCCCGCGGGCGCTCCATCATCACCATGTGACCGGCGTCATCGACCACGCGCAGCGTGGCCCTGTACGCCAGGCGCTGCATGGCCTCGTGCTGCGACACGGTGGACCAGCTGTCCTCGCGGCCGCAGGCGATCAGCGTAGGCACGCGCAGCTCGCGCAGCACGTCGCTGGCGTCGGGCCGCTGGATCAGCGCCTGTAACTGGGCGGCGAAGGTATCGGCGGTGCGCCGCTCGAACATCTGCAGGATGGCCTCGATCAGGCCGCGATCCGGCAGACGCGCCGGATGCACCATGCCCTGCACCCACTGGGTGGCCATGGCGCGCACGCCCTGCTCCCGCGCCACCTGCAGCAAGGCAAGACGCTTCGCGATCTCCTGCGCGCCGGCAGCGCCGTGCGGCAGGGGCAGGTGGCCGGTATCGAGCAGCGCCAGGCGCTCCACGCGCTGGGGTTCCAGGCGCACCACTTCCAGCGCCACCCGCCCGCCCATCGAATGCCCCGCCAGCGCGAAGCGCTCCGGCGCCTGTTCGAGCACGCGCCTGGCCATGGTCACCAGGCTGTCGCGCGCGCCCGGGTCGATGACCTGGCATTGCAGGTCCTGCGGCCAATGCGAGAACAGGGGCTGCCAGGCGGCGGCATCGCACATCAGGCCGGGAACGAGGACAAGAGGGGACATGGTGAGACTGCGCGAAGCTGTCCGTCATCATATCCAGCGGCGCATTGCTACGGACACGCACGGCCCTTTCGCCGCCGTCCTACATACAAGCCCGCAGCACCGATCGACCATGTCTCCCACACAGGCCTGCACCCGCGCAACACGGCGCGCAGGACCTGGCAGTCCCACAACGAAAGAGACAGATCCAAGAGGTTTTGCATGCCCCTGGCCGAATACCGTATCGAAAGCGACCGCCCCCTGTCGGGCCGATGGCTGCCCCTGGCGGGCAACCAGCCCTGGGTGATGGGCAACCGCGCGCTGGCCGTGTCACTGGCCGCCAAGAATTTCCGTGATGCAGGGGGCCAGGAGATCCGCGTGGTGCACGTGCCAACCGGCGAGATCGTCTTTCGCAAGCACACCGACCCGCAGGCGGACGAGGGCAGTCCCAGCTAGGTTGACACCCTAGCGCCGCAGCGTGCGGCTAAGGAGCATCACCGGTATCAGGCCTACCAGCACCAGCGCGAGGGACGGCAGGGCCGCCTCGCCCAGGCGCTCGTCGCGCGCGAGCTGATAGGCCACCACCGCCAGGGTGTCGGTGTTGAAGGGGCGCAGCACCATGGTGGCGGGCAACTCCTTCATCACGTCCACGAACACCAGCAGGCCCGCCGCAATGGTGGAGCGTTTCAGCAGCGGCCAGTGCACCCGCGCCAGCAGGCGCCAGCCCGAAGTTCCCAGCATGCGCGCCGAGTCATCCAGGCTGGCCGGAATGCGTGCATAACCGCTCTGCACCGATTGAAGCGCCACCGACATGAAGCGCACCAGGTAGGCCCACACCACACCCAGCACCGTGCCGGTCACCCAGTACACGGTGGGCGCCTGCGGTGCCACTTGCTGCAACCAGCCCACGGGCAGCAGCAGACCCACCACGATCACCGCCCCGGGCACGGCATAGGCCATGCCGGCCACACGCACCACGCCGCGGGTGAGCGCATCCCCGCGCTGTCGCAGCGAAAAAACCAGCAGCACCGCCACGCTCACCGCCAGCACCGCGCTGAGCGCCCCCAGGCGCACGCTGTTCAGGGCCCACTGCACGAAGCGGTCCCAGGGCAGGACGGACCAGTCGGCCGCCAGCGGCCGCAGCATGAAGGCCACTGGCAGCACGAAGCCCATGAGGACGGGCACGGCGCACACGGCCCAGGCCGCCACGCGGCGCCCGCCGTGCAGCGCGATGGGCTGCGCCTCGGCCGAGCCGGCGCGGTCTGCGCGCGCCGCAGCAAAGCGCATGCGCTGCTGCGCGCGATGTTCGAGCCAGAGCAGCACCGCCACCACGGCCAGGAGCATGGTGGCCAGTTGCGCGGCGGCCACGCGGTTGTCCATGGCCAGCCAGGCCTTGTAGATGCCCGTGGAGAACGTCTGGATGCCGAAGTAGCTGGAAACGCCGAAGTCTGCGAGCGTCTCCATCAGCGCCAGCGCCACGCCCGCCGCCACCGCCGGCCGCGCCAGCGGCAGGGCCACCTGCAGGATGCGCCGGCGCAGCGGCGCCCCCAGCAGGCGCGCCGCCTCCATCAGGTGCGAGGCGCGCTCGCCCAAGGCCGTGCGCGCCAGCAGGTACACATAGGGATAAAGCGAGAAGACGAACACCCAGGCCGCGCCGGACAGGCTGCGCACCTCCGGGAACACCCGCCCCTGCAGGCCGAAGGTGGCGCGGATCCAGGACTGCAGCGGCCCGCCAAACTGCAGGAAGTCGGTGTAGGCATAGGCCGTTACATAGGCCGGCATGGCCAGAGGCAGCAGCAGCGCCCACTCGAAGGTGCGCCGGCCGGGGAAGTCAAACAGGGTGACCGCCGCCGCCGTGGCGACCCCGACCAGGGCCACGCCCGCCGCTACCGCCACGCACAGCACCAGGCTGGCCACGGCATAGGAGGGCAGCACGGTGGACGCCAGGCCCGCCAGGATGGAGGCGCTTTGAGCATCCCACTGCAACCAGGAGACCAGCACCCCGCCCACCGGCACCAGCAGCAGCAGGCCGAGCGTCAGGAGCAGCAGGTCATGGAGCCGGCGCATGAGTCAGGTCGAGGGCAGGGCCTCGAAGAGCCCTGAAAATACAAATGAGAATTGTAAGCATCTAGAATAACCCTCATGCATCTGGAACTGGTCGATGTCGGCGTGCGCTACGCCGGGTCGCCGCGGCCCGCAGTGGACGCGGTGTCCTTCGGCCTGCCTCGCGGCGCCATTGGCGTGCTGATCGGCCCGTCGGGCTGTGGCAAGACCACGTTGCTGCGCGCCATCGCGGGCCTGGAGGCGGCTGGCACTGGCCAGATCCGGATCTCGCGCGAGCTCGTGAGCGGCGACGGCGTGCATGTGCCCGCCGAATCGCGGCGCATCGGCATGGTGTTCCAGGACTACGCGCTCTTTCCGCACCTGGACGTGGGCCGCAACGTGGCCTTCGGCATCGCGCACCTGCCCCGTGCCGAGCGCGCGCAGCGCGTGGCGCAGGTCCTCACGCTCGTGGGCCTGGCGGGCACCGAGCGGCGCATGCCGCACGAACTCTCCGGCGGGCAGCAGCAGCGCGTGGCCCTGGCGCGCGCGCTCGCGCCCAAGCCCGAACTGCTGCTGCTGGACGAGCCCTTCTCCAACCTGGACATCGACCTGCGCGAGCGGCTGGCCCACGAGATCCGCGGCATCCTGAAGGCCGCGGGCGCCACCGCCCTCTTCGTCACGCACGACCAGCTGGAGGCCTTTGCCATCGGCGACGTGATCGGGGTCATGCACCAGGGCAAGCTGCACCAGTGGGACGAGGCCTACACCCTCTACCACCGGCCGGCCACGCGCTTCGTGGCCGACTTCATCGGCCATGGCGTGTTCGCGCCTGCCACCCTGCGCGAGGCTGGCGACCAGGTGGTGGTGGACACCCCCCTGGGCGCACTCACCGATGTGGCCGAATGTCCCCTGCCCAGTGCCTTCGAGGCCGGCCAGTGCGAGGTGCTGCTGCGTGCCGACGACATCATTCACGACGACGACGCGCCGGTAAAGGCGCAGATCGTGCGCAAGGCCTTCCGCGGCGCGGACTTCCTCTACACCCTGCGCCTGGGCACGGGCGAGACCGTGATGGCCCATGTCCCCAGCCACCACGACCACAAGGTGGGGGAGTGGATCGGCATCCGCGCGCAGGTGGACCATGTGGTGACCTTCGAGCGTGGCAGCGCCGCCTCGGCCCCGCCCATGGCGCCCGCGCCCATGCCGCTGCCGGCAGGCGAGGCCTGAGCCTTACGCTTTCTCACCATGCCACCGCAGGGGTGGCTGTCCCGCGCATGATCGCTGCCCAAGACGGGGAGCCCCATGCACATCTCGCTGATCACCGCCTCGCAACTCGATGCGCCGCTGCAGGCCGCCTGGCGCGCGCTGCAGGCGGACAACCCCGCGCTTCAGAGCCCGTACTTCGCCCCCGAATTCACCCTGTCGGTTGCGGCGGTGCGCGGCGACGTGCGCATCGCGGTGATGGAACAGGCGGGCCGCATCGCCGGCTTCTTTCCTTTCCAGGCGCGCTGGGGCATGGGCCTGCCAGTGGGTGGCAGCCTGTCAGACCACCACGGCGTGGTGTGCGCGCCCGGCGCGCGCTGGCACTGGCCGGACCTGCTGCGCGCGGCGCGCCTGTCCTCGTGGCGCTTTGACCACCTGCCACGCAAACAGGCCCCCGCCACAAGCTGCACCTGCGCAGTCTCGCCCGCGCTGGACCTCTCGCGGGGGATGGCAGCCTACCTGGCGGGCCGCCGCGCCTGCGGGATCCGCCGCCTCGACGAGTGCCTGCGCAAGGCGCGCAAGCTCGCGCGTGAAGTCGGGCCCCTACGCTTTGAGGCCCACACCCGCGACCCGCGCGCGCTGGAGACCGTGCTGCGCCTGAAGTCGCAGCAATGCCGCCGCACCGGCGTACGCGATTTCTTCGCCCAGCCCTGGGCACGGGCACTGGCCGAACGCATCGCCGCCACCGAGGAGCCGCAATTCGGCGGACGCCTGTCCGCCCTGTACGCCGGCGATGCGCTGGTCGCCGCCCACCTGGGCATGCGGACCCGGCGCGTGTGGCACTGGTGGTTTCCGGTGTACGAGCATGCGTACGCGCCCTACTCGCCCGGCGCGCTGCTGCTCCTGCAGGTGGCGCAGGCCGCGGCCGATGAAGGCCACGATGGCCTGGATCTGGGCAAGGGCGCGGACGCCTACAAGCAAAGCTTTGCCGACAGCGGCCTGCCCCTGGCCGAAGGCTGGGTGTACCGGCCGTCCCCGACCACCGCGTGGCTGGCCGCGCGCACCGGTGCCCTGCGCTGGGTCCGGTCCGCGGCCTGGGCGCAGCCGCTGCGCCCCTGGCTGCGCCGCATACGCGGCTGCGGCACGCCAGCCTCACACGCCTGAAACCACACTCAGGACAGGCGCTCGCCGACGGCCGCTCGCTCCGCGACCTGAACCCCCGTGGCTGCGGAACGCGCCACGGGCTGCGCCGGATACACCGCCGACTGCCGCGGCGCCCGGCGGCGGCGCCAGCCCTCGACATCCAGGCACACGCGCGCCAGCAGATAGGGCAGAGGCGTCGAGAGCCATACCGTCAGGCGCGGCAGGCGCAGCAGGTCACCGGGGCATCGCGCCCGCGCGCTGTCCGAGGTGGTGGCCGCCTCGAAGCCCGCGGCCCGCGCCATCTCCACATGGTGGTCGCGGTACTGGCCATAGGGATAGCAGAAACTGCGCACGGGCACGCCCAGCGCCTGCTCCAGGTCGTCGCGCGAATGGGTGATCTCCGCGCGGGCCAGGATCGGATCGCATCGGGGCAGATCCACGTGGCTGCGCGTGTGCGCCCCTACCTCCATGCCCGCGTCCATCCACTCACGCAGGTGATGCACGTTCATCAGGCGCGCGCGCGGTACGCCTGCCGCCGCGTCCCACACGTTGGAGCCCCCCAGCTGTCCGCTCACGACAAAGGACGTGGCGGTGAAGCCCAGCGCGCACAGCACCGGCAAGGCATGGTCGAAGTTGTTGACGTAACCGTCGTCCAGCGTAATGCCCACCACCTTGCCCGTACGCTCGCCGCGCAGATAGGGCATGAGGTCACGCATCGACAGCCCGCGGTAACCCAGCGCCTTCAACGCGCGCATCTGGCGGGCGAAGCGCGCGGGCGGCAGCACCAGCCCCCGGTACGGCATGCCCCAGGGCGGCACGGCATCGGTCTGGTGGTAGGACAGGATGGGAATCGAGGCGCGTCGTGGAATTGGGCGGGGCTCGGTCATCACGGGTCTTTCGCTCCGGAATGGAATGGGGCCGGACAGTTCCTTCCATCCGGACTGCTCAAATTGTGTGGGGGGATGGCAGAGCCCGGGCTGCACGCAAACGTGTGCCGGGGTAAGCGCTGCAACCGTATGGCGCGGTCAGGACGGAGGGAGCTGGCGCAGGCGGTCGACGTCCGCGTACAGGTCGGCGGCCCATGCGCGGCGGTGACGGCCAGCGCACGCCTGCGGGGTGCCGAAACGCACCACCACCGTGACCGGTCCGCCGGAAAGCGTGCGCCAGACGGATCCGACCAGGGTGTCGTCGCCGATGTAGCAGGGCGCCAGCGAGCGCTGGCCGGTGGCATGGTCGAGGAAGCCCAGGGCCACCGGCTGCACCGGCGCGTCGGCGGTGATCGCGGCCTGCAGCAGATTGGCGTGAAAGGGCAGGAGCGATACGCCTTCGCTGGTCGTGCCCTCGGGGAACACCGCCAGCACGTCGCCCGCGCGCAGGCTGTCGGACATGTGGTGCACCACGCGCAGGGCGTCGCGCCGCGACTCGCGCTCGATGTAGAGCGTCCCCGCGCCGGTGGCCATACGCCCGATCAGGGGCCAGTGGTGCACGTCGGCCTTGGAGACGAAGCGGCAGTAGCGGGCCGCATGCAGCGCCAGGATGTCCAGCCAGGAGATGTGGTTGCACACGATCAGGGCCGGCCCCTGCCCCACGGGCTGGCCATGCACCTGCAGCCGCAGCCCCATCGCGCCCAGCATGCCCCGGGCCCACGCCTGCACGCGCGCCTGGCGCTGTGCGGCCGACAGGCGCGGGAAGACGAAGACGATCGTGAGGTAGCCCCCCAGCGCGTGCCACAGCACGCGCACCAGGGCCCGGGCCACCCGCAGGGGCTTCACGTCTGGGAGGCGTCGTAGGCGAGGTGACCGCCCACGAAGGTGTAGCGAACGCGCCCCGGCAGCTCGTAGCCGGAAAAGGGCGTGTGCTTGCCCTGGCTGCGCAGGTTGGAGGGCTGAACCTGCCAATGGGCCAGCGGGTCGAAGACGCAGAGGTCGCCCACGCCGCCCTCGACCAGCTGCCCGCAACTGGCCTGCAGGGTACCCAGCGAAGCGCCTAGCACGCGGGCCGGTTCGCTGGTGATGACGCCCATCGCGCGCACCAGGCCTGCGCCGCTCTGCTGGCCCCACTTCAGGGCCAGCCCCAGTAGCAGTTCCAGACCGGTGGCGCCGGGCTCGGCCTCGGCGAAGGGCAGGGCCTTGGCGTCCTCGTCCAGCGGCATGTGGTCGGAGACCAGGGCATCGACGGTGCCGTCGGCCAGGGCCTGGGACAGCGCGTCGCGGTCACGCTGCTGGCGCAGCGGCGGCGACAGGCGCAGGCGGCTGTCGAAGTAGCCGATGTCGGTGTCGGTCAGGTGCAGCGAGTTGATGCTCACGTCGCAGGTCACGGGCAGGCCCTGGGCCTTGGCCTCGCGCACCAGCGCGATGCCGGCGGCGCTGGAGAGGCGGCACAGGTGCACGCGCGCGCCGGTGACCTTCATCAGCTCGAAGATGGTGTGCAGGGCAATGGTCTCGGCGGCCACCGGCACACCCGACAGGCCCAGGCGCGTGGCCAGCGGGCCGCTGGCGGCCACGCCCTTGCCCAGGTGTACCTCCTGCGGGCGCAGCCAGACGGTGTAGCCGAAGGTGGCGGCGTACTGGAAGGCGCGCTGCAGCACCTGGGTGTTGGCCAGGCCCGCCTCGGCCTGGCTGAAGCCCACGCAGCCCGCCTCGGTGAGTTCGGCCATCTCGGTGAGCACCTCGCCCGCCAGGCTGCGCGTGAGGGCGCCCAGCGGGAACACACGCGCCTGGTGCAGTTTCTCGGCGCGCATCTTGAGCATCTCGACGAGGCCGGGTTCATCGAGCACCGGGTCGGTGTCGGGCGGGCACACCAGGCTGGTCACGCCGCCTGCCACCGCCGCCGCCATCTCGCTTTCGAGCATGCCTTCATGCTCGTAGCCGGGTTCGCGAAGTCGTACCGCCAGGTCGACGAAGCCGGGGGCGACGATGCAGCCGCGCGCCTCGATCAGCTTGTTGGGAACGAAGCCCTGAGGGACGCGGCCGATGCCAACGATGCGCCCGGCCGCCAGGGCCAGGTCGCAGACTTCGTCGAACTTGCCCGCGGGGTCGATGACGCGGCCGCCTTGGATCAGGATCTTCATGCCTTGTTCTCCCTCACTCATGCCTCGTTGCCGGCAACGATGCTCATGACGGCCATGCGGACCGCGATACCGAAGGTCACCTGCGGCAGGATCACGCTCTGCTTGCCATCGACCACCGCCGAATCGATCTCGACCCCGCGGTTGATCGGCCCCGGGTGCATCACGATGGCATCGGGCTTGGCCAGTTGCAGCTTCTCGGGCGTGAGGCCGAAGCTCTTGAAGAATTCCTGCGAGCTCGGAAGCAGGGCGCCCGACATGCGCTCGTTCTGCAGGCGCAGCATGATCACCACATCGCAGCCGCGGATGCCTTCTTCCAGCGTGTGGAACACCTTCACGCCCATGTGGCTCATGTCACCGGGCACCAGCGTGCGCGGCCCCACCACCCGCACCTCGGCGCAGCCCAGGGTGGTCAGGGCGTGGATGTCGGAGCGGGCTACGCGCGAGTGCAGCACATCGCCCACGATGGCCACCGTGAGGTTGGAGAAGTCCTTCTTGTAGTGCCGGATGGTGTACATGTCCAGCAGGCCCTGGGTGGGGTGCGCGTGGCGACCATCGCCGGCGTTGATCACGTGCACGTGCGGCGCCACGTGCTGCGCGATCAGGTAAGGCGCGCCTGACTCGCTGTGACGCACCACGAACATGTCGGCGGCCATCGCCGAGAGGTTGGCGATGGTGTCCAGCAGCGACTCGCCCTTGGCCGCGGACGACCGCGCAATGTCCAGGTTGATCACATCGGCCGACAGGCGCGTGGCGGCGATCTCGAAGGTGGTTCGGGTGCGGGTACTGTTCTCGAAGAACAGGTTGAACACGCTCTTGCCGCGAAGCAGGGGCACCTTCTTGACCTCGCGGTCGTTCACGCTCACGAAATTCGAGGCCGTGTCCAGGATGTGGGTGATGATGTCCCGGGGCAGGCCCTCGGTGGACAGCAGGTGGATCAGTTCGCCGTGCTTGTTCAGCTGCGGATTGCGCTTGGACAACATCGCTCAGGCCCCTTCCACCTGGAAACTGAATCGCCCCTGCGCGTCGCGCGCCAGGGACAGGGACTGGGTGGGCAGCAGCGACACGCGCGCGGCGCACAGGTCAGGCTGCAGCGGCAGCTCGCGCCCGCCGCGATCGACCAGCACCGCCAGTTGCACGGCGGCCGGGCGCCCGTAGTCGAACAGTTCGTTGATCACCGCGCGAATGGTGCGGCCCGTGTACAGCACGTCGTCGACCATCAGGATGCGGGCGTCCCGCACGTCAAAGGGTAGCTGCGTCTGCCGCCCGCTGCCCGCCAGGCCCCGCTGCGCGAAGTCGTCGCGGTGCATAGCCGACGAGATCACGCCGGGCGGGTCCGGCAGACCCAGGTCCTTCTGCATGCGTTCGGCCAGCCAGGCGCCGCCGGAGGTCACGCCGACCAGGCGGGTCTGAGGGGTGATGATCTGGCGCACACCCCGCAGGAGCTCCTGATAAAGCGCCTCGGCGTCGAGCAGCAGGTTGCCGGCGGGGGCAGCGGTCATCCGATACTCCTGAGAAATTGTTCGAGGATCACGCAGGCCGCGCCCGCATCGGGATCGCGCGCGCCGTCGGCCAGGGCCTCGGTGGTGCTGTATCGCTCGTCCACCTCGAACACCGGCAGCGGCACCCGCGCACCGAGCTGGCGGGCGAACTTGCGGGCCATCGCGGTATTTTCGTGGCTGGCGCCGTCGGGATGGAACGGCACCCCCACCACCAGGGCGTCGGGCTGCCATTCGCGCACCCGGGCTGCGGCCTCCTGAAGGCGCGCCTCGTTGGACTCGGCGCGGATGGTGCGCTGAGGCGTGGCCCGGGGCAGCAGGCGGTTGCCTGAGGCGACGCCGGTGCGCTTGCGGCCGACGTCGAAAGCGAGAAAGGTCTGGAGGTGGGAGGGTACGAGCAGGGCTGGCGCGGGATGCGTCATGCATGCCCCGCCTCGGAGGACAGCATCCAGGCCTGCAACCCCAGCAGGGCCAGGGCCTTGTCGTAACGCTGTTCGGCCGGTGTGTCGAAGATGATGGCCGCGTCGGCACCCACCGTGAGCCAGCTGTTCTCGCCGATTTCGGATTCGAGCTGGCCCTCGCCCCACTGCGCATAGCCCAGTGACACCAGCACCTTGCGCGGGCCAGCGCCGGTGGACAGGGCCTCCAGGACGTCCTTGGAGGTGGTCATCTCCAGGCCGCCGGGAATGGTGAGGGTGGAGGCGTAGACTGACTCTTCGGGCTTGTCCTCGCCAGTGAAGACCGCCTCGTGCAGCACGAAGCCCCGCTCGGTGGCCACCGGGCCGCCCTGGTAGACGGGCGCGCCCACCAGGTCAGGGCGGGTCAGGGGCAGTTCGACCTTGTCGAACAGGTTCTTCAGGCTGATGTCGCTGGGCTTGTTGATCATCAGCCCCAAGGCGCCGCGGGCGCTGTGCTCGCACAGGTAGACCACGCTGCGGTTGAAGGTCTCGTCCTGCAAGCCCGGCATGGCGATCAGGAAATGATGCGTCAGATTGATGGGGTCGGCATCCGCGGGCATGATGGCGATTTTACGCACCCCCGCCCGGCCATGACAGCGGCTCCCCCGGACAAACCCCTCACCACGCATTACCCGGCCGGCCTGATGTGGTTGCGCCGCGACCTGCGGGCCCACGACAACGCCGCCCTCGCGCGCGCCCTGCGCGCCTGCCGCCAGGTGCACGCGGTGTTCGTCTTCGACCGGGCCATCCTGGACGATCTGCCCCGTCGCGACCGGCGGGTGGAGTTCATCTGGGAGTCCCTGGTGCAGCTGGATGAAGCCCTGCGCCAGCTCGCCGGCAAGGCGGGCGCCGGCCTGATCGTGCGCCACGCCGTCGCCCAGGACGAGATCCCCCGGCTGGCCCGCGAGCTGGGCGTGCAGGCCGTCTTTGCCAACCACGACTACGAACCCCAGGCCCTGGCCCGCGACGCTGCGGTGCGCGGCGCCCTGGCCGATGCCGGTATCGCCCTGCACACCACCAAGGACCAGGTCGTCTTCGAGCGCACCGAGGTCGTGACGCAGGCGGGCCGGCCCTATGCCGTCTTCACCCCCTACAAGAACGCCTGGCTGGCCAAGGTGGATGCCCAGGACCTGCAGGCGCACGAGGTGCGGGCCCATGCGCGCGCGCTGGCCGAACGCCCGCCCGTGTATCGGCGGCCGGTGCCCACCCTGGCCGAGATCGGTTTCGAGCCCACCAACCTGCGCGAGCTCGCCCTGCCGCTGGGCCTGAGCGGCGGGCAGCAGCTGTTCGAGGACTTTCGCCGGCGCATCGACGCCTACCATGAGGCCCGCGACTTCCCCTCGGTGCGCGGCCCGAGCTACCTGAGCGTGCACCTGCGTTTCGGCACGGTGTCCATCCGCGAGCTCGCACGTGCGGCCCATGCCCAGATGCAGGCCGGCAGCGCCGGCGCCACCACCTGGCTCAGTGAACTGATCTGGCGCGACTTCTACTTCCAGGTGCTGGCCAACTTCCCGCACGTGGTGGACGCCAAGGGCCACAGCCACAGCTTCCGACCGGAGTACGACGCCATCGCCTGGGAGCACGGCAAGCGCGCCAAGGAGCTATTTGCCGCCTGGTGCGAGGGCCGCACCGGCTACCCGCTGGTCGATGCGGCGATGCTGCAGCTCAATCAGAGCGGCTACATGCATAACCGCCTGCGCATGGTCACCGCCAGCTTCCTGACCAAGGACCTGGGTATCGACTGGCGCTGGGGCGAGAAGTACTTCGCGCTGCACCTGAACGACTTCGACCTGGCCGCCAACAACGGCGGCTGGCAGTGGGCGAGTTCTTCGGGCTGCGACGCACAGCCCTACTTCCGCATCTTCAACCCCGTGAGCCAGAGCCGCAAGTTCGACCCCGAAGGCAAGTTCATCACCCGCTACCTGCCGCAGCTGGCGGGTCTGCCGCCGGCCGCCGTGCACGAGCCGTGGACCGCCTCTCCGATGGAGCTGGCCTCGGCCGGCCTGGCACTGGGCAAGGACTACCCGCTGCCCGTGGTGCGCCACGACGAGGCACGCGCCATCACGCTGCAACGCTACGCGGTGGTGAAGAAGACGGCCTGATCGCGCGGCCTGATCGCGCGGCCGATCGCGCGGCCCTCAGGCCGCGGCGTAGCGCCGCACCAGGGCCAGGAGTTCGTCCTCGGCGTAGGGCTTGCCAAGGTAGTGGTTCGCGCCCAGCGCGCTGGCGTGGTCGCGGTGCTTGTCCGCGATGCGCGAGGTGATCATCACCACCGGCAGCTCGCGCCAGCGCGCGTCGCCGCGCAGGTTGCGCACCAGATCGAAACCGTCCATGCGCGGCATCTCGATGTCGGATAACACCAGCGCCGGCGTTTCCAGGGCCAGTTGCTCCAGGGCCTGCAGGCCGTCACCGGCGAGCGCGACGCGCAGGCCCTCGCGTTGCAGGAGGCGCTGGGTCACTCGCCGCACGGTGACGGAGTCGTCCACCACCAGCACCAGGGGCGCCAGGGTGGATGGCGCGGCATCGGTCGCCGCCTGCAGGGGCGAGGGTGCCGGACCGGCCAGGCGGCCTGCGGCATACGCGCGGGCCTGCTCGCCGTGCACCGTGGCCAGGGCCACCGGGTTGTAGATCAGGACCACCGCGCCCGAGGGCAGCACGGTCACTCCGGCCAGGCCCGGCAGCTGCGCGAGCTGGGGCCCCAGGTGCTTGACCACCACCTCCTGCCGGCCCTGCACCTCGTCGACCTGCAGGGCCAGGCGCTGGGCAGCGCTGCGCAGCATCACCACCGGCACCGACCGCCCCACGGCCTCGGCGCTTCGGGGCGAGGACTGCAACAGGGCTCCGCCCCAGAAGAAGGGCACGTCCTGTCCGTCGTGCTGGAGCTGGCCCGCGGCCTGGGCGCTCTCCAGGGCCGGCCCGGCGAGATTCATGACCCCCTCGACCAGCGGCACCGGCACTGCGAAGGCCAGGTCGCCGCATCGCAGCATCACCACCTGGGTGACGGCAGTGGTCAGCGGCAGCACGACCTCGAAGCAGGCGCCCTGGCCCGTCCGGGTTCGGGTGTCGATGCGCCCGCCCACGGCTTGTACCTCGGCGCGCACCACGTCCATGCCGATGCCGCGGCCGGCCAGCTGCGAGACCTGCGGCGCGGTGGAGAAGCCCGGCGTGAACACCAGGCGGGCCGCGTCGGCTGCCGTGACCTCGGCCCCGGGCGGCAACAGGCCCAGGGCGAGGGCCTTGTCCCGGATGCGGACCAGGTCCAGGCCGCCGCCGTCGTCCTCGAATCGGATGGAAACGTCGTTACCCTCCTGCAATAGCCGCACCGTGAGCTGGCCGGTGGCGGGCTTGCCCGCCGCTGCGCGTACCGCCGCGGGCTCGATGCCATGGACCACGGCGTTGCGCAGCAGGTGCTCGAAGGCGGGGGTCATGCGGTCCAGGATGCCGCGGTCGATCTCGATCACGCCGCCCTGGATGTCCAGCCGGACAGCCTTGCCCGACTCCTGGGCCGCCAGGCGCACGACGCGGTGCAGGCGGTCGGCGATAGCGTCGAATTCGAGCATGCGCGTGCGCAGCAGGTCCCGCTGAAGCTCGCGGGTCTGGCGGGCCTGGGCCGACAGGCCGTCTTCACAGGACTCCACCGTGCGCTGCAGGGTGCGCTGCACCGAGGCCACGTCGCCCACCGTCTCGGCCATCAGGCGGGCGAGCTCCTGCACGCGGGTGTAGCGGTCGAACTCCAGCGGATCGAAGTCGGCGACCACGTCCTTGGCGCGATGCGACTGCATCTGCAACTCGGACTGCAGCTCGAGGTCGCGAAGCTGTACGCGCAGGCGCTCCAGGTCGGCGGTGAGCTCGTGCAAGGCCTGGCGCAGCTGGCCGATGTCGGACGCCAGGCGTGCGCGAGTGATCATCACCTCGCCGGTCTGGTTCATCAGGCGGTCCAGCAGCTGGGCCCGTACCCGCACGACGGCATGGGCGGGGCGTGCGGTCGCATCTCCTGAGGGCGTATCTCCTGAGGGCGGGTCGGCTGCGGGCGGATCGCCTGCGGGGATCTGCGTTGCGGGTGTTTCCGCGGCCACCGTTTCCACCGGGGGCGTTGCCACTGCGGTTGCCAGCCCCTCGGCCGCCGGGGGTTCTGCCAGGGGCAGCGCCTGCCCGGATCCCAGAATCTCGGACACCTTCGCACCCCGCGTCATGGCTGCACGCAAGGCATCAAAGGCCGACTGGAACGCGTCGAACTCCTGCAGCAGCGGCTCGATGTCGACACTGCAGGCCAAGGCGTTGATTCCCTCGACCAGGGATTCGAGGGCGTGGGCCCGGTCTCCCAGGCGCAGCGCGCCGGCCAGCCGCGCGCTGCCCTTGAGGGTGTGCAAGGTGCGCAGCACCTCGTCGCGGGCGCTCTGGTTGTCGGGCCGGGCATGCCACTGACGCAGCGCGCCTCCGAGCAGCGGCAGCAACTCCAGCGCCTCCTCCTCGAAAAAGGCGAAGAGTTCGTCATCGGCAACCGCGGATACCGGCGCAACCCGGCCGGCCTGCGGCGAGGCTTCGGCCGACGGGACTTCAACTGCTGCGAACTCGGCCAACGGTGCCTCAGGATCGTCCAGCCAAACAAGCGCCTGCACCACCTCGGGTCTGGCCTCGGGGAGGAAGCCGGCCGCGAACTGGTGCAGCAGGCGGCGGACTTCCTCGGTGGCCTCGGCGTAGACCTGCGCATGGCGGGGCGTGCCCCGGCCATCGGCCACGGTGCGCTGGAGGGACGCCTCCATCTGGCGCGCGAGGTCGGCCAGGGCCGTGAAGCCGATCATGGCCGAACTGCCGCAGAGCGAATGGGCCCAGGCCACCACCGAATCCGCCAGGTCACCGCGGGTGTCCAGGGCCCACTCCGAGACCTCAGCCTGCAGGGCGCGCGACCACTCATCCGCCTCGTTGAGGTAGACGTTGAACAGGGCCTGGTCAATGTGCAGCGGACCGACGACCTTGAGGCGATCCTCGGGGACGGGCTGAACGGATTGAACGGATTGCACGTTGACGACCGGGGGCTGCTGCGGCTCGATCCCGTGCGTGGACGCATGCACTGGCGGCGTCGGCCACTCTGGCTGCGGCTGCGGCTCCGGCTGCGGCTCTGGCTGCGGCTGCGGCTCTGGTTCGGTCACTGTATCGATGCCGGGTTCTGAGGCTGCGACAGGGGCAGCCACCGTCGCAGCGACAGGCTCGAGCCCGGGCCCCGCCCGTCCCATCACCGGCGTGAGCTCGCCGCGCACCGCATCGAAGATGAAGAGCTTGCGGGCCAGGGCTGGCTGGTGATCGAGCATGTCGATGAGGAAGCCGAGCGCGCCCAGGTTGTGGCCGAGCATGTTGACATCGGCAGGAGCCTCCCCAGGCGGGACCTGCAGCAGCGCCTGCACCGAATCACGCATATGGAGCACGGCCTGCGCCGCATGGTCCAGCCCCAGCACCGACAGCACGCCCCGCATCTGGTTCAGGCGTCCCGGTACCGTGTGCAACAGGGCGGCCTGTGCGGAGTCACGCGAGAACGTGTCGAGCTCTTTCTCCAGGGCGGCCAGCGATTGGCGCAGTTCGTCGACGACGCTGCCCATCGTCTGCCGGTGGCTGACACGCCGGTACAGCTCCTCGATCCAAGGCTCCAGCGGCTGCGGTGCCTGCCCCTGCAGGACCGCCTGCAGGCGGTCGGCCACGCGCTGCATGCGGCCGCCCAGCTGCGGATCGGCGGGATCGAAGTCCTGGCACGCAGCCTCGAGGAACAGGATGGACGTCGCCACCTCCATGGCGAGCTCGGGGCGGGGCGGTTCGGCCCGCCCGGACAGGTCGCGCGCGAGGGCAGACAGGCCGTCGGCCAGGCCCGACAGGGGCGGATGCAGGCGCACCAGCGCTTCGCGCAGTTGCAGGAACTGCTCGCAGGTGCTGCGCAGACGGCTGGCGTCGCCGCCGGTCAAGGCCGCCCAGCTCTCGCGCAGGGCCACGAGGCGCTTGCGCACCTGTGCCAGCAGCAGCGGGTCGAAGCGACCGAACTGCTCCAGCTCGTAGCACACAGGCACATGGCCGGCCAGGCCCCAGGCCTGGCGCACGGCCGCAAGGTGAGGGGCTGGCTGCCCATCAGCCAGCTGCGCCTGCGCGCAGAAGAAGGCCAGGTCACGCCCCAGGCGCTCGGGCACTTCAGGCGCGCCCCGGCCCTGCTGGGCGTACTGCACCAGCACCCGGGAGGCGGTGCGCTTCACGTACAGGTCGATGGGTAGCAGCGACAGGCCCAGCGCCTCGAAGAAGCCCGCGGCCAGGTGCCAAAGGCTGCGCGCCGGTGTGTCGCCTGCGGCAGCAGCATGCTGGGACAGGTGCACGCACAAGTCGACGAGCTCGCGCGCCGCGACCGCGTCTGCCGACTTGACGATACGCAGGACCGCCTGGTCCAGGCGCTCACGCAGCGCGGGGCCGGGCGGGGGCAGTCCGGCAGGCAAGTGGCCGCCGCCGCCCGGTACGAGGTGCCAGGCCCATTGCGCATCCGCCGTGCCCCCCGCGTCCCAGAGGTCAGCCGGATGGATGCGGTCGGCGCCCAGCGCCTGGAGCACCGCCTGGTACTGGGGAAACAGGCCCACCGCCGACAGCACCTTGCCGGCGAGCAGGCCGTCCAGGTAATCGGCGACCGCGAAGCCCGCACGCTCGACCCGCGCCGCCGCGCCTTCGGTACACGCCAGGGGCCGATCGATGAAGGCCTGCACCGCCGACTCCATCGCGCGCACCACGCGGGCCGGTGCGGGTAAGCCCACCAGGTCCAGCGCGCCCGCGGTCTGGTGCAGTTGCAGGCGGGCCATGGGCAGGGAGCCGGTATCGGCAGCCCCACCCGCAGTGGCCAGGTCGCGCAGCTGCCGGCGCAAGGCCGTGCCGGCCAGCTCCAGGCACTTGCGCAGTTCCTCCATCACCCAGGCCAGGGGCCCCAGGTCGCCCGACGTATCAGCCGGCGTGGCCGGGCCCTCGGGGGGCAGCGAGCGGGAAGCGTTCAGGTGCATGGGCGGCGGCAGGGGCAGGACCGGGTCGGAAAACGGCAGGGACGGATTCAGGCGATTTTGAAGCGTTCCACGGACTGGCGAAGTTCGTCCGCGATCCGGGACAGCTCGCGCACCTGGGTGGCGGTCGAACGCGTGCCCTCGCCGGTCTGCTCGGTCACCGTGAAGATGTGCTGGATATTGCCAGCGACGCCGTTGGCTGCCTGCGCCTCGCGCGCCGCCGACTGGGCGATCTGCTCGATGAGGTCGGCCAGGCGGCGCGAGACCTGATCGATCTGGCCCAGGGCCACCCCGGCGGAGTCGGACAGGCGCGCGCCCGCAACCACGCCCTCGGTGGAACGCTCCATCGCGGCGACGGCATCCTGCGTATCGGTCTGGATGGTCTTGACCAGCGCAGAGATCTGGCGGGTCGCATCCGCAGAACGCTCGGCCAGGCGCTGCACCTCCTCGGCCACCACGGAAAAGCCGCGGCCGGCCTCCCCCGCCGCGGCGGCCTGGATGGCAGCGTTGAGGGCCAGCACATGGGTCTGCTCGGTGATATCCGAGATCAGCTCGGTGATCTCGCCGATCTCCTGCGACGACTCACCCAGCCGCTTGATGCGCTTGGAGGTCTCCTGGATGTGGTCGCGGATCGCGCTCATGCCGCCCATCGCGTTGCGCACGGCCAGCAGTCCGGACTCGGCCGCCACCAAGGACTGTCGGGCGACCTGCGCCGACTCCTGGGCCTGCCCGGCGACGTGGTTGATGCGCACCGCGATGTCCAGCATGGACTGCCCGGTCTCGCGGATCTCGCGCAGCTGTTCGGTGGACGCGGTGAGCAGCTGGGTGGAGGTGCCCTCGACCTGGGCCGTGGTCTGCGTCACCCGGCGTACGGTGCGGTGCACGTGGCCCACCAGTTGGCGCAATTCCTCGACGGTGTAGTTGACCGAGTCGGCGATCGCGCCGGTGATGTCCTCGGTGACAGTCGCCTCCTGGGTGAGGTCGCCCTCGGCCACGCTTTGCAGTTCGTTCATGAGGCGCAGGATGGCGGCCTGGTTGGCGTCGTTGATGCGTCGGGCCTCCTGTTGCTGGCGCTCTGCCTCCAGGCGGTGCTGCTCGGCGATGTCACGCCGGCGGCGACTGTCCTGCAGCTGCACGTAGGCCAGGCCGATCGCGCACCCGAGACTGGCCAGGCCCGAGAGGGACAGGGCCACGGCCCCGACCCAGCCCAGCCCGCCCTGCTCGGACAGTTGCGCCTGCAGCGACTGCAGTGAGCGCCGCATGGGCTCGCTGTCGGTGATGATGGTGGCCTGCGCCTCACGCGCGGCGACCAGCCGCTGAAGGTTGCCCAGGATCGCGCCGGCCTGGGACCGGGTGTCGTCGAACAGGGCCAGCAGCGCCTGCAGCCGCTCGCGGGTCTGGGGGTCGCGCGTGGTGGCCAGCCGCAGTTCGGGGCTGCCGTCCAGCAGGCCCTGGCCTACCTGCCGGAAGGTGTTGAGGTCTCTCCCGAGCAGGAAGACCGCTTCGGGGTTGATGCCCTCCAGGGTGAGGAACTCGTTGGCCGATTTGCCGATCCGCTGCGTGAGCATGACCAGCTGTCCCGCGACCGAAACCTCTGCCGGCGGGGCGCCCTGCTGCAGCTTGAGCGCCGACACGGACTCGGCGAGCTCCAGCAGGTCGGAGGACTGGCGGTTGATGGTGCGCAGGGCATGGCCCACCTGGGTGAGGATCCTTTCCTGGCCCAGGATGACGGCGGCGTTCTTTTCGGTGCGCAGGGTCAGCGGCAGGCTGCGGGCGAGTTCCGCCTGGCCCATGGCATCCACCGGCTCCAGGCGCAGGCCCGTATCGCCCGAGATCAGACCGCGCACGTTGCGCGCGAGCACATCCGAGCTCTCGCGTACGTCGAGAAAGGCTTGGGGATCGCCCACCAGCGCCTGGGACACGGCCTTGGCCAGGCGCTGCGACTGCATCAGCGCCTGGCCCGTGCCGGCCACCTGCTGCGCCACCTGGTCGGCCCGCCGCAGGGAAAGCACCGCCGAGACGGACAGCGCGGCGAGGGACAGGGCCAGGGCCGACGAAAGGACACGCACCCGCCACTCGACCGGTGCGCTGGCCCATCGCGCCGTGCGGCCCTGCGCGCGCGCTGCGGCTTCGGGGGCGGGCCGCATGGGGCGGTCGGCGTGCGGGGCGCGTGAGCGGCCAAGCCGGGACAGCGCCGGGGCGAGCCAGGCCTTGAGGGAGGCGACCAGGTTCATGGTGAGACCTTTGGAAGGAGCCGGGAAGAAGGAAACGGAAAAGGAATGCGCAGCGAGGAAGCGGCAGCGGAGATCCGTCACGCGCCCCGGACACCGATCTGCAGGAACTGGGGCAGCTGGGACAGCCGGTGCAGGTTCAGGGTCTGCCAGGATGTCCCGCCCGCGTCCTGGAGGACAGCGCCGAGCCAGCCGTGCGCGTCCTGCGGCGGGGCCCGGGACGTGGCATAGGCGTCGCGGCCCCGCAGCCCGGCCAGGCGGTCGACCCGCAGGGCGCATTGCACGTCCAGGCCGGCGCTGAAGGTGATCCACTGAGCCTCGGTCGCCGTACGGGCTGCAGGCGAGGCCGCGGACGCACCGGGCGCAGGAGCCGGCCCGATCGACAGGAGTCGCGCAAGGTCCACCACGCCGCAGAGGGCGCCACGCAGGCTGGCCACGCCAAGGAACCAGGACCGGGTGTAGGGAACCGGGTGCACCGCGGCTTCGGGGAAGATCTCGCCGGCCTGGGCCAGCGGGATCAGGAAGCCCGCGCCGCCGGCCTGCACCGCCAGCCACGAGACCTGCACGCCTGCGGCAGGCGCGGCCTGCAGCCGGTCGGCCAGCCGTCGCTGGAAGTCACGCAGGGCTTCGCGCTCGGCCATGAGAGGACTGCCCGGGTGCGATCAGGCCAGTGCCGCGATCTTGGCCAGCAGCGCCTGCGCGTCGACTGGTTTGGTGAGGTAGTCGCAGGCGCCCTGGCGCATGCCCCAGACGCGATCGGTTTCCTGGGTCTTGCTGCTGCAGATGATGACGGGTACACCGGCGTAATGCGGGTCACGGGTGATGCTGCGTGTGAGCTGGAAGCCGTTCTGGCCTGGCATGACCACGTCCATGAGGATCAGGTCAGGACGCTCCTGGGCCAGCTGGCGCAGGGCCTCTTCGGCGTTCTCGGCGGTGCGCACGGAATAGCCGTTCTTTTGCAGCAGGTCGCACAGGAACATGCGCTCGGCCTTGGAGTCTTCCACGACGAGGACCTTGGAGACGGGCATATCAGGCGCTTCCTGCGGTAGCGGCGCCGAACTGCTGCACGGTCTGCAGCAACTGGTCCTTCGTGAAGGGCTTGGTGAGGTAGTCCTGCGAGCCGACCATGCGGCCGCGGGCCTTGTCGAAGATGCCGTCCTTGGAGGACAGCATGACCACGGGCACGCAGGAAAAGCGCGGGTTACGCTTGATGATGGCGCAGGTCTGGTAGCCGTCCAGGCGCGGCATCAGGATGTCGCAGAAGATCAGGTGCGGGTGGTGGTCGTTGACCTTGGACAGGGCGTCGAACCCGTCTTCGGCCAGCAGGACCTCGTGGCCGCCTTGCTTGAGGAAGATTTCCGCGCTGCGGCGGATGGTGTTGCTGTCATCGATGACCAACACCTTCAGGGGGGTGCCCCCCGTGCTTGAATTCGTGCTCACTTGGCGCCGCTCCCTTGTTGCCCGTGAGGGCCGGGTCGCGACGTGGCACTACTTCTTGACCGGCGCGGACCCGCTCAGATCTGGACCATCTCGAAATCCTCCTTGCGGGCGCCACACTCGGGGCAGGTCCAGTTCATGGGAACATCTTCCCAGCGGGTGCCGGGAGCAATGTTGACCGCAGGATCCGGGTCCGGGTGGCCGGCGGATTCGTCGTAAATCCAGCCGCAAATCAGACACATCCAGGTTTTCGCTTCAGTCACAGCTTAAGGGGTGCTTCCAATAGAATGCAACGATTGTATCCATGCCGTCAGCCAGATGAACGTCAACTGGGCCCATCAGTAAGCTTGCACGATGACCGAGCCCACCTCCCCCCCAGCGCCTGACGCAGCGGCCGACGAGGCTGACATCGACAGCGGTCCGCCCTGCGTACTGACCTTCAACGCGAGCGATCCCAGCGGCGCGGGCGGGCTGGCGGCGGACGTTGCCGCCATGGCCTCGGTGGGGGCCCATGCGCTGCCCGTCGTCACCGGCGCCTACGCGCGAGACACCGCCGAGGTGTTCAACCACTTCAGCTTTGACGAGGACGCGGTCTCCGAGCAGGCCCGCGCCATCCTCGAGGACGTGGCGGTGCAGGTGATCAAGGTCGGATTCGTCGGCTCGCCCGAGAACGTGAGCGTGATCGCCGAGGTCGCCGCCGACTATGCCGACGTGCCCCTGATCGCCTACATGCCCGACCTGTCGTGGTGGGACGAGGACCCGGCGGACGCCTACCTCGACGCCTTCCGCGAGCTGATGCTGCCGCAGACCACAGTGCTGGTGGGCAACCACAGCACCCTGTGGCGATGGCTGCTACCCGATTGGACCGGCTCGCGCAGCCCCGGCGCGCGCGACCTGGCCAAGGCCGCGGCCGATGCTGGCGTGCCCTACACCCTGGTGACCGGCCTGCCCCTGCCGGAGCAGTTCATCGACAACGTGCTGGCCACGCCACAGGCCGTCCTGGCCAGCCAGCGTTTCGAGCGCTTCGAGGCGGTTTTCACCGGCGCGGGTGAGACGCTGGCCGCGGCTCTGGCCGCCCTGGTGGCCAATGGCAACGACCTCACCGCCGCGACCGCCGAGGCGCTGGGCTACCTGGACGAGGCGCTCGATGCCGGGTTCCGCCCCGGCATGGGCCATGTGGTCCCTGACCGCCTGTTCTGGGCCCAGCCCGAAGCCGGCGAACCCGATTCCTTGACCGAAGAAGAAGCCCAGGCCCTGCAGGTCCTGGACATGCCTGCCCATGACACCAAGCACTGACCGCAATCAAGTCCTGTTCGACCGCGCCAAGGCGCTCATTCCAGGCGGCGTGAACTCGCCGGTGCGCGCCTTCCGCGCCGTGGGCGGTACGCCGCGCTTCGTGCAGCGGGCCCAGGGCGCCTACTTCTGGGACGCCAACGGCAAGCAATACATCGACTACATCGGCTCCTGGGGCCCGATGATCCTGGGCCACGGGCACCCGGCGGTGCTCGAGGCGGTGCAGAAGGCGGCGCTGGAGGGCTTCTCCTTCGGCGCGCCCACCGAGCGTGAGGTGGAACTGGCGCAGGCCATCGTTGACGCCGTGCCCTCCCTGGAGATGGTGAGGCTGGTCAGCTCGGGCACCGAGGCCGCGATGAGCGCGCTGCGGCTGGCACGCGGCGCCACGGGGCGCAAGTTGATCATCAAGTTCGAGGGCTGCTACCACGGGCATGCCGACGCGCTGCTGGTGAAGGCGGGCTCGGGCCTGGCCACCTTCGGCAACCCCACGAGCGCGGGCGTGCCGCCCGAGGTGGCGCAGCACACCGTGGTCCTGGAATACAACAACCTCGCGCAGCTGGAAGAGGCCTTCAGCCTGCACGGCAAGGACATCGCCTGCCTGATGATCGAGGCCATCGCCGGCAATATGAACTTCGTGCGCGCCAGCGTGCCGTTCATGAAGCGTTGCCGCGAGCTATGCACGCAGCACGGCGCGCTGCTGGTGTTCGACGAGGTGATGTCGGGTTTCCGCGTGGCGCTGGGCGGCGCGCAAAGCGTGTATGCCAAGCAGATCCCCGGCTTCAAGCCGGACATCACCGTCATGGGCAAGGTGATCGGCGGCGGAATGCCGCTGGCAGCCTTCGGCGGTCCGCGCGCGATCATGGAACAACTCGCACCGCTGGGGCCGGTCTACCAGGCGGGCACACTCTCGGGCAACCCGGTAGCCACCGCCTGCGGCCTGGCCACGCTGGCCGAGATCAGCCAGCCGGGGTTTTTCGAGGCGCTGTCGGCGCGCACGCGTTCGCTGGTGGACGGCCTGTCGGCGGCGGCCAAGGCCGAAGGCATTCCCTTCAGTGCCGACTGCGAGGGGGGCATGTTCGGCTTCTTCCTGCTGCCGCAGTTGCCCCAGAACTACCAGACGGTGATGACCAGCGATTCGCCGAAGTTCAACAAACTGTTCCACGGGCTGCTCGATCGCGGTGTGTACATCGCGCCGGCGCTCTATGAAGCGGGCTTCGTGAGCGCGGCGCACAATGCGCAGGACATCGAGGCGACAGTGGCGGCGGCGCGCGAGGCGTTCGCGCAGATGGCCCGGGCCTGAGGCCCCAGCGCGAAGCCCTGATGGCCGCGATCCAGGGTTTCGCGCTTCTTCTGGTTCTGCAATCGATCGGCGAGTTGCTCTCGCGCGGCCTGAGCCTGCCTGTGCCAGGCCCGGTGGTGGGTATGCTGCTGCTCCTGGTCGCCTTGAACTGGCGGGTGGTGCGTGAGCCGGTGGCCGCCTGCGCGCCCTTTCTTCTGTCACACCTGTCGCTCTTGTTCATCCCGGTGGCGGTGGGCATCACCAGCTACCTGCCTTTGCTCGGGACTCATTGGCTGCGACTGCTCCTGGTGATCGTCGTGTCGACCTGGATCGGGCTGGCAGTGACAGTACTGGCCCTGCGCCGGTTCGCACCGCCCCCAGACGCGCACGACACCCCGCAGATGAAGCAGGCCGATCATGGCTAATTTCGTCGAGCTGTGGGTGTATCTGTCGGCGACGCCGCTGTTTGGCCTGACCGCAACGCTGAGCGTGTATGTGCTGGCACTCGCCTTCTACACACGGGTCGATCAGGCGCCTTGGGCCAATCCGGTGCTGTGGGCGGTGGTCGTGCTCAGCGCGGGGTTGCTGGTGGCGGGGGTGAGCTATCCGGTGTATTTCGCGGGCGCGCAGTTCGTGCACTTTCTGCTGGGGCCGGCGGTGGTGGCCCTGGCCTGGCCGCTTTGGCAGCGACGCGAGGTGGTGCGCAGGCGGTGGCTGCGGCTGCTGGCTGCATCGGCGCTGGGGGCGTCGGCGGCGATCGCCTCGTCGGTCGCGATGGGATGGGCCTTGGGGCTGCCGCCCGACATCTTGCTCTCGCTGGTGTCCAAGTCGGTCACCGCGCCGGTGGCCATGGGCATTGCCGAACAAATCGGCGGTGTGCCGGCGCTGGCGGCGGTGTTCGCGGTGCTCACGGGGCTGGTCGGTGCCATCAGCGCGAAGTACCTGTATGCGCTGCTTCGCATTCCCACCGATGCCGAGGGCTGGCTGGCGCGCGGCTACGCGCTGGGCACCGTCTCACACGGCATCGGCGCGGCGCGGGCCTTGCAGGTCGACGAAGAGGCCGGTGCCTATGCCGGTCTGGCGCTGGGGCTGCAGGTGGTGATGCAGGCGGTGGGCGTGCCGCTGATGTTTCACTGGCTGGCTGGCGCCTGAGCCACGCGAGGCGCTCAAGACCAGCTGCGGCCTCAGTGCCGGACCTCAGTGCCTGAAATGCCGCACGCCCGAGAACACCATCACCACGCCGCGCTCGTCGGCAGCGGCGATGACTTCGGGGTCGCGCATGGAGCCCCCGGGCTGGATGACACAGCTGGCGCCGGCATCCACCACGACATCCAGGCCGTCGCGAAAGGGGAAGAAGGCGTCGCTGGCCACCGCCGTGTCCTTGAGCGACAGGCCGGCGTGCTGCGCCTTGATGCTGGCGATGCGCGCTGAATCCAGGCGCGACATCTGGCCTGCGCCCACGCCCATGGTCATGCCTTCCTTGCAGAAGACGATGGCGTTGGACTTGACGTACTTGGCCACCTTCCACGCAAAGAGCAAGTCCTGCAGCTGCTGCGCGGTGGGCTGCTTCTTGGTGACGACCTTGAGGTCGGACAGCTGCAGCTCGTGGTTGTCGGCGGTCTGCATCAAGAGGCCCGAGCCCACGCGCTTGATGTCCATCGCGTTCTGGCCCTTGTCCCAAGGTGTGGCGCCACCCGCAGGCAGCGCGATCTTCATGAGGCGCACATTGGCCTTGGACTTGAACACCTCCAGCGCCTGCGGCGTGAAGTCGGTGGCAATCAGGACCTCGACGAACTGCTTGGCTACCGCCTGCGCCGCCGCGCCATCGAGCGGGCGGTTGAAGGCGATGATGCCGCCGAACGCCGAGGTGGGGTCGGTCCTGAAGGCCTTGTCGTAGGCCTCCAGGGCATGGGCGCCCACGGCCACGCCGCAGGGGTTGGCGTGCTTGACGATCACGCAGGCGGGCGTTTCGAAGCTCTTGACGCATTCCCACGCTGCGTCGGCGTCGGCGATGTTGTTGTACGAGAGCTCCTTGCCTTGCAGCTGCACGCCGGTGACCAGCGAGCCGGGGGCGGGCTGCAGGTCGCGGTAGTAGGCGGCCTGCTGGTGCGGGTTCTCTCCGTAACGCAGGTCCTGCAGCTTGACGAAGCGGCCGTTGGACTGCGCGGGAAAGAGCGCGCGGCTGCCGTCGTCCTGCAGGCTGGACAGGTAGTCGCTGATGGCGGCGTCGTAGTTGGAGATGCGGTTGAAGGCGGCGACGGACAGGGCGAAGCGGGTCTTGTCAGAGATCTTGCCCTGGGCCTTCAGCTCGTCGACCACCGGGCCGTACTGCGAGGCGTCCGTGAGCACCGCCACGTCCTTCCAGTTCTTGGCGGCGCTGCGCACCATGGCGGGACCACCGATGTCGATGTTCTCGATGGCGTCTTCCAGGGTGCAGCCCGGCTTGGCCACGGTGGCCTCGAAGGGGTAGAGGTTGACGACCAGCAGGTCGATGGTGCCGATGCCGTGAGCCTGCAGGGCCGCCATGTGCTCGGGGACATCGCGGCGCGCCAGCAGGCCGCCGTGCACTTTGGGGTGCAAGGTCTTGACCCGGCCGTCGAGCATCTCGGGAAAGCCGGTGACCTGGGCCACCTCGGAGACGGGCAGACCCTCGGCCTCCAGCAGCTTGGCGGTTCCGCCGGTGGACAGCAGGCCGATGCCCAGGGCGTGCAGCGCGCGGGCCAGTTCGACAATGCCGGTCTTGTCCGAGACGGAGAGGAGTGCGTTCATGGAAGGATTCATTTCAGGAGCCGGTGCTCCATGAGTTTCTTGCGCAGGGTGTTGCGGTTCAGGCCCAGCCACTCGGCGGCGCGCGACTGGTTCTGTTCGGCCTTGGCCATCACCACTTCCAGCAACGGCTTCTCAACGGCCTTGACCAGCATGTCGTACATGCGATCAGGCTCGGTGCCGCGCAGGTCGCGGAAATAGCCTTCGATGCTGGTGCGCACGCATTCTTCGATGTGCTTCTTGCTCACGCGTCCTCCGCGCTGATGCGATCCGAGGGATCGTGTTGTTCTGTCTCGCCATGCGCCCTGCGGGCCGCCACGGGCAGGCGGTCACTGGAGGCGGCGAGTTGGTCAAAGAAGTCTGCCACCGCCTGCCACTGGGTCTGGCAATCCTCCAGGGCGTTCATGCGCTCGCGAAATGCCTCGCCTCCCGGCAGGTCGCGGACGTACCAGCCGATGTGCTTGCGCGCGCTGCGCACGCCGGTGTGTTCGCCATACAGGGCGTAGTGGTCCTGCAGGTGATCGAGCAGCAGGCGGCGCACCTCGGCCACCAGGGGCGGCGCCAGGTGGGTACCCGTGGCCAGGAAATGGGCGATCTCGCGAAAGATCCAGGGCCGGCCCTGGGCGGCGCGGCCGATCATGACCGCGTCGGCCCCCGTGTAGGTCAGGACGTCGCGGGCTTTTTCGGGGGAGTCGATGTCGCCGTTGGCGACCACCGGCACCTGCACGGCGGCCTTGACCGCAGCGATGGTGTCGTACTCCGCATGCCCCGTGTAACCTTGCTCGCGCGTGCGGCCATGCACCGTGAGCATCCGGATGCCGACGTCCTCGAAGGCGCGCGCCAACGTCAGCGCGTTGCGCTGGGCGGCGCACCAGCCGGTGCGCATCTTGAGCGTGACCGGCACGCCGTGCGGCTCGCAGGCCTGCACCACGGCGCGCGCGATGGACACGGCCAGGGCTTCGTCCTGCATGAGCGCGGAGCCAGCCCACTTGTTGCACACCTTCTTGGCGGGGCAGCCCATGTTGATGTCGATGATCTGCGCGCCACGCTGCACGTTGTAGACCGCAGCCTGCGCCATCATGACGGCGTCAGTGCCGGCGATCTGGACCGCGATCGGGCCCGGTTCGCCGGTGTGGTCCGCGCGTCGCGAGGTCTTGAGCGTGTGCCACAGGTCCCGTCGCGAGGTGACCATCTCGCTGACCGCATACCCAGCCCCCAGGCGCCGGCACAACTGGCGAAAGGGCCGGTCAGTCACGCCCGCCATCGGCGCGACGAACAGGTTGTTCGCCAGGACATGCGGGCCGATCTTCATGGTGCGGGGGAGGCAGGGCTTGCTGAAAAATGAGGCACGATTGTAGTGGCTCGACAACCCCCCTCGGCCCGGGTATTCACGGGGGCTGCCTATACTCGACCCGGATGGACGCCTGGCTGCAATCCCTGCTTTCGCTCCTGGCCCTGCCCGAGTACGGTCTGGGCACGCTGTTCGTCATTTCCTTCCTGTCGGCGACGCTGCTGCCCATGGGGTCGGAGCCCGCCCTGTTCGGACTGGTCAAACTCAATCCGGACCTGCTGTGGCCCGCAATCGCGGTGGCCACGGTCGGCAACACGCTGGGCGGCATGCTCGATTGGTGGCTGGGTTACGGCGCGCATCAGGCGGTGGACAAGTGGAAGGATTCGCCGGTGCACGTACGCGCGCTGGACTGGCTCGAGCGCCTGGGGCCCAAGGCCTGCCTGCTGTCGTGGCTGCCCCTGGTGGGTGACCCCCTGTGCGCGGTGGCGGGCTGGCTGCGCATGCCGCTATGGCCCTGCGCGATGTACATGTTGGTTGGCAAGCTCGTGCGTTATGTCGTCATGACACTCGGTCTGCTGTTCGTGTTTCCCGGCGCAATCCCGGGGTTCACGCCTTGAGACCGGTTCGAGGCCGCAACGCCGTCTCTTGCTGAGGAAACCGCACGCTCGGCGCAGCGTGCCGGCGCGATGATGCGGCCATGAGCGCCGCCCGCACCGAACCGCCCCCCAGTCTGACCCAGGAACAAGCTACGCACCAACGGGCCCTGGACGGGCCGAACGAACTGCCCCGACCGCCCCGGCGCACGGCCTGGCGCATCCTCCTTGAGGCGGCTCGAGAGCCAATGCTGCAGCTGCTTGTGGCGGCGGTGGGTCTATACCTCGCACTGGGCAACACTGCGGAAGCCGGCGTGCTGCTGGTCTTCGTGGTGATGATCGTGACCATCACTCTGGTGCAGGAGCGGCGCACCGAGCGGGTGCTGGAAGCCCTGCACGACATGACCAGCCCGCGCGCCGTCGTGTGGCGCGACGCGACACGCCAGCGCGTGGCCGGTACGGCGCTGGTGCGCGGGGACATCATCGAACTGACCGAAGGCGACCGGGTGCCAGCCGATGCCCGCCTGCTGGCGGCCAACGACCTTGCGGTGGACGAATCGCTGCTCACCGGCGAGTCGCTGCCGATAGCGAAGGCCGCCGAGGCCGGGGAGCTCGCAGCCACTGTCGGCCTCGTGCGGGCCGGAACGATGGTGGTAGCCGGGCAGGCGCTCGCTCAGGTGACCGCGACCGGCGCGCGCAGCGAGATCGGACGCATCGGCAAGGTGCTGGGCGCGATCGAGGCCGAGGCGACGCCCCTGACGCGGCAGACGCGACAACTGGTGCGATGGGTGTCGGTGTCCGGCCTCGCGGTGAGCCTGGCCGTCGGGGTGCTCTATGCCTGGACCCTCGGCGACGCGCTGGGCGGCGCGCTGGCGGGCATCACGCTGGCGATGTCCATGCTGCCGCAGGAGTTCCTGTTGATCCTCACGGTCTTCATGGCCATGGGGGCGTGGCGACTGTCGCAGCGACGGGTGCTGACGCGCCGCGCCGCCACCATCGAGACACTGGGGGCGGCCACCATCCTGTGCACTGACAAGACCGGAACGCTCACCCAGAACCGGATGGCCATCCAGGCGCTGGTGCGCTGCGACGCGCGGGGGCTACAGTCCTGGCGCGCGGGCGACGGCGAGCTGCCGCCGGCGTTTCACGACCTGCTGCGAGAGGGAGTGCTGGCCAGCGAGCCGGTACCCGTCGACCCGATGGAGCGGTCCCTGCACCAGTTGGCGCAGGACCGCCTGGGCCCGGCGCCCGGCGAGTGGACACTGGTTCACGAGTACGGACTGAGCCCGCAGTGGCCCGTGATGTCGCACGTCTGGCAGGCGCCAGGCGATGGCACACACGCGGTGGCAGCCAAGGGGGCCCCGGAGAGCGTGACACGCTTGTGCCGCCTGTCCCCGCAGGCAGCCGCGCAGGTGCTGGCCGAGGCCGCGGCCCTGGCGGGTCAGGGCATGCGAGTGCTGGCGGTGGCTCGCGCGACCTGGGCGGGCACCGCATGGCCGGTGGACCAGCAGGGCTTCGAGTTCGAGCTTCTGGGGTTGGTGGCTTTCGCCGACCCACTGCGCGAGCAGGTGCCCCAGGCGATCCGTGATTGCCAGCGTGCGGGCATCCGGGTGGCGATGATCACCGGTGACCATCCTGCCACCGCGCTGGCGATCGCCCGCCAGGCCGGGATCGACGTGCGCGGCGGCGTGCTGCTTGGCGACGAGATCGAAACCCTGGACGACACAGCGCTTCGCAAGCGCGTGACGCAGACCGCAGTGTTCGCCCGGGTCGCGCCGCAGCAGAAGCTGCGCATCGTGCAGGCACTCAAGGCGAACGGCGAGGTGGTGGCGATGACGGGCGACGGCGTGAACGACGCGCCGTCGCTGAAGTCCGCGCATATCGGCATCGCCATGGGCGGGCGCGGCACCGACGTGGCACGCGAGGCGTCGTCGCTGGTGCTGCTGGACGACGACTTCGCAAGCCTGGTCCAGGCGGTGCGCCTGGGTCGCCGCATCCATGACAACCTGCGCAAGGCGATGCGCTTCGTGTTCGCGGTGCACTTGCCCATCGCCGGACTGGCGACGATTCCACTGGTGTTCGGCTGGCCCCTGCTGTTCTCGCCGATGCACATCGCCTTCCTGGAAATCGTGATGAACCCGGTGTGCTCGATCGCCTTCGAGGCGCAGGAGGAGGAGCGGGACGTGATGGAGCGGCCCCCGCGCACGCCTGGGGCGTCGCTGTTCTCGCCTGCTGCGATCGCGCACAGCCTGATCCAGGGCGGGCTGGTGCTGGCGATGGTGGGGCTTTTCTACGCCGCGATGCAGCAAGTGCAGGTGTCTGCGGCAGCCGCGCGGACCGCGGCCTTCATCGCGCTGGTTACCGCGAATATCGCCCTGATCCTGGTGAATCGCTCGTTTGGGCCGGGATGGCGCGAGATGCTGGGGTGGCGTAACCAGGTCCTGTGGCGCATCGTGCTGGCGACCCTGGCGCTGCTGGCGATCGTGATCGCGATACCGTTGCTGCGGGAGCTTTTCGGCTTCGAGGTGCCCAGCCCCGGGCTGCTGGCTGCATCCCTGGGGGTGGGCGCCGGCGCGCTGGTGCCGCTGCTGGCGCACAAGCGGCTGGCCAGCGGCGCGGTGGAGGCGCTCAGACGTTGAACAGGAAGTTCATCACGTCGCCGTCCTTGACGACGTACTCCTTGCCTTCGCTGCGCATCTTGCCGGCATCCTTGGCGCCCGTCTCACCCTTGAACTGCATGTAGTCGCCAAAGGCGATGGTCTGGGCGCGGATGAAGCCGCGCTCGAAGTCGCCGTGGATCACGCCCGCGGCCTGGGGCGCGGTGTCTCCGATGCGGATGGTCCAGGCGCGCACCTCCTTTTCACCGGCGGTGAAGTAGGTCTGCAGGCCCAACAGGGTGAAGGCCGCGCGGATCAGGCGGTTCAGGCCCGGCTCGGTCTGGCCGATCTCGGCCAGGAACAGGGCCTTGTCCTCGTCGCCCATGTCGGCCATGTCGGCTTCCATCTTGGCGCAGATCGGCACCACAGGCGCGTTCTGGGCGGCGGCGTATTCGCGCAGGCGCTCCAGCAGCGGGTTGTTCTCGAAGCCGTCCTCGCTCACGTTGCCCACGAACATCGCGCGCTTGGCGGTGATCAGGCACAGGGGCTTCATCAGCGCACGCTCTTCGTCGGACAGGTCCAGGGTGCGCGCGGGCCGGCCTTCATTGAGTACCGCCTGCACCTTGGCCAGGAGCTGCACCAGCTTGGCGGCTTCCTTGTCGTTGCCGCTCTTGGCGGCCTTGGTGTAGCGCTGCAGGGCCTTGTCCACGGTGCCCAGGTCGGCCAGGCACAGCTCGGTCTGGATCACCTCGATGTCGGCGATGGGGTCGACCTTACCGGCCACGTGAATGACGTTGGGATCCTCGAAGCAGCGCACCACGTTGACGATGGCGTCGGTCTCGCGAATGTGTGCGAGGAACTGGTTGCCCAGGCCCTCGCCCTTGCTCGCGCCGGCGACCAGGCCCGCGATGTCCACGAATTCGACGATGGCGGGCACGACGCGCTCGGGCTTCACGATATCGGCCAGCTGAGTGAGGCGCGGATCGGGCACTTCGACCACGCCGGTGTTCGGCTCGATGGTGCAGAAGGGGTAGTTCTCGGCGGCGATGCCGGCCTTGGTCAGGGCGTTGAAGAGGGTCGACTTGCCGACGTTGGGCAGGCCGACGATGCCGCATTTGAGGGACATGGGGAGAGCCTTTGGAATGAAGCTCCCCGGGCGCGCGACGGGCCGGGGAGGAAACTGACACCGATTGTACTAACCGGCATGTCCCTGCGTTGAGGTGACTGCGATGCGCGCAGGGCGATGGGCAGCCTTCACTGACCGCCGAACTTGATCCGGATCTCGGTCATCTTCCAGGTCGCGAAGCCCGAACGCTCGAAGACGAAACCCAGGTCGTCGCCCGCCACTGGCACCGCGCCCTTCTGGGGCGTGGCGATGACCCGGTCGACGCCGCTCCGCTCGATGACCCATCGGGGCTCGCTGTCGCCGGCGCCTTGCGCCGGATCCGAAGCAGGCTTGTCCGTCTTGACCTTGCCCTCTTTCATCATCTGCATGACCATCTCGGGGCGCACCAGCGCGTCGACCATCGGGCCCACCACCGCCATGCCGATCATGGAGCCCAGGGCGCTCAAAGGATTGCTGGCGGGGTCGCCGATCTTCTTGGCCATCTGCGCCGAGAACTGGCCCTTCAGGCTTTCACGGACCCGGGGGTAATCCACTTTTTCATTGAACGCGTCAGCGTCCTTGGCCTTCGCCGCCGCCGCCATGTCCCGCAAGACCAGGTAGGGCGAGAAGTACCAGTAGGCGCCTACTGCAGCGAGCACGACGACACACGCCGACAAGAGTTTTTTCATGACTTGAGTTCCTGCTGGGGCAGCCTGGGACAACCCTTTCCATTTTGCACACGACTATACGGGCTCACGCGGACAGGGCGGCCATCTCGCGGTACAGGTCCGACTTCCCCTCGAAGCCGATCCCGGGCAGGTCCGGCAGGGTGACGTAGCTGTCCACCACCTTCACGCCGTCCGGGAAACCGCCGAAGGGCTGGAACAGGTCGGGATAGGACTCGTTGCCCCCCAGGCCTAGGCCGGCGGCGATGTTCAGGGACATCTGGTGACCGCCGTGCGGCACGCAGCGGCTGGGAGACCAGCCGTGTTCGCGCAGCATGTCCAGGGTGCGCAGGTATTCCACCAGGCCGTAACTCAGGGCGCAGTCGAACTGCAGCCAGTCGCGGTCGGGGCGCATGCCGCCGTAACGAATGAGGTTGCGCGCGTCCTGCATGGAGAACAGGTTCTCGCCTGTGGCCATCGGGTTCTTGTAGTAATTGCGCAGGGTGGCCTGCAGCTCGAAGTCGAGCGGATCGCCGGCCTCCTCGTACCAGAAAAGGTCGTACTGCGACAGGGCCTTGGCGTAGGCGATGGCGGTGTCCAGGTCGAAGCGGCCGTTGGCGTCCACGCACAGGCGCTGGCCGTCCTGCAGGACCTCCATCACCGCGTCGATGCGGCGCAGGTCTTCATCCAGCGAGGCGCCACCGACCTTCATCTTCACCACCGAGTAGCCGCGGTCGATGTAGCTGCGCATCTCGTCCTGCAGCTTGCGGTCATCCTTGCCGGGGTAGTAGTAGCCGCCAGCGGCATAGACGAAGACCTTGCGATCGGGCTTTCCATCGCCATAGCGGTCCGCCAGCAGCTGGAACAGCGGGACGCCGGCGATCTTGGCGACTGCGTCCCAGACCGCCATGTCGATGGTGCCGATGGCCACCGAGCGCTCGCCGTGGCCGCCGGGTTTCTCATTGGTGTACATCGCGGCCCAGACCTTGTGCGGGTCCAGGTTGGTGCCGGCCTCGTCGAGCAGGGACCCGGGCTTGGCCTCGAGGATGCGCGGGATGAAGCGCTCACGCATCAGGGTGCCCTGGCCGTAGCGGCCGTTGGAGTTGAAGCCATAGCCGACCACCGGCTTGCCATTTCGAATGACGTCAGTGACGACGGCCACGAGGCTCAGGTTCATCTTGCTGAAGTCGATGTACGCGTTGCGGATCGAGGAGCTGATAGGGACGGTTTTTTCGCGGATTTCGACGATCTTCATGGTGGGGATACGGCAGGCCGGGATTCAGAAAGCCCCCGATGTTAGACGCGCCGGGAGGGTCATCGGTCCTCCACTAAACTGGCTGTTCATATTGACCAGGGGCCCCGGTGGCAGATCGTCCCAGCGCGAACCCGCCGCAGCCTGCGGCACACGGCTACAGCGAGCCGCCAGCCGAGATCGTGGCGCTGGTCGATGCGGCGCGCCCGCCGCTGGCCGTCGCCAGCCCTTGCGGCCTCGGGGTGCTGCTCGTCGAGGTGGAGTCCCACCCGCCCCTGGTCCATGTCGCGGAACCGGTCCTGCGCCTGGCCGGAATCCGGCTGTCCCCTGCGCGAGGCTCGCGCCAGCACCTGCAATACGGCAAGCGGCTGGAATGGGTGCGCTGCGAGGACGGTACGCGCACGGCCTTCACGCTCCCCGCGGATGCACGGATCGGGTTGCCGGTGTTCGCACCCGGCGGCTCGGTGTTCGCACTGACCCATGACACGCCAGAAGGCACCGAGCTCTGGCTGGGAGATGCGTCCACTTGCAGCCTGAAGCAGGTGCCGGGTCTGCGCGTGAACGACGTGCTGACGGACACGCCGCTGGTGTTCTCCAGTGATGGCGAGCAGCTGTGGGTGTCTTGCATACCCGCGGGCCGGGGCGACGCGCCGCCTTCGCCGCCCGCCCCGCTCGGTCCGTCCGTGCAGGAAAGCGTCGCGCGCGCCGCCCCGGTGGCCACCTTCCAGGACCTGCTGCGCGATGCCCACGACGAGGCCCTGTTCACGCACTACGCCACCTCACAGTGGGCCTGCGTGAAGGTGGCCACCGGCAGCTGGACGCCCATTGGGGAACCGGGACTGCTCGATGCGATCGAGCCGTCGCCCGACGGGCGCTATCTGCTGTCGACCCGGCTGGTACCACCGTTTTCCTATCGCGTCGGCCACTGGGGCTTTCCCCGGGTGGTGGAGGTGCTCTCGGCCCGCGGCGAGCCGGTGCGCGAGATCGCGCAACTGCCGCTGGCCGATGACACGCCGCGATTCGGCGTGCGCACCGGAAGCCGGGCCGTCATGTGGCAGGCCTCGCAGCCCGCCGCACTGTGCGGCGTGCAGGCCCTGGATGGTGGCGATCCGCGACAGGCCGCCGAGTACCGCGACAGCTTGTGGGCCCTGGAGGCGCCCTTCACCGGCACGCCCCGCGAGGCCCGGCGCCTGCGGCACCGCCTGACCGCCCTGCGGTGGACGGCCACCCCGGGGCAAGCCCTGGTGACCGAGCTCGATCGCGACCGGCGCTGGCGCACCACGTCCCTGGTCTCGCTGGACGACCCCGGACAGCCGCCGAAAGTGCTGTTCGACCATGGGGACCGCGACGCCTATGCCCTGCCCGGCGACTTCGTCATGCAAGCGGGTACCCGGTCCGTGCTGCAGGCAGGGAACCACGCCTGGCTGGTGGGCGAAGGCGCGACACCGCAGGGCCTGCGTCCTTTCCTGGATCGCATCGACCTGGCCACGGGTGAACGGCAACGGGTAGTTCGCAGCGCGGATGACGCGCTCGAGCGCGTCATCGCGGTGCTGGAGTCCGGCATCGGGACCCCGCAGCAGCCCGCGGTGCTGCTGCAGCACGAGACCCCGCAGGACCCGCCCTCGCTGTGGCGGCTGGACACGGCATCAGGGGAGCGGCGCAGGCTGACCCGGCCTTCGCAGGGCGCGGTGCGCATGGACGGCGTGACGCGCGAGATCTTCCGCTACGCGCGGCGCGACCAGGTGCCGCTGACTGGCACGCTGTACCTGCCATGCAACCGCCAGCCCGGCGAACGCCTGCCGCTCCTGATCTGGGCCTACCCGGTCGACTACTCGGACGCGGCCACCGCCGGACAGGTACGCGGATCGGATCTCGCGCATGTCCGGCCGGTGGGCGCTTCACCGGTCTACTTCGCGACCCAGGGCTGGGCCGTGCTGATGGATGCAGCCATGCCGGTGGTGGGTGACACGCGCACCATGAATGACACCTTCGTGCAACAGGTGGTCGAGTCGGCACGGGCGGCGATCGATGCTCTGGATGCACGGGGCCTGATCGACCGCCGCCGCGTGGTCGCGGGCGGTCACAGCTATGGTGCCTTCATGGTGGCCACCCTGCTCGCACACAGCGACCTGCTGGCCGCGGGTATCGCGCGCAACGGCGCCTACAACCGCACGCTGACGCCCTTCGGCTTCCAGCAGGAGCGCCGTACCTACTGGGAAGCGCCCGACACCTACCACCGCGTGTCGCCGTTCTCGCACGCACATCGGATCCGGGCGCCGCTGCTGCTGATACACGGCGACATGGACGGCAACCCAGGCACGCACCCGATGCAATCCGAGCGCATGTACGCGGCGGTGGCAGGCAACGGGGGCACGGCACGCCTGGTGATGCTCCCACGGGAGGGTCATGCCTACCGAGCGCGTGAATCGATCCTGCATGCGCTGGCCGAGATGCTGGCGTGGGCACGCCGCTGGACACAACTGGCCCGCTGAGGCCAAACGGGTGATATCGAGATGAAGTTACCGGACGATGCCGACCTGGATGCCGTGAGTGCCTGGCTGCATTCGCTGGGCCTGGACGCTTATGTGCCCGCCCTGCGTGCGCATCACATCGACGAGTGGGCGCTGGCCCGCCTGGACGAGGCCGACCTGCGTGAGATCGGCGTGATCTCGGTGGGTCACCGCAAGCGGCTGATGGCGGCGATCGCGCAGCGCTTTCCTGCAACGGCATCGGCGCCAGCCCCTGTCCCTGTCCCTGTCCCTGTCCCTGTCCCTGCCCCAGCCTCGGCTCCTGCCCCCGCCGCTGCACCCGCCTTGCCCACGACGGGTGAACCGGCTCGCCAACTCAAGCTCTTTCTCAGCTACGGACGCGACGCCTATGTCATGGAAGTCCGTGCACTCAAGACCGCCCTGGAGGCGCGCGGCCACCAGGTGTGGTTCGACGAGGAGCAACTGGGCATCGGCCTGGACTGGGAGGACCGCATCGAGCGCGGGCTGGACTGGTGCGACCGCGTGGTCCTTACGATGACCCCGCACTCCGTGCGACGCCCTGACGGCTATTGCCTGAACGAACTGGCCAAGGCGCTGGAGCGGCAAAAGACCATCATCCCGGTGCTGCTCACGGACGTACCCGGCGGCGCGCCCACCTCGATCTGCCGCATCCAGTACCTGGACTGGCGCGACGCGGTGCCCGCGGCGCAGAAGCCCGATCGCTTCCAGGTGCGCATGGCGCGCCTGTGCGAGGCGATCGAACAGGACAAGCTCGACTTCGAGGGCGGGCAGCAGCGCCTGCTGCGGATCCTGCAGCCCCTGAATTACCTGGGCGACATCGAGCGCCATGTCGCGCGTTTCCATGGCCGCAAGGCCTTGTTCGAGCGACTGCGCCAGTGGCTGGACGATCCGCGCGGCAGCCAGGTGCTGTGGCTTTGCGGTGGCTCGGGCCTGGGCAAGAGCGCGGTGGCTGCCATGCTGGCCCACCAGTGGGGCGAGACGGGGGCGGTCCATTTCTGCGTGGCCGGCCATGTGGACAAGGGCGACCCGCGCCGCGCCGTCCTCTCCATCGCCTACCAGCTGTCCACCTACCTGGACACCTACCGGGCGCGCCTGATGGCGCTGGACCTGGAGCGCGAGGTCGAGAAGGACGCACGCGCGCTGTTCGACGCGCTGCTGGTCGGCCCGCTGGCCGGCGACTTCCCGGTACCGGACCAGGCCTGGCTGGTGGTGATCGACGCACTGGACGAGGCCACCCAGGCCGATGGCAGCAACGACCTGGCCGAACTGGTGGGCCAGGAATGGCGCAAGCTGCCTGCGTGGTTGCGGCTGGCGGTAACCAGCCAGCCGGATGTCGAGGTGCAGGCGTGGATGTCCGATGTGCCGGTGATCCTGCTGGATGGCGAGGACGCGGAGCAGCGGGCCGATGTGCGCGCCTACCTTGAACGTGAACTGGCCGAACAGGGGCGCACGACCATGCCCCAGGTCCTGGACCAGATCGTCGAGCGCAGCGAGGGCGCCTTTCAGTACGCGGTGCTGCTGCTGGAGGAAATCCGCCAGGGCCGCTGCAACCCCGAGGACGCGATCGAGCTGCCGCGGGGCATGCAGGCTGCCTACCTGCAGACCTTCAAGCGACGCTTCGTTCAAGCCGGTGTGTTCGAGGCGCAGATCCAGCCCCTGCTGGCGCTGATGCTGGCCTCGCCCGATCCCACGCCGCTGGCGGTCCTGGCTGACGCGGTGGGCATCACGGTCACGGAGGTGCGACGGCGCCTGGGGCAGCTGGGATCCATGGTGTCCATCCAGTCCGCGCAGGGCGCCCACGATCCGGCCTGGGACACGGTGCGCTTCGCGCAGTCCAGCCTGCGAAGCTGGCTCACCTCGATCAACGAGCGCACCCGACAGCCGGTAGCCGGAACGTTCGCCACGGATGCTGCCGATGGCATCTGCCGCCTCGCCACCGAGTTGCTTCGGGTCTGGGATGCGCGCGGCCAGGCTCCCGTGCCGGCCTTCGTGGAACGCCACGTCTTCGGCCTTCAGGTCCAGGTGAAAGACGCCGCCGCACAAGACCGGATCGCGCTGGATGTGGCGCGCCACTGGGAGAAGCGCTCGCTCTCGCTGGCCCTCGCGCCCGCGGCGCACGCTGCACGCTGGGCGGCGCAGGTGGCCGAGCGCGGCGATGTCCATCCGCAGGACCTGGCCCGCGCAGCGAGCAGTCGGCACCTGCTCGGAATGGTGCTGCGCCAGCGCGGCGACAGTGCGGCGGCGCTACTGGAGCTGCGTGCGGCGCTGGCGCTGTGGGAGCGGTTGGCGACAAGCGCCCAGGACGATCCGGCCCATACCCAGGCCCGCAGCGAGACCCATGTGCGCATCGCCGAAATCATCCGCGACCAGGGCGACGTGCAGGCTGCACTGGATGAACAGCGTGTCGCGCTGGACCTGCGCGAATCCCTGCTCGCTCGCGAGCCGGGCAACCCCGAGTACAAGAGCCTGGTGGGTCAGAGCCTGAACGCGGTGGGCAATATCCAGCGTGCCCTGGGCGATATCGACGAGGCTCTGGCCTCCCACCGGCGGGCCCTGTCCCTGCGCGAAGAACTGATGCAGGCCGCCCCCGGCGTGACGGTGTACCAGCGTCATGTCGGCGGTAGCCACAACAACATCGGCGTCCTGCTCAAGGCCAAGGGCGACCTGGAGGGCGCACTGGTTCATTACGAGAAGTTCCGCGTCCTGCTCCAGCGCCTGCACGACGCGGAGCCGGACGTGGCGGAATGGGCGCGGTCGCTCTCGACCAGTTACTACAACATCAGTCTCCTGATGGACAACATGGGGCGGGCGGACGAAGCCCTGGAAAGCGCGCGCCAGAGCGTGCTCCTGCGCGAAGGCCTGGTCAAACAGGACCCAGAGAACACCGACTACCTGCGCAGCCTGGGCGACGCCTACGAGCGACGCGGGTCCCTGCTGCAGTCAAGCGGCGAGATGGACGCGGCCAAGGTCGATTACGAACGCGGGATGGCGCTGAGCGAACGCCTGGCCGCCATGGATCCAGCCCATGCCACCTGGCAGCGTGACCTGGCGGACTCCTGCGCCACGATGGGACGGCTGCTGCAGGCCATGGGCGACCCGGCACAGGCAGTGGCGCCCATGCGTCGCAGCGTCACGATCCTGGAGCGCCTGATCGCGCAGGATCCCGGGAACCCGGGCTGGCAACGCTCCCTGGGCCTGAAATGTCGAAGCCTCAGTTCGGTGTTGCGGGATCTGGGGCAGATGGACGAGGCCCTGGCGCTGGCGACGCGCAACCTGGAAATCCAGCAAGAGGCCGTAGCCCGCTCCGCCAAAAACACCTCGTGGCAGGCGGGCCTGGCCAGCGCCAACAACTGGATCGCCTCCCTGCTGCGCGCGCAAGGCGCCTGGAGCGACGCCGCCCGCCACGCCCGCGAGGGACTGACGATCGCCGAGCGACTGGTGCAACGAGACAGCAGCAACTCCAGCTGGCAAGAGAACCTGGCCACCTCGCATACCCGCCTGGCCATGGTGCAGATCGAGCAGGGCGAGCTCGATCAGGCCCAGGCAGGCTTCGAGACGGCCTACGCGATCTACACCCGGCTGCTGGAGAAAGATCCGCGCCATCCTGGCTGGCTGGACTCCCTGAGCGACCTGCACGCCGAACTGGGGTGGATCCGCGAAAGCCGCGGCGAACTTGCGCAGGCGCTGGCGCACTACCAGGCCGACCTGGAGATCAGCCGCGACCTGGCGGTTCGGGGCGGCAAGCGCGCGGGCTGGCAACGCGACCTCGCGCTGGCCCAGGTCAACCTCGGTCGCGTTCTGATCGCTCAGGGCCAGGCCGATACCGCACAGCCGCATCTGGAAGAGGCCCTGGGGACTTTTCGCGCGGCGATGGACCCCGCGCGCCCTGGCACCCTGGTCGATGCTGCAGGCGCGATGGCGCTGATGGCTCAGGCCTGCGAGGCGGTGGGAGACGCAACGCGGGCCGCGGGCCTGGACGCCGAGATCGCCGCGACAGACTGGCAAGCCTCGGGGGGCTACACGCCGGCGCGTAAGCGCGCCCTCGAAGCAATCCGCACGCGCACGGGTTGACGTCAGGCCTCAGGCCGACGTACCACCACGCGCTGGTCGATCGTCCCGAACACGTCGCGCCCCTGGGCGTCGACCGCGCGGATCGTGACCCGGTCGCCGTCACGCAGGTAGGGCCGCAGTTCGTGCTCAGGGCGTCCGGCGAGCAGGGCGCGTACGCGGGCCTCGGTGATGCAGGCGTTGCCAACCGCTTGCGAGGCGTTGCTGATCGTGCCGGCGCCGACGATGGTGCCCGCCCCGAGATGGCGAGTGCGCGCCAGGTGCTCGAGGATCTGTCCGAAGTGAAACACCGTCTCCTCGGCGGTACGCGGTGAGCCGAACCACTCTCCGTTCAGGGCCACGTCCATCCGCAGATCGGCCATGCCGTCCTTCCAGGCCGCGCCCAGCGCGCCGGGCGTGACCGCGACAGGCGCGAAGCTGGTGGCCGGCTTGCTCTGGTAGAAGCCAAAGCCGCGCGAAAGTTCGTCCGGGATCAGCCCGCGTAGCGACACGTCATTGAGCAACACCACCAGCGCGATATGGTCCAGCGCCTGGTCGGCGCGGGTGCCCATGGGCACGTCGGTGGTGATGACGGCGATCTCGGCCTCCAGATCGACGCCATGGGCTTCGTCCACCGCCTCGATCGGATCGGTGGGCCCGATCAGGATGTCGGAGCCGCCCTGATAGACCAGCGGTTCGGTCTCGTAGCGCGCAGGAATCGGCTCCTTGCGCCATTGGTACATGAGGCGCGCGTGGTTGCGATAGACCGAGGCATCGACCCACTGGAAGGCGCGCGGCAGGGGCGCCATGCACTGCGCCGAGTCCAGGCGCTGCGCGCCCGACCAGCCGGCCGCCTCGCACTGCGCCTGAAACTGCGTGACGCGCGGCGCCAGCGTGGGCCAGTCGTCCAGCAGCGCCTGCAGGGTGGGGGCGACGGACGACAGCGCAACCCAGGCCGCGCCGTCGGGTCTCACCAGCATCAGCTCACCGTCGCGGCGGCCATTGCGCCGAGTGGCGACGCGCCAGGCGGGCGCGTTCAGGGGCGCATTCATGACAGCGAGGGCGTGGGCAGTTCGGCCAGCGCCTGTTCGATCGCCCGCAAGCAACGGGCCTCGTCGCCCACTTCCTGGAACAGGAGCAGGGCCAGGCGGGCGAGGAACAGCGATTCACGTTCGCGCCCGGCCTCGGTGATGGCGTGGGCGCAGCGCTGGTAAACGCGGTCCTGGGCGGAGGATTCGAGTGACATGGTCGGAACTTTCGAAGCGTCTCAGCGGGCGCAGGCGGTGCGCAGGGCGGCCAGAAGGGATGCGGGAGAAGGATCGCGCCAACGCGCAGCCACATGGCCATCGGGGCGCACGAGGTAAACGGCCCCGGGGGCGGCGCCGTAGGCCGAGGCCGCTCCAGCATCCTTCACCGGCACGCCGCGCACCGGGAGCGACGCGGCATCGCGCGTGCACCCCTGCGCCAGCACCTGCACGCGTGCCGCCGCTGCACCGAAGCCCAGGAGGGTGAAGCCGGTGCGGTGCAGGTGGTCGGTCAGGTGCGACGCGTCGTCCAGACGCAGGTCCATGAGCGGCGCACCCTCGACCGGTCCGGCACGCAGGTCCTCACCGCGCGTGGACAGCGGTGACCCGCGGTAGGTCAGCGCCGAGGTCTGGCGCGGATTGAGCAGGTTGGCGATCGGTGGGTGTTCGCCCGCCAGTGACAGCGCCGCTTCCCGCAGCAGCTCGAAGCCGCGACTGGGGGGCGACATGAACTCGGTGCTGCGCATCGCCGCCTCGGCGTTCAGGTGAAAGGCCTGCACGCGTTCGTGCGAATACGAATCGAGTAGCGCCTCACCGCCTTGCCCCTGCACCACGGCGGCCAACTTCCAGGCGAGGTTGTCGGCATCGTCGAAGCCCGAGTTCAAGCCCCGCACCCCGAAGATCGGCATGGCGTGCGCCGAGTTGCCGGCGAACAGCACGCGGCCGTGGCGGTAGGCGTCCAGCGTCATCGCGCCGGCGCGGTAGTTGGAGGCCCACACCGGCGTCCAGGGCAGGTGGCCCTCGCCGATAGCGTCCAGATGGCGCTGCACGAAAGCCTGGATCTGCTCGGGGGTGAGCGACTCGTCGGTGTTCTCGTGCTTGCGCAGCTGGTAATCGATACGCCAGAGGTTGTCCGGCTGGCGGTGCATCAGGATGGTGGTGCCGCGGGCCCAGGGCGGATCGAACCAGGCGCGCCGCTCGGTGGGCGAGGCGCTGGCCAGCTCGATGTCGACGATGGCATAGCGCCCGCTGTATGCCGCGCCCTTGAGCTCCAGACCCAGGGCGTGGCGGATGAAGCTCTGGCCGCCGTCGGTGGCGACCAGCCAGCGACCACGCGTCTCGTAGTGGCCCAGAGCGTTTTCCACGGTCAGGCGTACACCTTGTGCGTGCTGCGTGAAGGCGGTGACCTTACTGGCCCAGCGCATCTCCACCAGGGGCTTGCCGTCTGCAGCGGCCGCATTGACCCGGGCGATCTCGTCCAGCAGGAACTGCTCGATGTAGTACTGCTCAAGGTTGATCATGGGCGGGAACTTCTGGGTCTCGTCGTGCGGCATCGAGAACACCAGTACCTCGCGCTCGCGGTAGTAGCTGCGTCCGGTGGTCCAGGGCAGGCCCTTGCCCAGAAAGGTTCGCGACACCCCGAGGCGGTCCAGGATCTCCAGGCTGCGTCTCGAGGTGCAGGCGGCACGGCTACCCTCACAGACGGAGTCGTCGGCTTCGATGATGACGCTGCGCACGCCGCGCAGGGCCAGGCCGAGAGCAGTAGACAAGCCCACGGGTCCGCCGCCGGCGATCAGCACGTCATGCAGCTGCGGCTCCTGCCCCGCCTCCAGCGCAGGCAGGTGAGGTTGGTAGCGTTGATAGACAAAGGGGCCGAGTCGTTCGAGAGGCATGGGACAGTCTCCGCAAGCCGACATTGTTCACTGTTCCAGGAGGACCGGATCTCGTCCTGCCAGGCTCGCCAAACCGAGCGCGCTGGCCGCCAGGGCCACCGTCGCGGCGCTGGGCCAGTCCAGGGCCCACGACAGGGCCAGGCCCGTGAAGCTGGCCGCGATGCCCGCCGACGTAGCCCACGACACAGGAAGCCCCCGGCGAACCCACAGCGCCGGCCCGACCAGGAGCGCGAACACCAGGTACAGGCCCAGGGCCTGCACCGCGACGCTGAGTGCCACGGCGAACGCCGGATAGAACAACGCGTCGCGCGCCAGTCCGCCACGGCGCGCCAGCGCCAGGACCACAAGGGCGGCCAGCGCCAAGGCCAGCACGGCGCCCCAGGAGGCCCACAGCACATCGGCGGCCAGCAAGGCCGCGAGGCGCTCGCGCCCGTGCGGGTCGGCGGCCACGACCACCACGCAGGCGCTGGCCGAGCCCACGTACACCAGGCCGATCAGGGCCTCTCGCTGCGCAGGCCAGCGCCGTGCCAGCCACCACACGAAGGCGCTGCCCGCCAGGGCCGCCAGCGCGCTGGCCAGCCAGCCCGCGGCAGCGGGCGCGTCGTGCAGGCCGTGTCCTGCCACCAATACGCCCAGGGCAGCCACCTGGGCCACGGCCAGGTCGATGAAGACCACGCCGCGCGCCAGCACCTGCCGGCCCAGGGGCACGAGCAAGACACAGGCGGCCACGAGGGCTGCCGCGGGCGCAGCCAGCCAGGCCAGGTCGGCGGCGGGGTTCACCGCGCGGCCCCCAGAAGCTGCGCGATCAGGTGATCGAACAGGCCGGCCAGCGAATCCGCCGGCGGCTCGTCGGCCACCGTCGAGGGCAGCTGCAGCAGGGTGGTGCCGCCCCCGAGCTGACGCGTGACCCACTGCGCGGAGCGGACGTCCTGGTGCCACGCCACCACCACCGCGCGGGGCGGGGCCTGTCGCGTGGCCGCCAGTACCGACTGCAGGTGGCCCGGCGTGGGCGCGATGCCGGGCTTGGGCTCCAGATCGGCCACCTGCTCGATGCCGAGCCATCGCCACAGGTAGGCGTAGGTGGCGTGCTGGCCCGCCACGCGCTGGCCCCGCAGCGGCGCGGCGCGCTGCTCCCACTGGGTGATGCGCGCCGTCCATTCGGCCTGCCAGCGCGCAAAGCGGGTGCGATACGCCTCGGCCTGCGCGGGATCGACCTGCGCCAGCCGCAGGGCCAGGGCCGCGGCCACCTGCTGCAGGCGGCGCGGATCCAGGTGCAGGTGCGGATTGCCACCCGCGTGCACGTCACCGGCGAAGGGGCCGCCCGCAGGCCGCGCATCGATCAGCGTGGCGTGGTCGGCCGCCAGGAACAGTCCGGGCATGCCGGCCTGCACGCGAGGGTTGCCCGCGCGCTGCAGCAGCAGGGGCAGCCAGCCATCCTCCAGGCCTGCGCCGGTGCACACCACGAGGTCGGCTCCGCGCAACTGCGCGATCAGGCTGGGACGGGCCTCGATGTGGTGGGGATCCTGGCGCGCGTGCGTGGCGCTGCGTACCTGCGCCGCCGGCGCGAGCTCGCGCACGAGGGCGGCCCATTCGGGCTCGCAGGTCATCACGGTCAGCGCGTGTACACCGCCTGCTGCGAGCAGCAGGCCGGCGCCCAGGGCGGCACGCAGCGCGCGTGCGAGGGTGTCAGAAGTCATGTGCAGCATGGGCGCCGAAGTTCAGGATGTACTGCAGCTGCACCGCGTGCGTGGCGTCGGCAAAGCCGCCGCGATCGCGCTGCTGCGTGAACTGCAGGCGCAGGGTCTGCTGGTGAGTGGGTTTGTAGGCCAGCATCACTGTCCTCTCACGCAGGCGCTGGTCCTCGAAAGACTCCTCATGGGGCGCGCGTGCGCGCAGCACGTCGGCGCGCACACCGGTCTCCCAGGAGGGCGCGAAGCGCCAGACGGCGCTGAGGTAGCCCGCCTGGTGGCGGTCGCTGGACGCCGCGTAGCGGTTGATGCGCGTCACCACCGCGTGCTCGTAGGAAATGCGCACCTGCTCCTGGCGACTGTTGCCCTCGGGGGCCCATTTCCAGGCCAGGTCGAACAGCGCCATGCGGCGGCCGCTGTAGACGGCGCCGTGGGCGTGGTCGTGCGCCTCGTCGTGGTCCTCGACCTGCGCCTCGCGCCGGTTATGCAGGTAGGACAGGCCCGCCTGCCAGCTCTGGCTGCGGCCGATGTCCGCACCGGTGCGCGCGGACAGCGTGTAGGCGCCGGGGCGGCTGGCCGCAGCGGTCTCGCGCACCAGGGTGCGCCCGCGCAGTGCCTCCAGGCCCAGCCGCAGGTAGGTGGCGGTGGGCGCGGTCCAATTCAGGCGCAGGCCATCGTCATACCAGTGCCCGCCGAGGAAGGCGCGATGCAGCAGCGGACGCTGCGCGAAATCGTCGGCGTGCGGATGCTGCTCGTTGAGGTAACCGATCTGCGACCGAAAGCGCCCGGTACGTACCTGCCAGCCGGCAGGCAGCTGGCGAGTCTGCACCCAGGCTTCCTCGATCTCGGTCTCCAGTCGGTCGTGGCGGGTGTGGCCGGCTGCGGTGATCCGTGCCTCCAGCAATGAACCCAGGGGACCTGCGGCGCTGATGTCGCTGTGACCGAGCCCCAAGCCACGATCACGCGAACCCAGGGCCAGTTCTCGGGACGTGGCCGCCGCATCGAGGGCGGCGCCTACCTGCCAGCCGGAAGGCGCGGTCTGGGCCTGGGCGTGAAGCTGGAAACACAGGAGGGCCAGCGGGAGCGCGTAGCGCGGGACGCCGGCGCGGGCGGACGAAGCAAACGGGATCATGGTGACTCACTGAAAAAGACTGCGCGCCCCGCACTGCGCCAGGCAGTCGGGGGACCGGGACGGTGTTTCAGTGAGCGGCCGGCGGGCCGCGCGCGTCGAAGGGCGCGGCATCCGCTACCACGACGGCGTGGGTGCGCGGTACCGCAACGGCCGTCGCGGGCGCAGGCGGCAGGGCGCAGGGCGCGGCGGGCGGTATACCGGCCTGCCCCATGGCATCCAGCAACCGGCAGGTCTCGGAGCCGGCCTCGTGCGTGTAGGCGTCGTGGACGTGGGCATGCGCTGAGACAGCCGAGTGCGCATTTGCATGCGCATTTACATGCGCATGCCCAGCGTCGCGGACGGCCTGGGCCACGATGCTGGCAGGGGCCGCGCCGCCGGTACCGTGACGGATCCGGTGCCAGGCCCCCAGCGCCTGGGCCAGCACGAGCGCGAGCATCGCCAGCACCAGAGGCAGGCGGGCAAGGCGGGAGGTGGGGCGCAGGAAGGACATGGTCGGCGAGGACAGTCCACGAGCTTACACCCGCGAAGGACGAGGCAGCATCCAAAGCGACAGCGCGCCCAGCAGGCCCAGGCCCAGCATCTGCAAGGCGAGATTCACCGCGTCGTGGTGCGACACCAGGCCCACCGCGTAGCCGCCCAGCGCCCCCACGAACTGCTGCATCAGGCCGGCCACCGCCGCCGCGGAACCGGCCAGCGCGGGGATCACCCCCACCGCGCCGCCCAGGGTGGGCGGCATCAGCAGCCCGTGGCCCGCGCCCATTGGCTCCCTGGGTCTGGTGCTTGCAATGCCGGGCCGCAGGCCTGCGGCGTCCGGCCAGTCGCCGGTCCGTTCGATTGTGGCTCAAGGGCCTCCGGGGCCGCGGCTAAGATGCCGGCACGGCGAACCGAATGAACGCACCGGCCCCCGCCCTCCCCGTACCCCGGCACATCCTGCCGGTCATCGTGCTGTCGCAGTTCGCGGGCACCTCGCCCTGGTTTTCCGGCAACGCCATCCTGCCGGCGCTGGCCCAGACCCTGGGCATGGACGGCCAGGCGCCGGCGGGCATCACGTCCGCGGTGCACCTGGGCTTCATCGCCGGCACGCTGATCTTCGCGATCTTCAACGTCGCCGACCGCTGGCGCCCGCGCGACGTGTTCCTGGCCTGCGCGGTGCTGGGCGCTCTGGCCAATGCCGCCATGGCTGTCGTGCCCGAGCTGCCAGCCCCCTATGCCTGGCTGCTGGCGCTGCGCTTTGCCAGCGGCTTCTTCCTGGCGGGCATCTACCCGGTGGGCATGAAGATCGCAGCCAGCTGGTACCGCGACGGCTTGGGCATGGCGCTGGGCTACCTGGTGGGGGCACTGGTGATCGGCACCGCCCTGCCGCACCTGCTGGCTGGCGCCGCGCCGGGCGCGGACTGGCGCGACGCCGCGCTGTGGGTGTCGCTGCTCACGGCAGCCGGCGGTGTGCTGATGCACCGCACGGTGCCCGAGGGCCCCTACCTCGCGCCCGCGCCGCGCCTGGACCCCGCGGCTGTGGTCCGTGCCTTTCGCGCACCGGAGTTTCGCGCCAGCGCCAGCGGCTACTTCGGGCACATGTGGGAGCTGTATTCGCTGTGGGCCTTCGCGCCGCTGCTGGTCGCCGCCTACAACGCTCGCCATGGCGCGGCGCTGGACGCGTCTTTCTGGACCTTCTGCCTGATCGCGGCGGGCGGCCTGGGCTGCATGGGCGGCGGGCTGGTGTCGCGGCGCACGGGCAGTGCCCGCGTGGCCTTCGGCGCCCTGGGTACCTCGGGCCTGTGCTGCCTCCTGCTGCCCCTGGCTTTCAGTCTGCCGCCCGCGGCTTTCCTGGCGTTCCTGATCGTGTGGGGCGTGGCGGTGGCCGCGGACTCACCGCAGTTCTCGGCGCTCAATGCAGCCACCGCGCCGCGGGCCTACGTGGGCTCTGCGCTCACCATCGTCAACTGCATCGGCTTCACCATCAGCGTAGCCAGCCTGCAGCTCATGGCGCTGCTGTCGCAGGCATTGCCGCCCGCGTGGTGGTTCGTGCCCATGGCCCTGGGCCCGGTGCTGGGCGTGCTGGTGTTCCGGCCGCTGGCCGCGGCGCGACGCTGAGGCCGGCCTGGGCACCACCCGGTCAGAACGCCCAGTGCGCCGTCACTGCCTGCCCCACGCGCAGCACCACGCCATCGCCCTCACGCACGATGGCGTTCATGCCGAAGGTGACTGCGCCCCCCAGCCTGTCATTGCGGCGGTAGGCCTGTAGGGTGTCGCCCACCACCGTGCCCGCCTGCGCGGTGGCCGGGTCGATGTCGGGGATCGGGCAGCGCGCGCAGGGCTTGACTGGCTGCAGTTGGACAGGCGCGTCGGCCTGCACGCGGATCACGCCCAGGCGGTCTTCGTCATGGGCCTGCAGGCCGGCCAGCACGATGTTGGGGCGAAAGCGCTCCATGCCCACGGGCGCATGGCCGCCCTTGGCCAGGCGCGCGTTGAGGTCCTCCAGCGAGGCCTCGCTCACCACCAGCAGGGGAAAGCCATCGCTGAATGCGTTGGGCGCCTGCACGCCCCCGGTCGCCCTCAGGTCCGACAGGTGCCGATGCTCGGGGTCGAAGCGCACCAGCCGCAGCTTGTGTCCCAGGAAATCGGAGAACCACTGGGCGGCGGTGTCGCCCATGTCGTAGGCGGGCACCTCGTCGTCCCAGACCCGTACCTTCGCGGGCGCCTCCACGCGGTCTACGTGCAGGTGCAGCGACAGCATGCCCGGGGCGCGCAGGATCACCTCGTTCCATTTGAGCTGCACCTGCACCAGGGCCATCCGGGGCAGCTCGCGCTGGGAGACGAACTCGCCGTCCGCGTCCACCACCATCCAGGCGCGGTCCAGGTCCAGGCCGGCTTCGGTCAGCTCGGCCTCACGCAGTTCGATCCCGGCGCAGGACTTGACAGGGTAGATGAACAGGCGGGTGATCCGGGCCTGGACTTCGGGCGTGGCGGACGGAGCGGAGGTACTCATGGCGTGGGGTTTCGGGGAAGTGGACTGCGCCCGGGATTGTGCCCGGCTCCTACAATCCCCGGATGGCAGCGCCCTACGACATCTGCATCCGCGGCGCCGGCGTGGTGGGCCGCACCCTGGCCCTGCTGCTGGCGCGGGACCGCCTGCGCGTGGGCCTGGTCGACACCCCCGACCCCGCCGCCGCCGGTGACGTGCGCGCCTATGCCATGAACGCCGCCTCGCGCGAGCTGCTTTCGCAACTGCGCGCATGGCCCGACGAGGCCGATACGGCCATCACCCCCGTGCTTCGGATGGAGGTCCATGCCGACGAAGGCGCGCGCGTGTGCTTCGATGCGCACGAGCAGGGCGGGCAGGCCCTGGCCTGGATCGCCGGCGCGACTGCCTTGCAGGACCGCCTGCACGAGGCCGTCCGCTACCAGCCCGGTATCGAGCTGCTGTCCGCGCCGGACGATGCCACGCTCACTGTCGTCTGCGAAGGTAAGGCCAGCGTCTCGCGCACCGGTCTGGGCGTGCACTACGACGTCACCCGCTACGGGCAGCACGCCATCGCCGCGCGCCTGAACTGCGAGCTTGCGCACGGCCAGGTGGCGCGCCAGTGGTTCGCCAACGGCGAGGTCCTGGCGCTGCTGCCACTGGACGGCCCGCAAGGCCGCGCCGTGGCCCTGGTGTGGTCGGCGCCGCAGAGCCGCGCGGGCGCGCTGCTGGCGCTGTCTGCACCTGAGTTTGAAGAGCGCCTCACGCACGCGAGCCATCACAGCCTGGGCCGCCTCACCCTGGCCAGCGAGCGCGCTGGCTGGCCCCTGCAGCTGTCCAAGGCCTCGCGCTGGTGCGGCCCCGGCTGGGTCCTGGCAGGCGACGCGGCCCACACCGTGCACCCGCTGGCGGGCCAGGGCCTGAACCTGGGCCTGGCCGACGCGCGTGAACTGGCCCGCGTCCTGCAGGCACGCGAGTACTGGCGCGGCGTGGGTGACGAACGCCTGCTGCGGCGCTACGAGCGCGCGCGCAAGGCCCAGGTCGCGACCATGCAGCTGGCCACCGACGGCCTGCAGCAGCTGTTCGCGCACGACGCCCCGGCGGTGGGCTGGCTGCGCCAGTGGGGGCTGCGCGGCTTCGACCGCCTCTCCCCCCTCAAGCAGTGGGCCGCGCGCCAGGCCGCCGGCCGGCTCTGACCCTCACCTGCGATGTTGCGCGCCCGAACAACGCCACCACCCCACGAAAGCCATCGATGACGAACACCCGCGCCTTGCCCCGCCTCACGCACCGCGGCTTGGCCGCCATGCTGGTACTGGCCGCCCTCACCCTGCTGGCGCTGGCCGCACCGGCCGCCGCACACGCGCAGGAAGCCGCCATCCGCAAGAACCTCGCCGAGCGCATCCCCCAGCTGGCAAAGATCGACGAGATCACCCGCACCCCCATGGCGGGCCTGTATGAGGTCCGCGTGGGCACCGACCTTTACTACACCGACGCGCAGGGCCATTTCCTGATCCAGGGCTCCCTGTACGACACCCGCCAGCGGCGCAACCTCACCGAGGAGCGCATGGACAAGCTCCTGTCCATCGACTTCGACAGCCTGCCCCTGGCCGACGCCTTCACCGTGGTGCGGGGCAACGGCAAGCGCAAGCTCGCCGTGTTCCAGGACCCCAACTGCGGCTTCTGCAAGCGCTTCGAGCGTGACCTGCAGAACGTGGACAACGTGACCATCTACATGTTCCTCTACCCCATCCTGGGCGCGGACTCCACCGAGAAGTCACGCAACATCTGGTGCGCGAAGGACAAGGCAAAGGCCTGGCAGGACTGGATGGTCCGCGACCAGGTACCGCCCAAGGCCAGCTGCGACTCGGGCGCACTCGCGCGCAACACCGAATTCGGGCGCAAGCACCGCATCAACGGCACGCCCACCCTGGTCTTCGCCGACGGCAGCCGCGTGCCCGGCGCCATCCCTGCCGCCCAGGTCGAGAAGCAACTGGCCGAAGCCAAGTGATGAAGGCCATCGCTCCCGTGCATTACCGCGTCGAGGCCGCCAGCCTGCACGCGCACCTGTATCGCGTCACGCTCACGGTGGAACAGCCGTCCGCGACGCAGCGGCTGGCGCTCCCCGTGTGGATCCCGGGCAGCTACCTGGTGCGAGAGTTCTCCAAGAACCTGCAGCACCTTGCGGCGCGCCAGGACGGCAAGCCGGTCACGCTGCGCCAAATCGACAAGAACCACTGGGAAGCCGACTGCGTGGCCAGCAGCCCCCTGATGCTGACCTACGAGGTGTACGCCTTTGACAATTCGGTGCGCACCGCCTGGCTGGACACGCAGCGTGGCTTCTTCAATGGCACCAGCCTGTGCCTGCGCGTGCACGGCCAGGAGAAGCGCCCGCACGCCATCGAGGTGATCTCACCGCAGCCTCACTGGGAGGCGGCCACCGGTCTCACGCCGCACAAGGTGGACCGGCGCGGCTTTGGCACCTACCTGGCCGACGACTACGACGAACTGGTCGACTGCCCCTTCGAATTGGGCGCCTTCTGGAGCGCGCAGTTCAAGGTCGCAGGCGTGGAGCACCGCTTCGTGGTGGCCGGGGCGCCGCGCTCCTTCGACGGCCAGCGCCTGGTGGCCGACACCCAGAAGATCTGCGAGACGGCCATCCGCTTCTGGCATGAACGCAAGCGCCCGCCTTTCAAGCATTACGTCTTCATGCTCAATGCGGTGGACGACGGCTACGGCGGCCTCGAACACCGAAACAGCACCGCACTCATCGCCGGCCGCCGCGACCTGCCCCGGCTGGGAGACGCGCGCCAGTCCGACGGCTACACCACCCTGCTGGGCCTGATCAGCCACGAGTACTTCCACACCTGGAACGTCAAGCGCCTGCGGCCCGCCGAATTCGCGCGCTACGACTACGACCACGAGAACTACACGCAGCTGCTGTGGTTCTTCGAAGGCTTCACCAGCTACTACGACGACCTGCTGCTGCGACGCTGCGGGCTGGTCGATGACGCCCACTACCTGCGCCTCCTGAACAAGACCGTCAACCAGGTGATGCAGGCGCCGGGCCGCGAGGTGCAGTCGGTGGCCCAGGCCAGCTTCGACGCCTGGGTGAAGTACTACCGCCAGGACGAGAACACGCCCAACGCCACCATCAGCTACTACACCAAGGGCGCGCTGGTGGCGCTGTGCCTGGACCTGACGCTGCGCGCGCAAGGCAAGGCCACGCTGGACGACGTGATGCGCGCGCTGTGGGCGCGTTGCAAGGGCGGGCCCATGACCGAGGCCGACCTGTCCGCCACGCTCAAGGAGCTGGGCGGACGCGCCTACACGCGCGAGTTGACGGCCTGGGTGCACGGGACCCGCGAGCTGCCGCTGCAGCCGCTGCTGGAAGGCGCGGGCGTGCAGGTGCAGGAGGATGCGGCGGCCGTGCAGCAGTCGCTGGGCCTGCGTACCGCCGACAGTGGCGGCGTGCTGCAGGTCAAGACCGTGCTGCGGGGCGGGGCTGCCGAACAGGCCGGCTTCGCCGCGGGCGACGAGTGGCTGGGGATCGAGGTCGGTGGCGAGGGCTGGCGCATCACGAAGCTGGACGACCTGTCGCTGTACGCCGGTCCGCATCGCAAGCTCACAGCAGTGGTCGCGCGCGACCGGCGACTGCTGCGGCTGGAGCTGGCCCTGCCGGCGGCGGCTACCACCTGGCGCCTGTCCATCGGGAAGGCGGAGCGGGTGCGCGCATGGCTCGCGGGGGACACCTGACCCGGCGTGCGCTGACGGCCCTGGCCCTGTGTCTGGGCCTGGCCATCACGGGCCACGTTGCGGTGCTGGCCTGGTGGGACACGCAGCAGGCCGTTGGCGGTCCCGCGCTTCGAGGCTTGCCCGAACCCCTCTTCACGCGCCTGATCGCGCCCGTCGAGCCGGTGCCGGTTGTCGCGATGGCGCCCGCGCCGCCGGCACCCCGCAAGGCCGCACCCGGCGTGATGACCCCGGCACCAGCCGCGGCGGCATCATCGCCCGAACCTGAACCCGTAGCCGAGCCGCGGGTGGACACCCCGCAAGCCGAGCCCGCCGTGGCGGCCGCATCTGCGTCGCAGACCTCGGGCTCTGCGGACACCATGGCTGCCAGACCCGATCCACCGGCATCTTCGGTGGCTGCCCCTGCGCCCGCTGCTCCCGCCAGCGCCGCATCCGCCGCGGAGATCGACACCTGGCCACCCGACGCCCGCCTGACCTACCGCCTGGAGGGCCGCTGGCGCACCGGCCCCCTGTACGGCACCGCCCGCGTGCAATGGCAACGCCAGGGCGCGCGCTACCAGGCGCAGGTGGAGATCGACATCGCACCCTTCGTGCATCGCTCCCTCACCAGCCAGGGCGACGTCACGCCGCAGGGGCTCGTCCCGCGGGTGTATGAGGAGCGCTCACGCACAAGGCGCCGCGCCATGCAAATGGGAGACGCCGACATCACCCTGTCCGACGGCCGCAGCGTGCCGCGCCCCGCGGGGGTGCAGGACACCGCAAGCCAGTTCGTCGAGCTCGGGCACCGCTTCTCCACCGGCGTGCACAGGCTGGCCCTGGGCGAAGTCGTGACCTTGCCGCTGGCCCGCCCGGGCCATGTGGACACCTGGACCTACGACGTCATCGCCCAGGACCTTGTGGCCATCCCGCGACTGGGCGAGGTGGCGGCATGGCGCCTGCGCCCGCGGCCCATGACCCAGCGCAGCGACAACCTCAGCGCGGAGATCTGGTTTGCGCCCAGCCTGCGTCACCTGCCGGTGCGTATCCGCATCACCCTGGCCGACGAAGCCGAGATCGACCTGAAGGTCGAGACCCTTGAGCAGCGCTGAGTGCGGGTCGCGCCCGGGCCGCGCCCGGGCGCCAGGCCCTTCGGTATAGTCCCCGGCAGACTTTTTCCCACGAACCCCGCAGGAGTCCCATGGCCTACGAACTGATCGACGTGCGCACCGAAGCCGGCAAGGTCGGCATCATCCAGCTCAATCGCCCCAAACAGCTCAATGCACTGAACGGCGCGCTGATGGACGAAATGGGCGCCGCCCTGAAGGCCTTCGACGCCGACGACGCCATCGGCTGCATGGTCATCACCGGCAACGAGAAGGCCTTTGCCGCCGGCGCCGACATCGGCGCCATGGCCACCTACACCTTCGCCGACGCCTACGGCCAGGACTACATCACCCGCAACTGGGAAACCATCCGCACCATCCGCAAGCCGGTGATCGCCGCGGTCGCGGGCTTTGCCCTGGGCGGTGGCTGCGAACTGGCCATGATGTGCGACTTCATCATCGCCGCCGACAACGCGAAGTTCGGTCAGCCCGAGATCAAGCTGGGGATCATCCCCGGCGCGGGCGGCACGCAGCGCCTGCCGCGCGCGGTGGGAAAGTCCAAGGCCATGGACATGGCCCTCACGGCCCGCATGATGGACGCCTCCGAGGCCGAGCGCTCGGGCCTCGCCAGCCGCGTCGTGCCCCTGGACAAGCTGATGGAAGAAACCCTGGGCGCGGCGCTGCTGATCGCCGACATGCCGCGTGTGGCGGCCATCGCCGCCAAGGAATCGGTCAACCGCGCCTTTGAAAGCGGCCTGGCCGACGGCGTGATGTTCGAGCGGCGCCTGTTCCACGCCCTCTTTTCCACCGCCGACCAGAAGGAAGGCATGGACGCCTTCGTGAACAAGCGCAAGCCGCAGTTCACAAACCGCTGACGCCGCGATCGCACCGTGCCGGTCATCACTGTCACCCTGGTTCCCGGCTATGCGCCCGAGGCACAGGCGCGGCTGGTCACGCACCTGGCGGCAGCGGCGCGCTCGGTGGTGCCCGCCTCCGATGCTGGCACGACGGTGTACGTGAACGAGGCCAGCACCTATCGGCGCGACGGCCGCGTTCTCACCAGGGGCGATGGCGCGGCGGCCCTGCCCGATGCGAGCGAGGTGGTGCGCGAGTTCCTGGATGCGGTGGGTCGGCGCGACTTTGACGCCGCCCGCCGTTGGCTGGCGCCGGGGTTCGAGATGGTCTTTCCCGGGGGCGTGGTGATGCGCGAACTGCCCGAGCTCGCCGCCTGGGCGGCCGGCCGCTACCAGTCCGTGAGCAAGCACTACGAGCGCTTCGATCAGGCCTGGCAAGGGGAGGTGACGGTGGTCTTTTGCAGCGGCACCCTGCAGGGGCGCTGGCTGGACGGCACGCCGTTCGAGGGGGTGCGCTTCGTGGACCGCTTCGAGCTGGCGGGCGGGCGGATCCGCCGCCAGGAGGTCTGGAACGACCTGGCCGAGGCACGAAAGACCCGGGCCTGACGCCGGCCGGCGCGCTGCTATAATTTTGGGCTCGGCGCTTTAGCTCAGTCGGTTAGAGCGATGGAATCATAATCCACAGGTCCGCGGTTCGAATCCGTGAAGCGCCACCAAATTGAAGCCCGTCGTACCCGCTACAACGGGCTTTTTCTTGAGACACTGATGCGGTTCGTCTGCCAGAATCAGCACACTTCGACGGCCCGGCTGACTCGACTTACTTTTGCCCAGGAGACTGACCATGTACCGCGTAGGACTTCCAGGATGGACGCTCCTTGCCAAGCTGGGCATGACGGTGCGCCTTCGCGTCAACATTCACCACGACCTGGAAGCGAATGTTTACGTGGCTGAAAGCCCTGACCTGGAAGGCTTGGTGGTCGAGGCGCATACCCTTGATGAAGTCAAGGACGAGGCGCTTGCTGCAGCAGCGGCCTTGCTGGAACTCAAACTTCACACCAAGTCGCACGCACAAACCGACTTCATCCTGCACAGTCCTGTGCCTGCATGAATGGCTACTACGAGCTGGTAGTCAAACAGCTAAAGGCACACGGCTATACCCTGCTGAGGCAAGCGGGTGGCTCTCACCAGATCTGGTCTGATGGATCGCGCAACGTCACCGTCTCGACCAACTGCTATTCACGACATACCGCCAACGCCATCCTGCGGCAGGCGGGCATCAAGCATCACTTTTGAATTGGACGGCCTGAAGCGCCACCAGATCCGAGCCCTTGGCAACAACGCCAAGGGCTTTTTTCTCTGCTTGCCTCGTTCATCGCGGACCTGCCCGCAAGTCAACCCATCTTCGACGGCAACCACAGGCTGAGCTGCGGAAATGCAATCAGCAGCGCCATCGCCACGATCATTGCCACCACCAGCGGCCACACGCCGCTGAAGATGGCGCGCAGGCCCACCTGGGGCAGCAGTGTGTTCACCACGAACAGGTTCATGCCCACGGGTGGCGACACCAGGCCGATCTGGATCACCATCACGATCAGCACGCCGAACCACACCGGATCGAACCCCAGCTGCAACACGATGGGGAAGAACAGCGGGATGGTCAGCAGCACCATGGTCAACTCTTCCATCACTGTGCCCAGCAGCACGTAGATGGCCATCATCGCGCACACCACCATGATGGGCGAAAGGCCCATGCCGGTGATCCAGCCTGTCAGATCACGCGGCAGGCTGGTGAAGTTGATGAAGTTGGCAAAGATGGTGGCTGCAATCAGCAGCGTGAACAGCATTGCGGTGGTGCGGGCCGATTCCACCAGCACCTCGAACAGGATGCGCCAGGTCAGTCGCCTGCGGGCCAGCGCGAACAGGAAGGCGCCCGACGCACCCATGCCCGCGCCTTCGGTGGCGGTGAAAAAGCCGCCGTAGATGCCGCCCAGCACCACCACCACCAACAGCAGCACGCCCCAAATGCCGCGCAGCGCCTGCAGCCGCTCTGCCCAGCTGAACTTCTCACCGGCGGGCGCATGCTCGGGATCGTGCGCGGCCATCAGTACCACGGTGATCATCATCAGCAGCGCGGTCATGATGCCGGGGATCACGCCCGCGGCGAACAGCTGGCCGATATTGGTTTCGGTAACGATGCCGTAGATCACCATGATGGTCGACGGCGGAATCATGATGCCCAGCGTGCCTGCGCAGGCGATCACGCCGGTGGACAGCGAGTCGCTGTAGCCCAGGCGCTGCATCGACGGGTAGGCCACCTTGCTCATGGTGGCTGCGGTGGCGATCGACGATCCGCAGATCGCGCCGAAGCCCGCGCAGGCAGCCACGGTGGCGTGCGCCAGGCCGCCGCGCCGGTGCCCCACCAGGGTGTAGGCCGCGTGGAACAACTCGTGTGCCAGACCGGCGCGCGCCACAAAGTTGCCCATCAGCACGAACAGCGGAATCACCGACAGCGTGTAGGCAAAACCCGTTTCCTGCACGACCTGCATGGCGCCGGCAAAAGCAGGTAACCAGCCCTGGGTGAGCCCCAGGCCGGTGACGCCGACCACGCCCATGGCAATGGCCAGCGGTACCCCCAGCAGGGCCAGCACAAAGATCGCCAGGAAACCCAGCATGGCGACGGTCACAGCGCGCTCCCTTCGCCTTCCTCTGTGTCATGGGGCAGCAGCGCCAGCGCCGCGTGGGCCACGCCGGTCAGCGCGCACATCAGCGCCATCACGTACACGAACGGATAGCGCGCAATCTGCAACTGCGCACTGGTTTCGCCGGCGCTGGCGATATCGCCGGCCTGGCCCCACATCAGCCAGCCTATGCCCATCAGCGCAGCAGCGCACAGCAGGTTGACCAGCAAGCGCTGGATGCGGCGCACCGTGGCCCCCAAGTGGCTGTCCAGGGAATTGAACACCACATGCTCGCCGCGCAGGGACACCAGCGGCAGCGCGGCGAAGATCACCAGCACCATCAGCATCTCGGTGAGCTCCAGCGAACCGGGGATGGAGCTCGACAGCAGCTTGCGGCCGCCGACATCAAAGAAGGTCAGCACCATGGTGGCGAACAGGGCCGCGGCGGCCACGCTGCCGCACAGCATTTCAAGCGGTTTTCTCACCCTCACGGTGTGCTGCTCCTCAAGCCAGAAAAAAGGCGGTACGGGCACGAAGCCGGTACCGCCCCGCAAGCCCCGCCGGATGCCCACGCGCCAGATCGGCTAGCAGGCAGGCGGGAGACTCGTTCGGGAGCTTACTTCACTTGAGCTTGGCCGCTTCCGCCCGGAACTCGGCCAGCACCGATGCCGCCCTCTTCAGGCCACCCTTTTCAGCGGCCTCAGCGGCCCAGTCGCGCTCGAGCTTGTTGATGACCACCGTCACCTCGCTCACAAAGGCCCCGTCGGCTCTGGTGACGGCGATGTTGTTTTTCTTCATGTTCTCGGTCGCGATGCGGTCGACGCGGTCCCACGACTTGCCGAACATGCGCGCGACGAACTCTCCGGAGATGCCATCGATCACCCTCTTGTCTTCGGCGCTCAGGCGGTCGTACTTGGCCGGGTTCATCATGAAGACGAAGCTGGTGTTGTACAGGCCACCGGGGAAGGTGGTGGCATGCTTGATGACCTTATCGATCTTGAACGAGTCCAGCGACTCGGCCGGGAACAGGGTGCCGTCCATCACGCCGGTAGAGAGCAGCTCATACGAATCGGGCGCTGGCTTGAGCGTCACATTCATGTTGAGCTGCTTGGTGATGTCGTTGATGAAACCGCCACCGACGCGGAACTTCAGACGGGTCAGGTCGTCGGCGCGGGTGATCGGGCGCTTGGTATTGAAGACGATCCCGGGTCCGTGGGTGAAGAAGGCGAGCGGCTTGATGCCCTGCTTGACATGCTCGGCCACGAACTCGGGGTGCTTCTGAGCGACGCGCTGGTAGGCCACCGAGGTGGCCTCGGCACTTTCACCCAGGAAGGGGAACTCGGCCATCTTGGTCAGCACGAAGCGGCCCGGGGTGTAGCCCTGCACCGTGAACGAGATGTCGAGTACGCCGTTCTTCACCGCATCCAGCGTGCCCGGCGCGGCCACCGGCGCGCGAGGCAGGATGTTGCACTTCATGCGACCGTTCGAGTTCCTCTCGAGGATGTCGCACCACTCCTTCTGTGCGGTGCTCAGGCCGTGGGTGGGCGGCACCCAGCTGGACACGGTGAACACCGTCTGGGCGGACACGGCGCCGCTCGTCAGAAGCGCGGCAGCACCAAGAAGGGTCAGTTGCTTTTTCATGGGGGGGGTTCTCGCTTGGCGGGTCTCAGGAGGGATCGTACGGATTTCGACCCGGCAATGTAGACGGGGGCCTCAGCGCCTTTGCTCCTGACTTACCCCAATGAGCCCAGAGATGACGCAAGCTGCGTATCGCAGGGCTTTGGCGGTGCACGCAGGGGATCGCTTGCGGCCTAGACACCGAATTTCTGGGAGGCGCAAGCTGTTGAAATTAGCTCTTAAAGATAAATGCTTTCGAAAATAGTGATTGATATAAATTCTTATTGAATACGTCAAGCACCGCCATTCACCTTAACCAACTACTCCCTGAGTTGGAATCACCACCCCGCCGGCCGTACCTGCGGCATCGGCATCTGCTTCGACCGCCTCAAGGTTCAGCCCTGGGCTTCGCAGTGCGTACCGTGCGCGTCGAGATAGGCCGCCAGTCAAGCACCTCCAGAACCGCAACCGCAATCCCATCGACCCCCCATCGCCGCAGGCGCTGCTTTAGCCACACGCGCTGAGGCTGCGGCATCCATGCCAGTCGCTGCGGCGGAATCAGTCCTGCCTCGCGCGACTTTGCCAGCACAGACGCCCGGTCATAGGCCACCCGTTCGAAACGGATGCTGCAAGCCACCGAATCGAACACCAGGAAACTGGCCCGTGGATCCTCGTCGCGCGGCTCGCCCACCGACCCCGGATTGACCAGATACCAGGCATCGGGCCTGAGCGTGACGGTGCCGCCCACCAGGCGGCGGATCTCGCCGGCACGGCGCTCCCATACACCCGGCCGGTGGGTGTGCCCGAAGGCGCACACCCGCGCGCCGCCGGGGTGTATTACCAGGGCATCCAGGCTCAGGGCCCGCTTGGTGTCATCGTCCAGACGCACCCACTCGCAGCCCACCTGCGGATGCAGCGCCCCGTGCACCGCCACCATCACACCATCGACTGACCGCTTCAAGGGCAGCGCCGCCAGGAAGTCACGCGCAGGGTCTTCCAGCCGCTCCCGGATCCACGCCACGGCGCGCTGCGCCTGGCGGTTGAAGCCTTCGTTGCCCAGGGCCCCGATCACGGCGCGGTCGTGGTTGCCTGCCACGCACAGCGCGCCGGCTTCCTGCAGGAGGCGCACGCAGGCAGCCGTCTGCGTGTGGTAGCCGGAGATGTCACCCAGGCACACGATGCGGTCCGCCCCCGCCGCTGCCGCCGCATCCAGCACCGCGGCCAGCGCAGGCAAGTTCGCGTGGATGTCCGAGATCACGGCGTACTTCATGTCTTCACGGCCGCCTGGGGGTCATCGCGCACGCCGGGCCACAGGCGCATCAAGGGATGCATCACCCGACGCAGCCGCGGCTTCAGGAAAGGCATCGGGTCGTCCCAGTGAAGCGGGCCGGCTTCGCATCGCGCCACCCACGCCAGCCACGCGAGGGTAGACAGGCCGGCTTCGCGCGCGGCGAGGCGGTCCTGGCTCGGGCGGCACCAGCAGCGGCCGGGCCGCGCGACGGCGGCGAGGGGCCGCTCACGCCCGGTCAGGTCTGCATGGACCAGGGCCGGCAGGTTCACGCCCGCCACCGCCCCGAGGTGATGCCAGAGGTTGAACCGGGCGTTGATCTCCAGCAGATACAGGCGGCCGTCGGGAGCGCGCTTGAAATCGAACTTGGCCACTCCGCGCAGTCCGATCCGTGCCGCGACCTCACGACCGATCGCGGCCACGTCCGCTGCCTGCCCGCGGATGTCGGTGACGGTCAGCGCCGTGCTGTGACCGTACACCGCCGGAGAGGTCCGGATCTTGCGCCCGGTGAATTCACCGGCCACCTCGCCGCGTTCATCCACATACACGTGGTAGCTCTCGATTCCCGATTCGGGGCCTGGAATCAGCTCCTGTGCGATCAGGTCGATCCCGGCGGCAATCAATTGCGGCCACAGCGCGTGCAGATCGCCCTCGCCATCGATACGTACTGCCTTGCCGCCTCGTTCGATCGCTGCCCAGGACTCGCGACGGACCAGGGGCTTGACCACCATCGGATAACGCAGGTTGAGATCCGGCGGCAAAGAGCCCGGCCCCGGGCGCAGCACCCGGGCGCGCGGCACCGGAAGCGCGAGTGCTTGCGCCAGCCGCTGGAAGCGGGCCTTGTCCACCAGCTGTTCGATCAGTCCGGCGTCCGGCAGGATGAAGTGGAAGGCCTTTGCAAGCCTGTGCCGATGACGGGACACCATCAGCAGGTGGTCATCTTCCTCGAAGTACAGCACCGGCGGCTGCGCCTCACCCCGCCCGAAGCGCACCAGCGCCTCGACCAGGTCGTCCTCACCCATGCCCTCGAACGGCAGGATCCGCTCGGTGTAACGTGAATGCGCCAAGCTGCTCTCGCGAGGAGCGACTACCGCGCAGCGGATACCCCCCAGACCCAGGGGCCGCACCAGATCGATGTCGCCGAGCACGCAGGCCAGCGGCCCGCCCCGCGGGCGTGTCGAGATCGGAACGCCAAACATTGGAAACTCCCTCCTGGCTGGCCGTCGATGGGTGAGGGCTCGATTTGGTAGGAGGTGAACCGGGATGGCTCGTCGCTCATGGCGCTGAGCTCATGTAGGCGCTCCTGCCGCAAGGGGCTTCGGTCGAACCTACAGGGGAGGAAGAGGTCGCACACCCTGGCCGAGAAGGCATCGATCGGGCGCCCGGGGCGACTCATTGAATAATCCCGACACGGCGCCGCACACGGTGCGCGGACAGAACAAAAGGAATGAGGATGGAGACCCTCGCAGTAGGTTGCGGCGCCGGCTTTTCCGGCGACCGCTGCGACGCAGCGCCCCCGGTGGTGCGCACGCTGATCAAGCGCGGCGGTCCCGCCGCCCTGATCTTCGAGAACCTGGCCGAGCGCACACTGGCCCACCAGCAGCTGGCGCGACGCGCCGACCCCTCGCGCGGGTACGAGCCGCTGCTGCTGGACTACCTGCGCCCGGTACTCGCCGACTGCCTGCGCCATGGCGTTGCCATCGTCGGCAATTTCGGCGCCGCCAATCCGCAGGGCGCCGCCCGCGCCATCCAGGGCCTGGCCGCTGAACTGGGACTACCCGCCCCACGCATCGGCATCGTCGAGGGTGACGACCTGTCCGACCCGCGCGGGCGCGCGCTGGTGCGCGAGCAACTGGGTCAGGATTTCGACGAGGCGCGCTTCGTCTGCGCCAATGCCTACCAGGGCGCCTTCGAGATCGCGCAGGCCCTGCGCGCGGGCGCGCAGGTGGTGGTGACCGGCCGCGTGGCCGACCCCTCGCTGGTGCTGGGTCCGGCCATCGCCCACTACGGATGGTCCGCCACCGACTGGGATGCCCTGGCGGGCGCCACGATGGCCGGCCACCTGCTCGAATGCGGGGCGCAGGTCAGTGGTGGCTACTTCGCCGATCCCGGTCGCAAGGACGTTCCCGGTCTGGAGGACGTGGGCTTTCCTATCGCCGAAATCGCCGCCGACGGCAGCTGCGTCATCACCAAGGCGGCGGACACCGGCGGCCTGGTGGACTGCCGCACCGTCAAGGAACAACTGCTGTACGAAGTACACGACCCCGCGGCCTACCTCACGCCCGACGTGGTGGCCGACATCACCCAGGCCACCGTCACGGCGCTCGGTCCCGACCGGGTGCGTCTGGCTGGGGTGCGGGGGCATCCACGGCCGGCTGCGCTCAAGGTGCTGGCGTATTTCGATGGAGGCTGGCTGGGCGAAGCGGAAATCTCCTACGCGGGTCCGAATGCGCAGGCCCGCGCGCGCCTGGCGATGCAGGTACTTGAACGCCGCCTGGGCGGGCAGATGCCCCTGCGCTTGGACCTGATCGGCGTCCTGAGCGTCCTGGGCGACGACGGCAACCGCATGCTGCAGGTGCTGCCGGCCGGCGAATCGAGCGACGTGCGCCTGCGCGCGGCCAGTCGTCACGAAGACGCCCGCCAGATCGACCTGCTGCTACGCGAAGTTACCGCCTTGTGGACCTGCGGCCCCGCGGGCGGCGGTGGCGTGCGCACCGCCAAGCGGCAGCGCCTGTCGAATCGCGCTTGCTTAGTTACGCGCGAGCATATTCCTGCCCGCTACATCCTGACCTGAGGCGCATGCCCATGACGCAGATCCGCCTTTACGACCTCGCCCATGCCCGCACCGGCGACAAGGGCAACCACGCCAACATCGCCCTGATCGCCTACCGCGAGGAAGACTACCCGCTGCTGGCGCAGCAGGTCACCTGCGAACGCGTCGCGCAGCACTTCGGCACGCGCCGTCCCACGCAGGTGCGCCGCTACCTCCTGCCTTTGCTGGGCGCGATCAACTTCGTGCTGGACGACGTGCTCGATGGCGGCGTCAACGATTCCCTGAACCTGGACATGCACGGCAAGTCCCTGTCCTTCCACCTGCTCGAGATGTCCATCGAGGCGCCGGGCACGCCCCTAACCACCAAGGAGACACCATGAAATTACGCTACTTGCTCAAGACTCTGGCTGCGGGCGCGCTGCTCGCAGGCGGCCTGGCTGGCGCCTGGACACCGCGCTCGGGCGCGTCGATGCCCTCGTGAACAACGCCGAGGCGGTGCTCTGGCTCACAAGCGACGCCGCCTCCTACGTGCACGGCGCCGTCCTGGACGTGGCAGGCGGGCGCTGACCCCGGACGGCACAATGCGCGCTGCGCCCACACCGATTCTTGCTCCATGACCGACACCACCACCCAAGCCGCCTCTCTCCTTGCCCGCGCCTGGCTCTCCGGCCAGCACCTTCAGGAACTTCCCGCCGACAGTCGCCCCGCCAACCGCGCCGACGGCTACGCCGTACAGGCCCAGTGGCCCGCCATCGCCGGTCGCATCGGCGGATGGAAGATCGCTGCCACCAGCGTGGCTGGCCAGAAGCACATCGCCGTCAGCGGCCCGCTGGCCGGACCGGTGTTCGCCAGCCGGGTGGTACGTGACGGCGCCACGGTATCCCTCGCGAACAACCGCATGCGCGTGGCCGAATGCGAGATCGTGTTCACGTTCCGGCGCGCGCTCGATCCGCGCCCGCAAGGATGGACCCTCGAACAGGTGCTGACCGAGGTGGCACAGGTCATGCCCGGCATCGAGGTGCCCGACTCCCGCTTCCTGCAGTTCGAGCGCGCCGGCGAGGCGCAGCTGATCGCCGACTGCGCCTGCTGCAACGGCATGGTCCTGGGTACTCCCCTGGACCCCGCCGGCCGCCTGGCGTCCCTCGCTAACCTGCAGGTACAGGCGCGTGTGAGCGACGGCCGTACGCCCCAGGGTGTCGGTAGCAACGCGCTGGGCGATCCGCTGCAGGCCCTGCTGTGGTTCGTCAATGAGATGGGCGCCACTGGCCAGCGTGTCGAGGCCGACCACTTCCTCACCACCGGCGCCTGCGTCACGCCCATTCCCGTGGAGCCCGGGCACTCGGTGCAGGCGGACTTCGGGTGGCTGGGACGGATCGGGGTGCGGTTCGACTGACACCCCGCACCGATTTCCTTCTCCCTTTCCGCAGCGCTGCCCTGGAGATCGTGAAGGTCCTCAACGACCCGGCAGTGCGCGACCAGTTGAACAAGCACGGGCTCACCCCGCACCCCACCAGCCGCGCGGAGCTGCAGGACTTCATGCGCGAGGAATCGGCCAAGTGGGGCCAGATCGTGCGTGACCGCAAGATAGCGGGCGAATGACCCGCGCGCTGTTCACGCCCCCGCCAGCGTGAACGCCTCGTGCACCGCCGACTGCACCGCGCCGCCCAGGACGGCGCCGCCGCCGGCCACGTACACCCAGTCACCGATCGTCACCGCTGCCACCGCGTGACGCGGCACTGGCATGGGCGCGTGCGACTGCCAGCTGTCGCTGGCGGCGTCATAGCTTTCCATCTGTCCGAAGACGATCTGCTGGCCCGCGCGGTTGATGATGCCGCCCTCGCCGCCCATGGCGAAGAGGCGGTCGCGGTAGATCACCAGGCCATGGCCCGAGCGCGGCGTGGGCAGGGGCGCGCGCAGCTCCCAGGTGTCGCGGTCCGGCAGGTACACGTGGTGCAGGCCGGTGTTGTATTCGAAGGTGTTGAAGCGCCCGCCGACCACATGGATGCGGCCCTGGTGTGCCACGCAGCCCACGTGGTCGCGCGCGCCGGGCAGGGCCTTGCGGCGCGTCCAGGCGTCGGCCTGCGGGTCGTAGACCTCGTGCCAGCCCACACTGGCGCGTTCCTCGGTGGGCGACGAGGCGCCTCCGATCAGGTGGATCCTGCCACCCAGGACCACGGCGGCCGCGGCACCGCGTGGTCGGGGCAGCGGCGCGATCGGCGTCCAGCGGTCCGCGGCGACGTCATAGGCATAGGCCTGCGTGTCCGGATTGCGGTTCTGTTCCAGGAAGCCGCCAAAGGCATAGACGCGCCCCGCGTGCGCGGCCACCGCCACGTGGTTGGCGCCCCGGGGCAGCGGCGCGCCCAGGTACCAGCGGTCTTCGCGCGGGTCGTAGACGTGGTGGTAGGCGCGGTCCACGCGGCCCTCGCCGTAGCCGCCGATCACGTGCATGCGGCCGGCCCACTCGGTGGCCCAGGCCATCTCGCTGCGCGGGATCGGCAGGGCCGCGCGCGCAACCCAGCGCCCCGGCGCCCCCGCCGGCGCGGTGCTGGCCAGCGAGCGCTGGGCCTCCTGCTCCGGGGTAAGGTGATGGGGCTGGCCGCCCTGCAGGCGCGCATACATCTGCGGCGAAGGCGGTGCCGGCGCCAGCGCGGGAAAGGGGGATTGCGAGAGGGCGGCGCCGCCAGCCAGCAGGCCGGCACCCGCCGAGAGCAGTTCGCGTCGGCGCAGGGTCATGCGTTCTCCTTCGTTCCTCGGCCTGCGTGCCTGCGGGGGGCCGGGGCCCGTCGTTGCGGGGCGGCGTGATGATACGGCAGCCCCTGCCGGCCGGCCCGCCGACCCCTGGTGCCGCATCGGCGCCCGACACCAGAATAGGCGCTTGGGTTTAACGATGCCGCAGTTCGATCATATGAAAGACTGATTGACACCTGTGAGCCCGCCCCCGTTCAATGGAGTGGCTCTCAACCTTCCTCAATCCCCCGGGACGGGCACGTGCAACGCCAACGTCTGCTTCTTAATTCACTGGCCCTGGCCTGCGTCGCCACGCAGGCCCAGGCGCAGGTCGGCCCGCCCGACCCCGTCCGACCCGGTCTAACGGCGCACGACGCGCCCGCCTGGCTCAGGCCCGCCGACACGGGACTCCTGCAGCGCCCATGGAGACGGCGCGAGGCCGGCGACGCCTACAGCCTGGGCCTGGGGTGGCGCCGCCTGCTCGATGACAGGTCGTGGGTCCTGGGGATCAACGCCTCCTACGGCATGGCGATTGCGGACAGTCCCCGTCGCGCGGGCTTGGGCCTGGAGGCGATCGGGCAGTACGTGACCCTGCGTGCCAACTACCACGACGGCCTGCTCCGCATGCGCCCGCTATCCGCCGCCGGCAGATCCGCCTACCTGGAAAAAGCGCTCGATGGTATGGACTACGAGATCGAGGCGTCGGTGCCCTACGTCCCTTGGCTGCGGGTCTCGGCCGTGGGATTCCGCTGGACCGTCGCGACCGCCGGCTACCCGGACTTGCGCGGCGACGCGTTCATGCTGCGAGGCAACCTGTCGACTGCCTGGTCAATGGAGGTGGGCCGCTCCAATGACAACTACAACAGCGGCCGCATCTTTGCGCGCCTGACCTGGACCCCGGGCGCGACACCCGGCAATGGCATATCCACCCGCCTCATGGCCGAAGGGCGATCAGGCACCTCGCTGCATCCGGGTGAACTGACCCTGCACACCCTGGACAGGGTGCGCTAGCGGGCCGCCCCGAAGCATGTCCGCCGGCGAACGCCTTGACCCTGCCCTGATCGCCCACCTGCAGACCTGGGTGGGACGCAGCGCCACCCTCGACGACCTGGTCACCCCCGCGCCGCTGCGCGCCCTGTCGGCCACGCTCGATCGGGACGACGACCCGCCGCACGCGGGCACGCCGCTGCCCCCGCTGTGGCACTGGCTCTTCTTTCTGCCAATGCACAAGGCGCGCGAGATCGGCCCCGACGGCCACGCGCGCCGCGGCGGCTTCCTGCCGCCCGTGCCACTGCCTCGGCGCATGTGGGCCGGCGGGCGTCTGGCCTGGGACATCGACAACCCGCTGCGTGTGGGCGACCCCGTACACCGCATCTCGCGCATCCAGTCGGTCACGCACAAGGCGGGCCGCAGCGGCGACCTGCTGTTCGTCCTCGTGCGTCATGAGATCAGCAACCGCCGTGGCCTGTCCCTGACCGAGGAACACGATATCGTGTACCGCAGCGCACCGCAGCCGGGAGACGCCGCACCCGAGCCGCTCAGGGCGCCCGCGCCCGGTGCCTGGCAGCGCGAACTGACGCCGGACGATGTACTGCTGTTTCGCTACTCAGCGCTCACCTTCAACGGCCACCGCATCCACTACGACCGCCGCTACGTCACAGAAGTCGAGGGCTATCCCGGCCTCGTGGTGCATGGTCCGCTGATCGCTACGCTGCTGGCCGACCTGATGGCGCGCGCCCGGCCCCAGGCGCGCACGCGCCGCTTCGAGTTCAAGGCCCTGCGCCCCGCCTTCGACGGCCGCCCGCTGCAGGTGCACGGCTCGCCCTCGGCGGACGGCCGCACCGTGTCCCTCTGGGCGCAGGACCACGAGGGGTGCCTCGCGATGCAGGCCAGCGCGCACCTGCAAGACTGAGCGAAGACCGGGCCGCGGGTCAACGCCCGCGCAGGTGGTTCCACAGAAGCAGCGAGCCGCTGGCCGTCGCGATCACCATCAGCGCCGCGTAGCCCGCGCGGTAGGTCCCGAGCAGCGAGGACAGGCCGCCGAACACCGAGGGCCCGACCAGCCCGCCCAGGAAGGTGAAGGCCAGCGTGCCACCGGTGGCCAGGCTGGCCTGCCCAGGCGGGGCGCGCCGCGCCACTTCAGCCAGGTACACGCCGTTCCAGCCGATGGCCGAAGCGCCGAACACCACCAGCACCGCGATCACTACCGCGCGTGGCACCTGGGGCGTGAACGTTGCGGTGGCCAGGGCGCACAGCGCCATCAGGCCGGCCAGCATCACCAGCGTGCGAAAGGCCCCCAGTCCGCGGTCGGCCACATAGCCCCACAGGATCCGCCCGGCCACTCCACCCATCTGCGAGAAGGACAGCACCAGACCGGCAGCGACCAGGCCGTAAGCGAGTTCGGTGTGCAGGAAGGTCACCAGGTAGGTGGTCAGCGACATCTGCACGATGCAGAACATGAACGAGCAGGCGGCCATGGTGGCCAGCGAGCGGTGAGACAGCACCAGCCGTATGGGCTGCAGCAGGCTGGATAGGCGGATCGCCTGCGCCGGGTTGCGGTCAACGTCGAAGACCGACTGCAAGGGTTGGCTCAGGACGGCACACAGCACGGAGACGGCAGCGACGACCAGCAGGCTGGCCTGCCAGCCCGCCATCAGCGTGAGCGAGGGCACGATGGCGCCCCCTAGCATGAACCCTGCCGGCACGCCCGTCTGCTTGACCGAGAAAACCAGCGACATCCGGTGCGCCGGTGTGGTCCGCGCCAGCACGTGTGAGCTGGCCGGAGTGATGGGCCCGTAGCCGAATCCGACCATCAAGGCTCCCAGCGCCAGCATCGGCAGCCAGCCCGAGGCGCAAAGGGACAACCCCAGCGCGCAGATCACCAGGCCGCACTGGCTCACGCGGATCGCGCCCCAGCGCGTCACCGCCACGCCACCGGTGAGGCTGGCGATCGTCGCGCCGACGTAGGCGATGGAAACATAGACACCCACCAGCGCCGGCGACACGCCCAGACCTGCAGCCACCTGAGGCGCCATGACCGGCACGGTGATCTGCGCCATGGCCACCATGGACTGGATCATCAGCGTCAGCGCCAGCGGCAGCCAGCCGCCCGTCGCTCCGGGGTCGTGTCGCGTCACCGTGCCTTCACTCGGATTTCACTCGGGCTTCACGCCAGCCCTCACCAGCAGGCCGCCCAGCACGTCGATCTCCTGCTTCAGGTGCGCGCGCAGGGCCTCGGGCCGGGCGCGCTCGGGCGGCACCGCCGCAACCCCCATGCCCTCCAGACGCTGTCGCACGTCGGGGTCGGCCACCGCCTTCTGCAACGTGGCGGTCAGCAGGTCCAGAACCGGCTTGGGCGTGCCCTTGGGCGCATACAGCCCGAAGGAGATGTTGATGTCAAAACCCTGTACGCCAGCCTCGGAAATCGCCGGCACCTCGGGAAGCTGCGGCAGGCGCGCCCTGCCCGCCGCGGCATAGGCCTTGATACGGCCGGACTTGACCGAGGGCACCGTCCCCGATGTCTGGTCACACAGCACGTCGACCTGTCCGCCCAGGAGATCGTTCAGGGCAGGCCCGGTGCCCTTGTACGGGATCTCGTTGAGCTTCACGTTCAGCGTATTCATCATCATCAGGCCGCACAGGTGCGAGGCCGAGCCCACGCCCGCATGCGCCAGGCTGACCTTGCCCTGGTTGGTGCGCAGGTGGGCGATGAACTCGGCCAGGTCCCGGGCCGGGAAGTTGGCACGGGTGGCAATCAGCATCGGACCGCTGGTAGCCGAGCCGATCGGCTCGAAGTCGTCGACCGGGTTGTACGGCAGGTTCCTGAACATCACCGAGTTGGTGGCGTGGCTCACGTGGATCATGAGCAGGGTGTAGCCGTCGGGGCGCGCGCGCGCCACGCGGGCCGTCCCGATACTGCCGGAGGCGCCGGCGGGGTTTTCCACCAGCACCTGCTGCCCCAGGATCTTCTGGAACGCGCCAGCAAAGACGCGCGTGATGACATCACCCGGACCGCCCGGGGCATAGGGCATGACCATGGTGATGGGCCGGTTGGGAAAGTCCTGTGCCAGGACCTGCGGGGCGATCACCGCAAGACAGGACGCGAGCAGCAGGCGCAGTGAGCGTATAGACATGGGGGTCTCCTTGTGGTTCTTGAAGGCGGGGCCTGATGGATCAGGCCAGTAGCAGTCTACGGATTTCCTCGGGGGCGAGCTCCCTCAGGGGCGCAGTTCCCCCGTTCGGGATACCCACCTGCGTGGCGTTCAGCAGCATGGAAACCATCACGTAGGTCCCCGACAGCACCGTCAGGTCGATCACCGCCTGTTCACCCATGCGGGTGACCGCCTCCTGCCAGATCGGGTCTGGCACGCGGTGGTTCAACGTGAGCTGCACGCAGAAGTCGTACACCAGCCGCTCGTCGTCCTGCATGGACGCAGGCCTGCGGCACTGCCGCAGTTCGTCCATCACCGCATCGGCCAGGCCGGCGCGGCGGGCGATCGGTTCATGGGCCCACCACTCGTATTGCGCATTGGCAATGCGCGCCTGGATCAGGATCGCGAATTCGTTCAGGCGCTTGTTCACCGAGGTGCGAAAGCGCAGGTAATCCAGCAGATCGAAGCAGCGCCGCGCCATGTCGGGGCTGCGCAGGAGGGCGTTGTAGGGGCCACCCAGCGCCGCGCTGGACACCTTCAGGATGTCGTCGGCGAGGGGCTTGACGGTGGGCGCAAGGTCCTCGTAGGCCAGTTGGGTGAGTCGTTCGGTCATCGCGGGCTCCGGTGGCATGTCGGCCCGCCATTGTGCGGGGCCCGGCATTCCGCAGCGCAGCCCGGGGCGATCGCCCCGATGTTCACTGATTCAGTATCGTGATGCTCACGCGGCGGTTGCGCGGGTCAGCCGGATTGGCCGGGATGAAGGGCGCCGTATCGGCCACGCCCTCGATGCGCTGGAAACGCTGGTAGGCCAAGCCCGCCCCCTGCATCAACTGGCGGGTGGCGTCGGCGCGCTCGGTGGACAGCGTCCAGTTGTTGCGGCCGCTGTCGGCGGCAAAGCCCAGGCTGTCGGTGTGCCCGCGGATCGTCACCTTGTTGGGAAGGTCCTTGATCGACCGGGCCACTTCGGCCAGGAGCTGGGCCGCCTTCGGCTCAAGCTGGTTGGTCCCGAGCCTGAACATGGAGTAGTCGGCCTTGTCGATGATCTCGATGCGCAGGCCGTCCGCCTCGCGGGTGATGTTCACCTGATCCTGCATCGACTTCAGCTGCTTGTTCTCGGAGAGCTTTTCCTTGAGCTCTTTCTCGAGCTTCTCGAAGTTCTCGCGATCCTGCTTGGCCTTGCCGGACTCGCCCTGGCCGGCCTGGCCCTTGCCGTCCTGCCCGGACTCTCCCTCCTGGGTGCCGCCTTGCGATTCAGGCGTGAGGCGTTCGAGCAAGGCGGTCTGCTTGGCGGTGAAGGGAAAGCCGTCGGGATCGATCACCGAACGCCCCCCGAGCAGGCCGTTGGAGCCGGCGAGTTCACCGAACTGGATCTGGCTGTGGGACGAGGGCCGGAAGTAGTCGGCCACGCTCTTGCGCTGGTCCTCGTTGGAGGCGCCCAGCAGCCACATCAGCAGGAAGAACGCCATCATGGCCGTCATCATGTCGGCCAGCGCGATCTTCCAGGCGCCGCCGTGCGCCCCGCCATGCCCCTCCTCGAGGATGATCTTGCGGATGATGGGGCGTACCGGCTCCTCGGCCGGCGCAGCACCTTCCGCAGGCGCCGCTTCGGGCGCAGGCGCCGCCGCCGCGTCCGCGGCGGGTGCCGGCGCGGCGGCCGGCTTTTCTTCCTCGGCGACTGCGGCTTCGGCCATCAGGACCCTCGCAAGCTGTCAAACACTTCGGCGAAGCTTGGCTGGTTGTCGTGACTGATACACGCCCTCGCCGTCTCGATCATCACCGGCTGCGGGAAGCCCCGAAGGTTGGCCACGATCATTTCCTTGATCACGTTGTAGATCTGGCCTTCTTCGTCAATGATCTGCGCCAGGCGCCCCGACCAGGGATCGAACATGCCGTAGGACATGAACACACCCAGCATGGTGCCCACGAGCGCCGCACCAATCAGCGCGCCCAGCACCGGCGGGGGCTGGTCAATGGCGCCCATGGTCTTGATCACGCCCAGCACGCAGGCCACGATACCCAGCGCGGGCAGGCCGCCGGCGATCGCCGCCAGCGCCGCAGACGCCTTCATCGCGTCGTGATGATGGGTCTTGATCGCCGTCTTCATGATGTCCTCGACGGTGTCGGCCTCCAGATTGCCCTGGGAGATCACCGCCAGCCGCAGGGGGTCGCAGATCATCTGCACCACAAAGTGGTCCTTCGCCAGCTTCGGGAACTCACCGAAGATGGGGCTGGAGTCGGGGTTCTCGACGTGGGCCTCCAGGGCCACCACGCCTTCCTTCTTCATCACGCCCAGCAGCTTGCCCACCAGCACCATCACGGCCAGGTAATCGGCCTGCTTCCACTTCGGGCCCGAGATGCACTTGCCGATGCCGCCCATCGCCGCCTTGAAGATCGGGAAGCTGTTGGCCATCAGGGAGGCGCCGATCGCGGCGCCCAGGATGATCACGATCTCGAAGGGCGCGGCCTTGATGATGGGCGCCATCTTGCCGCCGGCCGCAATGTAGCCGCCCAACACAGCTGCGAACACCACAATCAGGCCAATGAAGAAAAACATGACGGACCCTTAGAACTAAAACACGCACCACAGGCCAATGCACCAGCCCAATACCAACTGGAACAGGAGATCGACCAGATTGCCCAGGATCAGCACCGGCCCCCCCAGGTAAAGCACGCACAGGAGCAGCCCCACGGGGGTTGGTCTGGCTCCCGGAATGTCCAGGGCCAGCGCCTTCTGAGCGTTCTTCTTTCGGTCGGCCATTTGCCGTATCCCCGGTGTCTAATCGGCACAAGCGGCCGTAACTTGAACCTCGGTCCTTAGCGTTCGCATATTATGGTGCTATGAATATCGCCTGGGATGAGGTAACCCGAAATAATTGGGATCTATTTCACAAGGACCACGGCGGATCGCTCCAGCAATCATGGGCTTACGGACGGGCCCTTCAAACCCTCAAAGTACGTATCCTGCGCGCCGCAATCCTGGACGGCACCAACCTCGCGGGTATCGCCCAGTTCATGGTCCGGCGCCTTGCCGGCTACATCGCGCTGGCCTCCTGCAGCCGCGGCCCCCTGTGGCATCCGCAGTTGCCTGCCGCCGACCGCGCCCGGGCGCTTCGGGCCCTGAAGAGGACCCTGCCCCTGCGGCCCCTGCGGGTGGCGCTCATCTCGCCCGACGCTCCGGCCTCGCAGCAGGTCGACCAGGAGACCGCCAACCTGTGGCGCGTCATGACCGGTTATTCCACCGTCATGCTGGACCTGCGCAAGCCGCTTGCGCAGCTTCGCGGCGACCTTGAGGGCAAATGGCGCAACCGCTTGGTCAAGGCCGAAAACGAGGCACCCTTCACCGCCCGCGTCGAGCCCAACCTGCCCGAGTGCCTGCGCCTGCTCGAACGCGAGACGCAGCAGCGGTCTGAGAAGAAGTTCCACGGGCTGCCCACCGCCTTCGTGCAGGCCTACATCGATGCCGCGACTTCGCGCGAACAGGGCTTTGCGGTGGCCTGGGCCCAGGCCCGCAAGGAGACCTCCGCGGCTATGCTGTTCCTGGTTCACGGCAGCGGCGCCACCTACCACGTGGGCTGGTCCGATGAGGCGGGGCGAAAAGCCAACGCGCACAACCTGCTGCTGTGGCGCGGTATCGAATACCTCAAGAAGCTGGGGATCGAGCGGCTGGACCTCGGGGGCGTGAACACCCGCGACCTGCCCGGCATCTCCCGCTTCAAGCTGGGGGCAGGCGGACAGCCCCTGACCCTGGCCGGCACCTATTTCTGAACCACTACGCCCCGCCGACATGACGCACGCCATCGCGCAGCAAACCGATACTGCCGCAAGCCCTGCGCCGCGCGGTGCGCCACGCAGGGGGACCCGCGCCGTGGCGGCGGGCGTGGCCGCCCTCCTGATGCCTGCGCTGGCCTGGGCCAACTTGGCCAAGGTCGGCGAAAGCGAACTGGCCACGCTGTACATGGACCGCAGCACCATCCAACGCGAAGAGAACGTCGTGCGGGTCTGGGAGATCCAGGACCTGAAAGCGCCCGATGCGGATGGCGTGCGCTCACGGCGCTACATGAACGAATACGACTGCAAGTACCAGATGTACCGTATCAGCAGCATGACCAGCTACTCGGGCCCCATGCTCACGGGCCAGAAGCTGTTCGACGTAGACACCAAGGGCTTGTGGCGCAAGGTCGGCGGCCTGAGCCCGTTCACGCTGAGCTTCGTGATCCACTGCGGCCGCTAACCCACGGCCGTCCCGCCCGGGGTAAGCAGACGCTGGCGGCTCAGGACGCGCTGATCTTGCGGTCGTTCAGAGGTTGCACCGGGCGCGCATTCATCTTGATCGGGAACTTGTCCAGCATTTCCTTCTGGATGCCGATCGGCGTCTTCATCACGAAGTACTGCACCCCCTCGGTACAGGGCGGCGCGGTCAGCGAACCCTCGTAGGCATAGTGCGCCATGGACTCCGGCAGCAGGTTGGTCGGGTTGACGGACACACTGGATACCGTCACCTCGGGGCCAGCCTTGGTCGGCATGTTCTTCCAGATCGACCACAGCGCACGGTTTTGGGCGGCGGATTCGCGCATCATCACCGCCAGCACGACCACCTTGCCGTTGGCGTTCTTGTGCACCAGGTGCAGCCCCATCGCCGCGGGTTTGCCGTCCACCTGCTCCTGGCTGGGGCGATGCAGGGTCACGTGCTGCAGCTCGTAGGACTCGGCGCCCACCTTCAGGATGTTCCCCGGCGGGACATTGACCTGTACGCCCCGGCCGTCGTTGACGATGCGCAGCACGCCAGGCTTGTATTCCGTCTTGAGGACGACAGCAGACTTCTCGAAGGGGCCGGCAATGTTCAGGGGCGCCTGTGCCTTCCCGTTACCGCAGGTGGCGTAGTTGTTGCCCCATTTGTCCGGACCGAGTTCGCCGTCATAGCCCCACTGGACGCTCTTGCTATCGGAGCCGCCGCCCTTCATCTTCTTTTCGAAGGCAAGGATTTCCTCGTGCAGACGCTTGAGCTCCTTCTCGTGGTCCTTCAGTGTCTTTTCCGCAACATAGAGGCGCTTGTCGGCGTCAGAGGTCTTGGTCAGGGTGACCACGGACAAGGTGCCCAGGACAGCGAACAGGATGAAGACGATGCCACCGCCCAGAATTCGTAGAAACATGATGTCCTCAAGAAAATCGGGTTTGTGCCGAATAAAGGTGAGTCGCGGGTGCAGTCCAGAACCGTGCGAAACCCCGTATTAACGGCAAATTATTCACGAGAGCTGCCAGTATGATCGGATCATCCCGGCAGGTCTTGAGGGCAACATGAAGAACTTGATCATCGGCATCGTGGTCGGCGCCCTCGTGGCAGCAGGGGGCGTCCTGGGCATGCAGCAGCTGTTCTCCAGCCAGGCCAGGCCGGTGGACGTGCCGGCCCCTGCCGCCCGGGCCGGCGGATCGGGTTCCGGGGCCAGCGCCGGCGTGATCGACCTGATCTGCGAGCTGCACCTGGACATCGAAGGCCAGCTCGCCCTGGGCATCCAGGGCAACGAGCCGCCTCGCATCACCATGGCCCAGGTCGACGTGGACAAGCGCGCCGGCTGGTACCAGGGCAAGCTGTCCATCTCCGAGAGCCGCGCCGGCACCCTCACCGTGCAGGGCAACAAGTTCGTGGTCACCCGCCCGGCCATGTTCCAGCGTTTCGGCGTGAGCATCAACAAGGAAGAATTCACCGTCGACCGCACCACCGGCGCCTTCGAGCAGTCTCTGGGCATCACCGACGGCCGCACGGTGAAGTTGATCAAGGGCACCTGCGCCAAGGTGATCAAGCCGCCGTTCTGACGCGCGGCGGCGGGCGTGGTTCTCTTCGACCTGCGCTGGCATGCCCGGGCGCTGCTCGCCCAGGAGCGCTGGGCACGCACCCGCTGCGACATCGCCGCCTGGCTGGCCCAGGCCCCCACGGGCTTTGACGACCTGCTCCTGTTCGGGGCCAGCGCCGGCTGGATGATGGACGACGCCTTCCTGGCGCGCTTTCGGCGCATCGAAGCCGTCGACTTCGAGTGGGCCGCGTCCCCTCTGTTCCGCCTGCGCCACGCGGGCGTGATCCTCGCGCGGCGCATCGGCGTGACCTTCCACCGCACCGAGGCCCTCGAGCATCTGGAGCGCCTGCTCGCCCTGCGACCGCAGGCGCTGGTGCTGTTCGACAACGTGCTGGGGCAGTACACCCTCACCTGCCGCGACATCGGGCGCGCCGAACGCACGCTGGGCGCGCTGAAGGCCCGGCTGAAAGGCCGCGCCTGGGGTTCGATCCACGACGCCCTGTCGGGGCCGGGGCAGCGCCTGGCCGCCGGCACGCAGCCCGAGGCCCTGAACCTGCCCCCCGGCGCCCCCTGGCCCGACGACCGCCTGCTCGCCCAGATCGGCGGGCAGGGCACCTGGCGCGACCACCTCACGCGCCAGGTGCTGCCTGCGGGCGCCGCCTCCACCCTGATTCCCTGGCAGCTCACGCCCGGCTACTGGCACTGGCTGCAGGCGGGCTGGGTCAGGCCCTGAGGGGCACGCGTTAGACTTCGGGCCCCCGCTGCACCGCGCCTGCACCTGCCCCCACCGGCCGGGACCGCGCGGTGCTTCAGCCTCTGGATCCACACCACGAACCGCTGAAAGAGAGTGCCGCATGGCCAAGAAAGTATTCATCAAGACCTTCGGCTGCCAGATGAACGAGTACGACTCGGACAAGATGGCCGATGTCATGCAGGCGGCCGAAGGCTACGAGCCCACGCAGGACGTCGAGGAAGCCGACCTGATCCTGTTCAACACCTGCTCGGTCCGCGAGAAGGCCCAGGAAAAGGTCTTCTCCGACCTGGGCCGGGTCAAGCACCTGAAGGAGCGCGGCGCGATCATCGGCGTGGGCGGCTGCGTCGCCAGCCAGGAGGGCGCAGCCATCGTCGAGCGCGCGCCCTATGTCGACCTCGTCTTCGGCCCGCAGACCCTTCACCGCCTGCCCGAGCTGATCGCCCGCCGCGAGCGCGAGCAACGCGCGCAGGTGGACATCAGCTTCCCCGAGATCGAGAAGTTCGACCACCTGCCGCCCGCACGCGTCGAGGGCGCGACCGCCTTCGTGAGCATCATGGAAGGCTGCAGCAAATACTGCAGCTACTGCGTGGTGCCCTACACCCGCGGCGAGGAGGTCTCGCGCCCCTTCGACGACGTGCTCACCGAAGTCGCCGGACTGGCCGCCCAGGGCGTTCGCGAGGTGACCCTGCTGGGGCAGAACGTCAACGCCTACCGCGGCAAGATGGGCGACACGTCCGAAATTGCCGACTTCGCCCTCCTGATCGAATACGTCGCCGAGATCCCCGGCATCGAGCGGATCCGCTACACCACCAGCCACCCCAACGAGTTCACGCCGCGACTGATCGACGCCTACGCGCGCGTGCCCAAGCTCGTGAGCCACCTGCACCTGCCGGTGCAGCATGGCAGCGACCGTATCCTGATGGCCATGAAGCGCGGCTACACCGCCATGGAGTACAAGAGCACGATCCGCAAGCTGCGCGCCATCCGCCCGCAGCTGGCCCTGTCCAGTGACTTCATCGTGGGCTTTCCCGGCGAGACCGAGGACGACTTCCAGAAGATGATGAAGCTGATCGAGGACGTGGGCTACGACAACAGCTTCAGCTTCATCTTCAGCCCCCGCCCCGGCACGCCTGCGGCGCAACTGCACGACGACACGCCCCACGAGGTGAAGCTGCGACGCCTGCAGCACCTGCAGGCCACGATCGAGGACAACGTGCGTCGTATCAGCGAGAGCCGGGTGGGGACGGTGCAGAGGGTGCTGGTGGAAGGACCGTCCCGCAAGGACCCCTCAGAGCTTTCCGGCCGAACCGAGTGCAACCGCGTGGTGAACTTCAAGGCTCCCAAGCGGCTGGTGGGGCAGATGGTGGATATGACCATCACGCAGGCCTACCCGCATTCGTTGCGGGGTGAGGTGGTGACGGTTTAAAACTTGGGCATTCCCTTCATGCCCCCCATGCGCTTCATCATCTTCATCAGCCCACCGCCCTTCATCTTCTTCATCATCCCCTGCATCTGCTCGAATTCATTGAGCAGGCGGTTGACTTCCTGAACCTGAACGCCCGCGCCGGCGGCAATGCGGCGCTTGCGCGTGGCCTTGATCAGGTCGGGCTTGCGCCGTTCCAGGGCCGTCATGCTGCAGATGATGCCTTCCTTGCGGCGAATGTCGCGTTCGGCCTTGTCCATGTCGACCTGACCGGCCTTGGCCTGCATCTGCGCGGGCAGCTTGTCCATCAGCTGCGACAGGCCCCCCATCTTCTTCATCTGCTGCAACTGCGCGAGGAAGTCATTGAGGTCGAAGCCCTCGCCGCTCTTGACCTTGGCCGCCAGCTTCTGCGCGGCCTGCACGTCGACGCCAGCCTGCACCTGTTCGACCAGGGCCACGATGTCGCCCATGCCCAGGATGCGTCCGGCGTGGCGTTCGGCGTCGAACACCTCCAGCCCGTCGATCTTCTCGGACACGCCGGCGAACTTGATCGGTACGCCCGTCACCTGCCGCACCGACAGCGCCGCGCCGCCACGTGAGTCGCCGTCGGTCTTGGTCAGCACGATGCCGGTCAGGGGCAGGGCCTCCTTGAAGGCCCGCGCGGTGTTCACCGCGTCCTGGCCCTGCATGGCGTCGACCACGAATAGCGTCTCCACCGGGTTCAGCGCGCCGTGTAGCTCCTGGATCTCGCGCATCAGCGCCTCGTCGATGGCCAGGCGGCCGGCGGTGTCCACCAGCAGCACGTCGAAATACTGGCGTTTCGCGTGATCCAGCGCCGCGCGCGCGATGTCCAGGGGTTTTTGGTCGGGGGTGCTCGGGAACCACTCGGCGCCAGCCTGGGCCGTCACGGTCTTGAGCTGCTCGATGGCGGCGGGCCGGTACACGTCACCCGAGACCGTCAGCACCTTCTTCTTGCGTTTCTCGATCAGATGGCGCGCCAGCTTGGCGGTGGTGGTGGTCTTGCCCGCGCCCTGCAGGCCGGCCATCAGGATCACCACCGGGGGCTGCGCCGCCAGGTTGATGTCGGCCACGCCCTCGCCAATGGTGGCCACCAGCTCGCGGTGCACGATGCCCACCAGGGCCTGGCCTGGATTGAGCGAGCCCACCACCTCCTGGCCCAGGGCCTTTTCCTTCACCCGGGCGATGAAGTCGCGCACCACGGGCAGCGCCACGTCCGCCTCGAGCAGCGCCATGCGCACCTCGCGCAGCATGTCCTGCACGTTGCTTTCGGTGATGCGGGCCTGGCCCCGCATTTCCTTGACCAGGCGGGAGAGCTTGTCGGTGAGTGCGGAGGCCATGAAGATAAACTGCGAAACCATGATTTTATCCAGCGCCTCCCCGGCGGGCCTCGCCCTCACGCTGGCTGCGGCCGCGGCCTACGCGATCCCTGCGGCGGCGGCGGCACGCCTGTCCGACCCGACCGCCCGCCTGGCGCTGCAGGCCGCCTGGGTGCTGCACGGGTTGGTCCTGGTCTGGTCGCTCTTCGGCGACGTACCGCGCTTCGGCTTCGCGCCCGCCCTGTCCGTCACGGCCTGGTTGGTGCTCACCGTCTACGCCATCGAGCGCCAGATGTTCCCCCAGCTGCGCGTGCGCTGGGCGCTGGCCGGACTGGGCACTGCCGCCGTGCTGCTCGCCCTCGTGTTTCCCGGCGCGCCCCTGCACGTCTCGGCCTCGCCTTGGCTGCCGCTGCACTGGGCGCTGGGCATTGCCTCCTACGGCCTGTTCGGGGCCGCCGTCGCCCACGCCTGGCTGATGATGCGCGCCGAGCGCCACATCCGGCAGGCCACCGATGCCCATGCCGGCGTGCCCCTGCTCACCCTGGAGCGCCTGACCTTCCGCTTCGTGACCGGCGGCTTCGTGCTGCTCTCGGCCACGCTCCTGGCCGGCGTGGTCTTCGGTGCCGCATGGCGCTGGGACCACAAGACCATCTTCTCCGTGCTGGCGTGGCTCGCCTTTGCCCTCCTCCTGGTGGGGCGGGCGCGCTTTGGCTGGCGGGGCCGCAAGGCGGTGCGCATCCTCTACACCGGCTCCCTGCTGCTCCTGCTCGCGTATGTGGGTTCCCGCTTCGTTCTGGAAGTGATGCTGGGGCGCACCGCATGAAGTACCTGGTCCTGTTCGCCGTCCTCGCGGTGATCTACCTGCTGTGGCGGGCGCAGCAGCGGCGGCAGGGCGCACCGGGCGCGCGTCCCGCCGCACCCCCGAAGGCCGATCCCGCCTTGCCGCAGGACATGGTGCAGTGCCCGGTGTGCGCGCTGCACCTGCCGCGTAACGAGGCCGTGGCCGACCCCCAGGGTCGTCTCTTCTGCTCTCCCGAGCACCGCGCCAGCGCTCGGCGCTAGGCCAGCCCCCATGAACCATGCGCCTGAGGCCCCGCGCAGCGACGTCCTCTGGCAGGACGGCTGGTACCGCTACGCCCGCCGCGCCGGCTCCCCCAATTTCGGACCGCGCCCGGAGGGCACGCAGGTCGACCTGATCGTGGTGCACTCCATCAGCCTGCCGCCCGGGCAGTACGGCGGCGACGAGGTCCTCCAGCTGTTTTGCAACACCCTGGACTGGGACGCCCACCCCTACTTCCAGTCCATCCGCGGGCTGAAGGTGTCCGCCCACTTCTTCGTACGCCGCGGCGGCGAGCTGTGGCAGTTCGTCAGCTGCGAGCAGCGCGCCTGGCACGCGGGCACCTCCCGCCACGGCGGGCGGGACAACTGCAACGACTTCTCCATCGGCATCGAGCTCGAAGGCCTGGAGGGGCAGCCCTTCGAGCCCGCGCAGTACGAAGCCCTGGCCAGCGTGTCGGCCGCCATCGCCCAGGCCTATCCCATACGCCATGTCGCCGGCCATGAGCACATCGCCCCGGGCCGCAAGGCCGACCCGGGCGCGGCCTTCGACTGGCCGGCCCTGCGCCGCAGCCTGGGCTGGCCCCCCGACTGTTTCCCCGGATGAACTTTGGTTTTCCACCCCCGCGGCGGGGTGGGGAAATATTCCGGAGTCAATAGCGCGAACACTACATCTAGTGGCTTGTCATGGCCCCAGACCCTAGATATAGTGCCCAGCCGACACCTGTAGATTCAAAAAAACGGAGCCTCCGGCCCCGGGCGCAGCGCTCCCGGCATCGCTTCCGAGACAAAGACAACACCGACAAGAGGACCCATGCAGACTGCCCAGAGCACCCCCGCCGCGCGCCCCCTCGCCAGCGCCATTCCTCCCACCTCGGGCACCACCACCCACGCGGGCAGCACCGGTCACGCCCTGGCCCACTACCAGATCATCCGCCGCAACGGCGCCGTCGTCCCCTTCGAGCCAGACAAGATCGCCATCGCCATGATGAAGGCCTTCCTGGCGGTGCACGGCACCCAGGGTGCCGCCTCTGCCAGCGTGCGCGAGACGGTGGACGCCCTCACCCAGGCCGTGGTGCGCGCCATGGTGCGTTCGCGCCCGGGCGGCGGCACCTTCCACATCGAGGACGTGCAGGACCAGGTCGAACTGGGCCTGATGCGCGGCGGCCACCACGAGATCGCCCGCGCCTATGTGCTCTATCGCGAGCGCCGCGCGCAGGAGCGTGCCGCCAAGCAGGCCGAGGCTGCCCCCTCCCAGGAGCCGGTGCTGCATGTCACCGACCGCGGCCAGCGCGTGCCGCTGGACGTGGCCTACCTGAAGAACCTGATCACCAGCGCCTGCAACGGTCTGGGCTCCGACGTCAAGCCCGAGCCCATCGTCGCCGAGACCATGCGCAACCTGTACGACGGCGTACCGATCGACGAGGTGTACAAGGCATCCATCCTGGCCGCACGCACCCTGATCGAGAAAGACCCCGATTACACCTACGCCACGGCCCGCCTGCTGCTGCACACGATCTTCAAGGAGATCCTGGGCCGCGACCTCACCCCGGCCGAGGCCGCCGCCAGCTATGCCGACTACTTCCCCGGCTTCATCAAGAAGGGCGTGGACAACGAGCTGCTGCACCCCGACATGCTCCAGTACGACATGGCGCGCCTGGGCGCGGCGCTCAAGCCCGAGCGCGACCTGCAGTTCGACTACCTGGGCCTGCAGACCCTCTACGATCGCTACTTCCTGCACGTGCGCAAGGCGCGCATCGAGCTGCCGCAGGCCTTTTTCATGCGCGTCGCCATGGGCCTGGCCCTCAACGAGATCGACCGCGAAGCCCGCGCCATCGAGTTCTACGAGGTGCTTTCCAGCTTCGACTTCATGTCGTCGACGCCCACCCTGTTCAACTCGGGCACCCTGCGCTCGCAGCTGTCGTCCTGCTACCTGACCACGGTGCCCGACGACCTCGATGGCATCTACGAATCCATCAAGGAAAACGCCCTGCTGTCCAAGTTCGCCGGCGGCCTGGGCAATGACTGGACCCGCGTACGCGCCCTGGGCTCCCACATCAAGGGCACCAACGGCGAGTCGCAAGGCGTGGTCCCCTTCCTGAAGGTCGTCAACGACACCGCAGTGGCCGTCAACCAGGGTGGCAAGCGCAAGGGCGCGGTCTGCACGTACCTGGAGACCTGGCACCTGGACATCGAGGAATTCCTCGAGCTGCGCAAGAACACCGGCGACGACCGTCGCCGCACCCACGACATGAACACGGCCAACTGGATCCCCGACCTGTTCATGCGCCGGGTGATCGAGAAGGGCGAGTGGACCCTGTTCTCCCCCTCCACCTGCCCCGACCTGCACGACCTGTTCGGCGCCGACTTCGAGAAGGCCTACCTGGCCTACGAAGAGCGCGCCAAGCGCGGCGAGATCAAGCCCTCCAAGACGGTCCAGGCAGCCGACCTGTGGCGCAAGATGCTCACCATGCTGTTCGAGACCGGCCACCCCTGGATCACCTACAAGGACGCCTGCAACGTGCGCTCGCCCCAGCAGCACGTGGGCGTGGTGCACTCGTCCAACCTGTGCACCGAGATCACCCTGAACACCAGCGACGCTGAAACGGCTGTCTGCAACCTCGGCTCGATCAACCTGCGTCAGCACCTGAAGGACGGCGGCATCGACCACGACAAGTTGAAGCGCACCATCTCCACGGCCATGCGCATGCTAGACAACGTCATCGACATCAACTATTACGCCGTCAAGAAGGCCCGCGACTCCAACCTGCGCCACCGACCGGTGGGCCTGGGCATCATGGCCTTCCAGGACGCCCTGTACGAGCTGCGCGTGCCCTACGCCTCGCAGGAGGCCGTCGAATTCGCCGACAAGTCCATGGAGGCCGTCTGCTACTACGCCTACTGGGCCTCCACCGAGCTGTCCAAGGAGCGCGGGCGCTACTCCAGCTACAAGGGGTCGCTGTGGGACCGCGGCATCCTGCCCCTGGACACGCTGGACCTGCTGGCCAAGGCCCGTGGCGCGGGCCTGTCGAAAGACGGGACCCCCTCCCCGTCTTATGTCGAGGTCGACCGCTCGGCCACCCTCGACTGGGACGCCCTGCGCAAGAAGATCGCCCGAGACGGCATGCGCAACTCCAACTGCGTGGCCATCGCCCCCACCGCCACCATCTCCAACATCATCGGCGTGGACGCCTCCATCGAGCCGTGCTTCGGCAACCTCTCGGTCAAGTCCAACCTGTCCGGCGAGTTCACCGTCATCAACCACTACCTGGTACGTGACCTCAAGCGCCTGGGCCTGTGGGACGACGTCATGGTCATGGACCTGAAGCACTTCGACGGGTCCCTGCGCCCCATCGACCGCGTGCCCCAGGACGTCAAGGCCCTGTACGCCACCGCCTTCGAGGTCGAGACCACCTGGCTGGTCGAGGCCGCCGCCCGCCGCCAGAAGTGGATCGACCAGGCCCAGTCCTTGAACATCTACATGGCTGGCGTCTCGGGCAAGAAGCTGGATGACACCTACAAGCTGGCGTGGATCCGGGGCCTGAAGACCACCTACTACCTGCGCACCATCAGCGCTACGCAGACCGAGAAATCCACCGTAACCTCGGGCCGCCTGAACGCGGTGTCCTCAGGCGACGCACCCCAGGGCATGAGCGCCCTGGACGCCGCCGCTGCCGCGGCGCGCGCGCAGATGGACGCCGCCACGCCCGCCACCGACATCAAGTTCTGCGGAGTGGACGACCCGACCTGCGAAGCCTGCCAGTGACGCACCGCGTCGTCGATCTGACGGAGTTCTCCGACAGGTCGCCGACGCAAACGAACAACAAAATCAGGCGGTGATGTGAATGGACACTTTGCATTTCATGTCGCTGCTCTCATAATCCGAGCATTGGAAAACGTATGTTGACCTGGGACGAAGACGTCAAACCCGCACCGCAAATGCCTCCCCCCGGCGCACTGCCTGGCAGCCGCGAGGGCTTCGCTTCCTTCACTCCTTCCTTCTCCGAGCCGCAACTGGCCTCTGTAGCGGTTCCCGTTGCAGCCACTGCGGCGTCCGTCCGCCCCAGCGCGCCGCAGGCCCCCTCGCAGAGCGCCAACGCCGCCAGTACACGCCGCGTGAACGCCGCGGACAAGCGCATCATCAACGGCCAGACCGACGTCAACCAGCTGGTGCCGTTCAAGTACAAGTGGGCCTGGGAGAAGTACCTGGCCACCTGCGCCAACCACTGGATGCCGCAAGAGGTCAACATGACCCGCGACATCGCCACGTGGAAGGACCCCAACGGCCTGTCCGAGGACGAGCGCCGCATCATCAAGCGCAATCTGGGCTTCTTCGTGACGGCCGACTCCCTGGCCGCCAACAACATCGTCCTGGGCACCTACCGCCACATCACGGCTCCTGAATGCCGCCAGTTCCTCCTGCGCCAGGCGTTCGAAGAGGCGATCCACACCCACGCCTACCAGTACATCGTGGAGTCCCTGGGCCTGGACGAGTCCGAGATCTTCAACGCCTATCACGAGGTCCCCTCGATCCGTGACAAGGACAACTTCCTGATCCCGTTCATCGACGCGATCATGGACCCCAACTTCCAAACCGGCACCCCGGAAACCGACCAGAAGCTTCTCAAGAGCTTGATCGTCTTCGCCTGCCTGATGGAAGGCCTGTTCTTCTACGTCGGCTTCACCCAGATCCTGGCGCTGGGCCGGCAGAACAAGATGACCGGCGCCGCCGAGCAGTACCAGTACATCCTGCGTGACGAGTCGATGCACTGCAACTTCGGTATCGACCTGATCAACCAGCTCAAACTCGAGAATCCGCACCTGTGGACCGCCGAGTTCAAGGCCGAGATCAAGGCCCTGTTCCTCAAGGCCGTCGAGCTTGAATACCGCTACGCCGAGGACACCATGCCGCGTGGCGTCCTGGGCCTCAACGCCTCCATGTTCAAGGGCTACCTGCGCTACATCGCCAACCGCCGCGCGACGCAGATCGGCCTGGAAGCGCTTTTCCCCAACGAGGAAAACCCCTTCCCCTGGATGTCCGAAATGATCGACCTGAAGAAAGAGCGCAATTTCTTCGAAACCCGCGTGATCGAATACCAGTCGGGTGGCGCGCTTTCCTGGGATTGAAGGCAACTGCGATAGTGGCTTGAGATGTGAGATTCACCCGCGACGCTGACCGGCCGCAGAGCCAGGCAGCACGCGGGTCACGGTGTTCATGTGGCTGGACCTTCCGGTCCAACCGCATGGATCGCTCCGACGCCCACAACGGGTGCGGGGTGCTTCTTCGTTGATGTTGATCAACTTGAACAGGAGATAGTGATGGCAACTGCAAAGAAACCGGCCGCCAAGAAGGCCGCTGCCCGCAAGCCGGCAGCCAAGAAGGTAGCCGCCCGCAAGCCGGCCGCCAAGAAGGCCGCGGCCAAGAAGCCCGCAGCCAAGAAAGTAGCCGCCAAGAAGCCGGCTGCGAAGAAGGCCGCGGCCAAGAAGCCCGCAGCCAAGAAGGCCGCTAAGAAGCCGGCCGCCAAGAAAAAGGCTGCCAAGAAGCCTGCTGCGAAAAAGGCTGCCAAGAAAGTAGCCAAGAAGAAGCCGGCTGCCAAGAAAAAGGCTGCCAAGAAGCCTGCTGCGAAAAAGAAAGCTGCGAAAAAGCCCGCTGCGAAGAAAGCAGCGAAAAAGCCTGCTGCTGCCCCGGCGGCGCCTGCGGCCCAGACCACTCTGAACCCGCAAGCCGCCTGGCCGTTCCCGACGGCCAGCAAGCCCTGAGCAGGCAGCGCGATTCGCGCAAACTCAAAACCCGGCATCTCGCGATGCCGGGTTTTTTCATGGAGGGCGCCGCCGCGCGGCGTCAGTTCACCGATTGCCGGTACGCGCGTGCATAGGCCGCCGACTTGTCCTCCTCGGGCGGCAGGTAGATGGTGGTGCGGTCGATCTTGGCATCGAAGGCGGCCAGCTCCGCGCTGGCACTACGTATCACGGCGCGATCCAGGGGGTGGCAGCGCCGCTGGCTCAAACGGCTCAATTGGTCCGAATGTTCGACCACCTGGCGCACGGCCTCGGGATCTGTCATCAGGGCAAACGGGTTACTGACCGAGATGTCGGCTCTCATTCGCAGGCACTCCTTGAAGTCGTTCTGTGGTGACGTATCGCGCCGCCGGATACGGCCTTTATGGGGCCGGGCCGCCGGACGCGAAGGCCAATGTCGCAGACGGGCTCTCGGCTGAGGCGTCAGGGGGAGTCCTAACGGCCTGTAGGACTCGCGCTGATCGCCCGGCCGCTGGCGACCGGGTCAGCCCGCGTTGCACAATGAGCCATGCTGCACCCGCCACCCTTCATCGCCCCCACCCACCACGCCACGCCCCAGGCTGCCCTCGACCAGATCCGCCTGATCTACGGTCAGCAGGTCCAGCATCTGCGAGAAGCCGTCCAGCACTTCGCGTCAGGCCAGACCCTGCCGGGGCGCATGCGGGGCTGCTACCCCTACGTGCGTATCCAGGTCGACTCCACCGCGCGCAAGCAGGTTCCCGAGAACCTGGGCCTGTCCTACGGCTTCGTGGCCGACGCCGGCCGCTACGAGACCACCCTCACCCAGCCCGATCTCTTTGCCGACTACTACCTGGAGCAGTTGCGCCTGCTGCAGCAGAACCACGGCGTGGAGTTTGAGGTCGGCACCAGCACGCAGCCGATTCCCGTGCACTTCGGCTTCGCGCAGGACGACCATGTCGAGGGCGTGATGCCCCCTGACCGCCGCGCCCTGATGCGGGACCTGTTCGACCTGCCCGACCTCGAGGCCATGGACGACGGCATCGCCAACGGCACGCACCGCCTGCGCCCCGGCGATCCCCAACCCCTGTCGCTGTTCACGGCGCCCCGTGTGGACTACTCGCTGCAGCGCCTGCGCCATTACACGGGCACCGCGCCGGACTGGTTCCAGAACTTCGTGCTGTTCACGAACTACCAGTTCTACATCGACGAGTTCGTGCGCCTGGGTCACGAGGCCATGGCCGATCCGGCCAGCGGCTACGCCGCCTTCATCGAACCGGGCAACCTCATCACCCCACACGCGGGACAGGCGGGCACCGTGGCGGGTCCGGCCACGCCGGGCGTGGCGCCTGCGCGCCTGCCGCAGATGCCCGCCTACCACCTGGTGCGCCCTGACCGCACCGGCATCACCATGGTAAACATCGGCGTGGGCCCGGCCAATGCCAAGACCATCACCGACCACATCGCGGTGCTGCGCCCGCACGCCTGGATGATGCTGGGGCACTGCGCGGGCCTTAGAAACAGCCAGCAACTGGGCGACTACGTGCTGGCCCACGCCTACGTGCGCGAGGACCATGTGCTCGACGAGGACCTGCCGCCCTGGGTGCCAATCCCGGCGCTGGCCGAGATCCAGGTGGCCCTGGAAAAGGCGGTGGCCGACGTCACCCGCTGCGGGGGCGCCGACCTCAAGCGCATCATGCGCACCGGCACGGTGGCCAGCACCGACAACCGCAACTGGGAGCTGCTGCCTGGCAACCAGGCCCAGCGCCGTTTCAGCCAGAGCCGCGCCGTCGCCCTGGACATGGAGAGCGCCACCATCGCCGCCAACGGTTTCCGTTTCCGGGTGCCCTACGGCACCTTGCTGTGCGTGAGCGACAAACCGCTTCACGGCGAGATCAAGCTGCCTGGCATGGCCAACCACTTCTACCGCGAGCGGGTCGACCAGCACCTGCGCATCGGCATGCGCACCATCGAGATCCTGCGCGAGGGCGGCAGCAGCCGCCTGCATAGCCGCAAACTACGTAGCTTCGACGAAGTCGGGTTCAGATAGCCCCCCCAATGCGGCCTGCGGCCGCCTCCCCCCAGGGGGCGCCACCGGCGGAGCCGGTTCCGCGCTGGCCTCGAGATTCGGGGTAGGTGCGCCGTCTTGGCTGCGGTGAAGGAAGCTGTCGGACTTGGGGCTCAGGCCTTCGCCTTCACCGCCATCGTCTCGCCCAGGCGCACGGGGCGCGTCGCAGCCCAGTCGGGGTTGAAGGTCACCACGCCTTTCGGGAACAGCATCACCACGGTCGATCCGAGCAGGAAGCGACCCATTTCTTCCCCTTTGCGCAGCACGATGTCCTGGTCGTCGTAGCGCCACTCGCGCACCTCGCGCGTGCGCGGCGGGTTGACCACGCCATGCCACACCGTAGCCATGCTGCCCACGATGGTCGCCCCCACCAGCACGTTCACGAAGGGGCCGTCGGCCGTATCGAACACGCACACCACCCGCTCGTTGCGGGCGAACAGCCCCGGCACATGGCGTGCGGTCAGCGGGTTCACCGAGTACAGCTCGCCCGGCACGTAAACCATGCGGGTGAGGCGCCCGTCGCAGGGCATGTGGATACGGTGGTAGTCGCGCGGCGAGAGGTACAGCGTCGCGAAGTGCCCGTGGTCGAACTGACGCGCCAGCGCCGTGTCGCCCCCCACGAGGGCCGTCGTCGAATAGCTGTGGCCCTTGGCCTGGAAGATCTGGTCGTGCTCGATCAGCCCGAACTGGCTGATCGCCGCGTCCACCGGGCAGACGAAATCCGCATCGGCCAGGGGCCGTGTGCCCGGACGTAGCGCGCGGGTGAAGAACGCGTTGAAGGTGGGATAGGCCTCGGGACGCGGGTCGGCCGCCTCGGTCATGTCCACGCCATAGCGGGCGATGAAGCGGCGGATCGCCGCCTGCGTGAAAGCGCCGCCCTCCCACCCCGCGAAGGTGCCTGCCAGGCGCGTCAGCAGCTGCTTGGGCAGCAGGTGCTGCGTCTGGATGGACAGGGGGGGGAACACGTACTGCCGTTCGTTCAATAGATCGGCCGGAATTCTACGGGGGCAGGTCTGCGGCCGCCGGGTGGGCCACAATACCCGCCGCCATGGATGTAACCGACCCGCTGTTCTGCGCCCGCCACCTGACCAAGCACTATGGCGAGGCCACCGTGGTCGACGACCTGTCCTTCCACATCGCCCCGGGCGAATGCCTGGGCGTGATCGGCCCCAACGGCGCGGGCAAGACCACCACCGTACGCATGTGCCTGGGCCAGACCGCCCCCGACAGCGGCGAGGTCACGGCCCTGGGCCTGTCCATGCCCCGCGACGCCATGGCGATCAAGTCGCGCCTGGGCGTGGTGAGTCAGTTCGACACCCTGGACCCCGACTTCACCTGCGAGGAGAACCTGCTCGTGTACGGCCGCTACTTCGGCCTGCCCGCGCGCGAGGTGCGTGCGCGCATCCCGCGCTTGCTGGAGTTCGCCGCCCTCACGCACAAGGCGCGGGCCCGCCCCGGTGAACTCTCCGGCGGCATGCGTCGGCGCCTGAGCCTCGCGCGCGCCCTGGTCAACGACCCCGACCTGCTGCTGCTGGACGAACCCACCACCGGACTGGACCCGCAGGCCCGCCACCTGATGTGGGAGCGGCTGCAGCTGCTGCTGCAACAGGGCAAGTCCATCCTCCTGACCACGCACTTCATGGACGAGGCCGAGCGTCTGTGTCAGCGCCTGTTGGTCATGGACCATGGCCGCAAGATCGCCGAAGGCCGCCCGCGCGACCTGATCGCCAGCCACCTCGAGCCCGACGTGGTCGAGGCCTATGGCCAGGGCGCGCTGGCCCTGGCCGACTCGCCCCTGCGCGCGCTGGCCGCACGTATCGAGGTCAGCGGCGAGACCGTCTTCTTCTACACCCAGGACGCGCGACCGCTGCTGGAGGCCCTTTCCGGGCAAGCCGGCCTGCGCACGTTGCACCGCCCGGCCAACCTGGAGGACCTGTTCCTCAAACTCACTGGCCGTCAAATAAGAGAAGAGGGATGACCATGCAGACGAGCCTCTGGCACGCCCCCGACCTGTCCACCCGCTGGTGGCCGGTGTTCCTTCGCAACCTGCTGGTGTGGCGCAAGCTCGCCATCCCCAGCCTGCTGGCCAACATCGCCGAACCCCTGATCTGGCTGATCGCCTTCGGCTACGGCCTGGGCGCCCTGGTCGGCCAGGTGCAGCTGGGGGACACGCAGGTGCCCTACCTCGTGTTCCTCGCCAGCGGCTCGATCTGCATGAGCGCCATGAACGCCGCGTCCTTCGAGGCGCTGTACTCCGCCTTCTCGCGCATGCACGTGCAAAAGACCTGGAGCGGCATCCTGAACGCGCCTGTCTCCCTGGACAACGTGGTCGTTGCCGAGATGCTGTGGGCCGCCTACAAGGCCGTCTTCACCGTCACGGCCATCCTGGTGGTCATGGTGGCCCTGGGCATCAGCGCCAGCCCCAAGCTGCTGGTGGCCTGGGGCGTGCTCGCCTTCGCGGGCATGACCTTCGCCAGCCTGGCCCTGATCTTCAACGCGCTGGCCCAGGGCTACGACTTCTTCAACTACTACTTCACCCTGTTCCTCACCCCGATGATGTTCCTCTCGGGCGTGTTCTTCCCGCGCGAGCAGCTGCCGTCCTTCCTGCGTGCCGTCTCCGAATGCCTGCCCCTGACCCACGTGGTCGAACTGGTGCGGCCCCTGTTCATGGACCGCTGGCCCGAGGCGCCGCTGCAGCATCTGGCGGTGCTGGCCGTGTACGCGGTGGCCGCCTTCTGGCTGGCCCTGGGCCTCACGCGCCGGCGCTTCAGGGCCTGAGAGACCTCAGGCGGGTCCGTGCCGCGAAGGAAGACAATCGTGGCATGGCCGACGCCCCGCATCCCTACGACACCCTCACCCCTGACGCTGTGCTGGACGCCCTCGCGTCCGTCGGCCTGTGGGGCGATGGGCGCCTCACGGCCCTGAGCTCTTACGAGAACCGCGTCTACCAGATCCCGCTGGACGAGTCCGTACAGGGCCATGCGCAGGTGGTGGCCAAGTTCTACCGCCCGGGCCGCTGGAGCGATGACGCCATCCTCGAAGAACACGACTTCGCCCTCGAGCTCGCCGCCGCTGAAGTGCCGGCCGTGCCACCCTTGGTCATCGACGGCCGCACCCTGCATCACCACGGCGGCTTCGCCTTCAGCGTCAGTCCGCGCCGCGGCGGGCGGGCGCCCGAACTGGACGACGAGGCGGTGCTGGAATGGATCGGCCGCTTCCTCGCCCGCATCCACGCGGTCGGCCAGGCACGGCCCTTCACGCACCGACCCGCACTGGACCTGGCCAGCTTCGCCCTCGAGCCGCGCGACTGGCTACTGTCGAATGAGGCGATTCCCCTGGACGTCGCCTCGCGCTGGGAGCGACTGTGCAATGAGGTCATCGCCGCGATCGACGCGCGCCTGTCGGCCTTCGAGCCGCAACGCCTGCGCCTGCACGGCGACTGCCACCCCGGCAACATCCTGTGGACACCGGACCAGGGCCCGCATTTCGTAGACCTGGACGATGCGCGCATGGGCCCTGCGGTGCAGGACCTGTGGATGCTGCTCTCGGGGGAGCGCGCGCAGCGCCAGCGTCAACTGGGCGCACTGGTCGACGGCTACGAGCAGTTCCGCGAATTCGATCGCCGTGAGCTTGCCCTCATCGAGCCCCTGCGCACCCTGCGCCTGATCCACTACAGCGCGTGGCTGGCTCGGCGTTGGGACGACCCGGCCTTTCCAATCGCCTTCCCCTGGTTCGGCAGCAGCGACTACTGGAAGGACCAGATCCTCATGCTCGAGGAACAGCTCGAGGCGATGGACGAGCCGCCCCTGGTGGTGTGACGCTCACACCAGCAGCGCGTTCACCCGCTTCACATAGGCCGCCGGATCCTCGGGCATCCCCCCCTCGGCCAGCAGCGCCTGGTCGAACAGGATGTGCGCCAGGTCATGGAAATGCACCGAGCCGTCCAGCTTCTTCACCAGCGCGTGCTCCGGGTTGACCTCCAGCACCGGCTTGGTCTCGGGCGCGGCCTGGCCGGCCTGTTTGAGCATGCGCGCGAGCTGAAGGCTCATCCCGCCGTCGCTCACTACCAGGCAGGCGGGTGAGTCCACCAGGCGCGTCGTCGCGCGCACGTCCTGGGCACGGTCCTTCAGCGCGTCCTTCAGGCGGGCGAGCACCGGCTTGAAGGCCTCGGCCGCTTCTTCCGCGGCCTTCTTCTCGGCCTCGTCCTGCAGCTTGCCCAGGTCGAAGGCGCCCTTGGCCACCGACTGCATCGGCGTGCCGTCGAACTCGTGCAGGAAGCTCAGCGCCCACTCGTCCACGCGGTCCGCCATCAGCAGGACCTCGATGCCCTTCTTGCGGAACACCTCCAGCTGCGGGCTGTTCTTCGCGGCGGCCAGCGTTTCGGCGGTGATGTAGTAGATCGCCTCCTGGCCTTCCTTCATGCGGGCCTTGTAGTCGACCAGGGACACGCTGGTCGTGTCGTGCGTGGTGGAGGCGAATCGCAGCAGCCTGGACAAGCGCTCGCGGTTGGCATGGTCCTCGCCCAGGCCTTCCTTGAGTACCGCACCGAACTCGGCGTAGAACTTCGCGTACCGGCCCTTGTCCTCTTCGGGGGCGGACTCGTCCTTCTCCAGCTTGGCCATGTCTTCCAGCATGGACAGCACGCGCTTGGTGCTGCCCTCGCGGATGGCGCGTACGTCGCGGCTTTCCTGCAACAGCTCGCGGCTCACGTTCAGGGGCAGGTCGGACGAATCGATCACGCCCTTGACGAAGCGCAGGTACACCGGCATCAGCGCCTCGGCGTCGTCCATGATGAACACGCGCTTCACGTACAGCTTCACGCCCGCCTTCTTGTCGCGGTTCCAGAGGTCAAAGGGCGCGCGTGCCGGGATGTACAGCAGCTGCACGTACTCGGTGCTGCCCTCCACCCGGTTGTGGGCCCAGGCCAGCGGCGCCTCGTGGTCGTGGCTGATCTGCTTGTAGAACTCCTGGTACTGCTCGGTGCTGATGTCCTTCTTGGGTCGGCTCCACAGGGCGCTGGCCTGGTTGACGGTCTCCCACTCGTCGGTCAGCACCATCTCGCCGGGCTGGTCGTCCTTGCCTTCCTTCCACTCCTCCTTGCGCATGCGGATCGGCAGCGCGATGTGGTCGGAATACTTGGCGATGACGGACTTGAGCTTCCAGGTATTGAGGTATTCGTCGGCGTCGTCACGCAGGTGCAGGATCACGCAGGTGCCGCGCTCGGCCCGGGTGATGGCCTCCACCTCGAAGTCGCCGCTGCCGCCGCTGGCCCAGCGCACGCCCTGGTCGTGGGGCAGGCCCGCGCGGCGCGACTCCACGGTGATGCGGTCGGCCACGATGAAGCCCGAGTAGAAGCCCACGCCGAACTGGCCGATCAGCTGGCCCTGCTCGGTGGCGTTGGCTTTCTGCTCGCCCGAGAGGCGGCTCATGAAATCGCGCGTACCGCTCTTGGCGATGGTGCCCAGGTTGTCCACCGCTTCCTGCAGGGACAGGCCGATGCCGTTGTCGGTGATGGTCAGGGTGCGCGCGGCCTTGTCGAAGGCCACCGTCACTTCCAGCGTGGGCTGGTCTTCGTAGAGGGCGCTGTTGTCCAAGGCCTCGAAGCGCAGCTTGTCGCAGGCGTCAGAGGCATTGGAGACGAGCTCGCGCAGGAAGATTTCCTTGTTCGAGTAGAGCGAGTGGGTGACCAGGTGCAGCAGTTGCGCGACCTCGGCCTGGAAGGACAGGGTTTGCTTGGCGGACATGTCTTCGTTAGGTCTCGGACGGAGGGAACCACAAAACATGGGGGCGCACAGCGCGCTTTCAAGCGCGAGCCGCCGCTCAGGGGGCCGTCAGACAGTAAAACGCTTACGATTTTTATACTTCTTTGGACCCAATTCTGTGCCAGCATTGGGCCGCGTTGCGGTTCATCCCACTCGTCCCGCCCCCTCGGAGTCCACCGTGAAGAACCGACTTGCCCTCGTCCTGGCTGCCTGCACCCTGTGCGTGGGCGCGTACGCCCAGACCGCCCACTCCACCAAGTCCGCCCTGATCCAGGCCACGGTGCTCGACACCTGCAGGTTCGAGCAATCCGGCACCGCCATCACCCTCGGTCTGGGCGTCCTGGACCCCTCGGCCACCACAAGCACCACCCAGAGCCAGGCCGTGAAATTCTCATGCACCAACGGCTACACCGTATCGGTCGGCCTGGCCGGAGAACCCACGCAGACCGATTACCCACGCAACCTCACCCACGCGTCCGACCGCGCCCAGACCGTGCCCTACGTCCTCTCCATCACCACCCCCGGCAGCTTCACCGGCAAGGGCTTCGGCCCCGGGAACGAACTCTCGCTGAGCCTGCGGGCGCAGGTCATCGGAGGCAACTACGCCAATGCGCGGGGCGGCGCCTACGAAGACACCGTGGTCGTCGAACTGCGGCCATGAGCGCAGACGGGCTGCAGGCGGGTTCCAACCCGCGCGGGATCCACCTGCTCGCCGGTATCGGACTGCTGCTCGCGGCCGGCCTGAGCTCGCCAGCATGGGGTCGGGGCAACGACTGCGCCTTCCGCACCGGCACATCGCCGATCCTGGCCTTCGGCGTCCTCGACCCCAGTGCTGCGCGGGCCGTCCAGCAGCGCGCCACCGCCGTACGCAGCGAAGACCTCGAAGCCGGGGACTGCGCGCCCGGCGTACAGATGCGCATACAGGTCGACGGCGGCCTGCACGACGCTGGCGGCCGGCTACGCATGCGTCACGCGATCCGTCCCGACGCCTTCCTGCCCTACGCGGTGCAGGTCGATCCCGTCATGCGGCAGGGTCCGGGTAACCAGCACTACGTCGGCTTCGCGCTAGCAGGGCGCCTGGAGGCCGCGGACATCGCTGTCGCGCGCGGCGGCACTTACCACGACACCTTGCGCATCAGCGTGTTCCCCTGATCTCCTGCCGCCGCGATGCCCTCGGTACCGACTGTCCTGCGCGTGCTTGCGCGCCTGGGTGCTGCCCGTCTGAACGTGCTGGCCGCGGTCTCGATGCTGACTGCCAGCCTGGTCCATGCAGGCCCCTTCGTCGTCCACCCCACCCGCTTGGACCTGGGGGCCACCCGGCCCAGCGGGGCGCTGGTCGTGCGCAACGAGGGCGCATCGCCCCTGGCCTTCCAGATCACGGGCATGCACTGGACCCAGGACGATGAGGGCCAGGAACACTACGCCGGCACCGACGACCTGATCTACTTTCCCCGCCTGCTCACGCTACCGCCGGGCCAGAGCGCCGTCATCCGGGTCGGCCTGCGCCACCCGGCAGGCGCTGTCGAGAAGGCCTACCGGCTCTTCATCGAGCAACTCGCCACGTCCGGCCCCTCAGAGGACACGTCGTCCGCACGCGTGCGCGTGCTGGTACGCCTGGGTGCGCCGGTGTTCGTAGCACCCCTCGCGCCCCGGCAGCAGCTCACGCTGTCCACCTTCGAGGTCGCGCAGCACCAGGTGCGCTGGACACTGCACAACGAAGGCTCCCGCCACGAGGTGTTCCAGTCCATCGCCCTGCGCGGGCTGGACACGGCAGGCGCCGAGGTCTTCAGGCAGGAGTTCACCGGCCGCTACTTCCTGGCCGCAGCAACCCGCCAGTTCCGTGCCAACATCCCGGCGCTGGCCTGTCCGTACGTCTACCAGCTGGAGCTCGAGGTCAAGACTGATCGCGGCCATATGACGCGTCAACTCGAGGCTGGCGCTTGCGCGTGTGCGCCGCCGGTCACGCCGGCCGACGCGCGAAGGTGAGCCCTGCGCGCAAGCGGTGGCTGGGCACGGGACGCCGCGCCCTGGTCTGGGTCGCCACATGGCAGGCCCTTTCCGCGCTCGGGGAAGGCGCAGGACCACAGCCGCCTGGCGCCGCCGCTTTCGAGCCCGCGGTCATCGCGATCACCGTGAACGGCACCGCACGCGGAGACTTCTTCGTCCACCGCACGCAGGCCGGGCAGATCGCGCTGCGCCGTCAGGACCTGGCTGCGGCCGGTCTGTCGCTGGCGCCGACCACCGCCGCCGTGATCGACGGCATCGAACACGTGGCGCTCGATGGCATCGCAGGCGTGGACCTGCGGATGGACGCACCCGGCCAGACCCTCACCATCACGGCCGAACCGCAGCTGCTGTCGCGGCATGTGGCCGTCGCACCCCAGCCCCCGCCGCGCGCGCGCCGCGTGGCCGGCGAAGGCGTCTTCCTGAACTGGGCGATCGAGCAGGCTCTGGGCGACAGCCTGTCGCCCGCGCGGACCGCGCTGGCCCTCGAGGCGGGCGCGCACCTGGGCCCGTCCCTGCTGCTGCATCGCAGCCAGAGCGTCACCGACGCCCAGGGCCAACGCCGCCTGGCGCGCCTGGCCACTACCTGGAACCTCGACCAGCCCGATCGGCTGCTGCGCTGGACCGCCGGCGATCTGGCCACGGGCTCCGACGACCTGGACCAGGGCGTGCTGCTGGGAGGTCTCTCGGTCGCCACACTGGCCCGCCTGGACCCTTACCGCGTCCGCTACCCGCTCGGCGTGATCCAGGGGCAGGCGTTCCTGCCCAGTGAGGTGGAGGTCTACGTGGACGGCCAGCGCGTGCGCACCGAGCGCGTGCCGGCGGGCGTCTTCGAGATCCGCGACCTGGCCACGCCCTTGGGCGCCCGCCCGGTGCAGGTGCTGGTGCGCGACCCCTACGGGCGGGTACAGCGCTTCGACGAATCGATCTACGCCACCCCGCGCCTGCTGGCGCGGGGCCTGCACGACTTCCAGTACGCCCTGGGCGGCCTGCGGCAGGACACCGGTGCCGGCAGCCCGGGCTACGGGCCCACGGCACTGAGCGCGCGGCATGCCTGGGGAGCCAACGCGGGGCTCACGCTGGGCCTGCGCGCCCAGGCACGCGAGGGCCTGGTGTCAGCCGGCAGCTCGATGGTCCTGCAGGTGGCCGGCAAGGGGCTGCTCTCCGCCCACGTGGCCTCAAGCCGCGCGTCGGGCCTGCGCGGTCATGCCGTCCTCGTGCGCCACGACTACCAGTCCGCGCGCTGGGGCGTCGGCCTGGGCGTGCGGGCCGACAGCCCCAGCTACGCCGCGCTGGGGCAGACGCAGGTGCTGGGCGGCCTGCGCCGTGAGGTGCAGGCCCATGCCAGCCGCGCCCTCGGCGAGGGCAGCTTCATGTGGGTCAGCCACAGCCAGCGGGACCTGCACCCGGCGGCGCGTATCAGCGCTCCCTCCGGCTGGCAGGTCGCACAGGACCTGCCGCGCCGCACGACGGCCATCGGCTACGCCGCGCTGATACGACCCTGGGGCGCCAGCCTGCGCCTGGCGGCCAGCCGGTCCACGCAAGCCGCAACCACCTGGCACGAATGGAGCGCCAGCCTCGTGTTCCTGCTCGATCGCGGCGGCCTTGCGTCACTGCAGACGCGCCACGGTCCGGATGGACCGGTCCAGTCGCTGCAATGGAGCCGGCCGGTGCCTTTCGAGGGCGGCTGGGGTCACGACCTGAGCGCCTCGCGGCAAGCGGACGGCTTGGGCGAGTCCGTCCAGTGGCGGATGGCCAGCCAGCTGGAAGCAGACACCGCGCGCCTGCGTGCCGACTGGAGCGGCGGCAGCGGACCGTCCTCGGGCACCCTGCGCCTGTCGGCGGCTGGTGCCCTGTCCTACCTTGGTGGGCAGTGGCACATCAGCCGCCCCATCGACGACAGCTTCGCCCTCGTGCAGGTCGACGGCCTGGCTGGTGTGCCGGTGAAGGTCAACGGCCTGCCGGCAGGCGTCACCGACGCGCGCGGCCAGCGGCTGGTCACGCGCGTCGGCGCGCACCACGAAACCCTCTTCGAGATCGACCCCGACGCGATCCCCATCGACCGCCGGATAGCGCAGCTGCAGCAGCTCGCGGTGCTGCCCGAGCGCGGCGCCGCGGTGATCCGCTTCGAAGCCCGGGCCCTGCGCGCGGTCACGGCGCAGGTGGTCGCGCCCTCAGGGAAAGGGTACCTGCCGCTACCGCTGACTGGCATCCGAATCGGCTCGGGCGCGCAGGCCATGGAGGCGATGACGGGACTGCGGGGCGAGGTGTACCTCGAGGACCTTGCACCCGGCTCGCACGAGGGCCAGGCGCGGGGCCACGCGGGCCCGTGCCATTTCCATTTGCAGGTCCCAGACACCCGCGAAGTGGTGACCGACCTGGGCGCGCTGGTGTGCACGCCCGCCGCGCAACCTCAAAACCGCTCGGACGGCCCGAGGTAACGCCACTGCCCCTGCGGCAGCTGCCCCAGCAGCACGCGGCCGATGCGCACGCGCTTGAGGCCCACGACCTTCAGGCCCACCAGTTCGCACATGCGTCGGATCTGACGCTTCTTGCCTTCGGTCAACACGAAGCGCAGCTGCTCGGGGTTCTGCCAGTCCACGCGCGCGGGCTTGAGCGCCTGCCCGTCCAGGCTCAGCCCGTGGCGCAGGCGCGCCAGCGACGTCGCAGGAAAGGCGCGCTGCACGTCGCAGGTCACCTCGCCATAGGCCACGCGCACCAGGTATTCCTTCTCGACGCCCGAGTCTTCACCAATCAGCTGGCGGGCCACGCGTCCGTCCTGCGTCAGCACCAGCAGACCGGTGGAGTCGATGTCCAGCCGCCCGGCCGGCGCCAGCCCGCGCAGCTGCGACGGCGCGAAGCGCAGACGCGAAGCGTCGCCACGCCAGTGCGTGCGCCCCTGCACCAGCACCACGGCAGGCTCGTGGCCGTCCTCGGCCTGGCCGCTCACGTAGCCCACCGGCTTGTGCAGCAGCACCGTCACCTGCTGCGCCTGCTGCCCGCGCGCAGCGGGGTCGATGTCGATACGCGCCTGCGGCCCGACCTGCAGGCCCACCGCCGCCACGGCGCCGTCGACCCGCACCCAGCCGCGGGAGATCCACTCGTCCGCCTCGCGCCGCGAGCACAGACCGAGTTCGGCCATGCGCTTGTTCAAGCGGACGGTCGAAGGCGCAGCGGATTCATTCATGGCGAGCGGGATTATCGTTTTCCCGAGGTCGGGGCGTTTTGACAGCCTAAAAAACAGGCCGTCCCTAGCATCGGCCTCCCTCACACACCCAGGAGCGCTTTCATGGAAACAACCAGAAGCAGCACCCACCGGGGCGGCGTAACGGGCCAGCCACCGCAGGCCGCGTCACCCCGTCCTGATCCCTCCTGTGCAGTGCCGCACGCCCACGAGCCCGGGCCCGCCCAGAATCCGGCGGCCACCCGGGAGCGCACACTGCCCCACGGGTCCAACGAGCCGCCCGGCGCGGCCTACGACATCGAAAGAGTCGCAAAGAACGCCGTCTCCAGCGCGGTGGCCCTGGGCAGTTGCTTCGGCACCATGTCAGCCCTGAACAATGCGGTGCGCGCCACACCGGGCATGCCCACCGCGCTGAAGGTCCTCACCGGGCTGCTGCCGTCGGCCGGTGTCTTCCCCACCCCCTGGGTGGAAGACCGCATGCGCGATGCGCTGGGGACCACCGCCACCTACCCGCTCAAGCCCTCGCTGGCACACGACGCGGTCGCCGGAGCGGCCCTGTTCGTGTTCAACGCGACCTGCGCCCGCAGCAAGTTCATCCCGAAGCCCCCGGCCAACTCGTGGGCGGGCGCTGCGGCCACCATGCTGCAGGTCACGGCGGCCTCCCTGTTCGCAGGGAGCGCCACGGAGCTCAGCAGCCAGTGGATGAACCATCGGGATCGGCAGGCGGACACACCGCCCGAGCCGCCACCGCACATCGACAACCCCCGCAAGGCCACCGGCCGGGTGAAAAGCCAGGCGGCTGCGGCCGCACTTCAAACCGGCCTGGCACTCACGGGCAAGACGCTCCCGCCCGGGCTGTCCCTCCTGCCGATGACGCTCGTCACGGGGGGCTGGTGTTTCCGCAGGGTCCTGATCCCGCCGGAGACCTCCACTCCCGGGGGATCACAGCCTCCTGAAACCGAGAGTCCGCACGATCGTGCAGACGCAGCGCCGGCGTTGCCATTCCCGGTGTACGAAATCCCCGTTGCCTGACAGACGGGGCGCAATCTTGACGCCTCACGGCACGCCTGCCGATGAAGCGGGCACACCTCCCCGTCCGCCCCTGGACGGGGAGCAGGCCACGCGCTGGCAGCGGCAGCTGCGAAACACCTGCCAGCACCTGGGCATCGAGGCACGAGACACCGACCGCGTCATCGAGGATCAAGCCGTCCAGGTCGGCGGCATCGGCCTTGCCCTGCACCTGAACCCCAGCGCGCAACTGGGCGAGTTCTACGCCGACTGCGGCCGCCCCGAGCCGTGGCAGGAGGCCGAGATCTGCCAACAGCTGATGCAGGAGGCGCTGTCCTGCGACATGCCGGGGATCATCCTGGCCCTGCATCCGCAGTCGCATCACCTCGTGGCCAAGGGCTGCCTGCCCCTCGCCGCAGCGGACGACGAAGGCTGGCTGTGCACCACCCTGCTCCTGGCCACCGTCGCACGCGCCCGGGAGGTACGGCAAAGGTTCACCCTGCAGCCGGACGGGCATAGCTGATGCCGCTAGGGCCTGGGGGGCTGGTGCCATACCATATGCTGTCATTTTTCAGGAGACACGCATGCGTTCGTTCAAGAAATTCCTCCCGCTGGCCGTCATGGCAGCCCTGGGCGCTACGGCGGTGACCGCCCAGACCAGCGACTTCCCGGCCAAGGACAAGACGATCACCATCGTCGTGCCCTTCACCGCCGGCGGCCCCACTGACCGCGTCGCGCGCGACCTGGCTGAAGCCCTGCGCAAACCCCTGGGCGGCGCCACCATCGTGATCGACAACGCGGCGGGTGCCGGCGGCTCCATCGGCGCCAACAAGGTCGCCAAGGCCAACCCCGACGGCTACACCCTGCTGCTGCATCACATCGGCATGGCCACCATGCCCACCCTGGTGCGCAACATCCCCTTCAAGGTCGAGAGCGACTTTGAATACCTGGGCATGGTCAACGACGTGCCCATGACCCTGATCGCCCGCCCCACGATGCCGGCCAACAACTACAAGGATCTGGTGGGCTGGATCAACCAGAACAAGGGCAAGATCAACCTGGGCAACGCCGGTGTCGGTTCGGCCTCGCACCTGTGCGGTCTGCTGTTTCAGTCTGCCGTGCAGGTGGACATGACGTCCGTCCCGTACAAGGGCACGGCACCGGCCCTGGCCGACCTGATCGGTGGCCAGATCGACCTGCTGTGCGACCAGACCACCAACACCACACCGCAGATTGAGGGCAAGAAGGTCAAGGCCTACGCCGTCACCACCACCAAGCGCCTCACGCCCCCGGCACTGAAGGACCTGCCCACGCTGGACGAGTCCGGCCTGAAGAACTTCCAGGTCACCATCTTCCACGGCCTGTACGCGCCCAAGGGCACGTCGGCCGACGTCCAGAAGAAGCTGAACGAAGCCCTGAAAGTCGCCCTGAAGGACCCGGACTTCGTCAAGAAGCAGGAAAGCCTGGGCGCCGTGGTCGTGACCGACCGCCGCACCGAGCCGGCCGAACACAAGAAGTTCGTCGCCGCCGAGATCGCCAAGTGGAGCCCTGTGATCAAGGCCGCTGGCGTCTACGCCGACTGATCGCGTCACCCCGTGACCCCAAGGCCGCCCCCGGGCGGCCTTTTTCTTCGGGCGTGGCGCACCCAGGGCGGGCGTCGACCTGCCGTTACCCCTCATAGGCAGCCGGCCCAGGCGCTGGCAGCATGGTTCGGTTCCAGCCTGTTCAAGGAGTACCGCATGTCCGAAGCCTTCCAGCCCCGCCGCCGCCACGTCCTGACCGCCCTTGGCGCCAGCCTCGCCAGCCCGCTGGTCTACGCCCAGGGTGCATGGCCCAACCGGCCGGTGCGCATCGTGGTCCCCTTCCCGCCGGGTGGCACCACCGACATCCTGGCGCGCGCGCTGGCCCCGGAGCTCGCGCGCGCCTTCAGTCAGTCTTTCGTGGTGGAAAACCGCGCGGGCGCCGGCGGCAACATCGGCGCCGAGGTCGTCGCCAAATCACCCAACGACGGCTACACGCTCCTGATGGGAACCGTGGGCACGCATGGCATCAACCGCGCCCTGTACGACAAGCTTCCCTACGACCCGATCAAGGACTTCGTGCCCGTGTCCATGATGGCGGGCGTGCCCAACGTGATGGTGGTCAACGCCGACAAGGCGCGCGCCCTGAACATCAACAACGTGCGCGACTTCATCCGCCATGCCAAGGCCAACCCGGGCCGCATGAACATGGCCTCCAGCGGCAATGGCACCTCCATCCACCTGGCCGGCGAGTTGTTCAAGAGCATGACCGGGACCTTTATGGTGCACTTCCCCTACCGCGGCTCGGGCCCCGCGCTGCTGGACATGCTCTCGGGCAACATGGACGTGATGTTCGACAACCTGCCCTCGTCCATGCCGCATATCCGCTCGGGCAAGCTCAAGGCGCTGGCGGTGACCAGCCTGGAGCGCTCGGTGGCCCTGCCCGACGTGCCCACGGTGGAAGAGGCCGCCGGCCTCAAGGGCTTCGACGCGAGCTCCTGGTTCGGGCTGCTGGCCCCGGCCGGCACGCCAGCCGACATCGTGAACCGCCTGCAACAGGAGACGGCCAAGGCCCTGGCCACGCCCGCCATGAGGGAAAAGCTCGCGGCCCAGGGCGCGATCGCCAGCGGCAACACGCCCACAGAGTTCGTGCGCTTCATCGACGCCGAACACCGTAAGTGGGCGCAGGTGGTCAAGGTCTCCGGCGCGAAAGTGGACTGAGGGGAGTTCCTATACGCCCCAGACGATGTCGGCGCCCGCCTTCTCGCAGCGGCGCAGCATCTCGATGAAGGGCGTGGCCCGATGGCGCAGGGTGATCGCCTCTTGCACCTGCAGCTCGTGGCCCTGACGGCGGGCCTCCTCGGCTTCGGCCTGGCGCTGCGCCTCGTCTTCGGCGATGGCACTTTCCAGGGCGGTGGCGGCCGCAGCCATCTCGTGGACCTGGACGATGCCCTGGAGCCCAGGCTCCTTGCCGATGATCTGAAGCATGCGCCGGCCATTGGGCTCGAGCATGATCAGGTCGCCGGCGGCCTTGGACTTGAACTTGTAAAGCATGGCGGTGTGTGGAGGTGGTCGCGGCAGAAGGGGTAGTCCGATTGTGCGCCACGAAGTCGCCCTTGCGCCACATCCCCTGTGGGCCGGGCCGCGACGATCTGGTGCAGCGCCAGCCAGCCCCGTTCGAAGGCCATGGCGCAACCGGCCAGATACAGGCGATAGGCCCGCAGCACGCGGGCCGCGCCATCCCCGTCCACGCACGCCTGCAAGGCCCTGCGCGCCTCGCCCAGCCGCGACTCCAGCCCGTCGGACCAGGCCCACAGCGTGCGCGCGTAGTGCGGTCGCAGGTTCTCCACGTCCACCATCTCCAGGCCCGACCCCGCCAGATGCCGCAGTACCGCGTGCATCGGCAGCAGCTCGCCGCCCGGAAAGATGTAACGGTCGATGAACGCGCTCAGCCCCGGGTCGATGTGCCCCGGCGGCGTGCGGGTGGCGGTGATGCCGTGGTTCATCACCAGGCCACCCGGGCGCAGCAGGCGCATGATCTTGGCGAAGTAGCCGTCCATGCGCGCCTGACCCACATGCTCGAACATGCCGACCGAGGCGATCTTGTCGTAGGGCCGTGACTCGTCCAGGTCGCGGTAGTCCATGAGGTCGATGCGCACGCGCCCGGCCAGGCCCTGCGCCTCAATCAGGCGCATGACATGCGCGTGCTGGTTGCGCGAGAGCGTGATGCCGTGGGCCTGCACACCATGGTGCTGCGCCGCCCACAGCAGTAGCCCGCCCCAACCCGCGCCGATGTCCAGCAGGCGCTCGCCGGGACGCAGCATCAGCTTGCGGCAGATCAGTTCGAGCTTGGCCTCCTGCGCCTGGGCCAGCGTAGTGGCCTGGCCGCCGCTGAAATAGGCGCAGGAGTACACGCGCCGAGGGTCCAGCCACAGCGCGTAGAACGCGTCGCCCACGTCGTAGTGGAAGCGGACCTGCTGCGCGTCGCGCTGGCGGGTATGTGCAGCGAACGAGCGCAGGTACGCGAGCAGGCTGCTCCATCCGCGCGGCGCGTCGTGCGGCACCCGCTCCCCGGGCGCGGCGGGCACCGCGGGCAGCAGGCCGGCCACGGCCTGCATCACTGGCCGCATCGCGCCTTCAAGCGCCGCGCGGCCCTCGACGATGTCGCTGGCCAGCGCACCGATGCGCCCGGCGGCCAGTGCCGCCAGCGACGACCAGTGCGAGAGCACCAGCGTCACCTCCGGGTCGCGGGCGCCCAGGCGGGTGCCCCCCGGCAGGCTCAGGGCCACCCGCACCGGTAGCGTCTCCACGCGCGGCGCGATGCTGCGCACCAGGGATTTCATGCGCGCATTGTTCGCGGTGTTCTTGCACGCCCGCTTGCCGGCCCGGTCTGAGATCGAGTAGGACAAGGGCGTGGGCCCGGGCGCCCGGGCCGTTCACGTGTCAACGCGGCAGCAAGCGGCTGCCCATAATCCACCGATGCCTGCCTATTCCTTCGAGGCCCTGGACAGCCAGGGCGGAACCCGCAAGGGCATCGTAGAAGCGGACACCGCCCGGGCCGCACGCGGCATGCTGCGCACGCAGTCGCTGGTGCCGCTGCAGGTGCGGCCGGTCGCCAGCGGCGCGGCGGGCTCGCGCGCAGGCGCCTGGGCCTGGGGGGCGCGTCCCGTGTTCTCCGCCACCGGGCTGGCGGTCTGGACTCGCCAGCTCGCCGGACTGGTGGGCGCGGGACTGCCGCTGGAGCGCGCCCTCACCGCGCTGGCCGACGAAGCCGGCGACGAACGCGAACGCGCGCTGGTCGCCACCTTGCGGGCCGAGGTAAATGCAGGATCACCCTTCGCCAAGGCGCTGGCCCAGTACCCGCGCGAATTCTCCGAGGTCTACATGGCGGTGGTGGCCGCCGGCGAGCACAGCGGCCAGCTGGGCGTGGTGCTCGAGCGCCTGGCCGAAGACCTCGAGGCCGGCCAGGCCCTCAAGGCCCGCCTGGTCGGCGCAGCGCTGTACCCGGCCATCGTCACCGTCGTCGCCATCGCCATCGTGCTGTTTCTGGTCACCTATGTCGTGCCGCAGGTCGCGGCCGTCTTCGCCGGCAGCCAGCGCGCCCTGCCCTTCCTTACGTCAGCCATGCTGGCCCTGAGTGCCGCAGTGCGTGAAGGCGGGCTGTGGATGCTGGCGGGCCTGGCCGCCGGGGTGGCTAGCCTGCGCCTGGCCCTGCGCAACCCCGGCTTTCGCGAACACTTCGACGCGGCCTGGCTGCGCCTGCCGCTGGTGGGACGGCTGGCGCGCGGCTACAACGCGGCGCGCTTTGCCAGCACCCTGGCCATGCTGGCCGCAGGGGGCGTTCCCATCCTGAAGGCCCTGCAGGCGGCGGGCGAGACCCTGAGCAACCGCTCCATGCGCGCTGACGGCATGGACGTGCTGGTGCTGGTGCGCGAAGGCGCGCCCCTGGCTTCGGCGCTGGCCCAGAAGACGCGCTTTCCGGGGCTGCTGGCCATGTTCGCCCGCCTGGGCGAGCAGACCGGGCAGCTGCCCACGATGCTCGACCGCGCGGCCCACCAGCTCTCGGCCGAGGTACAGCGCCGCGCCCTCACCCTGGCCACCATCCTGGAGCCGCTGCTGATCGTCACCATGGGGCTGGTGGTCATGCTCATCGTGCTTGCGGTACTCTTGCCCATCATCCAACTGAACCAATGGGTCAGGTAAGTTAAGGTAGCGCGATGGGCGTCTCACTCGAAAACAAACTGGTCGTCGCGATCTCTTCGCGCGCGCTGTTCAACTTCGAGGAAGAGAACCGCATCTTCGAGAGCGGCGACCCTGGCGCGTACATGGCGCTGCAGCTGCAGCGCCTGGACCTGCCCGCGCGGCCGGGTATCGCCTTCTCGCTGATCAAGAAGCTGCTGGCCTTCAATGAACCCGGGCAGCAGCGGGTGGAGGTGGTCATCCTCTCGCGCAACGACCCGGTCTCGGGCATGCGCATCTTCCGCTCGGGCCATGCCAACGAAATCAAGCTGCAGCGCGGCGTGTTTACCCAGGGGCGTCCGCCCTTCCGTTATCTCAAGCCGCTGGGCGCGCACCTGTTCCTCTCGGCCAATGCCGAGGACGTGCGCGAGGCGCTCAATGCGGGCTTTCCGGCGGCGCGCGTGCTGACCGAGTCGGTTCTGGCGGGCAACAACTACCCCCAGGAGGTGCGCATCGCCTTCGACGGCGACGCGGTGCTGTTCTCCGACGAAGCCGAGCGCGTGTTCCAGGCGCAGGGCCTGGACGCCTTCCAGCAGCACGAACTGAGCAAGGCCACGCACCCGCTGCCCGAGGGACCATTCAAGCCCCTGCTGGCGGCCCTGCACCGGCTGCAGCAGGCCGGCGGGCCTGGCATGCGCATACGCACCGCGCTGGTGACAGCGCGCAGCGCTCCCGCGCACGAACGCGCGATCCGCACGCTCATGGACTGGAACATCCAGGTCGATGAGGCCATGTTCCTGGGCGGCCTGCCCAAGGGCGAGTTCCTGCGCGAGTTCGAGCCCGACTTCTTCTTCGACGACCAGACCGGCCACGTGAACCACGCCGCGCGGCATGTGCCCGCGGGCCACGTGGCGGGGGGCATCACCAACGCTGGGAACTGAAGGCCCGCCGCGCGAGCCGGGCCCGCCCTTCGCACACGGCGCTCAGCTCGCCGCGCGCGCCTCACGCCGCGCGATCCACACCGTCGAGGCGCAGATCACCAGGCCGCCCACCACCGTCCAGCCGCTGAGGGTGTCGCCGAAGGCCAGCCAGCCCAGCGCGGCAGCCCACACCAGTTCCAGGAACTTGACCGACTGTGTGGCCGAGATGTCCACCGCCACGTACGAGCGCGTCAGGCAGTAGTGCCCGCCCGAGCCCAGGATGCCGCACACCACGAAGGCGCCCCACTGCCAGGCGCTGGGCCACTGCCAGTCGGCCAGGGCCAGGGGTAGGCTCAGGATCGTGACCGTGATCGCCTGCCACAGCACGATCACCGCGGGCCGCTCGTAGCGGGTGAGGGCCTTCGTGAGCAGAAAGGACACGGCGTAGATCGGGGCTGAGCACAGCATGACCAGCAGGTACACCCCGCCCTCGCCCGACAGCCGCGACCCGACGACGATCAGCACGCCCGTCATGCCCAGGCCCGCCGCGATCCAGCGGGACCAGCGCATCGGCTCGGACAGGAACAGGGCGGCCCCCAGCATGATGAAGATCGGCGTGGTGAAGCCGATCACGGTGGTGTCGGCCAGCGTGATGTGCGGCACCGCCGCGAACCACACCACCAGCCCCAGGGTGTGCACCGCGCCGCGCAGGAACTGACCGCCAGGGCTCACCGGCCAGAGGCTGGCCAGGCCCGAACGCAGGAACAGCGGCGCCAGCACCACCAGCCCCATCATGTAGCGCAGGAACTGCGTCTGGAAGGCGCTGAGTTCCAGGCTGAGCTGGCGCATCAGGGCGTTGAGCACCACGAAGATCGCACCGGCCGCGGCCGACCAGAGCATGCCCTTGACGGTCGGGGGCAGGCGCCCGAGCCGCCAGTGGGCGACGGCGGCGCGCCGCAGCAGGGGGTGGCGCCGCAGAAGGTGCATGGCTGACGACTATAGGCGGTGCGCAACCGTTTTCACCCTTCCTCACCCCGGGCCAAAGACAAGGGTCTTGAAACCCGCGCGAAAGCCCGTATGATTAGCACTCGCTGAGGTCGAGTGCTAGCACCCCTCACGTACATACCAAAGCGCTACATTCCGGTGGCGCTTTTTGATGTCCCCACGAACCAGAAGTCAAGGAGAACCCATGAAACTTCGTCCCCTCGCCGATCGCGTGATCGTCAAGCGCCTCGAGAACGAGACCAAGACCGCCTCGGGCATCGTCATTCCCGACAACGCCGCCGAGAAGCCGGATCAGGGTGAAGTCCTGGCCGTCGGCCCCGGCCGCAAGAACGACAAGGGCGAACTCATCGCCATGAACATCAAGGTTGGCGACCGCGTCCTGTTCGGCAAGTACAGCGGCCAGACCGTCAAGGTCGGCGGCGACGAGCTGCTGGTCATGAAGGAAGACGACCTGTTCGCAGTCGTCGAAAAGTGATCGCACTCCCTCCCCTCTTATTACTGAATTCGGAGATTTGAAACATGGCAGCTAAAGACGTTGTTTTCGGCGGCGACGCCCGCGCCCGCATGGTCGAGGGCGTGAACATCCTGGCCAACGCGGTCAAGGTCACCCTGGGCCCCAAGGGCCGTAACGTGGTGCTCGAGCGCTCCTTCGGCGCCCCCACCGTGACCAAGGACGGCGTGTCCGTGGCCAAGGAGATCGAGCTCAAGGACAAGCTCCAGAACATGGGCGCCCAGATGGTCAAGGAAGTCGCGTCCAAGACCTCGGACAACGCCGGTGACGGCACCACCACCGCCACCGTGCTGGCTCAAGCCATCGTGCGCGAGGGCATGAAGTACGTGGCCGCCGGCATGAACCCGATGGACCTCAAGCGCGGCATCGACAAGGCCGTCACGGCCCTGACCGAGCAGCTGAAGAAGGCCTCCAAGCCCACCACCACCTCGAAAGAGATCGCCCAGGTCGGCTCCATCTCCGCCAACAGCGACGAGTCCATCGGCAAGATCATTGCCGACGCCATGGACAAGGTCGGCAAGGAAGGCGTGATCACCGTGGAAGACGGCAAGTCCCTGCAGAACGAACTCGACGTGGTCGAGGGCATGCAGTTCGACCGCGGCTACCTGTCGCCCTACTTCATCAACAACCCGGACAAGCAGGCCGCCATCCTGGACAACCCCTTTGTCCTGCTGTACGACAAGAAGATCAGCAACATCCGTGACCTGCTGCCCACCCTCGAGCAGGTGGCCAAGTCCGGCCGTCCGCTGCTGATCATCGCCGAGGAAGTCGAGGGCGAGGCCCTGGCCACTCTGGTGGTCAACACCATCCGCGGCATCCTGAAGGTCGTGGCCGTCAAGGCCCCCGGCTTCGGCGACCGTCGCAAGGCCATGCTGGAAGACATCGCCATCCTGACCGGCGGCAAGGTGATCGCTGAAGAAGTCGGCATGTCCCTGGAGAAGGTCGCCCTGACCGACCTGGGCCAGGCCAAGCGCATCGAAGTGGGCAAGGAAAACACCATCATCATCGACGGCGCCGGCGCTGCCGCTGACATCGAAGCGCGCGTCAAGCAGATCCGCGTTCAGATCGAAGAAGCCACCTCCGACTACGACCGCGAGAAGCTGCAAGAGCGCGTGGCCAAGCTGGCTGGCGGCGTGGCCGTCATCAAGGTGGGTGCTGCCACCGAAGTCGAGATGAAGGAAAAGAAGGCCCGCGTGGAAGACGCCCTGCACGCCACCCGCGCTGCGGTGGAAGAGGGCATCGTCGCTGGCGGTGGCGTCGCCCTGCTGCGCGCCAAGCAGGCTGCTGGCGCCATCAAGGGTGACAATGCCGACCAGGACGCCGGTATCAAGCTGGTGCTCAGGGCCATCGAAGCCCCCCTGCGTGAGATCGTCTACAACGCTGGTGGCGAAGCCTCCGTCGTCGTGAACGCGGTGCTGGCTGGCAAGGGCAACTACGGCTTCAACGCCGCCAACGACACCTACGGCGACATGATCGAGATGGGTATCCTGGACCCCACCAAGGTCACCCGCACCGCGCTGCAGAACGCCGCGTCGGTGGCATCCCTGATGCTCACCACCGAAGCCATGGTGGCCGAGGCCCCCAAGGATGAAGCCGGTGCCGGCGGCATGCCTGGCGGCATGGGTGGCATGGGCGGCATGGGTGGCATGGGCGACATGGGCATGTAAGTCCTGTACCCCGGAAGGCGCCTCGCGCGCCAGGCGGGGGTCGCCGTGCAGTGCGCACGCACACATGAAAATGGCCGGGTCACCCCGGCCATTTTCATTGCGCGCCTTGTTGCTTGGTTTCCTTTAAGCCCTGCCAGATGTCCGGGGTGGTGATCAACCCTGCCCATGCACCATCTTCAGCAGGCCCGCGGTCGACGCATCGAGGCCGCGTGTGTCGCCACTTTCCAGGCGCATGCCGATGTCCTGCGCCAGCACCTTGCCCAGCTCGACCCCCCACTGGTCGAAGCTGTTGATGCCCCACAGCGCGCCGCTGCAGAACACACGGTGTTCCTGCAAGGCGACCAGCGCGCCCAGGCTGGCCGGGTCGAGGCGATCGAGCAGCAGCAGGGTGCTGGGGCGGTTGCCCGGAAAGTGACGGTGGCCGCCCGCATCGGGTCGCCCCTGCATCAGGGCCTGGCCCTGCGCCAGCACATTGGCCAGCAACTGCGCCTGATGATCCGGTAGGTGGTGCGAGGCCTCGCGCACCGCGACGAATTCCACCGGCACGATGTCGCTGCCCTGGTGGATCATCTGGAAATACGCGTGCTGGCCGTTGGTACCGGGCTCACCCCAGAGCACGGGTGCGGTGGCCAGCGGCAGGACACGGCCCGCGCGGTCCACGCGCTTGCCGTTGCTTTCCATCTCGAGCTGCTGCAGGTGCGCCGGCAGCCGCGCCAGCCCGCTGTGGTAGGCAGTGATGCAGCGGGTCGCGAAGCCGTGGAAATTACGGTACCAGACATCGAGCAGCGCCAGCCGCAGCGGCAGGTTGGACTCCAGGGGCGCGGTGGCGAAGTGCGCGTCCATCGCGTGCGCGCCCCCCAGCAGGTTGCGGAAATGGTGCGCGCCCACCGCAATGGCAATGGGCAAGCCGATGGCCGACCACAGCGAATAGCGCCCACCCACCCAGTCCCAGAAGCCGAAGGTCGTGGTGATGCCGAACTCGCGCGCCGCCGACACGTTGGTGGTGAGGGCCGCGAAGTGCCGCGCGACGTCGGTACCGCCGCGCGCCTCGAACCAGGCGCGTGCCGAACGCGCGTTGGTCATGGTCTCGAGCGTGGTGAAGGTCTTGGAAGCGATGAGGAACAGGGTATGCGCCGGGTCCAATCCGCGCAGCACCTCCTCGAGTTCGTGCCCGTCGACATTGGAGACGAAGTGCAGCCGCCGGTCCTTGTGCGCGAGCGGCGCCAGCGCGCGCACCGCCATCTGCGGGCCCAGGTCCGAGCCGCCGATGCCGATATGGACGATATCGGTGAGCGCCGCGTCGGCGCGCACCCGCTCGGCATAGGCCAGCATGGCCTCCAGCGTGGACTGCACCTGCGCACGCTGCGCGGACAGCCCCGCCAGCCCGGACGGCTCCCAGCGCGCACCCGAGGCCGGGTACCGCAGCAGGTAATGCAGCACCGCGCGATCTTCGGTGGTGTTGATCGCATCGCCACGGAACATGGCGTCACGCTGGGCCGGCAGGCCGCACTGGCGGGCCAGGTCCATCAGCAGCGCCTCGCTGCGGCGGTCGATCAGGTTCTTGGACAGGTCCGCAAAGACATGCGGTGCGCGCTGGCTGAAGCCGTCAAAGCGCTCGGGGTCTTCCTGGAAGGCGCGGCGCAGGTCAAAGTCGCGGCCGGCGCTGTCGAAGTGGGCGTGCAACACGGGCCAGGCGGCGGCCTCATCACAGCGCATGAAGGAAGCCGCGGCAGCGACCATCTCAGGCTGCCTTCATCAACTGCTCGAGCTTGAGGGCGTCGGCGACGAAGGCGCGAATGCCCTCGGCCAGCTTCTCGGTGGCCATGGCGTCCTCGTTCAGCGCGAAGCGGAAGCTCGCTTCATCCAGCCGCACCTGTGCCAGGTCCAGCGCACGGGCCTGCGCGGGGTCGAGCGCGCGCACGACAGTGTGCTGCCCCTGTTGCAACTGGGCGAGCAGCTCGGGGCTGATAGTGAGCAGGTCGCAGCCCGCCAGGGCCAGCACCTGGCCGACGTTGCGAAAGCTCGCGCCCATGACCTCGGTGGCAATGCCGAAGTGCTTGTAGTACTGGTAGATCTGGCGGACCGAGCGCACGCCCGGGTCGTTGGCACCGGCATTCGCGGCCTCGTCCCACTGGGCGCCAGCGGCCTTCTTGTACCAGTCGTAGATGCGCCCGACGAAGGGGGAGATCAGCTGCACCTTCGCTTGCCCACAGGCCACCGCCTGCGCGAAGGAGAACAGCAGGGTGAGGTTGGTGCGGATGCCGGCCTGCTCCAGATGCGCCGCGGCCTGGATGCCTTCCCACGTGGCGGCGATCTTGATCAGGACCCGCTCGCGCGGCACGCCCTCGGCCTGGTACAAGTCGATCAGACGCTGCGCGCGAGCCACGGTGGCAGCGGTGTCAAAACTCAGGCGGGCATCGACCTCGGTGGACACGCGCCCGGGCACATGGCGCAGGATCTCCACGCCAAATCGGACCAGCAGCCGGTCCATCACCTCGTCCAGCGCTTGCTGGCGATGACGCCCCACGGTCTGCGCGAGCAGGGGGGCGTAGTCCGGCTTCTGCACCGCCTTGAGGATGAGGGAGGGGTTGGTGGTGGCGTCCTGCGGACGGAACTGCGCCAGCTGATGGAAGTCGCCGGTGTCGGCCACCACGGTCGTGAACTGCTTGAGTGACTCCAGGGGATTCATCCCGTCAATTATGACCCATGAGACGTAATTTGGTTACTCAACGGATGCACTTTGTCTCTCATGCCTACGCCACAGCAAGGCCCGTCGAGCTGAAATCAAGTTACATTCAGGTCTTCCTTCCAGCACCCCGTCCCTTCCCGCGAGCGGCCCCATGAGCTTTGACCTTGTCCTTTTCGGCGGCACCGGCGACCTGGCCTGGCGCAAGCTGATGCCTGCGCTGTTCCAGGCCTTCCGTCACGGCAGCCTGCCGGCGGACGGCCGGATCATCGGCGTGGCGCGCGATGCCCTGAGCGACGCGCAGTACCGCGAGTTGATCCGCGCGCGCTTCGACCAGGTGGACCTGGCCAAGCGTCCGAGCGCGCAGGAGTTCGACCGCTTCGCTGCGCTGCTGGCCTATGTACGCATGGACCTCTCGCAGTCTGCCGACTACGCACACCTGTCGCAGGTCCTGGCACGGCGGCAAGCCGCCACCGTGGTCATGTACCTGGCCACCGCGCCGGACCTGTTCACCACCGTGTGCGAGCAGCTCGCAGCGGCGGGCCTGAACACGCCGAGCACACGCCTCGTACTGGAAAAGCCCCTGGGCCACGACCTCGCCTCCAACCGTGCGATCAATGAAGCCGTGCGCCGCGCCTTGCCCGAGCGGCAGGTGTTCCGCATCGACCACTATCTGGGCAAGCCCTCGGTGCAGAACCTGTTCGCGCTGCGCTTTGGCAATGCCCTCTTCGAGCCGCTGTGGCGGCGCGAGCACATCGATCACATCCAGATCACCATCGCCGAGGAACTGGGCGTGGAGCGGCGCGGCGCCTTCTACGACAGTACCGGCGCGCTGCGTGACATGGTGCAGAACCACGCGCTGCAGCTGCTGTGTGCGCTGGCCATGGAGCCGCCGATCAACGCCCACGCCGACGCGATCCGCGACGAGAAGCTCAAGGTGCTGCGGTCCCTGCAGCCCTGGACGCCGCAGTCCCTGGAGCAACACGCGATCCGCGCGCAGTACACCGCGGGCCGTGTAGGCAGCGAGGCTGTGCCCGGCTACCTGCAGGAACCCGGAGTGGCAGCCGACAGCCCCACCGAGACCTTCGTGGCCCTGCGCGCCGAGATCGCCAACTGGCGCTGGGCCGGCGTGCCGTTCTACATCCGAACCGGCAAGCGTCTGGCCGCGCGCGACGCGCACATCGTCGTGAACTTCCGACCGACCCCGCACGCCATCTTCGACGCGCCGCCGGGCGCAGCCAACCGGCTCGTGATCCACCTGCAGCCACGTGACGGCCTGGCCCTGCACCTGATGGCACAAGGCCAGGACCACCGCCATGCGGAACGTAACGCGGCCCATGCCCTGACACCGGTACAACTGGACCTGGATTTCGACAAGCGATTCGGCGCCGAGCGTGTGGGCGCCTACGAGCGCCTGCTGCTGGACGTGATCGACGGGCGATTGAACCTGTTCGTGCGCAGTGACGAGCAGGAGGCCGCCTGGCGTTGGGTGGAGCCGCTGCTGCGTCACTGGCAGGGCCACGGCCACGGCCTGCGCACCTATACCGCCGGTACCTGGGGGCCCAGCGCTGCCAGCGCCATGATCGCGCGTGACGGGCACTGCTGGAGCGAGGAGCGCTGATGCTTGATCGGATCGAGGCCTGCCTGCCCTCGCTGGCACCGGCCGAACAGCGGGTGGGCCGCCTCGTGCTGGGCGACCCGCGCAGCTTCGCGCGCCTGCCGGTGACCGAACTGGCCGCACGTGCCCACGTGAGCAAGCCCACGGTGGTGCGCTTTTGCCGCAGCATCGGCTACGACGGCCTGTCCGACTTCAAGCTGAAGCTGGCCGGCAGCCTCAACGAGGGCGTGCCCTTCATCCACCGCAGCGTCGACGCCGACGACCCGCCCGCACACGTGCTGGTGAAGGTGGTGGACAACACCGTGGCTGCCCTGCTGAAGTACCGCAACCAGGCCTCCGGGCAGGCCATCGAGCGGGCCAGCGAGGCGCTGGCCGGCGCCTGGCACGCCGGGCGGCGCATCGAGTTCTACGGCGTGGGCAACTCTGGCATCGTGGCGCAAGACGCGCAGCACAAGTTCTTCCGCCTGGGCGTGCACACCGCGGCGTGCAGCGACGGCCACCTGCAGGTCATGAGCGCATCGCTTCTGGGCCCCGGGGACTGCGTGGTGATCTTCTCCAACTCCGGGCGCACCCGCGACCTGATGGACGCCTGCGACATCGCGCGCCGCCGGGGGGCGACCACCATCGCGGTCACCGCCAGCGGGTCACCCCTGGCGGGGGCCTGCCACATCCACCTGGCCGCCGACCACCCCGAGGGCTACGACCGCTACAGCCCCATGGTGTCGCGTCTGCTGCACCTGGTGATCGTGGACGTACTGGCCACCTGCGTGGCCCTGCGTATCGGCAGCGATACCCTTCAGCCGATGCTCCGTGAGGTCAAGGACAACCTGCGCAGCAAGCGCTACACGTGAGCCGCACGGGCCTGCACCAGGCCACGTTGGCGCTCAGGCTCAGAGACGGCCTTCGGCCACTGCGTGGCAGGCCACCTTCACGCCCTGGAACTGCTGCAGGGCCGGACGTTCGGCGCGGCAGCGGTCGTTGGCGTGCGGGCAGCGCGGGTTGAAGGCGCAGCCGGCCGGCGGATTCAGCGGATTGGGCACCTCGCCCTGTACCGGCGTGCGCGCGCGTCCCGTATCGCGCATCTTCGGGATGGCCTCCAGCAGCATGCGCGTGTAGGGGTGGCGCGGGTTCGAGAACAGCTCGCGCTTGTCCGCCACTTCGACCAGGCGGCCCAGATACATCACACCCACATGGTCGCTCACGTGCCGCACTACCGCGAGGTTGTGCGAGATGAACAGGTAGGTCAGGCCCTGCTGGCGTTGCAGGTCCTTCATGATGTTCAGGACCTGCGCCTGCACCGATACGTCCAGGGCGGACGTGGGCTCGTCGCACACCAGGAAGTCGGGTCGTGTGGCCAGGGCTCGGGCGATGGAAATGCGCTGACGCTGCCCGCCGGAGAACTGGTGCGGGTACTTGGCGCGGTCCTGCGGCGACAGGCCCACCGACTGCAGCAGCGCGTCGACGCGCTCACGCAGCGCCGCCGGATCGGTCACCAGGCCGTGTTCACGCAGCGGCTCGCCCACGATGTCCTCCACCAGCCAGCGCGGGTTGAGGCTGGCGTACGGGTCCTGGAAGATCATCTGGATGCGCCGGCGCAACTGGCGCCCCTGAGGGGTCTTGAACGCCGCATGGGCGTCCTGCCCGTCGAAGGTCAGGCCGCCGCGCGTGGGCGCGTACAGGCCCACCAGCAAGCGGGCCACCGTGCTCTTGCCGCAGCCGGACTCGCCCACCAGGGCCAGGGTCTGGCCGCGGGCGATGTCAAAGCTCACGCCGTCCACCGCATGCAGCAGCTGGCGTGGCTTGCCCTCGATCACGCGATTGAGCCAGGGGGCGGAGACGTCGAAGGTCTTGGCCAGGTCGCGGGCCTGCACGAGGGGGCCCTGATCGCCGCTCGCGGCGGTGTCGGTCACCGTGTTCGTGGCGGTGTTCATGGCGGCACGCGTCATGCGGGCACCCGGGCGGTGGCGTCGTGCACCCAGCAGGCTGCACGGGTCGCGCCAGCGGACAGCAGCTCGGGGCGCTGCGTGGTGCAGCGCTCGAACGCACGCGGGCAGCGCGGGTTGTAGGCGCAGCCCGCGGGGATGGCGTTCAGGCGCGGCATCGCGCCGTCGATCTGGTTCAGCCGCTCGCGCGCCTCGCCGATGTCTGGAATGGCGGCCATCAGGCCCGCGGTGTAGGGGTGGGCCGGCTGGTTGATCACCTCGTGTACCGGTCCGATCTCGGCGATTCGGCCGGCGTACATCACCGCCACACGGTCGCAGGTCTCGGCGATCACACCCATGTCGTGGGTGATCAGCATCACCGCGGCGCCACGCTCGCGGCACACGCGTTTGAGCAGCTGGATGATCTGCGCCTGGATGGATACATCCAGCGCGGTGGTGGGCTCGTCGGCCACGATCAGCTGAGGCTGCGCAGCCAGGGCCAGGGCGATCACCACGCGCTGGCGCATGCCCCCCGAGAACTGGTGCGGGTAGTGGTCGATGCGCTCGGCGGCGGCGGGAATGCCGGTGTCCTCCAGCAGGGCGATGGCCTGCCGGCGTGCCTCGCTGACATCCACCGGCAGGTGGGCGCGGATGGTCTCGGTCAGTTGCCGGCCGATGGTGTAGAGGGGATTGAGCGATGTCAGCGGGTCCTGGAAGATCGCGCCGATCTTGCGCCCGCGGATATGGCGCATGGCCTCGTGTGGCAGGTTATCAATCCGCTGGCCTTCCAGCAGGATCTCGCCCGAGGCGATGCGCCCCGGCGGCTCCAGCAGGCCGATGATGGACGCGCCGGTGAGCGACTTGCCCGCGCCGGATTCGCCCACCACCCCCAGCACCTCGCCGGGCGCGATGTCGAAGGAAATGCCATCCAGCGCGCGCAGCGTGCCGCGGCGGCTGGGAAATTCGACGACGAGGTTACGAACGGAGAGGAGAGTCATAGCGAGTACCGCATCAGAGGGCCAGTGGCCGCCGCGGATCCGGCTTTGCCGGTCCGCCAGCGGCGCCCCCTCGGGGGGAGGCGGCCGCAGGCCGCTTCGGGGGGGATCATCTAAGCCTTGGGTTCAGGGCATCGCGGAGCCAGTCGCCCAGCAGGTTCACCGACAGCGCGATCAGCACCAGCATCAGCCCCGGAAACAGCGTGATCCACCACTCGCCCGAGAACAGGTAGTCGTTGCCCACGCGAATCAGGGTGCCCAGAGACGGCGACGTCGGCGGCACGCCCACACCCAGGAAGGACAGCGTGGCCTCGGTGATGATCGCGGTGGCCACATGGATGGTGGCCAGCACCAGCACCGGCCCCAGCACATTGGGCAGCACGTGGCGCGCCATGATGCGCATCGGCGCCACGCCGGTCACGCGGGCGGCCTGCACGTACTCCTTGTTTCGTTCCACCAGCGTGGAGCCGCGCACGGTGCGCGCGTACTGCACCCAGCCCGTGAGCGTGATCGACACGATCAGCACGCCGAAGGCCACCGAATCGTGCGCGTTCGGGAACAGCGCCCGCCCCACGCCCGCGATCAGAAGGGCCACCAGGATAGGCGGGAAGGACAGCATCACGTCGCACAGACGCATCAGGAAGGCGTCGATCCAGCCGCCACGAAAACCCGCCAGCAGGCCCAGGCCCACGCCGATCACCATGGACAGGAGCACCGAGGTGACGCCCACCACCAGCGAGATGCGCGCACCGTACATCAGGGCCGACAGGATGTCGCGGCCCTGGTCGTCGGTGCCCAGGAGAAACTTCAGCCGCCCCTCGGCCTCCCACGCAGGCGGCAGGCGCGCGTCGCTCAGTTCCAGCGTGGTGAGGTCAAAGGGGTTGTGCGGCGCGATCCAGTGGGCGAAGACGGCGCTGACCACGCACACCAGTGCGATGGCCGCCGCCACCATCGCCACCGGCGAAGTGCGAAAGCTGTAGCCCACATCGTTGTCGAGCCAGCGCGCGATCAGTGACTTCATGGAGCGTGCCGCGACCTCAGGGGATTACTTCTTGACCGTGATCCACTTGAACGGCATGAAGTTGTCCGCCAGCTGCACAAGGTCCACCTTGCGGCTCACGCCCCAAGCCAGCGCCTGCTGGTGCAGCGGCAGGTGGCCGATGTCTTCCGAATGCAGCTTGAAGGCCTCCTTGATCATCGCGTCGCGCTTGGCCTTGTCGGTCTCGGACTGGATCTTCACCGTGAGCTCGTCCACCTTGGGGTTGCAGTAGCTGCCCAGGTTGAACTGACCGGTGCCCTTGTCGTCCACGCACCGCATCAGGGCGTTGAGCGCGTTGTGCGCGTCATAGGTGCCGGGGGTCCAGCCGAGCATGTAGAAGCTGGTGTCGCGGCGCAGGACCTTGGGGAAGTAGGTGCCCTTGGTCTCGGCCACCAGGTTCACCTTCACGCCCACGCGCGAGAGGTTGGCAGCCACCGCCTCGCAGATCTGGCCGTCGTTCACGTAGCGGTCATTCGGGCAGTTCAGGGACACCTCGAAGCCGTTGGGGTAGCCCGCATCGGCCAGCAGCTTCTTCGCGGCGTCAACGTTGTATGGCAGGCGGGTGTTCAGGTCGGCGGCGAAGCCGTTGATGCCAGGGCCCACCATCAGCGCGGTGGGATTGGAGGCGCCGCGCATCACGGTGCGCTTGATGCCCTCGATGTCGATGGCCTGGTAGAAGGCCTGGCGCACGCGCTTGTCCTTGAAGGGGTTCTTGCCCTTCACGTTGGAATACAGCAGCTCGTCGCGCTTCTGGTCCATGCCCAGGAAGATGGTGCGCAGCTCGGGGCCGGTGATGGCGCGCACGTTGGGGCTGGCGTTCACGCGGGCCACGTCCTGCACCGGCACCGGCTCCATCACGTCCACCTCGCCCGAGAGCAGGGCTGCCACGCGGGTGGCGTCGTTGCCGATGGGGGTGAAGATCACCTCGGTGGCGTTGCCTTCGATCTTGCCCCAGTAGTTGCCGTTGCGGGAGAAGGTGGTGCGCACATTGGGCTGACGCTCGCGCACGCGGAAGGGGCCGGTGCCGTTAGCGCGGAAGGAGGCGGCGTTCTCGATACCGCGGCGGCGGTCGACGGGGCGCGTGGCCTGGTTGGCCTCGCTCCACTTCTTGCTCATGATGTACACGAGCGAGATCACGTCCGGCAGGATGGGAAACGGCGCCTTGGTCTCGATCTCCACCACGTGGTCATTGACCTTACGCACCTCTTTGAGGTCGTTGGTGTAGCTGCGCATGTCCGAGCCCTCGCCGGCGGCGCGGGCGAAGGTGAAGACCACGTCGTCGGCGGTGAAGGGCGTGCCGTCGTGGAACTGCACGTTCTTGCGCAGCTCGAAACGCCACACCACGGGCGAGGTCTGCTTCCACGACGTGGCCAGCATCGGGGCGAGGGACAGGTCCTTGTTGCGGCCCACCAGCGGCTCGTAGACGTTGCCGGTGACGCTCAGTTGCAGCGATTCGTTCAGCGAGTGCGGGTCCATCGACAGCGCGTCGCCCTGGTTGGCGATGCGTACGGTCTGGGCCGCAGCGCCCAGGCTGGCGGCAGCGGCGGCTGCAATGAGGGCCATGCGCAGGGTACGGATTCCGGTTTTCATGGGTTGCTCTCCTCGTGTGTGAAAAGTGGATCGGGCCGGCGGCGGGTTATCAGGCCGGCGCCAGGGGCATGGACTGCTCGATCAGGCTGGCGTGCAGCGCCGCGCCCAGGGGCAGGATGTCGTCGTTGAAGTCGTAGCGGTTGTTATGCAGCATGCAGCTGCCCTCCCCGCCCTGTCCGATGCGCAGGTACGCGCCGGGCTTGACCTGCAACATGAATGAGAAATCCTCCGCGCCCATGCTGGGTTCCAGGTCACGCACGACCTGCCCGGGCCCGACGAGGCTGGCGGCCACGTCGGCCGCGAAATGCGCCTCGCGCGCGGCGTTGATGGTGGCGGGGTAGATGCGCTCGTAATGCACCGTGGCCGTGGCGCCCAAGCCCAGGGCCACCGCGTTGCACAACTCCGTGAGGCGCCGCTCCACCAGGTCCTGCACCTCAGGGCGAAAGCTGCGTACCGTGCCCGAGAGGACGGCCTTGCCGGGGATCACGCTGAAGGCCTGCAGGTCGCCCGCCTGCATCGCGCACAGGCTGATCACCGCGCCGTCGATGGCGCGGACGTTGCGCGAGACGATGCTCTGGGCCGCAGTGATGATGTGCGCCGCCACCAGTACCGGGTCCACCGCAAGGTAGGCATGGCCGCCGTGGCCGCCCTTGCCGGTGATCTCGATGGTCACGCGGTCGGCGGCGGCCATCATGGCGCCGGGGTGGGTGCCGATGGTACCGGGGCGCATGGCGGGCCAGTTGTGCATGGCATACACCGACTCCACGGGAAAGCGCTCGAACAGGCCGTCGTTCACCATGGCGCGCGCGCCGGCGTAGCCCTCCTCTCCGGGCTGGAAGATCAGGACCGCGGTGCCGTCGAAGTGGCGGGTCTCGGCCAGGTAGCGGGCCGCGCCCACCAGCATCGCGGTGTGGCCGTCATGGCCGCAGCCATGCATCAGGCCGGCGCGGGTGGAGCGCCAGGGCATCTCGCCAGCCTCGGCCATGGGCAGGGCGTCCATGTCGGCGCGCAGGCCCACCATGCGCGTGCCAGCCCCGCGCCCGCGGATCACGCCCACCACGCCCGTCTTGCCGATGCCGGTGTGGATCTCATCGACGCCGCACAGGCGCAGCGCCTGCTCCACGCGGCCGGCGGTGTACACCTCCTCGAAGCCGAGTTCGGGGTGGGCGTGCAGGTCGCGCCGCAGCGCGGTGAGCTCCGGATGGAACTGCGCGATGTGCGCGAAGGCGCGCCCGCCGGCCTGCAGCCGCGGCGCGGCACGCGTGACGTCGGTACGGTCGGCGACGGCGCCCATGGCTTCAGTGCCCCCCGGCCCGCTCCACGCGCAGGCGCGGGTCGACGGCGAAATACAGCAGGTCCACGATCAGGTTGATCGTCACGAAGATCAGGGCGATCAGGCACAGGTAGGCCGCCATCACCGGAATGTCCGCGAAGGTGACCGCCTGGATGAACAGCAGCCCCATGCCGGGCCACTGAAACACCGTCTCGGTGATGATGGCAAAGGCGATCAGGCCGCCCAGTTGCAGGCCGGTGATGGTCATCACCGGCACCAGCGTGTTCTTCAGGGCGTGGCCGAAGTGGATGGCGCGGTCGGACAGGCCGCGCGCCCGCGCGAACTTGATGTAGTCGGTGCGCAGCACCTCCAGCATCTCCGCGCGTACCAACCGCATGATCAGCGTGAGCTGGAAGACCGCCAGCGTCAGCGCCGGCAGGATGATGTGGTGCCAGCCCTTGGCGGTGAGCAGCCCCGTGCTCCACCAGCCGACCTGCACCGTCTCGCCGCGGCCGAAGCTGGGGAACCAGCCCAGGCCCACGGAGAACACCAGGATCAACAGGATCCCGATCAGGAAGGTCGGCAGCGACACCCCCAGCAGCGAGATCGTCATGAACACCTGGCTCAGGAAGCTGCCCCGGCGCAGCGCGGAATACACCCCCATGGGGATGCCAAGCAGCAGGGCCAGGCCCGCGGCCATGAGCGCCAGTTCCAGCGTGGCGGGAAAGCGCTCGGCGATCAGGCGCGAGACCTTGGCGCCCTGGCGCAGGCTCAGGCCGAATTCGCCCTGCGCCGCGTTCATCAGGAAATGCCAGAACTGCACCACGAAGGGCTGATCCAGCCCCAGGTCGGCGCGCAGCTCGCGGATCTGCTCCGGCGTCGCGTCCTGTCCCAGGAGGAAGACCACCGGGTCGCCCACGTACTGAAACAGCAGGAACGCGATCAGGGCTACCGAGATCATCACGATCACGGCTTGGGCGAGGCGTCGCAGGATGAAGACGAACATGCAGACAGAAAAAAAGCCGGGGCACACGCCCCGGCAGGCGGACGGCCCCGGTCAGTTCACCTTCACGAGCCGCCAGTCGATCCGGTTGTCCGGACGGTGCACCACCTCGATGTTCTTCTTCATCGCCCAGGGAATGATCTGGTTGTGAAGCGGGATATGCGAGACGGTATCGTTGCTGCGTTGCAGGCCTTCGGTCAGGAAGCGCGCGCGCACCGGGGCGTCGGTCTCGGTCTTGATGCGGTCCACGATGTAATCCATGCGCGCGTCGCTGTAGCGGCCCACGTTGTAGTTGCCGTCGCCGCCGGTGCCCACGGTGCGCGTGAGGGACTGCAGGCTATACAGCGCGTCGAAGGTCGGCACGCCCCACCCGAGCATGTAGATGCTGGCCTCGTAGCGCTGGATCATCGGGAAGTAGGTAGCCAGCGGCATGGTGCGCAGCTTGGCCCTCACGCCCACGCGCGCCCACATGGCGGTAACGGCCTGGCAGATTTCCTCGTCGTTGATGTAGCGGTTGTTCGGGCAGGCGAAGTCCACCTCAAAGCCTTGCGGGTAGCCGGCTTCGGCCAGTAGCTTCTTGGCGCCTTCCACGTCGTAGGGCATGCGCTTGTGCACGGCCTCGGTCCATCCGGCCACCTGCGGCGCCACGATGGTGCCTGTGGGCTGCGAGAGGCCCCGCATGGTCACGCGGTGCAGGGAGTCGCTGTCGATGGCCTGGTACAGCGCGCGGCGCACGCGCAGGTCCTTCAGCGGGTTCTTGCCCTTGATGTTGGAGCCGGGCAGCTCGTCGCGGTGCTGGTCCATCCCGAAGAAGATGGTGCGGCTTTCCACGCCATCAATCACCTTCAGGTTGGCGTTGTTACGCAGGCGCGGCAAGTCCTGCGGGCTCGGGTCGAGCATGAAGTCGATCTCGCCTGAGAGCATGGCCGCCACGCGGGTGGCCTCGGACTTGATCGGGGTGTAGACGATCTCGGTCAGGTTGCCTTCGAGCTTGCCCCACCAGTTCGGGTTGGCAGTCATGACCATGCGCTGGTCGGCCACCCACTGCTTGAGGATGAAGGGACCGGTGCCCATGGCGTTGCGGTTCGCGTAAGTCTCCTGGTTCACGTTGCGCAGGTCCTTGGGTTCAACCGAGTTGTTCTTCTCGGCCCAGGCCTTGCTCATGATGCGAAGTTCGGTGAGCTGATTGAGCAGCACCGGGTTCGGGCCCTTGGTGTAGATGTCCACGGTGTTGGCATTGACCTTGACGATGCGGTCGAAACCGGACACGTAGGGCGTGAAGTTGGAGGTGCGGGCCATCGCGCGCTGCAGCGAGAACACCACGTCGTCGGCAGTCATGGCGCTGCCGTCGTGGAACTTCACGTTCTGGCGCAGGTTCAGGCGCAGCTGGCTGGGCGTGACCAGGCTCCAGGAGGTGGCCAGCACCGGCTCGATCTTGAAGGTGCGGCTGTTGTAGTAGACGAGCGACTCGTAGACGGCCGCGTGAATGCCGTTTTGCAGCGCGTTATTTTGAGAATGGATGTCCCAGGTGGAGATCTCTCCGGCGCTGGCCCAGCGGAAGGTCTTGGCATGGGCCAGGGGGGCGGCGGCGATGGCAGCGGCTGCCACCAGACCCAGGAGGGAGAACTTGAACTTCATTGCGGCCTCTCGAATGCTTAAAAGGCTAATATGGAACAAGAGGCCCGGGCTCGTCAAAAGGGATTGCCCCAAGACCCCGCGGATCCTGCGGATCCGGGAGCCGCCCTTCACTGCCCGTAAGAGGCGGCGCTGGACGACAGGCGCACCGGCCCGTACCAAGCGCGGGCCAGGGAGCGGGTGTTGTCGCTATCGGTCATGAGGGCCACGCCGCGCAGCGGCCCGGGGGGTTCGCCGAAGGCGCGGATGTAGTCGGCACGGATGTCCCGCTCGTAATCCATCCATCGGCCCAGGTTGGTGCTGCCGGATTCCACCACCAGCTTGCGGATGCGGCTGGTGCGCGGGTTCACGATCACCTCGCCAGGGGCGCGCCGGTTGCACCAGACGTACATGAGGGTGGCGTAGGGCATCTCCTCGCCGGTGAGGGTACGGGCCACTTCGGAGAGCAGGTTGTCGCCAGGGGACAGGCGTGAGCGGTCGCCGTCGAAGACCAGCACGATGCGTACGGCGGAATCCTCCCGGTCACGGCGCCCCATGTCGGCCTGCTGGATCAACGCGGGCACCTTCCATGAGAAACGCAGGGCGCCTAGCGCCTCGGGCGGCACGTCCAGCCGGAGCCGCTTCATGCTGGCCGAGGACTTGGCCACCGCGGCGACCGCGTCGCGGCCGTCCTTGCGCTCGTAGCTGAATTGGGTGGGCGCCTTGCCAGGAAAGGTCATGTGCTCCCAGGCCGGAGCGCGCGCCGCGTCGGCGGGGGCCTCCACGCCAGCCCAGGCACCGGCCGCAGCATCCGGCGCTGCAGCCGCCGTGTCGTCCGCGGAGGGCCGCAGCAGCGCGCAACCCGTGAGGCTGGCACACAGGACGGCGGCGACAAGCCGGGGGAGAAATGCAGGCAGGCAGGGCATCGGAGGCTTGCGGATGACCCGGGATGCTAATGGATCCGCACATCCCAATGAAAAAGGCCGCCCCGGGGGCGGCCTCTGCGCAGAGCGGGGTGCGATGCGCTCAGAAGGTGTGACGCACGCCCAGGTCGTAGCCGGAGCGGGCCGTACCCGCAGTGCCGGTGCCGGTGTCACGCCCGTACGAGGTGTAGACCATGGTGCGCTTGCTCAGGGCGTAGTCCAGGCCCACGCCGACTTTCTTGAGGGAGGCCGAAACGCCGTCCAGCCGGCTGCGGCCGTAGCCTACCTTGAACGTCATCGGCCCCATGGGCGCGATCGCGCTGACGTTGAAGGATTTGCGGTCCGAGGCGGTGTCCGTACGGTCCACGATGCCGTAGGTGGTGCCGACCTTGGCCACACCCAGGTCGTAACTCAATTGCGCCGCCTTGATGCGGTCACCCTCGCGGTTTTCCTCGGCGCCCAGGCCCAGGGTGAGGGGGCCGCCGGCGTATTGGAGCCAGGCGCTGACGAATTGGTTGGCACCGGTGGTGGTGACCCCGGTGATCTGGGTGCTCTTGGGCCCATAGGTCAGGGCGGCGGTGAAGCCGCTGAAGCTGGGGGTGGCGTAGTGGATGCCGTCGATACGGCCGGCGCCGGCGCCGGTGGCGACGGGCGTCAGGGCAACCACGGTGCCGGTCACGGTGCCCGCACCGGCATAGGCAATGTTGTCCGGGCTGGACGCATACCCCGTCGCCACTACCGCCACCGACGCCTGCTGCAGGGTGCCCCAGGGGTCGGTGTTGTCCACCGGCCCGCGCAGGGCGCTCAGGGCACGGCCCAGGCGCAGGGTGCCGAAGGGCCCCGCCAGGCCGATGGTCGTCTCGCCCTGGAAGATGGGCCGGTTACCCAGAGAGCCATCGTTCAGACCCGACTCGGGGCTGAAACGCTGCGCCAGGCGAAAGGTGGCGCGCAGGCCGGCGCCCAGGTCCTCGGAACCGCTGAAGACGATCTGGTTGGCACCGTTGCCGCTCTGGTCGATGCGCAGCTTGTCGGCGCCGATGGGGTTGACAACGCCGACATCCACCTGCCCGGACAGCGTGACGGTGGATTGGGCGAATGCCGCTGTTGCAAACAGGGCGGTCAAAGCAGCTAGCCTATTTACAGATGAGCGGGGCCATCTGTTGAGCCGCTTCGCTGGGAAAACTCAGCGTCTCGCCGGTTGAGTTGGGGTCCCGGCAGTTCGACACACCCCGCTAGGGAACGCCCGGACACCCTCGGAAATTAAATTTCCCTTTACCGTCAAGCACTTGCGCCGCACTCCTGTGCCCAGCATTTCCCGGCGGACTGTGCGACACCCCTCGAGTTTTAATCCTCGCACAGGCCCCCCCGCCACACCCCCGTCAAGTAAGAAAAAAGCCCCCGGATCTTGCGATCCGAGGGCTGAATCCACCAAAGAAGAGGTGGAGGAGACAATCGGCGCACCAGAAGTCTGACAGTGATCGGACGTTTTGTGCTTGTTTTCAGTATAACGCAAGGCGTGCTGCGTTGCAGCAACCGCCAGGAAACCAGGAGTTCGTGATGGATTGCACAGTCAGTTGGACAGGCGCCACGGGCGCGCGCTCGGGCATGGGCTTTCTGGCCGAAACCGGCAGCGGCCACGTGCTGGTGATGGACGGCGCGCCCGACGCCGCCAAGCCGGAGAACGGGGGCCAGAACCTCGCGCCGCGCCCCATGGAGACGCTGCTGGCGGGCGCTGGGGGCTGCACGGCCTACGACGTGGTGTTGATCCTCAAGCGGGGCCGCCACGACGTGCGGGGCTGCTCGGTCAAGCTCTCGGCCGAGCGCGCCGAGACGGACCCCAAGGTGTTCACGAAGATCCACATGCACTTCAGCGTCACGGGCAAGGGCATCCCGGCGGCGGCCGTTGAGCGGGCCATTGCCATGAGCCACGAGAAATACTGCTCGGCCAGCATCATGCTGGGCAAGACAGCCCAGATCACCACGAGTTTCGAGCTGGCCGAGGCCTGAGAACCACGCTCCCCTGTGGAGGCGGTCAGATGTGGTGCGCGGTGGTCGTCATGACCTTGGCTGCCGCGCGCATCAGCCCCTTCACCGGCGCGGGCAGCGGCACGGCCCCTGCCCCCAGAGCCTGGGCCGCGTGCTCGGCCTCGTCGGCCTTCATCTGGGCCACGATGGCGCGTGAGGCATGGTCGTCCGCCGGCAGGCGATCCAGATGGCTGTCCAGGTGGGCCTCGACCTGCCGCTCGGTCTCCACGACAAAGCCCAGGCTCACCCGGTCACCCAGGCGCCCGGCCAGCAGGCCCAGCCCGAAGGCACCGGCGTACCACAGGGGGTTCAGGAGCGAAGGTCGCCCGCCCAGCGCCTGCAGGCGCGCCTGGGTCCAGGCCAGATGGTCGGTTTCCTCGCGCGAGGCGTGCTCGAAATGCCGCCGCAGCTGCGGGTCACGCGTGGCCAGCGCCTGGGCCGTGTAGAGCGCCTGGGCGCAGACCTCGCCCACGTGGTTCACCCGCATGAGGCCGATGGATTCGCGCCGGTCTACCGCGTCGGCAGGGCCGTCGCCCCGGCAGCCCTGGGAAGGGTCGGGGCGGCTGGCGCGGGCGGGGGCGAAAAGCGTGCGCAGAGCGCTGTCGAGGGCTCCGATGAAGGCATCCATGGTCAAGCCAGTTTACGCGGGGCGGTAAACCCCGGGGGCCAGCCCCGGGATACAAATGAATACAAAATACTTCGCGCCATTAATGGATGGGCTGGGAGGGGCCGAAAAGGGCTGATTCAGGGCCTTGTTGTCCCCGTGCAACGGAACAAGCTCACAGCGCTCAAATCCTTTGCGTGCAAAAAGTCCCTCTGCTTCAATAGCAGCAACTTCCGTAATGGAGGTCGGCCCGGGGCTCGGTTGACTGTCGGTATCCAATCCTTTCGCACCGGCGCCTCTTGTTTAACCTTGGAGAAACTTGCATGAAAAAATCTCTAGTTGCTTTGGCTGCCCTTGCAGCCACTAGTGCTTTCGCTCAATCGAGCGTGACGATCTCTGGCCTGGTGGACATCGGCTACGGTCAGGTCAACGCTCCTGGTAACAACGCCAGCACCCGTATCCAGTCGGGCGACGTCAAGCGGGTGGCCCAGAACGGCTCCGCGACCACGGCGATCCTGATTCAGGGCACCGAGGACCTGGGTGGGGGTATGCGCGCCCTCTTTCGTTACGAGCTGAACCCTGACTTCGTGGGTGGCGCTGGTTTGACGGGCGGCGCTGGTGTGCAGTCCGGTGGCTTTAACTCTCAAGGCGCTTCGGGTAACACCATCAACGACACCACCGTTGCTTATGGCAACGGTGCAAACGGCTACAACTTTGTGGGTCTGGCGACCCCCAACCTCGGCACGGTTCGCTTTGGTCGTCTGAACACCGGTACCCTGTCCGCCTGGGTGACCGGCTCCGTGTTCGGCACTGCGCTGGGTTCTGGTTTTGGCTCGTCCGGTATTTACACCCGCCACGTGCCCGCCTCTGGCTCCAACTACAACAACACCGCTCCGACTCGTTTCAACGGCGCGTTCGAGTGGACGAGCCCCACCGTTAACAGCTTCACGGCTCGCGTCCTCTACGTCCCGCAAGTGAACGTCACCGGTGCCGGCGGCCAATCGGGTTGTATCGCTTCGTCCTCTTCTGCGTGTGCTGCGCCCGCAGTTGACAGTGCTAACGGGATCCAAGTCCCTGGTGCCAATCGCGCCGGCGTGACCGACTTCAGCGTGGCCTACAACCAAGGGCCTCTGAATGCTGTGATCGCGCAGCAGACCGTCAAGATTGGCAGTGCTGGCGTTCACACCCTCGTGAGCCCTGTGCACAACACCCTGGCTGTGACCGGCGTCAACTACAAGCTGACCACCGCGGCCGCGAACTACAAGGTCGGTAACACCACCGTATATGGCGCTTACTGGACCGAGAGGCAGACCACCACGATCGACGCAGCCGCCTACATGCTGGGTGTGAAGTACACCATGGGTGCTGTGGATCTGATGGCTTCGACGATCAAGAACAACAGCAAGCTGAGCAGCAACGTTGACCGCAAGCTGGTGGGTGTCGGTGCCGACTACAACCTGAGCAAGCGCACGGCTCTGTATGCGCGCTATGAGAGCCGCGACGCCGACACCAACAGCGGCACTGACAGCGCCTCCGCTGGCGTGACCAAGACCACCCACGTGGGCATCCGCCACTCCTTCTAATCGACTGCTGGCCTTGCGCCAGCAAGACGTTTGAAGTCATAAACCCACCGCGGCAACGCGGTGGGTTTTTTCTTTTATCACCCATGAAAAAACCCGCCACGTTACCGTGGCGGGTTTTCACCTTTCAGATCTCAAGCTGCGCTAGGCAGCACAGGATCAGAAGGTGTGGCGAATGCCCACGTGGGTGGTCTTGGTAGCGCCAGCAGCTGCGGTGTCAGCGCTGCTGTTCTTGTCAGCGTCACGGTTCTCGTGGCGGATGTACAGGTTGGAGCGCTTGCTCAGCGCGTAGTCCGCACCGACACCAAGAACCTTCTTGTCCACGTTGCTGGAGGTCTTGTCGTTGCTGTTGCCGATACCGGCCATCAGGGACACGGCACCCATGGTGTACTTGCCACCCACCATGTGGCCGGCAACGTCAACAGTGGTACCTTGCTTCTCGGTCCAGTAGGCGCCGTACACGGTGGCTGCACCCATGGTGTAGTTGGCGGCCATGGTGGTCAGCTTGCTGGTGGTGCTGGCGGTCGAGAGCAGGCTGGGGCTGACCAGCGCGTTCACGTCACCGGAACCAACCTTGATGGTCTGCTGGGCAATGATGGCGTTCAGGGGGCCGGCGTTGTAGGCCAGGCTGAAGTCGGTCACGCCAGCGCGGTTGGCGCCAGGAGCGGCCGAGTTGCCGCCGGAAGTGGTACACGCGGCTTCCAAGCAAGCGTTTTCAGCGCCGATACCGGTCTTGTTGACTTGCGGCACGTACAGCACGCGAGCGGTCAGGCCGTTCATCTTGGGGGAGGTGTACTCCAGCGCGCCGTTGAAACGGGTCGGGGCGGTGTTGTTGTAGTTGCCAGCAGCGGAGCTGTAGCGGGTGAAGATGTTGCCGCTCGAGCCATAACCCGAACCCAGGGCGGTGCCGAACACAGAACCCGTGACCCAGGCGGTCAGGGTGCCGGTGTTCAGGCGGCCGAACTTGACCTCACCGAAACCACCGGACACGCCCAGGAAGTGGTAGCCCGCGGCGCCGTTGCCGTAGGAGAAAGTGTCAGCAACACCAGCTGCAGCAGCAGTACCAGAACCCACGCCAGCGCCGCCGGTCAGACCGGAGCCGTTGGCGAAGTCGGGGTTCAGTTCGTAACGGAAGTTGGCCTTCAGGCCGCCACCGAGGTCCTCGGAGCCGGTGATCAGGATGGCGGTGGTGGCGGAGCCGTTCTGGGCCACGCGGCTGACGTCACCGGTCTGCACGCCGGCGGCGTTGGCGGGGGCGTTCACGGCGCCGTAGCCCAGGTCGATCAGACCAGAAATGCTCACGGTAGACTGTGCGAAGGCGCTGGTGGCCGCGAGGGCAGCCAAAGCAGCTACGGTTTTGCATATCACTTTGACTACTTTAATATCGTTAGTTGTTGATTTAAAAGGTATTTTTCTCCTTTAGTTACTTTTTTAGTTCTATTGTTTTTTAGACTTCGTATTTGTAACCCCGTCCGATCCGCCCCGTCCAGGGCCTACCGCTCCGACACCACTACCGGCTATACTGCTATTTCATTTTTAGAATAAATTCAGGTAAAATTTACTTACCGGAATAAACGCTAACCCATGCCCTCTCGAAGCCAAGCGCTCGTCACCGCCTCCCAGCTAGGGGTTCTCCTGCTGGGCGCGCGCAAGAGCCGCCAGCTCACCCAGGCGCAGCTCGCCGCGCGGCTGGGCTTGAGCCAGCGGCGCCTGTCCGAGCTCGAGCGCGCCCCCGGGACACTGAGCGTCGACCAGCTCATGGCCCTGTGCGCCCAGCTGGGCCTGCAGCTGACCGTGCAGCCGCGTGAGCAGGCGCCGCCAGCCGCCGGGCCCCAGCCGAGCGAGTGGTAAGCCGTGGGCCGCCGCTCCAGCGCCCAGCCGCTGGCCATCTGGGCCAACGGCGAACTCATCGCTCACTGGACGCCCGCCTCGCGCCAGCCGATGGCGCTGCGCTATGACGACACCTGGCTGGCTTCACCCTCCGCCCGGCCGCTGTCCTTGTCCTTGCCACTTCCTCTGACGGGCAACGAGCCTCTGCGCGGCGACCGCGTCGAATACTTCTTTGACAACCTGCTGCCCGACAGCGGCACCATCCGCCGGCGCCTCGCGCAGCGCCATGCGGCCGGCTCGGAGGACACCTTCGATCTGCTGGCAGCCATCGGCCGCGATTGCGTGGGTGCCGTTCAATTCCTTCCAGCCGATGCGCCGCCTGCGGGCTTTGACCGCATCGAAGGAGAACCCCTGGATGAGGAGGCCGTGGCAGCACTGCTGCGCGCCACCGTCGCCAGCGGCGCGTGGGCCCCGCATCAGGGCAAGGAAACGGAATTCCGCGTCTCGATCGCTGGCGCCCAGGAAAAGACAGCCCTGCTGCTTCACGCCGGCACCTGGCTGCGGCCGCTGGGCGCCACGCCCACGACGCACATCCTCAAGCTGCCCCTGGGCCAGGTCGGCAATATGCAGGCCGACATGCGCACCTCGGTCTACAACGAGTGGCTGTGCCTGAAGTTCATGGACGCGCTGGGCCTGGACGTGGCACAGGCCGACATCGTGACCTTTGCCGACCACCCGCCGGTGCTGGTGGTCGAACGCTTCGACCGCAAGCGGCACTCCTCGGGCACATGGATTCTTCGCCTGCCGCAGGAGGACTTCTGCCAAGTTCTGGGCGTGAGTGCCGCCCGAAAATACGAGAGCGACGGCGGACCCGGTATTGAACGCCTGGCCCAGGTGATCAGCGGTTCACAGAATGCACGCGCCGACCTGCGCACGCTGCTGGCGAGTCAAGTCGTGTTCTGGTTGTTGGCTGCCACGGATGGCCACGCCAAGAACTTCAGCATCCGGCTGCAGGCGGGAGGCGCCTATGTGCTGGCCCCCCTGTACGACGTGCTCTCGGCCTGGCCCGTCATCGGCAGCGGCAAGAACCAGTTGGCCTGGCGCGACGCCAGGCTGGCCATGGCGGTCAGCGGCAAGAACCGGCACTATGCGCTGGCGACCATCACGCGGCGCCATTTCAACGCCACAGCAGCCCGATGCGGCTGGGGAGCGAACGCAGAGGACATCGTGGAAGAACTGCTCGCCCGGGTCGAGCCGGCTATCGCCGCCGTCACCCGGCTGATGCCCGCCGGCTTCCCGCACGACGTGGCCGAGGCCATCTTTGGAGGGGTTCGCCAGCAGGTGCGGCGGCTACAGGCCCAGCCCGGCCTGTAGGGACCCTGGTGAGCATGACCTGCCCGCACAGCAGGCAGAAGGTGATGACCGTCGAATTCAGGCAACGATCCTGAATTCGGTCGCCTTGGCAATGGGCCTGACATGACGCTGCTCACGCCTCATCTCCACGAAGCCATAGTTGGACATGGTCTTCAGTGTGCGGGATAGATTGCTGGGCTTGCGGCCCGTCATGTCGGCTAGTGAAGAGATGGATTCCGGCTTCGCCTCCTGGATGACCTTGAGCAGCGCACGGTTCTCGTCGCTGAGAACTTCAGCCAGCGAGCGCATCGACGTGAACCAGATCTTGGGATCCGAGGGCTTGGGTTTGTATTCGCCGCGGGCGATCGCCAGCATGCGCGCGCGGATGCGGTCCTGGGGCAGGATTCCAATGACAACTGCTTTCATCATCGCTTGTACTCCACTAATACGCGATCAACCTCAACAAAGAAATCAGCCAACAGCTGATGGGCGTCTTTGAACTCGTAAGGGACCCCTTTGTCACTTGCGTGCCGATGCTTATGGTCATAGGGCATTCGCAGCCCGGCGAACTTGAACTTCTTGGGTGGCTTGATCGCATGGGCGTTGTCATAACCCAGGATTCGACCGCCATAGGGTTCGTGCAAGGTCAGCGAGTAGCGAATGCCGTGGGGGATGTGCCGTGTCGCCTGAACCTGCCATGCCTCGACCTTGATCCAGAAGCCATCACCCTGGTCAATGATTTGCCCGTGGAGATCAAGGAGCGTGACGATGCCCGGGTCTTCGCGCATGCCCGATGATATCAGCCGATGATAAAGATGTCGACTGTTGATCTCGTCGCCGCCCTGGGCCTGCAGGGGCACTCCTTACGCCGGCGCCACCTGCCTTCTGCTGTGCAGCATCCCCACGTTCATCTCCCCGCTCAGCGATGACGCGTAAAAGCGCTCGATCATGTTCACGCTGGTCCGTGCATTGCGCGCCAAGGTCAGCATGTCGATACCCTGGCCGTACAGCAGGCGGAAGGTGATGGCCGTGTGGCGCAGGCTGTACAGCGTGCGCTTTTGGCCCAGCGGACCGGTGGACAGGCCGCATTCGGCCATCACCCAGTGGAAGAGCTGGTTCATCACCGCCAGGGCGTGCTCGCGGTTGCTCAGCTGGGGCAGGAAGAGGTAGTCCTCGGGGCTGCCGAACCCCGCGCGCTCGTTGCGCTGCTTGATCTGTGCATAGATGCGCACCGCGGCGCGCATGCTCACCACCGGCTTGTCGTGCCGCTTGGTCTCGGGCAGGTTCATGCGCAGGTACACATGCTTGCCGCGCACCTCTTCAATGTGCTTGTGCTTCATCTTCTTGATGTCGCCCGGCCGCACGAAGGTGTTGACCATGAAGCCGATCACCCAGGCGATGTCCTGCGGCATGACCAGCAGCTCGCGCGCGATCCAGTAGCGCTCGTTCTCCTTGAGCTTGCGCAGGATGGGGTGGCGCTTGCCGCGCAGGGCGCGGGCCTTGCGCAAGAGCCGGCGGTACTCGGTGACGCTGAAGCCCCCGCGCGGCGTGGCCGTGACACGGATCTGCGGAAACTCCGGCACCTCGCTGATGTGCCCCAGGTGCCGCGCCAGCTTCAGGATCTTGCGCACGATCACCAGGTACTGCGAGATGGTGGTGGTGGTGAAGCCCTCGCGGCCCAGCCGGTCAGCAAAGGCCTGCAGCGCGACATAGCCCACCGCGCGCGTCGGGATGCCACCGAGCTCGGGCAGGATGTGCGCGTCCAGACGGTTGCGCATGACCTGCAGGGAGCCCCGGCTGAACTCGCCGCGGTGCTGCCGCGCAGACTCCTGCTGGTAAAGCTTCTCGGCCACCATGCCGAAGCCGGGCGAGCCGGGCTCCACCCCGGTGTCGCGCGCCATGTTGACCGCTGCCGAGGTGGCGTCGAAGAAGCGCTTGGCCAGCATGATCGCGTTCTTCTTGGAGGTGGTACGCAGGCTCTTGGAATAGGTCTTGCCGTTGAACCAGCAGCGCACCTGCCAGAAACGGCTGGCGGCGATCCTGTAGATTCGGAGCTTCTCCGGGTAGCCTGACACCGACGTCAGGGTGTCAGGGATGGGCACGGTGCGGCCCCGGTGGGCTCGAAACACCTTGTCGTTGGAGGCCGTGACAGGAGGGGGTGACCAGAGGTCGTCGTCACGCATGATCAGATCGTTTCATTGAAGAGCAGGGCGGCGTTATAGGGACTATTGGGATCTACAACTCATCAAAAGCTCCCCACCTCAGCCACCAAAAGAGTAATTAATCAATACATTGGCATACGGAAATTCGCTCTTTGTATGTTTGTGTAAAAAATAGAAGCTGTTTGTAAAAAGCACATGCCCACCGCCGCCGCACCCAAGACCGCCGACCCCTACCTTCGCAAGGTGCTCAATGCCCGGGTGTACGACGTCGCGGTGGAGTCCCCCCTGGAGCCGGCGCGCAACCTGAGCCGGCGCCTGCACAACAAGGTCCTGCTCAAGCGCGAGGACCAGCAGCCGGTGTTCAGCTTCAAGCTGCGCGGCGCCTACAACAAGATGGCGCACCTGACGCCCGAGCAGCTACAGCGCGGTGTGATCTGCGCATCGGCGGGCAACCACGCGCAGGGTGTGGCGCTGTCGGCGCACAAGCTGGGATGCCGCGCGGTGATCGTGATGCCGGTGACCACGCCGCAGGTGAAGGTGGATGCGGTCAAGACACTGGGCGGCGAAGTGGTGCTGCACGGCGACAGCTACTCGGACGCCTACACGCACGCGCTCACGCTGGAAAAGAAGAACGGTATGACCTTCGTGCACCCGTTCGACGACCCGGACGTGATCGCGGGCCAGGGCACGATCGCGATGGAGATCCTGCGCCAGCACCAGGGCCCGCTGGACGCGGTGTTCGTCGCCATCGGCGGCGGCGGGCTGATCTCGGGGGTGGCCAGCTACATCAAGTCGGTGCGGCCCGAGGTGCAGGTGATCGGCGTGCAGATGAACGACTCGGACGCGATGGTGCGTTCGGTGGCCGCGAAGAAACGCGTGACGCTGCCCGACGTGGGCCTGTTCTCGGACGGCACCGCGGTGAAGCTGGTGGGGCAGGAGACCTTCCGCCTGTCACGCGCGCTGGTGGACGACTACGTGATCGTGGACACCGACGCGGTGTGCGCTGCGATCAAGGACATCTTCGTGGACACCCGCAGCATCGTGGAGCCCGCGGGCGCGCTGGGCGTAGCCGCCATCAAGCAGTACGTGGCGAAGCACAAGACCCGGGGCAAGACCTACGCCGCCATCCTGTGCGGCGCGAACATGAACTTCGACCGCCTGCGCTTCGTGGCCGAGCGCGCCGAGGTGGGCGAGGAGCGCGAAGCACTGCTCGCGGTGACCATCCCCGAAGAACGGGGCAGCTTCAAGCGCTTCTGCGCCCTGATCGGCGAGCTGCCGGGCGGGCCGCGCAACGTGACCGAGTTCAACTACCGCATCAGCGACGCGGCGAAGGCGCACGTGTTCGTGGGCCTGACCACCCACGGCAAGGGCGAGTCGGTACGCATCGCGAACAGCTTCACGCGGCATGGCTTCCAGGCGCTGGACCTCACGCACGACGACCTGGCCAAGGAACATATCCGCCACATGGTGGGCGGGCACTCGGCCCTCGCGCAGGACGAGCGGCTGCTGCGCTTCATCTTTCCCGAGCGGCCGGGGGCGCTGATGAAGTTCCTCTCCAGCATGCGGCCGAACTGGAACATCACGCTCTTTCACTACCGCAACCAGGGCGCCGACTACGGCCGCATCCTGGTGGGCCTGCAGGTGCCCAAGGCGGATGACAAGGCCTTCAAGGAATTCCTCTCCACGCTGGGCTATCCCTGCGTGGAGGAAACCGCGAACCCGGTGTACCGATTGTTCCTGCGGGGTTGAAGCCGCGCCTGCGGGCCGCGCAGCGCCGCGCGTGCGGACCACCGCCAATAAGGGCTGCAGATACGGGCCGGCCCTAAGGCTGCGGCAAGGCCGGCAACTCGAGCAGCAGCGTGGAGGCCCCTCCCGGATCGGGCCCGAGCCGGGCCTGGCGCGCCTGCACCGACTGCAGCCACAGGTCCCCCTGGACGCGGCTGCCCACGCGAAAGGACCGGGGCGGCGCGCCGTCCACCGCGATGAGCGCCGAGCCGCCACCCGAGCGGCTGGCGACCACGCCCGTCAGCACCAGGCGGCCAGAGTCTGCGGTGGCCGATGCCTCGGACGCCCCCGCCCCCGCGCCCAGCACCCGGGCCACCGCCAGGGGGTCGGCCGGCTCAGGCAGGCGAAGGGCGGGCACGGCCGCCGAGGGCAGGGCCCGTGTCGCCCCCAGCCGCAGACCCCAGAACACGATGCAGGCCGCCAGCGCGGCCCACAGCAGTCCGGTGAGGACCCGCACCGGCCAAGCGGTGCGCGGCCGGCCTTGCAAATTGCCTGACAGGGACTGGAACATCCGTCGATTATCATCCGAATGATTATTTTTAACTACAGATGAGCTCTGATGAGGCATGGATGCGCCATTTTGATGTACCTGCCGCGTACCGCCGCGCGTTCCCGCAGGCGCGCCCGCGGCTTCACGCTGATCGAGCTGATGGTGGTGCTGGTGATCATCGGGGTGCTGGCCGCCCTGATCGTTCCTAACGTGCTGGATCGGGCTGACGACGCGCGGGTGACGGCGGCGCGCACCGACGTCAACAACCTCATGCAGGCCCTGAAGCTGTACCGCCTGGACAACCAGCGCTACCCCACCACCGAGCAGGGGCTGCAGGCGCTGGTCACCCGCCCGGGCACCGCGCCCACGCCGCCCAACTGGCGGCCCTATCTGGACAAGCTGCCGCAGGATCCCTGGGGGCGGCCCTACCAGTACCTCAACCCCGGCACGCACGCAGAGATCGACGTGATGTCCCTGGGCGCTGACGCCCAGCCTGGCGGGGAGGGCCGCAATGCCGACATCGGCAGCTGGCAGTGACACCCGCCGCAGCTGCCAGGGCATGAAGTCAGACTGCGGGCCGCGCGGCTTCACGCTCCTGGAGCTGCTGGTGGTCGTGGCCATCATCGCGATCGGCAGCACCGGCGTCGCGCTCTCGATGCGCGACGCATCGGCCACGCAGCTGGAGCGCGAGGCGCTGCGCCTGGCCTCCCTGCTGGAGGCTGGCCGCGCCCAGTCGCGCGCCAGCGGCCAGCCCCTGCGCTGGCGGGCCGTGCAAGACGGCTTTCGCTTCGAAGGCGCACTGGACACCGGGCTGCCTACGCAGTGGCTCTCCGAAAGCGTGCAGGTACGCGGCGAGTCGGTGCTGGTGCTGGGCCCCGAGCCGCTGATCGGTCCGCAGGGCGTCACTCTCGTGGCCCGCGATGCGCCGGGCCGGGGCCAGCGCGTCGCCACCGACGGCCTGCAGCCGTTTGCCGTCACCCCTGTGGAGGCCCCATGAGCGCCGCGGGCAGAAGCGCATCTGCGGGATTCACCCTGATCGAGGTGATGGTCGCCCTGGGCATCGTGGCTATCGCCCTGGCCGCCGGCCTGAAGGCCACCGCCGCCCTGGCCTTGAATGCGCAACGCCAGTCCGGCATGCTGCTGGCGCAGCTGTGCACCGACAACGCCCTGGCCGGTGTGCGGCTCGCGCGTGAACTGCCCGCGCTGGGCGAAACCCGTACGGCGTGCCTGCAGGCCGGACAGCGCCTGGAGCTGACGCTGGCGGTGGCGGCTACACCCAACCCCAACTTCCGGCGCGTGGACGCGATCACGCAGCAGGACGGCCAGCCCCTGCTGCGCGTGTCCACCGTGGTGGGCCGCTACTGAGGACACCTGCGGATGCACACGCCTGGCCGGCCCGCCTCTCGCACCGTGCACGGCTTCACGCTGGTCGAACTGCTGGTGGCGCTGTTCGCGCTGTCCATCCTCGCCATCCTCAGCTGGCGCGGGCTGGACGGCATGCTGCGCGCGCAGTCGCAGCTACAGGCGCGGGCCGACCAGGTGCTGGCGCTGCAGGTGGGACTGGCCCAGTGGAGCGCCGACCTGCAGGCCCTGGAGCCGCTGGCACAGGTCACCGCCCTGGACTGGAACGGTCAGACCCTGCGCCTCGTACGCCGCAGCGCCACCGGCACGCCTGCGGGCGCCGATGGCGTGGTGGTGGCGGCCTGGACGCGACGCGCCGTGCAGCCGCCGGGAGGCATCTGGCTGCGCTGGCAATCGCCTGCCCTGACCCGGCGTGCCGACGTCGAACAGGCCTGGATGCAGGCCGAGGCCTGGGCTCGCGAAGCCGCGCAGTCCGGGGGCGCGGGCGAAGTGGCCGTCATTGCCCTGGACGACTGGCAGCTGCTGTACTTCCGCGAAGGCCGCTGGCGCGAGGCCACGCCGGGCGACCCCCAGGACACCGAGACCCACCGACCCCCCACGCCCTTGCCCGATGGCGTGCGCCTGGTCCTCACGCTCCCGGCAGGCGGGCCGCTGGGCGGCGCGCTCACCCTGGACTGGGTCAATCCGCTGCTGAGTCCGCGCCGGTCATGAGCGGCACACCACCCTCCCGCGGCGCTGCGCTGCTGGCCGCCCTGCTCACGGTCGCCCTGGTGGCCACGCTGTCGGCGGCGGGCCTGTGGCAGCAGTGGCGTGCGATCGAGGTGGAGGCCGCCGAGCGTCAACGCGCGCAGGCCGCCTGGGTGCTGACCGGCGCGCTGGACTGGGCCCGCCTGATCCTGCGCGAGGACGCGCGCACCGGCACCGTGGACCACCTGGCAGAGCCCTGGGCGATTGCGCTGCAGGAGGCGCGGCTGTCCACGTTTCTAGCCGCCGACCGCAGCGCGCCCTCAGGCGAGGCCGCCGGAGAGTCCGCGTTTCTCTCGGGGGACATCACCGACCTGCAGTCGCGCCTGAACGTGCACAACCTGATCGAGAGAGGCCGCGTCTCGCCTGCGGGAATACGCGCCTTCGAGCGCCTGTTCGAGCTGCTGGGCCTGCCCGCGTCGCAGCTGGAGACCCTGGTGGCCCAGCTTCGGCTGGCCGGTGGCCCCGCGGGCTCGGGTGGTCGCAGCACACCGGGCGTACAGACCGACACCGACACGCAGCGCGTGCCCCTGATGCCACTGCGCACCGAACAACTGGGCTGGCTCGGTCTGACTGCGTCTACGGTGGCCGCACTGCAGCCGTACGTGACGCTGCTGCCCCGCCGAACCGCGGTGAACCTGAACACGGCCAGCGCCCAGGTGATCTACGCCGCGATCGGCGGCATCGGCCTGGCCGACGCGCGGCGCCTGGTAGCAGCGCGTACCTCGCGCTACTTCACGGCGCCGGCGGACGCGGCACGTGTGCTGGGCCAGGCACTGCCGGACGACGCGCTGGTGGGCGTGAGCAGCCGCTACTTCGAGGTACAGGGCCGGCTGCGCCTGGACCGTGCGGTGTTCCAGGTCCGCACCCGGGTCGAGCGTGAGCAGCTGGAGGTGAAGCCCCTGCAGCAACAGCGCGGCGTGCTGGAGGGACCGCCGCTTTTGGCCGCAACGGCGGTGGCCACGCCCGCACCTCGCTGACCCACGCTGACCCGCGCTGAAGCACGCCGACCCACACCGACATGAGCTCCCTCTTCATCCACCTGCCCGCGCCGCCGGTGACGGCCGCCACCGACTACGCCTACGTGCTGTCGGTCGACGGGCGCAGCCCTGGCAAGGCCTCGAGCGCGCCGGCCACGCTGCTGCCCGCAGCCCACGGCGCGGGGTCGGAGACCGTGGCGGTGGTGCCGGCCCGCGAGCTGTCCTGGCATCGCCTGGAATGGCCACGCGGCCTGCAGCCAGGCTCGCCGCGCCTGCGCGCCGCGCTCGAAGGCCTGCTGGAGGACCACCTCGTGGACGAGCCCGAGGTCCTGCACTTCGCAGTGGAGCCGCACGCGCGCGCGGGCGAGCCGGCCTGGGTGGCGGTGTGCGACCGGGCCTGGCTGCGCGCCTGCCTGGAGGCGCTGGACGCGGCGGGCCGCAGCGTAACGCGCATCGTGCCGGAGATCACGCCCGAGGCGCCTGCGGCCTTGTATGCGCTGGGCGAGCCCGAGCACGCGGTGCTGGTGGCGCGCAGCCCGCGCGGGGTGGTGGCGCTGCCGCTGGCCGCGACGTCTCTGCCGCTCGTGCCGGCCTTGCCCGATGGCGCGCTGTGCTTTGCCGAGCCCGCCATCGCCGAACAGGCGGAGGCCCTGCTGCAGCGCCCGCTGGTGCTGCAGCCCGCCGCGGAGCGATGGCTGCAGGCGTCGCAGTCGGCCTGGAACCTCGCGCAGTTCGACCTGGCGCGCACGGGCCGCGCGCGCGCGATCCGCCGCCTCGCCACACGGGGCGCGGAGTGGCTGCGCGCGCCGCACTGGCAGCCCGCGCGCTGGGCGCTGGCGCTGCTGCTCGTGGCCAATCTCGCCGGACTCAACGCCTGGGCCTGGAAGGAACGCGCCGCCCTGGACGCACAGCGCGAGGCGGTGCGCGCCACGCTCGCGCGCAGCTTTCCCCAGGCGCGGCCCGGGGCCGATGCCCTCGCGCAGATGGAGCGCGAGGTCGCGGCGCTGCGCCAGGCGACGGCCACGCCTTCCAGCAGCGACCTGGAGACGCTGCTGGGCGCGCTGGCGGCCGCAGCACCCGCAGCGGCACCCTCGACGGCGCCTGTACGCACCGCCTCCAGCCTGGACTACGCGCGCGGCACGCTGCGCGCACGCGGCCTGGGCTGGGCGGCGGCCGATCTGCGCGCCGCCGAGCCCGCGCTGCACGCACAGGGCCTGACCGCCACGCTGCAGGGCGAAGAGCTGGTGCTGCGCGCACAGGGGCGGCCATGAAGGCCACTGACCTGCGTCCCGCCTCACGTGCCGGCATGGCCTGGCTGCGCGCCCGCTGGCAGGGCCTGCCGCCACGTGACCGCCTGATGGCCGCCGTCGCCCTGGGCGTGCTGTCTGCCGCGGCGCTGTGGTGGATCACGCTGCGCCCGGCCCTGGACACCTTGCGAACTGCGCCCGCGCAGCGCCAGGCGCTGGACCTGCAGCTGCAACGCATGCGGCAGCTGCAGGCGCAGGCCGCGGCCATGCGCGCGACGACGCAGCCGCTGCCGCCCCTGAGCCGCGACGAGTCGCAGCGCGCCCTCGAGGCCGCCGTGCGCCAGCACTTCGGCGATTCGGCACGCCTGGCCGTAGACCCGCAGGGCGCGACGCTGACCCTCAACGGCGTGCCGGGCCAGGCGTTGGCGCAGTGGCTGGCGCAGGCGCGCATCGAGGCGCGGACCTTTCCGAACCAGGCGCGCCTTCAGCGCCAGGGCGGCGGCACCTGGACGGGACAGATGACGCTGACCTTGCCCCCCGAGGCGGGCGCCACATCCGGCACCCGCTGAACGCAGTCACCTGCCTCACCCCCCGCCCGCCACCCAGCCGCCATGACACGCCCTGCCCCTGATGTCACCCGAGCGGCTGCCCCATGGTCCTGGGCGCTGGCGGGCGCCGCCCTCGGGCTGATCGCGGCCCTGCTGCTGTTCGCGCCTGCGCGCTGGCTGGCCGCCCTCCTCGCGTGGGGCAGCCAGGGACACCTGGCCCTGGAAGATGCACGCGGCACGGTCTGGAGCGGCTCCGCGCAATGGGTGCTGGCCGGAGGACGCGGCAGCCGCGACGCGGTGGCCCTGCCCTCGCGCCTGGCCTGGACCCTGCGGCCCGACCTGCGCGGGATGGCGCTGTCCCTGCACGCGCCCTGCTGCACGCCGCAGCCGGTCACGATGCGGATCCATCCCACCACGCAGGGTCTGGGGGTCTCGGTGGCCGATACGGCCGACTCGCACTGGCCCGCGCAACTCCTGGCGGGCCTGGGCACACCCTGGAACACGCTGCAACTCGAGGGTCGCCTGCAGCTGTCCACGCGCGGCCTGCACCTGCGCTGGACTCCGGGGCAGCTGCAGCTGCAGGGAAGCGCGCAGCTGCTGGCGCTGGACATGGCCTCGCGCCTGACCACGCTGCGGCCCATGGGCAGCTACCGCCTCACGCTGGAGGGCGGCACGCCAGCCGCCACCCTGCGGCTAGAGACGCTCGCGGGCGGCCTGCGCTTGGCGGGCACAGGCGAGTGGCAGCCCTCGCGCCTGCGTTTCTCGGGCGAGGCCACCACCGCCCCCGAGCACGCCGCGGTGCTGGCCAACCTCCTCAACCTCCTGGGCCGCCGTGAAGGCGCGCGCTCGATCATCACCCTCGGATGACCCCATGCCCCCGCTGCTTCGAAACCCCCTTCGCATTGCGCTCCCGAAACTGTCCGCGACTTCGCTGCTCACTGTGCTGGTGTGCGTGCACGCGCAGGCTCTATCGCAGGCGCAGGCCCCTACCCGCCCCGCCGCCGACGCACGCGAACCAATCACGCTCAATTTCACCGACGCAGAGATCGAGGCGGTGGCACGCACGATGGCCAGCCTGACCGGGCGTGACATCGTGGTCGATCCGCGGGTCAAGGGCACGATCAGCCTCACCACCGAGCGGCCGGTGACGCCGCAGGCGGCCTACCAGCATTTCCTCGCGCTGCTGCGGTTGTCGGGGTTCACCATCGTCGACGCCAACGGCCTGCTCAAGGTGGTGCCCGAGGCCGACGCCAAGGTGCAGGGCGGTCCGGTGAGCGTAGGTGCGGCACCGGCAGGCAACCAGCTGGTGACACAGGTCTTTCGGCTGCAGCACGAGAGTGCCAACAATCTGGTGCCGGTGCTGCGCCCCCTGATCAGCCCCAACAACACCATCAACGTGAGCCCGGGCACCAACGCGCTCGTGATCACCGACTATGCGGACAACCTGCAGCGCATCGGTCGCATCATCGCGGCGCTGGACATGTCCAGCCTGGCGGACGTGGAGGTGCTGCCACTGCAGCACACTGTGGCCGCCGACCTCGCGCCGGTGGTGCAGCGTCTGGCCGATGCCAGCGGCGGCGCCGTGGCCGGGCCGCCCGGCGCAGCGGGTCTGGGCGATGCGGCCACGCGCACCACCGTGATCCCCGAGGTCCGCAGCAACTCGCTGCTGGTGCGCACACCCAATTCGGCGCGCCTGAACCTCGTGCGCACGCTGGTGCAGCGGCTGGACCAGCCCTCGGCGGCCAGCCCCATGGGCAACATCCACGTGGTCTACCTGAAGAACGCCGACGCCACGCGTATGGCAGTGACGCTGCGCGCGGCGCTGGCAGGCCAGGGCGGCGCAGGTCCGGGTGGCACCGCTTCATCGCCCGGCGCGCCGGGTGCATCGCCAGGCGCAGCCGGGGCCTCCCTGGTGCAGACGGGGGGCGGCCCGGGCGCCAGTCCCGCCACCGGCGCGATGCAAGCCGCCGCCGCGCCCTCCACAGGCGGCCAGATCCAGGCCGACCCGGCCACCAACGCGCTGGTCATCACCGCCGCCGAACCCCAGTACCGGCAGCTGCGCGCGGTGATCGACCGGCTGGACACGCGGCGCGCGCAGGTCTTCGTCGAGAGCCTGATCGCCGAAGTGAATGCCGACAAGGCCGCCGAGTTCGGCATCCAGTGGCAGAACCTGATCGGCAACAGCAACAACAGCCACTTCGGCATCGCCGGCACCAACTTCACCATCGGCGGGGCCAACATCATCGGACTGAACCGGGACGCCGCCAGCGGCACCACCCTGCCCTCGCCGGGCGTGAACATCGGGTTGATACGCCAGGTCAATGGCGCCTACCTGCTGTCCGCGCTGGCGCGCTTCCTGGAGACCAATGCCGACGGCAATGTGCTGTCCACGCCCAACCTGCTGACACTGGACAACGAAGAGGCGCGCATCGTGATCGGACAGAACGTACCTTTCGTGACTGGCCAGTACACCAATGCCAACGCCGGCGGTACCGGCAGCGTGAATCCCTTTCAGACCATCGAGCGGCGCGACGTGGGCCTCACACTGCGCGTGCGACCCCAGATCAGCGAGAACGGCACGGTGAAGATGCAGATCTTCCAGGAGGTGTCCAGCGTGCAGGCGGGGTCGGTGAATTCGGCATCAGGCCTGATCACCAACAAGCGATCGATCGAATCCACCGTGCTGGTGGACGACGGCGCGATCGTGGTGCTGGGGGGTCTGCTGCAGGACGAGTACGCAGGTAACGAGCAGAAGGTTCCGGGTATCGGCGACGTGCCGCTGCTGGGGCGTCTGTTCAAGAGCGAGACGCGCAGCCGCAAGAAGACCAACCTCATGGTGTTCCTGCGACCGGTGGTGGTGCGCGACGCCGCGCGCAGTGACGATCTGACCCTGGACCGCTACGAGCTGATGCGCCTGAAGCAGCAGGCGGCACAGCCTGTGCCGAGCTCGGTGCTGCCGGTGAACGCGGCGCCGGTGCTGCCTGCGTATACGCCCCCGGCCGTGAGGCTGCAACATGCGCCTGCGCCCGCGACGCCCGCAGCGCCACCCGCTGCTGCACCGTCACAGGCCGTGCCTGCGCCTGTGCCCGTGCCACGTCCCCTGCAGCCTACGCCGCTGCCACCCGCCGCCGATCGCGAGTGAACGTCCGGCGCTGCCCCTGCTCCAAGGAACTCCATCCGCGATCGACCACAAAGGCCCCTACATGCCCCGCCATCCCCTGCCCTACGCCTTTTCGCGTGGCGCACAGCTGCTGCTCGAGGACGACGGAGACACCCTGACGCTGTGGCATGCCGGGACCACGCCCGGCAGCGCCTGGGGCGAGGTGATGCGCAAGTTCCATGTGCACTCGGTGCAGCAGCTGGACGCGCCCGCGCTGGCCCAGCGCATCTCCGCCGCCTACGCACAGGGCGAGTCGAGTGCCGCGACGGTAGTGAGCGAGGTGCAGAACGACGCCGACCTCTCGCGGATCATGCAGGAGCTGCCGGCGGTGGAGGACCTGCTGGAGACCAGCGACGACGCGCCCATCATCCGCATGCTCAATGCGCTGCTGACGCAGGCCGCGCGCGACGGCGCGAGCGACATCCATATCGAACCCTACGAGCGACATTCGTCGGTGCGTTTCCGGGTGGACGGCACGTTGCGCGAGGTGGTGCAACCCAATCGGGCGCTGCATGCGGCACTGATCTCGCGGCTGAAGATCATGGCCGAACTGGACATCGCCGAGAAACGCCTGCCCCAGGACGGGCGCATCAGCCTGCGCATCGGCACGCGCGCGGTCGATGTGCGCGTCTCCACCTTGCCCAGCGCGCACGGCGAACGCGCGGTCCTGCGCCTTCTGGACAAGAGCGGTAGCAAGCTGAGCCTCCAGGCGGTGGGCATGACCGGCGAGACGCTGCGCCGCTTCGAGGCGCTGATCACGCAGCCGCACGGGATCATCCTGGTCACTGGCCCGACCGGTTCGGGAAAGACCACCACGCTCTACGCGGCGCTGTCACGGCTGGATGCGGATGCCGGCAACATCATGACGGTGGAAGACCCGATCGAGTACGACCTGCCCGGCGTGGGCCAGACCCAGGTGAACTCGCGCATCGACCTGGACTTCGCGAAGGCACTGCGCGCGATCCTGCGCCAGGACCCGGACGTGATCATGATCGGCGAGATCCGCGACCACGAGACCGCGCAGATCGCCATCCAGGCCTCGCTGACAGGCCATCTGGTGCTGGCCACGCTGCACACGAACGACGCGGTGAGCGCGGTGACGCGCCTGACCGACATGGGCGTGGAACCTTTTCTTCTCAGCTCGTCGCTGCTGGGAGTACTGGCCCAGCGCCTGGTACGCAAGCTGTGCACCACCTGCCGCGGTGCGGGCTGCGAGGACTGCGGCCGCACCGGCTACCACGGACGCACCGGCGTGTTCGAGCTGATGACGGCGGACGAGGCCCTGCGTGACCTGATCCACAACCGCGCCTCCGAGGCGCAGATCCGCGAGACCGCGATCGCAGCGGGCATGACGCTGATGCAGGCCGACGGCGAGCGGCTGGTGCGCGAGGGGTTGACCTCACGCGAGGAACTGCTGCGCGTGACGCGCGACTAGCGACTAGCGACTAGCGGGGTGGGCGGTTGGACGGATCGTCCTGCTCACGATCGTCCTGCTCACGATCGGCCGACTGGCGCTCGAGCCGCTGGCGCGCTTCGCGCTCGGCCCGCGCCTTGCGCAGGTCATGGAACTGCCAGGCGGCAAAGACGAACACCAGCAGGAAGACGCCCAGCTCGATCCAGATGCCCATGGCTCAGCCCCCTCGCGGCAGCAAGCGGTTCAGGAGCAGCGCGCCGGCATACAGCACGATGAGCGTGCCCACGGTGTCGCCCACGAACATGGGCATGAAGCCCGCCAGCGGCGCCAGACTGGCAGCTTCCAGGGCGAAGTACAGGGTGTGGGCACCGCTGCTGGCAAGCCCTCCCGCCAGGCCAAACACGAGGAGGTGGCGGCCGGTCATGCCCGCCAGGTCACCGGGAACGCGCAGTGCGCGCTGCACCAGCCGGGCGGCCAGCAGACAGGGCACCGAGGAGATGCCGGCGATCACGAGGGCGCGTACGGGATCGGCCTCAAGCATGCCGCCCAGCTGGGACAAGGAGCCCAGGTACAGCCCCGCCACGCCGACCCACCCGAACAGCATCACCGCGAGCATGCGGATGGCCGCTGGCAGGAACACCCAGCTGATGTGGTCGGACACCTTGACGACGCTGAACAGCCAGTCGTTGAGCTTGAAGAAGAAGACATAGGCCACCGCGATGGCGGCCATGCCGGCCAGGCACTGGAGGGTGGACAGGCGTTGCTGGGACGCGGCCGCGTGCATCACACCCGCGGATTCAGCTGGCCTGGGCCTTGCGCATGCACTGGCCCAGGGCCGCGAAATAGCGCATGGACAGATCGGTCGGTTGAACGTACTTCAGACGGTTGTCCTGCGCGTCGTTCTCGACGCACAGCAGGCCCTTGGACCGCAGCGCCTTCAGGCGCCGCTGAACGGTGGACGGAGAGATCTCGGGCATGCCGTGCATGGCCTCGACCACGCTGATGCGGTCACCCGCATACCAGGAGCGGGCCAGGAAGGCCAGGATCCGGTCTTCCACTGCGTCGATCTCGGGGATGCCCGGAAGGCGCCGGGTCGCTGCAACCAGGTTGAGGAACTTGAAGTAGAGCAGCGAGCTTTCTTTTTTGCTGGAGGGCATGGCGCCAGAGGGTGTGAGGTCGGAAGGCTGGGATCTTAACGCAGCCCGGCTTTACTCAACCGCTGACGAATCCCCAAGCCAGCCGGTGTCTATCGGTAAGTTCAGCCGCCCCGGCACCGGCTGGGGGTAACGGCCGTGCCAAGCGCTTACACATCCACTTCGGCCTCCTACAGACGCGTCGGACCTGTCCTACTAGCATCCCGCTCGCGCTGAGCCTTTCGGGCTGCAGACCCCCGCAGGACCTGCTTGGCGCGCCATCGCCGCCCGCACTGCACAGACCGCCGGTACACCGGCGCCCGTCTGCTGGGCGAAGCCTTGCCCACGAAAGAGACAGAACCTTGCCGACAAGCACCCCCTCCCCTTACTTCGCCCCCCGCCGATCCCTGAAGGCCCTGGCCCTGGCCGCCGCCCTGGCCGCCGGCACGCAGGCCGGCGCCGCCGAGATCGCCCCCTACTTCCAGGGCTGGAGCCCTGGCTCGCTGGTCGAAGCCAGGCAGGCAGCCGGCCTGGACAGCGCCACCCTGGCCTTTGGCATCACACGCGGCAGCTGCGTCCTGGACGCCTACCTGCAGGACAGGATGCCCGACGCACGCGCCTACGCCGCTGCCGGCGGCAAGCTGATCGTGTCCATGGGCGGTGCCGACGGCGTGTACGCCGAGATCGCCTGCTCGGACGACCAGCTGTTCGCGCTGCTGGAAAAACTGGTCGCCGACTCGGGCACCCGCCGCATCGACTGGGACGTGGAGGGCCAACAGCTGTCCAACGTGGACGCGACCGCACGCCGCAACCGCGTGCTGCTGCGGCTGCAGGCCAAGTACCCGGACCTCTACACCTCGTTCACGCTGCCCTCCTGGCTGCGCGGCATGCCGCCAGAGGCAGTCAACCTGCTTCGCAGCACGGTGGCCGCGGGCGTTCGCATCCAGAGGGTGAACGTGATGGTCATGAGCTTCGGCCCGGAGAATATCCGCACCATGGTGTCGCCAGCGACGGTAGGCCAGGCGGCCATCGTGTCCTTCCAGGCCAGCGCGGTCCAGCTGGCGCCGATCTACCCGGACAAGAGCGCCGCGCAGCTGCGCGCAATGATGGGGATGACGCCCATGATCGGCGTGAACGACGACGGCGCCACGCTCACGCTGGCCGACGCGCGCATGCTCGCCGACTACGTGAAGGCCAACGGCATCGGGCTGCTGTCGTACTGGTCGTTCCAGCGTGACCGCGCGCAGGGCACCGCAGGCATGGGCCCGGTGGGTATGTACAGCGGCGTGGCACAGAGCGCGTACCAGTACCTGAACATCTTCAAGACGGCGGCGGGGGCGGTGAACGTGCCTGCGCCGGCACCTGTACCGACCCCCAAGCCGGCGCCGGATCCGGATCCTGCACCTGCACCTGCACCTGCGCCTGCGCCTTCATGCGCAGCAGCGGCCTGGGTGCAGGGCCAGTACTACACCGCGGGCAGCGTGGTGTCCTACGGCGGCACGCTGTACCGGGCCAAGTACGCCAACCCGGGCTACAACCCGACGATCAGCACCTATTACTGGACGCGCGACACCCGCACGACCTGGGTGCAGGGCCAGTACTACCCGGCGGGTAGCGTGGTGATCTACAACGGCACGAGCTACCGCGCCAAGTACGCCAACCCGGGCTACAACCCGACGATCAGCACCTACTACTGGGCGCCCGGGGGCTGCTGATCTCGCTCAACGCGCCGGGACATTCGCCGCCACGCGGAATCCGCAGTGGCTGGTGGAGGACATCGGCGCGTTGGACGCGCGCGCGGTCACGCGGTAGCGGTCGCAGTAAGAGGCGTGGCACAGGAAGGAGCCGCCCCGCTGCGCGCGCCGCCCGGTCGGGGTGTCGGCACGGGGATCGTGCAGCGCGGTCTCCAGGTGATAGCGCGGCGTGAACCAGTCCGCACACCACTGCCAGACATTCCCCACCATCTGGTAGAGGCCGTGGCCGTTGGGCTCGAAGCTGCGCGCAGCGACGGGGCCAGGCGTCCAGCCCTCCTTCGGCCTGGAGGGGAATTCCCCCTGCCAGGTGTTGCACCGGCGCTGACCACCCGGCTCGAACTCATCGCCCCACGGATAGCGCGCCCGCGCCAGGCCGCCCCGCGCGGCGTATTCCCATTCGGCTTCGGTGGGCAGGCGCAGGCCCGCCCACGCACAGTAGGCGGCGGCGTCCGTCCATGACACATGGACCACCGGATGGCCCAGGCAATCCAGGATGCTGCTGCCCGGACCCTGCGGCCGCTGCCAGCAGGCCCCCTCCACTTCGAGCCACCAGGGCAGATCGCGCGAGATGCGCCGCATGGCGGCGCGGCGCAGCGGGTCCACCTGCAGGTAGAACACGAACGATGCGCCCGCCTGCTCGGCATCGGTGATGTAGTGCGTGGCGCGCACGAACTCGCGGAACTCGCAGTTGGTGACGGTGGCCTCGCCAATGGCGAAGGGTCGGACCTCGATTTCACGCGCAGGGCCTTCTCCGTCCTCGGCGAAGCCTTCCTTCGCATCGCTGCCCATGGTGTAGCGGCCACCGGGCAGGGGAATCAGGCGCGGGCGCGCTTCGGCGTGCGTCGCGCAAGCGCCTGCCGCGGCCTGCGACGCATTGCTCGCGTCTGCTGCGGGTTTCAAAGGCGCAGTGGCCAGTTCGGCGCCAGGCGCGCCCTGCCAGGGCCACGCCCCCGGCAGCGCCCAGGCCGGGACACAACAGCTCACTCGTCTTCCCAGAAGGCGCGGGTCACGCCCTGGCTGCGCATGAGGGCGACGACCTTCTCGCGATCCAGCACGCCGCAGCGTTTCGCCCAGGCTTCGTACTGGCGCGCCATGTCGGCCACGCGCTCGGGGTGTCTGCCGGCAAGGTCATGCAGCTCCGTGCGGTCTTCGGCCATGTCATACAGCTCCCACGCCCGGCCATGCTGGCGCACCAGCTTCCAGCGGCCGATGCGCACCGCGCTGTTGCCCTCGTGCTCCCAGAACATGGGCGGGCGTTGCTCCAGGTCGGCCTGGAACGCCGGCTTGAGGGAGTGGCCTTCCAGGGGCAGGATGGACCGCCCGCCCAGCGACTGCGGATAGGGCACACCCGAGATATCGAGCACCGTAGCCATGATGTCCGGCAGGTAGCCCGGTGTGTGGCGGATCTCGCCGCGCTGCGCGATGCCTTTGGGCCAATGCATGATCAGGGGCGTGGAGATGCCGCCCTCGTGGATCCAGTGCTTGTACAGGCGGAACGGCGTGTTCGAGAGGTTGGCCCAGGCGGTGCCGTAGCTCTGGTAGGTGTCCTCGGCGCCCGGCATGATGTCCGGGTTGTTGCCGAATCTCACTTCCGCGCCGTCACGCGTGTGCCTGCGCGCGATCATCAGCTTGTTCACCAGTTCGTCGATGGTGACGTTCTCAGGGATATCCTCGGCGCAGGCGCCGTTGTCGGCCAGGAAGATCACCAGGGTGTTGTCCAACTCGCCGTCGTTCTCCAGTTGCTTGAGGATGCGGCCGATGCCCTGGTCCATGCGGTCGATCTGGGCAGCGTAGACCTCCATGCAGCGCGCGAGCCAGGCCTTGTGTTCGGCCTCGGTCCAGGGAGGCTGGCTCGGGTCGCGCTCGGTGAGCTTCCACTTCTTGTCCAGGATGCCCCAGCGCACCAGCTTCTCCAGGCGCTGCTCGCGCAGGGTGTCCCAGCCTGCGTCGAAGCGGCCCTTGTAGCGGGCGATGTCCTCGTCATGCGCGTGCAGCGGCCAGTGCGGTGCGGTGTAGGCCACGTACTGGAAGAAGGGCGCGCCGGCGTGCTGCTGCCGGTGGGTGCGCAGCATCTTGACCGCTTCGTCGCTGATCGCGTCGGTGTAGAAGAAACCCGGCTGGCGCGCCTCGTGTTCGGCGTTGTCGTTGCCGCGCGTGAGGGTGTTGGGGTCGTAGAAGCTGCCCGCACCGATGATGGTGCCGAAGAACTCGTCGAAGCCGCGCTGGCGCGGCCAGGAGTCGGTGGGCTGGGTGAGGTTGCTCGAGACGTGCCACTTGCCACTGAGGTAGGTGCGGTACCCCGCCGTCTTGAGCACCTCCGCGATCGTGGCGCAGCGCTGGTTCAGGTTGCCCGCGTATCCCTCAGGGCCCGAGTCGTAGGTCAGGATGCCGATACCGGTCTGGTGCGGGTGCAGGCCCGTGAGCAGCGACGCGCGAGAGGGGCTGCAGCGGGCCGTGTTGTAGAACTGGGTGAAGCGCAGGCCGTTCTTCGCCAGACGGTCCAGGTTGGGGGTCTCGACCTCGCCGCCGTAGCAGCCGATGTCGGAGTAGCCCATGTCGTCGTTCAGGATCAGGAGGATGTTGGGGCGCTTGCTCATGGCTTCTCCAGGGGACGGTACGTTCAGGCCAGGCGCATGCCGCTGGCAGGATCGAAGAGGTGGGCCGCCTCGGGCGCGAAGCCCAGATGCACGGTCTCGCCCTCCTTCGCGGGAGACAGGCCAGGCGTCTTCACCTTCAGGCGCGTCGTGCCGGCCTGCACGTTCAGGATGGCGTGGTCACCAAGCTCCTCGACATACAGCACCCGGACAGCCAGGCCCTGCGCCTGCACCTGCAGGTCGCCGGGACGGATCCCCAGGGTCACCGGGCGCGAGACGCTCGCAGTGGCATTGACTGGGTGCGTGCTGCCTTCCACCGTCACGGCGTTGCCGTTCCAGGTGGCGGGCAGCAGGTTCATGGGCGGCGTGCCGATGAAGCCTGCGACGCTGGCTTGCGCCGGGCGGCCGAACACCTCGCGCGGCGTGCCCACCTGCACGATGCGGCCTTCCATGAAGACGGCAATACGATCGGCCAGGGTCATAGCCTCTTCCTGGTCGTGGGTCACGTAGACGGTGGTGACACCCAGGTCACGCTGTAACTCGCGTAACTCGAGACGCGTCTCCAGCCGCAGCTTCGCGTCGAGGTTGGACAGCGGTTCGTCCAGCAGGAAGATCCGCGGCTGGCGCACGATGGCACGGGCCAGGGCCACGCGCTGCTGCTGCCCGCCAGAGAGTTGGCCCGGGCGGCGCGCCAGCAGGTGGCCGATGCTCACGCGCGCTGCAGCGGCCTCGACGGCCTGCGAAATCTCGGCCGCGGGGCGCTTCATCATCTTCAGCGGAAATCCGATGTTCTCCGCCACCGTCATGTGCGGGTACAGCGCGTAGCTCTGGAAAACCATGGCCACGTCGCGCGAGCCGGGTTCGGCCTGCGTGACGTCTTCGCCATCGAGCCAGACCGATCCGGCGCTCACCGGCTCCAGGCCGGCCAGGATACGCAGTGTGGTGGTCTTGCCTGAACCCGATGGCCCCAGCAGCACGAAGAATTCGCCAGCGCGGATCTCCAGGTCCACGCCATGCAATACCGTGGTCTCGCCGTGGCGCTTGACCACACCCTCGAAGCGGACGCTGCCGCGTGCGTTCATCGACGCCCTCCTCCCTTGACCGCACCCACGGTGAGGCCCTTGACGATGTGTTTCTGGGCCAGCAGGCCCAGCAGGATCACGGGGGCCATCGCCACCATCGCGCCGGCGGCAACCTTGGCCCACTGGGTCTGTTCGACCGAGATGAAATTGAACATGGCGACCGTGACCGGGCGCACCTTGTTGCCGCCCAGGACGACGGCGAACATGAACTCGTTCCAGGCATTGAGGAACACGAACACGGTGGTGACCGCGATGCCCCCGCGCACCTGCGGCAGGACCACATGCCACAGCGCGCCCCAGCGGCCGGCATGATCGAGCAGCGCGGCCTCCTCCATCTCGTAGGGCACGTCCTCGAAGTAGGACACCATCAGCCAGATCGCGAAGGGCAGCGAGAAGGTCAGGTAGATGGTGATCATCCCGCTGTAGGTATCCAGCGCGCCCAGGCGCTGCAAGGCCAGGTAATAGGGAATCACCAGGCCGACCGGCGGGAGCATCTGCGTGACCAGCACGTAGAAGCCGCTGGCGCGCTTGAACGGGTAGCGCAGGCGCGCCAGCGCGTAGGCGGCGGGAATGGCGAAGCCCATGGTCAGCGCGGTCGCCGAACAGGTGACGACCAGGCTGGACCACAGGTTCGGCAGGATGGACGCGGGTCCGAACAGCACCTCGCGGTAGTTGGCCAGCGTGGGCGTGAACAGCCACACCGGCGGATAGGCCAGCACGTCACGTTCGGTCTTGAAGGACGTGAGCAGCGCCCACAGCACCGGGAAGGCCCAGACGGACACGAGCAGGCCGGCGATCACCAGCAGCATGGCCTGGCGCGGCATCGGCTTCATGCGTGTTGTCATGCAGGACTCCTGCGGCGGCGAAACAGCAGCCACGAGACGAACACGGTGAGGGCCAGCAGCACCATCGCCAGGGCCGAACCGTAGCCGATGTTCAACTCGGTGAAGGAGGTGCGGTAGGCATAGAGGTTCAGGATCTCGGTCGATGTGCCCGGTCCGCCACCCGTCGCCGCGAAGATGGCGGCAAAGGCCGAGAGCGCGGTCATGGTGCGCAGGATCACGACCATCACCACCGCGGGCCGAATCAGGGGCAGCGTGATGTGCAGGAAGCGCTGCCAGGCACTGGCGCGGTCCAGGCGCGCGGCTTCATAGACATCCGGCGGCAGCGTGGCCAGCGTCGCCAGCAGCACGAGGAAGGCGAAGGGCGTCCACTGCCAGGTGTGGATCGCGATCACGGAAATCAGCGCAAGTTGCGGGTCTCCCAGCCAGTTGTGGCTGCCCAGGCCGAGCGCGCGCGTGACCAGGTCCACCAGACCGAAGTCGGGCGCGAGCACCAAGGTGCGCCAGAACAGGCCGACCACCACCGGCGCGAGCACGATGGGCAGGATGGCAGCCACCCGAAGCAGGGCCTGCCCGCGCGGGATCTGCAGCACCAGCAGGGCCAGCGACAGGCCGATGATCACCTGCAGGACGACGGTCGACGAGGTGTAGATGACGGTGAGCGTGAGCGAATTCCAGAAGCGCGGATCGCCCGTCATCTTGGTGTAGTTGCCCAGGCCCGCGAAACCCGAGAGCCAGGGCATGCTCATGTCGAGCTTCTGCAGGCTGTTCCAGGCCAGGAAGACCAACGGCGCGGTCGTGATCAGGAGCAGCAGGACGAACGCGGGCGCGAACAGGGCCAGCGCGAAGCGCCGCTCCTGCCGTGCCTGCGTGTCGATGACGGCGACCGGGCTGCGAGCCATCCCGGGGGTCAGCTGCGCATGATCTGCGTGATGCGCGCCTGCGCCTCGTCCAGGGCTTCCTTGGACTTCTTCTGTCCGACCAGGGCCGCCTGGATGGCGGTGGCCATGGTGTCGCCGATGGCGGGCCACTGCGGCACGCGCGGGCGCCATTCGACGTCCGTGTCCTGCTCCAGCGATTCGAGGGCGGCGTTGATGAAGTTGTCGCCCGCGTCTTTCATGGCGTTGGAAAAGTCTGCCGATTTCCACAGCGACACCCGGTTCAGGCCCGAGCGCTTGGCGGGGCCGGCGAACTTCCAGGAGGTGCGCGCCTGCGTCTCCGCCGCGGTGGCCCACATGATGAACAGCCAGGTCGCCTTCTTGGCGCGCTCGGACAGGGCGGCGTTGATCGGGAAGCCCCAGTTCCAGATCGAGGTGACACGCTTGCCCGCGGGTCCGCGCGGCCAGCGGGCGTAGGCGATCTTGCCCACGACCTTGGACTTCTCGGGGTTGTTGATCACGGCCGCCGAGGAGTGGGCGTCGAGGTAGCAGCCCAGCGTGCCCTGCGAGAAGGCGTCGGCGATGTCGGGCCAGTTCCAGTTGCGCACCGCCGGCGGCGCGAACTGCGTGAGGGCACTCACGTACCAGTCCAGGGCGCGCACGGCTTCAGCGCTGTTCACGACCAGGTCCTTGCCCTGGAACCAGTTGCCACCGAAGCCGCGGAACAGGGAGGGATAGAGGTACATGTTCTGCCCCGCGCCCGCGAAGCCGCGCATGGCCAGGCCGTACACGCGGTTGGCGGGGTCGTTCAGCGCCTTCGCGTTGGCGAGCAGCTGGTCGTAGGTGTCGGCGGGCTTCAGGCCCTTGGCGGCATACAGGTCCTTGCGATAGACCTGCACCGTCACCTCACCGTCGTAGGGGATGCCATAGGGCTTGCCGTCCACCGAGTCGGCGTCGCGCCAGGCCTTGAGGATGTCGTTGTAGTTGTACCAGGCTGGGTCGGTGAGGGTGGCGTCGTTCAGGTACTTGTCCAGGGGCTCGACCCACTTGTTCGCGACATACAGCGGGTAGTACATCGGGTCGGTGGCACTGGTGGCATAGGTGGCCGTCTTGGACGAGAGGTCCAGCATGGACTTCTGGCGGATCTGGCCGGGCGGCACCTTCTCGGCGCGCACCTTGACGCCGGTGAGGGCCTCGAACTGCGGCAGCAGCTCCAGCAGGTTGTCGAAATAGCTGGCGGGTATCACCGACACGGTGATGGACTCGCCCTCGACCTGCTTCCAGTTGATGCGGGCGCGGGTGTAGGGCGCGAGGTCAGCGGCCTGCGCGTTCGCGGCCCCCATCCAGCCTGCACTGCCCAGTCCGGCCACGCCCAGGGCGGCCGCCTTGCCCAGGAAGCTGCGGCGCTCGTCGTCGAATTGCGGTCCGCTCACGGGGGATTCGTTCATGGGTGTCTCCTTCAACAAGGGGTGGAAAGGCTGGATGCGCGCCCGCAAGCGCCATGAAATCGATTACATAGTTGATCAATGTAGAGGGTTCAGGCAGGCTTGTCACCGCTTCGGATTGAGGGATTTCCCGGAGTAGCCGGACTGATTCGGTGATTCGATTCGGATAAATTAGTATCCAATCCGGTCAAGATAACGATTACATGAAGTCGGACACCTCCTCCCCCGCGGGCACGCCTGCCGCGCCGCGCAGCCGCTCGGCGGCCAAGGACGTGGCTCGCCTGGCGGGGGTGTCCACGGCCACGGTGTCGCGGGTGATGAACACGCCGCAGAGCGTGGAGCCCGCCACGCGCCAGAGGGTCCTGGAGGCTGCTGCCAAGTTGCGTTACGTGCCGCATGGCGCGGCACGCACGCTGCGCAGCCACCGCAGCCGGATGGTGGGGGCCATCGTGCCGTCCTTCGACTACGCGCTGTACGCACGCACGACCAGCGCCCTGCAGCGGCGGTTGGACGAGCGGGGTTACTCCCTTGTACTGGCCGAACACCACTACGACCTCGGCGCCGAACTGCGCATCGCCGGGCAGCTGGTGCAGCACGGGGTGGACGCCTTCGTGTTCGTCGGCCTGGACCACGAGCAGGCACTCTTCTCGCTGCTGGAGGACTACGGCCGGCCCTATGTGCTGGCCTGGGCGGTGGATCCGCAGCGGCGACATCCGAGCCTGGGGTTCGACAACCGCGGGACAACGTACGCGATGGGCCGCCACCTGCTGGTGCTGGGGCACCGGCGTTTCGGCCTGCTCAGTGCACCGCTGGCGGGCAATGACCGGGCACGCACGCGGGGCGAGGGCCTGCGCGCGGCACTGGCCGAGGCGGGGCTGTCACTGGATGAACGCTGCGTGCAGTACGCGCCGATCGCGCTGCAGGCGGCGCGGGACGCCATGCACCGCCTGCTCGCCCTGCCCGACCCGCCTACCGCGGTGGTGGCGACCAACGACGTGTTCGCAGTGGGTGCGATGCTGGCGTGCCGGGAGGCAGGCGTGCGGGTGCCCGAGGACATCAGCATCACCGGCGTGGACAACACCGACCTGGGGGCCACGCAGACGCCGGGGCTGACCAGCGTTTCCACGCCCATCGTAGAAGTGGGACGCGCCGCCGCCGACCAGATCGTGGCGCGGCTGGAGGGGCAGCCTTACGAGGCCTTCCAGGTGTTTCCAGCGAACATCGTGCACCGGGGGACAACGGCGCCGCCACGCGGGGGGCCTTTGCGGCACAAGTAGAACCGCCTCGTCTTTTTGGGCGACGGGAATGCGCAACTCAGCAGTAACTTATATGTTACTGTAGAATCCATGACATTCCAGATCAAGGAACTCCTGCTCGATGACGGGATGAGTCCATTTGGCGAGTGGTTCAAGGGACTCGAAGGTGTCGCTGCAGCCAAGGTTCAAGTTGACCATGTCTCTGACCCGCAACTTTAAGGAAACGGTCACAGCGCGCGTTCAGGGCGACCCCGCATTCGCCAAGGCGCTATTGGATGAAGCGATCACACTGTTCCTCGACGGCGAACCCGAGACCGCCAAGCTGATTCTTCGCGATCTCGTGAATGCGACCGTGGGTTTCGAGACCCTGGCCGAGGAGATTCACAAGCCGGCCAAGAGCCTGCACCGGATGCTGTCCGCATCGGGCAATCCGACGATGACGAACATCTCGTCAATCTTCGCCGCGATCAAGCGCAGCCTACGCGTCGAGGTACGCACCAAGGTCGTGGCGGCCTGAGGCGGCACGCCAGCCACGGAGCGCCGCTCAGGCGGCCGCGCGCACCACGTTCACCAGCGCCTCCCCGCGCGCCAGCCGCCCGATGTTGTCCGCCAGCCTCTGCTGGCGGCGGCGCACCGTGCCCTCCGTCCAGCCGGACATGTGCGGCGTCATCAGGACATTCGGCAGGGACGCGAAATCCAAGCGCGAGGGCGCGCACTCAGTGCGCGTAGCGTCCGGATACTGGTACCAGGTGTCGATGATGGCGCTGGCCAGCCGGCCCGATTGCAATGCCTCGAATAGCGCCGTCTCGTCCATCACCGCACCCCGCCCCACGTTCACGAGCACCGCGTCCCGTCGCATGGCAGCCAGGGCCTGGCGGCCCACGAGACCGCGCGTGTTCTCCGCCAGAGGAAGCGTCACCACCACGATGTCCACCGACGCCATGAATTCCTCCAGCGCGGGCAGCCCATAGGCGCGGTCCACGACCGGGTTGCTGACCGCGCTGCGATTGGCCGCATGCACCCGCATGCCGAAGGCCTTGGCGCGGGCGGCGATGGCCTGGCCGATGTGGCCGAAGCCCAGTACGCCCAGGGTCTGCGCACCCAGTTCGGTGCGCAGCGCGCCGGGGCGTCCTGCGTGGTAAGTCCATTGGCCCCTGCGCAGATCGGCATCCGCCTGTGCCAGCGGCACGTGCCGCAGCAGCAGCGCCGCCATCACGTATTCAGCGATGGCGTACTCATGGCCGAAGCAGTTGCACAGCGCGCAGGCGGGCGGCAGGCACGACAGATCGATGCCGTCGGTGCCAGCTGCGGGCGCATGAAAGAGGCGCGCCCCCTCGGGGCGCGGCATGCCCACGTCCAGGCGTACGCCGATCACCACGTCGGCGCTGGCGTAGTGCGCTCGATCGGCGGGATCGGTGAGCATGTCCGGCAGGTCCACCAGCGTGTGGCCTGCGGGAATGAGGGGCTCGAAGCCGACGCGGAAGTTGGCCGCGTTCTGGCCTTGGAAGACGATCTTCATGTTGTGGTCAGGCGCGAGCGCCCGGAAAAAGGAATCAGGCGGCAGCCGCCTCGAAGTCGATCTGCACCTTCAGGGAGCGCTGCTTGTCGCAGGCCAGCTCGAAGGCCTGCAGCGCCTGCGACGCGGGCACCACGCCGGTGATCACCGGCTTGCCGTCGATGAGGCCGTCGTTCAGGAAACGCACCGCGGTGGCGAACTCCGGATGGAAGCGGAAGGTGCCACGCAGGTCGACCTCCTTGGCCACGATCTGGTTCATTGGGAGGGCGATATCACCACCCAGGCCCACCGCCACCAGCACGCCGCGCGGGATGATCACGTCGATTGCCAGCTTCAGCGCCGCCTCGCTGCCCGAGGCCTCGAACACCGCGTCGAACTGGCCCTTGTCCGCCTTGTAGCGGTCCAGGGCCTGGGCGTCGGTGCGCAGGTTGATGGTCTCGTCGGCGCCCATCTCGCGCGCGCATTGCAAGGCGCGGTCCGACAGGTCCACCGCCACGATGCGCGCCGCACCCGCGCGGCGCAGCCCGCCGATCAGGAGCGAACCGATCGGTCCGCAGCCCGTGACCAGCACCTGCTTGCCCAGGACACCCCCAGCGCGCTGGATCGCGTGCAGGCCCACCGACAGGGGCTCGGCCAGGGCGGCCTCGGACAGGGAGAGGTGGTCGCCGATGGCATGCGCCTGGTGCGCCTCGATGACGATGAACTCGCTGAACGCGCCCTGGATATGGGGGAAGGGCATGGCGCTGCCGTAGAAACGCATGTTCAGGCAGTGATTGTGCTGTCCCAGCTGGCAGAAGCGGCAGTGGCCACAGGGGCGCGAGGGCGAGATCGCGATGCGCTGGCCCGCGCGCAGGCCGGACACCTGTGCGCCTACGCCGTGCACGATGCCCGAGATCTCGTGGCCCAGCGCCATCGGCTCGCGGATACGCACGGTGCCGAAGCCCCCGTGCTGGAAGTAATGCAGGTCCGAGCCGCAGATGCCGCCGAAGGCTACGCGCACAAGCAGCTGCTGCGGGCCCGGCGCGGGAATTTCGGCATCCTGGATACGCAGGTCCTTCGGGCCGTGGCAGACGATGGATTTCATGGCAGTCACTTTCGCTCGGATGGTTCAGAGGGTAGCGGTCAAGCCGCCGTCGACATACAGGATGTGGCCGTTCATGAAGCGCGAGGCCTCGCTGGCTAGGAACACGGCGGCGGGGCCGAGGTCCTGCACGTCACCCCAACGTCGGCTGGGGGTGCGGCCCACCAGCCAGGCGCTGAAGGCCGGGTCGTCCACCAGCTTCTGCGTGAGCTCGGTCTTGAAGTAGCCCGGGCCCAGGCCGTTGACCTGCAGGCCCAGCGGGCCCCAGTCCACCGCCATGCCCTTGGTCAGCATCTTCATCGCGCCCTTGGTCGCCATGTAGGGCGCGGTACCCGGGCGTCCTACCTCACTCTGCACCGAGCAGACGTTGATGATCTTGCCGCGCCCGCGCGGGATCATCTTGCGCGCCACCGACTGGCCCACGTAGTAGGCGCTGTCCAGGTTGGTGCGCATGATGCGGTGCCAGTCGGCGTCGGCGAACTCGTGCAGCGGGGCGCGGATCGTCATGCCAGCGTTGTTCACGAGGATGTCGATCGGACCCTGGGCCTCCAGGCGGTCGACGGCTGCACGCACCGCATCGGCGTCGGTCACGTCAAAGCCCACGCTGCTGGCGGACAGGCCCTCGGCCTGCAGCGTGGCCATTGCAGCCGCCAGCTTGGCGGCATCGCGGCCGTTGAGGATCACGTGGGCGCCCGCCTGGCCCATCGCGCGGGCCAGGGCCAGGCCGATGCCGCCGGAGGAACCAGTGACCAGGGCGCGGCGGCCCTTGAGGCTGAAGTCGTCGAGTACGTTTTTCATTTCATCATCAACCAACGCAAGGGGGTGAGCACCAGCTCGGGAAACGCGATCAGCAGGCCCAGGACGACGATTTGCGAGAGCAGGAACGGCATCACGCCCTTGATCACGTCATGCATCGCGACGCGGCCCACGCCGCACACCACGTTCAATACGGTTCCCACCGGCGGCGTGAGCAGGCCGATGGCGTTGTTGATGATGAACAGCACGCCGAAGTACACGGGATCGATACCGGCCTGCTTGACCAGCGGCATCAGCACCGGCGTGAGGATCAGGACCGTGGGCGCGAAGTCCAGCGCCGTACCCACCACCAGCACCAATAGCATCAGGACCACCATCAGCAGCTTGGGGTTGTCCATGAAGGGACGGGCGAGATCGACGATCTGGTTGGGGATGTTGGCCACCGTGATCAGCCAGGCGCTGACCAGGGCTGCAGCCACCAGGAACATCACCACCGAGGACGTCTTGGCTGCGGCCAGGATGATCCCGTACAGGTGGCGCACCTTGATCTCGCGGTACACGAACATGCCGACCACCAGCGCATAGACCACCGCCACCACCGCCGCCTCGGTGGGCGTGAACACGCCCATCTTCATGCCGCCGATGATGGTGACCGCCAGCAGGTAGCACCAGAACGCGTCCGCGGTGACCTTCAGGCGCTCCTTCAGGGGCACGCGCGGCGAGACCTGCACGTTGTCCCTGGCCGCGACGATGCGCCAGGTGATGATCAGCGCCACCCCCATGAGGATGCCCGGGAAGATGCCGGCCATGAACAGCTTGGAGATGGACACGCCACCCACCACGCCGAAAAGGATGAAGCCGATCGAAGGCGGGATGATGGGGGCGATGATGCCGCCCGCCGCGATCAGACCTGCCGAACGGTCCATGCGGTAGCCGGCGTCGCGCATCATCGGCATCAGCACCGCCGCCAGGGCCGCAGTATCGGCCACGGCGGACCCCGACAGGCTGGCCATGATCAGGGCGGCGAAGACCGCCACATAGCCCAGGCCGCCGCGGAAGTGACCCACCCACACCATGGCGGAATTGACGATACGCCGGCTCATTCCGCCCGCGTTCATCAGCTCGCCGGCCAGCATGAAGAAGGGCACCGCCATCAACGGAAAGTTGTCGGCGCCGTTGATCAGGTTCTGCGACACGATCTGGGTGTCGAAGTTGTCCAGGTGCAGCATCAGCGCAACGCCGCACACGATCAGCGAGAAGGCCAGGGGCATGCCCAGCGCCATCGCGCCGAGCAGCGAGATCAGGAAGACGGCGACGGTCATCGCTTGACCTCCGCGCCGTGGGCGGCCAGGACTTCCTCGGATTCCTTGACCTGTATGAGTTCGTCCTCGGTGATGTCGCCGCGTACGAGGCGCACCAGCTTGCCCAGGAGGATCAGGGCCATCGCCACGCTGGCGACGTAGCCCACGCCGTAGACCCAGATCATGGGCAGTTCGGTGACCGCAGACCGGGTGCTGGCGTTGATGGTGTGCTGCTTGAGGGTGCCATAGAACATCAGCGCACAGCAGCCGATCATCATCAGGTTGGAGACGATGGCGGCGACGCGCTTGCCACGCAGGCTCAGCTTGCGCAGCAGGGTGTCCACGCCCAGGTGCGCGTTCTCACGCAGCGTGACGATGGCCCCCAGGAAGGTGATCCAGATGAACAGGAACCGCGACAGCTCCTCGGAACTGATGATCGAGTCGTTGAACCCGTAACGCAGGACCACGTTGCCGAACACCATGACCACCATGGCGGACAACATGACCACGAGCAGGAATTCGACCAGGCGGAAAAAGAGGTCGTTGAGCGTCTTCATGGATCACTGAGGAAATCAGATGCCCCCGCCCCCGGACCGTGAATCCGGGTGGTTCGGGGGCGGCTTACGTCACTTGACGGCTTCAATGGCGTTCAGGAGTGCCGGGCCGTTCTTCTCGGCGAAGGTCTTGGCGATCTCGCCCGAGACCATCTTCTGGAAGGGGGCCATGTCCACGTTCTCGATCACCTGCATGCCGGACTTCTTCAGGTCGGCGACGACCTTGGAGGCGTTCTGCGCGTTGAGGGCGCGCTGGAAGGTGGCAGCCTCGCGCGCAGCGTCCACGATGATCTTCTGGTAGTTGGCCGGCAGGCTGTCGAACTTGGCCTTGTTCATGGCCACGACCAGCGGCGAGTAGACGTGGTTGCTCACGGTGAGGAACTTCTGCACCTCGTAGAACTTGGACGACCAGGTGACGTTGATCGGGTGCTCCTGTGCGTCGAAGGTACCGGTCTCCAGCGCGGTGTACAGCTCGGCGATGGGCATGGGCGAGGGGTTCATGCCCAGGAGGCGGAAGGCCTGGATGTGGTAAGGGTTGGGCGTGGAGCGGATCTTCAGGCCCTTGAGGTCGTCGGGCTTGGTGACCGGGCGCTTGTTGTTGGTAAAGGCGCGCCAGCCGTTTTCCCAGTAGGCCAGGCCCTTCAGGCCGTGCGGGGCGAGTTCATTGAGCACGCCGGTGCCCACGGCGCCATCAAGCACGGCGTAGGCATGCTGGGCGCTGCGGAACACGAAGGGCAGCTCCATGGCTGCGGTGTTGGGGACGATGCCGTTGAAGTTGGACGCGCCGCTGGAGACGATGTCGATCGTGCCGCCTCGGGTACCGTTGATCATGGCGGCGTCGTTTCCGAGCTGGTTGGCCGGGAAGATGGCGATCTCGACGTCGCCGTTGGTGCGCTGCTTGACCAGTTCCGCCAGCTTCATGGCGGCAGCGTGCTGGCCGTCGGTGGTGTTCACCGCATGGCCCATCTTCAGGTTGAACTTGGCCGCGAAGGCGGTGGACCCCAGGGCCGCCAGCAGGCAGGCGGTCAATAGGCGAGAGAGTTTCATGCTTGTCTCCTGTTGAAAGAATGGTTGGGGGAAATCAGACAGCGGCCGAGGCCGCGGGCGTACCCAGGTCCAGCGCCTGCAGCGTGCACGTCACCAGGGCACCCACGGGTTGGTCGATGGACAGGTGCAGGACATCGACTTCGTCCGGCCCCGGGACCTCCAGGGTACGTAGCTGGCTTTCCAGCAGGCCGGGCTGCATGTAGTGGCCGACCCGGCCGGCCATGCGCTGGTGGATGGTGCGGGCGTCGCCGTGCAGGAACACGAACATCACGCCAGCGGCGTGCGCGCGGATGCGGTCACGATAGGCCCGCTTGAGCGCCGAGCAGGCAACCACGCGCCCGCCGGGATCGCCCCCGGTCGAGGCGGCGAGGTACTCGCCGATACGGTCCAGCCAGGGCCAGCGGTCGGCGTCCTCCAGCGCGATACCCGAGGACATCTTGCGGATGCTCTCGGGCAGGTGCAGATCATCGCCATCGACCATGGCCAGTCCCAGGCGCTCGGACAGGGCACAGGCCAGGGTGGTCTTGCCGGAACCCGATACCCCCATCACCACGAGGCGCAGGGACTGTCCTGGCTGGCGCTGCAGGCGCATGGCGGTCAGCGCGGGGCGCACTCCGGCACCGGCGTGCGCAGCGGCGCACCGGTGACGCCTGCGTGCAGATTCGCAAAAGCCAGGTCGGCCATCGCCTGACGTGTCTCGTGCGTGGCGCTGGCCATGTGCGGCGTGAGCACCACGTTGGGCACGGTCCACAGGGCCTGCGGCACGTTGGGCTCATCGGCGAAAACGTCCAGCGCCGCACCAGCGATGGTGCCGGCCTGCAGGGCCTCGATGAGGGCTGTCTCGTCCACCACGCTGCCGCGCGCCACGTTCACCAGGTAGCCGCGCGGGCCCAGAGCCTGCAGCACCTTGGCGTCAATCAGGTGGCGGGTACCGGCGCCGCCCGGGGTGATCGCCACCAGGAAGTCCACCTTCGCGGCCAGGGCGGCGGCACTCGGGTAGTAGGCGTAGCCGGACGCAGGCTTCTCGGTGCGCGCGGTGTAGGCGATGGACATGCCGAAGCCCTGCGCGCGCCGCGCGATGGCGCTGCCGATGCGGCCCAGGCCCACGATGCCCAGGCGCGCGCCCGAGACCTTGCGGGCCAGGGCGATCGGGCCCTGGGGCCAGCGGCCCTGGCGCACGAACTGGTCGGCCTGCGGGATGGTGCGGCCGATGGACAGCACCAGGCCCATGGCCAGGTCGGCCACGTCGTCGGTCAGGACATCGGGCGTGTGGGTGACAGGAATGCCGTGGCGGATCGCGGCGGGCACGTCCACGCCGTCGTAGCCGACGCCGAAGACGGAGATCACCTTGGCGTTGGTCAGGCGCGCGATCAGGTCGGCCGGCACCTGCGATTCGCCGGTGGCCGCCACGGCCACGATGCGCGGCGCCAGCTGCGCGAAGGCCCCAGGGTCGGTGACATGGGTGCGCTCGTGGACCGTGTAGGACGCCTCCAGCGCCTTCATGAAGAAGGGGTGGAGCTTGGCGGCAGCGAGGACATCAGGCTTGGACAAAGACGGGTTCCTTCGGGCAATCCGGGGCGGGTGGGTCTACCACGCCGGCCTTGGGCAATATTTCTGGAAAGCGCTTTCCGCTTAGAGAAAGGGGAAGGTGGCCAGGAGGGATGACTTTCCCTGTTGACCGTTGGTCGGCTTTCTCTCAGGATCGCGCTTGGACAGCGCTATCCTAGAAGAGCGCCAGGTCGTTCCAGTCCGTAGAAACCCTCACGACAGCATGTCTTTTTCCGCCCGCCGCCAACGATCCACGGGCCGCATCACCTTGGCCGATGTGGCGCGCGCCGCGGGCGTGAGCCCCAGCACCGCCTCTCGGGCGCTGCGAGGGGCGCGGGCGGTCGACCCAGACCTGGTGGCTCGCGTGCGGACCACCTCGGACAAGCTGGGCTACGTGCCGGACCCCGCCGCCCGGGCGCTGGCCTCGCAACGCAGCGACCACATCGCGCTGCTGATCCCGCTGCTGTCCAACGCCCTGTTTGTGGACCTGCTGGAGGCGGCGCAAGCCACGTTGCGACAGGCCGGCTTCCAGACACTGATTGGCGTCACCCATTACGACAGCCGCGAAGAGGAGCAATTGCTGCAGGAGCAGCTGCTGCATCGCCCCGCGGGTCTGCTGGTCACCGGCCTGGACCACAGCGCCGCCACGCGCCAGTTGATCGCCCGCAGCGGCGTGCCCTGCGTGCACCTGATGGACCTGCCAGGTCAGACCCAGTCCGCCCCCTATTGCGTGGGTTTTCGTCAAGTCGAAGCCGGCGCTGCTCTGACCCGGCGGCTGCTGCAAAAAGGCTACCGGCGCATCGCCTTCGCCGCCGCGCAACTGGATCCGCGCGTGATCCAGCGCCTGCAAGGCTGGCGCATGGCTTTGCAGGAAGCCGGCCTGCACGCGCCCACGCTGGAGTGGCTCAACCCGGCGTCGTCGTCGCTGGCGCTGGGGGCGGTGATGTTCGAGCAGATCGTGCAGCAGACACCGGCGGTGGACGCGATCTTCTTCTGTAACGACGACCTCGCGCAGGGCGCCCTGCTGGCGGCGATGCGCCGGGGCATCCGCGTGCCCCAGCAGATCGCGATCGCCGGCTTCAACGACCTCACCGGCAGCGACCAGATGGTCCCGCCGCTGACCACGGTGCGCACGCCACGCGCGCAGATCGGCGAGGCCGCGGCGCAGATGCTGCTGACGCTGATACGCGGCGAGGCGGTACCGCAGCCGCTGCTGGACCTGGGCTTCGAGATCGTCGAACGGGCCAGTGCCTAGAGCACGCGCCTACTTGCGCGCGACCGGTTCCACCTTCAGGGCCCCGGCCTGGATCGACAGGCGCAGTACGTCCTGCGTGTCCACCGCGTCCAGCCAGAGAGTGTCCGTGCGCGGGTTCAGAGGTCGGGTGCCGACATGCACATGACGACGGTCCTCGGGGCTGAACGTCATGACCTGCAGGTCGCCGGTAAAACCGTCCACCACCACCGCGCCAAACTCGTAGGGGCAATTGCTCTTCATGCAGGCGTTCATCACCAGGTAGCGCCCCTCCACGAGCGTCGAGGCTCCGGGCCCGCTCATGGCGGCACGGAACGCACGGAACTGCTCGGGCTTGACCTTCTTGACGATTGGGGCCCGTGCCGTTTGGTCGGCCAGGAGGGCCTCAGGATGCTCGCCCAGGAAGGCGCGCCAGGCGGGTCGGAACCGGGCGTCGAGGTATTCGCCGCTGGCCGAGTCCCACTGGCGGGTGGAAGGCAGCAGGTCGCCCAGCGCGTTGCGCTCGCCGCTGTAGAACGGCGAGAGAGTGCTGCGGGCCAGGTCGTCTCCCTTGAAGCTGAACGAGAACACCATGGGCTTGCCCCGGGGGCCGTAAAAGCCGGTCCCCACGCGAACGGCGCGTACCGCCCCCTGGGCCAGGTACAGCACGTGGTAATCGTTGTAGTTGTGGCAGGCCGTCCCGCCGCAGTTCGTGACGGCGATGGCGACCTTGGCCTGGGTCGCGGAGGGATAGGCGGCAACCACGTACACATGGCTGTCGCAGGCGGAGGTGACTCCGATCAACTCGCCGGTACGACCGCGTCGCAACTCCAGCCGCGAGATATCGCACATGCCCTTGAGGGCGTACCCGGCCAGTTCGCCCTGCGCGACCTGGGCAAGGTCGCCATTGGCAAAGCGCACAGTGTCCAAGTAACGGTCCTGGGTGTTGTCGCTCCAGGTGTAATCCGGTCGTGGCGCGCGCGGAGCCTCTTGGGCGTGCGCCGGCCTCGTAATGCAGGCAATCAGCGCGGTCGCCAAGCCGAAGATCATCACGACGAGAGAGGGACTGGACGGCTTCATGGGAGGTCTGTGGGTATCGGTTTCAACCGCGTCCCTTACCGGTCCCGTTCACCACCGGGCACCGGGGTCTTGCCGCTTTGCGCAAAATCGAGCGCGGCGCCTGCGCTTTCTTGAGCCGGCTTCTCAGGAAAGCACATCTTCTCGCCGTCCCACTTCTGCCCGCACCAGCAATACCCTTCTTCATTGATGATGCAAGTGCCTGTTCCGCAGCAACGAGGGTCGTCGTTCATGGCCATGTCTCCTGTCGACAGGAGAGACGATACCGCCGTCGGCATCGAGCTGCACCCTGTGGGGATACTGCCCGCCGGGCCCGCGCGGGGTGGGGCGTGAAACGCCACGTCGCCTTGATCGTTCTGGCCCTGACCGCGGCGGTCGTCATCGACCTGCATGTCGACTGGCGCCGCGCCGACAACGGTGTGCTGCTGCGGGTGGGCGAACAGGACATCGATGCCTGGGGCCATGCGCGCGACGCCTGGATCCGCCTGACGCGACGCTGCAAGTCGGTGCAGGCGCTGCAGACCGACGACCCGGCCTGGGCGGCGGTGCAGGCGGCGGTGCGCGCCTACAGCCCGCCGGATTCGCAGACAGCGCGGGTAGTGGCCTTGTTACGTGAGGGTGAGTGGCTGCTGGCTCAGGTCGTGTCCGACACGCTGATGCCTGCGGTGGTCACGCTGCGGTCGCAGGGCCAGACGACCGACCTCGTGCCCCGCGGCGTCTGGAGCGGCAACACCGCCCCTTGGATCGCAGCCCCCTGGGTGCGCGACTACCTGCGGCGTCAGGTACCGCAGCTGCCGCCGGCCCTGACCGATTGCCTCGAGATCGCGCCCGAATCGCCGCTGCAGCGGCTCCAACCCCCTCGTGCGAAGGAAAGCCCGTGACCATCCGCCACCTCGTGATCGTGCTGGGTGACCAGCTGGACCTGCAGGCCAGCGCCTTCGACAGCTTCGACCCCGTGCAGGACCGGGTGTGGATGGCGGAGGTCACCCAGGAATCCACCCACGTGCCTTCCTCCAAGCCGCGGATCGCGCTGTTTCTCAGTGCCATGCGGCATTTCGCGCAGGCCCTGCGCGATCGGCATGGCGAAGTCCTGGACTACATCCGCCTGGACGACCCGGACAACGCTGGCACACTGGCGGGCGAACTGCGCCGGGCGATCGCGCGCCTGCAGCCCCAGTCACTGGTCATGACCGCGCCGGGCGACTGGCGGGTAATGCAGGCCCTGCGCGCCGTGGCCGCCGAATGCGGCCTGGCGCTGGAGATCCGTGACGACCGCCATTTCTTCAGCACGGTGCGCGACTTCGCCGAGCATGCAAAAGGCCGCAAGCAGCTGCGCCTGGAGTACTGGTACCGCGCCCTGCGCCAGAAGCATGGCGTCCTGATGGACGGCGATGCGCCCGCAGGGGGTCAGTGGAACTTCGATGCAGACAACCGCGAGGCCTTCGGCAAGGAGGGGCCGGTGGGCCTGCGCCCGCCCCAGCGCTTCGCGCCCGACGCCATCACGCGCGAGGTGCTGGACCTGGTGCAGGCACGCTTTGCGGATCACCCTGGCGGGCTGGAGAGTTTCGGCTGGCCGGTCACGCGCGAACAGGCCCTGCAGGCGCTGGACGACTTCATCACGCACCGCCTGCCGCTGTTCGGCCGCTTCGAGGACGCGTTGTGGGCGGGCGAGCCCTGGCTGTATCACTCGCAGCTGTCGGCAGCCCTGAACCTGAAGCTGCTGCACCCGCGCGAGGCGGTGCAGGCCGCCGAGGCCGCCTGGCGCGCAGGGCAGGCGCCGATCGAGGCGGTGGAAGGCTTCATCCGCCAGATCCTGGGCTGGCGCGAATACGTACGAGGCATCTACTGGACGCAGATGCCGCCTTACCTGGAGCGCAACGCGCTGGACGCGCGCGAGCCCCTGCCTGCGTTCTTCTGGACCGGCGACACCGACATGGCCTGCCTGCGCGACGCGCTCACGCAGACGCTCACGCACGGCTACGCGCACCATATCCAGCGGCTGATGGTGACGGGTCTGTACCTGCTGCTGCTCGGGGTGCGGCCGCAGGAGGCGCACCAGTGGTACCTGAGCGTGTACGTGGACGCGGTGGAATGGGTGGAGCTGCCCAACACCCTGGGCATGAGCCAGTACGGCGACGGCGGCGTGATGGCCAGCAAGCCGTATATCGCCAGCGGCAAGTACATCCAGCGCATGGGCAATTTCTGCAAGGGCTGCCGCTACGACCCGGCGCAATCCACCGGCCCGCAGGCCTGCCCCTACACCACGCTGTACTGGGACTTCCTGATGCGGCACGAGGCCATGCTGGCGGGCAATCCGCGCATGGGGATGCAGGTGCGCAATGTGGCGCGGCTCACACCGGACAAGCGCGAGGCGATTCGCACCCAGGCCCAGAGTCTTCGAGTCGAGTGACGCGGCTCGCATCGGCCGTACTGCACGCCACGGCGAACTCAATTTTGCTGCGCCGCGGCATCATATTCGCCAGACTTTTCGGTCCTTCGCCCGACGATTTGGGCTTTCGTCGGACTGTTGCGGTTCGTGGATTGCGAAGGGGTTCGGACACTGCGTCCTCATCGGAACCTACGCAGGAGTCCACACGTGCACCGCGATCCGGGTCTGGCCATCGAGGCACAGCCCACCCTACCTGAACCCCATCTGGGCCGCCCCCTGCCTAGGCAGGAGGATGCAGCGCTCCTGAGTGGGCGAGGGCGGTTCGCAGACGATCTCGGCACGCCCCCAGGAACGCTGCACGCGGCCATCGTACGCAGCCCCCATGCCCATGCCGAGTTACTGGAAGTGGAGGGTTCGGCGGCGCTGGCACTGCCCGGGGTGCGGGCCGTGCTCACCGGCGAGGACGTGCTAAGTTGGGCGCAGCCCTTCCTGGTGGGCGTGAAAGTCCCGGTGCGTCATCACGCGCTGGCAGTCGACCGCGTGCGTTACAGCGGCGAGCCGGTGGCCGTGGTGATAGCCGATAGTCGCGAACTGGCTGAAGATGCGCTGGAGGCCGTGCGCGTACGTTACCGCGCGCTGCCCGCAGTGTTGGAGATCGAGGCGGCCTGCGCCGATGACGCACCGGTGCTGCACGAGGCGGCCGGCAGCAACATCGTCAATGAGCGGCACTTTCGCTATGGCGATCCCGAGCAGGCCTTCGCGAGCGCCGAGCGCACAGTCAGCGTCGAGATCCACTACCCCCGCAACAGCTGTACACCCATCGAGTGCGGCGTGGTCATCGCCGAGCACCAGCGCGACGCCAACGGCGGGCATGCCTACGAAGTGCTGTCCAACTTCATGGGGCCTTTCTCGCTGCACTCGGTAATGGCGCTGGCCCTGGGCGTGCCCGCCAATAGACTGCGGCACTGCGTGCCGCGAGACAGCGGCGGCAGCTTCGGTGTCAAGCAAGCGGTGCTGCCCTATGTCGTGCTGATGTGCCTGGCCTCGCGCAAGGTCGGCGCCCCGGTGAAGTGGGTGGAAGACCGGCTCGAACACCTGGCAGCCGCAACCTCGGCCACCGCCCGACTGACAACGCTGGAGGCCGCGCTGGATGCCAGCGGCCGCATCACCGCCCTGCGCTGGGACCAGCGCGATGATGTCGGCGCCTACCTGCGAGCCCCCGAGCCGGCCACCTTCTACCGCATGCACGGTGCGCTGACCGGCGCGTATGACATCCCGAACATGGCCGTTCGCAACCGGGTGGTGATGACCAACAAGACGCCCACCGGCCTGGTGCGCGGCTTCGGCGGCCCGCAGGTGTACTACGCGCTCGAACGACTGATGGACCGGATCGCAGCCTTGCGGGGCGAAGACCCGATTGCGCTTCGCCGGCGTCACTTTGTGCGGCGCGAACAGTTCCCCTACACCGCCGCCGCCGGCGCAGTCCTGGACAGCGGCGATTACCACACCCTGGCCGACAAGACGCAGAAAGCTGCTCTCGCTCACGGCTTGTGGGAGCGGCAGGCCGCCGCACGCGCAGCCGGTCGGCTCTACGGCGTCGGTGTGGCCGCCGTGGTGGAGCCATCGATCTCCAACATGGGCTACATCAGTACGGCGCTGACCCGCGAGCAGCGCGCCAAGGCCGGACCGAAAAACGGCGCGATCGCCAGCGCAAGTGTCGCCATCGACTTGCTCGGTGGCGTCAATGTGGTCATCGCCTCGGCGCCTGCGGGCCAGGGTCACATGACGGTCTGCGCCCAGGTGGTGGCCGATGTCTTCGGACTACAGCCCGAGCAGATCGCGGTGAACGTGGAGTTCGATACCGCCAAGGACGCCTGGAGCGTGGCCGCTGGTAACTACAGCAGCCGCTTTGCGGGAGCGGTGGCTGGCACCGTGCATCTGGCCGCCATGCGGCTGCGCGAGCGGCTAGCGCGCATCGCAGCGCCAGGGCTGAACTGCCCACCCGAACGCGTGATGTTTGCGCAGGGCTACATCTTTAACGGCGACGTACCCGACACGCGCCAGCCGTTCGCGCGGCTGGCCGCCAGCCCGCACTGGGCACCGGCCCTGCTGCCTGCCGGAGAGTTGCCCGGCCTGCGCGAGACCGCGTTCTGGACGCCGCCGACGCTGGCAGCGCCCGACGAAGCAGACCGCGTCAACACCAGTGCAGCGTATGGCTTCGTGTTTGATCTGTGCGGCGTGGAAGTCTGCCGCGATACCGGCCGCGTGCGCATCGACCGCTACATCACAGGCCATGACGCGGGCCGCCTCCTGAACCCCGCCCTGGTGGACGGACAGATCCGTGGCGCGTTTGCCCAAGGCCTGGGCGCAGCGCTGATGGAGGAGTTCCGCTACGGCTCCGACGGCAGCTTTCAAAGCGGTACCTTTGCCGACTACCTGGTGCCCACCGCTTGTGAAGTGCCCGACCCGGTGATCGTGCACCTGGAGACGCCGAGTCCGTTCACCCCCCTGGGCGCCAAGGGCGTGGGCGAAGGCAACAACATGAGCACCCCCGTGGCGATCGCCAATGCGGTGGCCGACGCGCTGCGGCCCTTGCGCGAGGTCACGGACATCCGCTTGCCCCTGACCCCTTCACGCGTGCTGGCCCTGCTCGATGAACCCGAGCCCGAGGCACCCGCCGGATCACCCGAAGTCTCAGCGCCAGCGACGCCGGCTACCGGCGCCCGCGCAGGCGCTCTCACCGGTGGCCGCGCCTTGCAGGCCCAGGGGTCGGTGACCATCGCCGCCACACCGCAGCGTGTGTTTGCGGTGCTGATGGATCCGCAGGCGCTGGCCCGGGTCATCCCCGGCTGCCACGCGCTCGTGCCTGAGGGCGAGCACGCCTACCGGGCCGATGTGACCGTCGGCGTCGGACTGGTCAAAGCCCGGTACGAAGCGCGCATCGTGCTGTCCGAGATGGACCCGCCCCGCAGCCTGGTGCTGGCCGGCGAAGGCCAGTCGTCACTGGGCACGGCGGCCGGCCAGGGTCGCGTTCAGCTCGAGGCGGTGCCGGAGGGCACGCGACTTCATTACGACTACGAGGCCCAGGTGGGTGGCAAGGTGGCCGCCGTGGGCAGCCGCATGCTGGAGGGGGCTGCACGCGTGGTGCTGGCCCAGTTGTTCGAATCCTTGGGGCGCCAAGCCGCCGCACAAGATGCCGCCGGCGGCGCGGTGCACGTACCCCGCCCTGTATCTACGCCTTGGTGGCGACGGTTGCTGCAAGCGCTGGGGATGCGCCCATGAAACCCGCCCGCTTTGATTACCAGCGCGTCGAGACGGCGCAAGAGGCGGCCGCCGTGCTGGGCGAACTGGGCGACGACGCCCGCATCCTGGCCGGGGGCCAGTCGCTGATGGCGGTGTTGAACATGCGTCTGGCGCGCCCCAAGCGCCTGCTGGACGTCTCGCGCTCGCAGGCGCTGGCCACCGCACGGATCGACAGCGGCGCGCTGCATGTGGGCGCTGCGGTGACGCAGGCCTTCGTGGAACACCGCCCGCGCCTGGCGCAGGAAGTACCGCTGCTGGCGCTGGCCTTTCCGTGGATCTCGCACTTTCAGATCCGAAATCGCGGTACGGTGGCGGGCAGCGTGGCCCACGCTGACCCGTCGGCCGAACTACCCCTGGTGCTGACCGCGCTGCGTGGCGAAGTGTGCTTGCGTAGCCGACGCGGCACACGTCGCCTAGCCGCCGACGACTTCTTCACCGGCATGCTGCTGACCGCGCGCGCCGCCGACGAGCTGATTGAGGCTGTGCGCTTCCCACTGGCCCAGACCGGCCAGGGCTTTGGCTTCGAAGAATTCGGCATCCGCCACGGTGACTTCGCCCTGTGTGCGGTCGCTGCGGTGGCCGATGCACGCAGCCTGCGCGTGGCCGTCGGCGGCGTGGCCGATCGACCGGTGGCGCGCGACTGGCCCCTGCTGTCAGGCGCCGCCATCGATGAGGCACTTAATCAACTGGCCTGGTCATTGGAGGCCCGCGATGAGCCGCAAGCCAGTGCGGCCCTGCGCCGCCGGCTGGTGCGCCATCTGGGCCGCCGGGCGATCGATCAAGCCCTTGCTTCCAGGAGCCCCGCATGAACGTACTGGACGGTGACGTGGTGCATCCGCTGCGTCTGACCCTCAACGGCCGCGAGTGCTGCGCCAACGCCGAACCGCGACGCCTGCTCAGCGACTTCCTGCGTCACGACCTGGGTGCCACCGGGGTGCATGTGGGCTGCGAGCATGGCGTGTGTGGCGCGTGCACCATCCTGGTCGATGGTGTGGCGCAGCGTGCCTGCCTGACGCTGGCGGTGCAGGCCGACGGACGGGAAGTCCGCACGGTGGAAAGCCTGGCCGATACCGACGGCACGCTGGGCGATCTGCAGGCGGCGTTTCGGCGCCATCACGCCTTGCAATGCGGCTTTTGCACGCCCGGCATCCTGATGTCCTGCGTTGACTGGCTGGTGCGCTACGCGCATGGCCCCCTGCCGACCGAGACCCAGGTGCGCACCATGCTGTCGGGCAACTTATGCCGGTGCACAGGCTACACGCCCATCGTGGCCGCGGTACTGGATGTCGTGCATCAGCGCCGTGGCCTGACAACGCCCTCCGACCAACCGCTATTGGAGACGCCCCATGCTTGATCTGGGTCGCACTTTTTTGCAAAGCGTCGAACGCCGACCGCATGCAGTCGGTCTGGCAGATGCAGCCTTGCAATTGACCTATGCCCAGTGGGCGCACCGCATCGGCGCCGCGCAGCGTGGCCTGGCCGATGCCGGCCTGAAAAAGGGCGACCACCTGGTCACCGTACTGCAAAACCGCTGGGAGATGGCCACCTTGCATTGGGCCTGCCAGTTCGCTGGCATCGTGATGACGCCCTTGAACTGGCGCGCCAAGCCCGATGAAGTGGACTATTGCCTGCTTGATGCCCACGCCCGCGGCGTCGTCTGGGAGCCCGTCACGGATGCCGCAGTGACCGCCAGCGCCCAGGCGCAGCGGCTCGCACGCATCGTCATGGACGGCGCCGCGCCCGGCGACGCCACCGTCCACCGCTTTGATCACTGGATGGCACAAGCGCACGACCCCTTGCCGCTCGCTGGTGCGGACGATGGGTCGCTCATGCTCTATACCAGCGGCACCACCGGCAAGCCCAAGGGCGTACCGCGCCGGCATCGCGCCGAGCGTGCGGCCGCTTTGGCCCATGTGGCGCAAAACCGCTATGCCGTAGGGGAATGCACGCTGGGCGTGATGCCGCTGTATCACACGATGGGGGTGCGGTCGCTGCTGGCCATTGCCCTGATCGATGGTCGTTTTGTCTGCATGCCACGCTTTGACGCCCAGCGTGCCCTGCAGCTGATTCGCGATCAGCTCGTGAGCCATCTATATCTGGTACCGACCCTCTACCACGACCTGTTGTCGCACCCGGAATTCAAGCGCAGCGAGGTCGCCAGCGTGCGCAAGCTCGGTTTTGCCGGCGCCCCCATGCACGACGCCCTGCTGCAACGGCTCCAGGCCGCCTTTGCACCCGAGCTTTTTGTCAACCATTACGGCAGCTCTGAGATCTATACCTTCTCAATCAACCAGCAGGCCACGCTCAAGCCAGGCTCGGCTGGACGGGCGGGCTTCAACACACGATTACGTGTCGTGGCGCTGAACCAGCACAACCCGGACGCAGTGACCCAGCCTATGCAGGAGGGTCAGATCATCGCGGAGCTCAGTAGCGACGAGGCCTTCGAGGGCTACCACCGTCGCCCCGACGCGGATGCCAAGAGCCTGCATGCGGGCTGGTACTTCACCGGGGACACCGGCTATATCGATGCCGACGGCGATCTGTTCGTCACAGGTCGTGTCGACGACATGATCATCAGCGGCGGGGAAAACATCTCGCCCGTGGACATCGAATCGGTGCTCTCCCTGCACCCTGAGGTCGACGAAGTGGCGGTGGCCGGCCTGAAGGACGAGCGTTGGGGCCAGAAGGTGGTGGCTTTCATCAAGGCGCACGGACCGGTCGATGCACAGAGCCTGGATGCGCACTGCCGCCGCAGTGACCTGGTCAATTTCAAGCGCCCGCGTGATTACGTCTTCGTACGCGAGATCCCTAAAAGCCCGGTAGGCAAGGTCCTGCGCCGCCTGCTGCAGTCCGGCGACTACGAGCTCGCGCCCCAACAGCCCGCCGAGACCACCCACCCCGAATGAACCCGAGAAAGACCCCATCATGACCCTGAGTGCCCTGGCTCACCCGGCCACCATACTGCCCGACGAACTCGACGGCTTTCGCGTAGAGATCCTGCCTGAGCAGCACCGCGCCGATATCGTGCTTGATCGCCCGCCACTGAACGTGGTGAGCATGCTGGCGCGCGAGCAGCTGCGCGTCACCTTCGAGGCGCTGGATGCCGACGACCGTATCCGGGTGATCGTCCTGCGCGGTGCCGGAGAGCATTTCTCCAGTGGCGGTGATATCAAGGGATTTCTGGAGGCGACTCCCGAGAAGGTGAGCGCCCTCGCCTGGAACGTGGCATCGCCAGCACGCTGCAGCAAGCCGGTCATCGCCGTCGGCCGCGGCTACTGCTTCGGCGTGGGCTTCGAGTTGACCCTGGCCTGTGACTTCCGGCTGGCCGGCGAGAGCGCGCTGTACGCGCTACCCGAGCAGAAACTGGGGCAGATTCCGGGGTCGGGCGGCAGCGCCCGGCTGCAGAAAATGGTCGGGATCACCCGCACCAAAGACATGGTGATGCGCTCGCGACGGATCACCGGTCGCCAGGCCTATGACTGGGGAGTCGTCACCGAATGCGTGCCCGACGCCGAGCTCCCCGAGGCCGTGGACGCGCTGGTGGCCGAGTTGTGCAGCCTATCCCCCCTGGCGCAGCGCACCGCCAAGAAACTGCTGAACGACACCGAGGACGCTCCGCTGTCGATTGCCATCGAGCTGGAAGGTCACTGCTATTCCCGGCTTCGTAGCAGCGATGACTTTCGCGAGGGCGTGACCGCCTTTCATGCCAAACGCAAGCCCCACTTCACTGGACGCTGACCGCGCCCTTTTGCTCACCCTGTCCCCCCCCACACCGCCCGTGAAACGGCGGCCCATGACTCAAAAGGAGACCTTGACCATGAAGACCGTTTTTGTTGCCACCCTCACCACCCTTGCGGCCGCGGCCGCGTTCGCACAGTCCACGCCCATTCGTATCGGCGTGGTCACCCCGCTGTCGGGCACCTATGCCGGTATCGGCCAGCAGGTGCGCTGGGGCCTGGATCTTGCCGCCCGAGAGATCAACGCCGCCGGCGGTGTTGCGGGTCGGCAGCTGGAGTTGATCTACGAAGACGAGGAAGCCAACCCGGCAGTCGCCGTGCAGAAGGCGGAAAAACTCTTCCAGGTGTCCAAGGTCGACTTCCTGACCGGCACGGTCAATAGTGGCTCCACCCTCGCCGTGGGGCAGGTTGCCGAACGTAACGGCAAGCTCATTGCCACCACCGTGTCCTTTGCCGACTCGATCACCGGCGACAAGTGCTCGCCCAACGTGTTCAGGGTCAATGCCCGCGCCGGCATGCAATCGGCCGCTCTGGCGGACTGGATGGCCACCACCCGACCCAATGCCAACGTCTTCTACCTGGGCCCCGATTACGAGATGGGCCGCAGCACCGTGGCGGCATTCAAATCCGCAGCCGAAGGCAAGGGCGCGAAGTCGGCCGGTGAGGTGTTCGCTCCGCTGGACAACAAGGACTACTCGCCTTACTTCGGTCAGATCCGCAGCGCACGTCCCACCGTGATCTACACCTCGGTGGCGGGCAACGACACCGTGCGGCTGTTCAACCAGATGGCGGAGTTCGGCGTCAATCGCAACGTGCAGGTGGTGGGCGCCAGCGGCACCGTGACCAGCCAGAACCTGGCGGCCATCGGCCGTAACGCCGACGGCTTCGTCACTGGCGTCGGGTATTCGCCGCTGATCGACTCGCCCGAGAACAAGCGATTTGTCGCCGCCTTCGAGGCTGCCAACAAGGCGCTTCCTGACTTGTACGGCACCGACAGCTACGGCGTTCTGTACCTGTACAAGGCTGCCGTCGAAAAGGCCCGCAGCACCGAGACCGACAAGGTGCGCGAAGCCATGCGCGGCATGAGCTGGGCTACCCCGCAGGGCGTCAAGACCATCCGCGCCGGCGACCACCAGGCCATGCAGGACATGTACGCCGTCCGGGTGAACAGCGGCAAGTTCGAGATCGTGGGCAGGGTGAGCGCGGCAGCGGCGATCGGCGCTGACGCCTGTACCCGCTTCTGATCCCTCAACGTAGTTCAAGGAAATACGCGTGGACTGGCTTCAGTTCGTCCTGGCACCCCAGGTCATCAACGGTCTCTCCATTGGAGTGGCCGTGGTTCTGATGGCCTTGGGGCTGACCATCATCTTTGGCCTGCTGGATGTCATCAACATGGCCCACGGCGAGTTCTACGCCCTGGGGGCCTTTGTGGCCCTCGCGTTGATCGGGCTGGGTCTGTCGTTCTGGCTGGTGCTGCTGATGACCCCTCTGATCCTGGCGGGGGTGGGCTATCTCACTGAGCGCACGCTAGTCCAGCGCGTTTTTCACAGCAAGGATAGGCATACGCTGACCCTGCTGCTCACCTTCGGCCTGGGCGTGGTGATGGAGGACGCGCTCAAGATCGTGTTCGGTGCCAACCCGCTGCGGCTGGAGGCGCCCATCCAGGGCGCTACCGAGATGCTCGGGCTGTTTTTTCCCCACTACCGCCTGTTCGTGATGCTGTTTGGCGGCGCCGTCATTGCGGCGGTCTGGTTGCTGGTGTTCCGTACGCCCTTGGGCGCGATGGTGCGCGCAGCCGCCTTTGACCGTGACATGACCGCCAGCCTGGGCGTGCCGGTGCACAAGGTCTATGCGGCCACCTTCGCCTTTGGCGTAGCACTGGCCGCCCTCGCGGGAGTCTTGCTGGCGCCGATGTACTCGGTGTTCCCGACCATGGGCCGGGACTTTGTCTTCATCGCCTTCAGCGTAGTGATCATCGGCGGCATGGGTTCCATCAAGGGCGCCGTGATAGCCGGACTGGTGCTTACCCAGGTGCAATCGATCAGCAGCTTGTGGATCAGCCCGGTCTGGAGTGATCCCCTGTTGTTTGGAATCATGGTGCTGGTGCTCGTCTGGCGCCCGCAGGGCTTGTTTGGGAGGCTCGGTCATGCTTGAGTCTGCTTTGGCGCGCGTCGCGCCGGCGTCAACCACCACCGGCCGCCGCACCGACGCACTGCGCTGGATCGCGGTCGCCTTCTTCCTCTCGGCCCTGATCTTCGGGGGGGTGGCCTGGGCGTTAGGTGACGTGTTTTTCCTGCGTCTGGCCACCGAGGCCTTGATCTACGGCGGGCTGGCGCTCAGCGTCGACCTGCTGCTGGGTCGCACTGGCTTGCTGCCACTGGGTCAGGCACTGTTTTTCGGGCTGGGCGCCTATGTGTCGGCGCTGGTACTCAAACACTGGGACGCGTCCTTCTGGCTGGCGCTGGGGGTTGCCATCGCGGCCTGCGCCCTCGCGGGCTTGCTAGGCGGGTTGATCGCCATCCGCAGCAAGGGCGTGTACTTCGCGCTCATCAGCTTTGGCCTGGCACAGGTGGTCAGCAAGGTGATCTACAACACGCGTGAGCTGGGTGCGAGCGACGGCCTGATCGGTGTGCCCGCAGCGCAGGTGGGCGGCGGCCTGACCTCCGCGGTACCCATGGCTTTCTTCCTGCTGGTGCTCACGCTGATTTTTGTCACCTGGGCGCTGCTATCGCTGCTGATGGACACACCGTTCGGCCGCCAGCTCGCGGCGGTACGAGGCAACGAGCAGCGGCTCGCTTTCGTCGGTGTCGACCCGTGGCGCGTCAAGCTCGCAGTCTTCGTGCTCGCGGCCGTGATTGCCGGGGCCAGTGGCGCCCTCTACCCGATGCTGCGCGGCTTTGTCAGCCCCGAGCTGATGTTCTTCCAGGTCTCGGGCAACGCGGTGATCAACGTCATCGTCGGGGGCACCGGCACACTGATAGGGCCACTGCTGGGTTCGAGCTTGCTTACAGGCCTGCGTTCGGTGGTCGGCAGCTGGACCGAACACCATCACATCGCGATTGGCCTGCTGTTTATGGCTGTGGTGATCCTGGCTCCGCGCGGTCTGGTCGGCGGCCTAGCGCCCTGGCTGCAGGCGCGGCTTGACTCGCGTGCCGAAAAGGATCGCACATGAGCACGGATGTTCTTCTTCAAACGCAGCACCTGGGTGTGCGCTTCGGTGCCCTGAAGGCGGTCGATGATGTGAGCTTTGAGGCCCGCCGTGGCGCCATCACCGCGGTGATCGGCCCCAACGGCGCAGGCAAGAGCACCCTATTCAACCTGATCAGCGGGGCGCTGCGCCCCATGACGGGCAAGGTGATGCTGGACAGACAAGACATCACGGGTCAGCCCCCCCAGAAGCTGCTGGCTGCAGGCCTGGCGCGCAGCTTCCAGATCACCAACCTGTTCTTTGAACTGCCTGTGCGCGAGAACCTGCGTCTGGCAGCGCAGTTTGTCGAGCCTGGCCCCTGGTGGCGTGGCTTGCGCCATGTGCGCACCAGCCGCAGCGCGATGCAGCGGGTGGACGAACTGATCACTCAGTTCGGCCTGGCGGCAGACGCTGACGAACTGGCAGGTTTTCTCAGCCATGGCCAGCAGCGTCGCTTGGAAATCGCGATGGCGCTCGCCTCGCGCCCGCGGCTGCTGCTGCTGGACGAGCCCACGCAGGGCATGAGCCATGCCGACACCGAAGATACGGCCCAATTGATTCGCAGCCTCGTCCAGGATGGCTTGAGCATTCTGATCGTCGAGCATGACGTGGATCTCGTGATGAAGCTGTCCGACCACGTGGTGGTGATGCACCAGGGCGCCAAGCTGGCGCAAGGGCGACCCGAGGCCGTACGGGCGGACCCTGCAGTGCAAGCTGCCTACTTCGGCCAGGAGGTGCAGCATGCTTGAGCTTCAGGATGTGCACACCCACTATGGTCTCAGCCATATCCTGCAAGGCGTGACCCTGCGGGTCAATGCGGGCGAGGTGGTGGGCCTGTTCGGGCGCAACGGGGTGGGCAAAACCACCGTCATGAAGACGATCGCCGGCTGGGTCGCGCCCAGCGCTGGGCAGCTCCAGTTTGATGGGGAGCCCATCGGCGGTACGGCCTCGGAAGTCATCTGCCGTCGCGGCATCGGCTTCGTCCCTGAGGACCGACGCATCTTCCCGGGTCTGACCGTGGAGGAAAACCTGGTGCTCGGCTTCATGCAAACGCTCGGCGTCGCCCGCACCGAGCGGCGGCGTAAGCTGGACCAGCTGTACACGCAGTTCCCTCGGCTGGGCGAGCGCCGCACGCAGATGGGCACCACGCTCTCCGGTGGCGAGCAGCAGATGCTGGCCATGGCGCGTGTGCTGGTCGGCCAACCCCGGCTGCTGCTCATTGACGAGCCGACCGAGGGCCTGGCGCCCATGATCGTCGACGAGATCTTCAAGCTCATCGACGGACTGCGGCGCGACGGGGTCCCGATCCTGCTGGTCGAGCAAAACCTGCACCGGGCCCTGAACCTGGTCGACCGCTTCTACGCACTGGAGCGCGGCGCGGTCGTGCTGGAGGGCCGCGGCGACCAGGCGGACGACCGCGCGGCGCTGGTTCGGCAGCTGAGCGTCTGACCGGCCGGGTCAGGGCGCATGCCCACACGGCCCGCAGACTGGGGAGTACCCCGGTTGCGGGCTGCTTTGCAATTGCCTCAGAATCTTGAGGGTGTCCACCGCCATCAAGATTTACCAGGGCAGGTTCGGCCGTGTCGCTTTGCTCGACATGGACGCGCCGCTGGTCGGACACGCCCATCACCATTGCCATATCCTGCTCAAAGCGGGCGGCGCCGACAGCGCCTTCGTCGTGCGCGGCGAAACTGCGCCCCTGCGGGCCGACACCGCCGTCCTGGTCAACGCCTGGGAGCACCACGCCTACATCCACGACGCGCCGCCCGGCGAGCGCACGCTCATCCTCGCGCTCTACATTGAGCCGGGCTGGTTGGCGGAGTTGCAGCGTTCGCTGGCCGTCACCGCCCATCCGCGGTTTTTTCCACACAAGTGCGTGCCCATCACGTCCGCGACGCAGCGCATCGTCGAGGAGTTCGTGCTGGAGATGTGGTGGGCCGACGAGGTATCGTCGACGCGGATGGAGGAACTCCTGTTCAACCTGATCATCGCCGTCATCTCCTGCTTCACCGGCAGACGGGACATGGCCGATCTGCTCAGGATGCGTCCGCCTGCGGCCATGGATCCGAGGATTCGTCAGGCCATCGCCTTGATGCGGGACGATCTCGCCCGTGAGTTGGATGTCGACGCCTTGGCCGCGCGCACCGGACTGTCGCGCGCTCACTTTTTTTCACTGTTCCAGCGGGATACGCAGGTCACACCCTTGGTCTACGCAAACGTGCTGCGCTTCGAGGCGGCGGTACGACGGCTCAGCCTGGGTACTGAGCCGGTTTCCGATGTGGCGCTGGACCTGGGCTTTTCGGCGCCAGGGCACTTTGCGCGGTTCTTCCGGCAGCATCTGGGCATCACGCCCACCGAGTACCGGCGTGTGGTCAACTTATTCGAGCCGCCTGCCCAAGCGGGCCGCAGCGATCCGCCGCTGATCTGACACCGCGCAGACGAGTACGCGCAGGACTTGAAGGGGCAGCCGCTCACGCCCCTCGCATGAACCCCGCAAAGAACTGCGCCAGCGCCTGGTGCGCGTCCAGCGACAGCACGTGCGCCACGTACTGGTCGGGCCGCACCACCACCAGCGCGCCCTGCTGGCGGTCGATGCCGCGTAGGTCGTAGATGTCGGGCGCGTGCTTCAGCACCGCGCTGTAAACCTTCTCGTAGTCGTACAGCCCGAAGCGGCCCTTGGCGGGGCGCAGCAGCGCGGGCATGGACTCGATGGCCAGCGCGGTGTGCGGCAGCTGGAACACGGCACGCAGGTCGAATACCGCGTCACGGTCCTGCCCCGGGGGCGTGAAACGGCGCACGGGCGAATCCGCAGACTCCTCCAGGAACCGGCACAGCCCGCGCAGGCCTGCGTCTTGTGTTCCGGCAAAGGCATACAGGCGCCAGCGGCCGTCGGCCAGGGCCGCATGGCCCAGATGCACCGGCTTGGCATCGTTGATCTGCAGCACCTGCGCCGAGTGGAAACGCATGCCGATGGTGAAACCGCGGGCCAGCGCCTGGTGCGTGGCCTGCCCCGTGATCATCGACGGCGGGTAATGTGTGCCCACGCCCGCAGTAAAGCGGCCATGCTGCTCGAAGTACTTCTGGAATTCCTTGGGGTCCACGCCCTGGGCGCCGGCGTCGTTGCCCTGCTTGGGCTTGTCGCTGAACATCTTGGCCCACTCGCGGTCGAAGTCGATCAGGGCCTTGCCTGCCACCTGCCGCTCCTCGGAGTAGGTGTGCAGCAGCTGCGGCATGGCCTGTCCGCGCAGCACCGCGGCCAGCTTCCAGCCCAGGTTGAAGGTGTCCTGCATGGAGAAGTTCATGCCCTGACCTGCCTTGGGGCTGTGCGTGTGGCAGGCGTCACCCGCGATGAAGACGCGCGGCAGGCGGATCGGAGTGTCGGCGGCAGGAACGTCGTCGTACTTGTCGCAGATACGCTGGCCGATCTCGTACACCGACCACCACGGCACCTCCTTCACGTCCAGGCGGTAGGGATGCAGGATGCGCTGTGCGGCGGCGATCAGCTTCTCGACGGTGATGCCCCGGGCGGACACGCGTTCGTCCTCGCCGAGCTTGTCCATTTCCACATACAGACGCACCAGGTAGCCACCCTCGCGTGGAATCACCAGCAGGTTGCCGTGGGGCGACTGCACCGCCGACTTGTAGCGGATGTCGGGGAAGTCGGTGACGGCCAGGACGTCCATCACGCCCCAGGCCTGGTTGGCGGAGTCGCCCGCCAGCTCGCGGCCGATGGACTTGCGCACCGCGCTGCGTGCGCCGTCGCAGCCCACCACGTAGCGGGCGCGGATCGTCTCCTGCTGGCCCTGGTGGGCGGGGTCGCAACGCTCCAGGCGTACGGTCACGGGGTAGTCGGCGGCGTTGGGGTCGATCTGCACGTCCAGCACGCGGCGCGCGTAATGCGGCTCCAGGCGACTGGGGGAATTGCGCATATGCGCCAGGTAATGGTCATGCACCCGGGCCTGGTTCAACACCACGTGCGGGAACTCGGACAGGCCGTCCTCCGTGTCCTGCACCCGGCCGTGGCGCACGATGCGGTTGGCGTCGCGCTCGTCGGGCTTCCAGAAGGTGACCTCGTTGATCCAGCAGGCCTCCTGCACCACCTTGTGCGCGAAGCCGAAGGCCTGGAACATCTCCATGGTGCGGCAGGCGATGCCATCAGCCTGCCCGAGGTGGATCGGCTCGGCCTTTTGCTCGATCACGCAGGTGTGGATGTCGGGAAAGTTCGCCATCTGCGCCGCCAGCGTCAGGCCCGCCGGGCCCGCGCCCACCACCAGCACGTCCACCTGCGAGGGCACGGCGTCCTCGTGCGGCAGGGCCAGCGGCGAGGCTTCACGGATTTCGGGGTCACGGCCCTTGAAGCCGTCGAGATGAAACTGCATGGAGATCTCCGGGCCGGACGCACCGGCATTCAATCAGCATCAATATTATCAGTATACTGACTATTTGACAAAAACGGGCTAGAATTGCTGCGTGGCCCGACCCAAAGACAAGTCCAAGCCCCTGGACCCGCGCACCCTGCCCGGGCACCTGGCCCGCCGCGTGCAGCAGCTGGCCGTGGCCCTGTTCGTGCAGGAGGTGGGCGACATCGGACTCACGCCAGTGCAGTACTCGGCGCTGCAGACGGTGTGCAATGAGCCCGGCATCGACCAGAAGACCCTGGCCGCCACCATCGGCTATGACACGTCCACCATCGCCGGCGTGATCGACCGCCTGGAGGCGCGGGGTCTGCTGGAGCGGCAGGTGTCCGCCACGGACCGCCGCGCCCGCCAACTGGTGCCCACGCCCGAGGGCAACCGGACCCTGGCGGCGGTGGTGCCGCGCATGCTGCGCGCGCAGGAGCGGCTGGTGGAACCGCTCACCGCCGCCGAGCGCAAGGAGTTCATGCGCCTGATGCGGGTGGTGATCGACGCGAACGCGGAATTGAGCAACATCCCGGCGCGGGAGTGAGGCGGGCCCTGGTCCGTCAACGCCGCAGCGCGGGTTCTTCCTCGTGCGGCCCCCAATCATCAGAGTGGATCGGCTGTTGCATGGGCGCGCGAATTCTGCCTCCAAGCTGAAGACGAATCCCTCATGCCCTGTTGATGAGAAACAAATTCAAAGGAATACACCCAGAATTTAATTTTTCCAATCACAAGACCGAGCATGCAGCCAGAGAGCCAAGGTGTCGAGCTGCACCTCGGCGCCCACTTGGAAACGGAGGCAGCGGTTTGGCTCCTCGGCAGCCTCGCGGGCTTGCATGGCCAACCCTTCGATGCCCAGCTGGTCGCCACGCAATTTGTCTTGCCCCTGGACCTGCCGGCCCTCACGGAGGCGCTGCAAGCGCGCGGTCTGCAGGCGGGCTGGGTCGGATGGCCTGAAGGCGAGGATCACGCCCTCCCGTTGCCTGCGGTGGCGTTCCTCAACGCGCCAGAGGCCACTGCGGCGCTCACCCCCGCATTGATCATCAGGCAAGGCCCTCGCACCCTGACCTGGGTGCAGCCGGGGCGCGACAGGCCTGAAACACTCGGCACCGACGAGGCCCGCGCGCAATGCGCGCCGATGCTGCTGCTGGTCACCGAAGCCGAGCAACCGCTGACGGAGTCCACGAGCGCGGCCGGCCAGCCCGCCACGCCTGCCCGGCCTTTCGGGTTTTCCTGGTTCGTCCCCGAGTTGCTTCGCCACAAGGCTCTGTGGCGCGACATCCTGCTGGCCAGCCTCGCCATCCAGCTGGTGGGGCTGGCCACCCCCCTGTTCACGCAGGTCATCATCGACAAGGTCATCGCCCACCAGACCGAAAGCACGCTGATCGTGCTGGGCGTGGCCCTGGTCGTCTTCATGCTGTTCACCAGCACCATGACCTGGCTGCGGCAGTACCTGGTGCTACACACCGGCAGCCGCATCGACGCGGTGCTGGGAGAGAGAGTCATGCGCCATTTGCTGCGCCTGCCGCTGGCGTATTTCGAGGCGCGCCCCACGGGTACCCTGGTGGCACGGCTGCACGGCGTGGAGACCCTGCGCGAATTCATCTCGGGCGCCGCGGTGAGCCTGGTGCTCGACCTGCCTTTCCTGCTGATCTTCCTGGCGGTGATGTTCAGTTACAGCTGGCCGCTGACCTTGATCGCGCTGGGCATCCTTACGCTCATCGTCCTGGCCAGCCTGCTCATGGTGCCGGTGTTCCGTGAGCGGCTCGACCGGCAGTTCATCCTGGGCGCACGCAACCAGGCCTTCCTCACCGAATACCTGGCCGGCATGTCCACCGTCAAGAGCCTGCAGCTCGAGCCCGTGGTCGACAAGCGCTACGGCACCTACCTCGCGCAGTACCTGCAGGCCGGGTTCGCCACGCGCCAGGTGGGCAACACCTATCAGGTGATCGCGTCCGGCCTGGAGCAATTGATGACTCTGTCCATCCTGGTCGTCGGCGCGTGGCTGGTGATGCAAAGCGACGGCCTGACGGTGGGCATGCTTGTCGCCTTCCAGATGTTCGCCAGCCGCATGAGCCAGCCGGTGATGCGGCTGGTCGGGCTGTGGCAGGAATTCCAGCAGGCCTCCATCGCCGTCAAGCGCCTGGGGGATGTGCTGGACATGCCGCAGGAGCCCGTCACCCTCATCCCGCAGCGCGCGGCGGGCGGTCCCGGCCACATCGAGGTGCGGGACATCAGCTTTCGCTACTCCGAGCAGCACCCCTGGCTGTACCGCGCCCTGCGGCTGTCATTTCCGGTGGGCCAGCTGACCGTGCTCCGGGGGCCCTCGGGCTGCGGCAAGAGCACGCTGGCCAAGCTGATGCAGGGCTTCTATTTCCCCCAGGAGGGGCAGATCGCCATTGACGGCCGAGACCTGCGGCAGCTGGCGGCCAACGAGCTGCGCGCCTATTTCGGCGTGGTGCCGCAGGAGACGGTGCTGTTCTCCGGCACGGTGTACGACAACCTGGTCATGGCGCATCCGCATGCCGGCTTCGAGGACGTGATCGCCGCCGCGCGCGCGGCCGAGATCCATGAGGTGATCGAGGCGTTGCCCCGGGGCTACCAGACCGAACTGGGCGAGCGCGGCACCGGCCTGTCGGGCGGGCAACGCCAGCGCATCGCCATCGCCCGCGCGCTGCTCAAGCGGCCCAAGGTGCTGATCTTTGATGAGGCGATTTCCAACCTGGACCAGCACACCGCCGAACAGTTCGCGCAGACGGTGAACCGGCTCAAAGGGCGGGTGACGATGGTTTTCATAACGCACCAGATACCGCGGGGGTTGGAGGTGGATGGGGTGGAGGAGATGGGGCGCATGCCCGAGTCGGCTAGGACGGGGGCATGACCACAAAACTCCTTGATTGCACGAGTTCTAGCAAAAAACCAGTCGGGGCAAATATGTCATTCAAACTTAAATCCACTACTTTGGCCGCAGTAAAAATATTATTTTTGATCGCGCATTTATTTCTAAACCAAGAGACCCAAGCCATGGGAAAAAAATATTCCGAGCAGGGAAGAAAGCTCACCGCAGCCATGAATAGTGCACTGCTAATAAGCGGGATTTGCCCATCAGCTCGGCAATGCTATGAACTCTTGCCAGGAACACTGGAAACCGACACCAAGATACTAATCCACCTCTACCAAATCAATGCGCAAAATAAAACAGCCTTGACCACCATAGTGGCACTAGCACTGGCAGACGGCATTTCAATAACAGAAGGAGTGCCAATAACAATCAGAGCATTCAGAGAGACGCAACATGAATATGTGCACTCCGGTCTGCTAATAAAAGAAATTAAACCATTTGCAACGATCGAGATAATTAAATGAGTGGCCAAGCAAGCGTTCAAATACGGGTTGATATCGGGCTCCGCCCCGGAAACATCAATCCACATACCTTCATTGCTGTCACACATCCGGACGGGCGACAGACCGAATACGGACTTATCCCGAAAGACCCAGGCTCTCCCATCGGTCCGGGAAGGATTGAGGTCACCGGTCCTGATTCCGATGCTCGCCAAGCCTCGCCCTATGACCTGAGCGGGTCCAACAAAGTACTGAGCGAGCAGCAATATCGCGACCTGATGAGAGAAGTAGAAAGCTCGATCCAAAACCCGCCAGACTACATCTTGCCGGGTGCTTGGTGGCCGGGCAATGAAGGCACAAACTGCACAGGCTGGGCTATTGATGTTTGGAACAAGACGGGGCTGCCATCTGAATTCGGCGTCACGAACCAATGGGTCTGGAACCCTTTTGGTCAAGCGATCAATCTGACTCTGAAAGACTGGTGGGAGAACGCGGTGATCGCGGCCATCAAGAAAAAAACCGCCACCGCCTCCACCATCCCCTCCCCCATCGCCCTCGACCTAGACGGCGACGGCATCGAAACTCTCGCTGTCGAGAACGGCGCGCACTTCGACCACGCGAAAGACGGCTTCGCCGAACTGAGTGGTTGGATCGCACCCGCTGATGGCCTACTGGTGCGTGACCTCGACGGCAACGGCAGCATCGACAGCGGACGCGAGCTCTTCGGCTCCGAAACCTTACTGCCCAACGGGAGCCGGGCCGCCCACGGCTTCGCGGCCCTGCAGGCCCTGGACCTGAATGCCGACCAGGTCATCGACGCCCGCGACGCGGCCTTCGCCGATCTGCGCGTCTGGAGGGACACCAACGGCAATGGCCGGACCGACCCCGGCGAACTTCTGCCCCTGGCTGAAGCAGACGTGGAGGGCATCAGCATCCGCTACGTGGAGTCGAGCCACGTCGACGCTGACGGTAACGCCCACAAGCAGGTGGGCCGCTACACGACCCTCACCGGCGCCACACGGACTGCAACTGACGTGTGGGTGCAGACCGATACCACCCGCAGCGTGCCCACCCGATGGGTCGAGGTCCCCGACGACATCGCGGCGCTGCCCGACGCCCGCGGCTACGGCAAAGTGCGTGACCTGCACCAGGCCATGTCGATGGACGCTACGGGCAAACTCAAGGCACTCGTCACGGCGTTCACCCAAGTCCCTACGGCCCAGGAGCGCGACACGCTGCTCACGCAGATCATCTACCGATGGACGGGCGTGCAAGACATCGACCCCGCAAGCCGAGCCTCGCGGATGATCTACGGCAACGCGATCGGCGACGCGCGCAAGCTGGAAGTCCTGGAGGAATTCATGGGCGAGGAGTGGGTCGGCATCTGGTGTTGGGGCCAGCGCGATCCCAACCCCCATGGCCGCGCCGCACCCGTGCTGCTGCAGGCATGGGAAGACCTAAAGGCACTGATCCGTGGTCAGCTGATGGCGCAGAGCCATCTGAAAGACCTGTTCGGGCTGATCGCCTACCGGTGGGACGAGGCTTCCGGCGGCATGGTGGGTGACCTGTCCGCAGTGGCCGGTTCGCTGGAGGCGCAGATCCAGGCGGATGCTGGCGCCGGGCTCACGGTCTTGGCGCAGTTCCTGCAGTCGATCCGCAGCCTCGGAGTTCTGGATCGCCTGGATATCGTCGGCTTTAGAGACTTTCTCCTCCCCGTCGATGCAGGCGTCGCCCCAACCATGGAGGCCGCACTGGCAGGCAGCATGCCCAGCAGCGTTCCTACCCAAGGCAACGACGTCCTCATCGGAACTCCCTCGGACGACGCATTGAATGGCTTGGCGGGTAATGACCGTCTGTCGGGGCGCGAAGGGGCGGACACCCTCTTGGGCGGGTCCGGCAACGACACACTCGACGGGGGGGCAGGCAATGACGAATTACACGGCGGGACCGGCTCTGACATCTACCGATTCGGCCGCGGCGACGGCCACGACACCATCATCGAGGAGTCATGGCAGTCGAGCGACAGCGATCGCATCGTGATGAAGGCAGGCCTCGCACCGAGCGACGTGCGCCTGGAGCGAATCAGGAATCTCCGCGCCTGGCCGGCTGGCGACGACCTGAAGATCACCCTGCGAGACACCGGCGAGACGCTCACTGTCAAGCATCACTTCGGGTCCGCAGGCCGCTCGCCGGTGACGGGCATCGTGTGGGCCGACGGGACCGTCTGGGATGCCGAGACCCTCAAGGCCCGCATCCTGCTGGGTGAAGCGGGTGACGACGACCTGCAGGGCTTTGAAGGACGCAATGACATCTTGGCGGGAGGCACCGGCAACGACACGCTGAGCGGCGCGAGCGGCTCCGACACCTACCGCTTCGGGCGCGGCGATGGCCACGACACCCTGATCGAAAACACCTGGCAGGCCGCGGACACGGACCGCATCGCCTTGAACCCGGGCGTGAGTCCCTCCGATATCCGGCTCGAGCGCGTACCCACCTCGAACATCTGGCCCCGCGGGGATGACCTGCGCGTCACGATCCGTGACACGAGTGAAACACTCACGATCCGCAACCACTTCGACGAGAGCGGCCGCCATGCCATCGAGGAGATCGTCTTCGAAGACGGCACGACATGGAGAACCGAGGACATCCGCAGTCAAGTCCTGCTGGGCGGTGCAGGCCCTGACAAGCTGCGAGGCTTCGAAGGCCGCAACGACTTCCTACTCGGGGACGACGGCGACGATCACCTGCTGGGCCTCGGGGGCGACGACGTACTCGATGGCGGCGCGGGAGACGACCTGCTGGAAGGAGGTTCTAGCGCGGACACCTACCGCTTCGGTCGCGGCCGGGGGAACGACCGTGTGATCGAGTCCGACGACCCCGGCGCCCTGCCGAACACGGTGAGGCTTGATCCCGGTATCGGACAGGACGATGTCTGGATACGCAAGACCGGGCGGGACCTCGTGCTGGGGATCATCGGCACGGCCGACACGCTCACGCTGAAACACGCCGCCGGGGATCCGCATCGATCATCCCTGGCGGACGTAGAATTTTCCGACGGAACGAGATGGGACTACACCGCCCTGCAGGTTCGGTCGGCCCTTGGGACGGGCGACAACGACCGCATCGAGGGCTTTGAGGGTATCGACCAGATCTTTGACGGTGGACCAGGCGACGATGCCATCGTGGGTGCCGGCGGCAGCGACCTGTACCTGTTCGGCCGGGGGGATGGGACGGATACGCTCCTGGACCGGGATCCGGACCCTGGTCATATCGATGTCCTGCGGTTCAAGCCGGGCGTCGTGCCCTCTGACCTCGCCCTCTTGCGGCAGGATCGCGATCTGATCGTACGCCTGCGAGACACCGGCGACAGCGTGACGATCAAGGGCTTCTATCGCTGGGAGTCAGGCGCCTGGATTCAGCGTATCGAACGCTTCGAGTTCCCCGATGGAACAGCCTGGATGGCCGACGAAATCGTCTCCCGCGCCACGTTGGCGCCAGAAATCGAGAGGCTTGTCGGCACCTCCGCCTCCGACACGCTGGTCGGCAACGCCAGGGACAACCACCTGGCCGCGCTGGAGGGGGATGACGACCTTCATGGAGGCGCAGGCGACGACACCCTGGTAGGCGGCACCGGTACCGACCGGCTCCACGGCGGGGCCGGGAACGACCTCCTGATCGGGTTCCTGCAGGCGGCGGGGAGCGGGCAAACAATTTTCTCTCCTACGCCCTTGGCGCAGCACTATCTGGAGCAAGCAGGCAATGCACTGATCAACGACCTCAGCCAACCTGGGCCTGGCTTTGGCGAGCAAGCCGTTGCACGTAACGATGACGGCTCTTCCTCCTCAATCGACATCACGGGGGTATTCGGTCCGCATGGGTTGAACTTCTTCGGGCGGAGTTACACGACCCTCTTTGTCAATAACAATGGCAACCTTTCTTTCGGAAGTTCGCTGGGAACCTACATCCCCACAAGGATCGGATCGGACTCGGCCGGAATCGTTGCGCCCTTCTGGGCGGATGTAGACACCCGTGGCGGCGAGACGCCACAGACGCCTGGCGGCCATTCACAGGGCACCAACCTCGCTTACTACGACCTCGACGAGGACAACGGCGTCTTCACCGCCACCTGGGACGATGTCGGCTATTTCCCGGACGGTAGGGATCTGCAGAACGCATTCCAGGTCCAGCTCGTGAATCGAGGCGCGGGCGATTTCGACATCGTCTTCCGCTACGAGGCAGTCAACTGGACCACCGGCAATGCCAGTGGCGGAATCGGAGGCCTGGGCGGTTCGGTCGCTCGGGCCGGCTTCTCGGCGGGTACGGGCGATCCGGCTCACTACTTCGAGATTCCAGCGTCCGGGAATCAGGAGGCAATGCTGGCGCTGGACGCCACACCCGGAAACACGGGCCGGACAGGTGTGCATGTATTCCATGTGCGTAACGGCCAGCCGGTCCACGACAATGCAGAAGCGATCCGCAATGGCGACTCAGGCATCAACTGGCTGCACGGCGGCCTGGGCGATGACACCTACATCGTGGATACCGCGTCTGACGTCGTGGTCGAGGCGCCTGGCGAAGGCACGGACCGGGTCCTTTCTTCGGTGTCCTTCGTACTTCCCGAGCACGTGGAACAACTGACCCTGGCCGGCGCGCGCGCCATCAACGGTGAGGGCAACCGCCTGGACAACGTGCTGAAAGGCAACGCACAGGCCAACATCCTGCGCGGACACGAGGGAGACGACAGCCTGGATGGCGGCGCCGGCGATGACACGCTGTTTGGAGGTGCCGGCGCCGATACGCTGCGCGGCGGTACTGGGCGCGACCATCTGCACGGCGAAGCGGGGGGCGACACCTATCGCTATTGGCGCGGGGACGGTGAGGTCGTCGTTGACGATGGGCTCGCAGGGACCCCTTGGGAGGGCGCCGCGCCCAATGTCCTGGCCCTGGAGACAGGCATCAGGCCTGAAGACCTGAGCTTCTCGGCGGTCGCAGGGGATCTGGTCATTGACGTGGCGGGAACGCCGGGTGACCGCTTGATCCTTCGCGGCCATATGGCGAACCGGGAGACGAAAACACGCTCGATCGACATCATCCGCTTCGATGACGGGCAGGCGATTATCGCGACGGACCGGCCCATTCAAAGAGCGAATCGCGTCGACATACCGGGCGATATCCAGGCTGAAGCTCTGCGCCTGACGTTTGAAGGGCGCGACCTGGTACTGCGTCTGGACGATGGCGCTGAGGTATTGCACTTTGCGGGCTTCGATCCGCGTGATCCGGACATACCAGCGCCGGTCGCCGAGATCCGGTTACTCGAGTCGGGTGTCACGCTGTCGTTCGCTGATCTTCTTTCGCGCGGTCTGCAACTCGACCCGGACAGACAGGCCATCCAGTCAGTGGAGAAGGGGGGCGGTCACATCCGGATCGATGAAGTCGTGGGCGCAGTGAAGGTTCTGCGTTTCGGCCCGGGCATCGATCCGGACGTGTTACGTCACCAACTGCGTTTTGAGGCGGGCGACGCAGGCCGCCATGACCTGCTGATCGCCTATGGCCACGAGGACGATGTGGTGCGTCTGGCGGGGTTCAACCCCGACGATGTCCTAGACGGTCATCATCCCGTGGATCGTTTCGAGTTCGCGGATGGCACAGCCTGGAACTACGCCGAACTGGTCTCGGAGGGTTTGCTGGTGCGGGGCGATACCGGGGCGAACGAACTCCGGGGGACCCACCTCGCCGACCGGCTCGAGGGCGGCGGCAACGACGACATCCTGCGTGGTGGTGCCGGCGACGATGCCTACGTCTTCCAGCGGGGCGACGGCATCGACACGATCATCGACAGCGGAACCAAGGATTTCAACTTCATCCGGTTCGGGGCGGGCATCCGCCCCGATGAAATCCGGCAGGCATGGGACGGCACTACCCTCGTCCTGCATTACGGAGATACGGATGCCGTGCGGATCGATCACTATCGCGGCGCAGACGGCCATCCAGCCGTTCTCTCCCTGGTGTTCGAGGACGGCACCGTGACCTCCCTGGCGGAGCGGACAAACCGTGCGCCCACGGTGACAGGACCCTGGGAGGCCGCCCTGGCCACCCAAGACCAGGATTTCCGCCTGGTCATTCCGCCGGAGCTGTTCGTCGACCCGGACGTGGCCGATGCGATCCAGTTGTCGGTGGGGCAATCCAACGGCGAGCCCCTGCCGGCATGGCTCACGTTCGACCCCGCCACCCGAGCGCTGTACGGGCGGCCGACGAATGCCGATGTGGGCGAATTCACCCTTTCAGCCGTGGGCGTGGATCAATTCGGCGCGAGCGCCACCGCAGCCCTGCGCGTCACCGTGCTGAACACCAATGACGCGCCACAAGCCGGCCCGCGCCTGCCTGACCGGCACGCCGTGGCCGGCGCTGCGTTGCATTTCACCCTGCCCGCCGACAGCTTCAGCGATGTGGACGCTGGCGATGTGCTTCATTACACCGCCACACGAGGCGATGGCACCCCCTTGCCACCCTGGCTGCGTTTCCATGCATCGACGGCCTCCTTCTCGGGAACGCCGGGAAGAGCCGATGCGGGCGAGCTGGCGCTGGCCGTCGTTGCGACGGATCTCGCGGGCGCAGGGGCTCGCCAATCGTTCGTCCTGTGGATCGAGGACGGGGGCATTGACCTCGCACCCATCACCCGGCCGGACGGGGCTGTGGTCACCGAAGAGCGCCAGCCCTTCGCCTGGGGCAATGTGCTGTCCAATGACGAGGATCCGGAAGGTGGCGGCCTTCGGATCGCCGACCCTGGCGTCCGGCGCGGGGAGCATGGTGCGCTGAGACTCCTCTCCGATGGCACCTATGCCTACATGCTCGATGACCTGTCCCCCAAGGTGCAGAGGCTGGGGCCGGGTGAGTCGGCCGTGGATCGCTTTGGCTACCAGGTGACCGACGGGGAGAATCTCAGCGCCGGCGAGCTCACGGTCAGCGTGCGAGGCACCAACGATGCGCCCGCGCTGTCCCGCCCCCTGGGCGACGTGCAACTGGCAAAGGGCCAGGATTTCGTATGGCGGGTACCTGGCGGCACCTTCACTGATGCAGACCGTAGTGACACCCTGCGCTATACGGCAGCCCTGTCCAACGGCAGGCCGCTGCCTGCCTGGTTGCAGTTCGACCCCGTCACCCAGACGTTCCGCGGGACCTCTCCGAAGAACGCCAAGGACAGCATGGAGGTGCGGATCGTTGCCAGCGATGGCCACGGGCAGGACTCCGCGGCCGCGGACCTCTTTCGGATCCACTTCGGAAAGGAACCGTCCCACCCTGGCGGGCCCAAGGGCAACGAAGGCCTGGGCAACGGGCTGGACGCACCACCCCCCGGGCATGGCGGCGACCGGCCCCACGCAGCGGGAACCGCACCGGGGCAGATGCAGCGACAGAAGGATTCGCAATGCGACGACTACGCGGTGGACCGGTTCCTGGCCAGCTTCGGCATCGATCCGAAACCTGACCATCGTCCCCGGCAGGGGACTGATCTCGTCGGTCTGCAGCCTCTGACGCACCAAGCCGTGCGCACCGATATAGAACGACAGTGGTCCAGGTTGATGCGAGCTCTGGACCAGATCGATGCGCAAAGGCAAGGCGTTCCCGCGACGTACCAGTCGAACCAGGGCGCAGACCTGTCCGCACTAGCAGGCTCGATGCATGGGGAGCAATCCTTCGCGTGCAACGGCGCAGATACGGTGTCCCTGGCATGCCCCGGGGCCCAACTTAGAGGGTTTTACGGGCTGCGCGAAGGCGTCAGAACGATCGCATGCTGAGGCAGGAGCTGCCCGTGCATCCGGACTACCCGGCGTTTTATCCGCCCTTGATCCGCTTGCAGAAAAGTTCGCCCCGTCCGCAGGGGCGCCGGGTGCTGTGGGCGCTTCTGGTGCTGCTGGCGTTCCTGCTGGTGTGGGCGCTGTTCGGCCGTCTCGACATCGTGGCGATCGCGGACGGCAAGCTCATACCAGCCGATCGTCTCCAGATCGTGCAGCCAGCAGAAGCTGGTACCGTCAAGGCCATCCAGATACGCGAGGGGCAGTCCGTTCACGCGGGGCAGGTCCTGATGCGGATGGACGCGCTCCTCACCGAAGCGGACTTGGATGCCACCCGGACGGAGCATGCCCGCCATCGACTTCAGCTGGCACGCATCGACGCGGAACTCTCCGGGCGACCCTTCAATCCCACCGCCCCGGCGCAGGACGCGCTCGCCCTAGAGGCCCGGTCGCAGTACAAGGCCAATCGCGACGCGCTGGCAGCAGCCCTGGCCGAAGAACGCAGCCGCCTGGGAAAGGCCCAGCAGGAACTGGCCGCCGCACGCCAGGTCAGGGAACGGCTCGACGCGGTCCTTCCCCATTACCGAGAGCAGGAAAGCGCCTACGAGCGGCTGGTCAAGGAAGGTTTCGCGGGTGTCCTGATGGGAAGCGACAAGCGACGCGAGCGCCTTGAAAAGGAGCAGGAGCTGGCCACCCAACTGCACCTGATCGCCTCTGCTCAGGCAAGCATCGAGCAATCGCACAAGAAGCTGCGCCAGATCGAGGCGGATTACGCTCGCCAGCTTCACTTGGAGCGCGCCCACGCGCAGGCGCAGGCAGACCGGCTGGGCAAGGAGTTACAGAAGCATCTGCACCGGCGGGCTTTGCTGGAACTCAAGGCGCCGTACGACGGCGTCATCAAGGACCTCGCGACGCATACCGCGGGTACCGTCGTGCAGCCCGGAACGGTACTGGCCAGCCTCATCCCGACCGGCAGCAGGATCGTGGCCGAGGTGTGGGTGTCCAATGAGGATATCGGTTTCATTCGGGCAGGACAAGCTGTGAAGCTGAAAATCACCGCATTTCCCTTCCAGAAATACGGTCAGGTCCACGGCACCATCGAACATGTGAGCGTCGACGCCCAGAGCGACGAGGAGGTCCGGGACAAGGGACTCGCGACGACCGGGCAGCGACCGCTTCGCTACAAGGCGCTCGCAGCGCTGTCCGCCAATGCACTCGAGCGGGATGGCGTCCGATATCCACTGGCTGCGGGGATGCAAACGACGGCTGAGATTCTTCTCGGAAACCGCACCGTCGCCGACTACCTCCTCTCACCCGTGCAGAAGGCCTGGCATGAGGCCGCGCGGGAGCGCTGAGCACAAGCGGGGCCCCTCAGGTGGGCGGCCCGGCGATGCACTGCCTGGTCAGGCTGCTGCCTTCAGCCGCGCCATCACCCCGCCCACCATCGACCGGGCCAGTTCGTCCTCGTCCACGAAGACTGGCCCCACTCCTTCGTGCGCATAGACCTGCGCCTCCTGCGCCGTACGCGCACCCAGCACAATCGCGATGCCCGGCTCACTGCCTGAAGTAGAAGTCGCCCAGCACCTGATCGTAGATGGCGGGCACCTGGTCATGTCCGACGGACCGTGCGAGCTCGGCGACCTGGTTACGCACGTTCTTCATGACGCGGTCGATGCTCAGGCCAGGCTTTTGTATCTCCTGCACGAAGACCCGCGTGAACAGGCCGTTTTTGTTCGGATCAGACTGCGTGAGCTTGTCCATCGCCTGCTGGCCCACACCCGCGGAAAAGATCACCATCTGCCCGGTCGCTGCCGTGGTGGGCGCGAGGCCACGCCCGCCGATGGCCCGCCCCAGGGACTTGAAGGGATTGTCACGGCAGGCATCGAGCACGGCCAGGGTGAACTTGGCCTTGCGCTCGGAAAAGTCGTCCAGGATCCGCTGCAGCTGGATGGCCTCGTCACGCACCTGCGCTTCGCTGTCACCGCCGATGTCGGTGGGCAGCAGGTAGTTGGCCGCACCGAGCTGCACGCCGTGCCCGGCGAAATAGAACAGGACCTCGTCGCCCCCCTGGATCTGGCTGACGAAGGTGCGCAGCACCGACTTCATCCCACGTTCGTTCAGATCCAGCCTCAGGGTCACCTGGTAACCCAGGTGGGCGAGGTTGGCCGCGATGGTGCGCGCGTCCTCGCGGGCATTGGCCAGGCGCGGCACCGACTGGTAGGTGTCATTGCCGATGATCAGGGCCCGCCGGTGGCCCAGGGTCGCAACTGGCGCGGGGGCTGGCGCAGGGGCTGGCGCGGGTACAGCGGCAGCCACAGGCGCAGGCGTAACTACGGGCGCGGGCGCGGGCACGGCCACCGGCCGGGGCGGTGCGGCGGCTGGCGCAGGCAAGGGAGTGGGCTCAGGCACAGGCGCCACCGCCTGCAACGGCCCTGGCACATCCCCGCCCAGGATCCAGCCCACCAGGGTCCTGGCTTCCGCGTCACTCAGCGAGGGCTGCGCGGGCTTGGGGATGGGGCTCCATTTGCCCGTGACGCCCGTGCGCATGCTCCTGACCAGCGTGGCCTCGGCATCGGGCTGGCCGGTGTACCGCCTGGCAATGTCCAGGAAGGATGGGCCGACGATGCGGCGGTCGATCGCATGGCAGGCCATGCACGCGTTCTTCTGGATCAGGGTCTGGATGTGGGGCTGCTGGGCGACCTGGGTCAAGGTGTCGGGCGTCGGCGTCCTGTCGGCCACGGGGAGCATGGGCCCAGCGGGGGCAGCAGCCACAGCGGGCGTACCGGGCGCAGCCGCCAGCCCGCCCGAGTCCGGCCCTGCCGCCCGGGCGACCTGTATGCCCTGGCCCGCGAGCAGGGCCAGGCTCCTGTCGGACACCACGACCGGCGTGGACTTGCCCACGCCCTCGAGGCCACGCTTCGCGTCGACGACGGTCAGGATCGGCTTGGGCCGAGGAAAGCCGACGGGGTCGATGAAGATGTAATGCCGCTCGCCCTCGGCAACCTTCAGGGTCAGCGACGTGCCGCCCACCCCGTCGCGCTCCGATTCGATCAGGTACTGACCCGCCGGCACCGACAGCTCCACGTACTTGTAGCCGTGCATCTGGGGCATCTCCACCCCCTGCACCTTCAGGTTGTAGCGGCTGACCATCGCACCGTAATTGGTGTCCATGAAGATGGCGATGGACGCAGGCGTGCCGCCAGCCTTCTGCCCGTCGGCGAAAGCCGGAGACACCAGGAGCGCCAGCAACAGGGTGGCCAGGAACTTCATGGGCTGCATTCCGAAAAAACTGCGGTTTAGCCGCTAGTCTATTTTCAAAATGACATGGATGCCGTACACCCAGCCAATAGCCGCAGGATCACCCCACCGAGGCATTGGAGGCCGGCCGCACCTGCTTCTCCAGTTCCCGGCGGATGGCATACGCCCGCGTACCGGTATCCATCTGCACGTCGTCCCAGGTCAGTGACTGGCCCTTGCGCACCGGCCGCACCACCTTCACGTCGTGCGCCAGGCCCAGCGGCAGGCCGCCCACGCGCAGCGAATCCTCCGCGGGCGTGAGCTTGCCCCACACCGTGTAGCCGCCCTCGCCATCGAGCATCTCACCGGGCTTCAGGTCACGCTTGGCGGTAGCCACCACGTCGGCCTTCCAGCAGGTGGCCACGCCGGTGGGTTCACCCCGCAACGCCAGCGAGGCCACCGAGTAGCCCACCTCCAGGCCGATCAGGTGCCAGCGCTTGTAGAGGGTGAAGTAGCGCCCGCTCGGGTCGGTCTGCGCCTTGTATTCGTCAAAGCAGTTGCGCACGTACTCGGTCTCGCCCTCCACCGTCACCCACACGCCCATGCGGATGTCGTAGTCGATTGCTTGGCCCTGCGCGTCCAGCGAGGAGATCACTTCGACCATGCCCTTGCGCTCCAGCACGCCGCCTTCGCTGCGCGGACGCGTGAGCGCGGGGATCTGGTCGACGCTGCCCGAGGGATAGCTCAGGCCCTGCGAGGGCACGCACAAGCCCGTCGCATTGGCCACCGCGGTGCTTTCGATGGACGGCTTGGATCCGTCCAGGAAGCTGTTGAACATCTTCGGGTTCAGGCCGCCGCGTGCCGCCTGTTCCGGGGTGAGGCCATAGTTGGGCCACACGGTGTCGGGCGTGGATTCGCAAAAGTGCGGCAGCCACTTGTGCCCGCGCCCCGCCGACACCACCGGAAAGCCGCAGGTGCGCGCCCAGTCCACCAGGTCGCAGATCAGGGCGGGCTGGTCGCCGAAGGCCAGCGAATACACCACGCCCGCCTGCGAGGCCTTGAGCGCCAGCAGCGGGCCGCAGAAGGCATCGGCCTCCACCGTCACGTTCACCACATGCTTGCCGTGCTCGAACGCCATCAGGCAGTGGTCCACCGCCGCGATCGGGTGACCGGTGCACTCCACCACGATGTCGATGGCGGGGTGCTTCACCAGCGCCTGCCAGTCCTCGCCGATGTGGGTGGTACCAGTCTTGACCGCCTCGTCGATCGAGGTGGCGGTGGTACGTTGCGGCTCCCAGCCCACGCGGGCCAGGTTGGCGCGCGCGCCGTCAGGCGAGAGGTCGGCGATGGCCACCAGGTGCATGCCCGGCGTACGGGGCACCTGGGCCAGGTACATGGAGCCGAACTTGCCGGCGCCGATCAGGCCGACGCGGATGGGGCGGCCTTCCTGCGCGCGGCGGACCAGTTTCTGGTTCAGTGACATGGGGATCTGAACTCCTTGTTCCCGTATTGATCGGGCCGCCCTCCCAGGCGGCCGCAGGGCCGGATCTTGCCTGATGCCGCCGAGCAACTCAGAGCACGGCGCCTCTCGCGGCGATCGGCCAGACCGCCTCGACACGGTCGCCGCGTACGCAGACCAGTTCGTCGTACAGGTTGACCGTCGGGTCGCAGTGTCCGGGCACCAGCATCAGCGCATCGCCCAGGTCCAGGGACGCCCCGGGAGCGACTTCAAGCAGGCCGTGCTCGTCGGCCGCCTTGACGTATCGCAGGTCGGGCCGCTGCCAGACGGTGGGCAGCCCCGAGTCGACGGCCGAAGCCTTCAGGCCCGCATCGACCACCGCCCGGGTAGGCAGCGTGCGACTGAGGACCGCGGTGCGCACGAACAGCGCGTGCTCGAAGGCCACGTCCTGCGGCGCGCGCTGGTTGTCGCCGTAGTCGCGGTCCAGGAACACGTAGGAGCCGGCCTGGATCTCGTTGAAGATGCCCGAATCGCGCTCCAGCAGGAAACTGCCCGTGCCTGCGCCGGTGATGCACCCGACCTGCAGCCCCAGCGCCTGCACATGGTCGCGGCTGACGCGGGCAGCCTCGCTCGCCTGCGCGATGGCCTGCGCGCGCTCGTCGGGGGTACGGCGATGCTGCGCCGCTCCGTGGTAGCACTGCAGGCCCGCAAGACGCAGCGACGGCTGGTCCGCCACCCGGCGCGCCAGGCGCGCCACCGCCTCGCCAGGCGCGACCCCGCAGCGCCCGCCGCCCACGTCGACCTCCACGTAGACGTCGATGGTCACGCCCTGGGCCTGGGCGGCCAGGGCGATCTCGTGGACCTGTCGCTCGTCGTCCACCAGCACGCCGATGCGCGCGCGCCGGGCCAGCTGCGCGAGGTGGCGCGCCTTGTGCGCGCCCACCACCTGGTTGGTGACCAGTACGTCGGCGATACCCGCCTCCACGAAGACGGCGGCTTCACTCACCTTCTGGCAGCAGATGCCGACCGCACCCAGTGCGATCTGGCGTTGCGCGATCTGCGGGCACTTGTGGCTCTTGGCATGCGGGCGCAGGCGCACCGGGTGGCCCGCGAGGGCGTCGGCCATGCGGCGCAGGTTGCGCTCGAAGGCGTCGAGATCGAGCACCAGGGCGGGGGTGTCGATGGCGGTAAGGGGGTCGCCAGGGCTGGCGGCTTTCCAGGGGCTCATGGGCTTCAGGCGCTCGCCTGCCGACGGCTCATGCCCATGCGGCAGGCCAGGTCGAAGGCATTGACCATGGCGCCGGGGTTGGCCTTGCCGGCGCCGGCGATGTCATAGGCCGTCCCGTGGGCCGGGGTAGTGATGGGGATGGGCAGGCCGCCGTGGACTGTGACGCCACGCTCGAAGCCCAGGAGCTTCATCGCGATCTGTCCCTGGTCGTGGTACATCGTGACCACGCCGTCATAGCCCTGTTCGGCGCGCAGGGCCCGAACAAAGGCGGTATCCGCCGGGAAGGGCCCGTCGGCCGCATACCCGCGCTGCGCCGCCAGCTTGACGCCGGGCTCGATCAGGCGGCCCTCTTCGTCGCCGTAGTTGCCGTTGTCCCCGTTGTGCGGATTGAGGCCGCACACGGCGATGCGGGGGCTGGCCTTGCCGGCTGCCGTCAGCGAACGGTGGATCATGCCGATGGCATCGGCCACGCCTTCGGGCGTGATCAGCGCGCTGACCTCCTTGAGCGCCACATGGGAGGTCACCCGCGCGGTCCAGAGGTTTTCCAGCACGTTGAGCTCGCCGCAGATGCCCTTGAAATCGAGCAGTTGCGCGAACCAGCGCAATTCATCCTCCTCGTGCATGCCGCCCGCCCGCAGCGCTCCCTTGTTCAGCGGAGCGAAGCAGAAGGCATCGGCCTGGCCCGAAGCTGCCAGCTGCGCACCTGCCTCCAGGCCCTGCAGCATGAAGCGGCCGTTGTCCGCGCCCGCACGGGCACGCTCGAAGGCGGCCGCACCGGCGCCCGCCCACTCCAGCCAGCGGATGCCGTCTGGCACACGCAGTTGGCCGCGCTGGCCGATCAGCACTACCTGCGCTCGCGACAGGGTGCCTGGATCGGCCAGCAGTTTTTCGACGAGTTCAGGGCCGATCCCGGCGGGGTCTCCGGTGAAGAGGGCGATGGTGGGTTTCATCTTTGAGAGAAGGGAAATGCCTGGCGCGATCAGCCCACGGCCATCCGCGGAATCCAGAGCGTCAGCGCCGGGAAGAAGGTGATGAGCGCCAGTGTTGCCAACAGGGGAATGTAGAACGGCATCATCTCGCGCAGCACGTCCTTCATCTTGACCCCCGCGATATCCGCGACCAGGAACAGGGCCAAGCCCATGGGCGGCGTCACCAGACCGATCATCAGGTTGAACACCACCACCATCCCCAGGTGCACGGGGTCGACCCCAGCTGCCACCAGGGGCTTGGCGATGATGGGTGCGATGACGAGGATGGCCGTGGCGCTGTCCAGGAACATGCCGACGATCAGCAGCAGCACGTTGACGAGCAACAGCAGCACCATGGGATCCGTGGAAATCGACAGCATCACCCGGGTCATGGCCTGCGGCACCTGTTCCACCGAAAGGACCCAGCCAAATAATGCCGCCACCGCCACGATCAGCAAGATGGCCGACGATGCGCGCAAGGTCTCCAGCGCCGCATCCAGCAGGCGCTGCCAGGTCAGCTCCCGGTAGAACAGCGCACTGACCAGCAGGGCGTAGGCGACGGTGACGGCAGCGATCTCGGTGGGGGTGAACCATCCCGCCAGCATGCCGGCAATCAGGATGACGGGGGCCATCAAGGCGGGCAAGGCGGGCAGGAAGTCGCCCCACAGCCGCCCCAGGCTCGGCCAGGCTTCGGCGCGCGGGTAACCGCGCCGCGCTGACAGCCAGGCGGTCATGAGCATCAGGGCCGCGACGCAGAGCAGCCCGGGCAGGATGCCGCCGAGCAATAACTGGATCACCGAAGCGCCCGTGACCGTACCGTAAAGAATCAGCGGGATGCTGGGCGGAAAGATGGGCCCCACGACGGCCGAGGCCGAGGTGATAGCACTGGCGAAGGCCGGCTTGAAACCCTTGTCCTTCATCGCGTCGATCTCGATCCGGCCGATGCCCCCGATGTCGGCCAGGGCCGACCCCGACATCCCGGCAAAGACCAGGCTGCCGAAGATATTGACCTGCGCAAGCCCCCCGGGCAGCCTGCCCACCGCCGTGTCCGCGAAGCGGTAGATCACCTTGGAGATCCCGGCCCCGTTCATCAGGCTGCCCACGAAGATGAACACGGGTACCGCCACCAGCGGGAAGGAGTCCAGGGCGTAAAGCGTGCGCTGCGCCACCATCTGCAGCGGCAGGTCATTGAGCATCAGGTAGGCGATGCTCGGCAGCCCGATGGCCAGCACCACCGGGAAGCCGAGCATGAAGAGCCCGAGGAAGGCGAGGACGACGAGGAATCCGCTCATAGGGGGCTGTGGCGATCTAGGCCAGGGTGGTTTGCTTGTCGTCTGCGTGACCCTGCCGCAGCGTTCGCACCAGCTGCAGCAGGTATTCCAGGGTCAGCAAGGCCATGCCCAGCGCCAGGGGCGCCATGAAGAGCCAGTAGGGCATCTCCAGGGTGGCCGTCTGGTTGCCCAGGTTCTGGAAGATCGAGGCGACGGAAGCCGCCGTGATCAGGCCGAACATGGCAACCGCACACACATCGATCACTACCTGCAGGACAAAGCGCCCGCGCGCCGGCAGCATGGCCTGAAACTCCTCCATCCGGATCTGACCTCCGCCGTGCGTGACATAGGCTCCGCCCAGCAGCGTCAGCGCGATCAGGAAGTAGCGGGCCAACTCCTCGGCACCGGCCATCGGGACATTGAAGATGCCCCGCAACACGATCTGCAGGCTGGGTGTGGCGATCAGTGCCGCAAGCAACACCAGACAGAGGGCAACCACGGCACGGCGCAGGGTCCTCATGCTTACCTGACCGTCTGGATCTGCTGAATCAGCTGCGTCCACTCAGGGAAGTCCTTGAGAACCTGCCCCGTGACGGCCTGGCGGAAAGCCTCCAGGTTCAGTCCTTCCTTGTCGGACACGAAGGTCATGCCCTTGGCTTCCAGGTCCTTGCGATAGCGCTCGAAGGTCTGGCGGTCCCAGTCGAGGGTCTTCTGGCCGACCTCGTACATGGTGTCCTCGAGGATCTTGCGGTCACCGGCGGGAATGGTCTGCCAGATCCGCTCGTTCACGAAGACCGAGAGCACCGACTGCATGTGGCCGGTGAGCATGACGAACTTCTGCACTTCGTAGAGCTTGAGGTTGAAGATGTTGGGCAAGGGATTTTCCTGGCCGACCACCAGGCCCGTGGCCAGCGCCGTCGCCAGCTCGGAAACCTCCACCGGCGTGGCCACCGCACCCATGCCGGTCAGCATGGAGGACCAGAGCTTCACCGGCACGCCGCGGTACTTCTTGCCCCTCATGTCGGCGGGCGTCAGGACCCTCTCCTTGGAGGTCAGGTGCCGCGTGCCCTGGAAGAAGCTGCCGACGATCCGCATGCCGCCCTTTTGCACCAGTTCGCCGTTGATGGCACGCAGCGCTTCGGAGCTGCGCGGATCCGTGGCGCGCAGTGCGTGCGCCGCGTCGCGGTAGATGAACGGGGCGTTGAAGACGGCGGTGTTGGGCAGGATCTTGCCCAGCGAGGCGAAGTCGTGATGGCCCATCGCGATGGCGCCGGCCTTGATGCCGTCCACCATCTCGCCCACCCCACCCAGCTGGGAGTTGGCAAAGACCTGGATCTCCACGCGCCCCTGGGTGCGCTCCTTGACCAGCTTGGCGACCTCGTCGGCATAGAGGGTCTGCGGCGCGTTGGCCACGCCGACGTGCGCGTAGCGCAGCTTGACCTGGGCCTGGGCAGGCCCGGCCATGAGCAGCGCGGCAGCGCCGACCAGCGATAGGACTTTGAGCAGTTTCATCGGAGTCTCCTGGTTTGAGTGGGTTGACGGGGGAGCACAGGGAATCAGCGTTGTCCGGCCTGGCCGGTGTCGTAGAGCTTGACCAGGGCAGCGGTATCGAGCTCGCTGTGGCCCTGGTGGGCAAGCATGCGATAGAGGGTTTGCGCCTGCGCGGTCATGGGCGTGGGCACCTGCATGCCTTTCGTGAAGGCCAGGACCATGTCGAGATCCTTGAGCAGCTGGCGCGCATACCCGCGGGGGGCGAAGTCGCGCGCACGCATACGCGGGTAGATCTGCTGGAACAACACGCCGTCGGCGTGACCCCCAGCCAGGGCCTGCGGCACGAGGTCGGCGTCGATGCCAGCGGCCTCGGCCACGGTCGTCAGCTCGGCCACGGTGGCGTGCAGGCAACCCACCATCAGCTGGTTCAGCATCTTGGCCACCAGGCCGCTGCCCGGCGGACCCAGCACCGTGAAGCGCGCGGCCACGTCGGCCATGAGTTCTTCCACGGCCACCTGCCCCTCGTGGGTCGCGCCGGCCATCACGGTCAGCTTGCCCTCGCCTGCCGCAGCCGGTCCACCCGAGACGGGCGCATCGACCCAGGTGCAGCCGCAGTCCTGTGCGAGGCGGGCGACGAAGGCTCGGCCTTGCTCCACGGAGATCGTGGAAAAGTCGACGACCACCTGGGGGGGTCGCAGCTGGCCGCTCAGACCCTGGACGCCGAACATGACCTCCTGCACGGCATCCGTCGTGGGCAAGTTCAGCAGCACCAGATCGGCACCCTGCGCGGCTTCGCGCGCGCTGGCGCAGGGCGTCACGCCATGGCCCGCCGCGGCGGCCAGGCGCTCGCCCACGATGTCAAACCCGCGCACCTTCCAGCCACGCGTCACCAGATGCCGGCTCATGGGTTGGCCCATCAGGCCCAGGCCGATGTAGCCCAGGGTGCGGTTCGGACGCGCAGTCAAATCGGCAGCCCCATGTCGTAGATCCGGATCGCGTTGGTGCGGAACAGCGCGTCTTGCTCGGCGTCGCTGAAACCGGCAACGATGGCCTCGAACCCGCTGAAGATCTCGCTGAAGCGCCCGCACAGGCTGTCCACCGGAAAGTTGCTGGCGAACATGCAGCGCGGGATGCCGAAGGCGGTGATGAGGTGCTCGACGACCCGGCGGTTGGCCTGCGCCGTCCAGGGCTGTCCGGGCACGCCGATGCCCGAGATCTTCATGAAGACATTGGGACAGGCCGACAGGCGTGTCATGGCCCGGCTCCACGCGTCGAGGCCCTGCTCGCTGCGGTCGGCGGGCAGTCCGGCGTGGTTGACGATGATGGCCGTCTGCGGGAAGTCTCGCGCCAGAGCGACGGCTTCGTCCATGTGCCACCACGGCGTCTGCAGGTCAAACCGCAGCCCGAGCCGGGCCAGTTGGGCGTAGCCGGCGCGCCAGGCCGGATCGGCCATGCCGCCCGGCCCCGCACCGCCCGGTCGCGGATGTGCACTGGGCTTGTGACGAATGCTGCGCACGAAGGGGTAAGCGGCGTGGTGCGCCAGATGATCGGCCGCCGCGGGATCGTCCAGGCGCACGTGCGCCACCATCACGGTCGGCAGGGCCTGCGCCGTCTTCAGGCGCGCCACGTAGTCCACTTCGCCGCGCGGGTCCTGCGAGGTCCACTCGGTTTCGACATAGACCGAACCCTGTACCTGCACGCCGGCCGTCCGCGCGTCCGCCAGATAGTCCTTGGCGAGGTAGTCGCGCCGGATGGAACGGTAGTCTCCGTACCTGAACGCAATTGGCGGGTCCTGGCAAAGCCAGGGCTGTCGCCCGAGCGACAGGTCCCAGAAGTGGTGATGGGCGTCGACGATGAGACGGGGCATGGCCTGAAATCGGTGCGCGCCGGAGCCGACCGCGTGTCGCCGACTGTCTGCTGGACTTTCTGAAGGTTGAGCAGGAGGTTACGAAAATTACCAGCTCAACTGATCGTGGTTTTCCCTGCAATCGCAGGGCCCGATTGGATCGGCAACAGGCCGGCCTTCGCCAGCGCGCCGTCTCACCCCTTCTGTCGACTCCGGAAGCCGCCCGCAGGCCATCGGATCAGGTTGAGCATGTTCGCGCTCAGGATCAGGCCCACGCCCAAGACGGTGAAGAGATCCATCCGTTCCGAGTAGACCAGCCAGCCGACCAGGGCGGTCAACGGTACTCGCAGGAAATCCATCGGCACCACGACTGTCGCATCGGCATGCTGCATGGCCCGGGCAAAGCAGTAGTGCGAGTAGGTGCCGCAAAAGGCCACTACCACCACCCATCCCCAGACCTGCGCAGAGGGCCATTGCCAGACCATCAGTGCCGGGATGAGCCCGATCACGCTTTGCGTCACCAGCATCCAGAAGCTGATCGCGACGGCTGCCTCGGTGCGGGTCAGGGACTTCACCAGCACCACCGAAACCGCAAACCCCAGCGCGGACACCAGCGCAATGAACTGCCCGATGTCAAGCGCACCCGAGCCGGGTCGCACGATCACCGCCACGCCCACCAGCCCGAGCACCACGGCGAACCACTTCCGCTTACTCATCTTTTCGCCCAGGAAAACGACCGCGAGGGCCGCTGACCAGATTGGCATCGTGAATTCAATCGAGACCACCTGCGCCAGCGAAATCAGGGTCAGGGCCACGAACCAGCCGTACTGGGCGGCATAGTGGACCGCGTTGCGCAGCGCGTGCTGCGGCAGCCGTTCGGTCCTGACCGCCTTGAGGCCGCCGGCTGCATGGACCAGCGGCCAGAGCATCGCCATGCCCAGGGTGGATCGCAGCAGCATGATCTGGAACACCGACAGCTCGCGCGTGGCTTCACGCCCGGCGACGGCGATCACGATCATCAGGATGAGCCAGCCGGCCATCCACGCTGCGGCTCGCGTGATCGAGGCGCTCGGGGTGGTTTGCATGGCCGGGAGCGTAGCCGATCGGGGAGGCGCTCATCCGGGTCGATGCTCGGTGCCACAAAAACAAAAACCGCTGTCCCTTACGGAAACAGCGGTCATGGATCCGGGTGGCCCAGGGCGGAATCGAACCACCGACACGCGGATTTTCAATCCGTTGTCTCCCGAAGTTTTTCGGTCAGCCACACCTTCATGAGCGACTGATAAGGCACATCCAGTTTGTTGGCCTCCTGCCGTATGCCCTCCAGCAAGCTATCGGACAGCCGGATGGAAATGCTGGTGGTGGAAGGTTTGAGGTTCTTGAATCGGGTCGACGTCATCTTCGACGGGTCGAAGAACTGCGTCGCGTCATTGCCCTTGGCTTCCCAGAATTCCCGCTCCGCGGCTTCCGATCTGAACTTCGGTGGGGTCTTGCGCTTAGTGGTGGGCTTGGTCATACAAAATCCTTTCCTTGCGGTGCTGGTCTCGCGCTGAAATCACACGAATCAGCGTGCCGTTCTGCCTTAGGGTGAAGATCACGGTCAGCACACGCGCCTTGTTGGTCTTGCCCAACGCGAGGTATCGCCCCTCCTTCTCGCTGTGCTTGCCGTCTTCGCTGACCAGTAAGGGCTGGTTAAAGAAGACCTCTTCTGCCTCGGCCTGCGTCACGCCATGCTTGACCTCGCGCTTGCGTCCGTTGCCTGAGTCCCACTCAAACCTGACAACAGCGTCAAAGTCGATCATGTCTGTATGTTATCAACATATACATTTTCGAGCAATCCTCGCCAGGGAAAGCGGGACGAGCGGCCCCAAGCAAAAAACCGTTGCCCCTTGCGCGCAAGGTGGCTGCTGATTTGAATGTCGTTTTGAACGACACTGAATTGACGGCTGAGATTGCTGCTGCCAATGGCTCAATGCGTGAAGTGATGAGCCGTGTCAAACGCCTTGCCCGCCGCAAGCAGAGTGCCAGCACTCCCTAAACCAATGTCGTTTTGAATGACACATAAAAAAGCCCGCTTCGTGCGGGCTTTTTATTTTCATCTAACGCCCATTAAAGAAAAATTGGGAGTGCCATCATTGCAGTATGTGTTTGCCATATAAGCTGCGGTCTGCCCCATTTTTAATTCAACGCATGAATTAACTTTTGCTGCAGTTGCGCATTCATTCTTGGCACGCATGTGAGCTTCGCATCGTTCGGACCATTGTGATTTTGTTAACCCATCGGGTGTTGATGTGTCTGTAGCAGATTTCCCATAGCACACAAATTCTTTGTTGCGGCAGGCATTATCAATTTTAGTTCGGAATTGCTTTTCGCAATCCGCAATAATATTTTCCAGAAATTCAACGGTTAAATTCGTGGACTCGATTTGGGTTTTAAATTTTTCGTATTCCGCCTTAAATATTTTTCTAATTTCTTCTTTTGTGATGACAGGGCTAAGGTAGTCTGGCTCTATATAAACCATTCCTTGTGTTAACTTGTCCGCCTGATCGGATTGCTTTTTCAATCCATTGTTTTTGGCAAGCTGTCCTACAATTCCTATTTGTGCACTGCACTTTGCATGACCTGCTGCTGAATTTAATGCGACATTGTATTCTTCTTTCGTTTTGAAGCCTTTTTCTTGAAGCTCTTTCGTTTCTTGCTGGCTTGTAAAACCAAGATTCTTTGCTTCTTCTTCCTTTTTACGAATGTAATCCCCTTTATTCTTAAAGCCTTGACCTTGAAGGTTTTTCATCTCTGTTACATCGGAGAAGCCAAGTTTTTTAGCTTCTTCATCTGGATTTGAGCAAGCGGCTATCACTCCGAAAAGCAATGCTAATATGATAATTTTAATGCCGCGGCTCATTTCTTACTTTCAGAATAGTTTATTTTCCGCAAGCAATTTTTAACAAGTTCATCAATCCCGGGTTACTGGAGATGTCTGCAAATGGGTCACTTGATGTTTGAGTGCTCAGCAAATTGCCGCTTGCATTAGCGGCGCTGTAAAAATACCCTTTAGAATTTCTGCCTCTGTTGCTCGAGCAGTCAAAATGAGATAGCGTCATCATTGAATGAATTCCGCTTATATTATCCATTTTTACCCCATTGAGGAAGTTTACACCCGTTATCATTTGCGCGATGTGGCCATTTCTAATGATTGAATTTTTATCATAGACAATCTCCCTATCTCCCGTTCTCGTCATTATCACAAAATCAGCTTTTTTACCGCCCATTTCCGAGGTGGATTTTTTCCCATCGCCGACCTCTTCCAATTCAGCTATTCTTTTTTTGTATGCTGCTTCAATACATGAAGCATCATTGCCACAGCGTCGACTTTCTTTAATCCAAGCAATTTGGTCGGACTTGATTTTGTCGGGATCTTTTGCTTTTTCTCTGGAGGATTTATACAGGCTAGCCATTCGCTCATCTAAGCTAGATAGCGTTGGCACATTACATATGGTTTTTTCAATGCCTAGCGAAGCTTTTGCACAATCGAAACTGGCGGCATAAGAAGAGAAACTCATCATAATAATGAGCGGTAGCAATAATATTTTCATCATTTTTAATATTTCAGGAAATTTTGATATCGGAGTCGATTTTATTATAGTTATACTATTACTGATTGGGAGTTTTTTGAAAAGATTGAAATATCCGAGCGATTTCGTCAACCTCTAAGCTTGCCTGTCCGCAGCCATCGTTGCTGTCAACTTTGAGTAGTGCCGCTCAATCATTGCCGCTGAGTTGCCCATCTGCTTGCTCAGCGTGTGTATGTCAGCACCACCCTCCAACAGTGCCAGCGTGGCGTAGGTGTGTCGCAGCGAATACAAAGTGCGTGTTTGCCCCGCACTGTCCACCAACAAACCACTATCCCGCATCAACCTACGGAAAGTGCCCACCAAACTGTGCGGCTGGTGTCCATCACTGAAACGGAACAAGAAATGAGGCACCCGTACGGTGAATGTCGTTTCAAACGACTGTTGGTTAATGTCACGCTGCCGTGCGTGTAGCCGCTCCAACACGGCCACCGCCGCGTGCTTGGCAATCGGCCAGCGTCCGCCCGTTTTTCCATCCACCCACACACGCAGATACCGCACATCTGGTTTGGTGTGCCACTCCAAATCCCGCCTCCGAATGCCCATTGCTTCTGTGCCGTGCCGCATACCCGTGTAGAGCAACATCTCGATGTAGTCACGCAGTAGTGGGCGTATTTCCTGTTCAACTGCCATTCGCCCCTTGTGCTGCCACTCAGTCATAAACGCCAACAACTGTTCTATCTCTTCTTTGCTGAACGCTGGGCGTGTTTTACCCTTTTCGCCCTTGCTGGTGAGTTTGGGCACAGGCACACGCTCTGAGATGTAGCCTTGTTCTTGGGCTGTGGCAACCAGCCTCCTCCACGCACTGGTGAAGTTGTTCAGCGTGGATGTTTTGGGACGGCGTGTCATCTGCCTGTCACGCCACAGTTCAAACTCACGCACATCCGTGTGCGTCAGCGTCTCCAACTGCCTGTCGCCAAAGTAAGGCACGAAATAGCGTTCAATGATGCTGACATAGTCATTGAGTGCCGACTTCTTGCCCTTTGCGTCAATCTGCTGCTGCAACGCAGCACAGCAAACGGCAGCAATCTGTGCGACAGAGTGTGTGCGGTGTGCTAAACCCAAGCGTTGTCTGTATCTGGCTTCGTCGTAGATGTCGCAAGCACGGGCGATGGCGTGTTCCAGTGCTGCTTTGCCTGTGCTCTGCCCTGTCCAACTGCCGTCAGCCAGACGGTAGCGACATTGCTAAAGCAAACTGCGGCTGCGGCGATACAGCACAAGTTCGCCGTCGCGCAGGTGTATGGACTGCGGTGGGGCTGCGGAGAGGGCTGCTGGAAGGGCTGTGATCGTCATTCAGCAAGCCCCGCAGCGTGTGGCAAGTAGGACACCATTGGCTTGGTGTGTGCCTCGCTGGCCCCCCAAAGAAAAACCCCACAGCCTCTTGCGGAACTGTGGGTTGTATCTGGTGGTGGCCGTGGACCCGGGTTCAATTCCGTGCAAGTGTAAGCCTGCCAAGCCTTGCCTGACGCCTGCAACCCTTGAGGAAAGATGCGGAAGTATGGATAAGCCTGAGGCACACCCTCGTTTTTCCGCACGGGCTCGCATCCGTCCCGCCGCCCCCAACGCACCCGTTTCTTACAGCGCAGGTTGACTTCTGTTCGAACCGAAGGGTTCATGGCGTCGTATCAACAATTAGCTGGAGTGCGCATGAATGTCGTTCACCTCAACCAGAAGCAATTGGCAACCCGGTGGGCCGTCAGTGAAGCCACCCTGGAGCGTTGGCGATCAATCGGGATTGGCCCGGTTTTCCTGAAGCTGTCTGGCCAGGTTCGTTACCGACTGACAGATATCGAGGCGTTTGAAGAATCATGTCTGGCAACGTCGACCAAGACTATTTGAACCACCTTGTTCCTGACCGATTGAGATACGGCGTCAGATATTTCTAGTTGTGAGCCTTCACACAGTATAGGTGTATGCCGGCGGATTTCCATTCCTTACCCAGTCATTGAAACAGGCCTCGGTCGACAAGACTTGGAAATGTTGAAACCACTCCGACTGACGCAAGGCTTGCTCGGCGGGACCATCAATCCACCCACTGATCACCAGGCAGAGGTCCATGCACCCACGTAGGTTCGTCAGCCCTTGGGCAAGCCTCTTTGGGTATGCCCCTTGGTACCGAAATTTGAATAATGGCTCATGATGTGCCACACGATTTCGGAAGAAGTTGGCGATTTGAAGATCCTGTCCAAGCTGATGACGTTTCTGCGAATTGCCCCACTGCTTGGGGTTCAAGATGGGATGATTAGGGAAAATTTGCGAGATGATCGGTGGCGCATCAACTGGCGACAGTGTCCTGAAGAAATTGGTCCAGAACCCGAACGTCAAGGCAGCAACCACGTCATCCGTTGTTGGCTGCGGGTTTCTTCTGGCCTTTGTCTTTTTGTCCTGCAAGATCCCGTCGATTGACTTTTTGGCATCACCTGTAAACGGATAGTGTTGTGCCTGGACATCGTCATACCAAGGATGCCCATGATGTCCAGCTGACCCCACCGGGGCATACCTCTGGGACATGACACTATGGATCGCATCCCTCAGATGCATCTCGACACAACCCAACAAAGGGAACACCATGGCTGAGATTGCATAGTTCCAGGCATACGCACGCCGTACCTCCTCGTTGGAGGTCAACTTGAGGAAGCTCCGGTACCCTGCGATCCTGGCTGGAGCCAGGAAATGGACGAGGTGGTTCTGCTGGTTGCCTGTCATAGATCTCTGTGCTAAACTCTGATGGAAGTCTGTGGATTCCCCGCTCTCACCACGCGTGATGATGGCTCCACGTGCAAAGAGTCGGCGCCACCTTCGGGTGGCGTTCGGCTTTTTGGGCCTCGGTTTTGAACAAGATCAGGCCTCAATGTTGTCCTCTGTGAGCTTGCTCCCACACTCAGGACATACCGGTTTCATCTCCCGGAAGACTTCATCCCACTTCGCGAACCGGTCCAGGACAGAGAAACTGTCCCCTTTCAGCCCATCCAAAGAGTAGTCCTCGTACTGCCTGGAAAACGGGGCGTCGTTTTCTCGCATGACGATGCGCCCCTGGTGCCCACATTCGCATTTCAAATTGGTGCGTGTCACTGTTGTCATGGCAGATGCTCCCTTCTTAGTCGACCAGACGAGAGAAATCTGGTCAATGCATTTTCGCCAATCATTACGGGTTGAAAGTTAAGCATTCTCGTCCCCCCCCCCCCCGTGCCGTACCACGGCCAAAAAGTCAGGAGGTTCTGAGACGAAACGGGGTTTGAGACGGTTTTCGGGGTGGGTGGCCACGGGGTCAGTCAGGAGCCCAAAGCAAAAAGCCCCGCACGGTGCGGGGCTCTGAGCGCCTTCGAAGCCCGCTCAGCAGGTTCGAAGGTCTTGTTCTGGCGGAGCACGGTTCAAAGCAACTTGTGCTCTCATCTCACAATTTAGTGCGCGCCACGTACATGGCGCGTACCTCGCTTGGTTAATGGTCCGGCTGTCTTGGATGCCTGTGTGATACCGGAAAGCACGCCACACTCACTCACAGTGTTGAATACCAACCACTTTTGACCCCCTAGAGGGCCAGTTTTTCATTGAATTTTGACCCCTTGTTTACATTGCTGTGCATATTTTTTAAGCACAGAGGTACAAGGAGTGATCAAGGTGGGAACACTTGCAAAGATTCGACGTCTGTTTTACCGGGACGGCGTCGCCATCAAAGAAATTCAGCGTCGAACCGGTCTTTCACGTAACACCATCAAGCGCTGGCTACGCGAGCCCGAGATGGTCGAGCCACAGTACCCGCTGCGCAAAGTGGTGACCAAGCTCGATGCCTATAAAGAGACATTGGAGACTTGGCTCAAGGCAGATGCACACCGCGGCAAACGCGATCGCCGCACGGTTAAGCAAATGTTTGAGGAGTTGGTGACGCAGGGCTATCAGGGCAGTTACGTGCGAGTTGCCGCCCATGCCAGACGATGGCGGCGGGAGCAGTCCGGGAGCACCAGCAAGTCAGCTTTCGTTCCGTTGAAGTTTGCGCTGGGCGAGGCGTTCCAGTTTGATTGGAGCCATGAACAGATCTGGGTGGGTGGTCTTCGTCGGCACTTGGAAGTCGCTCATACCAAGTTATGTGCCAGCCGAGCCTTCTGGCTGACGGCCTACCCTTCACAAAGCCATGAGATGCTGTTTGACGCACATGCCCGTGCGTTTGCCGCCTTTGGAGGTGTGCCAGCGCGAGGTATTTACGACAACATGAAGACGGCCGTAGACCGTGTGGGGCGTGGGAAGGCTCGTGTGATCAATGCTCGCTTTGAGGCAATGACCGGTCACTACCTCTTCGATCCCGAGTTCTGCAATACCGCCAGTGGCTGGGAGAAGGGAATCGTGGAGAAGAACGTGCGAGACCGACGAACCAGCATCTTTAACCGCGCAGCCAAGACCCGCTGGAAGAACCTCGAAGAGCTCAATGAATGGCTAGCTGGCGAATGTCGCAAGGCCTGGGAGGAGCTCAATCACCCGGATTGGCCAACCATGAAGGTGGTCGATGTGCTGCAAGATGAGCAGTTACGCCTGATGCCATTGCCTCGCCCATTTGACGGTTACGTGGAGGTTCTGTCACGGGTCTCGAGCACGGGGCTGGTGCACTTGCAACGCAACAAGTACAGCGTGCCAACAGAGCATGCCCATCAAATGGTGAGCCTGCGCCTGTATCCCAAGCATGTGAACGTGGTTGCCAACAATACTGTCGTTGCCGAACATGATCGTTGCTTTGACCGTGGAATGACCTTCTACGACTGGCGCCACTATGTCAACCTGATCGAGCGCAAACCGGGAGCTTTGCGTAACGGGGCACCGTTTGAGACACTGCCCGACCCGCTGAAGAAGTTGCAATCCGCACTGCTACGGCATCCAGGTGGCGACCGTGTCATGGCACAGGTTCTTGCAGCCGTGAGTGTCCATGGCCTGGAGGCAGTTCTGGTCGCTGCGGAGTTGGCTTTGGAGTCGGGCAAGCCCAGTGGCGAGCACGTGCTCAACATTCTGGCCCGGCTGAAGTCGCCTCAAGCGCCTGCCCCGCTGGCCTCGATCGGCCCTCGGCTGAGTGTGGAATCGTTGGCCAATATCGATCGATATGACCAACTGCGCTCGACATCCATGGACACCGTGCAGGAGGTCAAGCCATGAGCGCAGAACTGATTGCATCGCTCAAAGCCCTCAAGCTGCATGGGATGGCGGCCAACTTCCCCGAGGTCGCAGCCCAGGCGCGGCACACAGAGTTCAGTCCAGAAACATTCCTGGTGCAACTGCTCAAGGCTGAGATCGCCGAGAGGGCCGTGCGCTCCACGGCCTATCAGATGAGCGCGGCCAGATTCCCCCAGCACAGGGATCTTGTGGGGTTCGACTTTGCGCAAGCTCATGTCGACGAGGGGCTGGTGCGCACCCTGCATTCAGGGCCCTTCATGGACGCCGCGCATAACGTGGTGTTCATCGGCGGACCTGGTACTGGCAAGACGCATCTGGCCACAGCCATCGCTGTCGAGGCTATTCAACGCCACGGCAAACGCGTGCGGTTCTTCTCCACCGTGGAGCTGGTCAATGCGCTGGAGCTGGAGAAGGCACAGGGCAAGGCGGGTCAGTTGGCTCACCGGCTGGTCTACATGGACCTGATCATCTTGGATGAACTGGGCTATTTACCCTTCAGCCAAGCCGGCGGCGCCTTGCTGTTTCACTTGCTCTCCAAGCTCTACGAGCATACGAGCGTCGTGATCACCACAAACCTGAACTTCTCAGAGTGGAGCAAGGTGTTCATCGACGACAAGATGACCACCGCATTGCTGGATCGGCTCACTCATCATTGCCATATCGTCGAGACTGGTAACGAAAGTTGGAGATTCAAAGATTCCAGCTCCAACGTCAAGCCCAGTACTGCTCGAAAGAGGAGCAGTTCACGTTCAAGCTCAACAGATCAGAAAGGAGACAGCATCGAGCCTGCGATAGACTTATCCACAGCTCAGTAGCCCAAGCACTGAGACCAGGGTGGGGTCAAATTTGAATGACAACCCGGGGTCAGATTTGGTTGAGATTCAACAGTTTGACCTGGCATCGGGGACGCCATTGCTGTGGGATGAACAAAGGGCGCTGCTCCATTTATGACATTCGAACAGATCAGAGTCTGAATGGCGGGACGCGACCCATTGCAGCCGGTCACATCTTTTAAGACGTTGACTTGTTTGTAGCGGTTGCTGCCGGTCGTGTCCCGCAGTCATTTGTGGGCTTTCTGCCAGTAGCGGTCGGTCGATCTTTAACCATCAGGCTCGGCAGCCGGTCAGTTCGGTCATAGGCCAATGACCGCTACCACACATCCTATCCAGTGCTGACGGATAGGATCCATTGATGCATGGGCCAATTTGCACAACAGGCTATGACGCCCAATGAACAGGGAGCCCTGCACATTTTCGATGCAGCGACGTTTTCTTACTGAACTAGCTGGATGTCAGTGACGATCATCTTGCCACCTTCATTGATCACCATAAACTTAATTTTTTCGCCTGGCTTGATGTTGGTCAATAAACTCT